>JAABUO010000113.1_pt1 | contig 220294 bp, 189 predicted proteins | sample 5559291 | NCBI WGS metagenome assembly JAABUO01 (sample SAMN10711878, study PRJNA513372) | rock metagenome | isolation source: Antarctica rocks | place: Antarctica: Victoria Land, Finger Mt sud
CTAACCCTAACCCTAACCCTAACCCTAACCCTAACCCTAACCCTAACCCTAACCCTAACCCTAACCCTAACCCTAACCCTAACCCTAACCCTAACCCTAACCCTAACCCTAACCCTAACCCTAAATTATTAACAAAGATAATAAAGAAGAAGAAGAAGAAAACTTTATAATTTAATTTATTCTTTAATTATTAATTAAGTTTATCTTTTCTCTTTTCTCTTTTTATATTTTATATTCTTTTTTATTTTTTTTTTTCGCAAAGAACTTTTTTAGTTTTTTGTCTTCTAATATGTTACAAATATAAATATTTATTTATTAATAACTTAAGTTTAATTATTATCTTATATTATATAATTAAATTTATATAAGATTTTAATGTTTATTTTTCTTTTATTTATTAAGTGCTTTATTTATTTATTAACGTTAATATATTTATAATTTATTATTGTTTTAATTTTTTTTCTAATTTTATTTTAGAAACGTTATATAGTTTTAATATTATATTTCGCAAATCTAATTACTTATATATTAATAAAAATAAAAATATTTTTCTTTATAAATTATTAATTGTAATTAAGCTTTTAATTTAATTATTAATTTTTTTTTCACTTATAAAAAACAAAAGAAATAAAGATTTTTAACAATAAAAAAGTATTAAAAATATTAAAAATATAACGTTAACTAATAATATTTTAAATATAAAAGTTAAAATTAATATTATTACTTACATTTAACTTAACATTCTTTTTCTTTAATTTCTATATAATTGTTTTTTAATATTTTTTATTAATTTATTTTTTTCTATTTTTTATTAATTTATTTTTTTCTATTTTTTAACAATTGTTAAAACAACTTTAATTTAAATTAAATTATTTTCTTTTATTTATAAGATAATTATTATATATTCTTCGAAGATTGCAAGATTTATAAAGATAATAATAATTGTAAGAATTGCAAAGATAATAATAATTGCAAAGACTTTAATTGTTGCAAAGAAATATTTAAATCAAGAATGTAAAAATAACTTTTAAATATATCTTTAAACATAACAATAACAACAACGACAACAATAATAAAGAAAATAATTATAATCTTTATAAACTACATTTAGACAAATAAATAAAGCAATTAAATAAAATAATAAGTTAATTAAATAAATATTTAATAATGAACTACTAATTTAATTAAGATTATTAAGTTGTTAGATCTATTTATTCTTTTCGAATTACGTTAACTAAATTAAATAATGTTTAATTAAATAATTATATTAAATAGAGTTGCGCAATCTATTTATTAAGAGAAACATATATATCTTTAAATTATATATAATGTAAACAAAGAGACAATTACGTTTGTCGCAAACAAAGTAGAAATTAATAGAAATTAATACGTTTTTCGCGATTAGATTCGCATTTGCGAATTATTAAAGAACGCTAAAACGTTATGTTCTTAACATTATTTGCTTAACACGTTATGTAACAACACTTGTGAGCGATTTTGCGATCTAATCTTATGAAGCAAGTAGAGAGCTTCGATGCAGTCGTCGTAGTTAACGAACACGTGATTGACCCTTGTTGCTCGACATCGAGTGGCTCGACGCTTGAAGCAAGACATTTCGAGGATCGCTACATCATTCGGTTATATAAGAATGCCAAATTAAGAGCCCTACAAGACAGGTGGCCTAGTGCCAGAGACGAGGGAGGTTGATGGGGCAGTGCTTGGCCGCTTACCATACTATTCATTATGCTGGTCGCCCGCCTGCATTCCCTCCTCATTACATTCGTTTCTTTTTGACCCACCCACTGACTCTGTCTGTCCCTGCCGCTTAGGTAGGGGGGAGTTTAAGGCGGCTTCGTAGATCTTAGTGACCTTCCGGTTGACCCTTTTGGTTATATCAATCATCTGTGGCCTCTACTATCTGGGACGGGCGAACTAGCCGACCGCCCAAGCACCTTATGTATATATGAAACGAGGCGGAGAGATAGTACCTTCGCGAACAAGGTGAGCCACGCAGTCTAGTATATTATTACCTACGGAATCTCCAATTGATACAATCGGTTTGTTTCTTTTTCGGTGGCGGTCTCTCTGGCGCAGATATCGGTGCCCAAAGCGAATCTATTCAACATCTTTTGAACGATTGAAAGTAAAGTGATAACGTTCACCGTCGCAGAGTGTAATCATCCCCTTCTCCGTACCCAAATCAGCAAGTCCCCTTACCACAGCGATAAGCCATAGTTACACGACCTCCCCACTCTCATAGCTCCAATTCCCGAGAAACGTGCAGCAAGGATTACGGACGGAAGTCGTGAATATGGTGAGAACGGCATTCGAGCACTCCCTCTCTAAAGTATATTTCACACATGCGACACCCAACCTTAGCATTAACAGAGACGCCCGAGATAATCATACCCTTCCCACTTGCTGAAAATCAAGCTGCAATGGTAACGCGCGACGTCCTTCCCCAAACACAAGCGAGATGGAAGAATGGAGACTTGTTGTTATCTGTGATTGAGACGCTGGTAAGGGGTCTCATGCCCTGTAATTACCGCTCGATCTGGAGTACATGAAGGAGATGTATGATTGGAGCTGCGAGGCTTCCGGCCGAGAGAATTGTGAGGACATTGGTAGAGGGAAGATGCCAAAGAGCTGGTACGCAGGAGCGTGTTGGCTACGAATGATGGCACCGGAGATGAGAAAAGCTTTTAGTACGGAAGACGAACTGAGGTCAAACGTCTTAGGTTACGAGGAGCTGGGGTGCCGATTCATAGAACAGACTGACATTTTAGCGGTAATGGGTATTTCAACTCCAACTTGACCGAGGACATCCCACTGTTACCACGCTGCTGTCATAAAGTGATGATAGTCTCATGCTAGTATACTAGCTGCATGCTGTAAATATATCATAACCTCCACCTATAGGTCCCGCTTGATTATCGTAACCGGACCAACATATGAGTGTTTCCCCCAGACAAAATAATATACCATCGACCAGATCACTATCCCACCGTACATGACCACCGCCCAATTCATCGAACTCGGCACAACCGACATCGTTAGAGGCCAAAAAGCAAAGAAGTAGATTGGGGTGAGGAAGCTAAGCGACATGATGTTGATCGCCAAGCCGTATTTTCCAAGAGACCATCGACGCGGTGGTAATGGTTCGCCCCTCAGCCGTCTCCAAACCAGGCAGGAAATAGTGATGAAGTAGGAGTTCAAGAGAGCCACGACTCCGAGGGAGAGAATAGCGTTGAGCGCGGTAGTAGAACCAATGTTGATCATGGACACGAGGCAGGTAGCGCCCATGGAAATGAGGACGGCCCGAAGAGGTATGTGCAACGTAGGGGAGACCTAAATCAAAAGGTCAGCTATGACCCCAAAGTTGACCAGATCTAGACCCACGTATGCGAGCCAGATTGAGAAGGGGACCCCTTTGTCACGCGCAAACGACCAGAGCTGTCTTGCAGCAGTTGCCAGCTGGCTAGCGCAACAGGCTGTGAGAGTGATGATGACGATCGTGACCATGATGTTAGTTGCAGTGTAGCTCTTGGTGGCATTGTAAAAGACCTGGATGAATGGATATCCAGTTGGCGTATTAACAATATCCGAGAGGTTACCGAGACAGAAACACATCGTAATGGCCATGATAAAGCCCATCGCTCCATTGAGATAGACAGACCACATCATTGATCTTGGAAGGGTTCGGCCGGCATCCTCCGTTTCTTCCGCTGGGTCCGAGGTCAGCATCGATGTTGACTAAGGTAGACAGAAACTACTAACACATATGGACAACGCAATCAAATCCACACAAGGAGACCATGGGTGTGAGAAAACCAATCATGGCAGAGACACCAGTTGTAGGCCACCCGCCTCCGTTTGTGAAGGTCAAAAGGGCCTCAGTGGCTGTCGCTCGAGGTGAGAGAACCCACAGCGGCACAATAACGGCGAAGAACCCCATCAGGTGGATGATAAGTGTGATTCCCTCGACCGCTGGTAATCTCTTGGCTAGGACGGTGTTGAAAGTAACGCAAAATCCAGTTATGGCCCAGACAAGCAAAGTCCCATGCCATCGTTCAAAAACATATGTAGGGGCGTTCAAGACAATCAGACCCTGTATGATGGTCCCTACGATAAAGGCAACAGACAGAAGACCGGCCTGCCATCCTGTCATACACAACCATCCTATTATGATAGGTCAGGATTCGAGGAAAGTTAATGGACAGGAGTTCCTGTACCAACTACATAACTCAAGAACTTCTGATACCTTGGCGGTGCAAATTCCGACACCCAATGATACTGACCGCCTGCAGAAGGTGCCCTGAAACCGATTAAGGGGACGTGGATACAAGCCGGCGTCGCACTTACATGGAGGCCATCTCAGCCATACTGGCATAGGTTAACCCGGCACCAACCAGGACCACTATGTAGCCCCAGAACAAGTCCGCTGTGCCGCCGTTGATGCTAATGAATAGGATACTTCTACTCCTTACGTTAGTTCTGGCGGAGGTTAACAACGGCAATGGCGCGTCTCACGCTAATAGTATCTCCCAAGTGCAAATAAGTGTGCTTCCAAATCCGAGCATGGACAAGAATTTGAAGTTTCTCTGACTCGGCCTGTCAGCAGCTTTTCTTGCGACGAAGCCTAGCACAGTATGACTGTCTACTTACCCGCAGCACCTGATTTCTTCCCAGAGTTTCCATGTCTAATTTGTCCTGGGCCGTCCCTCTCCACTTCGGCTTGACAACCACACCCGTAAAGTCCAAGTCATCCATGGGGTTGTCGGTAACATCATTGATCGCATAAGTCTGAACTTTTTCGTGCCCGTCCTTTTTGAGGTCCATAATGACTGGTCGTCCAAAGGAAGGGAAACAAGGAGAATGTAACAGTAGATTACCGCAGATGCGCGACAATGACAGAGGTTTACAAACAACAACGAGCAGATAAGATAGTCTAGGAAGTGGACAGCGGTCTGTAGAAACACTTTATTTGAATCACGACTTCTCGGCTTCAGCGGGGAAATGGCGTCAATAAGATCATGAACGTGGAGAATGGCCCGTGCTCTTGGCAAGTAAGATTTGTGGAAAGGACTGATCGTTGAAACCGGAGATCCCCCACCAAGGATTCAAGAAGCACCCCCCGGTTCTTGGTGGGAGACTTACGATTAGGTGGTGTGCAAGCTCGATGAAGACTAAAGAGGGAAAGTTGAAGCGGGATGTGATTGCGTCTACCTTAGTTATCACACCACTGCAGCGACCATACATTAGTCTTGGCCTTATCGTAGGCACGGACAAGCCACGATGCTGGGGACGACATATCTTAACCCTTGAGCCTTTTTAGATCTGGACACCCTCTAACTTCTCTCGTTAATCAGACACCGGCTTCCGGAGACTGGACCACGGGTACATGCGATGATCCTAGTGATTGATCTTCTATGTCGCATTCTGCACTGATTGCTGGTAGCATGATGTCAGAAACAACAAATGTGGATCGAGAGCTATGTCGTTGCGATTTCGACATGCCAGCCGCGAGTATAATGCCCGCCCGCGAGGGATAGAACCCGCCCGGACACTAGCCCCGCCAAGTCCCTCCTAGAGTGCACAGGATCCCTTATCCCCGGCGGAAGAGGAACGGCCCAGATCATACCCGTTCTAACCAGTCCAGACCACTAGTCGCAAGACATTTCGGATGGATAACCGTAACTTCGTAAGGAAGTGGGGGACCCACCCTCCTCATGATCAAAAAAGTTGGCACTGTGAGCTATTCTAACTCCGCGACGAGAAGAGCAAGAAAAAATTCTCGATAACAAAGATGTAGATCTAGTCAAGACGAATAAGATTTGTACAGACAGTTTTTCGATTGAAGGACTGGTTGCTAAGATATGCTGGTGTCTGAATGTTGAAAATCGTGATTTTCTAAGCGACACTGTGCCAATTTTTTTGACCATGAGGAGCCACGATCAGGAGAGCAACGAGCTACTGAGCCGATTCCCCTGATATGCTAGCCTTCGCTGAACTTGGCTAGCTCTGCGTTAAATTTTCCCATTTGTGTTGTGGCCAACTTTCGCCAGCAGGGCAAACGGTGGATGAGGCGACTCTTCAATAACGCCACCAGAAGTTACCGGTGGTTCTCGAAGGTGATAGGCCACCATGACCCATGATTTTGATTCATGGATTCGAGGGATCCCCACTAAGCAGTCGGCAAGCGAAGGGGGCTTGAGTACTTTACTTTCAACTTCCCTTAGCGAGCAGCGATCATCAATTGTTGGCTTGATTGTTGGGTTCATCTGAGATTTGAAAGTCTTACGGACGGTCCGTATGCGCTCGGCGCAGGAAACTCCTCCCCGGCGCTCCCCAGTCCGCGCGTTTGTCCAAGTTCGGTGAATGCAGAGTTCCTTCCATTGCTATCAGTGAATCTCAAAGGATCACCTAATATACAATGTGACTTCCTGTACGTTCCTTGTGAGAAAGAGCATTCTCTCCAAGTTTTGGAACTTTGCGATGATGGATTCTATCCTTGTTGGGGAGATTCTCCCTTGCCATAAGTGAAACAGCAATTGTATCGTTAGCAATGTCGTCGATGCCTGTCCGCTATCTTCCTCCGTTTTGTCAGGTCACCCCTAACGATCACGGTGCATGGGTCGCCGTAGCCACTGGAGTGGGCCTATGTTGCGCTCTGGTGGCTTTGATGATCAGGGCCTTCGTTCGAGTTGTGATTAGTCCACCTTTTGGTCACGATGACACTGCCATCCTCCTGGCGACGGTGAGTAGTCTGCGATAATACCTCGCCCATTTTATGAACCGGCTGACGGAGACGAAGGTCTTTTCAACGATTCAGTCTTCCGTTGTGCTATACGGGGTCTCCAAGGGGCTTGGGCGAGCTGTGGATTTGATCAGTCCTGCAGAACTACAGGCGGTGGAGAAGGTAGGTCACCACACCGATTCGTCTTGTGCGCTTATGGAAGTGGTTCTTCTAGGCCTTGTACGCAAGTGATATCCTATATCTCGTCTGTGCATACCTTTCGAAATGCTCGGTCTTGTTCTTGTTGCTCCGTTTGACTCCAGAACGGCGACATCGGATAGCATTCCGCACGGCGCTTGTGGCTTCAATCGTTTGTTTCATAGCCTCGATATTCGCAATAGCTCTGCGCTGTGATCTGTCACAGCCTTGGGTTTTATTCCAAGAGAGATGCACCGCTCTGGTACCTCAAAGTTCTCCAGGCTCTCGTTCGTCTACTAATCACCGACATAGCTGCTGCGGTGGCAAATCGTAATCGTTTTCGATGTCCTCACCGAAGTCCTCATCTTTGCAATGTCATATTACTTAGTCCACGATCTTCTCATGGCATCGAAGAACAAGTTCATTGTCGTGGGGGCTTTTGGAACTCGGCTGATGTAAGTCGATCCACTGCGTCCTACTCCAATTCAGGTACAATTCGTGGTTACTAACGCGGACCAACAGAGTAGTGCCGGTCTTGATCATCCGACTCATCAGCTTTCCTCGCCACGATCTCTCCTCTAATCCGGCCTTCACCCTAACGTACTTCTACATATGGACGCAAACTACACTTTACATTTCCATCATGACCAGCATCATTCCATGCCTCAAACCCTTCGTGGCGGGCCTCAACACCGGGTACGGTGCTTTCGACACAGAACACGTCAGCACCAATGTATACGGCCGCTACGGCTCCGACGGATACGCGCCGAGAAACATACGCACAAAGCACTCGAGTCGCCTACCTAGTAAACCCGCATCTTTCTTGGCCACAAAGAGAAATAGCCTTATTAGAGACGGTATCGGGAAGAAGCGAGCAACAATGAACGATGGAGCTGGATCCCCGACCACGGGGCATTATGGCCGTCCGAGTACAATCACCCCGGCACCAAAGGAGATGGGGTCCGATCTGAATCCGAGTATGGCAGGCCAAGACGAAGAGCGCGGCGAAGGGAAGGCGATGACACAGACGTGGCCACTAGCGCAGGACGGAAACAGTATCGAGAGTAATGATAGCCAGCGAATGATCATACGCAAGGACATTACATGGAGAGTGGACTACAGTAGCCGGGACAATTAGGACTATGAGTGTTCCTCAGACTCAATTATGTGGTAGAGAAGGGATTGGGGTTAGAGGTTGGAGTTTTCCGTGGGTTGGGACATGTATCTCGGTATGTACGTTCCTAGGGGCGCTGGCTTGACTCCTCTAAGCCTGTCACAGGAACATAGTCGAAACATTTGTTCTGATCGAGAAAGGTTGGAGTATTAGGGACACGACCTTGAAGAAGATAGGGTGGTTTTCGAAAGCGAAGTGGACTTTCGGGGCTCCAGGCCGCGTCGTTAACGTTTGTCTTCCTAAGATCTCGATTTCATGTACGGCTATAGTCTCCTGTATCCTAGCGGTAGCTAAAATTATCTTGGTACCTGTTACGGATTGCCATGGCGCATGGGGTCTGCCCGGCACTCCTGCCTAATTAGGTCTAGCTCCGGCATTAGGGTCGTCGTGTTGGTCGATTTGCTCATATATGTGTCTCTAGCAGCTAGATAGATAGTTAGACAACAACTTTACCCATCACTTTATGCATTAGATTATTTGAATTGTAACAATTAATAACTTTAATTAAGCTAACAATATCTATCTTTTATCGATAGAATTATCGCATTAAGACAACATTAACTAATAATAAAAAATAAATTAATTGTTAATTTAATATTTAATCTTAACTTTAAAATTAAATCGAATTATTAAGAAATTAAATAAAATCAAATTGCTTAAAGAAGTTAGCTTATTACTATAATAAGTTTAACTTAGTCGAAAAGTTACTATTTTAAGCAATTTAATTTTAAAAAAAAATTAAGAAATTAAATCTTAACGTTCTTATGTAGTGTAATTGTCGAGTTAAGTTTTAATTCAATTAGATTAACTCGCTCAATCTTAATTCTAAAGTTAGATAAATTTCCTAGCTTAATAGAATGAAGCGAACGAAGAATGTGCGTCAAGTATTTAACTTAATTTACTTAATTACGTAACGTTACGTAACGCGCTAATTCGATTAAACTAACGCAAGATCTACATTAATCGCATATAATTAGCGTAAATTCTTGCGCTAACTTAATCAAGCTAGCGCGTAGATAAGATAAAATAAGATAAACAAATGTTAACGCGACGAAATTAGCTTAAGTTCTTAATATTAACTCGACAAAACTCGACTTTAAAGTCGAGTTCGCATCTTAATCTTAACTTAATTTTATAAGATTCAAGAAAATAAATTAAATTAAGAAAAAGATGTTTAATTTAATCTAATGATCACATTATTCTTATGTAATATTTCTTGCGATTAATTTATTAAAGAATATTTTGTTTGCAATTGTTACAACTTTATTTAAAACTAAATTAATATAAGAAGTTTCTAGAACTTTGTAATATAAGATATAAACATATATAAATTTAACATACTTAATAATTTTAATAACTAAATATATTAAGTAAAAATTTAGAAAACTTAGTAAACTTAAGTTCTAAACATATTAAATATTCTAAATATAGATTTTTTTTATTAATATATAGATTTCGAATACAACTTTTTTATAAATTGTGTTTAATTTATTTTAAGTTTTAATTTATTGTTACAATTATAAAGTTGTTATTTCTTATTATTAAATAATTGTTTACATTATCTAAAGATGTTTACAAATTTCTTTGAAGTATAAATCTTTCTTTAATATTTTTTGTGAAAATATTAGCGTAATATTTTAAATATTTGAAGAATATTTATATTAAATTAATACGCTTTTATCTTAAGTATTAACTTAACAACATTACGTTAATTAACGTTTAATAAAAATAACAAGATAAAAATTTATAAATTTAACATTTATTATAAAGATTATATTAATCTAAAGAATTAACTTATACAAATAAATATTTATTTTATCTTTTATCTTGTTCTAGCAAATCAAAAGACAATTTTTGTATTAATATTTCTTAGAGAAAAATCTTAATATTAACTTAAGTTAAATTTATGCAAATATAATGTAATCGTTAGATCAAGTTAAACGCTTTTTTTTTAATCTAATTTATTCTCTTGAATTTTGTAGAATTAAGTTAAGATTAAGATGCGAACTTAATTTTAGAATCAAGTTTTATCAAGTTAATGTCAAGAATTTAAGTTAACTTCGTCGCATTAATATTTGCTTATTTTATTTTATTTTATTTACGCGCTAATTTAATTAAGTTATTGTTAAAGTTCACGCTAATTATATGCGATTAGCGTAAATTTTGCGCTAGCTTAATTAGGTTATCGCGTCACGTAACGTCACGTAATCGAATAAATTAAATTAAACATTTAACGCACATTCTTCGTTTGCTTTATTCTATTAAGCTAGAAAATTTATCTAATTCTAGAGTTAAGATTAAATAGATTAACTTAATTAAGTTAAAACTTAATTTAACGATTACATTATGCAAATATCTAAAGAATTATAACAAAAATTCTTGTGCAATATTTACGAACTTTAACAACTTCAAGAAAAAGCTTCGAAAAATCTTCGAAATATTTAACAAAAAATAAATTGCAAAAAGAATAATTTAGTACTTAATTTAACAAATTTTTGCAATAGATTACGTAATAAGATTCTAAAAATATGTTAATTTTATCGAATAAAATAATATTGTATTTATAATAATATTTTAACAAGATTTTAAAAACAATTTTAAGAATAAAATTATGCGCAATAACAAATTTATTAGAGATATATTTAATTTTATTAAAGTAACTATTAATCTTAACAACAAACTATATAAGAGAATTATAAAAAAATAATACAATTAATTTTATAAAAAAGCAAGAATCTTCTTTGAATTAATAATTAAATATTAGTAAAAAGAATTTTGTTCTAATTAGAAATACAATAATTTAAACTATTGTAAACTTATATTTATAAAATTAAATTTTACTTAGTGTAATCGTTGAATCGAATTTCAATTCAATTGAATTAACTCGTTCGATCTTAATTCTAGAGTTAGACAAATTTCCTAGCTTAATAGAATAAGACGAACGAAGAATATGCGTTAAGAATTTAATTTAATTTACTTAATTACGTAACGTTACGTAACGCGTTAATCTAATTAAGCTAGCGCAAAATTTACGCTAATCTTATATAATTAACGTAGATTTTGCGCTAGCTTAATTAAGTTAACGCGTAGATAAAATAAAATAGAATAAGCGAATGCTAACGCGACGAAGTTAGCTTAAGTTCTTAACATTAATTCAACAAAACTCAACTCTAAAATCAAGTTCGCATCTTAATCTTAATTTAATTCTACGAAACTCAAGAGAATAAATTAAGTTAAGAAAAAAATGTTTAATTTAACTTAATAGTTATATCATTATTATTTAACAACGTAAAGAAAAGAATTTTAGAAAAAAGCAAAATAACAAATTCTAAAAAACGTATTATTTATATAGTAAATTAAATTACTTTACAAAAGATTGTTAATTATAAAACTTAATAAATCGTCGATAAATTAATATTATATTAAGAGAAATACTTAATAACTAAAACAATATTAAGAAACAAATTAATATAAAGATAAATACTTTCGAAATTAAATTAATTACAAAAAGTTCTAGATAAAATATTATTAAATAAAATATTTATATTTATGTAAAAAGTTAATTAAGTATTTTAAGAAATTATTAAATTTTATAGTTTAATTATTAATTTAAACAAAGAGTATAATTAAAAGAACTTTTACAAATATATAAATAATATTACAAATTATTTTAAAACTTTAGTTAATTTATCGAAAATCGTAAACAAATACAAGAAAAAGCTAAAAAACAATACTATTATAAAAAAAAATATATTTGATATAATAATAAAACAATTGAATCTTATTAAATATATAAATCTTAATTAAATAACTTGTTATAACAACTTATATTAAATTTATCTAGAAAAAAAGAACAAAATTAATTAATTTTCTAGAAAGTTAAAGTTAGCAATTTAATAATAGAAGAAAACTTAACGTAAATAAATGTTTAAAGCAAAAATTACAATATAGAAGCAAAAAAAAGTTTAAACTTTTTAGTAAAAAACATATTAAAGAAATATAATATATTAGCTTAACATTAATAATTAAATTTAATAATGCATATATAATATTTTATTATATTAATTAAGATTAATAATTATTAATTTACAACAATAATTAATTTTAATATAATAGATAATTTTATAGCTAAAGCTCTTATAGAAAGAAAAGAATACTTTATTCGAAAGAAATCTAATACTTATAATATAATAATTGTAAATAAAAATTTATTAATCGCAAAAAAATAGTTTAATAAAGTTTAATTTAACAAATATTAATAAAGATTAATTAGATTACAAAGTTAAAGTAAATAAAAAAGATTACAAATCTTCTAAAAGCTTTAAACTATCTAATATAATAAGAAAATTGCTAAAGTATATATTACAAATATACAACAATTACAAGTATTTATTCTAGAAAAAAAAATAGTTAAGATTTTATCTAAATATTAATTGTAAAATTAGAAAATTAAACTTAAATTAAACAAACAACTTACGTTTAAATTTATATATATTTTATTCGAAAAAAAGTTAGAAACGCTTCGCGAATATTTAATAAAAAATAGAAAAAAAATTTATAAAAAAATTCTAATTATAAATAGAATATTCGATTCTCTTTGTACTTAAAAAGAACAAAACTTTTTATTTATATATTAATTATTAAAAACTAAACAATATTATAATAAAAAATTAGTATTTATTATTTAATATTAGTAAACTTTAGAATTAATTGTTCGAAATAAAGTATTTTATTAAATTAAATTTATAAAAAGTATACAATTAAATTAGAATAAAAATAAAAAAAGAGTAGAAGATAACTTTTTGCACACAATATAAGTTATATAAATATATAATAATATTGTTCGAATTTATAAATATTTTAACAATATATTAGAAAATAGTTAATAATATATTATAACAATCTTTAAATTAATTTGTTATAATATACTTAAATATTTTTAAAAAAAAATATAAATTATATTTTTAAAGTATTAGAATATTTAAATAGAAGAAATCTATATTTTAAATTAAAAAAATACAAATTTTATTAAAAAAAAGTTAATTCTCTTAAATTTGTTATTAAACAATATAAAGTACGCATAAATCTTAAAAAGTTATAAGCAATTAAAGAATAAAAACTATTTATTAATATTAAGAAAGTTTAATTCTTTTTAAATTTTATAAATTATAACAAAAAATTTATTAAGAATTATTTTGTTAACGCAATATTATTAACAAATTTTACAAAAAAAAGATATTATAAATATAAGAATTAACAAAAAAGAAATTATTTTAGAATCTTAAGTTAAAATATTTAAAAAAAATAATAGTAAAGATATATAACTTACAATTGTTAAGCAAAATTAAAATTAATATATTAAATTAAATTATTAATATATATTTTAATTAAAAGTCTAAAAATATTTAATATTTAATAATATATTTTTTAAGAAATTTTTTGTTAATTAAATAAAATTATAATATTTATAACAAGAAGTTACTTATTATTAAAAAATTTCTAAAATTATAAAAAATATATATTGAAGAATTATTAAAACTTATAATTTTAACAAATTACAAAAATCTTTTATATTTTATTATTATTAAATAGTTTAACAAAAAACAAATATAATAATTAGAATAACTTAAATAATATAAGTTTAAAATACAATATATATTAAATAAAAACAATAATAAAACAAATATACTTAATAAAAAAAGTAATTATATTAAAATTAAAAAATTGTTTAATTATAATATACTTAAGATTAACAAAAACAAATTATTATTAATGAATAAATATAAGCTAAATATTATCTTACAAATACTTAGAAACAATAAAAAAGAATTTTTAATAAAAAAAGAAAAACTTTAAATATTTGTTAACAAAATTAACAAATATATAAAAAAAATTATAATAAATTATTGTAAAAATATTTAAAAGTAATTAAAACTTTCTAGTTTTTATATTAGTATTATTAGTTTTTTTAGATAAAATAAATTGTTAAAATATATGTTAAACAATATCTTAATTATTAGCAAAACAAATATAATATATATGTGAACTATAGCAAAATTTAATATTAGAAATTATTTAAATTGTTATAGAATAAAGTTATAATAAACTTTATTATTAAGTTGCTTAAGTTAACAAATTTAATAATTAAAAATAAATATAATTTAATATTAATAATAATTAATAAACTTATTAAGTATTTATATATTATTATATATAGAAAGAAGTTTATAATTTAACAATTAAAATATATTGTATTAAATCGACTTATATAATATTACAATATATTTAAAAGATTAACTAATAATAAAGATAAATTCTTTACGTCTAACTATTAAAAAATATTTCTATTAATATTAGAAACAAGATTTAGAATATTTATTGTCTATTACTTAATTACAAATATTTAAATAAAGCAAACAAACTAAAGTTTAAAACAATATTTAAGATATTATATTAATAATACTTATAGCAATTAAGTATTACTTTTATCTATAACTTAATTAATATTAAATACAAAGATTTTAAATATTATTAAAATAACTTTATTCTTTGTTAATTATAATAAAGAATTTAATCTTTATAAGAAAGAGCAAAAATATCTATTAACTTAATTAGCTATTAAAAGAATAACAATATTAAAAAAGATATATAATAATATCTTAAAAATACAAAAAAAATTAATTAAATATTAGAACAAAAAACAAAAAACAAAATTTTAATTAAAAAAAAATAAGATATATCTTTTTAAAAAAAATCTTAAGACAAAAAAATTAAATAAAAAATTATATTATATTAAAGTTAAATTGTTTTTTGTTAAGAAAACAAAAAAATTAATTAATTACGAACTCGACTTACTTAAAAATATTAAAATATTTCTAATATTTTATATTTTATTGTTAAAATTAGTCGATTTTAATATATTTATATAGAAAAAATTTTATTATAAAGTTTAGAGAGAAAGCAAATATAAAGTAAAATAAATTTTAAAAAAATAAGATTAAAACTATTTTATTAAGTAAAAAAGTTACTTTATCTTAAAGAATATATAAAAATTAAAAAAAAATTTAACAATTGCTATAATGCTATTTAGAAATTCTAGTAAAAACTAATTTAAAAAGAAATTTTTGCAAAAACTTTTTTATAATTTAAGAAAATATCTTGAACAAAACAAAACTAAAATTGAAGAACTTATTATTAAAAGTAAAAATAATATACAAATTAACTTATTTATTTTTTTATATTTGTTTGTTTTTAACTTTAAAATATTTTGCACTTTTATATTATTTATTGCTTTTAACTTTTATAACTAATATTTATATTGCTTTTTTAAATAATAAACTTTTATTTAAAATTTAAGAATTTTATTATTTAATTTCTTAATAATATTTATTATTTTATTTATCTTCTTATTTAAAGAAATTAAATTATACTTTTGATTAAAGTATTTATATTTAATATAGCAAAAAAATTTCTTAATAATTAAGTATTTAATATTTTAATTAAAATAAAAATTGTAAAAGCGCATTTTAATATAACAATTTATTTATTTTTTCTTTATAATAATATTAAATTAACAAATAAAACTTGCAAATATTTTAAATATAATAGAAAAAAAAAATTGCTTTCGAAACAAAAGTATTTAAGAAGAAAAATAATATTATAATTTTATTTAAAACTAGATTAATATAAAAAAATTCTAGAACTTTGTAGTATAAAATATAAATATATATAAATAAAACATATTTAATAATTCTAATAACTAAATATATTAAGTAAATATTTAAAAAACTTAATAAATTTAAACTTTAAATATATTAAACATTTTAAGTATAAAAAAATCTTATTAATATATAGATTTTAAACATAATTTTTTTATAAATTGTATTTAATTTAATTTAAGTTTTAACTTATTATTACAATTATAAAGTTATTATCTTTTATTATTAAATAATTGCTTATATTGTTTAAAGATGTTTACAAATCTTTTCAAAATATAAATTTCTTTCTAATATTTCTTGTAAAAATACTAATATAATAGCAATATTATTTATATTGTTTGCAAAAAATAATAAAAGAAAAAATATTTAAAAAGAAAAGATTATTTTTAGTAAACTTTAAATTAGTAGAACTTATAATTAATAATAATCTTTTTATAAATCTTGCAATTATTATTAAATTAAATAAATTTATCTTTGTATTCTTCTTCTTCTTCTTTTTTTTATATAAATTAATATCTTTGTTATCTATTAAGAAAAACATAAGATAATTACTTAATATTATAAAAAATATAAAGATAACAAAATTAATAAAGTAACAATTTTTTTTATACTTAATTTAACATCTTTAAAAATCTATGTAAAACTATATATTTTAATTAAATTTTAATTAATTACAATTTAACAAATAGTTTAACGTTTATCTCTTAAATCGTAATTAATTAATTTAATAATCTTGTTATTTTTTGCGCAATTGCGTTTCTTTTGTCTATATTATAATATTTATATATAAAATTTTTTGTTATTAAAATGTAAAAATTGTGTTAATTTATTATTTATAAAAAGAAAATCTTATATATTGTTTAATAGTCTTAAATTTACAAAACTTAAACACATTAAAAACAAAAACTTTAAGAACTTATATATAAGTTTTTTTTATAAATTGCAATTATATAAAGATTGTTTCTTAATATGTAATACTTATATTTGTGTTTATATAATCTTAATTAAATTAATTGCGTTAATCTAGAAAAATTACGTACAAATATTAAGATTTAAGTTAAAAAAATTCGAGAAATCGAATCGTTTAAAGTAGTTTAACTAATTATTATAAATAGTTTAGTGCGAAACGCGCTAAACTAATTTAAGTAATTCGATTTTAAAAAATTGTCGCAACTTAATCTTAACGTTAAATTTAATTAAAGAAATAATATTATAACTTAATTTAACAATTAATTTAATCTTAATACTTAAATTTAATGTTAATTTTTTTTTGTATATTTATATATATAATGCTTTTAATTTAAGACGTAGCAAAAACATTGCTTTTAATAAAATTAAATGTTTTTACTATTATTTATTAAGATAAATGAAATCTTTTATTGTTTAACTTCGAATGCGCAATTAAGTATATATAGTTTTAAGACAAAAGACAATTGTGATTAATTAAAATATATAATTTTAACGCAATTAATTTATATGCAACAAAAACTTCTAATCTTTTACTTATATAATGTACGTATATATAACTTTTTTTTAGCTTTTCTAAATTTATATGCACAATGTTTTAAGACTTTCTTGCAATATTTTAAAATTCGTTTTTCGTAACTATAATATAATAGTTATTGTAACAACAATTAATATATATAAGAAATAAATAATAATAATTATAGATAATTTTACGTACTTTCAATTATATTATTCTTATTATATATAAGAGATTTAAGATAATAATAATAATAATAATTAATATTATTGTTGTTTTTGCAATTTAATTGATCAATTTGTTATAACGATTGCATCGAACGTTTGCGAACGTCTTATTTATTAATATTAAAAAAATTTAAATTTGTTAAATATTATAATATTAATAGATTCGTAGTTAGCATTATGTATAGATAGTTTTCTTGCTAATTTAAAGCAACAATTAAAAACTATATAAAATTGTTATTATATCTTAGAAATATAAGACAATTATTTAAATAACTTTGTTAAACAAAACTTTTAAAATATAATATTTAAATTAAATATAATTGTTCTTATTTAATTAATAAACAATTAATTTATCGAAATAAAAAATATATTTAAGATATTAAATAGCAAGATAGATGCAAAGAATATATTTGTACAATTAGATATCTTAAATTTAATAGAAAGAATATTTAAAATAAAATTAATATAGAAAATATTAAAGATATTTTCGAAGAAGATATTATAAATTGCTTATTTTATATTGCGAAACTTGCAAAATTCTTCTTAAAAATTCTTCTTTTTCTATTGTTAATTTATGTTGTTAGATATTTTACGCAAGTAATTACAAGACTATGCAAATAATAATTACAAATAAGAACAAAATAAAAACAATTACTTTAATAAAGAAGATAATAGAAAACATAAATAGTGTGATCGTTAAATTAAGTTTCAACTCGATTGAGTTAATTTGCTCAATCTTGATTTTAAAGTTAAACAAATTTTCTAGCTTAACAAAGTAAGACGAACGAAGAATGTGCGTCAAGTGTTTAACTTAACTTATTTAATTACGTGACGTTACGTAACGCGCTAACTTAATTAAACTAGCGTAGAGTCTACGTTAATCGCATATAATTAATGTAAATTCTTGCGCTAACTTAATCGAATTAGCGCGTAAATAAGATAAGATAAGATAAGCGAATGCTAACGCGACGAAATTAGCTTAAATTCTTGACATTAACTTAACAAAACTCGACTCTAGAATCGAGTTCGCGCCTTAATTCTAACTTAATTCTACGAGATTCAAGAGAGTAAATCGAGTTAAGAAAAAAGTGTTCGATTTAATTTAACAATTACATTAAACATAATAGAAGTTGTTTACAAGAAATTATCTCTTATACTAACAAATAATTAATTATTTCTTATTCTATAAATAAATTGTTTGTCTCTAATTTAAAGTTAATATATTAAGATATTGCAATTATTAAGTAGAAGATATTTAAATTCTTAGAAATAAAATATTTCTATTCTAATTTGCTTAAGAATACATATATAGCTAGAAATTATATAGTACTTGAAAAAGATATTTTTTATTATAATATTTATATATTTACGTAATAAATTAAATATATAACAATTACAAAAGAGATAAACAAGTAATTGTATTTTTGTTTACACAAATTAATAATAATTTAATTTATTAACTAGTCAAAATATTTATAACAATATCTTGATAGTTAATTTAACAACTTCTATATAACTTTAATTGTTAAATATAAGATATTTATCTTTAAGATCTTTAACAAGTTATAGTTAAAGTATTATATTATATAAGATACACAAAAAGAACGTTTAACAAATAACTATATTTAGACAATTATTTGTTATAAAAAATTATATAATATTGTAAACTTTGCAATTTTACTTACGTATAAAAGAATTTAAACAATAATTTTCGATATAACGTTAAACTTTTTATTAGATATATTAGTTTAAACAAGTTTATAAAGACATTAAAGAATATTATTAAATATTATAACAATATTACTAGAAAGAATAATAGAGTCTTAATTATTATCTTTAATAAAGTTTTTACTACTAATTAGATCTCTAATTGATTTAATCAAAAAAAAAAAATTCAATAAAATATTAAGATTATAGAGCAATGTTTACTATTGTAACAATATTAACAAGTATTTACTTTATTGTTATAAATAAAAGAATATTATAATAATAAATATTAAGAAGATAATTAAGATTATTTAGGAAATTTATTATGTTCTTTATCTTCTAATTAGAAACTTTTTATTTATTAGACGAAAATGCGTTCTATCTACTTTATAAACGTCTAAAATGTTAAAGATAACAAAATATATTATTTATTGTTAACAAATACTAAGTATGCTATTGCTAACGCACAAATTAACAAAATAATAATTGTTTTCTATAATTAAACATCTATTAAGAAAAACTTTAATAATATTTACATAATATAACATAATATATTACTTTATTTTTGCAACATTTGTTAGATTATCTATCTAGAAAACTACAAAGAACTAGATAATTATATATTTAATTGTTATTAAATAAATATTTGTTCTAGTTAAAGCAAAATACGCAAGCAATATATTAATTAAACAATATACGCAACTCTAAATATCTATAAAATTAAGATATTGTCTAATAAATATGCGATCTTTAAGACAATACTCTTTTAAGATAATTAAGAATTTATAATTGTTTGTGCAAATACTAGATTAAATATTCGCTTTATAGACAAATTCTTATTGTCTAAAGATAATCTATATAAGCGCTTAGATATTGTTTTATTTGTTATTATATAAGACATTATTGTTTAACAAAAAGATAATCGATAAACGAATATATTTATTTATTTATATAATAGACATTAACGCAATTGTTCTCGAAGTACGTCTCTATATATTAAAGATATCAAGATAGATATAATACTAGATAATAACGTTCTAGAAATACTTGAAAACAAGATTAATTTATATCTATATAGCAAACAGATACAAATAAATAACGTTTAGATATTTATTAAATTTATTTTGTTAAAAGTATTATAAATAAAATTTTATATTATCTTTATTATTATTAGTTTTGTTCTTAAGTTATATCTAGCACAACAAACAAATAGATAACGAAAACAATAAAATTTGCTATAAGAATTAATTAGAAAATACGCATTATTATTATTAAAAATAATGCGTCTTCTTAGTTTTTTTCGATTTTATTAATGTAACAAATAGAAATGTATTTATTAAACACTTATAAAATACTTTGCTTTGTGAAATCGAATATTAAAAAAATAAATTTTAGATTTGTTTCTAAAATTAACTCGAAAAAAGTATTGAAAATATCTAAATAACATTGTTATATTATTTCTCTTATAAATTATTGTTATTATATAAATTGCATCAAAGTTACAATATTTTGTTATTATTATCTTAATTAATTATAACAATAATTCTTAACTTTTTTTGTTGTTTTTTTTGTAGATATTTTCGAAAGAAATAAGCACACAAGTTATATACTTTTCTTTTGTTTAATATACATAGTAGAGACGCTTAATAATAAGTTATTTACTATAGTAGTTTAAATAACTTAAAGAAAGCTAATAATATTAATTCTTTTAATTTATATAGCAACTTTGTTAAAAATTTTATAATCGAAAAACGCAAAAGAGAGAGAAATTTCTAATTCTATTAATGTTAAGATAAAGAATTCTAACAATATTATAAAAAAAAATCAAGAAATTCGATATATAATTTAAGAATATACTAAAATATTAAATTATAACTACTATAAAATTACTAATATTAATAATAATAACAAAGAGAAGAATATAAATGATAAAAATTAAGATTGCAACAACAAAAATAATAAGAAGATCAAAAATAACTCGAATTAAATTTTTTAAAATAATAGTATAGCAAACAAGATTATTAAGATCTTGAATTAATAGTTTTATATATTTAGTTTAAAGAACTTATTATTACAAAATATATTATTATATTGTATTACTATATTGTATTACTATATTATATTATTATATTACTATATTATATTACTATATTATATTACTATATTATATTACTATATTATATTACTATATTATATTACTATATTATATTACTATATTATATTACTATATTATATTACTATATTATATTACTATATTATATTGTATTATTAAATCTAGTGTGATCATTAAATCAAGTCGAACACTTTTTCTTAATTTAATTTACTCTCTTAAGTCTCGAAGAATTGAGCCAGAATTAAGGTGCAAACTTGACTCTAGAATTGAGCTTCGTTGAATTAATGCCAAGAACTTAAGCTAACTTCGTCGCGTTAACATTCGATTATTTTATCTTATTTTATCTTATTTTATTTATGCGCTAATTTAATTAAGCTAGCGTAGAATTTATGCTAGCCCAATTAGATTAACGTAGAGTTCACGTTAGTTACATATAATTAACGCGTTACGTAACGTCACGTGATCGAATAAGTTAAGTTAAACACTTGACGCGCATTCTTCGTTTGTTTCACTCTATTAAACTAGGAAATTTGTCTAACTCTAGAATTAGAGTTGAGCGAATTAACTCGATTAAATTGAAATTCGACTCGACGATCACATTAATTAAATCTAAAATATAAAACTAAGATTTTAAATAAATTGAACATAATTTATAATAAAACTAATATCTTAATAATTCGAATTAATTTTTTAATTTAATTTAAAATTTAAAATTTAAAATTTAAAATTAAATTAAATTGTCAATTTTAATTTTAGAAATTAAATTGTTAAAACTTTTAATTTAATTTAAATCGAACTATTAAAATTAAATTTAATTTTTAAAATTAAACTTGATTTCTTAAATTAACGCAATTAGCTTATAGATATATATTTTAAATTAATTAGATTTAATATAATTATCTTGCAAGTTTAATAATATTAAATATTAATATATTTTATATATTAATAAGACTTTAAATTAGAAATTAAAGCAATTATTTCTTAATTATTCTTATATAAAAGAATTTAAATATTAGAAATTGTATATAATTATATTAGAAACAAATAAAATAATATTATTTCTTTATTTATTCTCGCAATAACAATATATTTAGCTTTGCAATTAAATTAGATAATAAAATTTCAAATAATTAATAATTATTGTTCTACAAATAAATTAATTTATTTTCTTTCTAATAACTTTATATTATAAAACTCTAAGTAGTTTATATTTTTATAGTTTATTAAACTTTTGTTTTCTTTGTAATAAATATTGTAATATAATATTTCTCTAAGATATCTTAGAACATAAGTAGTTGTATAAATATGTATAGAATTCGAATTAAAACAATAGCAAGAAAGTATTAAAAAAGTAGATCTTAAATTCGATTATATTATTGTTGTAATATATAGTAATAGTTCTATTATTAATATATACTAATAAATAATACTAATATTAGTTTTGTAAAACTTATTTAAAGATATAATTATATTAGAAAATCTTATATCTATAAGTAGAAATTAACAATATCTTATAATTTAATATCTTAAAGCAATTTAATATTATTTGCAAATAAGTTGTTTAACTAAGATTAATTCTATTATTTAAATATATAGTTAATATATCTAAGTAATACGAAACAAAATCTAAATTGCTTATATTAGAATATATTTTAAAATAGTTTTTCATAGATTATAGATAAATATCTTTAAAGTTAATTAATAATATATTATTAATATAAATATATAAATATATACTTTTATTTTTATTTTTAAGACAAAAAAAAAGAATTAATAATAATAGATATAAATTCTAAACTTTAAAATTATTTTATATTTTATATATAAAAAATTACTTCGATAATATAATTCTAGAGCTTTATAGAAATCTGTAACATCTTATAGATTATACAAATTAATTTAAAAATAATATATATATTTTTTTCGATAATATCGTTTTGTTTAAATATATAAAAGATAAACAACTTCTACTAGATATTTATTTTCTAAAAATAACTTGCAAACATATTGTTTTCTAACTTATTATTTGTTTATATATTGGCAAATATTTATTTTACTTAACTCAATACAAGTTTTCTAGATCATTTTAAGTTTTCTAAGTTTTCTAAGAAAGTTTAGAGTTAAAATTAAATTATATAATTAATTAAATTAATCTAAACGTTCAAAAATTATATTTTTAGATTTTTTTTTCTAAAATTTAATAATTTAAAAATAATCTTAAGTAAACTTAGTTTTAAAAGTTTTAATATTTACGATCTACAATATATATTTATATTATAATATTTCTAGTATAGAAGAGATTTCTATCTACAAAGCTTCTATAGATATTTCTTTCTTATGCGCTATTGCGTGAGTAATATATATAGTTACTATATATAATTATAATACAACTTATTTTTCTATATATTTATAATCTTAATATTTTAATAGCTTTAACAAATTAATATTGCTATAGCATTATTTCTTGTTACAATTAATTATTAGAAAACTCTTTACTTTTATTAATAATCTTAATTAATTCTTCTATATAAGTATTATACTTTATATTGTTTTGCCTTGTAATTTTTTATTGCAATATTTGTTCTTTATTGTTAATTTATATCGAAATATTTTGTTTAATAGTTCTTTAATATTTGTAAAAGACTTTTATATTATTAATATTATATTTAATATCTTATTGTTACTTAATAGTAGAAGTCTTCTACAATTTGTTACAAATTATATACTAATAAATACTATATATTGCGTATTACTCTTTATTAATAATTAGAAAGAAAAAATCTATTAATAGAATTCAAATAATTAAGATAACTTAATACTTAAATATCTTAAATTTAGAATTAAGATAATTAAGATACTTATAATATTAACTATCTTAATTATCTTAAATCTTAAATAATAGAAAGATATATAGTTTTTAAATACAATTTTTTTATAGATTGTATATAACTTATCTTAAGTCTTTACTTATTATTACTTTAATTTATTAAATTATCTACAAAGATTTATTAAATATAAGATTATTTATAGTTACAAATTCTTGTTATTAAGTAATTAATTATATTGTCTAAAGATATTTACAAATCTCTTTAATAGCACAAACTTTCTCTAACATTTCTAGCGAAAGTATTAATACAATACTTTAAATATTCTAAAAATATGTAAGACTATGTACGAACGTATAACAAGACGTTGTTATATTAACGTACTAAAGATAAGACTACGTAATATATAGAATTGCAATTTATAAAGACATTAATTTGTAAAAATTCTAAGAAAGAATTCTTAGAGAAAAAACTCTATATAATGTTAAGTTGTTACTACGATAACTTAACACTAATAACATATTTGTTAATTATTAAGAATTAATATTATAATTGTTTTCTTTCTTTGAATTCTAATTCTTAGAATTAATGTATTATAACAACGCTTTATTTGTGCAATTTCTTCGATCTTTTATTAAGTTTTTTTTAGAACTTTTTTCTAATTTATATTTTTTCTTGTTAGAATTGCAAGACGTTTATAAAAAAAAAATTTTAATCTTTTTTTCTATCTTTCTTAGACATTCGAGAGAAAGTTAAGAAGTAACAATAATTTCTCTTGTATATTATTGCGAGACTTTATATTGTTTGTTTTAAACATTTTATTATGTGTTAACTTTAAATTAACAAATAAAAAGATCTTTTATTTTTTTGTTTTAAAACGTAAATATGTTTTTAATTGTTATATTGTTGCGTCGTTATCGTAATAAATACTTAACAATAATACATTACAATTTATTTAAATCTTATAAATTCTAAGTTTAACTTAACTTATTATTTAAATAAATTATCTCGATTTTCTTTATTTAATTTAATCGAATTAGTGCGATTAATTCGCAAATAATATTTATCAACAATATTATTATAATTTCTTTCTTCTTATATTATTTTTTGATTTATAATTAATAAATAAATGCGACATTCTATAAATTATTCTAATATTAACAACAATATTGCGCATAAATTTTGCATTTAATATAAGTTTTTTTAACTATTTTAACGTATCGCAATTTCTTTTTAATAAAAGTAATTATAAGATTTTATTAATTTTTTGCTATTATAGTAACGAATTAATTACGTAAGTAATACTTTAGCAAGATTTTGCTATAAATAAAATTAATAAAAACAACAATATTAATCGAAATAATTTTTTTTATTTTTTTCGTTTATTTGCAAATGCAACGTTTTTCTTTTTCGCGTTTTTACTATTTATAATATCTTGTTCGCATTAATAAAAGTACTAATTATTGAATATATTTTTAACTTTTGTTTGCTTTGCAATTTAACAATATATAATACATTAAACGAAAGAATATTTACTATAAATATTACGCTTTAAAGCGCAAGATTGTAAGTTATTTATATACTTTTATATTTAATTTAACTTATTAATGTATTCTTATTATTATTTAATATATTAAGCAAGTTAATATTTTATTAAAGTTTAACATACAAGATTTTAATAAAATTAATATTAAAATTAATTAAATTATGTTTGCTTCGCAAATGCGACGCTATCTTATTTTTATATACGCATAATAGCAAAAAAACAAATTAGTTTTGCGTTTAATTTATAAGAATTTTCTAGTTAATATTTATATTAAGCTAAATTATCTATGCGATATTTAATAAAAAATATTCGATATAATATGTTATAAAACAAATCTTAATGCTCTTTTTTTAAAAAGTTAAACAAAAACAATAAATTTATATTTAACAATATTGTTATAAACGACAAATTTAAGAATTCGTAAATTGTGCGTAATTTAATAACTTTACTAAGAACAATATTATTTGTTTTATTTTTATTAATTTAATTTCTTTAAGAAAGAACGACGTAAATGTCTAGACAAAACTTCTTTTATATATTATAATTATTTTAATAGTTTATATACTTAATTCAATTATATTAAATTGTTTATTATTAAATAAAAGTATTTAAAATAAGCAACTTTCTTATTTAATAATATAAAAATTAACAATTAAAAGATTAAATCTTATTTATATTTTTTTTGCAAACATTATATCTTTGCGATTTTTATATAAAATTTTTGATTAAAAGATTATTGTTTAAGATATGCTTTTATTATATTTAAAGCAATAAAATTAATTGCGTTTTAAAAGATTACATTTATTATTTTTATTATTAACAATTTATTTTTGTAATATTTATGCATTATTAAAGATAATTAAGCAACAATAATTGAAAAATTAATTAAGAGAGACACATATAATTAATTGTAAATAAAATGTTAAATCTTGTATTAAATAACACGCGTACAAGAACTTTTTATTAATAAAGATTAAATAACGAAAGCAATTAAATTTAAATATATTTTATATCGCATTTTTATAATTCTTAATATTTAATTTACAAATAGTGTTTTAACATTTAATTTTATCTTTTAATTTATCTATTAATTTAAGAGTAAAAAAGGATATTTAGCTTTCGTTTAATATATATGCAATAATATATTACGAATTAGTAATTACTAATAAAGAACAAATTATAATCGAAAACAATTTTTCGAACTTCGAAATAAATAAGCAATATTGTTTCGAATAAAATGTTAATTAAATCTTTTGTTAATTATATAGATTTAACAAGAATATATAAAGACATTTTGAAGTATTAATTAATTATAATTAGAATTTCGTTAAATGTATTATTTTCGCAACAACTAATAAATAATTTTGTTATAAAATTTATTAAGATTTCGATTTATAATTAAGTAAAAATAGAGAGCAATGTTAATTCTTTGTAGAAATAATAACGCAAAGTTTTATTTTGTTAACAAACGTTATAATTTTTAATATATATATTAATATTTGCGATTATCTTTAATTAGTAGAACTTTTTATTTATAAGAATGCAATTTTTTTAATTTTAAAATGTTTTGTTAAAGCGTTATTATAATGCAAATATAACAATTTGTTCTTTAATAATATTTTATTAAAAATTAAAATAATATAAAAAAAAATATTATTTTTTTGTAAATTAATTAATTTTTTTTTGCACAAACTTAATTTAAGATTTGCGACATTCATTGTTTTTTAATTTTAAATGCTATAAAGTTTTTTTTTATAACTTTTCTATTTTAAATAACAACAAAGATAAAAGAGTTTTTAAATTGTTTTTTTTTGTTGTATGCGATATAAATGTTGTTGCGACGCAACTATTAAATTATTGCGCTTTAAACTATGTTTACAACTTCTTTTTCTTTAAATTTATTAATTATTTTTTTTTTATCTAAATCATTTTTATTAAGAAATTCGATATTAAATTTTTTTTAATTTTCGATATTTAAGTTTCGAATGCGTTCTTATTGCGTAATATTAACGTTTAACAAACGTCTCTTATAAATACTAATATTATTTTAATAGCAATAATAATAATATTCTTTAACTTATTTTAAAGCGTAAATAGATAATTTTTATTATTTGATTTGTTCTTGTAATTAAGACGTTAAGAGAATTTGTTAATTAAATTTGTTTTTTTGTGCAATATTTAATCTCGAAGTTGTATTTTATTAGCAAAAGTATCTATTATAACTAACAACGATTTAGCGTTGTTATCTTTATAAAATATTATAAATTATTATAATTTGTTAATACAATAATTAAATAATAATTATTTTTTAGATAATATTAATATTGCTTAAAGTTAATAACAATAATAAGCAACTTTAATTATAAGTCTTATATTAAATCTTTACAAAAATTATTTTTCTTAAATAAAATATTATTAAATGTTATATTATTTAATTAATTTTACTTATAAGATAAATTAATTGCAACAAAACTGTTTCAATTGCGAATTTCGAAGTATTTGTTTTAATACAAATGTAATTTTTTAAGTTAAAGTAAATTAATATAAGCGTTTGCGTAAAGATCGTAATAAGTTTTCGAAAAATCAAAATAATATTCTTGCTAAATATAAAAGAATTATTTTGTTTGTTATTTTTTAGAAGCTTTATTAAAGTTTAAGTAATTTTTGCATAATATTTTACAAATTGTTAATAAAAGTTTGCGAAGCTTAAAAACACTTAAAACTTATCTAAAGTAATAAATTAAAATTATATTTCAATAGAGTTAATTTATTGTAAATCTATTAATACGTTATAATTACTTATAATATATTCTAGAAATTTAATCAAAATTATTATAAAAAAGCATTTAAATAGCTTTGCGTAAAGCTTGTAAAAACGTAATTTATCAAATATCTAATGTACGCAATTTGAGTGCTTCTTTTGTGTTTTAAAATAGATTAAAATGTTATTAAGATAAATTATACAAAGATAATTTATTAAATTTTTTAAGACTTTGTTAATTAAAATCTAAAAGATAATCGATATATTTGTTAACTTAAACAACATTACTATGTATTCGAAGTATTTATATTGTATTTAAAAGATTATCTTTTATTTATTATTTTAACAAATTCGAATTTAATAATAAGTATTTTTCAAATTTAGTTTTGTAAAGTACGTAATATTTATTAGACAATTTAATGTCTTCTTTATAAAAGAAAGAAAATATTAATACTTAATTGTAATCGCATTAAGATTGCAATAATTAACGCATAATCTTAGACTTTTATTGCTCTTTAATATAAATAACATTAATATTTCGATTTAATTAATTAATTTGCAACTTCTATTTAAAGTTAAATTCTTTAAAAAATAATTACGTAAAATAATTAACTTTTATTCGAACAAAATATATAACAAATTATAAGACAACCTCTTTTTAAAAAGCAAATCGATCTTATAATTTTTCTTTTTGTGCTTAGAAAAAATATATATGTTTTTTAAATTAAAGACATTGTTATAGTTTTAAATATTCTTAAATATAACGCATATTATTGATATTTTGTTAATGTTAAAATTGTAACAAATTAAAATAAATATTAAATTTATTTCTTAAAATTAAAAAAATTCTTCGAAAACTTAATAACAATAATATTTTTCGTAACTTAATAACGTCAAATTAATATATATTAATTAACGTAAAAGTTAATTTCTATTATTTAGAAAAAATTAACAATAATGTTGTATACAATTTTATCAAATATATAAAAAATTTGTTTCAATATATATTTTCGTTTTTTATTGTCGCAAATCTTAATTTTTGCGACATAAAATTTTATAAATTGAATTTTTTAAGTTGTAAAAGCTTTCGCTTTAATTTTAAGTTGTTTAATCTTCTTTAAATGTTATGTTTTTACTAGATGTTCGTTAATGCAATTAATATAAACGTCTTTATTAAGAAGATCTCTTTATTTATATTACTTTTTATTAATAAATATTAATAGCTTTGCAAAAGAATTTTTGTCTTATATTTTTAATTTGCAATTGCAATTACAATTCTTGCGAATTTATTTATTTTTTCGAATTATTAAAATTTTCTTTAATAAAAGAATATAATAACAACGTTTTTAAAACGTTTATTTCGAATTTTTTTTAAAAGCTATTAATTGCATTAACTTGCGAATTGTTTTTAACAAATTTAGAACATTTTTTCTAAATATATTTTTTCTTATTACAATTGTAATAAATGCGCTTTTTTCGCATGTTTAAGCTAACTTTGTTAAAGTTATATAGAGAAAGCTTCGTTATATTTTTTTAACAATTTCTTGTTATTAAAACGTCGCAAGTCTTAGTTGTTAATATAATTTTTTTTAATTTATAATTATACGAATTTTCTTTAAAGTTATTGTGTAATCTTAAGAACAATTTTCGATTTAAAATTTAATTTTTATATTGAATCAAGAAAATAAAGCGCTCTTTATGCGCTATATTAGCGCAACAAGAGTATTTCTCGTTTCGAAAATTTAAATTACGTTGTTAATCTTTTTACAAAGATTTCTTCTTAAACAATATAAAAGATAATTACGTTATTAACGTTTAATATATTTATTAAGATTTATCTTTAATATTTTAATATAAATTACAAAGTTATTAAGATTTTAAGATTAACTTTGCTTAATTTTCTTATATTTGTAAGAAAAAATAAGACAACAATTTTTCTAATTCTTAATAAAATTAATTAGATATTGTGCGAATTATTTTTAATTTTACTTTTTTATCTTGTTTGTTCGTTTATTTTTATAATTTTCTTATTGTGTCGTTAACGTATCGCAAAGATATTATTAAATTTAGTAAATCTTTAAGCTCTTTACTAAGAATTAATTTTTATTAATCTCGAAGAAGTTTCTTGCACTTCGAGCTTAATTCTGATTCTTTAAAGTTTTTTTCGTAATAAAAATTTAATTAAGTCGATTTTATAAAACGAATAAAGCGTTATTTCTTTAATGTTAATTTGCTAATTTTGTTATTAAAGTAATTTTTGCGTAAACGACGCAAACTTGTTGTTTTAATTTTATTCTTACAAAGCAACTTTAAGAGAAATTTGTTTTTTGCTTAAGTAATGTAAAATTCTCGCTTTATTTAAAATTTACATTTCTTTATTTTCTCTTTAATTAAAAGTTTTTTATAATTGATGTTTTTATCGAATTGCGATAATTGTGTAGCGTTGTTACTTTGCAAGACTTTTTCTTGTAATATAATATAAATTTTCGTAATATTGTCGAAAACAAGTTAATTATTCGCATTTTTTTTGCTTTAAAAACATTAGAATGTTGTTTATTTCTTATTTGTTTTTAAATTTTGTCTTGTATTGTGTATTAAATTAATTATCTTATTAAACAATTATTTATAAAGATTAAGACGAATTAATATTGTAAAACTATATATAAACGTATAACAAAACGTTATTATATCGACGTACTAAAGATAGAATTACGTAATATGTAAAATTGCAATTTATAGAGACATTAATTCGTAAAAATTCTAGAAGAGATTTTTTAAAAAGAAAACTTTGTATAATGTTAAGTCTTTATTACGATAACTTGATACTAATAACGTGTTTGTTAATTATTAAGAACTAACATTACAAAATATTTATATTAGATTAATATATCTTTATTTCGAGTATTAATTTATTAATATTATATCAATTAATATTTAGTAAAAACAACAAGATAAAATTAATAAATTTAATATCTACTATAAAGACTGTATCAATTTAAAGAACTAATTTACATAAATAAATATTTACTTTATCTTCTATTTTTTTTAGTAAATTACTTGCAATTAAATTTTAATTTAATCTCTTATATATTATCGATTGTTATTAATATATAGATTAAATATAAATTGTATAACTATATTACGCAAATCTAAGTACTTGTATATTTTAGTTAATTTCTAAATTATATTGCTTTAATTAAGATATTTCTAAAACAATATTATAAGTAGTTATTTCTATTATATTAAAGATCAGTTTTTTGTAATATTGCTAAATAACTATTAGTAGTAATTTTGTTTCTTTATCTACTTGTTACGCTAATATTTTCGTAAGAGATATTAGAGAGAATTATACTATTAAAGAGATTTGTATTACGCTAATACTTCTATAAGAAATATTAAAGAGATTTATATTATTGAAGAGATTTATAAATTTCTTTAAACAATACAAGCAATTACTTAATAACAAAAGAGTATATCTTAATAATTGTAATAATAAGTTAAGACTTAAGATAAATCAAATACAATTTATAAAAAAGTTGTATTCAAGATCTATATATTAAGAAAATTTCTCTATATTTAGAGTTTAAGTTTACTAAGTTTTCTAAATATTTACTTAATATATTTAGTTGTCAAGATTATTAAATATATTAAATCTATATATATTTATATCTTATACTACAAAGTTCTAAAAACTGCTTATATTAACTTAATTTTAAATAAAATTATAATATTATTCTTTTTCTTAAATGCTTTTGTTTCGAAAGCAAACTTTTTTTTATTATATTTAAAATATTTGCAAATTCTATTTGTTAACTTAATATTATTGCAAGAAGAAAACAAATAAATTGTTATATTAAAATATATTCTTGCAATCTTTATTTTAATCAAGATATTAAATACTTAATTATTAAGAAATTTTTTTGTTATATCGAATATAAGCGCTTTAATCGAAAATATAATTTAATTTCTTTAAATAAAAAGATAAATAAAGCAATAAATATTGTTAAGAAGCTAAATAATAAGATTCTCGAATTTCGAATAAAAGTTTGTTACTTAAAAAAGTAACGCAAATATTAATTGCAAAAGTTAAAAGTAATAAATAATATAAAGACGCAAAATATTTTAAAGCTAAAGACAAATAAGCAAGAAAAGAAGAAAGAACAAGCTTATTTATATATTACTTCTACTTCTAACAACAAGTTCTCTAATTTTAATTTTACTTTATTCGAGATACTTTTTCGAACTATAAAAGAACTTTTATAAAATCTTTTTTTAAGCTAGTCTTTACTAAAACTTTTAAATAAAATTATAGAAATTGTTAAGATTCTTTTTTGATTTTTATATATTTTCTAAATAAGAATATTCTTTTTACTTAATAAGATAATTTTAATTTTGTTTCCTTAAGATTTGCTCTACTTTATATTTGCTTTCTTTCTAAGCTTTATAATAAAAAAATTTCTATATAAATATATTGAAGTCGATTAATTTCAATAATAAAATATAGAATATTAAAAAAATTTTAACGTTTTTAAGTAAATCGAGTTTGTAATTAATTAATTTTTTGACTATTTTAATAAAAGATAATTGAATTTTAATATAGTTCAATTTCTTATTTAGTCTTTTTATCTTAAGATTTTTTGTAAGAAAATATATTTTAATTTTTTTCTTTAATTAAGATATTGTTTTTTGTTTTTTGTTCTAATACTTAATTAACTTTTCTTGCATTCTTAAAATAATATTATATTTCTTTCTTAATATTGCTATTTTCTTAATAATTAATTGCGTTAATAGATACTTTTGCTTTTTCTTAAAGAAATTGACTTCTTTATTATAATTAACAAAGAATAAAGTTATTTTAATAGTATTTAAAATCTTTGCATTTAATATTAGTTAAGTTATAGATAAAAGTAATATTTAATTATTATAAATATTGTTAATATAATATCTTAAATATTGCTTTAGACTCTAATTTGTTTGCTTTATCTAATTATTTGTAACTAAGTAATAAATAATTAATATTCTAAGTCTTATTTCTAATATCGATAGAAATATCTTTTAATAGTTAGACGTAAAAAGCTTGTCTTCATTATTAATTAATTTCTTAAATATATTATAATATTATATAAGTTTATTTAATACAATATATCTTAGTTGTTCTACTATAAACTTCTCTTTACATACAATAATATATAAATACTTAATAAGTTTATTATTTATTATTAATATTAAATTATATTTGTTTTCAATTGCTAAATTTATTAATTAGACAACTTAATAATAAAGTTTATTGTAACTTTATTTTATAACAATTTAAATAATTTGTAATATTAAATTTTGCTATAGCTTATATATATATTATATTTGTTCTACTAATAGCTAAAATATTGCTTAATGTATATCTTAACAGCTTATTTTATGTTAAAAAAAAACTAACAATACTAATATAAAAATTAAAGAATTTTAATTACTTTTAAATATTCTTGCAATAATTTATTATAATATTTCTTTATATATTTGTTAACTTTATTAATAAATATCTAAAAAAAATCTTTTTTCATTAAATTTTTTTTTTGTTATCTCTAAGTATTTGTAAAATAATATTTAGCTTATATTTATTTATTAATAATAATTTGTTTTTGTTAATCTTAAATATATTATAATTAAACAATTTTTTTATTTTTATATAATTATTTTTTTTGCTAAATACGTTTGTTTTATTATTATTTTTGTCTAATATATATTGTATTTTAAACTTATATTGATCGAGTTACTTTAACTATTACACTTGATTTTTATTAAGTTATTTAATAATAACAAAGTATAAAAGATTTTTATAATTTATAAAAAATTGTAAGTTCTAATAATTCTTTAATATATATTTTTTATAATTTTATTCGATTAATAAAAGTTTTCTTAAGAGATATATTATTAAATATTATATATTTTTATACTTTTAATTAAAATATATATTAATAATTAAATATAATATATTAATTTTAATTTTGCTTAACAATTATAAATTATATATTTTTAGTATTAATTTTAAATATCTTGACTTAAAATTTTAAAATTTCTTTTCTATTAATTTTTATATTTATAATATCTTTTTCTTTGTAAAATTTGTTAATAATATTATATTAACAAAGTAATTTTTAATAAATTTCTTATTATAATTTATAAAATCTAAAAAGAATTAAACTTCTTTAATATTAATAAATAATTTTTATTCTTTAATTGCTTGTAACTTTTCGAAATTTATATATATTTTATATTTTTTAATAACAAATTTAAGAAAATTAATTTCTTTTTAATAGAACTTATATTTCTTTAATTTAAGATATAAATTTTTTTTATTTAGATATTTTAATATTTTAAAAATATAATTTATATATTCTTTTAAGAGATTTAAATAAATTATAATATTATTCAAGTATATTATAACAAATAAATTTAAATATTGTTATAATATATTATTAATTATTTTCTAATATATTATCGAAATATTTGTAAATTAAAACAATATTATTATGTATTTATATAATTTATATTGTATACAAAAAACTATCTTTTATTTGTTTATTTTTTTTTATTCTAATCTAATTGTATACTTTTCGTAAATCTAATTTAATAAAATATTTTATTTCAAATAATTAATTCTAAAGTTTGCTAATATTAAGTAACAAATATTGATTTTTTATTGTAATATTGTTTAGCTTTCGATAATTATTATATAGATAAAGAATTTTGTTCTTCTTAAATATAAAGAGAATTAAATATTTTTGCTAGATAAAGAATAACAACTAGATAGACAAGCAACTAGACAAAATAACTAAACAAGATAAAAAGACACACAAGTAAATAAAACAAATATCTATAATAATTGTAGATAATTCTCTAAGAACTAAGTTAACTATTAAGTTATACTTGATTATTTAAGAGCAAATGTTATTAATAGACGTTAAACGCTCTCTTGTTATTTAACAAGAGCATTAGATACAAATCTTGTAACAACTTTGTTTATAATTAAGATTAATGTGATCGTCGAATTAAGTTTCAACTCAATTAAGTTAATTCGCTCAACTCTAATTCTAGAATTAAGCAAATTTCCTAGCTTAACAAGATAAGACGAACGAAGAATGCGCGTCAAATGTTTAACTTGACTTATTCGATCATATGACGTCACGTAACGCGCTAATCATATGTAATTAGCGTGAATTCTACACTAGTCTAATTGGACTAGCTTGAATTCTACGCTAACTTAATCAAGTTAGCGCATAGATAAAATAAGATAAGATAAAATAAGATATTAAACTTTATTAAATTATTTTTTTGCAAGAATATAAGCTTGTTACTTGCAATTAAGTTTCGATTTAATTTTTTATTTATTATTAAACATTATTAATATGTAAATTAAATATAAATTGCGTAATTATATTACGCAAATTTAAATACTTGTATATTTTAATTAACTTTTAAGTTATATTATTTTAATTAAAATATTTTTAAAATAGTATTGTAAATAATTATTCTTATTATATTAAAGACTAGTTTCTTATAATATTGCTAAATAACTATTAATAGTACTTTTGTTTCTCTATTTACTCTTTTATTTTCTACAAATAATTAATTTTTATTTATAATTATTAAATTGTAAGCATTAGATTTCTTTTAAGTAAAATATTCTTTTCTCTTTATAAGGGTTTTAATTATAAAATTATCTATTATATTAAAATTAATTATTGCTATAAGTCGATAATTGTTAATCTTAATTAATATAATAAAATATTGTATATATATTATTAAGTTTAGTTATTACTATTAAACTAATATATTGCATTTCTTTAATATATTTATTATTAAGAAATTTAAATTTTTCTTTGCTTTTATATTGTAATTTTTGCTTTAAATATTTATTTGCGCTAAGTTTTCTTTTGTTACTAAATTATTAACTTTATTTTTTTCTTTTAGATAAATTTAGTATAAGTTATTGTAACAAATTGTTTAATTAAAATCTATATATATTATAAGATTTAATTGTTTTATTATTATACTAAATATATTTTTTTATAATAATATTTCTTTTTAGTTTCTTTTTGCATTTGTTTATAATCTTCGATAAATTAACTAAAATCTCGAGATAAGTTATAATATCTTTTATATATTTGTAAAAATTCTTTTAATTATACTTTTTATTTAAGTCGATAATTAAATTATAAAATTTAATAATTTTTTAAAATGTTTAATTAACTTTTTACGTAAATATAAGTGTCTTATCTAATGATATTTTATCTAGAACTTTCTATAATTAATTTAAGTTCTTTATTAAATAATAATTATTATTTAATCTAGTCTTAAGAATATTTATCTTTGTATTAATTTACTTTCTAATATTGTTTTAACTATTAAGTATTTCTCTTAATATAACATTGATTTGTTAACAATTTATTAAGTTTTATAATTATTAATCTTTTACAAAATAACTCGATTTGCTATATAAATAATACGTTTTTTAAAATTTGTTATTTTGCTTTTTTTTAAATTCTTTTCTTTATATTATTAAATAAAATTTAATTTTATAAATATAAATTTACAATAATTTGAATTATTATACTTTTAATTAAAACAAGATTTTTTTTACTAATATTTAATTGTTAGTTTAAAGAAGATTCTTGCTTTTTTATAAAATTAATTGTATTTTATTTTTATAATTCTCTTATATAGCTTGTTGTCGAGATTAATAATTACTTTAATATAATTAAACATATTGTTAATAAATTTGCTATTGCGCATAATTTTATTCTTAAGATTGTTCTTAGAATCTTGTCGAAATATTATTATAAGTACAATATTATTTTATTTAATAAAAATAATATACTTTTAAAATTTTGCTATATAATTTATTACAAAGATTTGTTAAATTAAGTATTAAATTACTCTTTTTGCAATTTAGTTTTTATTAAATATTTCGAAGATTCTTCGAGACTCTCTTTTGAAGTTGTTAAAGTTTATAAATATTGCACAAGAATTTTTGTTATAATTCTTTAAATATTTGTATAAATTTAACTTAAATTAATATTAAGTTCTTTCTTTAAAAAATATTAATGCAAAAATTATCTTTTAATTTACTAAAATAAAATAGAAGATAAAATAAATATTTACTTGTATAAGTTAGTTTTTTAGATTAATACAATCTTTATAGTAGATATTAAACTTATTAATTTTTATTTTGTTATCTTTATTAAATGTTAATTAACGTAATATTGTTAAGTTAGTACTTAAGATAAAGACACGTTAATCTAATATAAATATTTTTAAAGTATTTAAAGTATTATGCTAGTACTTTTACAAAAAGTATTAAAGAAAAATTTATATTTTAAAGAGATTTGTAAACGTCTTTAGATAATGCAAACAATTATTTAATAACAAGAAATAACAACTTTATAATTGTAACAATAAATTAAAACTTAAAATAAATCAAATAGAATTTATAAAAAAGTTGTATTTAAGATTTATATACTAATAAGATTTTTTTATATTTAGAATGCTTAATATATTTAGAGCTTAAATTTATTAAGTTTCTTAAATATTTACTTAATATATTTAATTATCAAGATTATTAAATATATTAAATCTATATATATTTATATTTTGTATTACAAAATCTTAAGAACTTCTTATATTAATTAAGTTCTAAATAGAATTGTAACAATAAAATTTGTCTTTTTGTATATTTTTATATTATAAGATTTCTATTTATTTATTTTGTTTATATTTAATATTATAGATTTTAATAATAAAGATTTTAATCTATTATTATTAATATTTCTCTATAAGTTTGTATTAAATAGAATAAACTCTATATTTTTAAATTAATTTAATTATATTAAAAAATTTATAAATTTTGCAAATATTTATTTAAATAACTTATTATTTTTTTTTTTTTATTGTTGCAACAATATTTAAGATTTATAAATATAAGAAAAATATTTGATACAAAAAATATTAAATTATATTCGAAATAAATCTCTTTAATATATAATTGTTATCTAAATTTTTTTATAAGTTAATTAAATTATTAATAATATTTTAGTATTTAATATATTTAAAGTATATATTTAATAAAGTTGTCTTAAACTTATAATTACTTAAAGTAAATAATATAATATAACTATATATTTATTGCTTGCTTTATAAAATTTATAATCTAAGAAATCTAATATATAAGAGATTGTTAAGATATTAATTTAATTAAATAAAAGTTTTACAAGAAACAATTAATTTAGAAATTAATTTAACAATTATATTTTAGAATTAAATCGAAACAAAAATCGATTCTAAAAGTTAAAATTTAATTCAATAATTAAGAAATCGAAAATTATATTATTATATTAAGAATTATTATTTTTAAATCTATATTATTAGAATTTAAGCTTAGAGAACTTACAAGTATAAATTAATATTATAATATATTATTATATTGTATTATTATATTATATTATTATATTGTATTATTATATTATATTATTAAACTATATTATTAAATATAAAATATAAAACTAAGATTTTAAATAGATTAATTATAATCTATAATAAAATTAATATTTTAACAATTTAAATTAGTTTTTCGATTTAACTTTCGATTTTAAGTTTTAAAATTAAATTAAACTATTAATTTCAATCTTGAAAATTAAATTATTAAGACTTTTGTAGTGTGATCGTTGGATCGAGTTTCAATCCAATCGAGTTAACTCGCTCAACCTTAATTCTAGGATCAGGCAAATTTCCTAGTCCAATAGGGTGAGACGAGCGAAGAATGCGCGTCAAGTGTTTAACTCGATCTATTCGATCACGTAACGTCACGTGACGCGCTAACTCGATTGGGCTAGCGCAAGGGTTCACGCTAATCATATGCGATTAGCGTGGACCCTTGCGCTAGCCCAATCGGGTTAGCGCGTAGATAAGATAAGATAAGATAAGATAAGATAAGATAAACGAATGCTAACGCGACGAAGTTAGCTTGAGTTCTTGACATTGACCCGACGAAACCCAACCCTACGAGGCCCAAGAGGGTGGATCGAGTTGAGAAAAAAGTGTTCGACTTGACTCAACGATCACACTAGACTTTTGATTTAATTTAAATCGAATTGTTAAGATTTAATTCGATTAATCGAATCAACGCAATTAGTCTAGCTTCAACAGTTCTTGCACAGCAACAATGTGCTTGGTTGCTCGAGAACGAAGAATTCCTTACGTCGAATTTGAACTTATCACCGGCGAGACTCTTCCCTTAATAACGGGAAGTCCCGTTGCGGCTGGCTTTGGTAAGCTAGCAAATAGCTAGGTCCCATCTAGGGGCGATCGATAGATTTTTGAGTCTAGAACTGCAACTTGTGGCACCGGCAGGCTACGTCGCGGTTGCTGGTGGCTTAGGGGCGGGACCATCGAACACCACCTATCTTAGCTCTCTTTACTCGCGGGACCTTCCGTTGCGGCTGGCGGGGCCGGATTAGGCATAGCTTTCTACACGATGCTGGCGGCGAACGGGAAGATGGGTCTTGCGAAAATCCCAACAGACAGCACTAGCAGTGATCCTTCTGCCGGGATCAGATTGCGTTACAAGCTGCCGGGCTTCTGGCATTCTTCAATAAGAAGATGGGGTTTACATTCATAGCGTGAATGCCCGCATGTGATGTCTGTTACGAGACATCAGCGGTACAACTCTTGTTCGATAGGCTCGCACGATAATTGAGTCCACCAGCTTCACTGTCTTTGGGTCTTTCAGCCTTCGGAACCATTTTGCTCTGTATTCTATCCACGCTCAGGGTAAGTCTCGGTACCTGCTCTGATAACGATACCGTGAGTCACACATCTAGACCGAGTGTTGGCATCCCAATAAACATCAACAACATTTAACCCTCCCAGATAACCTCCATGATTGCTAAAGATGACCTCGCTGGTTGGACGACTCTGGTAAGCTTGAGTCTCGGATCCGCTGTTTCGAAAAGCAAAGCCCAATCTTTGGCCGTGCGCTCTTTGGCATTCTGAAAGGCAAGCATATACATGTCGTAATCACTACAAAACTCTTCTGTCAGTTTCGTTCGCCTGCGGACGTCAGGAGAACATCTCATACCGTGCTTCGCGTTCTGCCAAGTAATGCGCCTCGCCGCGTCCAGGAATAAGGCGATCATTTACCACGATCTTGGCCCCCGGTTTCAGCGCTGGGATCAAAGCCTCGATGATCAGTCTCGCATACTTATCAGACCAGTCGTGGAGGACAAGTCGCAACAGATACACGTCGGCACCCTTAACGGGCTGTTCCTGGAAGAAGTCGTGGGCTTGGAAGCTGATGCGTGCCCCTATTTCTGCGGGGAGATCCAGCTGCCGCCCTTGCGCGATAACGTCAGGCGAGTCTTCAACTATACAGTTGACGGTGGTGTTGTGTTTGATCAATGCTTGTGAGACGTGACCCAGCCCGCCACCAACGTCGACTACCGTGAGCCCGCCCCCGGATCCCCATGGGAAGGCTGTGGCCAGGTACTGGGCGGAAAACCCTGGAAGCATGGCATGCCATGTCATGGCACCGGCAAAGACCTTTGCCCGATCTGGCATTTCTGCAAGTGCTCGAAAGATTGGGAGGTCTGTAGCATTTTGCACACTCCAGCCCTACACACCATCAGTCGACGACACTAAACAGACAATGTTGGCTACACATACACTGTGTTCAGGCTCTTCTGAGCTGGGGTTCTCGAACAAAGCGCTGGCAGTCTGTGGTAGCTTGTCAGAATACGATCGGTCTTAGGTTGGGCCTGCTCGATACTTTAGGTAGCCGTCGTACACACCTTCAATGTCGCGGGAATCAGTTCCTCGGCACCGATCAGAATCCACTTGCGCATACCGTCGTTCTCCGCGAGCACTCTGGATGCCGCCGTGTGCACGAAGAAATCATCGGCTGCCTGACGATAAACGTGATGTGTTGCGCAGTGAGCCAGCAGGCGCCTGACGAGGCTATCACGGAGATTAAGCTGGTTGGCAAGATCCTGAATTGGAGTTCCCTCCGGAGGGAAGTTCTCGGCAATGCCCAGGCGAACAATTGAATGAATACTGATTAAAGGGTTGCGCTATTTAGGCATTGTCAATAATTGCATGCCTACGATTTTCGCTCGACTCAACTTGCCAGCTCGGGGGTTAAGAGAAGGGTGGGCTCGGTAAGCAAAGCCCGGAATTCGTCAAGTGCCTGAAGCAGCTTCTGCCTCGCAGCGCCAACGTCGGAGTCTGGAGCATCGTCGTGTAATGGAGGGGTAAGACCTTGCTCGAAAGTTGGCTCTGGCAGACACAACTCGGCGAGTCCGTCAGACAGGAAGATGGCCGTTGTAGAGCTGTCGGCAGCACGTTCTTTCAACGTTAGACGATCCATCCCTGACAAGAGATGAAAGTATCTTCGGTCGTGGAAATATGTCGCGATTAAGTGACGGAAGACAAGGAAGTAGGGTTGTTTTTCCAAATAGGAGCGGAGGTGAGTTTTTGCGCGAATCTAGGTGGGAGTATTTTCAGCCTTAGCTCACTGTGGTGGATCACCCTCGCCGTGCACCCGCAGCTGAGAGCGTAAATCGAATAACGCGACGTGGCCCCTACGTCCTTCTCTTGCTGCTTCCTGAATTATACGTAGCTAGACCTGCTAACCTGGGTGTAGCAGCTCATTACCTGCTTATACTTCAGACTCAAACATACCGGAGGAGCAAAGTATTTATCTTGATTGGTACAGCTCCCTCCTAGCTGGGTACGCTAAGTTCTCGAAATCGAGAGAGATTGTGGGTAAAGCTTTTGCTGATATCCAAACTGGATTTCATTATTCATACGATCAAAACAGCTCTCTGCAGGTTCCTTGCAAGACCCACACCCACAATCCCTCTTCTGATCTAGATTTTACCCTTTGCTAGAAGCAGACGATATTCTTATAACTCTGAATGCTGATAAGAAGCCAGTAAGTGACTTATTCCGTGGAGTAGACGCTACCCTCCCGCCTTCAAAAAACATCTTGTCAAACCCTTAGCGGCCCCCAAAAGGCACGACAGCAATCCGGTCCCGATGGTCCTATCGGGCCCTTGAAGGTTTTGACCCCGAATGTCCAGTCTGAAATAAGAACTGTACTCAGATGCAGTCGCTCAAGCTTGATGGGCTTTTCAATACAAGATGGCTTGTTCTTCAATGCTTTTGCATTGTGGCACCCTCAAGGTTCAGCCCTGCCTAGATGGGCGCCGAGGGGGATTCTCCTCCCTAGGATACATCATGCCTACACGAAGGTTTGCATCGGCACCATATCCTCCTGACTACCGTGGCTTCTGTTCTCCTCGTTTCTCCTTGCTGGGGCTCCATTTCTGTACCATGCGACCTTACTTCCATATACTCCCGGCATGTCGCCTTTGGGTGCAAACTTTTTGGCCGAATCATCATCTGGTTTTCTAGACTTGCTAGATGAATCGAACGAGCTGAACGAAGTCGGATAGAAGCGTCGATTAAGTGACGAGGCGTGTGTATTTACAAAGTGCTTGCATGCCCTAAAGACTGGAGGTACAGTCGGTAGACAAGCGGCCGCCAGAACGCAATCATTTTCGATACCGTTCCAGATACCAATCTCAATACCGCTGTCTAAGTTGCGTCAGTCCCAGTTAAAATTTATCGCTATCCACGCACACTTACTGAGTAGTTTGTATATATCCGGATGCCCGAGGAGAGCGGTGTTGGAAATCAATTTGATTACCGCAGTCACGAAGCACCTAATGATCCATAAGGTAAGCTGTCTTGATCTCCTCTCTACACGACTTACGCAACACCGAGGCTCATCAAGGCCATCGTACTGAGCTTCCTCCACGTTGGCATCTGCAAGCCCCAAACGACAATGCAAGGGTAGATGGAGAATGCAATATCCATGAACGCTGAGATACCTGCATGGAATTCTTAGCTTGCACGCGACCAGAAATTAATGAAACCACATCTCCAGGTGCGTACCGCTGACGGTGCAGGCATAGACGATCTGCACAGCTCTCTTCCAAAAACGGGTTTGAGGGTGCTCAAATGGATTCCATTGCCCCGCAGCTGGGTCGCACTGGACAAATGTTATAACGAAACCGACAGCGGCCGTTATATTTAAAATGACGCAGAGTGTCATGATTGAAGCTTTGAGCCAACGCTTAGGTCGGAAGATGCGAATGATTAAGATACCAATGCTCAGCTTTGGCAGTGCGATACTGAGGAAGGCCCAGGCATCCATGAAAATGACCCAGAAAGCCGCTGTCGGGACAGTCTTGGTGAGATTAGCGGCGGTAATCTGTCTGGCTGAGTCGAGCGACTTCTGGAAGGCGGCAGCTCTGATGATGTCGAATACCTATAGAATGCAGTCAGCGCCTGAGCTCATGTCGGGCAGCGCAGAATTGCTACCGCAGCGGGGAACACACCCAGGACACGGAGATTATAAGGTCATCCCAACCGAGAGCGTCCTTTTGGAGGTGAAGGCGCGATAAGACTCTCATACAAAATAGAGTGGTCGCAATAGCCGTGAAAGGCCATGTCGCAGCAGAGGCCTGGTACGTGCGTCGAGTCAAAGCTTGTTGGTCAGCCATGGCAGCTGTGTGCAAATCGCAGGAGTATCCGGAAAGAAGCGGACATGTCCAGAGTCACATAACAAGCAAAGCGGCCTTGTGGTTCAGGCATTCGAAAGGGTGGAGCCATTCGTACACCCAACCTCCACTTGCGGCGTGCAGCTCGTACTTCTAGATGGCCGCAGCGACATTGCCAAAGAGTAATAGAACCCGAGGTACATGAGATTGACCGTTGCGAAAACCATGCTACGATGTCAATGCAACCCATTCGGTTTGTGATTGGATCGATTCGAAGGTGCGCGGTGGCACCTACGCCGCCCCCATAGCTGACGCGACGTCACCCGGATATCCCTCGGATTCTCACTTAGAGGACCTCTTCCTCTGTTCTGAATTCAGTGAGATGGGAACCCCACTTTAGAGATCAGCCCAGTTAGAAGAGTCATGCTACCGCCTGAAAATGCAAGTAAAATCTTTCATTCCTTGCAGGTTTCCTGCTAGGTTCATCCCGATTTCTCCGTCCGGGCCAGATGGATGGATCCTGTAAAGGCTCTATGAGCCACAACGGAGTTTTAACCTGATTTGGTTTTAAAGCGGAAGATGTCAACGTGTGTACAGAGCGTGGGATATGTGAGAGCCAAGCTCAAAAAGGATCGTTCGGTCGCTGAAAGAGGCAAAGAATTATTCAGAAGTCAAAGCTCCTGTGTGATGGGAAACCCTTCTGAGTATGGGATAACTTACAAGGCTGAAGGCCTACCGGTTTCGCTTTCTCGTACCCATCGGCAAGTACAGCGCGCTTGCCGAGGTGTGGTGGGGACCGCCAGTTACCGCGTGAACAATAATCTCCGTCGCCCCGACGCTACTGTACGCTTCCTTCAAAGCGCCAAGTCTGCGCGCTGATGGACTCTGGCCCAATCCTGTCGCACAAACTGAGGGAGTCTTGTAAAGTATGCATTGGTGTGGCACCCTCATGCCTTCCGGAAATGTTACAGGCCATATCACTGTCCATTGGGGCTTCAGCCTTCTCATATGGAGATCTCTGATCCTTGCCGGACTTCGTATGATCCGAATCGTGGTCTGGCTGAGTTGAAGTTTGTATCTCGCAAGGACCCGTAACCCGCTTCTGGGAATGGTACAGAATGGCGATCCAACAGCGTGACTCTATTCCCTGACCTCACCTCCACGCAACCATCACGTCTCCCACGTCTGGCCTCAACAGGGAGCTTTGCGTTCCACGAGAACAGGCAACCACTTCCAACCCCGTCACCCTACATATTCCTACGCCACCTATACAAAGGATTCCAGCCAATATAGCTGGTCGATACCAGGTCTCCCTAGCTTCCAGAGCTATGATGCTTCACGTCTCCCGGGTAAAAGGACTTGATAACAGGTAGCAGAGAAGGCAACGAGGCGGTGCATTGGCAGTAATTATGGCAGAATGAGTGATGTTTGGATAATCGGCGGTCCCCCTCTCCATCTCGGCAAGCGCACTGTACTTAGCGATGTCTAGTGGGGGACCGAACAGGGATTCCTGTGAGGCTGGCAGCTTGTCTCCTTCGTCTTCGCTCTTATCACAGGATCTTAACGCGCCATAAAATCTTTCTCGCCCCTCAATCCCAGCTTTGACCACGCTGAGCACTTATTAATCCACCCATTCATAAATCAAGGTTGCGTGAGCCTGAGAATATGGTTCTTCACGATGTTGAGCCTCACATCATCACGCTTCTTAGTCTGAGCGTAGCTAGCGGAGCTGGAATCACTGCATATTCTCATGGAAAACGATCGGAACCAACTCACCTGAGCTATGGCGAACTTCGTGCTCTGGCAACGCAGAAGGCATGCTTTTTGCAATGTTACATGGGTATTGTTCCGGGGAAAATCATTCTTCTCCATTTCCAGGACCACCTGGAAAACATCATCTGGTTCTGGGCCTCCATAATCGCCGGCTGCCTCCCAGCTCTGTCAACAGCACTTGTTAACAGCAGCGAGGGCCGCGTATCCCACTTCAGGCACCTTTACCGTTTGCTGCTGGATCCTATCGTTGTTACAAATCAAGAGCTTGTCAGCAGAGACTTCGCCGAGAATGAAATACTCCAAGTAGTAGCTGTCGAAGCTTTGGAGGATTCAAAATTTTGCAAGCTAATAGATGCTGCGCGACACCAAACCCATAACTTAGCGAATGTTCTCTCAACTGGTCTTCCGGACGATGATGTGAATGGACCCACTGCCAAGTCATTGGACGACACTCGCAATATACTTGCCGAGTCGATCAACGGTGCTACCAATGGTCTAGCCAACGATGTCGAGAATGATGGTATCAATGGGCATACTGAAATCGCGGTCAAAAGACTTACCGACGGACTTTCTCATTGTCACACGAATAGTCATAAGAATCTTGCAACATGCTCTACGGAAGGCGTGGCAGTCCTGATGCTCACTTCTGGAAGCACCGGCAACGCCAAGGCAGTCTGCCTGACCCACAAGCAATTATTCGCAGCTATAACAGGTAAATTATCCGGCATGCCACTACCACAAGGGTCTGCTCTTCTCAATTGGGTCGCGCTTGACCATGTTGCAAGTCTGGTGGAGATACACCTGTGCGCCATGTACGCGGGGCTTAATCAGGTCCATGTACCAGCTGTAGAAGTGCTCGGAAACCCTCTTCTGTTTCTCCGTCTTCTTTCTAAGCATCGTGTCGCGAGGACATTTGCCCCAAATTTCTTCCTGGACAAGCTTCAAAGAGTCTTGGACACGGTGTCCGCTCAAGACACTCAAGATATCAACCTATATCATCTACTTTACATTGCTTCGGGTGGAGAACTGAACAACGTTCATGTGTGTGCTAGAGTAACCGAGCATCTTACAAGGCTGGGTATCACCGACGCGAACATCATCACACCTGGCTTTGGCATGACCGAGACATGTGCTGGGGCTATTTTCAATAGGAACTGCCCGGATCTTGACATAGAGGCTCGTCGTGAGTTTGCAGCCCTCGGGAAATGTGTACCTGGCATCGACATGCGAATTGCACCGATCTCTGATGCACATATCCAGTCGAAAATGAGGGATAGCTCTTCCGTTGCGGAGGGTGGCCTTGAGATTCAAGGTCCCATAGTGTTCGAAAGGTATTTCAATGATGACCCGGCGACACGGAACGCATTCACGAACGACGGATGGTTCAAGACCGGCGACTTGGCTAGAATCGACTCCGATGGTAATCTAAAGCTCGTTGGCAGATCAAAGGAGCTAATAATCATCAATGGAATAAAATACCTCCCTCACGAACTTGAAGTCGCGATCGATCAGGCCAGGATCAGGGGCGTCACCCAATCGTTTGTTGTCTGCTTCGCGCACCGTCCGTCTGGCTCCAACACCGAACATATCTTTGTCTTATATCAGCACGCATACGATACAAATGACAGTGCGGCTCGCATGGAAACTCTGCACTCGATTATTCGCATCGTGATGCGGTTCGCAGGTGCTCGGCCACATGTACTGCCACTTACTCCAGGTCGATTGGAGAAAACAGCGCTCGGCAAGCTATCCCGCGCAAAGATCCAAGCTTCGTTAGCGCAAGGCCAATACGGAGATCAAGAATCTTTCAATGTTCAGATGCTCCAGTCATACCGTGGTTCGCACTTCTCCGAGCCGCAAAACGATGCAGAGAGTGCATTAATGACTGTTGTTGCTGAGTCGCTGGGTCTCGATAACCTGGAAATGGGCATCGATACATTCATTCTTGATACCGGCATCAGCTCCGTGGATCTTATCAGACTGAAGAGCGCTTGCGAAAAGGCATACGAAATCGATGATATTCCCATGATCACTATTCTGACTAATACGACTATCCGCTCGCTTGCATCAGCCATCAAACGACTCCAGGTCTCTAAGTACGAAGGAAAATATAATCCAGTCGTCACCGTCCAATACAATGGCTCTCAGACCCCCCTATGGCTCATTCACCCCGGCATAGGCGAGATTCTCGTCTTCCTGGGGCTGGCCCAACACTTTCCGGACCAGCCAATTCACGCTCTACGAGCGCGTGGCTTCAATCCAGGCGAAGAAGCCTTCAAGGATCTGATTGACGTGGTGGCAACCTACTACCACGCACTAAAGAAGCAGCAGCCGCATGGACCCTACGCAATCGCTGGCTACTCTTACGGCCGTATGCTCGCCTTCGAAATCACCAAGATCCTCAGTGCTAATGGTGATACCGTCCAGTTCCTGGGCGTCTTCAACCTGCCTCCACATATCAAGGACCGAATGCGTATGCTGGACTGGACGGCAGGGCTCCTGCATATAGCTCACTTCTGCGGTGTTATCACCGAGCAGCACTCGGAGGAGCTGGTCGATGAGCTACGAAAACTCCCAGAGCCGGAGCAAGTCAAGAAATTACTGGCGGAAAGTGACCAGCAGCGCTGTGCAGAGTTAGCGCTCACCCCCTTGTCGTTATCGACGTGGATCAAGGTAGCGTGGTCGCTGCAGAAAATCGGCTGGGAGTACGACCCTTCGGGCTCCGTGGCGAACATGGATGTTTTCTACTGCCAGCCGCTCAAGATAGTAGCGCGTACGCGCAAAGAGTACCGGGAGACTAAATTGAGCCACTGGGCTGATTTCGTGGGTGGTGGTGTTAGGTTTCACGAGGTGGATGGCGAACATTACACGATGATTGGGCCTGACCATGTAATGAAGTTCCAGCAGACGCTGAAAGGTGCGCTGGCCGCGCGTGGGCTTTGAGGTACTATTCTACTAGATTTCCTTTCAGTCACAACTTGAATGACACTCAGGCTTGACCTTTGCTGTTGGACAGTCAAATTACTAGAGAGAAAGTATTGCACAAGATGCATCCTGCAGGAATAGCGTCGGATCTAGGTTCTAAGCGTAAGGAATGGGAGTCGGGAATAAGAACGTTGAGCACTGATGTCACACCAGCGTCTAGACTCTGGAGGTAGTCCCATTCCTGTGCCGTTAGGCAAGCTAGGACAACGGGGATCGATGAGTGCCTGAGCGTATCATTAAGGCTTACCAAAAAGCTGTCATCAATAGTACTTGCTAGAGCAAGGCTCGTATATAGCGGTAGTCAAATCGTTTGCAGATTTCTTCCGTTTCAGCCTGTAGTCAAAGGTCTGTTCCATCGTCGTGCGGTAAGTCGTGGTTTTCATTTCACTTACGGGTCCTCCAAGGAGATCCTTAACCGTGTCCGGTGCGGCTGACGCTCTCTCCTGGTTTGGAGGAGGTCCAGCCAGCTTGTGGCTCCATCTAAGTGGTTGAGGTCATTGAGAGGCACAACCCTACTTGCTCCTGGCATGGTGCAGTACGTTGTTATAGTTCGTTGACACGATCTAGCCACCTGACTCCTTTATCACCAATTGGTGTTGTCTTAACTGCTTGTCTCAGATGATATCGCGGGCTCACCTATGGCGGCACAGGGTCTAAGGCTGTCCTGAATGTACAAGCTAAGATAAAGAAGATAAGTGAACGTGCCTCGATCCCGTTACAACGCACATCATGGAGGGTAGAGACTGAATGGAGACTGCCCCGTATTGGTGCTGCGGCACATGGTAGATCCCGGGATTCGCAATTTGACAAGCAGAGTTTACCAGGATTTCGGCACCAGACCGAATCCGGCTTAACACCGGCGCTACCTTCCCCGACGCCTCTTTGCAAACGGCGGGACGGAACCTTCCGATGCGGCTGGCTTCGGTAAGCTAGTAGCCTAATAAGGCGTTCTTCTGGGGTATGGAGATAAACACCCACCCTCCTCAGCTCGCGAACGCATCATTTTCAGCCGGGGAAACCCTCTCTCTGTCGTTCTTCCACCTCCGCCAATACGCTAATCAAGTTGTGGCTCGAGCTGGCTCGTATTCTGTCAAGTCATCGCTTTCACAGTCCATACTCTGGTTGTGCTCCCCCTGCTCTCGTTTAGGATTGCCAAGACCTCGTACATAATATATGGGGACTACCTCCGCCTTCCCTCTGCTTAAACACTCTCTCAAGCTTTCTCCGTCAGATAAGCCTGATTAACGATGCACTTCGACAGTCTACTATCTATATCGACGGCCATATTCGCTGTCGTCATTTATTCAGTTAGCTGGATTATTTATTGCCGCTACTTTCACCCTCTTCGTTCCATCCCGGGGCCCTTCCTAGCATCCATCAGTCGAGGATGGGTGGTTCTCAAGACAGCGACGGGGGACATGGAGCACACGCAGCGCGCACTGCACAACAAGCACGGTAATGCATGGCAGAATCCGGTACAGCTTCGCACGGATTAACGACTCAGGCTATCTTGTTCGCATTGCGCCTAATGAGGTCGCTTGCTCGGATCCAGGAGCTATAAAGGTAATGCCCTTGTTATGACTCGATTAGAACATATGTCTAACCCGTCTAGACTATCTACGGCACTAGGACTGTTTTCAATAAGGTGCTTATACATATCCCGTCTCCATCTGCGCTGCTCACGCCACCAGACCGACTACTACGATGCCTGGGCCCCACCAAACAACGGTTACGTTGGTCATTTCCCTGCACGCGATGAGAAAGAGCATTTGGAGCGCCGACGCATCGTTAACAATGTCTATTCCATGTCAAGCGTCCTCGAATCCGAAAAGGCCATCGACTCTTGCACGCAAATGTTTTGCGAGACCATGCGCGGATTTGCAATGCAGAAATCCATAGTCGATCTTGGTCTGTGGATCAATATGTAAGTGAGCCCTTGCTTTAGGAACCTCCTGATCCGAGTTTGTTTTTGAACAGGAGTCATATCTGGTCATAGCTTACCTGTCCTCCAGGTACGCCTTTGATGTGCTAGGCGAGCTTTTCTACGGCAAGATGTTTAGCTTCATGAGTGAACGGACAGACATTGGAGGCTACATGAAAGCCATAGACTCTCTTCTTCCCGCCTTCACTATCGGCGGCACTTTACCCTCTTATCTGACTAAACCATATTTCTTGTCAACGGTATTGCTCTCGCCATCCGTTCGTGGTGCCTTAGGAGCTGTCAAGCATATCGAAACCGCCTCCGAGAATGCGGTGAAAAGGCGCAAGCAAGAGCTAGACGCAAGAAGAAACGAGGAGAAGCATGATATGCTTCGGAAAATGCTTGAGATCAACGCCGACCGAGGAGAGAAGATCAACTTCACACATCAACATATCACTGTTGAGTCTCACAGTTCGATGTAAGTCTTAGGCCAACGCAAGGTTTTCCGCGCGCAGAATCCTATGATTCTGACAGAATTCCCGTAGCTTCGCCGGCGCCGACACTACCGCCATCGCAATCAACAGTATCCTCTATCACCTAATGCGCAAGCCAGCCGTCTATTCAAAGTTAACTGCCGAGATCGACGCAGCTGCGACTGACGGCACGCTTTCCATGCCCATCGCCTATGCAGAAGCGATCAAACTTCCCTACCTTAAAGCGTGCATTAACGAAGGCATGCGTCTCCATCCCAGCGTCGGTCTCACAATGCCCCGCCTCGTTCCCGCCGGTGGAGCCAACATCTCCGGATTCCATTTCCCTGAAGGCTACCGTGTTGGTGTCAACGGCGCCGTCGTGCAGTACGACAAGCATGTCTTTGGAGCGGACGCCAATGATTTCAATCCAGACCGCTGGAGCAAAGGCGATGCGTTGCGCATGGAGAGAGCGATGGTTGTTTTCGGTGCTGGCCCTCGCACCTGCATTGGAAAAAATGTACGTACTTGCCCGGTTCTGCGGCTTAGGGTTATGCGGCTTACATGATGGGCTAGATCTCTCTGAGCGAGATCTATAAGCTAGTTCCGCAAATTGTGCATGATTTCCATATTCGGCTCGCGAATCCAGAGAAGGAATGGAAGACGCGGAACTATTGGTTTAATAAGCAAACGGACATTAACGTCTATATCGAGGAACGGACACGGGCTGGATAGGCGAGCTTGATTCTTCTAGGAACAGTGAAGGATCTACGGATGATATTTGGGTTAGCAGTTTCGCCAGCACGACGAAATGGATAGAGACTCTTCATAGCGAACAATATCGCTCATTCCATAATCTCCGCTGAATGAGCCTCCATTGTGATACATAGCGGGCACAACTTTAGACCAAACTAAACCATACCAGAATTATCAACCTACACCAACAAAATCACAAGCCAGACTGTATATAAGCATTCCCACTATCAGTATATCAGACAAAAATCAAATCGACGCATAGCGCAGCGTCTCGAAACTGGAAAACATACACACTACAAACAAAACTCTGTAAAACTTCGACTACCTTACATCACTCACCCAAAGTGCAGAGACCAAGCCACGCCCAGACTAATAATCCCGCCAGCAACATACACAAAACTTATACCATAAAGCTGCACTTGGACTCTTGATAACAAATTCCTCTCCAAACCTTACGTCCCCGACCTTGCGTCAGAAGGCGTAAATCCTTATCCGCGAATCTGCTCTGATACCTCCATACACCTGATCATCCGCCCAGCCCAAACCGGACGAAATCCATTCACAGCAAAAAGCCATCCGGGATGCCATACCCGGCCCCAAGGGGGATCCCAAAGTTTCGCTGGTAAGGGCGGCAAAGCGAGGGTCTGCTTTTCCAACAGCTGACGAGAGGAGCGAAATAGATGAAGAAGGAGTAGGCGCCTGACGGGGGCTGGGAGGATTGTGAAAAAGGGCGTGTTGATAAAGGTGAAACAGGTGAAGCCGAGCGTCAGGACGACTTATGGTTCAAGGTGGGATAAAGAGGTTTGTGACTGAGCGGACTTTGATTATTGACCAAACGCTGGTAGTGTGTTCCTAGCATGTGTTGAATGGGTATCTTGAGAACTTACCCCAAGGGAATCAATTTGGATTGTGATAGCTGATGCATGAATCTCTGCAGCCCAACCACGAGGAAGGCGACCCGTTGCTCGCCACTCGAAACACTTCTGGTCTTCGCTCATTCCAAGTAAGGTACTCACCTACATCGACTATGGCAGTGAAACATGCAGACCTCAGCCCCGAAGTTCGTCGTTACCTCCTCCTTCTTGGCAGTCCTAAAACCGCAGGTTATAGGCAGCGAAGCAGCAGGAGTTCCCCGGGCATTGCTCCGATGCTGCTCATGCCACTGCTGATCCCTGCTAGTGGTTCGCTCTGCGCCCTCTTCGTGGAGATTCCATTCGTGCCTTGGTCCTTTGCTAGGTAAGGTCAATGATCTCTGCCTTACTACGAGACGAGCCGCCCGCTCTTTGATACCCTGTAGAAGTCTTCATGATACTCCTAAGATCCATGAGCTCCGCATACCGCTCCCCAAGTAGCTGTTCAAGCACAATCTGATCCATCCCCCCCAAAAGCTTCTCTGCCTCCGCAACTCTCGCCTTCCAGGCTTTGTAGGCTTTGTGCGACTTGCTCTCCGCTTTCTTGACAACTAGCGTTTCCGGATATGTGCTCCGGTCAGTTTCGTGGCTATGTCCCGTGGAATTGAGGCATTGATGGAGATGCTGGCGTCGATTCTTGCTGACCGAAAACCGCTCAACAGCCTTTTGAGGGTCGAGGAGAAAGGTATCCAATTTTTGACAGTCTGCGCAGTGACCACGGCCACAGCCCTCGGGTGAATAGGACCAGTCGCCGCCGGAGGGTTTTGGCTGGATGTACTGGAGTCGGTAGACTTGGAGGGTGCGTGAGAAAAAATCTCTAGATCGGGGTATCGACTCTGGATAAGGTTGCAGTTGAGTCGCCAGCTTTGAGAGGAGAGACATGTAAAAGGTGTGGAGGGGAGTGTTAGGCACCTGGTCGAGGCTGGTGGTCAATCTGTTTAGAAGAGTGACGTGGAGATCCCCATTCCCTGTCGAGCCGAGCTGATGCAGGAAAAGAGCAATGTCATCAGCGTTCGAGAGACACTCATTTGGCGAGGTCTCGTCGCCAGAGTGATCGCGCTTGGTACCCGTCTGCTGGCATTGGACAGAGAAGCGGGAACAAATAGCTTGTACTAAGGAATCGAAATCTGATTTTGCGCCCTTCTCTGCCAGCGATGCCTCTGTATAAATAATTCGGAGCTGGACAATGAACGCCACGAGCATGTCTAATTTGCTATAATCTCGCTTCATCATAGTGATGACTCTTTTAATCGTCAGAATCACTTCAAATAGAGTGGATGCGTGCTGCAACTTACTTAGTTAAGGAGAGGTTGTTTCCATAGGACTTGAACATGGTTGCAATGATGCTCCCATCATCCCTCGAGACTGGTTGTCCAAGCTCGATCTTGCCGCATAGATAGTATATCGTCCAGTCACGAAGATCTGTCAGCCTTTTTACATCATTTTCCGGTCCTACGGGTATAGAATGTTTAAAACCGGACAACAGATGCAAAGTCGCCTTGACTGTCTCACAAAAGGTTTGCCGGCGATTCAAGAACGCACGAAAGCTTGCAATAATGTAAGCATTCGTTTAGAAAGTAGTATGCTGTAGGATCAACTCCTAGATAAAACATACCCTGGCCGTGCATGATCAGTGTCGAGATTGAACTGCCACATGCCTTTACCGATGTCTCGAAAACTCTGGAAGGGTATCGGCAGTTGCGTACGGAGACATTCCTCGAAGAGATCTTGTCTGTCAAGCACGATAGCGGCCTTGAAAGGCCACTGAGCGTCTACTGCCGGAAAGGACCGACCATTGTCTACGCACCATCGCCTCGTGGGTAATTGTGATGGGACTTGGCAGCCGATGGCAAGCTTCGAAAGCAGATAAAGATCTTCTTGCAGATTTTGTGGTATCTCAGACCGGTCGCTTACGCGACTGTATGCCCGTTGAATCCATTTATTGATATCAACGTGCTGCTTGCAGACCTCGCTTTTGAGCCAGGTGCTGCGCGAGGTGAACGGCACGAGCACGAAGACCTGTCATGAAGTTCAGCTATCGGATAGGTGGACGATGGGTGCGCTACTACGTACCGAGTCATTGTAAATATGAGTGGCATCCGGGCCCCAGTTGCCCATGTAACCCTCGTAATTCTCCCTATCGGGATCACGCTCAAAAGCGTCTTCTTGGATGAAATCATCCTCTGCCAGACTTAGGCTTTCAGCAAGCAGGGTTCCATCGAGGTCCACCATGCGCTTGAGCTCTAAACTTGACTCGACTGCTTCCTCGATTGGGTGGAACCCACTCTGCCCATCAGAACAGCCATATTCACCATCTTCGCACCCACCAAACTCCTTCTTCTCCGAGCTGGCGAGATAGAAGCCGACACTAGTCGGGGCACACACTTCCATGAGAAAATCCGCTCTGGCCTTATCAAGCCCTTTCAGAGAGTCGAGACCGAGACTCGCTTCGGTGTACTCATGATCAAGCTGGTACACCAAGAATTTCGGTGCTCTTCCATTCCTTTTTTTGACGCCACGATGCCATGAAGCGAGGGCTTGCCTCATTGCGTTCTTTTCGTGGAGAAGGTGTGCCGCTGTCGGCATTGGGCCAGGTGACGTCTGTACGAGGTTGTACACGATTACCAGACGGTATCCAGAGGTGACTGGCTGCACTTCGTGTATTACGTCTGCATACCTGCGGTCATCAACTGCTGAAATCGGTAGCAGACTTAAAGACTCCTACCACGCAATGTAATTCATTTTATAAGCTGAACCAGCTGCTGTCACAAAACGTTTTCTCTCGCCATGGTGACAAGCTATGATATCTCCTCCTTCGTGCTTCGAAGGTAAAGATATCACTAAGTTCCGAACATGCCATTGGATTTCTCGGTGCTTCAAATAAGTCAGGCGGGTGAAAGCTTCCTTGGGACTAACGATAGAGACAGCCTACTCTTGATGGGCTTTGAACATTGCACCTTCTTCGTATAGTAACAATCTGTATAGCTCGGCTTTTACCGAAACACCTTCAGGGAGACCTAGCTGTTGGGCTGCGCTAGACGCGACTTTCTGCATAGTTGGTTGCCACTCTGGGTTCAGAAATTCGAAGCGATCTAGATTCAGCTCCCATGTCTTGCGTACCGACTCATTTACGATGGTCTCGCTTCCTGTACGTTCGTCAGCTGATGTTCCCCTAAGAATAGTGCATATTGTTGTGGACCTTTGCCATACGGCGCTTGATGACAAATAGCGATAATGGCTCCTGCGGTATGCTCGGTGAGTGGAAGACCCACTAGACCAACGCCTTCGATACACAGTCCGGGGAAAGAAGCATTCAAGCATTGTCCAAATGTCGCGAACGATCCTGCGGTCTTGACTTCGGACAAGGACGTCTCAAGCGTGGCTTTGATGTCCTCGGCACCGTCATCGCTATTATAGTCATTCTCGCCTGTCTGGACTGCCTGTTGACATAACTGCAACGACCTGTTAGAAATACTCATAATTGGAGTTTCAGATCTCCGGTACTGGGCGTGATGGTCAATGACTTTGATGTAAGATTGGGGACTAAAGCACGCCGTGTCGCGTCGAAATCAGTGTGGCTGCGGCGCAGCGTCGGAGTTTAATCAAAAGCGTGACTTGCTAATCAACTTGATCGACAGGGGTTGAGAGCTTTCATCCGAACCTTATTCTAAATCAAGCTTCAGTGAGCGGTTTCCCCATTTCCTGTAACGTGCCCTTCTTGCTCTGTAAAAGGAAACCCCCAGTAATCTCCCCAAGAAACCCTATCCCAGCTCACGTTCAAGTTGACAGATTGACTGAGATTGTCGCACTGCCGCCATTTCCCTGCGTACTTCCATTATCTTGTTATTATGTAGGTGTTGTCGAGATCGCTCTGTTCTCTTTGGTCTGCTGCACCAAGTACTTGGTTATAGAATGGCGACTGCGTATTCACATACTTCAGTCGAAACAGGATATTTCACGGCGCATACCTCTGAACCTCCTAGGCTATTTCCGTTATGATTCTCGAATCGGGGAGTGCTCCCGAGACCTCTGTGATGTCAAGCTGCCGCATTGGGCCAGAGACTGAAGCGGGTTAATGCTATCACTGTCCCACTTCAAGTCATGGGTCACGTTTATTGCATTGTTACCTGGGCCATTCGTATGATGAACATGGGTTGGTGCGAAGGACGCCCTCGGGCTTCCCCTGATGAACGTTCTCATTCACGTCAAAGTCGCAGAGGGCAGCATAAGTTCAACTCTGGCTCTTTCCATTGCCCGTCCCTCGCGCTCTCTAGGATTCTTGTACCTATACCATGACTTTCGGTAACAGTGAATGGGCCTTTGGTCCCTTTTCCGAGATTTATGCGAGCTGGAGACAAAGAGTGTTCGGAATGCGGTCAAAGAGACCATAAAAATGGCAACACAACCTTCCAGCTGCTGCCAGAAAGTGGCCCAGATGTTGTATGTTTTGGTGTGGACTTGACTGATACGGATGATAGCAGTAAGGACCATGCAAATGCTGAGGCAGAGGAAAAATGCAATGCCTATCTTTTGGCGCCGATTGATTTTAACTTTCCAGATAGGGTAGGGTGGAATCGCAAGGACTTGCTGGTTTTAGTGCTGTGTGTTTTGCCACTTGACGGATACTTACTCATGATATCACAGAGAAGGTCGGAGGCAATCGTCGTGGCTTCGACTGCAAGGGTCCTGCGAATGTAGTATGGGGTCAGACATTGACCTGAGAATCTCTTAGCATTAAAGGTCAAGAATGGGATGAGACATATTACGGCTGCTGTCACCCACTTTAGGACAGGCGATAAACGACGAACAAACGTTGAACACGCAGGCAACACAGGTGACAGCCAGCGTCAGCCCCCAATAAGTAGTGATTCGTGAGAGTCGATCAATCAGTTGTCTGAAGAATGTGAGATAGCAAAACTTGACTGCGAAAACCGAGAGCCATATCTGAATACCAAAGGCGTATTCTTCCTGTTGTAATTTACCGGTGGCTGCACTGATCTGCTGCACTATTACCGTGGCTGCCGCTTCTGGGGTCAATTGCAACTGTTCGACTAGATACAGCGACGAGGCTCCCTTGATGAATAATATTGTCGCTGCCGGAAGGCACAAGCATGCGAATAGCAATAGCGCTTCATCGAGGACACGCAGTTGCCAGCTACGAAATCGGATAAAGGTTCGTGCGATTGCACCAATGATCGCCAAGGCGCAAGATAGTATGGTGACACCCTAGAGAGGTGAGCCATCGATTGTAGAGGTAAGACGTTAAGATCGCACCTTATAGGCATCCTCCAGCATCATTGTTCTAGGATTGGCCATCCTGCTTCAAGGTTATCCAGCCTTATTGCTTCGGGGTCTTAGAGTCAAGGCCAGAACCAAAGGCCGAATCAGGGAAATCAAGAAGTGGTAATAAATTATCTTCAAAGGCTCATAGATTTTCGAACAATCTGGGGTATAGACAGATTGTCCAACAGTTGGCGAACACAGGTAGTGCATTGAAGAAGCAGCTTCAATCGAGGGGATGGAAGAGGATATAAGACAGGGTCTGCAAAGAGAAGGCATCTGCACTTACAGCGTTCTATCGTGATGAGGCTGACAAAAAAATATACCATTCGTGATTCCAATGCTCTCATGAGGCAAAGTAGACAATGATGTCCTAGCAACTATGCCCATCGACGGACTGCCATGAAGGATTTGCCAATCGCCCAACGGCAAGCACATGTATGTCAGTGATAAAGGAGACGATTCAAGCGACAAAGACGGATCTCATGCATAACGAGAATCGGGATGCAGAAGGTGACAGCGCTACATGAGTCCAGATCCCGAATTGCTCGCTTAATAAATGGGCTGAAGTCAGCATTGCTACTGTCAGCACCACTCAGCTTTCTCAACAAAGTGTGTGGCACAGCAAAGCAAGTCCAGACTAAGGTAGAAGGCAGCGCCCAAGCCGCACAGGACATGAATGCAATAAGTCTCCTGGAAGAGTGTTATCGCAAAAGAGACATATGTGTTATTCGTCCTGTATGATGAACATAGGTGGAGTTGCAAAGTAATTCGTCCATTATTCGGAATAGAAGTAATATAATGTTCTTTTTCTTAGGCTCCAACTAGACCTGATCCAGTTATGTATGGGAGATCCTGCTTTCCGTGACAGGACTTTCGGGAGTGCGTGTGGGAGGTGGTTCATTGCAGAATTGATGTCAAAGAAGCACAATGTTGGGAGCGCGTATTCGAGCAGAAACCCCTCACAATCGCCTTGATCGCCTTAATCGCCTTGTATCGTGCGGAGCAGGTTTCTGTGCCGCAGCCGAGAAAGTGAAAACCGATTTGGCCTGCGAAACACATCTAAAATTTCACTTTGCAAGTCTATTATCAACGCAATTGATAATATCACGATGTCAAAATTCTACTGCTAATACAACTTGATATGCTCTACAACTTGTGCATAATTTTGAGATATGTAGATGTGTGTTGACGCAAGTTGTAAAAATGCTTTTGTTTCGTTCGAAACTTTTTCGAATTTTAGAGTTGTTATCGTGTCAAGCAGGTTTCTGTGTCGCAAGATAGTTTGAGTAAGATTTTAAGAATTTTTAAATTCTCGATTCTACAACGCACGTTTAAAGTTTATGTCTCAAAATTATGCAGAGATTGTAGAGCATATCAAGTTGTATTAGCAATAGAATTTTGACATCGTGATATCATCAATTGCGTTGATGATAGACCTGCAAAGTGAAATTTTAGATGTGTTTCGCAGGCCAAATCGTTTTTCACTTTCCCGGCTGCGGCACAGAAACCTGCTCCGCACGATAATGACGTCATGTCTGTTCAAGGATCGACGACGGCGTGTACGATCATTTCTCTCAAATCATTACGCCCCCATCATCTATCATGCTCGCCATGCATTGAATAGTCTAGCAATCTAATTCCTCCACGGCAGCTCTTAACGATGGAGTCTGTGATCAACTCCCATATCCCACTGCCCTACCGCGTCCTGTTCCTCTACTTCGAGCCTGTCGCCGCCCTTTTCGGCACTTGCATCAACCTCGTCTTGCCAGCCCCCTACCTCCTCTCCCTCTCTCCTCGAGCCACCTACTCCCATCTTACATATCCAATCTACGCCCAGCTAGCCGGCCATCTGCTCCTGTTCGCATGGCTACAAGCTGTCTTCCTACGCTCCACGGCCTCTGTCAAGATATAGAAGGTCGTTCTATTCGGGATTTTGCTATGCGACACGTTACGCTTATATACGAACTACGAGGGTCTGGGAGCAGAAGCATTTTTTGATCCAAGAATGTGGAGGTGGGAAGATTGGGTTACATTGAGCATGACGTACGGGCCCGCTGCAATGAGGGTGGCATTCTGTTTGTGCATCGGTGTTGAGGAGAAGAGCAAGATAAAGGGCGCATAGCCAAGAGTATTGTCGCCAAGGGACACATCAAGCGAGCAAGAAGATCGCTTTAGAGCACCGTCTAGGCAAGTTTGGATTGGGTACAACTCCAGCGGACAACTGGCCGATTCGCGCTCCAACCCCATCGTTTTTGAGCGCGAGTACAGGAGACTGCATCGTCTTCTAGATCCACGCTTGATGCATTTTTCCGCTACTCCTGGTCACGGAGTTTTCGGATAGAAGCTTGATATTCCCATACCTGGCTCTTGCCCTACCATCAGTCACACCGACGCCCCTTCTCGCTTCCCCTTACTCCATTCCTTCGATTACTACCAAGCCCTTCCTTTTATATCTTCTCAATCCAACAACCCCAGCAACGGATACGCTCAACGCGGATATCATGACGGCTATAGCCATCTACTAAGGTTGCTATTGATGACGCTTGCACCTCGTGTGGCCGACATCAAAGATGGGAATGTGGAAAAGGAGGACTGCTCGTCAGCTGAATACTCTGTCTTGACGGGCGGCTTGAAACACAAGATCGCTAGTTGGGAGCTGCTCTTCGCCGGAGTCGATAGACTGTTGGTTGTCGCAGTGGGAGAGCTTCCAGTGCAAAGCGCAATCCAGTCCAGATCGACGGTGCAGATGGTCTCCATGGCTGTACAGCTCTGAAAGGATGCTCTCGTCACATTGCGACCACTACAGCAATCCGGGTATAGGGTGGCTGTACGCTATCAGCCCGCCGTACAAGTGCTATTAGTGTGCGGAGCAAGCGGTTCCATACGTACCACAACATAGGTCAAAGAGGTGGATAGGTTGAACGCTGTGGGTGCCGTTCGGGACAGCAGGCAATCAGTAGTGTAGGCAACGAGTCTTGTTTGTACTTGACCAAAGCTATCTCGCAGTCGTAGTCACTGTAGACGTTTATCACGGCTCTGGCATTGACTATAAGCCTGGCAAAATATGAAAAAAGAATATGCTCCAGGCAAACCACAGCCGCAACACACCAAGCCTTCAAGGCTAAGAAACCTTGAGCTACTTAAGTGAAAATAGAAGCACGGTGTGCACGACAACCTGGCAATGACTTCAGAGTCTCAAGCCTTCAAATTTACACAGAGCTGTTCCTAGAGCCTCGCCGGCGCCTCACACTTACATACCTGGCGAAAATGGTCAGGCTAGGTTTTCCAAAATCTACATTCGTTGAAAATTTTTATGATTATATCCACCAAGCTCGGGGTTTATGAGTGATTCGACAAATACACGACTTTGCGTTGGGCGCCATAACCAACGTAGGCCCGTGATCATACCGTCAATCCATCTTTTAGCGATTATGAAGCCAGGGATCCTGTTGTTCGAATTCACTCGGTGATGGATTCCAGAAAAGCCAGCCTGAGTGTTTGAAACGGTAACTTGGAATGAGTTTCCGACCCAAAATCCAGTGGTCGAATTCCTGATCCTCGATCACACAGGTTCGGCCTCCTGTTATCATAGGGTCGATGCTGTGGCAAATTGGCAGCGGTGTCTTGAATACCGGACTGTATGGTCGTGTATACGGCTAAGCTCTTCGGTGCAGTAAAGGAAAGCGTGCCCCAACTTTCTTTGCTGGTCTTTTGTTAGGGGTTTCAATATTTTAGGGCTTGCAGGCACCATAGTTGATTGCTGTCGAGTTGTTGAAGGTAAGTCGCAATCGCGAGTGATCATGGCTGTTGAGATATCGATACATGTCAAAGGCTCCAACCATCGCCCACAGGGCATCGACGAGAATCCCGATACCCGAAGTTTTTTCTTCGCCTCCACCCTAGACTTACTCTCTTGAAGGAGCGAGAAACATCCGCACTTTGGTCTAGTTGAAAAACAAAAAGTAATTTTATAACAAAGTCCCTGTTGTTTTTTGAGCGAATATGTCAACATCGAAGCATCTAAGCGGTCGATGTTACCGCACTATCGCCGGGCAAGAGTTCGACGATAACCCTTCCTTCGCGGCCTTTGGCAGTCAGCTTCCTCTCGCGGTTTTTCTCGAGACGATACGAGTCTAACCTAGTCCATATGCGGTGCCCCCTTTATTATCATCGGCGCACATGTCTTGAAGAGCTACCATAGCCTCCCATACGTGATAACGAGTCTCCATATCATCCGCTCCGGCCAGGTCAACTCTGTACACACATCTTTGTGCCACTGAAAGTCATTAACATCAATAATTCCTGAACGCACGAGAACAATCATGTCTGCTGCCTCATTGCCTTACCTGGCCGGACCGAATAGGGCACCACAATATCTAGAACCGACTGACGCTCGTGTCGGACATGTATGTATTCATTCGACAGAAGCATACCATCACAGACAGCACTACAACCACTTGGCCTGTCAACCTCTGCAGGAAGATTGTAGCATCGTATCATGGGTTTATAAGCCCTCATCTCAACATTCAACCTCCCAGGCACCCCTTGTGCACGAATGAGTCCATGGCATCGCAGTAGTGTTTTCCAAACATACCGATTCCCGTAGCAATGCCGCCCTCGGTGCGCCCACCACCAGTTATGCATGTATGTGTGAGCTCCTCTGCGGCATCGTAGATCATCTTCATTGACGCTCGTTCCAGCAATCCCGTGTGGGCTGTGATGGTGAAAGTGCAGCGACCATCGCCTTGTAGATGCCTAGTCAGCATGGGTCGAAGCAATCTTGTGTAATAGTCTTACTGCTGACCAGGCGTTGCGGTAGGGGGAAGTCCCAGGGTCCGGGGCCGCGAGGCCCGAATGTCCGCATACGAGGATCTTCTTCCATTACGGACAGTATGTCTATACAGCTGCGCTCGGAAAGATCCCAGCCATATTGTGAGCCGTCGCAGGAGATATGTAGGGCCTTCAAGACATGCGAGCGCTGTGCTGTTGATGTTAGTGTCGTCGCGTTGGATATTGCATTTGACGACGTCTCTTGTCTTGAGACATCGCTGAGTAGAAGACTGGAGCCATTGATCGCCCAAGGAAAAGAAGAAATGATATTTGAAAGTGTAGGAATGAAAAGCCGGGACCGCATAACGATTTGATTGTATCATCCGCTCCAGTGGTATTGTTCTTAGCGAGCGAATACCGGTCAGCTCGAGGACAATGCTTCCAAGGGCGACCAGCGGATGCCTGCGAGCTACTACGGAATGCCTCGATCCTGCAAAAGACTGGTAGACTGTGGGAGTCACTGTCACTAATGCGTACATCAAGACTTCGCCATGCGTGAACGGGGTCGATCATGGCAAAATACTCAAGGTCTATGAATTTGATTTCGCCTGGGTCGCTTCCTAGTAGAAGCCGCCGCATAAACGCTTACGATGCGCACCTCTCATTCGTAGCGAACTCGAACTTTGCTGCTGAATTGTTGCACAAAGCAACGAGTACCATCGAAATCTGGTGCTTCTGTGAACATCGGAAGTGAGGGCCAAACGCACCGCAGTAAGTATAAGAACAGCCGTTTCACCTAGAAAATATATAAGATGCTAGATTTCATATTGGCTTCAAAAGTGGGCCGTTTTCATCGGCTTTGACATCCGCCAACAGCTTTATTCCTGGCGAGTCGCTTCGAATTCAATCCAAGCTTTCGAAGGAAAGGTTATCGAACCAACATTGTGGCTGTCCACGTACACCACGGGAAAGTTAAAAGAACATCTTATCCACAACCTCGCCCTATAATCAGGTAATGATACAGCATAGGCAACTAATCAGCACGAGGAACGCAACTTACGCTCTTGACCCAGATCCATGTGGATTTCCGGTCTTCTTAGTATAGCCCATTGAACGACAAATCCCTTTAAGCTTTAAGTAATCAAACCAGGGCGTCCTCAATCGCAGCGTTGGACTTCTCCCTACTGCTGCTTCGAGTCGCCCTGGCACTAGCAGACCCTATCTGCTTTCTGGTCGAAGAATAAAGAGCTTCTAAGTGGCCCAGAAGAGGTTGGAAAGCTGCAATAGCGAACAGTGGACGCATCTGAGGGAGACATGCGCCGATAATCCCAAGTGAGGACTCGACCATGGGCCAGTACACGAATGGCGTCTCTAGATATGTGATATCGACACTAAATGTGTCCAACGCTGCTGCGGTTTAGCGAGTACCTTCGCAGCTGAATGCTCTTGGATTACCTACAAGCAAAGACTCTATAGAAGATGACGAGCTTGGCAATGCCGGCTCCGACCGTCAAAGCCCCGAGAAGGAAAATGGCGCAAACGCCCAGCTTGCGCGACATTGGTAGTTGTAACGCTAAGAGCTTTCGTGGCCACTCAATTTAGTATTAGAAAGCGACGTGAGATCGAGAGACTTACACTAGGGATTGGAAGCATCAGGATGATGACGTTGGTAACGACGTCAGACCAAGCCTCAGCCAAGATCATCCTGTCGATGTTGATGCAGTGGTCAGGTAGATTTCCAAAACTGCTCCAGTTCAACGACATTGGGATGCACTGAAGTAGCTGTGAGAAGAAGAAGCCAACAACCCAGATGCAAGTAAGGCATATCATGGTCCATAATAAGATGTTAAGCGTTCTTCCCGGGAAGATTCGTCTATAAAAGAGCAAGACGGCCAGCTTCGTAAAGCCAAATGGAAGGACACTGATGACTAAGACTGCAAACTCGGTCTGGATTTCGTGTCAATCGCCCATATACGCCAGATAGGGCCGCCCTTACTTGTTCGAAGATCTCAACTCCCTTCGACCATACGGGATGGCCGTGGCGAGTCTTGACATGTTGTTCAAGCTTGCCGTTTGCAGTGCCCACGAACATACAGATCGCTAGGGTGACGGCGAAAAGCTACGAAAAGTTATTGTAGTCAAACAGAGACGATGAGATAGTGTGCATACCATTGCAGGTATCATCATCCAGTCGTCCCATGAGTAACCAATTTTCATGACGTGTCTGGCATAAAATCGGAGTGCTATCGCTACGAGCGCAAGGATTGTCATAGACGTTGCAATGCCGTACATACTCACGACCCCAGCCATGATGAAGCGTGCAAAAGTAAGAGCGCTGGGCCAGGAACGGCGTGAGAAGATCTGGTGATTTGAGGACGCTGCTAAGTAAAAACGGTGTGTTTGAGGAGCCCTTCTCTCCCAGGAAGTCGGTACACAGAGCAAACAGAAATTTGAGAAACTATGTAGGAGTCTAGTCGTCGTCATCTCTTTCTTGGTACAACGCCGCCCTACCCCTGCTTTGTACCGCATGCGAGTGCGCCTGAAGAAGGCATTTTGTGGGCTATGGCCCCAAGAACAGTCTTCGCGTACAACATGACACCTTATGAGTCGATCTCAAGGAGCTTACGATGCCAGCTACTAGCTTGTAATAACCTGTTACCAGTGGAACTTCTATATGAGGTAGCACGAGCCACAACCAAGCTCCTGTATGCAGCATCAACCTGCAGATAATGAAGCAGAATGCGAACACCACCGTTGGCTCTTTCAGATGTGATCGCATCGCTATGGATCTTTTCTCAGCAGTAGTCGATCACGAACAATCGACTTGCTGATCAGTTGTCGAAGAAGTACTCCGTACATATATTCAGGTCCTTTACAGAGGAGATAGAGAGTCAGGGGCGACGTGCTCAGGGGAGTGGCTGCCGAGGCAGAGCCGGGTCCTGGCGTGCTTAGCCCATTCTGGATATGCCAAGCATTTCGCTGCCAAGGCCGAGGTCCCCATATTTGATGGCGACAGATCTGCTCTCTTCACTGCATTTGCTTTGCATTTCATGCTTGATACTCCCTAGTCGTGAGTTGATTGTATGAAATTTGTCCTTTGTAAGACTACTGCGCACTGGTGTGTCTAGAGAGCGGAGCATGTCCGCCGTGTTCTCCCTTGTCTTCCCTGTTACAAGACTCTAAGCGCCAATGTGTTTCAACTTTGCTCGCAAGAACCCGGTGATTGGATAGCTCACCATGACCCAGCCATAAGACTTGCCGGCAGACTGCTGCACCAGCGTTCGTCAACAACGTTTTTCAGCGATCTCGACAACTGTTTGGATGGCGCAAGGCCCCTGTTACCACCGTTCCAATCTCGACGGAGCTCCTATCCGCATAATCCGGAGATGGTGGAGTCCGGCGACAACACTTAGTTTTGATGTTTTCCCCTATCTCATTGTTCACTTCTTCAGTGAATGATCTCCCCTCTCATTATTGCCTCGGCTTGGATCCGCTCCTTTGTTCCTATTCACCTGGTCTTCCATTGTTCTCAATCAAGACCTAGGCTGGATACTTTCCCTTCTCTACTATCATTAACAAAGGCATTCTCCGCGAGAATTAGCCGTTTCTTTCATTCACTTCAGGCTTCGTCTTCCTGCTTACATATTCCACGTCCAAGTTCGATCCATCTCTTTCTCTTTTCAGCCTACACTATCACATTTGTCACTTCCACATCAAACAAGAAGAATTGCGATCTGAGCTACCCACATCAATCTGTAAACTGCAACAACCACGTCCGTCAGGCACAGACGAAGTGAAGCCGGCCTTCGACAACAAGCAGTACACCAACATCCAACAATGGGCTCTAAGAAGATCTCCCTGGCTTCAGTGCTGGCCCTGGCATCCGCCGTCGGGGCACATGTCCTCTTGAAGACACCGGTTCCCTACGGAGCCGCAACCCTGAACACCAACCCACTTCTCAAAGATGGTTCCGACTACCCTTGGTAAGTTCATCAAATCTCTTCCCCAAACTTGCTATAAACTATGCTAACCTAGATTCATTCGCAGTAAGCAACGCGACGGGGTGTACGCCTTAACGACACTGAACGTCATGCCGATCGACCAGCCTCAAACCATCAGCTTTCAGGGCCAGGCTACCCACGGCGGCGGCTCATGCCAGGTGTCGCTGACCACGGACACTCCGCCCACCAAAGACTCGGTCTTCAAAGTGATCAAGACCATAGAGGGCGGCTGTCCATCCACCAACCCCGGCAACGTGGGTACCGACCCTTTCGGCTTCGGCGCCGACGAATTCACCTTCTCCATCCCCAACACCGTCCCTACCGGCAAGAACTACACGCTGGCCTGGACCTGGTTCAACAAGATTGGTGATCGAGAGATGTATATGAACTGCGCCCCTATCACCGTGCCAGCTTCCTCTCAACGACGGGCCTTTCGCGAAGGTGATATTAACATTCTCGACGAGCGAGCCACCATGGCCGCCTCAATGGCCGCTCTCCCTGACATGTTCCGCGCCAACATCGGTAGCATGAGCGACGGCTGCTCCACCGCCGTCAGCGGCACCGTCCTGGCCATCCCCGAAGCGCACCGTGGGAGCAACGCCCAGAGAATCGGCAGTGAGCCACTGACGCCCCCTGTCGGCAGCTGCGGAGGCAACGCTGCTACCTCTCCAGCTCCACCAGCTCCTGATGCTCCGCCAGCCCCCAACGCTCCCACAAGCGTCCAGCCCGTCACGCCCCCTAAGCCAACCACTACCGCCGCCCCTCCAGCCCCACCAGCCACTACAACCACTCCAGCTCCCCCTCCCCCACCCCCAAGACCCAGCGCAGCGGCGCCAGCTCCAGTCCCCGGGCTCTTAGCCGGCACATGTCCCACGCCTGGGAAATCCGTCTGCTCTCCCGATGGGACGGCCTGGGGCGATTGCGATGAGAACCACAACGTCGTTTACCAGAAAGTGACGCCGGGCACGAAGTGCGACCCTGCGCTTGGGGTCGAAGTCGCTGCGAGACGGAGTCGTGCTTTTAGGGTGTAGATGAGGAATATGGGAACACCGACTGGCTCTGGACTGGCTTCTGATTTTGATTCTGGTTAGGAGACACGGCTGGTCCGATTATTTTGTTGTACAAACTATCTTTGGATATGAAACTGCCTTTGAAACGGTTGGCTATGTGCATGAGCTAGGGATTTACTTTGGCCGCTGTAGCAATACAATTACCATCTTCTTGAACTTTTCCCCGCAGGGCTGATTGCATCTCGTGATTCCCTCTATTCGCTTGCTGAACTTGGAAGTAGAAGCTCTCCAAGGACCTAATCCCCCCTGATGGCAGACTTAAGTTCCTAATAGAGAGCTAAGAGAAAGCACGAACCCCTTTGGACGCACCAATCATCAACCCTTACAACCCTAGACCACCTCTAGCTTCCTGATCATCCAGAAATGGGAAGGGAGTTGATTGTGGGGGATTGAGAATATGGTGGTGTGGAATGAGGGGATCGGGCGTAGAGGCTGAGGGATAGTTATAGAACATAAATGGAATGGCATAGTAGATTTCTGAACGAGAATCGTTTCTTTGATGGGAAAAAAGAGGTTGGTATTCCAGATGTTCAGGCAAAGATCCGTCGAACGTTGGAGGTTTCTGGGAGGTGTAGATCGAGACTCCAACCGATGCGCTGGCCCTGCAGTTCGACCTGGCAGGAGAAGACGGCCCTTGTCGACTGATTGTAAATGAGCCTATACCGATGTAAGTGTGTGGTGGCTCGACGAGCTCCCAAGACTCGACCCAGGTCGATATCATGACTATCCACAGCCAACAGATCCGCCAATAATCGCAGTCAACATCCCCCTTCCATACTTAGGCTACTGCTTTCGTAACTAAAGGAAGAGCCATAGATGTGTTTATCTGCGGTGTTTGGGGCCACAGACCACCTCGCAGCATCTCCGTCGCGGTCAACAAGCGTATGGAAGAGGCCACCATCCGGAAGGGTCACCAGAATTGCTCCAGATACGACCAACTACGCCGTATTGAGGCAGCGGGACCAAAAGGGAGTCCAAAAGAGATGAATGCAATGCGGAGAGCTGTCACCTTATACTGAATTGTATGGTGAGCGACCAAGCAAAGGCCCCTGATTCCCCTGTCATGCATGGTCCTGCGCGCCGTTCATGCCTCCCTGATCATACATACTGTCATATGTTATCCATACCCCCTCCTCTCACCCGCCCACTCTTCAAGCCGCATCTCTACACTCTCGACATCCCTCCACCCGAACTTTCGATAGAGATGGTACCCATCCGGCCGCGCACAGAGCCATACGGGCAGCGTGTCGAGATGGAGGTGCGTGATGGCGTATTGGATCATGGAGGAAGCGATGCCAAGGCGTTGATGGGAGGGGAGGATCATTAGGGTGCTGAAATCTGTGGACCGGGAAGGGGAGGGTCAGTGATTTGGCTGAAAGTGAGGGAAAGGGGGGGGGGGGCACCTACAGGCGTGCCTCTTTCCCACCGTGTACCGATCATACACCTCCTTCAATCGAGCCATGTAGACCGCGCAGAAATCGGGCTCGAGCATATCCTCGCCAGAGTCGTGCCAGGCGGAGTTTGCGACTGCTTTGCCGTTCTGCGTGGTCATCCCACTGCACTCTTTCTTCTCGCCGGTTTGCCCATCCCCTCGCGGCTCGTCCACAACTTTCACGATGGAAAAGCCAACCGCTGATTCTTGGCCCATGGGTACGGCTTCCAGAACATAGGTCTTTGGCTCTGTGGAGGTCTCGGCAGCGGAGAATTGCGACATCGTCCAACGTTCGGCTGGAGACTGGCTGTTGCCCAGCGACGTATCTCTCTTGAACATGAGATGGTGGATAGGATTTTTGGCATTGGCGAGAGGGAGAATGGAGGCCAGAGAAGGGAAGTCGGCCGGTTCCGCGGTAGATATCATGACTGGGCACACGACATTGCTCCCTTCCATTGTATCATGCTCTGCGCTTTCTTTGCCTGGACCTTAGAATGATAGATAGGAGATCAATATGGGGGTAATTCGAGAGTGAGATATTTGCAGTTGTATTTGAGATCTAGTCTAGGATCGCATCTACCTTAATATGTGCGCGGAAAGTCAAGGGCACTTCGTGGCTCGAATGCGCCGAGAACCACTCAAGGAAGTGTTTCCGTAGCCCGCATATTGGGGATTCGACTAGTGGGGAGAACTCAGCGTTCCCGCTCGGTTCGAGTAAACTTCGTCCAAACAGAGGTGAAGCGAGCCCACTTCTATGCACGAAAGCGCATGAGTCACGCATGCAGCGACGATCCCGAAGCATCGAGATTTCAAAGCGATGTTTAGGCAGAGATGGCCTCCTTCGGCCCTAGACAGCATCTTGTTCTTGATAAGTCCAACGTATTCACGTATTTGTTTCTAGCCACAATGGTAGACCAAAGCCTTTATGACGTGGATAAGGTGAGGCTGTCTGTGGTCAAGGAAAGCACAGGCGACGATGTGCCAAGGTCTGAGAGCAATGGAGCTCAGGATGATATGGATTTGGCAGCCCTTGGAAAGCGACCGCAGCTGAGAGTAGAATACTTTACCTCATAAGACGAGCAACGGGCCGACCCCTATGATGCTGACTCTTTTGCGCAGCGCAAGTTCGGCGTCATATCGATAATTGGCCTTACATGTACTTTGATGGGAACGTGGGAGGGCCTTTTCTCGTATGCCGACATACCGTAATTGACTGAAGCGGATGTGACTGGGCTCACGAGTAAAATAGAGTCTTCTCTCTTGGCTTTACCAACGGCGGGCCGGCTGGGCTTGTGTATAGCTTCATCATTTGCTGGATTGGTATGATCGCTCTGTTCGCGTCCCTAGCAGAGATGGCTTCCGCGTAAGTATGATCCCCGCAAGGTGTTCAGCGCTCATTCTGATGGGGCTAGGGTCCCTTTGGCCGGCGGACAGTATTCCATGGTCTCGGTGTATGCGCCTCCTGGCGCCACGGCTTTCTTGAGCTACATCACTGGCAAGTCGAGCCACAGCAAGAACCAGTGTTAAACCCGCAGCTGATCTCAAACAGGCTGGCTCACATGCTTAGGATGGCAAGCAGCCACTGCCAGTTCAGCTTATCTTGGTGGCACAATGATCCAAGGTCTCATCATCCTGAACGATGCGGGATATGAATCCCAGAGGTGGCAGGGAACCTTACTCTTTTACGCCATCATCTTGGCTAGTCTGTTGTTCAATACCGTTTTCGTTAAATACCTACCACAGATCGAAGGCATGATATTGGTGAGCCACATCGCTGGCTTCTTCGGCATCTTGATACCTTTGGTGTATCTGGCCCCACACAGTAACGCCACTGATGTGTTCACCCGATTTAAGAATGGTGGCGGATGGTCAACACAGGGGCTATCTTTCTTCGTTGGATTGGTGACCGGTGTATATTCGTTTCTGGGAGCGGATAGTGTTTGCCACATGGGTATGTCAACTCTCAATGTCTCATGCTGCCAGATCAAGCAAAAGCTGGCGAATTGATACCTTGATAGCCTAAGAGATCCAGAATGCATCAGTCGTAGTACCACGGGTGATGATTGCCACCACTATTCTCAATGGTATACTCGGATTCGCTGCCCTTGTGGCAATCTTGTTTTGCGTTGGCGATATCGAGGCTGCGGAGAAAACCCCTTCATCGAAATTTTTTACGCTGCGACTGGATCCGCGGGAGGTGCCACAGCCATGGTCTGCGTGATTCTCGTGTTAATATTCTGTGCGACAATCGGTCTGATTGCAACGGCGTCTCGCATGACGTGGGCTTTCGCTCGGGATGACGGCCTTCCAGGATCTCGTTGGCTGGCAAAGGCATGTTCCTTCAACCGGCGAAGCCGTGGATTATCCACATTTGTCTTCAAGCCTAATTTGTATCATGAAACGCACAGGTCGAACCTCGCTCAGCTCTACCGCTTTATTCGATAGGAACAACAGTCATTGTCAGCCTCCTTCTCGCCCTGATCAATATTGGCTCCACCGCCGCCTTCAATGCTATCGTCTCCCTGAGTGTCGCAAGTGTGCTGGCTTCTTACATGATGCTCATCTCGCTCATACTCCGCAAAAGGATCCTGAAAGAGCATATCCGCTTTGGTCCATGGAGACTAGGTGGCCTAGGTATGATCGCCAACGTCGTGGGTCTTATATATGCGATCATCGGCTTCTTCTTTTCTTTCTGGCCCGGCTCGGTAGCAGTGGGTGCGGAGAGCATGAACTGGGCTTGTCTGGTCTGGGGCGCTGCTATGCTGTTCTGCTCTCTTTGGTATTTACCTCGCGCGCGACATTATTACCACGGGCCAATACGTGAGATAGACGATGAGGGCTAAACCTTAGCCTTTAAGAGGTGCCTTTGGGACCGTTTTCATCGACAGAATCCCTGTAGGCAGAAGAAGCGAATTGTGTCATAGAACAATCACCTTATCGCACCTTACACGCCGGCGAGTATGGGTGAACTTTGACTTGGCGAGAACCTGGTGGTCCTCGTCTTTCGTCTTCCTACCCAAGGTCCTTCGACGGGTGCTGTGGAAAATGACGCGATGAGCTTTGACTGTTAGCTTTCTTAGCGATGGGATGTCACTGGTCGGAAGCCAACGGCATTCCGTGAACATGTTTGATTCGAAGTGCCGAGGAATGAGCGTTCTCATTGAACTTTCAAAAGTGCACCCTGCCGGCGGATGGGAGAACCCAAATTTCCATTCTCGAAGAATCCTAGCTACTGCTCAGTCTTGATAATCAACAGCTCCCAGCGGATGACCGCCGTCATACTGATCTTGGCCAATCCGTCGGAGCACGGTAGTGTACCAGCGACCCTGTTCAGCATTATTTTGACATAAATGTGTTTGTGCTACCCAAAATGGCAGCAAGACGATACTTTTTCCCAGGAGGCCGTGACATGGTCGGAGGCAGAAAGACGTAGACCTGCGAATATCTGTAGCGAGCATCTTAGCTTGTATGATCATGTCTTCTAAAGCCGAGTTCCCAGGGTCACAAGTAGGGAAGGGTAAGTTCTGCTTGCTAGCCAAATCGTCGGAGAGGTCAATGACAAGGGCAGTCATTGCCTCGAGTAAAAGTATCATGGACGCCCAGTACAGTAGGTAAAGTCGAGCAACCCATAGGTTTGGGAAGAAGTACTGTACATCTGATGGAGCTGGGGTTGGAATATCTAAGTGGACGAAAGATTCCGCAGTTTCCTCGTAGGAGAAGCTTGGAAAGTCCTTAGCAGTATTCTTAAACCAGGTCTTCAATTGTCTCTCGAGGAGGAAGCCGTGATCCAATAAGACTGTTTTTCTGTTCGGTGTGTCTGTGTCTGACGGCAGGTTTGCAAGATGGTCGAAATGCTCCAGGTATGCGGGCAAAGGCGTGATGAGTCGTAGCAATGAGCCATACGTTTCTCCAGCATATTTATCGATACTGCGCCTCCACCATGTGCTCATTGACCAGCGGGACGACTTACGTTCCCTGAGCGGATTGAATATGCACACAGCTTCCAGGTAGTAAAAGTAGGATATGTCGGTCATGGATTCATCGAACCTTGCGAACCTGCGCAAGTACGATGAGGCTCCATCTACATGGCATTGCCATCCGACGCAGCAATCACCAGTCCCGTTGAAGAGTTCATAGGTTCCTAGAATCATGGCACACATGAATAATTGCCTCCATACAACATTTGCTGAGCGACAACACATTCTCAGCCCCCGCAGGGCTTGACCATAATAGTAGCGGCTGGCTGACAGAAGGTTGCGGTCTTGCTTGAGATGCGCGATTTGCAAAAGGCATAAAGGATGCAGTGACTGTTCGACGATATCACTTGGCACACCCATGAACACTACGCTCTTTGCCCAATGAGGACCAAGGTTTACAACCCCATGGAGCTCTCCTTGATCTGGAGGAACAAACAGGGTGGAGGTGTTTGCTAGAAATTGTCGGCGTGTGAGCACAGCACTGTCAACTTCTCGCGGTAGCCGACCGGAGACTCTAGAGCTTGCGAGCAAGATTCCAGGCGCCGGTCGAGTGCCCTTTTCAGTGACTATCGGCTTGTGCCAAGTCAAATTGCACCCATTTTTGCTGGCGAACTGGAAGCCTGCACCAACATGATTGGCCTCGGAGTTTGTGCCAGCCTCAGCTTGTAGTGCAGAGGACGAAAGATGACGGTCCCTCGGTAGTTCATCGGTCAGTCTCGGAGGTAGGATCGCGTCGAATGCATCGTCCTTCGTTGGTGAAGCAGTGGCTGAAGGATACGGTACGGCCGACGACGGTGCATCCACATGCAGATGAAACAAAGCTGATATACGTGGTGGTCGGATCACTGAATGGAACGACTCGTTATGGTGGAGCTTAGGGCGGCCGTAATAGGATGTCACTGCTCCGTTCCTGACATCTTCATCGTCCTTCCCCTCACCGGCCTTCTTCCGATCTCTGAAAGCCCGAACGTTTCGACGGATTTGCTCTTTGCGGATTTGCAGAGCTTCTTCCTTGGTCCGGGGGATTGGTTTTCGACCTCGTGCCATTGATGATCACCCTTGTCTCGGGCCCCTTGCACGCGTTCAGTGTGTAGCAGTGAAGGATCCCTTGTCTTCATATTTGATTACATTTAGACTTTGGGACGACAGCACCAAGCTGCCGACAGTAGATTATAGACGGCTGAACCTCAGTGAAGGATGATATCTGGCCAGTGTCAATTTCTGATTACAGCGCTAGTGATACCCTAGTCCTTATTCGGCTAGAGATCTTCTTCCGGCCATGTCTATATCCCGTCTCCGGAGACCAAATTTCCGTGTAGTATCATACTCAAACCTCGGGGACTTGCGAGAGGATTGGATTGACAAGGCTTCCTAGACCAGGTGTGACCTTATCGTGCTTGTAATCAAGAATACCACTGGTCCAGGCTCTCCAATTCCAGCTCGATAAGCTGGGCAATTCTCTTTCAAATGAACCCCACAACGTGACAACCCGACATATGTTGCTCCTGCCGGCAAGCATCCTGAGATCACCTGCGAGAACACGAACATCCTTTCTTCGGCTGTTGATATCTGACTCACAATCCTCGGGATATCAAATGCCGCTTATGGCAACTTGTGCATATATATAGGTAGTCAATCTATCTCTTTTGTCTTTCTCAATTTCATCTCTCCCCAGGCCTCATGACAACTTAAGAGACTCATCGGTCTCTTATGCGAATTCAAGACCCCTCGAAAATGTCTTCACTCGCTGCCGATACTGGCCTCTCGACGATCCATCTCCTTTCCCTCTCCACGCCTCTTCCGATCTTCCTCATCTCTGTCGCTGCTCTACAACCACAACCCCTCACCGTCGCGAAGGTTGCGGCATGGGTCCACCCGCCAGAAAGCGTTTCAGTCGGTTCCCTTGTAGCGGGCAAATCTTGGGACGTCCTTCTGGTCCTACGTGGTGGTGGCGACGTTCCCAAGTCTTTGAAGGCTACTGTTAAAGCATCGTGGTCGATCACTGCCAAAGTATCCTCGGGAATGATCGAGAACTATCGAGAGATGAACAAGACAATGTTGCGTCCCAAGCCGGAAGATATACCAGAGCTACGTCCTCGGGTCGCAGGAGGGAACACTGTCCCGACACAAGATCGAACGGAGCCTTTGGCATTCCGAGTCTCGCCAGAGCTAGAGGCTTGGTTCCACTCGTTCTCTACAACCAACGGCGCTGGTCCTGTTAGCATGTTCAACCTACTGAGTTATGCAGATAAGGACAAGTATATGGAATATATCAAAGCCTTTGGAGAGTCTTTGACACCACATTACGGTGGGACGCTGAAGATTTATGGGGAGGTGGTGACTTCAAGCGTGGAAGGAAAAGTTTGGGACGATGTTGCTATCGTGCAGTACCCTTCCATCACCCACTTCGCCGACATGCTTGCTAGCGAGGAATATGCGGCCATAGATCGGAAACATAAGGTTGGAGCTCTGAAGGATACAGGGATTCTGTGCACCATGGAACTTGACCTCGAGGACTGACTGGCGGTTTGGGAGCAGAAGTACGGAACACTATCAAGGAAAGCATGCGATCGGTTTTTGTTTGGAGTACCGCAACTACCGTAGTTATAGAAGCACCGGTCGCAGCGCTGCATCCTCTATGAAAATGATTCGGTACCCCAGCTGATATAATTCGCGAAGCGCTAGCAGCAATCTACTACAACCAAACAAGACCCAAAATCCCACACCACGAGCCCAGCGACGGCGCAATGGACCTGCCTCCGCCAAAAGAAACCAAGGTTCGTAGGAAGAACAGCGACTCTCCGCACCGCAAACTTAAACCTTTTGCTGAGCTTTGATCTCCGTGATCTCCTGCTCTACCTTGAGAATCTCCTCTTTTCCTTCCTTTATCAGCTTCTCAAAATTTCTGATCTCGTTCCGAGCTTCAATCTTGTCATCATAGTGCTCTATTTCCTCGTCGGATAGAGAGCTATAATTCTTCAAGAAGTCGTTTACGAATTTATCCTCCTGCTCATCTTGAAGCCTGGACTTCTCCTCTATGTAGGGATCTTTGCCTGCAGATAGCATGGCTCTCTCCTTCTTCAATCGATCCAGCTCGGTTTCCAGCCAGAACGATTGGACCTCGGCAGCTCTTCTCAGTTCAAGCAGGCGTTTGATATTCCACCTCTTCCTTCCAGGTTCCGTGGAAATTTGTTCGTATTGCGGAACGCTTTCGAGGTATTTGCACCTATCCATCGCATCGCTCCTATTCAAAAGCAGACTATCGACCCAATCAGGCCTAACCCAACCCCGAATTGAAGGAGTGGGGTCGGACATCGTTAGTAGTAAGGACCCCAACTGATGGTAACCGACAACAGCACAAAGACCACAGCGCTTGCGTCACTTGACAACGGTTCTGTTAGAGACCTACGGCTGATTTGCGGAATGGGGAAAAAGAGGAAGGCCATTCGCGGCTTATATGCAAAACATCGATTGCTCTGACGGCTTGCTATCAGTGTCAGGAGTCAAGATCGCATCTACAGCAATCAGCAATATCATGTGCCCTCCAGAGACAGGAGAGGATCACGTTTGGATACTCGTGCACAGGCCACGAGGCATGGTCACCCTACAGTGACCACGGGCCAATCGATACCGATCCCAACTCGCCGCAAGATCTATACTCCTCTGCGCTTGCGAGACCAGGAGATTAGGTTTGTAGTTGTTGATTTGCTGAACACGTATGACACATGACCGTTTCTGCCGTTTGGTCTGAACTCCCAGCCGATGGCAAGCTGACAGCATTGACCCAATGAGAAGCATTCTTGGTACTTTCTTCGAGCCCTCTCCTCGGGCGTTTCATCTGAACAGGTCGATTACGTCGCCAATTTCATTCATTTTCATGAGGCTCCTTCCGTCGATTTGCCAGTAGTGGCGTAGTCTGTACGGTAGGGTCCTTAGGATTTCCACCGTTTGAGGGGATTGAGGTGCGTGAAGGGTGGGTAGAGTGCGCATCTAAGAGAGTGGTTTCTGGGTGGTTTGTTGGGGAATTAAAGGGTGTTGGTGCTTGGAATGTAAGCAGAGATTTGGGGCTAAAGACACGGATTGTTGGTCCTTTAGTTGTTTGGAAAGGATATCTGAAAGGGGGAGAAGAGATAGGAGAAGGATCTTTAGGGTCTGTGAGAGCCATATCAGGCCGTTCTTCGGGGTCAGCGCATCAAAGCCGCAGCGCCCAAAAGCCACAAGAAGATCGACATATAAAACCGTCCACCACCAGCGTCAAAGACAAGATCACTATGATAAAATCTCTCTATACCATCCTAGAAAAATACCTACAGATCCGAGCTCTTAATAACCGTAGCAGATACATCGCCCAACTCTGCCAGCACAGTCTACACAAATCAGTCATCCGCACCACACCATCACCTCATAAGTGGGAGCAAGAGACCTACATCAACAAGCTGCTTGGCTGAAGCACCAGGGATGTCTCGATCGCCAATGGCGTCGCTGAGCACGGAGACATCGTAGCCCAGCTCGGCGCCGGCGCGGGAGGTGCCGGAGACGCAGACGTGGGCCTGTTGCGTGAGTTTGGGAAGCTTTGTTGAGGGGAGGGGGGGGGTTTACCATGTAGCCTAGGAATGGGTTAGTAGGTGGGAAGGGATGGGTCAGGGGATGGGAAAGGGGGGAAAAGGGAGACGGACCAGCGAGGACGATTTTCTTCTTGCCGAGCTTGTCGAGATGCGCTTGGAGATCTGTGTCCGTGAAGGAGCTGGGTTGTGTTTTATGTATCACCTGCGCGCCCGGATCAGGTTACACGCTTCTTCGCTCTCACTGAAACTGAGCACCGAATACAACCAAAGGCAAGAACGCAAGTAGACCATAAGCGGAAAAGAGATAATACTGACTTTCTCCCCCTCCTTCGGCTTCAACTCCTCAAACTCCTTGGCCAACTCCGTCCCCGGCGTGAACAGCGGCGCTCCGTCCGGCGTGGTATGCGTGACATGCACAACATCACCCCCAGCATCGCGATACTTCTTCAATACAGCGCCGATATTGGCGCGCGATTCTGCGATGTTGGAGATGGCGAGGAGGCCATGGTCGTATTCGTTCTGGGCGTCGACGATGACGTAGACGCTGTCCTTCGGGGTGGGATTTGAGGGGGGGAGGCCGAGGAAGGAGCGGAAGGATTTTCCGGATTGGACGGCTTCTTGGGGCATGGTTGATGCGGTGGATGATAGGGGGTTGATGCTTGAGGTAGGGTCGGGAGGGTTGATGCTTTTGATTGTTGATAATGGTGATGTCGATGGATAGAGCCAATTCGTCGCAGCCCCGCGATGAGCGCGGCTAAGAGGGATCTGTCTTCCTGTGGTCCGATTGGCCAGTTGCTAAGAGTCTAAGACTAGCTTTTTCAAAGACGAGAGTCTGAACTGTAACAGCACATGAAGTACAGTACACAATAAGCGATAGGAGTAAATCTAACAAATATTCCCAACATCGTCAGATCTACAAGATTCGATCGCAGAATTCATGGGTTTGACTCGACCATGTATAACAAAAGAATTTTCAAAGCGTAAAGAGCTGGATACAAAAACCCCCAACACCTTCAACTCTAGAACAACACAATGTGTTGGCGAAATAGCAGCAGAACGGAGTAACCGGCGAAAGCCCGTTGCCGAAGCGGCAAAACGTCAAACAGTATCAAGAACATAGCCGAAGGACCTTGAGCATAGAGCAGGAAAAAAGCTTCCAACAAAAGTTTTCAGAATGTCTTTGTCTTATGTATGACTTCAGCCCTGCTTTATAATGGTTTGCCGTAATATTATGGGGTGTTCACTGGTAGTTCAATTCTTTTCATGGATGCCTATGTTAGATTTGCATCGGTCTGGGCTGGGGGTATGGAAGTAGGTAGAGACGGAGATGGAGAAAAAGATGGTCTTAGAGAAGATGAGATACTCAGAATAAGCCTACGAGAGCTAGAATGAGGTTTTTCCGAGGCATATCTCATGTCGCAAGATACCGACGTTACGCGTTAAAGCCACCTGGGGCACAATCTTACGATTTTGTGGAGGCTACAGCATCAAGGCCGCTACGCACATTCCCAACCCCAGGGCCACACTCAGTATCCAGACCTCGCTCCTCGCTCTCGAGCCACCAGAGCCTGCCTGTGATGCTGCCGCTGGGTTCGAAGGGGGCGGCGTAGCAACCGGCGCATTGCCTCCGAGCCCGCTCATGATGAGATCTCCGTACCCGCTGCTCGTCGCTGTTGCCTTGACGACTTCGATGAGCGGTATACTCTGGGACCCAATTTCAATGGAAATTGGGATGGTACTTGAGCCGATCACAAGGCCTGAGCTCCCGACTGAGACGAGGGAGCCATCGATGGTTGTTCCCTCTCCCAACGAAAAGGTCGTTCCGTCTATCGCGACGGCACTACCGCCGACAGGCACGAAAGTATGGCCCAGAGTAGTGAGAGTGGGTGCCGCTGTAGGGAAAGCCACGGTCGAAGATCCAACGATCAAGCCTGATGTGCCAAGGGATACTTCGGTCCCAAGAATTGTGGTACCAGGGCCGCCGATCGAGAGAGTGGTGTGACCAAAGACAACGTCGCTTACGCCAATCTGCGAGAACGTCTGGCCGAGGGTCGTAATTGCTGGTGCTGCAGATATTGGTCCTACTGTTGGCAATGGTATTGTACTTGAGCCGATTACAAGATCAGAGTCCCCCAGTGAGATTCTCGTGCTATGGATCGTTATGGCACTGCCCTTCGAGAGCGTACTCCCTGCCACTATGATTTGACCGTTCACCGCAGTCAGGGTCTCACCTGCTGCGGTAAGTACGTGACCAACTGTAGGTGCAGAAGGTATAGGGATCGTCTGGCTCCCCACCAAGAGGCCTTTGTGACTCGGGAGGACTGATAACAACGTTCCAGAGAGTGTTGCAGGCTGTCCGCCCGCGCTGATCACGGCTCCATCTAATAGCGTAACGAGATTCCCAGCATTGCTGTCTGCTATATTGGTATTGAGCACCGAGCCAGCGCCGGACGGTAGCGTATATCGAGTTCCATCGATGACTACGTTTCCTTGTTCAGCGGAAACGATATGGGCCCCGAAGGTTGCCTTGCTCCCAGGCATAATGGTGGAGCTGCCGATCACCACTCCACCGCCTTGGCCTGGCCGTACGCTTTGTCCATTAATTAATGAAGAAGCAGACACAGCGGGAGCTGGTCTCGGTAACGCGTAGGTATTCCCGTCAACGACAAGATTGTCTGACCCAGCAGAAACAGTGTGGCCTGCGATGACTGTGGGCTTCGCGCCTGGCTCAATTTGAGCTCTGCCGTATGAGATGGCACCGTTGGCGCCTCGCTGAGCGGGTAGCCCGCCCACAATCACCGCTGGACTCGCATTTAAGGGAGAAGGTATTGGTAATGCGTACGTGCTATGATCGACAACGACGCTACTGCTTCCAGCAGATATCTTATGCCCACCAATAGTCGTCTCCGAGCCTGGTTGTATAGTGTTTGACCCTACGACAATACGACCGTTTGGTACTTGATGCATAGCCTGTCCACCTACGACTACCGGCGAAGGTGCCGCAACTGGCAACGCGTAAGAGGTTTGGTCGACGACGATGCTACGACCGGCAGAGACCACGTGTCCTGAGATAGTTGCTTGAGCGCCTGCAGCGATAGTGGAACCACCGTACACAACGTCCTGTCCGTTCGGAGCTCTACTTATCTGCTGGCCTCCGACCTGCAGGGGAGTCGCTGGCGGTGTCGCCATTACCGGAGCAGGTGCTGCATAGGGATATGTTTTGGAATCAACCACAGCCCCCGCGGAAGCAACCGAAACTCGGAATCCGGCCATCGTTGTTGCATGGCCTGGTGGTACAGTCACAGATCCGACTAGAATGCCTCCATTAGTCGCTAGTAGCACCTTCGAGCCCGCGATTGATGGTAGTGCAGGTATAGCTACGAGATTGCCAGCAGGAGCGACCGCGCCGGAACTCTGCCCTTGTGTCTGCCCTTGTGCGATTGTAGGCGCAGATACTTGTCCACCTTGTGCGACCCCGGTGTTGTCATTGCCGCTGCCTGGTGGAATGATCTTCGGTTGATCAACTCTTTGGGGCTGACTAAGCTGATTACCGGCAATGTTCGGTAGCAGATGACCTGAAGTGTCTGTACTTGTACCACCTGCATCTGGCTGAGGTTGCACGATCCCTGGTGACGTCGGCTTGATGTTCCCACCGTTCGCTGAATTAAATTGGGGATCGACTGGATGCGCAAAATTCGACCACGGGGGCGTACTGCCTCCACCTTCGGCAGCCGCCGGCGTCGTTTTAGACGCGGCTGGAGCGATAGCTGTCACGGAAGTATGGAATTCGGGGGTCAGTGTAAGTTTCGACCATTGCGGAACGGGGGCAGCCTGCGCACTATTTGGCTGGGTTGCATCAGGTGGGCCAGTAATGAAAACAGGAAGTTTGGCAGTGGGTGCTGAATCCGGCCCTCCGACACTCGTAGGCATTGGAAGGAAGCCATGAACGGTTTTGTGGAATGACGGATGTAGTTCGAACCCACCAATGTCTCCTGTTGCTAATGGCTGAGGGTCTACGATGACGGAAGCGGCTGGTTGGGGGACTGTTGCATGGGCCATTGCACCAGCAGTGACCGGACCGAGACTAGAACCTTTAGTCAAGACCCGGGGAGGGTCTTGTGCGCCAAGGTAGATTCCAGAACAAATACTCCAGGTGGGATCGATCTGATTGACGTCAGACGGAAAGGAAAGCTGTGGGTTAGCTATCTGGTGGGACGCGAGTTCGTAGCTAATCTCCGGTTGCCCACTTCGGCACGCGTCAAATCGGTCATGGATCTCCGGCCAAGTGGGGGGCGTATATAATTGAGCGTAGTTGATCGCGCTCCAAGCTCCAGACTGCCACGCTGACGGACCGCAGTTGGCCGTTGATAGAGATTCAGGCCTATTCCGGAGTCAGCATTCCTCCTTTCAGGCAATGCAATGAGTAGAGGTGCATGCTTAAGAGCGATTTCTGCCGAGACATGTTTCAAGCATCTTAAAACGCTCAGAGAGGGGCAAGAGATGCTTACGGATAGCCCCTCGTGACGTAGTGTGTAGATCCTCGTAGAACAGAGCTATCGAACCTGGCAACGCAGGACTGGGACGCCGAGATCGAGCTGTATATCACATACACGGATGGAGAGGTAAACGTGAAGCCGTCTTCCACTAGCGTGTAAGGTTCCTCCGGGACCCTAGGTGCCACTGTGATGTTCGAAGATGAATTCATGGGCAGGGTCGTGTTGGCTGTGTTCGTAGTAGGGGCATCATCGGGAGCCCAATACACAAGGCGCACACCCTCCGCCCTGATCCTGCAAGGGCCGCTGCAACATTCATCTGGCGCAACGTATGGCTCCGCGAGAAGAGTCGAGGTCCGTGGAAAACACCCCGGGGTAAAGCTGTACACATAACCCTTTGCCATCGAGTACTCACAAACTATCGGTGTTGTTGTAGCAGTGGCATGCGATTCGTACCATGAGTTGACTCTGGTCACACACGAACAAGACTTAGCATTGTAGCCTGAATCGGTCTGGCAAGCAGGAAATGTTGACTGGGATGCATTTTGGTACTGCGGCATGCTCCCGGAAAAAGCTGTCGTTGGTCCTTGAGGGTATCGAGAAGTGTTGAAGGCGGAGTACGCTGGCGAGGCACTGACTCGGGGTGGACGCCTTGAAGTCCGAGCCGTGCTTGGAGGGACATATCCTTGCGAGGCGTTCGCCGCTTGGATTGAGTGGAATGCGCTGGAAGAAGGGTGAGCTAGGGGAGAAAATCCTCCGCTTGGGGTATCTGAGGATTGAATGTTCGATGCTTGTGGGCTAGAAATCCCAGAGCTTGCAGCGCTGCCATACTGAGAAGACTGAGTACCGTATGCCACTGGACGAGCAGATGACGAGTCTGATACCGTGGTGGACGTCGATATCAAAGTTGCAGAGGAGGGTGTGGTAGTTGCAGGAGTCGCCGAAGGGCTACTGAATGTGGAGCTGGTAGACAATAGCGGTATAGATGAGCCCGTACCGAGCTTAGAGCTACTTCTCGACGCGATCGTGGAGATATTAGTATAGGATATTACTAAAAATTGGATCAGCCTAGGATTGGGCGATTGTATGGTCGGTCGCCTGATTGAGAAGCAGGAGAAAAACAAGGAAGCCGAAAACTAGTCCAGAGCGCCCCAGAAGGCGGAAATGATTGTCTCTCGACATGTTCGAAATGATTGACGATAGAGATTTCCAGCAGGAATTTTGGGATGAACATACACGAAGTAGCATTACTCATAACCACGCACACCAAAAGCAACACCATGCGAAAAAGGAGCGTCACGGCCATTGCGGTCTAAAGATGGTGAACAGGAAGACCAAAAGAGTGACTTCAAAAAGAGACAATGAAGGAGAAAAGAAACCTGCAAGCTACAAACTCCCAGCTGAGAGCAGTCGTAAGAGTCGTGAAGAGAATGAGATGCCCATGACATCCAAGAGAAGCCATCTTCCATCTGTCGTATAAGCGGGATGAAGCGTAAGCCGACTTCAGCCTCAGTCATCCTAGCCTCTCCAAGCGCTGACGACGATAAATGACTGGTCCAGATCAGATCACCTTGCTCCTTGAGTCCTTAGACAAGATGCTAAAGTACTTCTATCTTCGAGCTCACGAGCGTTGCCCATAAAAGGGATAGCAATCTCTTTCGCTTGATCAAGCCGCCCGCCAAGACCCCTTCTAATTGGCCCTCGTCAAGCGCTTATACCAGCCCTAAAGTATCCATCAGCCTCCGGTGCTTCAGCTGAAAGGAAAACTGCATAAGCTGTTTCAGCTTCAAATTCCACGTGCGATGCGAAAACCCAGCATTCGGGAACGACCATGCCGGACTCCGAAGCCTCATCAGGCATGAGAAAGAAACACAGGCTAGTCTCGACCAGAGCAATGACTGCCTACGTAGTCCACTTGCGATACCGTCATCACCCTTTGATCACCAACACCGGCCTTCGAAGCCTGGTCAGGCGTGGAGAACGTTGGCGCTGACAGATCGCCACTCCGTCTCTCGCAGCACCAAACCCATGATTCCCTGCCTGGCCTTGGGTCGCCAGGCTATGCGGTCTTCAGCGAGGCCGTCCAGGTAGAGAACCATCATCTGAAGGGTGACCAACAACAGAAGCCACTCCATTCACTGCCCTTCGATAGACCTACATTACCGTCGAACGTGTACGATGCCTTGGGATAGCGGACACTATGGGATGAGCTGGAGTGGACACAAATTGAGTGGTGGGTGCGCTGAAGATACATTTCGAGCGAGTCTCAGCAAGGCTGCTGTGGAGAGGAGGAGGAGTGCGTGGACGTGATGAAGCGGAGGGATACTAGAGGGGTGTGAGCAAAGACGCTACCATCGGTGGCGAGGAGTTGGGCATGGATGTGGGTTGTGGCTGCTGGGCATGCGGCTCCAAGCTGTAGCCTCCCGATGCCTGAAAGACATCTCGGAGTGTAGGTAGATGGGGTCGGTATTCATAAGCGATGCTGCAACGCATTGTCTGAGGTCAAGTTGCTTGTATCTTGCGTGATGTATGCTATTGTGATTACAGCCACCCTCGCTCGCTTCAACAACCACCGAATGCTAGAACGCCAGACTCAGCTGCAAAAATAACATGACAGATGCCGAATCCACAAACTGCCCCTTTGACAGCGGCCTTGCAACCAAGTGTTCTTCCTGTTCTATGCCTCCATCCCGGCAGCTCCTCCACGCTCAGATGCACCTTTGATCATCGTAGAGAGATCTCCAACGGGGATTGCCAAGGGAAAGTCGACCGAGGCAAGCATGATGGCCAAGAAGATCCACCAGCCGGCCATGCATGTCACAAAAGAACAGGCACCTCCAGCCTAATGACTCTATATCAGCTCCATGGCCTCAGGTGGCGGGTAGCAGGCTGCGACGACTTACCACTACCAATTTCTTGGCTGTTGCTGCAGCGTGAAGGTTCGCCGGGTTCTCATAATACAGAGCCAAGTTGAAGTATGCTCCACCAAGGAAGCCGAATGCGAGTATTAGGCTGAGGAAGATGATGAAGAAGACAATGTTCGTCCGAAGGGAGCAGATCAGGAAGATCAGGCAGATCATACCTGCGAGCAATGTCAACGAGGGAAGGGTGAGATCCGGGCGGAAGCGTTACCCATGAACACCAGGAAGTAGGCGAAGCTGGAGTTGAAAGCTGGGACTGCCAGTCCCGCTGGGTTGCCTGGGTTTCCCTGTGATGCTGCTGCTGTGGTCGGGTTGGTGACATATGCCCCGTAGGCATTGTAGTATGGGACGAGAGTTGCACCGAAGGCCCCCCAGAAGGCACCTATCTAATTATCAGTGTTTGTTCCCATGCCCGTGGTTCGGCGGTTGTGATCCCCTGTTGTGAACTTACCAAAGGATCCGAAGACGACGAAAGGGAAGGTGTTGCCGACAATCCACTCGCCAATAGCACCGAGAATCATCAACAAACAGCCGAAGAAGAAGAAAACCCCTATTCTGCTGATTAGCGACTGCTATCCAACGCTCAAGCAAGGTGTCTGCTCTCACCAGTGGAAGCCGCGCCGTTGCCCCCAGCTCCACGCCAGCCCATCAGATCGCAAGAGAGGGGTGTCAAACTGAGAAGGAAACCGGTGAGAGCTCTGCGACGTTGTCAGTCAGTGCTTCGTCACTGGGGCATATCTCTCACACTTACAGTGGAGTTGGGTTTCCAAAGGTCTTGCGAAGCTCGCCCTTGACCCTATTCTCTGGCGATAGGTACAGCTTCTCGAACAGCTCAGGCGAGATGGAGATGCTACCGGCAGTCTTGATCTTTCTGAGAGCATTGCCATGCTCCTCATGTGGACCCAAGTCATAGGGATTGAGACCTTGGCCGGTGCCAGTGCCTGTAGATTGCGGATTGTGGTTGTTGTGGCTGGAGAAGTCCTTCTCAAGCGGCATATCGTCGCTGGAGGCGTGATTGATTGACATTCTGAGCTAAAGGTGGAAAGAAGGATGAGGGTTTGGCCGGAAATCAAGTCGACGGTGTGACAATGTAGAAGAAACAAATCGAGGGAAGTTGCACAAACCGAGGTGTAAAGATGAAAGGTTCGTGACGTATGATGCCCTCGGCACGGAAAAGGTCAGCTCGCAATCACTTTGACAGACAGTCAGGCTCCGGCAAGTGTGAAATGCTCTTTACGGACTGTCAACACTTCACCACTCTGGCCCAGAGGAGTCTATTAACACTCGAGCCGAGTAGTCGCGTCGACGCAGCGAAGGAGGCAGAAGATTTCGACAGGAAAGGGAAGCGAACAGGGTCCTGCATAGGTTTAATAGATTGGCATAATAGAACTTGCGACTAATGAAGACCTGGAGCTGCAATGCTGCAACGCTCTAACGCTGTAATGGTGCATGGACTGGGACAAGCTTGCAATATCTCCTCTAGACCGAGTCCAGCAAACCGCGCTAGAAGTACAAGTGCTGTGCTTGTATAGCTGCTGTTGTTGACTCTGGACTCTGGACTCTGGACTCTGGGAGTCGTCCAGAGCGCGTCTTACCAGCCAGCACCTCCGCACCAGAGTATGATCATTGCAGCCAGTCAACGCGTCCCGGGTGCCAGCATTCGGGCCCTGTCCAGAGTCGGATGTCGCACGCTGGCATTGGGTGATGACCTGCAGCAACGAGTGCCGAAACAGAAGTCCGGGTCAATGGAGGTTAAGAGAGAAAGATTACAATTACTCTCGCTCAATTAGCGCTTTCACAACGGTTGTCGCCCCTTGGCCTTATTTTTAGATTCCCGACCCTACTATCTAAATTTGTATGCAGATTACCTGAGAGCATCAAATGCAATTAATTGACCTTCAGTAAAGCCTAAATTCGTAAATATCAATTAAATTCTAGTGTTTCTATATCTACTCTACAATTCTACTGCCTCTATCTTGTCTATATTATTTCCTCGTTGTCGCTATGTCTAATAAACGACAAACTATTGTCAAGAAAACTACAAATATTTGTTGCAAAAATCAAAATAAAATTGCAACGCAATTGCTACTAAATATAACAAAAGATCGACAAGTAAAAAAGAAGATACAAAAACAAATTTGTCAATTAAAGACTAATTCTTGTTGTTGTATTTTTAATCTTTTTTTTGCTACTTCTGCATTCGATCTATTTTTATCTAATTCTTTTTTTTCTTCTTCTAGTTCTTCTTCTTCTTTTAATTCTTCTTCTTCTTCTAGTTCTTCTTCTTCTTTTAATTTTTCTTTTTTTTTGATTCTTCTTTTTTTGATTCCTTCTCTTCTTTTAATTTTTCTTCTTCTTTTAATTCTTTTTCTTTTGATCTATTTGCTTTTGTTCTATTGACAAAAGATCTATCGATAAGAGATTTATCAATTAGCTAACAAGTAGATTTAAACAATTTATCTATTGATAGTAATTGTAATTGCGATCGATCTACTATATTTTTCTTGCAAATTTTTGTATTGTTATATTGTACAATTTGAATCTCGATCTTAAAGAAAAGATACAAAGATAGAATAAGTTAGCGATTGTCTCGTATGTAGTTGTCGAAGTTAATAAGAATAACATAGAATTTATTTAATGTAATAAAGAGAATTGAAATTAGTCGATCTATAATAAAAGCAAACAAGAATTAGATAAATGCTCGTAAAGCTCTTGAAAAACAACAAAAGAAACAAACTTCTATATTGTTATTGTCTTAAATAAACAATACAAAGACATTAAATAATCTAAATAAAAAACAAGAGAAGCAAAAAGAGAACAATTATTAGAAGTAACTAGAATAGCAGTATTTTTTTTGTGTTAAAATCTCTTTATATATTGTAAATTGCTTTAATTCTTGTATTAAATAGTTCGAAAAGATATTTTTTTATATTAATACTAGCAATTAAATAAAAGATTAATTTGATACAAAGATTCTAGAATTAAAACTAAAGAAACAAATATTAAAAAAGCATATTAACAATCTAATCTTTGTTATTATTAATATTAAATTCGATAATAGCAAAAGCAAAATATAGAAGATAATGTTATCTCGCATTTTGATAAATATTTAACGCAATAAGATAGAATTAATATTAATATTAAAATAGCAATACTTTTTTAATTATAAATTAAAGATTATTGTTAAGACAATTGATAAAATTAATTGAGACAATAGTAATTAATCTATAGCTCTATTTATTGTTAATTAATGCTCTTGTTTAAGATTATTATATTGTTGTCGAACTCGAATTGTACAATAAAAGAAACAAATAATAAAAAGACGAAATTGCAATAAGTATTTCGACAATTATTGCAAAATTTTAATCGAAAAGTAACAATATAATAATAACGCTTGCTCTAACAAATATAATATATACTAGATAAATAATAGTTGCTATTATAAACTTACAAATTTGCAAATAAAGTAGTAAGTTAATTATATATCTAGCGAAGCAAAATACGTCTTTGTTAATATTTCTCTCTTTTTACTTTGTAATTTTTTAAAGTAAAGAAATAAACTTAGATTATCTATTAGTCGAGCAACAATTGCTTAGAATAAACAAAGATTAAATACTACGTTTTTTGAAATAATTAATTAAGATAACAATCGATATTGTTTATCTAAATATAACTAATAGTTTTGTCGAGTTAATAGACAATATAGTTGATAGAAAACAACGCTTTAAAACTTCTTCTATTGTAGTTTCTCAATCTACTTGTTTGTATTTATCGATAGAAATATTAATAATATTGTAGCAACAATCTACTCATTAGTCTTAATCAACAATAGCTTCTATATTTGCTTTGTCTCTTTCTAAAATATTTGTTGCTTCTATTGTTGCTTTAATGTTAGCACAATATTAATATTCTTTGTTTATAGATCGATTTAGCAATTCTATTAATTCAAAGACAAAGAAGAGAAAGATTGTAACAAGATTGTAAAATTAAAAAATAATTACAAATTATTCGAAAGATTATATCTATCTTATTAAGACTAGAAATACTATAAAAAGACAAATATTTAAGTTAAAGAACTATATAGTAATAAAAGACAAGCACTTATAAAATATTAAGTAGCTATTAATTTAGAACTATTTAATCTCTTAATTATTAACTTCAAAGTAAATCTTTATTAATTTAAAATTATATATAGGTTGTTATAGATAATTCGACAATACAATTAACGCAATATTTGTTAACAAAACTTGTCTATTGCTTTATCTATTGCTCTATCTTTTGTTTTAACTTCTAAATTGTTTTCGAGATTGTCTTCTAAATTATTTGCAAAGAACAATAATAAAAAGAACAAGAAGAATAAATATAGCAAGAATAATTAGAGCGAAAAGAAGAGTAATAAATAGAAGAATAATATCTAATTAGATATTAAATTAAACGTGTTTTCGAAATTAGTTTAAAGTTTCTATTAAGATAATTTTAATATTTTAATCTATTAATTATAGCTTCTTATATCTTGTAAGAATATATTTGTTTTTAGTCTATTTTTAATATAAATGCTAACTTTATCTTTGTATGCAAGACGAGAATAAATAAATAGCAATTCAATTTGTAGTTTTTATATTTTCTATATCTCGCGAGAATAATACTCGTTTATTATCTAAAATACGTCTTGTCTTAATACAAATATTGGAATATCTATAGCATTATATTAATTAAATTAGCAATATTTAACAATTTCGAATTATCGACGTATTGTTTGGCTAAAGAATATTTACAATAACAAAAACAATCTAATAATTAGTTAATATACTTAATTTTGTTATTAAATGTATTTACTAATTATTAAATTATTAGAAATAAATACTAATTAGATGGATATATTTAATATATTTGTATCTCTTATATCTTGCAAGAATTAATCTTGCTTATTATCTAAAAAGAATCTTGTTCTTGTGCAAATCTTAAGAGATTTATAGTATTTATTAATAGAAACAATAGTATCTAATAGAGTTAAATCGACAACGTATTGTTTATTTATATAGACAAAAACGTAAATGCTATTGTAATTAATAGATTTATATAAACATATTAATTGCGATAGTATTTACAAAAGAAGAGATACTAATTCGAAATATAAATCTACTAAAATGTTATTTCTACTAGCAATACAAAAAGAGCATAGATTTTGTAGTTATTTTAGTATAAAGATAGATTTTATTCTATCTAATATGCGAGAAAGAGAATATATTGATCGATAAAAAGATCTATTGTATTGCTATATTAAGTGCTAATTTAAATATTGTTTGTATTCTTAAACTATATTATTTTGTCTATTAATAGAGCAAAAACATATTAAATTTATCGTCTATTCTATACGCAATTTGATATATCTTCTTCGATATTATTATTTTTGTCTTAATTAAGTATTTAGATCTTTTTGCAAAATCTTATAATTATTCTTAAATTTATATTACTTATTATATATATATTTATAGTACTTTTTTGCAAATTTATTATATTTAAATATATTAACAATATATTGTAAAAAGTTCTCGAAATTGTCTTAAAATTAGAATTGCAAACTTTGTTAATATTGTTGTATTTAAGTCTTAAGAACGCTAAATATAAGTTCGATAAAATTATAGTTTAATAAATACAAAAATAGATAACAAATTAAATATTTTTTTGCTTCGATTGTCTATTGTATACAAACATCTATATAAATAAAGATATTATTTAAGCAAATTATACTTTGCAACTTTAAATAGGCATTACAATAGAGTAGAAACTTGTTAACAATCTATTAATAGAATTTATTATTATTGTATTAGTTCTTTTTAATATTAATACACAATAAATAGTTGTTTACAATATAGATAAACAATATACTATATATATTATTTCTTTTAATATTCTAATATTATTTAATATTTATTTTAATAGACTTGTACGTTATGTATTGCTATCTTGTCGCCAATTTAAACAAAAACTTGTCAAAGAATACTAATTACTTTGTTGTATAATTAATGATATTTATTTGTTAAACAATACAAAGTTGTTTGCTTTAAGAATCTATAAATTATTTTTTCTTTCAACTAATTAACTCTTGCTTTAAGAGACGTAATATCGTAAGATTAAATATATTAACGCTTTACTTCTCTTTACAATATAGTATTAATTTGTTTAGATATGCTTATAGATGTTGCTTTTAATACTTAAGAAAATTGCAAACTATTAACAAATAAAGTTGTCGAAGAGATCTTGTCTTTAAATAAGAAAAATTAAATAAGTTACAATTGCTTTAAATACGTTGTTGCTATTACTATATTATTTTAATAGTATAGATAGTCTTTTTGATAACAACAATAAAAGTTCAATAATTATAAAGAAGATTAAGAACTTTGAATTTGATAACAAAGTCGATTTTGCAATAAACTATGTTGTAAGATAATTGCAATATTAGGTTTCAGCGTATATTATTGTATTTAGACTTCAAATAATAAGACTTGTAAATAATTAATGTGTTTTGAGCTCTCAGGTAATCTGCATACAAATTTAGATAATAGGATCGAGAATCTAAAAATAAGGCCAAGAGGCGACAACCGTTGTGAAAGCGCTAAAAGGAGGTCCAGCTCGCCGATTGCCAAGCCTCACTACCCCGGACTTTGGCCGGGAGCCAACAACAAGCGTAACTACTCCAAGCAAACTACTTGAGAGCCTGCCATCTGATCAACAGTCTGTGAACGTGATTCGAGGGCTTCCGATATACGGTATGCGGGGTGCAAGCGAATACCGGCGGCGCTTTTACGTTACGTGGGACTACCGGCATGTACTTGGTATTGCAGCAACTCTGGCCCCTTTCGCTGCATCGAGCTCTCCCAGATGAATGCCTCATCCAGTTAGAGGACCGACTGTCTGTCTTGATACCACAAGGGCTTCGGAACCAAACAGAGAGTGGGACACGGTATCCCGCACCCTGCGCTCGGGCCACCAACCATGACTCGCCAGCTCCGTCCCCAGTCCTGCCTCCAACATGCGATGGCCTGGAAAGTAGAAGTACTTCTACATCAACCCCTCATGGCCGTCCTCTGGTGCGGGTTCCCGGACGGCCATCTACTATCCGCTCCACCCGTATTACGAGCCATGTGCGGAGATGAGGTGTTGGTGTGTGATACAAGATCGGAGGTGTGGATGTACATGAGGCCCTGCACTGCCACCGAAGCCTGCATGAACACGAGCAGCAATAATTTCAGTTGCAGGCACGGACTACTGATAAGCAGTACAATCGCCGCCCATTCTCTCACTTCCCTTTGTACCTCTTCGGTCCCAAGCGTTCAGCAAGAAAGTATCCTTGAAACTCTGCACGAGCGCTTGGTCTCTGTGCGCTTTGCATGCCTGAGGTAGAGCGAAAACTCCCCTCCTTCTCTCATTCGTTGTGCAAGTCTCTCGATTGCCATAACTCTTATTTCTCAGGCTCCAAGTGAAGTCGGTCTCGCTTGTCGAGGTACAGGTCCCACAATATTGACCCCCTCATACGAAGAAATGTGTCCAGAACATCTGGAGACGTTCTTCCAACACATCCTGGATCTCATTCTTATGAAGTAGCATTTTCTGACATTTCCGTCCCATCTCGATGAATATCCACTTACGCATGCGTATTGGCGCCTTCCAACCCAGACCACTCAACTCATCCGAACTTCCGCTGGGCTGCTATGTAGCTAACCTTGTTCGCCTCAAACTTGACCTCTGCCCAGTTCCACAGATGCGAGCACTTGTTACAATACATCTGATTACAGCCCCCATCCTTCTCCACGTAATGGTCGCAACCCTTCCCTGGGCATTTCTTCGCTATGCTCTTCACCCTCTCCTCTGAGCTTCTCGCAGAGACAGCGTCGGGATGGCTATCGTCATAGCTCTCACAGCTGTAGCCTTCGTGCCAGGCCGTACGGTGGAAGAAGCAGTTTCTTGCCCCACAAGCCTGACATGTTACAATGGGGCTGCTGTAGGTCCAATGGATCTGGCCGAAAGAGCAACCAGGCGACTGACACCAGCGGAAACGAGGATGCCGCTCATGGGCTTTTTGTGTGGCTGTCTTCTCAAGGCTTCGATTATGTTAGCCGCAACTCTTCTTCAAGCCCATCTGATCTTGAGAATTCCAGAACACTCATGTGCTTGTAACCGAGGTTTGCACAGATCGGCCTAGGAATGGGTTGACAGCTAAGCAAGATTACTCACCTCTCCCAATCCTCTCTCCAGACCATCCGGGAGATTGCCTTCTGATCCAACAGATTCTGACACTCTACACAAGTCAATTCTTTCCACAGCACACCTCTGTCAAGCTCAGTGCCTTCATGCTTCGCTATGCAAGATCTACAAGCATTGGGCCCATGCGCACAGGATTCGTTGACTTGCTCCTTAGGATACTCGTGTCTTGAGGTCACATCAGTACTAAGATTATCCTTCGCCACGGATTGATTTTCTTTACTTACAATTCTTTACTATCGGCACAGATGACACACTCCTTGTGAGGAGAAATGTTCGATCTTTTCGCTTCGGCCGAGTACCCTGGCCCTTGATACTGAGCCGTGCCTCTCTTTCCCTTCCTCTTCGTCACCTTCCCAGGATTCGTTGTTACCCGATCTGAACGACGAGGAAGCTTCGGGTCACTGAGGTGGAGTGAAGCGAGCTCATTATTCTTCAGTCTCCGGGCAACAGCAGAGGCCCGCGTTTGAGTGGTGACAAGTTCCACTGCCTTGAGGTGGGATGGTGAAGAGCGAGTCAGGCGGCGATGGGGAAGGGACGTGGAGGAGCGGGTTTGTATCGCCATGACTAGGTACTCGATGCGGAATTGGGTAAAGTAGTAGTTGCTACAAGCAGACTCTATACTGTAGGATCTATGTGACAAGTAATTGAATTCTGACTCACTATGAAGTGTTGAGTATTTGTCTAAAAACCGAGCAACACATGGTGATAACTTCGCTAATTCTCTCACTCATGCTTTTGTACCATGTTTGTGAGCTGAGTGAGGATTTCGGTAGCGCGCTTTGCTGCCTAACGCAGAGCCTATCTCGACCATTCCCTCTCCATACATTCACGAAAAATCATGCCAGAAATGAACAACTGCCTCGGTATATCCTTCAGTGCAGTCTGTTGCCTAAAGTACCAAATCTCAAAAGACCCTATAGCAACCCCAAGCGTCGACAATGGAGTCTCCCTATGAAAAGAGCCACGTTTCCTACCTCGACGGCAGATGGCTCTAGGCAGACCTAAGGCAGAAATAAGGCGGATCCCTCGTGCTGGAGTAACGTCTTTCCAACTGACCTTGCCCCAGTTATGGAACCGAACGCCAAGATGCCCAACCCAGCACAGACCAGGGCGAAACCCGCGTACAGTCCACATCGAGCTCGACGCAAGGAAACCTATCAGTACAAAGAATTGAATACCTCCGTCGGATGCTTCTCCGACGACCGTTGCACTCGATCTATCACAGAAGCTCCACGGTTCTTCTGTCGCACTGCGCACATTAACCATAGCGGTCTGGTTGCCTCGGATTCACTCATTGGTTGCGAATATTTGCGATAGGCCGACAGCTTGGTTCGGATCGCCTTCTTGTACTGCAGCCAGCCTCGGCAGTAGCTCCGTACGTACTCGATTTTCTCGTACGAGTCCAAGAGAGAGCAAAGTTTCAGGCCAAGTGAAGATCAAATCTGTTCCTGACTAGAGCTTACGCACATCTCGATCTCGGTCTTTGATTCGTGACAGTCTCACGGAGTTCTGCCTGACGAACACGGTGCCACTGCACCGTTTTAGTGTCACGCCGACGATCTGCTGGTTCCCTGCCCCTGAAACGACGCAACGGCAGGACCCAGAAGAAATGGACGGCTTGGCTTTTGCACTTCTAGCCTCAACCGACACAGCGCTGCCACGCTGCGCAAACCGACAAATCGAGAGGTCGCTGCATACAATATGGCACCTCGCATTCTTCACGCTCTTTTGCAATCTGCCTATGAATCGTCCACACTCTCTTCATCTTTTTCGCTCTCCGCCGTGACGGCTTTTGCACTTCCACATTCATTCTGTTCCATCCGGTGGCGTTCTCCGTCTCATGAATGCCATGACGTTTTGGTGCCTTGAAACCACTATACCACCATACGTAGTCCAGTCTCCCTGCAATCTTCACATGAAGGCGATTGTGTGACCCGACAAGATGCTGTTGCTCAATCTCCTGCTTTGGGGGTTGCGATTTGCGCTGGCCTCAAGCCCATCACAGGAGCATACCTACCATGATATCGCTGGCAGGAGTATCGCGGTTCCTCCGAAAGCCGCATCTACCGCTACTCCGTCACAGCAGCCAGACTTTACGTTTGACGAGCTGTACGGTCTGCAGAGGAAGTTCCTCGATAATTTCATCTATCCCAACAATGCGAACCAGGTGGGTTGTCCTCCTTATCCACACTCTCAATCATCCTGTAGAAGGTCCGAAGCTAACAAGCGCGACGGCAGGCGAAAGGCATCAATTCCTCCCTCCTCGCCGAAGACGTCCTAGGTCGAGTCGACATAACCCGCACCTTCAATGGTCGGGAGCTGAATACCGAGTACCTCTTCGGCCTATTCGCCAACCTCGCTACTACACCTGGCCAAATATCGCTGCTTGGGGTGCCATTGAGCTACGAGATCCTCCATTTCGCCGCGAACCAGAACATCGTCTCAGCTTCCACAAAGTTCGTCAACATTCACTTTCCCTCAATGACGCAATCGACTGACATCTCTGGCCTCGGCAGATTCATGTTCAACTTCACGGCCCTGAACCTCGTCCTTCCCTTGCGCATCGATAGCTGGAACACGTATAATGCCGCAGGCGAAATATCGCAATACGACGCCACTTTCGTGTGGTGGGACTGGGCTGTAACAACTGTCTTGCAAGCTGCGGCGCCGGTGTTGGGAGCGAACAGCACTGCGGTGGTTCAGCATAAACTTCAGCACGCACTTGCGGAGAGTATCTGCGGCACGGCAATGCAATATTGCAATGGCACAAACGTGCAGTATCCAAGTGGCAGTCAGTGTTTCGAATATCTGACAACGAAGGTGCGGTTTGGGCAGCCTTGGGAGCTTGGTACGTCACCGCGGATCCTTTGCATCCATCGCCTGAGCCGATCGGGCGCTTGCTCCCTCCAGACCTCAGACTGCACCAAGAAGCGTAGAGAAGGGAATTGTGGCTAATAGTCGATGGTTCCTAGGTCGTGACACCCTTCTCTGTCGCATGGTTCACCAAAACATGGTCCCTTACCGGCCCGAGGTTCACTGTCCCCACATCGGCGTCACTGGCGGAGGTTACTGCACCGATAACACGGACTACGCCTTCACAGTTAACAACGACTATTTCACGAATTCGCCGTATGTGCCTTATGGGCATTAGGAGTCGGCAATGTCTCGATAACGGCAGCTGTTTTCCCTGCTTCCTTACGACTATTGCGATTTGGTAATGTTTGAAGCGAGGCGTTGGGGAGAAGAGCGTGATACCAAGGTATGTATGCGTCTGCAATGATTTGAGATAGAAGAATAGGAGCATGCGCGCAAAGCGAACAAGGTTGAGTGTTTAGCCAACACGGTTTGCAAGGTTCTTTGCGACTTTGCCAATCTTCTCTATTTGTACGTCGAACGTTTTTGCCGCACATTTACGGTCGCGCAATGTGTCCCCATTCATACTCTCTCTAGGGGAAATGCCCTCCCCCTTCAATTAGTTCTCCACATCTCATGGGTCACGTGTGCGTTCCTTGATTGGTAGGTCGAACCATCCACGGTATCTAGAGTACGTCACTGCAGGAACAAGCTCCACCGACGTCAACCTGCATCCGAGGAGGGCGTGAATGGACCTTGAGAGAAGCAGGTCGGTATCTCCCCCACCGCACACCCTATCTTCGTCCTCTCCACTCCTCTACACGTCTTCTTTACCACCACACAATGCATTTCTCCCACCTCCCTTCCCTCATTCCCCTCTTCATCACCATTCCTCATGTCGGTGCCCAAGCCACCGACACCCCTCCCCTCGCAGCCTACTGCCACCCCAACACCACCACCGTCGTCTGCATAGCCTCCCACGCCGCCGTCCTTCCCGAACCATTCCTCCGCCCCGCCTCCCGCAACGGCACCGTCAGCCCCCTCGACGCCTTCCAATCGACCTCCGTCCCATCCTCCCCCACCTTCAACCTCACCCACAGCGCTCACTTCCTCCTCTTCAACCCCACCATCGACCTCTCCCTCCTCGGCCCCAACCCCACCTACACCCAGCTCTTCACCCTATCCCCCCACGTCCACGAAGCCCCCGTCTACATCCCCCCCCAAAACCGGATCATCTTCAGCGAATTCGCCTACGGCGCCACCTCCGCCTTCCAAATCAACCTCAACACCACCCCCCCAACCCTCAGCGCCTACCAGCCCGCAACCCCCGTCCTAGGCATCAACGGCGGCACCCTCCACGCCGGCCTCGTCTACTGGGCCGTCAGCGGCAGCAAATCCCTCTTCCTCAACAACACCCTCATCCCTGGCCTCGCCCCCGGGATCTACGCCCTCGACCCCACCACGGGCCACGTCTCCCCCATCGTGAACAACTACCACGGGACGCAGCTCAACAGCCCCAACGACCTCGTTTTCTCCCGTTCCTCAGGCGACCTCTTCTTCACCGACGCCCTTTACGGCTTCCAGCAGAACATCACCCTGCACCCCCCCGCGCTGCCCGCCTCTGTCTACCGCTTCCGCCCCTCGACAGGCGAGCTGCAGATCATCGAGTCCACGCTCGTGCAGCCCAATGGCATCGCCTTCAGCCCGGACGAGGAGACGCTGTATGTCGGCGATTCTGGGGCGGGGTACTCGACGATCGACCTGCCCGAGGGGGAAGTGCCGCCGCCGTTGCAGTACAATACCACGGGCCCGCGCACGGTGTATGCGTATGATGTGAGGGAGACGCCGGGGGGGAAGGTGGGGCTGAATCGGCGGGCGATCTATCTGGCACAGGAACTGGTGCCGGATGGGCTGAAGGTTAGTCGGGAGGGGTATGTGCTTGTGGCGGCGGGCAGCGGGTCAGTGTTCTTTACTCTTCCTTCTTTCCGCCGGTCTATGCCATTTTAAGCTGCGAACTTGTTTCCTGGAATTAAAGATTATCGCCCCCACTATCAAAGGCCCTATGGGTCTAGATTAAGGGTTCACAGCATCGGCCCCGCTTTCTCGGGATCTGCTCAGCGGTGTCTGCCTGGATTGTCGGTCACTGCTGATATGAGAGAGGTTATAGGGTTGATGTCCTCTCGCCCACAGGCTCCTACATCTTGCGCATCGTGGCGGGCTTCACGGTCAACAACATCGCGTTCGCCGGTGGGGATTTCGAGCAGCTGTGGCTGTTCGGGCAGGGAGGGGTGGCGAGGGTGGAGTGGGATGTTAGGGGCTTGGAGATGTTATGAGTGGGGAGATGGGGGTGAAATATGGTCTGACGGTCCTGGGTGTATAGCGCTTGGCTTTGAATACTACGGTTGTTGCGGAGGGGAGGGTGCGGCGATGAAGGCGATGGGCTTGAGGAGACCGTAGGGAGGGGAGTGGGGGGGGGAAATTGGATATATTCACTTTTGCGAATCCTGCCTCGCTGTTATGGCCTCCGACGTGCAATTTCATTGCGAAGAGAGGTTGTGGAGGTAACTTGTGAAGGAGAGAGGAGTCGCAAGTGAGGCCAGAGGGCGGATAGAAGAGGGCGGGAGTAGCTCCTCGGCTTGAAGCGCTTCGTATACTCACTCAAGTAATATCACGCTTGCCTTTACTGTGCATCTAGTCCGCGCCCTTGGTGGTTGGGGGACGCGTGGTCTCTGTTTGTATACATGTACTTCCGAGTCGGGGAATCGCTTTGGAATCGCTAAGCGACTATACTCGCTATATGTATCGCCCTGTTCAGGCGACATATCCGCGCGGCTTCTGGCAGGTCGCTAGGTATTCGGGAAGAAGCGCTCGAGAGTGGATACGGGTGCAAGAGCGCGAGGAAGAGAGAGTGACGTACGCCGCTACAGGGGAGGACAGGTACAAAGGCCGTACGAGCCCCAAATGCTAGAAGAAAGCTCGGGCTTGGGAATGTGGACCACCGATACCGGGAAAGACGCGTCGTCGTCTCTGCAGCCCTTTTTCTGACCAATAGCGCTTACTAAAGATGCTATCACTCACCCCTACCCACCTCTTTCTCCTCCTCCCCCTCCTCGCCTCGACCCACGCCTTCCCAAGTCTTCTCTTCACCCGCCAAGCACCATCAAAACCAGCGAACCTGAACCTCACAAACCCAACCTGCTTCCCCGCCTCGCACCCTCCTCTCCCCCCCCTCCCGCCCGCCAACTGCCTCGCCGCCTTCCAGAACTTCACCTCCCAGCACGCCCACACCGGCAAACGCCCGCACGTCACCTTCACCACCAACATCACAAAAACCCGCCTCCCCGCCTTCGTCGCCGAGTACGTCGCCACGCCCATTGAGATCGCGCCTTTGAACGAGCCAGTTGTGGGGGGCGGCGAGTGTGGGGTTGCGTTTGCGGTTTATTATGGTGCGGCGCCGGCGGGGCAGGAACAGGATGTGAGTGTGAAATTGAGGGTGTTGAGGAAGGTGGTGGAGTATGTGGTTGGGACGTGTGCGGGGAAGGAGGGGCAGGGGGAGGGGGGGAGTGCGGTGTTGACGACGAGGGAGGGGGGGGTGATTGATGTTACGGTGCAGAGACCTGTTTAGGGCGTTGCTCGGGATGAGGGTGTGTGGGTCTGATGTGGGCGTGGAGGGGGTGTAGCCATGCTGGTGCTGCCCTTCTTGAGGGAGTGTGTAGAGCTGCTTGCGGTCCAGCTGTTATACCAGGATCCACGCAGGGTCGTGCTGCTGTCAATCGAGAGCTTTTATAAGGCATGGAGGGCGCGATAAAAGTGGGTTCGAACAAACAAGCAATTTAATGCTCGTAGATCCATTGTCGAGACTGCTCCCCTGAATGTGCAAGCTTTCCAGCCCCTGGTCTGCTCCACTTCGTTCATCTAGTACCGTCACCTGTGTATGTGTCCATATCCGATATAGAACTGTCTCCGGCGCTTGCCGACTGCGAATCTGCATACCTTAGCGATTTACTCGCAAGCCGCAGGCCGACCTTGCTGCTGTGCCTGCGGGGGAACAGAGATCAAGTTGCCAGTGTAGGTCGATATGTGGACAATTCGACGGCGAGTGACTTTGCATGTGAAGGCTGAAAGGGCAGGGAGCGAGTATTCACGAAGAGCTGATGGGGTAAAGACAATGATCATTCACGAAGTGCGGCGATGGGCCAGCGATCACCTCTGCGAGGGTGAAATCTGGAGCCATGGAAGGGTGAATATTTGTTATTACATCTTCGCACCTAAGCAAAAGGAAGAGATAATGCCAGGCATCTACGTGTCGCCTATAGGCGTAACAGCCCGGGATCCTTCTTATCCTGCGATGGATACTTTAACAATGTCAAAAACAATGCTTAGGTGGTAGTGTCCTTACTGCAGCTACACAATACCTTAAAGCGTTGATAACTGCCGGCAGAGACTGTATTCATGAGATGTATTGATGAGAACGACAGGGTTTGATTACATTATGATCTACAGCTATTATCGACGGACTTATCCAGGGACATATCAGCACCAGACGGGCAGGGGAGCGTTACCTATTTCGACTAGTGCGAAATAGATTAGCCTGGATCGCGCATACGCTCAATCCGATAGCAGGTCACATCTACCGTCTACACCCTACTTATTTAGGGCCCTGTTGGTCTTCCAGGAGAACTCGATAGCCTTTGTCCGCGAGGGAAGGTTTCATACTATATTGAAAGTCAATAGACTGGGAACTATATAGCTTTGCATCCTCAGCCTGATCCCAGCGATGGGAAGCAGCTTTCTCAGGCCTATTGTCACTCCGGAGGGTGCGAATCTTGAGTGAGTCGAAGCAGCTATGTGAGACTATGTTCTAAAACAGCTCTTATTCCAGCATCGTCGCCGTACACGGGCTCAATCCACTCAGCAAGGAGAACCACGCGTACGACACGTGGACTGCCAATGGGAAATCATGGCTCAAGGACTTCTTGCCTGAGGAGCTACCATATGCGCGCATTCTTATCTTTGGATACAACGCAAATGCTGTCTTCGACAACTCTACCGCTGGAGTCTCTGAGAATGCTGGTAGTCTACTGAACTGGCTCAAGCTGAGAAGAGACGATTGTCACACAAGACCTATTATCTTCATCGCACACAGCCTGGGTGGGATAATTGTCAAGAAGGCCTTGATCGATGCTCAAGCCAACGTTGGATATCAAAGCCTCGATGAAGCGACGCTTGGTATAGCATTCTTCGCCACCGTAAGTGTAATCTCCTTCATAGTGCAACCAAGGCTCACGATTGGATTAGCCACACAACGGTAGTGACCATGCCAAATTGGGTAATATCGCAGCCAACATTGCACAGTCGCTATTGCGCTCTCCCCCTAGCTCTTTGATCGAAAGCCTTAAGAAGAACTCCTTCTTTGCAGATGAACTTCGCAAGCAATTTCGTCAAAAGCTCATGCATTACTGGATACTTAGCTTCTACGAGACTCGTCCGTCAGGAGCGCTCGGTGTGGTAAGTCAAGCTTTACGTATGCGTTCATCAATATCTTGAGCGTAGACTGGGGTCCCGCTCCGGGGATGTTACGATTACTCGATTACTGTCAATTCGTTTGTCGATCAGCCTTATGTCAGTAGTTTTTGTATCCGGCGGTCAATCCTCGATCCAAATCTCGCATTGCCTGGACGTCTCAGTCCCTGAAATAGATGGTATCCGTCAGAGGAATCATCGCAGGGATTCTACGAATGACGAAATGCGTTTGAGCATATTGGCAATCCAAGGCTTTCTTCATATGTCACACTTCCCAATCTCTTACATCTCAGAGACTGCAATATCGGAATTCTTCGCCCTGCGTAATACCTGTATGAAATAAACCGGGACTGACGCTGTTCCTGGCTTAGGTAGTTGAAGAAAAATCGGCCGTACTGGGTCTTCCTGGACCGGATGAGATATCGGTTGCTCTGGACTCAAACCATTCCGACATATGTAGATTTTCGAGCAAGGAGGATGATGCGTACTTTCAAGTATCAAAGAACATTGTCGCGCTTGCGAAACAGGATCCGAAGCGATCGTCACCTGGAAGAGAGTCCACCACGCCACAGGGAGGAACCGGGAAGTCCAAAGAAGCGAAGCGATTAAGTATGTATTGGCCAGGGCCTCAACGCTTCTTCTAGTGAAACTCTGTCATATCAAAGAACACCGTACTAAGGCATACTCTAATAGACACCATGCCTACCGACAATGCAAATTCACCTTTCATAGGCCGCGAGAAGATTCTTGAGCAAATGAAGGACTCATTGCAGTTCGAGAATGGTGAACACGCTCGAGCGGCACTTTGGGGGCTTGGGGGCTCTGGGTAAGTGATTCTAGAGTTAACAAGCTGCTGTAACTGGTCCTTTTCGACCTGGAACGTGCTATCTCAAAGCAACGGCTTCTTACTACAGCCAATGCTCTCGCCTCTGGAGTTACGTTTACTAGTGCGCCATAGGCATACCTTCTCTCTTCTCGTCTCTCCCATTCCGTCCCTTCTGTCACTGCTCATGCGAAAAAGCGAAGGGCTCTCGCTTCTCTGGATCATTGAAAGCCCCGGTCATGTCTCCAAGGACTTGACTGATCAGGCTCGTGATCATCTCACGCAGCAAATGAAATATGTCAGTTTTCATTAGGATGAGGAATAGCATGATCGGTGTTTCTCTGCAGTTGTGATCCAGACTGATCTGTCCACCGTACTATGCTGCAGCTGGAGTTTTCCTTGTTCATAGACGGCGGGATGCCAAACCCTCCACCTAGTCAGGTGCTTACAATGTTGCAGGAAGACACGTATCGCTCGGGCATTCACTCGTCAACTGCGAATGGAGTTGCCGGAGATCCACATCTTCTGGGTGTACGCTGCTACCGAAGCCAGGGTTCGACAGTCGTATGCGGAAATAGCAGCCGTAGCGAATCTTCAACTTCCACAAGATCCTCGTTCAACTGGCCTTTACACTGATTTGCAGAACCCGGGTGATACTGACATTGCTTGGCAGCCTCAAACGGACATCGTGCAGCTGGTGCACAGCTGGTTGCAAAGTGAAGAAAGCGGCCACTGGCTTGTGATTTTGGACAGTGCTGACAGTCACTCGTCTTTAATAAAAGCACTTGCGATTGATCAGGATCCTAAAGATTTGGCCACACCGAGGAAGGAAAGTTTGGCCCATATGTTGCCACGGTCACCTGTGGGAGCATTCCTAATTACTACGCGAAACAAAAAGCTCGCCCTTGGGTTGACGGATACTCTGTTGGAAGTTCCACTGATGGATGACGTCGAGGCGGAAAAGCTTGTGAATAATAAGCTTAAATGCCTTAATCCCAAGCAGGTCGATGTGCACTCTCTTGTTATTCTACTTGGATATCTGCCGTTAGCGCTCGTACAAGCTGCAGCTTACATACACAAGACTTCTATTACCATACGCAAGTACATCGATCTCTACAACAAAGATGGAGGAACCCAGATGTACCTTCTCGGACAAGCATTCAGTGATCTCGAACGGGACCACAACGCGGAAAACGCAGTGTTGAAGACATGGATACTCTCATTTGAACAGATTAGATCTGAAAACCCACAAGCGGCCAATCTTCTCTCATACATGAGCTTCTTGGATGCGCAGAATATTCCAGAATCACTATTAGAAGTGATGATACCAGATAGCTTAGACCTGGTCGAGTCATTGGCAACACTGAAGACTTTCAGTCTAGTCACATCTAGTGAAAACGGCGAGACTTTCGATATGCACAGAATGGTACAGTCGTCAATTCAGCGGTGGTTGGAGACGCGTCAAGAAAAGAATTCCTGGGCTGATAGGGCATTTAGAATGCTTGAAACAGCGTATCGTAATGTGGGGAACGGTACGAGGAGTGACAAGCATGCTGAATATTATCCTCATACCATAGCGGCTCTGGCGATAGAATCGGGATCCACAAAAGAGTCTCGATGGAGCAGAGTAATTCTCTGGCAGATGGCAGGTATCACTCTAAACTTCCAGATGCCCAAAGCACATGAGTTCTTTGTGGAGGCCATACAATTGTTGACAGATCTGCTGGGCGACGCCGATTTTATGACACTCACGACAATCGTGTTAGTAGTGCAGAATCTGCAAATGCGGGCGCCCTCGGACGTACTCCCTGCGCAAGAAATAGAAGAGCTGATGCTTAGGGCAAGAAATGGCATCGAAATTGCTACTGGACCCCACAACTCATTCAATCTGATGGCCAAAGTCAGTCTAGCTGGACTCTACACAAAATCGAAAAAATGGACGAAGGCAAAAAATATTCTCACGCCTATTCGGAGGCAAAGGGAAGACACGCTAGAATGCCAAGATGAGTTGGTCGACATTGTTGGTGCTGCTAAGTGTGCGATGGCTAGCATCTACCTATTGGAAGGCAATCTTGGGGCAGCTGAAACATTGCTGCTGGAACTAGTTGCCTTTTGCGAGCGTGTCTTTACTCGCAAACATATCCAATCGCAAGGTGCTATTTATAACCTTGCCTCAACTTGTTCTGAGCTTGGCTGGCTCGACAAGGCTAGAAGTCTGTACGAGGGACTTCTGAGCATCAATCGACGTGCGCGTGGCGAAAGTCATAACCGTACCTTCCTAACGATACAACGTCTAGCGGAGGTATATCGCAAACTCGAGCGCTATGAGGACTCTTTGGGGCTCATAGAAAAGCTGTTACCTCTAATGCAAGAAGATCTGGGTCGTGATGATCCACTGTGCATCTCTATAATCGAACAAATCGCCGAGTCACTCCGGTTGGTACACAGATACGAGGAAGGAGTAATACTACGCGAGCAAGCATTGGCGATGCGACGACAACGGCAAGGCATTGATCATGTCGATACACTGGCTTCTGCGGTAGGCACAGCAGCCTGCTACCTTCAGCTGCAACGATATGACGAGGCGTTGGAATTGTTGAAGGGAGTCGTACAGATAAGCAAGAGGGTGCTAGGCGACGAGCATCCGATGACTCTGTACTACATGTTGGAGCTGGCGGATGCGCACATCAAGATGGACCAAGTCGACGTTGGCGTGGCCATGTTGCAGGAATTGTTGCTTCTGAGACAGCGAGTCCTCGGTGGTGACGATGCCGATATTCTTAAGATACGTATGATTCTCGACCACTACGCCTCCAAGATCCACTAGGAATAATGGTGAGCGCAAGTCGTCGTTCGTAAAACGAACTGGCTTATCATATTGGTGTGAGCTTGGCTACGGAAAATCGACAAGCCAGTAAGATTCGTCGTCTGAGCTATGGTCGTGGTCAGTGGTCTGTTTACTCAATCTACCAGCCGCTGTGGAAGCTGCTCCGTATGGAAGTATAAAGCCGGGGTCGCCGCGGCAGGCAGAAGCAAAAGAAATACAAACGCCCATGCACAACATGGAAAGGATCTGATCTGAAGCTGAGAACAGCGAGCTGCATCTAATAGAAGACTGACGACAATTGCGACGAATTTATAACCTAGCAGCTTCATTACTACGACAGGCTCCTTACCCTTTCACCCCTTGGTTGATGACGCCCCATTCCACGTCTCCCCCCTCCGCACCACCAACCACCCAATTCCTCGCCATTCCGAGCCCTTCTCCTACGTCTTTTCCCTCCGCCTGTGCCCCAACTACTCATACCTCTCAGCACCAACTCTCTCACGCCCCGCTCATCCTTCGCCCCGTTCTCCCCCTTCCTCTTCAATATCCCACTAAGCCCTATCGTCTCAACAAGTGCCCCAAGCCTCGTCCAATCCCAATACAGCTCTCGCCCGCTTAAGCACTTCATAAGCCACGCCATCCTTCCTCTGGCGTCATACAAGTTCTCTCGCCCCCTTTTACCCGGGGCCTCTGAGTGAGAACAGTCATACCCATGAAGGGCCGGGGCGCTACTTCAGAGAATTTCTGATATGGGCAGGGATGAGAGAAGTCGATGAAGTGTGAGGACAGGTCGCTATTTGAAGTCTCAAGTTTTTCATATTTGATGTAGGTTTGCGAATCTGTGATACGGATGAGTAGTGATGTGGGGTGGATTGAGTGTAGATTCGATGGTTCGACATGGTGCGGAAGATAGTGAGGTTTTAAAGCTGGGATTGTTGGGAAGGTAAAAGGTGGATCGATTCCTTCGATGTCCGAATGAATGAGGGACCAATCCTTGGGACGGGTGCTTGGAGGAGAACTTCGCTAGTCACACGGCTGGGAGTGTTGGTTACTCCTTCGCCAATCTACAGCTCCAAGAAGTGGTGTGGTTCACTACAACCGCATCTAAGGGCTTATGATAGCTACTGAGTGGTGTCCCCTGAAAGTGAAGCCTGTCGCTGAAGGCCTTCTAACGTATCCCATGCTAATTCCAAGGACTCGCTATGCAAAATCCCCATCGCTATACACCCATAAAAGACAATTTCACGGATTAACTATGGGCTGAATAACCAGTGATGACCTGTTGCTAGAACGTCAAAGCATATCAGTGTCAAAGTGAAGGCAACGGAAGCAGGATCTCCTGAAGAATGGACAAGCAATTGAGGGCCACTGATGCCAGCGTGAGAGATTGGAAAGGATTGGATGTCAGATCTTAGGCACACAGAGGCAGTTGGGAAGTGTGATTCATGACGAGGGCAGTTAAAGAGATCTAGCACCAGCCAGGAGACAGTCCAGAGAGAAGCTGACGATTTGTGATACTTCTTCAACTGCTTGAAAGTCGCCCACATCTACAACCGTCTCTGCCACAGATAATCGTCGCCCAACTACAGCAGCAGCCTCAACCCTCCAGTATTTTCTAATGCACGCCTTCCAGAGTCCCCGCCACGAAGCGCAGCTAATATTACAGCCTTGTCAGAGAAGAGTCTTAGCATACATCTCATAAAGACTAAACCATTCTCTTTCCGACTTTCAAGACGACGATCGTTGAAGCAGGAAGGCTTGCATATGTAGACCAAAACAGACCCTTTCAGGGGTTTAAGAGAATGGTTCGTTGTGGGCAGAGAGACTTTGCAAATGCTGTGCATATGCGAACATACTCTTTTCGAAATTTAGAGAAGTGGGTGGATACTTAGCATGTGCAGGCAGAAGAAAGCAGATTGAGATTCTACGTATACCGACTCAACGAGCGAAGAAAACCTACAACCCACAGCTCAATCTCAGCCAGCAGCAGCAGCAACCCCCCTCGCAGCACTCCTCAGCCCTTTCAACCCCCTCGCAATCTCAACACATTTCCCAAAATCGATCTTGCTCTTCTCCTGCGGCATATAGTCCCCACTCGCGATACACAGTACCCGCATACCCCTCGCATACTCCAGCCCATGCAGCAGCTTCGGCGTGATCAAGAAGTACTGACTGCCTCCACCATTACCTCCGTCGACGTCGCCATCGATGCCGTGAGCTGCAAACTCGTCGCCTTCGGGATCGCCGGTGCCGCAAGCTATGTTCACCATGCGTTTGTGGACGAGGCGCTCGTTGCGGGGGTCCATGCCTTGGTTGATTTCGTCGACGACGCGGAAGGGGGAGCGGGTTAGGGATTGGAGGGACATGAGGTAGAAGATTGTGGAGACGGCGCGTTCGCCACCGGACTGCCGGTGGGAGTCGAGGATGGTGAGGGGTTCGTTTTCTCTGTGCTACTGTTAGTCTACTTCTTGGCAGGGAGAGAGCAGATGGCGAAATCAAGCCGACTATTGAAGAGCGAGGGAGAATGTCCGGCTGCACATACCTGAACTTGACCCGTATCTGGATGGCCCACTCGTCAAAGTCCTGTTCGTCCTTGAATATACCGACTTCACCTGCGCAATTGATCTGGCCCATATTGTAGGAGAAGGACCTGCTGATCTTCTCAACCAGCTTATCCAATTCCGGCTCCCAATGTTCACGGATCTCCTTGATTTTGTCTTGAAGTTCGTCAAGCGCATGCTTGCACTCTTCTGCCTTCGCCTTCAGGCTCTCGACCTTTCTCTGGCGCTGCTCGTACTCCTTGATCACACCGCCGTTACCCTCATGCATAAGCTCAAGCCTAGCTTTCTCGCTGGAGATCTCGTCCTCCATTTGCTGTCCGGGAGCGTCGGTAGGTATTGAGTTGAGGAAAGCGTTGAATGCGGCGTCTTCAGAGGCTACGAGCTGCTGGCATATAGCGAGGATCCGTCTGGCGTCGTCGCGAGCCTTCTGCGTCGTCTGTTGCAAAGCTTCAACCTCTTTACGTTTGTTGTCCAAGAGAAGCTTTACAGAGCTATTACGCTCGATGAGGGTCTGGACCTCGGAGGTTGCCTCAATTTGCATGACCTCGGCGGTATACAAGTCGTTGTGAGCCTGCCGAAGTCTCTCGACAGCGTTCTGACTTGTGCGTTAGCGGAGAAATATAGATTGTCCCAACAGGCTAGGCTCACCGCATAATCCAGCGCTGCTTCGCCTCGTTCTAGTGTATTGCTATCTACCTTGTCATGGATAGCTTGGACTCTGTCCCTAGCCCCTTTGACTAGTTCATGAAGCGAGGCAAGCTTCTCTTCTTGTTGTGCTTGTGTATATTAGTCAAGGGCTTCCGAGAAGGGGTCACGGAACCTACCAAGCTTCATTGGCAGTGCTCTGAACTCGCTCATGGCCTTTTGGCGGACCGACTTCTCTTCTGTCATTGTTTTCTAACCCGGTGATCAGTCACATTGGCAGGACAGTTGGTGGTAAAAGAACCTACGATCTCGGCAGCTTTGTCTTCAATTTGCTCTCGCATGCGTACAAGCTGTGCTTGGAGGTCCTGAATTTCCTTTTCGTACGACTGCACCTCGTGGTTCCATCCTTCAATGTTTTCTTGCAAATCGCGTTTGGCGCCGATGTCGACTGGCTGATCAGTCCATACAGTCCCTTTCCTGACTTCTCTGACTTGCGCCGACGTAGCGCTTGGTCCGTATTCTCTACGACGGATGATTCGATAGGAGGACTTGCTGGTGATCCAGAGGTCGATCGGGCTGTTGACCAGCATATCGTACTGCTGAGGCGTTGTGTCGTGAGTGCCAAGAGCGGCAATGTGTAGCTTCAGGTCAAAGGCAAGCATGGCCAGGACAGGCTCCGGGCCAGTCAAATAGTCTAGGGCGTAACCACCATCTAGACCGTAGCGCTGTAGGTCCTCGCGACTCACAGTAGACCGAAAATTTTCAAGTTTGCCATCCATGGTCCTCATGTTAATATGACCAAACTTCAATTCACCATGAAGCTTGTTGTTCAGAGTCGCAAAATCATTCTTCGTCTGTACGGTGAAGCAGGTGAAATTAGACAGTTGAAACAGAGACTCGATCTGGTCAATCCATTTGGGGTTCGTGATGGAGCACTCAAGCATTACAGGTCCGAACACATGCTTCTCGAAGAAATGCTGATTTTCTTGAAGCCACTGCCAGGCGCGCCATGTTTCCAGTGCCAGATTTGCGCACTTCTTATTTTGTTGCCCAGCTTGAGATTCAAGCTCATTGAGTTCGCCCTCCGCTTGGGCTATGCGTTGATTTCTCTCTCTTCCTTTTCTTGTCAAGTCCGCTTGCTTGGCTTTGACGTCCATGCTACGTTGTCGAAGATCGTCAATGGCTCGACTTTTCTCCCTCTATTAAAATTAGCGCACGAATATCTCCAGGATGGGCCGTACCCACTATTTGCTCGTTGTGTGCAGATATGTCCAAATCAGGAGGCGGTTCTTCCATCTGCTTCTTCAACCTTGCACAGTTGCCATCGATCCGAGAGATATCCGACTTCATCTTCTTCCCGCCCTCTCCTTCCGCTTTGGCTTCATTTTCGAGGTCTTTCTGGCGCTCATGCAAGTCTCTTAGCTTTTGATCGATGCTGTCAGCTGCACGCTCAGCTTGCTTGACAGCTTGGCCTCGCTCCTTGACCACTTTCTCGACTTGGCCCTGATAAATTTGCTTTGCATTGACTGCGCGCAGAGACGGTTCGACTTCCGCTTCCAGGTCTGCAAGCTCTTTACTTGCTTCGTCCTTCTTGGCCTTAGTCTCACGGTGTACGGTCCTTGCGTCGCGATACTGCCAGATCGGCCTCGCCTTCTCCAAATTCTCGATGCGCTGCTGAATCTCGTTTCGCTCGCGCATCCTTTCGACGTCTGCCTGCTGCACTCGTTGTCGGTCCTCAAGATTGGTAAGGGTTTCTTGGTTTGAATTGTTCTCGTATTCGACGATCTTCTGCTGCTTCCCAAGCTCCTTGAGGTTCTCATGCATATCAATCATCTCCTGGGGCGCCACAGCCCTTTGCGTAGACCGTAGAAGCTCAACCGGGGTCATGGCAGCAAATTCAACAACCTTGTCCTGTGGGAGAAACTGGCAGAGATTGTCGATCTGGATTGAGAAATGCCTTGCAAGCTCGAGTACGTTCTTCTTGCTGGCAGGCTTGCCATTGATTGAGAAGGCGCATTTGTTCCCTTCCCGGGTGATCCTGCATTGTACGATGGGATTGCTTTTGAACTTCTCGTCTGCAGCGAGCTCGATCTCGATGAGAGCCTCTTGACAGCCATTCTTGACGAATTCGGAGACATCCTTCGCGCGACCGAGGTGCTAAGATTCTGTAAGCCTTCTTTCGCGCCAGCTCCATTTTGGCATACCTGAGCACCCCACCCCAATCCCAAACATATCGCACAGACAAGTGTGCTCTTCCCGGTTCCGTTCGGACCAATGACCATATTAAGACTGGGACCAGGGGAGAATTCTACCGCTGTGTAGGTGACGAAGTTCTCGAGCTTGACCCTGACAATGGAGCCTGGTTGATGCTTTCTTCGGCTGGGTCTTGCGTGGATGGTTTCTGGCTGCGAGGTGGTACTTCGAGCAGAAGCATAGCTGTTTGAGGACGGGGTTCGTTGAGATGAAGGGCTGGCGTGACCGTTGACACTGAGGCGAGCCCGTTTGTTGCTAGAACTGGGGGTTGAGCCGACGCCTGAGGAGTCGAGAAGGCCATCACTGTCATTTTCACGCTGTCGCCTCAGCGATGTCGTCGCTGAAGGCATCGCAAACCCTCAGACATTGATTAAGGATAATGTGAACGCGGTTTTGATGCACTCGCGACGCGACTGCCGGTGCCAAGACTTCGATCGAAGTGATTGGATAAAAGTTCGTCCTCCACGAAAGAAGTGTTATAGCGACTAAAGCTACGGTCCTGTCCCAAAGGAAATTCCTACTCCCGCAAAACGCTCGGAGGCAAGTGCTCGATAGAATTACTCATCAGAAGGACTGTGTATCCGTTGAATTCAAGATAGATGGGCGATGCCAAATCTAGTCTCGGGCCCCTGATTCCTTCCGCAAGCAATCCGCGACAGGGCCCACAGACACTTGAGCCATTGCAGCTTGACCATCCATTGTAGGACATCCTGGCGCCTCGGGATTGTGACTCCTGGGACAGAGGTTTGCTTGAATCTACTTTGCGTTTAGGTGATGGGGCATCGTTTTGTGTAGCCTCCGGCATTCTCTCTACATCATGTCTATCCCGCATCTCCATCAACATGCCTGCCCGTTACTGTTTCTCTCAACCGCTGTACGGATACTCGAAATTCGTTCCTTATAAACATGATCCCTCCGTTCCTGGAGTCATAAGTTCATACATGGTGCATTACGGTTCCATTTCATATACCACAGTACGCTTCAGGGGTCAAGGACCGTCTCAGAACTTTCTTCCTTCATGAAAAGGCTGGATATATACCTTGTGCCACAGCCACTGCCCTACCATATAATTAAAACACTGACAATTACTAAATCTAAAAGCCCCGACCCAAATTTTCCAGATATCCATATACGGAAACAACAAGTCGAGGCTCGGTATTTGTACCAGGCCAGCAAGCACTACTACCCACGTCTGATCCTTACAGCCATAAACCACGATCTGACAGCTTACTCATTGCCTACAGGAGCACCATCCCACGAATATCCCTATCATGTGTCAACCGCTGTTCGGGAATTGCCCACATTGTCGTATGGATGAGTTTATGATGCAGGTCTGCTGTCACAAAAGAAGAATGATCTGCGAGCACAAGACGTGGATCGAGCGATCAAAACGCAGGGGTGAAAACAGCTATTCTAGCACTGGCCACTGCCGCTGCGAACGTTGCCGAGTGTCAGAGAAGCAACGCCGATACGAGATCAAATAACAGGGACCGGGCCACTGTCATCAATGGGCGGAGCGGCTACCGAGGTAGGGGCGAGAAGCGTACGACGTCCGTCGTCGGATCAACCTGGACTGGGACAACGGATGTCAATGTACCGCATGCCAACAGGCCAAAATGGGATGTACCGCACATCGAGAATCTAGGTTCGACAAGCTTCTACACTGTGACAGGGTGCATGGTCACGAACCAGAAATCCAGAGGTTGACACTCGATACAAAGATTTCGAATTCGAATTATACACCAACGGCACGGCAGGGAAGGGCATGCTCTATCGCATCAGGACGCTGTGGTTGTGCTTCATGTGCTTATGCTTGGAGGCATTAGGGCTTTAGATACGGAGATCTCCTCATTGAATACGTCATTCGTATCAATGTGGAAAAGGTTTGAGAAGGGGAAGTAGATGGTAGAAGCTTCTCGGTCTATCTGGCCATAGGGTGCTGAATTTTCGAGACTTCTTCAGACACACTCAATTGACCGCAGGGATATCTACAAATCTCGACGTATTACCTTTCCTGGCCACGGAGATAAGTTGCTGGCACGTCTTTCACTTTTTTTCTAGTGGCTTTTAGTGCTTTGAATTGTCAGCCCCTAGCCCCGTGGTCAATCCTATTGACAAACATAAGCACGCTTTCCCGGCTCACCGAGTCTATATACTTTCAAGAGGCTTGATTTGAAGCCTCGACATTCGGACGTTCCATGCAATCCTTTGCGACTTGCCAGCCTGAGGTCTTGGCGAGGGGCCGGAGATCCTCGACCGATGATCTCCGAGAGCAGTAAGTATACCACATTGCGTCAATATACATTTGCACTAAGCGTTGGTTCTGGCACCCTATCTTTGCTGCATAATCCACTATGTCTAGCCCGCTCAGTAGCTCTCGAGCTCGGAATTCCCAAGTCTAAAAGAAGAGCGTTTCCCGCCGTTCATCTTCGTTCCTCGAGTACAGCTCTGTTCTACCGGTACTATTCCGTTGAATCGACGACAGGAGGCTCGCAGCAGATTGACCAATATGCATTGTCTCACTCTCCTCAACATCGCTTGCTCGCTATCTTTGCTTACCAATCATACTCTTGGTCGGGTTTCCATCATCCCGCAAGTCGACTCTCAGGAGGTCCTGGCGGATCAAGCCACGCCGGGAACACGAGGGGACACTCACTGACCGTTGTTAAAAGTCCTGATTCAATCTCCTCAACCTGGAAAAGCTACATGTCGACGAACGATTGCGGCGGAGAAGTCTTTGCTTTCCAATTCACTTCGCTTACAGCCGATCCTAACCAGATACCGCAGTAGTAAGCAACTTTCTCCTGTTACCCTTCAGGAACTCATTTCTCTCCCGGGCATCCCTTCCATCAGGCTCACCACAGCACCTGAGAATTCTCCGTGTAAGGTGACAAATGCTGACATCCTTCCAGCAAGGCCAATATGACATTTTTCCTGACAGGAACCCTCAATGCCGTTCTCGAGAAAGAAGCCTACATCAAGGTGAACATCTTTTACAATACCTTCCCATATTGGTCAGGGTTCTTCGATATTTGTGACGAGCTACGGACCTATGGTGGGGACGTGCAGTGTCCCGTCCCTAAGGGAGACGTGGCGTTCAAATTCCAACATTACTGGGAGGAAATAAAAGGGGTAAGATTTTCACTCGACTCCCTTGCTTGTGGTTGCAAGAGTGCTAAGCTGCTCTATTATAGTCGGTATGGGAGATTGAGACGAGCGGCGTCACGAAGTACAACGGCGACGATGTGATGTGTCTCACCACGGAGGTTTCCATGGACAAAGATACTGAACCTGTCGGAGCTGCAGTCCGGGAAGGTTGAGGACGGACACGATGCGAGCCGGTGTTGATGAAGTTGCTTTGGAGAGGATTCTTTCTTGTCGACGAAGGGTTCGTAACATAACGCTTGGTTCTGTCTTCGATGCTGGGATAAGGGAGACACTGTTGGAAGATGTGAGCGGGCAGCGTGTCAAGGCCATTATCATTGAAAGGTCTAATGACCATGTTATCAGAGTCTCACGAGTTGTCGGTATGTCATTTAGGGGCGTTCAGACCTCTCGTAGCAAGATCCGTAGCAAGATCCGTAGCATGTCGTGGCGATTTGCTACGCTCGTAGCAACTCTGGATACCCCATTCAATATTGCTGATGGTAGCCGATCTGCCAGGATTAATGATTGTATATGAGATCCTGAGGGCAAAGTAAATACAGCTTCAAGAGAATCCAGGGCTGCTAATCGCTTCTAAGCTCCCCGGTGTTACCTAAGCTTGGGTTGGCGAAGCTTGAGAGCAGGGTCTATGGAGCTTGGTGGGTGAGTAGGAGGATTAAGCAATGGGCTAAGCACAAGTTCGTGAAGGTGCGGCGGCTGTGAAGAGTGGCGTGGCTGGAAGATTTCAATTACAAGTCATGCATGGATATATCAGACTCTCATCTAGGCAATAGACTACTTGGACGAGCACAGCTTGCTATACCAGTAGGAAACAAACTTTCTTGCAGACCATCACACAACCTTGAGGCCTTCAACAATACTCAACAACCCAAACGCTGCTTCGCTGCACTGAACAGTGAAGAGAAAACCTCAAACCATGAGACTCCTATCACAATGCTACTAAACGTCTTGAAATTACTGGCCCTTACACAAATTATGCTCCCTCTCGCGACGAGATCTCCTCAGCCCAGTTAACTTCAAGACTACATCAGAGCAGCCCACCATTACTTTTCTTTCGACTAAGAACCTCAACGCCGAAGCAACCTATGTCATCTTAGTCTTGCACGAAAATTTTGCGCAATGGCCAGACATGCTGATTACAGGCCATCGATCTCTGACCAATCCGCGCCTTTGGTGCCAGCATCGATGCTGAAGTCCAAGAAGAGCCCTGCAGGACAGGGGGGCTAGTGCCGGGGACGAGGGAGATTAAGGGCGCAGTGCTTGGCCGTCTGCCATACTATTTAGTATAGTGACTGCCTATTGCACTTCTCTCTTTTCTTCTCTTTCTTATTGTATTCGACTCTTTTGAATTATTATCTTTCCGTATTATTGCGCATCTTATTGTCGATTGCAATTGTTTTATCTTTTACTATTTATCTTATCGTTTCGACAATTGCTTTCTATCTTTTTACTATTTATTTATATTGTTAGTGCAATAATATCTCGCAATAGCAAGATTATTAACAAGATTGTCTTTAATAAGTTTTCGAATATTGTTAATAACAATATTTATTGTATTGTTTATATTAGAAAGTTTGTCTTTAAAATACAACTTAATATTTGTTTTAGATTAGAATTCAATATCTTTTTACAACAAATATTTAGAAATATTTTATATTGTTGTTGTCGATTATTGTTTTTTTGTTTATTATTTTCTTGATTTTTTTGTTATTCTTGTTCAAGAATTAAGAGAAGAAATTTAAGAACAATATATAGAGTTTTGTTTTATATAATAAGATTATTGCTCTTTGTTTTAAAATTAAGACAATAATAAAAGAAATTGTTGCACAAAAACAAATAATAACAACGAAAAAGATTTTTGTTGTTTAAAAATTACAATTGCAAAATCTAACAATAAATAATATATATATATTTGCTTCTATAGTTTTTGTTAATTTAATAATATTAAAAAATATTTATACTTATTCTATTAATATTGTACTTAAGTTTAATATTTTTGTTATTATATTTTTTAGTATTTTGCGCTATTATTTGAACAACATCTTCTATAATAGACTAAATATTAAAAATATTATAAGATTTATAATTAATCTTTTTTTTGTTGTTGTAACAAACGTAGTCGACTCTTTTAATACAAGAAATTTTCTAAATCTTTTTTGTATTTTCGATATATATATTTTTATCGCTCTTAGCTTTGTGTTGTATTTAATAATAAAATAGAAGTTTTATCGAAATATTACTTTTTATTGTTAATATATAATAGATATAATTAGCTATAAAATCTTTGTCTTTATCAAATTGTATTATTAGAAGTTTATAACTTGTGTTATTTAAATAGATTAAAACAATTCTCTATATTAAATATTGCTTTATTTTAAGACAAAATAAAATTTTATTAATATTTCTAAGAAGCAATTCGATCTATTTTTGTTATTAGAATTTTTATAAATACTCTACTTTGTTGCTAGCTCTACAAAGAATATCTTAATATTTGTTTCGAATAAATTATTAACTTTTATAAATAATATTTGTTATTAATAGATTAAATATAGCAAATGCAACAATAGTAGTAATTGTTAATATAAGTATATATAAATATTTTGTATTTGTTCTTCTAGATATAATTATTTACTTAAGATACTAAAATTAAATATATTAATTTGTAGATTTTTCGTATAAATACAAATTATATTTCTAAAAACAAAGTTTCTAATATATTTATTATCAATATTAACAAATAGTTACAAATAGATTATTTAATTGCACTATCTACTTTGTTATTTAATTTATATATATATTTATTATTAAGACTTGTATTAAAGTACAACAACAATTAAAAATATATCTATAATCTTTTCTTTTCTAAAAATATTTTTGTTAATAATAATATTTCTTGCAATTAAGAAGCTCTTAAATATATTGCAATTAATAACATTATTATTGTTTTAATTTTACAAAAATAAGAAACAATATTTTTTAAAAAGAATTTTACTAATATTTTTAAACATATATTAATAATAATATTTAATCGATAATTATTAGATTTTTAGTAAAATTTTGTTTTCTATATAAAAAACTTTTTCTCTTTAAATTGCGAATTGCTTTGTTTCTTTTCGATTTATTTACAAAAACTTTATACTAAATATAGTATAATTGTTAAGTTAAATCGAACACATTTTTCTTAATGCGATTTATTCTCTTGAATTTCGTAGAGTTAAATTAGAATTAAGACGCGAATTCGATCTTAAAATCGAGTTTTATCTAGTTAATGTTAAGAACTTAAGCTAACTTTGTTGCGTTAACATTTACTTATCTTATCTTATCTTATCTATGCGCTAACTCGATTAAACTAGCATAGAATTTACGCTAATTATATATAATTAGCATATTACGTAACGTTATATAATTAAATAAGTTAAATTAAATACTTGATGCGCATTCTTCGTTCGTTCTACTCTATTAAACTAGAAAATTTATCTAACTTTAAAATTAGAATTGAGCAAATTAATTCGATCGAATTAAAATTCGATTCGACGATTACGTTAATTAAATACTAGTATAATTGTTCGAATAACTAATTCTTTTGTATTATTTAAATAATTTCTTTGCTATTTTGCAATTCTTTATTAATACTTCTTTTTATTAAAAAGAGTAAAATTTATTTTACAATTTATTAGATCTACAAAACAATAAAAAGAAAAAATAGTTAAATTAATAAATAGAGTTTCTAAATATTAAACTCGATAATAAAACAATAAAAGTATATTTGTTTTTTGCAAAATTGTAACAAGTTTATTATCTTGTTGTTATAATATCAAAAACAAGATTTCTTTTCTATTAGAATCTAAAAACTCTAGTCGATTTTCTATTTTTTTGTATCAAAATTGTTGTGTCTAAATATATTTTTCTAAGTATTTTTTATGTTTTTTTGACAAGAAATATGCAATATTATCGCATTACTATCTCTATAGCAAGAGATATAATCTAATAGTATTATTTTTTGTTGCATTAAAATAATATTAAGATTCTACAATTCTTAATCTTTTAATTAATCTTATATATATAGACAAATACATTTAATTTCTAAAAGATAGATAATTACTAAATATCTAACAAAATAAGCAAATTTATTAATATCTTTAGTAAGCGATATTTTATTTGCGTTAAAAATAAAGCTCTTTATATTAATATACACAAAATAAAAGCAATTCTCTATATTTTTTGTCTTTAATTATCTCGACTTTGCGACAACAAAATTATTATTTATAACAATAATATTATTATTGTTATAAATCTTAATAAAGAATCTATCTGCGATAACTCTATAGATCTCTTGCAAGATATTGTTATATTTCTTATTTTTAACAATATATTAATAGAAATAATTTAAATCAACTCTAAGTTAAATAATTTAATCGATTTACTTTTATACAATAAGTACAAAATTATTGCTAACAAGTATTTATAGTTAATATATCTTGTCGTTTAGATTTTTGCAATTTCTTTAAGTTCTAATATGTAGAAATATTTTTAGATCGAAATTTAATTCTTTGTCTATAATAACAATTTATTACTATAACAAAAGATTTCTATTCGACAATCTTTAAAAATTATATATAATATTGTTGTCTTTATTTTAATTATAATGCTTTATTTGTTACTATTTAAAGTATTGCTAATTAAATTATTTATTTAAATCTTAATTGTATTAAAATAAAAACTATTAAAAACTAATATAATTAACAAGTTAAATTTTAATTCCAACAAGTTAATTTGTTCAATTCTAATTCTAGAATTAAATAAAAGTTCTACTTTAATAAAGTAAATTAAGCGCATAAGACGCATTAAGCGCTTAACTTAATTTATTCAATTATGTAATGTTATATAACGCGTTAACTCGACTAAACTAATGCAAGATTTATGTTAATTATATATAATTAGCGTAAATTCTACGCTAGTTTAATCAAGTTAACAAGTAGATAAAATAAGATAAAACAAGCAAATACTAATGCAACGAAATTAGCTTAAGTTCTTAATATTAATTTGACAAAATATAATTTCAAAGTCGAATTTACATCTTAATTCTAATCTAATTTTACAAGATTCAAGAGAGTAAATCGAGTTAAGAAAAAAGTATTTGATTCGATCTAACAATTATATTATTAAAAACTATATTTGCAATTTTTGTTTTATCTATATCGATAAAGACTATTTCGATTATATAATTTTCGATATCTTTTTTCTTCTTTGTATTATATACAATATTAAATATTGTTAAAGCAATAATATTTCTTATAAATGCAAAACTATTATACTAAATATTTTACTAAATATTTTATCTATATTTAATATATCTATATAATTAGATACTATTTTATATATTATCTTCTATCTTATTTTTGTAGATTTTCTACAAATAGATAAATTTATATAGAAAATGCACAATTTAAATAACGCGAATTTTGTTAATTAATTTATTATTAGATTATTTATTAGACTTTTGACAAATAGACTTGAATTAAATATTTTTATCTTTAAAACAATTTTTTTTTTGCAAAGATATAACTCTTAAAATTGTTGCTATCGATAATATCAATTATATAATTGTTTTTTTAAAAAGAATACTTTTTATAATTTCTAATTGTTCTATCAATTCTTTATTTAATATTAACAAGAATATCTTTAATAAAAAAAGAATTATTAATATTCTTTGTTAAAGATTTCGTTTACTAGATTACAACAATTACTATATTAATTAAATTTTTGGTCGCAATACAATTATCAAGATACGTAATTTTAATATAATAAAAACTATAATAATATTTTTAGATTATTAAAAGTTTAATATTTATTTTTGCTATCTTAAAATTAATTTTAATTTAATTTTGCAAACTTAATATTATTATTAAAGTTACTAGTTCTTATTGTCTTTGTTTTAATAACGTTGTCTTAAAATTTAAAGAAAATTAGTTAATTTCGAAACAATTCTAATAATTTTGTCAATAATCTTATATTATTGACGATCTCTTTCGCACGTATTTAGATAACAATAAAATACTTTTCGAGATAATCGATATTCAAATATCTTATATATAGAAAATAATATTTTTTTTTCTATTTGTTTCGAGTTTTGAAAGTAATAGCAAAACTTTATAAAACAAAAAGACTAGTATTAAAAACAAGAAAAATTAAGAGAGTAATATTTAATTGTCTATTATACTATTTAGTATAGTAACTATCTATTGCATTTTCTTCTTTTCTCTTTTTTCTTATGATATTTAGCTCTTTTGATTTGTTTTTCTATTTTTTTTGCTTCTATCGTTTAGTTAGAAGAAAGTTAATTGATTTCGAAGCAATTTTGATAACTTTATCGATAGTCTTATGTTATCGACGATCTTTTTCGCACACATTTAGACGACAATAACATACTTTTCGAGATAATCGATGCTCAAACATCTTATATATAGAAAATGACATCTTTGTCTTCTTTTTTCTGCTCGTTTCGAGTTTCGAAAGCAGTAGCCCCATAAATCTAGCAATGAATCTGTAATGTATAACGTAAATATTTTCGAATATCTCAATACCTAAGGATGATCCTGCAGATAAAGTTTCTATTATCTAAGAGTTGTTAGAATTGACGTTAAAACTCTTTTAACAAATAAACGTAAGATGCGCTAATCGTTGTAGTAGATGCGACTAGTTTTGTAGATCATATGCTTGACTTCGACGAAGAAGCTAAGAGATACTAATAGTATATTATTATTTAGAGTCGACATTTCCTTAGTCTCGAAAGCCTCTTCTAGATTGATCGAGAAGTCTTAGTTTAAGATAAGAATAAAGCTTTGTGAAGTCGCAATCGATGAAGAAATAAATGTGTATCGCTTAATCTTCGCAGATAAGAGAGAAGCAAGATTCGCAATTGTGTAAACGATGCGTATTTAATTTTGCATTGTATTGTACAATTTGTTGTTGTCGCAAACAATGCGATTTTAAGATTACATTAAATCGTATAGTTTGCATCAATAGTGCATCGATAGTGCGAACTAATTTGCACATACTTAACTCTATTAGTTTTCTATTTTAAGATTAAGTTTTATTGTGTCGATTTGTTAAGATCGAGAAAAAGATCGTTAATTAAGCAAAAGTCTTTAGCTTATTAACTTAATATTTAGAATTACATATAAAGCTAATCAATTAATAAAAAATATATTGTCGAGAATAACATTATATTTTTACGATATACACAATAATATATATAATAGTGCAAACTCTTTGCATTGCATTGCACGATTTATTAAATATTTTATATTATATTGCACTAAACAATGTGCATTAATAGTGCATCGATAGTACGAAACAATTTACGTACAATTGCAAATCTTAACTAGTGTAATCGTTAAATTAGATCAAATACATTTTTTTTCGTTTAATCTAAGGATTCGAACAAACTTCTTTGTTTAACTCGAAGCTAAATTAATTAATTGCGCTACGCAAACTAGTTTAAATCGAGTAATTCTTTTTTTTGAAAGCACGCTAAATTCTCTATAGAACGACGTAATTTTGATAAAATACGTATAAAATACAATAAAGTTATAAATTTTTTAAAGTTAAGCTTCTCGAGCCCAATTACTTAGCGATTTCCTCGCGAAATCGAGTTCAACGATTAGATTAATCTTGACTTAGAGAAGATCTAGTCTTGCAACTTATAATAGAGATTGAAGATTCAATAGATCTAGCGATGTTAATCGCTTGATAATTTTTTGAAAGATCGTAAATTCAATTTATCTATAATCTAATATAATTTGTTCTTTGCGTATTTGTTAAACTTTAATATCTATATTAAATGCAAGATTTGCAAGTGTTTGCAAATTGTTTTACATTATTAATGCACTATTAGTTTAAATTGTTTAGTGCAATTTAGTTTAAAATATCTAGCAAATAGTGCCATTTAATTTAGAAGATTTATATTACAATTTGTATTAATAGATTATAAATATTTTGATATTTAGATTAGTTCTAGATATAGTTCTAAAATAAATTTTAATACTTTGTTAAACTATTTGTTTTTTTAGTATTGTTCGAAGAAAGATTTTTGATAAGAAATTTAAATAAAATACGCATAAAAATCTTATTAATTAGATTGATTGCGTCGATTCGAGAAATCGAGTTCGATTTAAGAAATCGAATCGAATCTTGACGATTTAATTCGAATCAAATCGAAAGTCTTAACAATTTAATTTCTAAAGTTGGAATCGACAATTCGATTCAATTTCAATCTTTGAATCGAAAATTGAATCGAATTGTCAAGACTATTATTTTTAGTAAATTTTATTATTTTTAGTAACAATTAATTAATAATTTAATAGAAATAGTTAATCTATTTAAATTAATTAATAAATACATTAGATTGTTTTTATATTATGCATTACTAATGTGCATTATCTAGAAAACAATTAAAAAAATCTAAATTTAAACTAAATTTATACTATTTTTAGTATTCTTGACGTTCTTGGCGATTCGATTCGATTTCAATCTTTGAATCGAAAATCGACTCGATTTGGTTCGATTCGATTCCAAAATAGTTGAAATCGAATCGATTTTTAGTTCGATTCCTAAAGTTGAATCGTCGATTCGAGTTGATTCTAGAAGTTGGAATCGAAAATCGAACCAACGATTAATCTATTATTAATAGATAAAAATTACTATTTATTTTACTATTACTAGATCGATTAACAAACAACTTAACAATTTAACAAATTTAATAATTAACTTAAGATTTATCAAGCAACAAAATTCTAAATCTTGAAATTCTTCTCTTACTTTGTATTTTACAATCTTATGTAAAATATCTAATTTAAAGTTTTTTATTGTCTTTTTTATCTTAATTGCTTTACGCAAGAATTTATAAAGTTTATTTATTAATATTAAATTTGTTGCAAGCAATGCAAGCAATATAACAATCTTAAATTTAACTAGAAATACGCAATATATTAAAATAAAAAAATCGATTGTTTTAAAACTTATTAAATTAATAGCAAAGCAACAACAAGCTAAAACAAATACAAAAAAAAGAATCTAAAAACTATTTAAACTAGAAATATTAAGCAATTTTAAAGCAAAAATAATAAAAAGCTAATTAACAACGTAGACAACAACAATTCGATTAATTCTTTTTTTCTACTTATTAACTCTTAAGTTGTATTGCAAACAATCTTTAAATTATTTTTAATCAATAATATATTAAAATAGAATTGAAAACTTGTTTTAGATATTTAAAAGTACGACAAATTAATAGAAAACAATAGTATAAAGTGCAATTACTATACTACTATACTATTTATAAACTTATTAACAAAACTTGTGTTTCTAGAAATTATCTAATTAAAAAATATTAAATCGACTCTATTAATTAACAAGCTATTGCTATAATTATTTATAACAAAAATATTAAAATAGCTTTTCTTCGATTGTTAGAAAAAGAAAAAGAACAAAAGAACAAACAATTAAATATCGATATAGCTAAAAAGATTAACACAAAGTATCTAAAATATCTTTATATAAAATAAATTATTATAGCAAACGTAAAGTTTTTATAGATATCTAACAAGAATTTTAGAACATTTCTATATTATATTAATTAATTTACAAATAAGTTGCTTTTTTGTATCTAATACAATTAAAGCTAGAGTTTATTTACTATTTTAAAAGAGTTAAAAATATCTATAGTATCTTCTATATTTTGCAATATTCTTTGTATATATTATATGCGATATTTAGACATTCTCTAGTAATTTTGTCTTTCTTAACAATATTGTATACTTTATTAATAAAGCAAACAATTTGCAAATTATACTATTAATATTAAGAGAGCTTTAGAATAATTACAATAATACAAATAAAATTGTTATTATATTAAACATCTTATTTATCTACATAATTTGCAACAAATTTAGATATTTTGTTATAAATAATACTATTAACAACAATATTATACTAAAGACTATCGCTAAAAGATTTTAAAAAATAGATAATATTTATTATAATTTAATTAAGTATTGTCTTTGCTATATTAATTATATTATTAATCTATCTATTTAGATATTTCTATTTAATAGATAATATTCTAATATTAAGAACAATCGCAAAGCTTGCAATAAAAATAATAGCAACAATTCTTCTAATAAAGAGCTTCAAGACTATTGCAAGCTTAATTTGCAAGACAAATTATACGTCGCGGAGTCGGTTGAATTCTACACAAGTTGTTCTATCTCTCGTCGTAGAATTGCAAGAGAAACACTTTCTTATTTAATAATTTAAAAATCGAATTATAGAGATTTTGATATAATTCTTGAATATTGTTACGAAGAATAGACTAGTCTATTATGCTAAAAAGTTTCAATACACTAGCTCCTGCACTTATTGAAATAAAAAATACTTTGGATCGGGTTCTCCGAGTTGAACCCGGGTTGAATCCCCTAGATCGAGATCTAACCCGCCCAAAACCCGCCTCGTCCCGCGGCGTAACAAATTATATAATATTATTATTTATATTATACAAAGTTTGCAAATAATTAAGAGTTCAAACAATTAAGTAAGAGTTTAATATTAAAAAAAGATTATTGTATTTAATAGAATTTCTAATTTATAATACTTAATTAATCTATTAATAGAATTAAGTTATTTTTGAGTTTTTTTATTAATAACAATTCTAATCTATTTAATAATATTCTAATTATTAGTAATTGAAGAACGCTAACTAGTATAAGAAACTTTCTAGATTTGTTCTTTCAAATTACTAAATATATTAAGAGACAATATACTATTATTAATAGAGTTTTTTTGTTATTAGACTTTTTTCTTAATAGATACGAAATCGACGTTCTTTTATATACTATTAATAACTTTATAAAGTTATTAATTAATATTAAATAAAAGAAACTTAAGAAATACTAAAATAAGAATATTAATCTAATCTCTATCTATATTGTTATTATTGCACTTAATTCTACAAAAAAAAAATTCTACTTTATTATATATTAATAGCTTGATTAAGCTAAAGATACAAGACAACAATTATTGCAACTATAACAAATATACAATACTTTTATATTAACAAAATCTTTGTCTAAGACAATTACAAAAACAATTAAGATTTTAAAATTTTTGCAATAGATAAATATTATGCAATCGACAATAGCAATAGACAAACTAAAACAATATCTAAATAAATCTCTTATTAAATAATCTTAATATTATTTAGTAATAAAAGAGTTAAAGATTACATCTATTAATATTTATATAAATAACTATAGATATATTCTCTATTTTAACAATATTATTTAAATCGAAATACGTTTTTTCTTTTACAAAATATATTTTTAGTAACAAAAGAACATAATTAAAATCCTATATAATAGAGACTTTAGACTACGTTAAGTATTAAATACAATAGAAGTTATATACAAATGCAATATTACAAGCTTGCTTAAGCTATATTAGCAATTTAGATTCTATACTCTAGAAACAAATCTACTATTATATTCGATATATTCGAGAAACAAGTATTCTAAATATAATATTTAATATGCTTAACAAGCAAGTATTGCAAGCAATTATACTTATTATGCTCGACAAACAAGCAAAATAAACAATTAGTATTGTCTTAATATATAGAAATTAGAAACGCGACTCTTTTATAAATTGTATTTAATTTATTTTAAGTTTTAACTTATTATTACAACTATTAAAGTTGCAAATTCTTGTTATTAAATAATTGCTTATATTGTCTAAAGATATTTACAAATCTTTTTAATAACATAATTCTCTCTAACATTTCTCTAAAAAGTATTAGTATAATATAATAAATATTCTAAGAATATCTATATTAGATTAATGCGCTTTTATTTCGAGTACTAGCTTATCAATATTATATTGATTAATATTTAATAAAGACAACAAAATTAGAATTAATAAATTTAATATCTATTATAAAATTTGTATCGATCTAAAGAACTAACTTATATAAATAGATATTTACTTTATTTTCTAATTTGTTTTAGCAAATCAAAAACCAATTTTTGTATTAATATTTCTTAGAAAAAGAGTTTAATATTAATTTAAGTTAAATTTACGCAAGTATTTAAAGAATTATAACAAAAATTCTTGTGCAATATTTATAAACTTTAATAACTTTAAAAAAGAGCTTCGAAGAATTTTTAAAATATTTAACAAGAAATAAATTGCAAAAAAAGTAATTTAGTATTTAATTTAATAAATTTTTGCAACAAACTACGCAACTAAATTTTAAAAATATATTAATTTTATTAAGTAAAACAATATTATATTTATAATAATATTTTAACAAAATTTTAAAAACAATCTTAAGAACAAAATTATATACAATAACAAAAATATTAGCAATATATTCGATTTTATTAAAGTAGTTATCGATCTCGACAACAAATTATATAAAAGAGCTATAAAAAAGTAATACAATTAACTTTATAGAAGAACAGAAATTTTCTTTAAATCAACAATCAAATATTAATAGAAAGAATTTTATTCTAATTAGATGTACAATAACTTAGACTATTGTAAATCTATATTTATAAAATTAAATTCTATTTAACAATACAAAGAGAAGAACTTTAGAAGAAAGTAAAATAACAAATTTTAAAAAACGTTCTATTTATATAAAAAATCGAGTTACTTTGCAAAAAATTGTTAATTACAAAACTTAATAAATTATCGACAGATTAATATTATATTAAAAAAGATTTTTAATAGTTAGAACAACATTAGAAAGCAAATCGATATAGAAACAAATATTCTCGAAACTAAATTAAACAACAATTATTATCTAATAGAGAACTTAGATTAGTTATAGAAAGTTCTAGATAAAATATTATTAAATAAGATACTTATATTTACGCAAAAAGTCAATTAAGTATTTAAAAAGACTATAAATTCTCATAGCTTAATAATTGATTTAAACAAAAAGTATAATTAAAAGAGCTTTTACAATTGTATAGAAAATATTATAAATTATGTTAAAACTTTAATTAGTTTATCGAAGATTATAAATAAATACAAAAAGAAGTTAGAAAGCAATATTATAATAGAAAAGAACATACTCGATATTATTATGAAATAACTAAATTTTATTACAATACATACTTAACAATTTATTATAAACAAAAAACTTAGAATATTAGTATTTAGATATAAAAATACTATTATCGAAGAAGTATATAACTTATACGTAGATCTTAGTTAAACAGCTTGCTATAATAATATATATTAAATTTATCTAGAAGAAAAAAATCAATTAATTCTTTAGAAAATCAAAATTAGCAATTTAGTATTAAAAAGAAGCTTAGTGTAAACAAATACTTTAAGCAGAAGTTATAGCATAAAAGTAGAAAAAAGTTTAAATTTCTTAATAAAGAATATATTAGAGAAATACAATATATTAATTTAATAGCAACAACTAAACTCAACAATATATACACAATATTTTATTATATTAATTAAAATTAATAATTGTTAACTTATTGCAATAATTAATTCTAATACAATAGACAATTTTATAATTGAAGCTTTTATAAAGAGAAAAAAATATTTTATTTAGAAGAAGTCTAACGCTTACAATCTAATAATTGTAGATAAAAATATATTATTTAACAAGAATAAAAGAGTAAATAAAGAAATAAAATTACTATTAATAATTATTTAACAATATTACAAGAAACTAATCTTTAATATAGTAAAAATAATTATTTACAATATTGTATTAGAAATATCTTAATTAAAACAATATAATTTAGAAGTTAATTAAAATATATAAATACTTAGATTTGCGCAATATAATTACGCAATTTATATCTAATTTACGTATTAATAGTATTCGATAATAGATAAGAGATTAAGTTAAAACTTAATTGCAAGTAACAAGCTTATAATCTTGCAAAAAAACAATTTAATAGAATTTAACTTAACAAATATTAACAAAGATTAGTTAAATTATAAAGTTAAAATAAATAACGAAAACTGCAAATTTTCTAAGAGTTCTAAATTATCTAATATAATAAGAAAATTATTAAAATACGTATTACAAATATATAACAATTAAGAGTATCTATTTTAGAAAAAGATAATAACAAAAGTTCTATTAAAATATTAATTATAAGATTAAAAAATTAAACTTAAATTAGATAAGCAATTTATGTTTAAATTTATATATATTTTATTCGAGAAGAAATTCTAGATATTTCGCGAATATCTAATAGAAAATAAAAAGAAAGAATTTATTAGAAAATTTTAATTATAGATAGACTACTCGATTCTCTTTGTATTTAAAAAGAACAAATTTTTTTATCTATATATCAATTATTGAAAGCTAAATAATATTATAATTAAAAATTGATATTTATTATTTAATATTAGCAAGCTTTAGAATCGATTATTCGAAGCAAAGTACTTTATTAAACTAAATTTACAAGAAATATACAATTAGATTAGAATAAAGATAAAAGAGAAATAGAAAATAGCTTTTTGTATACAATATAAACTTTATAAATATACAATAATATTGTTTGAACTTATAAATATTTCGACAATATATTAAGAAATAATTAATAATATATTACAACAATATCTAAATTAATTTGTTATAATATACTTAAACAATATACTAATCTATTTAGTTATTTTAAAGAAATATATAAAATATATTTTTCAAATATTAAAATATCTAATTAAAAGAAATTTATATTTTAAGTTAAAAAAGTATAAGTTTTATTAAGAAGAAATTAATTTTCTAAACTTTACTGTCGAATAATATAAAATTTGTATAAACTTAGAGAAACTACAAGTTGTAAAAAAATAAAAATTATCTATTAATATTAAGAAGATATAAGTCTTTATAAATTTTATTAATTACAACAAGAAATTTATTAAGAATTTCTCGATTATTGCAATACTATTAATTAATTTTACGAAGAAAAATACGTTATAATTATAAGATTCGAAAAAGAAGAATTTATTTTAATAATTTAAGCTAAAATATTTAAAAAAATTAATATTAAAAATATACAATTTACGATTATTAATATATATTAAAATCGATATGTTAAATCTAGTTATAAATATATATTTTAATTAGAAGTACAAAAATATATAATATTTAGTAATATATCTCTCGAGAATAGCTTGATCGTTGGATCGGGTTTCGGTAACAAATTTCTTATGTAATTGAACTCGAGAACTAACTTTAAATTTAAAACCCACATAACTTCCTTGTATTTTACTCCTACTTTTTCAAAATTACTTTATTTTATAAAAAATTTAGTGCACTTTTAAACAAAAAAAGAATTACTTGATTTGGACTAGTCTACGTAGCGCAATCAATTAAATAAAATTTGGATTAAAGTTAAAAATTCTGTTCGAATCCTCGGGTCGAACAAAAAATTCGTGCCAAGACCCGACCCAACGATCACATTACTCGAGAAAACTTTTGTTAATCGAATAGAATTATAATATTTACAACAAAAAGTTATTTGCTATTGTAGTCTCTCTAAAATTATAAAAAGTATATATAGAAAAATTATTAGAACTTACAATTCTTACAAATTATAAGAATCTTTTGCATTTTATTATTATTAAATAACTTAATAGAAGACAAGTACAATAATTAAAACAATATAAACAATATAAATTTAAGATATAATGTATTTTAGATAAAGACAATAATAGAGCAAATATACTTAGCAGAAAAAATATTTATATAAAAATAAAGAAATTATTTAATTACAATATACTTAAAGTCAATAAAAACAAATTATTGTTAGCAAATATATATAAGTTAAATATTATATTACAAACACTCAAAGATAATACAAAAAAAAATTAGTAAAAAAAGAAAAACTTTAGATATCTATTAATAGAATCGACAAATATATAAAGAAATATTATAATAAATTATTGCAAGAGTATTCGAAAATAATAAAAATTCTTTAATTTTTATATTAGTATTATTAGTTTTCTTAAATAAGATAAGTTGTTAAGATATATATTAAACAATATCTTAACTATTAGTAGAACAAATATAGTATATATACAAGCTATAACAAAATTTAATATTAGAAATTATCTAAATTGTTATAAAATAAAGTTATAATAAACTTTATTATTAAGTTGTTTAAGTCGACTAGTGTAATTGTTGAATCGAATTTTAATTCGATCGAATTAACTTGCTCAATTCTAATTCTAAGATTAGACAAATTTTCTAGCTTAACAAAATAAGACGAGCGAAGAATGTACGTCGAGTATTTAATTCAATTTATTCAATTATGTAATATTATATAATGCGCTAATTATATATAATTAGCGCAAAGTTTACGCTAATCGCATATAATTAGCGTAAACTCTTACAAGAACTTAATCGAGTTAGCGCATAGATAAAATAAGATAAGATAAACAAATGCTAACGCGACAAAGTTAGCTTGAATTCTTAACATTAATTCGACGAAACTCGACTTTGAAGTCAAATTTACGTCTTAATTCTAATTCAATCCTACGAGATTCAAGAGAATAAATTAGATTAAGAAAAAAGTTTTCGATTTAACTTAATAATTACACTAAAGTTGACAAATTTAGCAACTAGAGATAGATATAATTTGATACTAATAATAGTTAATAAACTTATTAAGTACTTATATATTATTATATACAAGAAGAAGTTTATAACAAAATAATTAAAATATATTTTATTAAATCGATTTATACAATATTATAATATACTTAAAGAATTAATTAATAATAGAGACAAGCTCTTTATATTTAATTATTAAAGAATATTAATATTAATATTAAATACAAGATTTAAAATATTTACTATCTATTGTTCGATTACAAATAATTAGATAGAGCAAATAAATCAAAGTTTAAAGCAATATCTACAATATTATATTAACAATATTTATAACAATTAAATATTATTTTTATCTATAATACAACTAATACTTAATACAAAGATTTCGAATATTATTAAGATAATTCTTTTTTTTTGTTAATTATAACAAGAAATTTAATCTTTTTAAAGAAGAGCAAAAGAATTTGTCGACTCAATTAATTATCGAAAGAATAAAGATACTTAAAAAGATATACAACAATATCTCGAATAACGTAATCGACAAATTAAATTTTAACTCTAAGATCGAGTAAAAGTTCTAACTTAATCGAATAGATCGAACGCATAGAACGCGTCGAACGTTTAACTTAATTTATTTAATAACGTAACATTACATAATGCGCTAATTATATGCAATTAACATAGATTTTGCGTTAGCTTAATTGAGTTAACATCAATCTTGCGCTAACTTAATCTAGTTAGCGTATAGATAAGATAAAATAAGATAAACAAATACTAATGCGACAAAGTTAACTTAAATTCTTGATATTAATTTAACGAAATTCGATTCTAGAATTGAGTTTGCATCTTAATTCTAATTTAATTCTATAAGATTTAAGAGAATAAATTAAATTAAGAAAAAAGTGTTCGATTTAATCTAACAATTATATTAATCTCGAGAATATAGAAAAAATTAATTAAATATTAGAACAAAAAACAAAAAACAACGTTTTAATTAAAGAAGAGAAATAAGATATATCTTTTTATAAAAAAAATTAGAACAAGAAGATAAAACAAGAAATTAAATTATATTAAAATTAAATTATTTTTTGTTAAGAAGACAAAAAAATTAGTTAAGTACAAACTCGACTTACTTAAGAATGTTAAAGTATTTTTAGTATTTTATATTTTATTGTTATAAATAACAAATTTAATTATATCTTTATAAAATATCTTTTATTTTTAATTATAGAAAAAGAAATAATTTAAGATTAACTTATTAAGAAAATTCTATAATAGAAAAATTAAAAATATCTTATTAAGTAAAAAGAATATTCTATCTTTAAGAATATATAGAAGTTAAAGAAGAATTTTAATTGCTATTAAAATTTTCTAAGAAAATTTTATTAAAATTAGATAAGAAAACAATAACTTAATTTTAATTTATTAAAAGTTAAAATTATTCGAACAATATATCGAATAGTAGTTTAGAAATCTTTGCAACAAATTTAGTAAAATATATTTTATCTATTTTTAGATTATTAATATTTTTTTATTCTATTATAATTATTTTTTTCTTTTTATCTTTTAGAAAATTTAGTTGTTTTTTTAAGCAACTTAGCTTAATATATGCTTTACGCACTTTTTTCTTTAAGTACAATTGTTTCTTGTAAATTTATTTTATTAAAGTAAATAAAATTATTAGATTGCAATTACAATTAAATTATATATATTTTATATATTTCTTAAAATTATTATTTACACAACAAATCTTGTTAAATATTACACAATTATAATAAGAATATATTGCTAAAAATATTAAATCTAAAATATTAAGAAAATCTTTTTTATAAAAGAAAGAATTTCTAATATTAATTTTTCTTAAAGATATTGCGAAAAAATATTAAATTTCGAGACAAAAATTCTAAAAAAGAAGAATAGTATTACAAGCTTGTTTAAACTATATTAATAATTCAAATTCTATATTCTAGAAACAAATTTGCTATTATGTTTGACATACTTAAGAAGCAAGTATTTTAAGTATAATGTTTAATACGCTTAACAAGTAAGTATTGCAAGCAATTATATTTGTTATACTCAATAAGTAAGCAAGACAAGCAATTAGTATTTTCTTAATATATAGAAACTAGAAACGCGACTCTCTTATAAATTGTATTCAATTTATTTTAAATCTTGACTTACTATTACAATTACTAAAGTTGTAAATTCTTATTATTAAGTAATTGCTTGCATTGTCTAAAGACGTTTACAAATCTCTTCAATAGTATAATTCTCTCTAATATCTTTCTAAGAAGTACTAGCGTAATACGTAGATCTAATTGTCGTTATAGTTGCAAAGATAACAAAGAAAGATTATTAGATGCGCGACAAAGAGATAAATATATATACAAAATCAAGTTTCTACTGCATTACTAAAGATCTAAACTAGCGCATACTATCAATTTAAGTTGTGCAATTTGGTTTAAGACCTAAAACGCACGATTTAGGACAACGACAGGCAATTCAGTTTGGTTTAAGGTCTAAAACGCACGGTTTGAACGATTGCGACCCTTGGTTGAACTTTCCGGAGGAGAATGATCCCTACTATTGCAGATAGTCGAAGGGTGAGAATGAGCGGGTGGCCTAAGCTAACAGCTGTTATAACTGCGTGACGAAATACTAATTATATTGTGGGGAGACTAGTTGTAAATACTTCAAAGGTTGAATTTGAGCAACACTGCTGGTTATAAGACTCTTTACACACGCTTATATAGATATATCCTAGGCTGAGTAATGTGACACCCTGAACTTGTCATACTAATTACAATGTCATCCATGAAGCTTGAGTCGCTGTCTTACTGCAATTCTTTCACAGTAATACCAGCTCCGAATAACGATTTGATGTATAAACAACTTGAGTTATATCCTGTGCGACGGCAGAAAGTGGTTTCATTTGCTTCTTTACACTTGTCAAAGAATGTCTTAACGAGATGATAATATCTTGATGGACCAGTGAAATGGCGCGCCCGGTGAGGTTGGAAACCGCTTTCCAAGTAGAACACCACAAAAAATTTTACGAAGTCGCTGTGTTCGGCCCATTGCTATGGTTGTGCGGATCCGTAAGCACGATCCTCGCTCCAACATGCGTGAGCATCTGATTCCCTGACGTAAGTTTCAAATCGATCATATACATACCCTGCCGTATGATCGTCAGTAGAGGACTCGCAAATCTTTCGCCATGGTACGGAAAATTCACCTCCATTACCCATCCCGGCGGAAGCTCCATATCTGCGCTGATTGTTGCCACCCCGTTTTGAGGATGGCAATTCGAACGATCTCCCTGCTGTAGAGTCGCCCAATTACACAGATTGTCCTTGACCGCTATGATCTTCCCTTCTTGGCCGTCCTTAAGGCGTGCCTCGACGTCGAAACTTAATTCAACGGTTTTTAGATCCTGACGGAATGTGCCTTTGGCTTCGACCGCGCAAGGAAGACCTCTTGAGATTGCATTAGTATCGTGCCAAGGTGAAGAGGGACTTGATTACATTTGGCACGGAGTCGGTGTCATGGAGATCGACGAAATGGTGAACAGATTGTTCGCTGGGTCTTCCATGTAAAAGAAGGGTGAGCCACCAGGAATGACGTTACCGGCGTTGTTTATGTTGGCCATGATTTGGAGTGCCAATTGTGGAGTCAATACCGCTGGTCGATTGTACACAATACTCGCTGCTGACATCTCACTGTAGATAGATATGGAGATTGAGGCAGCATGAGCCGCGATAGTTAGGAAATGCATCTTTGGGACCTGGATGGAGAGACGAGGAGGGTGATGTGAAGCCGAAAATAATCTATTTGAAAAAGAATCTCGTGAAGCCAGGAAGCTCTTCGAGGGGCACTTTGTCTAGCGCATTGGGATCGCGCTATGGTCGCGAAGAAACTAGACATCGCGCAGAGCTAAGAGCGTCAATGAAGCGGATATAAAACGACGTATAAGATATCTTACCACCGGAAGAATTTCGTAGCTTTCGACGAATCGCGACACCAGGTGTTCTGCTCGATAATCAAGCGTATGAGCTTCATCTACTCTAATAAAGGGTTTTGCACACCTTCAGCTGTATGCAGTGTAAGGCTCGAACCATTGACTGCCATGAGCGAGAGGCTTCAACCGATCGTCTTACAAATGCAAATTTCTGCTGACAACTGTAGCCGACGCTCTGTCCTACCTAGTTACCTGTACGCCACAGGCCACGGATATCAATCTATAATATGTGGGTGGCTTAGATATCGGAAGATTCTGTGGCTGGCTTTTGGACCGTGTATCCGACAGCGCCTAAACAGCGTTGAGTGAACAGCCGCGCCCACCAGAATCCTAGCCCCTACTCCATCGCAGCCTATTTGAGGTTTCAGAAGTTGTCTCCGGGAATAGAAGCGACACAATCAACGCAGCAGCCCTTCCTCCATCGCTTGAAACAAGAGAACATGCGGGCGGATAATTGATTACATGTTGATGACTGCATCGTGATGTGTCTGCCCACGTCGAGGTCCACTTCAGCACTGGAACACTGGTACTCGTACTAGTAACTTCGAGACAGCTTGCAAGCCCAAGTTCTGCAATTGAGAGAACTGCATATGCTCCGTGAGCCTTGTCTAGAGAAGAGAAGTCCTGTCCCAGTGCTGGCCATCGTCATCGCATGATCCAGGTAATGACACTTACCCAACGATTAATCGGAAGTGAACGGGATGGAAAGATACGCAGCCTCCCAACCACGGACCGTATGCAGTGGGTATACTCTCCACATAGAGGCAAAAGCGTGCCTATCCGTGCCACGTCGGCAAGCAGCGATGTGCTTTAAGGGGTCGAATGGCATCTAGATTGCATGCAATGCTGAGATTTGATCTCTCTCCATTGCACGACCGCTTCCACTTTCGAGAGCTCCGGATCCAGGCAATGGTGGTGGAAGCGTCTTCTGCAAGAACGAGACGGTCGTGGATGCTGAAATGTTAGGCTCAGATTGCGCTGAGCTTGTACATGTCAATGCCAGGCCTTTCGTGTCGATTTTCAAGGCACTTTTTCAAGCAACCGGGGTGGGATGCTGCGCAAAAGAAGTATCATTAAAAGCAGCTCCTGGGTGGGGGTTGTACAAGAAATCTGCGCGCTGAGAGGATCGGTTCAAATCCTGTAGGAACGGTCAAAAGAGGCGGTATACGGGTCAGGAAGCAGACACGGGAGTCATAAACTGACCGCAGGTGAGCACATCGCCATGACTACCGATCTGCAGGTCGAGATAAATAACCACCACTCTCCCTACCTCATTTTCCTGGCCGTATTTGATCAAACTTTCCTTTCCTAGTCGTCGCTCTATTTGCCATTTTCTGTGCTAGTACCGTCGTCCTACACGGCCCTTTTTGAGTGCTCAATGTGTACTCTGATGCTGTATGAGTTCCTTGCGGTGGTGATACTGTCAGCCAGCTTTCTGTACCATTCAGACGCAAGGATCATCCATCTACCCCAAGTGTAGGTTGAGTCATGACTCGGCAATGATGGGACTGTGCTGATAACACATGAAGCAACGCTACCAGAGCTATAATTGAGTGGACAGGCATGGGCGATTCGTATGCCGCTGGAATCGGTGCCGGGCGTTTGATCCACTTTGATCAAGGCTGCTTTCGCTATGATGAAGCTTACCCGGTCGTACTTGATGGCGAACTCCAGCCTCGCCCATCGAGATTCAACTTTGTGGCCTGCTCAGGCGACAAATTCCCAACAATTTTGGAAAAGCAGTTCCGTGATGCGCCATCCACCAGAACGAGACCGAACTGGGGAGACAAACCGGAGTTGGTGACTCTGAGTATGGGTGGCAATGACATTGGCTTCAAAGAATTGGTCTCAACCTGCATATACTCTATTCCTATTACTCTCAGGGATTGCGACCAGATCATCGCAGACTCGATGAAACGCGTCCACAGCCCCGAATTTGTCAGAGATACTAGCGGCGTTATCATCACGGCTCTTCTCAAGGGTACCGCTAGGGTAGGTCAAGATTTCAAAGTCTACGTGACCGGCTATGCGCAGTTCTTCAACGAGCAGACTACACAATGTAATCACGTCAGCTTCAGACCCTCTTGGTCACAATTCTTGCCGAAACAATACCTGACAATTGAGAGACGCCAGAGACTGAACCTGATTGCTCGGGAGCTCAACCTCGCGTTGAAAACCGCCGTCATGACTGCGAGCGTCGGTGCACCAAACAGAGTGTTCTTCGTCGACTACGACGCACAATTCAATGGCCATCGATTCTGCGATCGACATGAGCCAAATCCTGAAGATCCAAACACATGGTTTCTTACTTACGGGTCCGATGAAGCAGCGATAGGAGACTTTCTGAACAGCATCCCTCGAATCCATAGTCTCTTGAGCGGCCAGTCGAATAATACCCTTAGCGAGAGCGAATTCTATCAACTCATCAGCCAAGCAGCGGAAGGCGACCCGACGAAAGTCATTCTTGGTGCAGGAGCGGTCCGAATCTTCCATCCGAAGCCTGTGGGCCATCAGGTCATCGCGGAGCAATTGAGGTTGGCAATCCTGGCTACTAGAGCGCTTTCTTCGACTGGAGCGCATAGAGGTACAGCATAGACATTGGGCCGCTCTTCTAGCTGTCATGATATTAGATTCGAGTAATTCGTTTCCCTTGAAGGAGACTCATCTCTTTCAAGCAAGCATGCGGCTTGTCGCTGGCATAGATTGATGTACTGGTCGGTCGTCTAAATCAAAGCGGAATCGATCGGTCTTGTAGTCAGCCTCTTTGGCTCCAACAAAGAACTAACGTGACACTGAAAGTATCTCTTCATCAACCACATCTCAAATAATCATGAAAATTATTATCTACCTATAAAAAGAGTTTAGTAGCGCCACATTTAGTCATGAAGAAGATATCTATATCTTGGTCCCCGCAGATGAGGAAGTAGATCTGATTCCGCAATTCACGGTGAAAATCTAGTATCCGAAAAGCCCTGGTGATGTCAGACAGCGGAGACTGATTTATGTGCTAGATGGCCAGAGAATATAAAGCCTGACGTTGGGAAGTCGGGGGTGGCTAGGCGAGCCTGATCGCTGTTATTTCTCAAGCTGATATTTTGAGGACCGGGAATTCAACGAACGGAACAGGCAGGAGAGGGTGGTCATGGTCGCTATGGGTCACTGGTATGTTGTTAATCAGTGTCGTGAGAGTAATGGTAGCGGAGGTTGTGACTCTTGAGAGTATCGGAGCACTGCACAATGACGCCGGAGGCTTGCTCACTGATATGTGTACCAACATTCTGGGCCAACTTGTCCATACCACCTGCCTTCTCTGCTTATCAGAGCTTGACCGTGGAGCGTCTGCGCTGGTCTTTTAGTATCAACCTGTCCCGAGGAGCTACACTATCAAGAAAATACAGATCGACTTCCCAAGTCACGGAATTGGTTTTGAGGTGCTCTAGCCCAGCTTGATTTCTCCTGCGAAAAATCTCTGCAACTCTTCCAGATATGTCTCCAATACCACACGTTCATCTTTGCCACAATACCATTGGATTGTCGCGAGCTCGAGCTTAGGGAACAACTTAGACTCCCGTACTTCCAAAACTCTGTCACGGACCTCGTCAGGTTCGTGATAGGTGGGGTAGTCTTCCATGGTCGATGAAATCGTGAGGTACTTGATCCCGTGCAGTCGTACCACTGCCTGCATTGTCCATTCCCACCAGTAGCGCCTGCTGCCGAAAAATGTCAGTTTATCGCAATTAAGATGCAATTTCGTGATCGAGTGTCGATGCCCCTCTGCGATCTGGTCCAGGAACATCTTCAGTACACCTGGCCTTTTGAAACTGAACCGGTTAGTGGAGTACAATATGTGTGCCACTTCCTCGAAAAATCGACGAGAAACGAGGAGCGAGTCCATGATAGCGTCGGCGCCAGGTCGAGAGGAATCATCATCATCATTGACGAATGTCGATGTGATGCCAGTGAAAGAGGTTGGCATAGCTGGATTCGTTATCATGTCTGGGTCGCCACCACTGGTAGCTATGCTGTAGATGCGCCAACCGCCGTAGAGGTAGGAGTAAATCTGATCCCTCAGCTCACGTGGAAGAACACCAAAGCGGCCAAGCTCAGGCCTGAAAGCTAGACCGGTCGTTGGGTGTCTAGGTCGAAGCTGCCGTGCCATCTTGTTGATCCTGCTGAGAACACGATGACGCTGGCACTCTACCTGCTATTGCAGACTCTCAATCAGCAGTAAAGTAGATCCCTTAGAGGGATGAGTGGAGTATAAGTAAGGAAGCTTGGGTTTGCGCAGATCGAAACACGTCGGACAAACCTTGACAAAGCATCAGGCAGACAAAGCATAGGCAAACCACTTCTATCATTGCATGAGTTGCGCATCAAGTCACACATCACCGCTTTCAGATAGAGGAGTTTGTTGGCGCCCAAAGCTCCGGCATATGCTGGCAATAGACTTCGCGCAAGCGAGCCTCGCACATTCCGCTGCAGCTTCAATTCTGCTTTGTCCTCCTTGCAAGAAACTCTCCGCCGATACATGGTTAACTTCGGTGGTGACATGTTCTGGCAGTGATGTTGTCGACATTTCGTGGGATACCCACATCACCGTATCGCCTCTGAACCCATGCACTAAAAGAATTCCCTGCTTGCGAAAAGGCTGCCACTGAGCAACCAGCAGCCGGATGCTATGTTTGACTGCACCTCGGAAATGCTGGAGTAGGTGATGCTCGAATGTAGACTCAAAGGCCAATACCAGAGCACAGACCACGTTATTACTCAGTGGTTACATATTCCCCAAGATCAGATCACGCACCTTCCCCAAGTACCAGTCGCCGTACTCGATACCGTCCCGTGTGTAATCGGATTTGCTGACGGCGCTGACCATATTGATTGTCGCAGATTCAAGGGCTGGTAGTGCTTTCGAGTTCGAGAGTTTCTGGCTGAATCGAAAAGTCTCACGAGAGGGTACATTGCTGCGTAGATAGCTGCTTGCCAGGTTTGCCTCACTTATTATTATGGTGATTGTCTTGACGCCCTGAAAATGTAATAGTAATTTCACTGGATTGAGACAATCGGTCCAGGAGGTTGATCTGAGCTCGTTGGAACTCAAAAACAGCAGCACGTTGGTGATGGAATATCGCTGTTTTCCCCCAAGATGATCGATATGCCATAGATCTTCAGGGCAACTGAACTGAAATTGGCGGTTCGAGTAGAGCATTACTGCCACTTCATCCGAGAATTGGCGCGCGACAAGAAGCAGGTCTAGGAGAGCGCTGTAGCGAACTTGCTCTGTCGCCGATCGTCTGCCAGCAAAGGGTATGGCTTTCCATTGGAAACCATTTTTATTAGATTCCATGGTAGTGCCTTGTTCTCCGCAGAGGTCGAGATAGATCTCATCCCGTAGCTCTCGTGGAAGCTTGCCCAGGAGGCCAAGGTTTACTTCGACACTATAGAGGGCTTCAGTAAAGTAATGCAAGCACAAGTGGTCAAACGGCTAGTCTACCTAGGCTCCGGCTTCGCAACGAGGCCTGTTTTCGGCAGTATACGCCGAAGCTGGGTTGGCATCTTTGCGTCGTCACCGAGAAGATACTCAGCCTGACATGCGAAACGCTAGTCGATATGCGATCGGGGGAGCAGGAAGATGTCTGTATTGAAGGCGAAAGGCTATGTCCATCAAGAGAGCCTCGATCTCTGTGTGTGGTAACAATTCGGTCGAATGAATTGTTTGCGTGATCTGTAAGGAAATGGACAGCCAAGATCACAGGTCAGATGAACCGTGTCAAGCCTTATGCCATGCACTTCGTTGTTCACCACTACAGCTTCGCTTGTTGCTTTGCATAGAGTCGCTAAAACTCTCTACTAGAATATCGTGTCGTCGATGCTACTTTGCTGATAGAGCGATATGCATCCGTTAGCATGAATAGGGATTGAGTCTCGTAAGTACCTTTACGGAATCACGCTCTGGTTCCTTCAACGATGTTCTCGGATACTGTGTGGCTTTGGTATTTGGCCATCGCTGATCGTTCGGTCCATCGCCATTCCGTCAAGACGTTTTTCATGTTTGCAGAGAAACGTTTGTGGCTAAGCTAGCCATTGAAATCAGCACCCTGTCAACGCAAACGGGATGGCGGAAGGGTATGAAATTGCACATTGCTTGATTCTAGATCTTGCTGTGTGACGCTAGCAAAGAAGGATTGAGCCCAATATCAACACCAGACCTGGTGGGAGGGAATTGCTAAGGCAGGATATGAAAATTCTTGCATGGGAATGTGTGGGTGCGATAAGCAAGCAGGCTCAATCACTACAGAATACTAGCTGAAATCCTCGTAGGCTTGAGCCGGATTCATCGATTCAACGAGTGTTCTAGCCAAAAAACGATGATTCTTGCGATTTTCCCGTCTCTTTCCCTCAAATCAAGTGATTTGTAATCCGATGCGAGTATTGACACTTCCAGGGAGCGATGTCTTCCCAATTGACGGACTTGCAGCTTACGAAAATCACCGGGTTGATCATATTCGAAGAGAACTATCTTGAGATAGCGCAAAGACTGGAATCGAGAAGGTAAAGTAGTCTTCAAGAGATCTTCCCATTTTCGAAGATGGAACGAGTAGAAATTGAGTTCGAGTCGCCGAATCTGGGCACGAAGCTTGGGGCGTATCCGAAGAGTGAGGGAGTGAACATTGTTGATCTTACGGATACGGAACGTGGAGCTGGAATAGAGGACGAGAGCTGCTTCTTCGTACACTTGACGGGATACCAATAGAGCATTCAGAGCAGTTGGCCAATATTTGCTCGGGGCGCATAACCAGTCCTCTATGTTGGAAACTCGCCATCCCTTGGTGGCAGATCTTTGGTTCAACAGAGAGATGGAAAAGATAGGTTTGCGAGGTTTCGTGCGGTACGAGGTGAGGTCTGGCAGGAGAGCTAGACTTCCGCAGACGTAAAAGTATATCTGGTCACGGATCTCGCGGGGTAGCTCGAGGAAGGGAAATGGCTCCTGAATGCTAGAACATTCATGAGTAACGTCACAACGGCTGTAACGCAAAAGATGTACTCAAGGAATCGGATCTGGACTCGACGTCTGTGAGCTTGATCGGCTTTTGGGGTATTTGCCCCCCTGATGATGCTGGTGGACGAGCTGTGTTCCGTCCACAAGGGAGACTCTAAGACGGAATTCATACCAGCTTCAGGCGGTACTTCAGACATGAAGTCGCGCAAGCAGTCTGGAATCAGTGTGGAAGCCCTGGCCGGTTGTTCGATCTGGTCCGGGACTCAGGGTTGCGCAGGAGCAGAGATAGGATAGGTCATGGGTCCCACAAGGACTTTTCCTCGAATAGAACGTCCCTTACCGAGTCCCTTGCGCCGATTGGTCTGCGGGTGCGATATCTTGGCCCGACTCGCGGGGGACACAAAAATTGGCAACGTGCCGAAAATCCGCCGGGGATCCCCACACCCAAATGTCGCTTTTCTACTAATTATTATCGCCAAATGCACCACAAATTATAGATATACGCAAGCGCACACGCAGTCCTAGGACTCCCCGGAGATCTACACGCTTTCTACAGAGACAAAACGGCAATTCTAGTAGTTCTATCACTATAAGATGTTCGCTATCTTCGTATACTCTTACGAGAAAGACGTCAAAACACAAGCCTAATCTAGATACGATGCAAAGAGCAAAGATTCAAGACGCACGCGAGTTTCTACTTGCAAAGAACATACCTTACAATTTACGAGATATCTTTAATCAATTTGGCGTTAAATAGTGCTTAAAATATCGCTATATTAAGTCTAAAAACTTTGCTCGAATCAAGCAAGAAAACGTTAAAAAACGCAATTCTAAAAACAAGCTCTTAAGAGCAAACATTGTCGTGACTAATTTTTTCTTAGAAGAGACAAAAATAGATTTTGAAGTTAAGAAAATAATATAACAAGCAATAGCATAAGAACTAGATTTTGATATATATTTTAAAACATTAAAAAAAACTCTTAAAGAATCTATAAGATACAACAAGTACAATACTACTATTAAGAAGAATCTTCTTAAACAAATTAAACGCGATCGACTTAATTAAGCAAGTACTATATTAACAAAGCAACATACAATTGAGCTTTAAAAAGAGATATGTTTTAACAATAAGTTTTACGCAAAATTTAAATTAAAAGAATAGCTCAAAATTATATATAAACGTAACGTAACTATGCGAGATCGATTTAACAATATTTAGTACGTTTAAAAGTCTACAAATACGCAAGCAATTAATAAAGTATATATATAAACAACAATTAAATAAAACTTTAAATTGTTATTTATTTATTATAAGATTAAAGATTTACAAAAAGCAATTATATACAAGACTTATATTGAGCAAATATTAAATATCGAAGTTATTAAATGAATTAAACGAGACGACGCTTTTGTGTTTAAAGAAGACGACGCTTTAAGATATAACAAAGATTTTAAAGCACACAAAAACAATTTTGTTGTTAAGTAAAAGAAGCGCTACAATGTTAAGACTTACTTTAATTGTTATAACTTGTTCGATTTAGCTTTAATTAAGATTTGTTAAAGTTCTTTAAAGTGTTTTTAATATAAAAGATTTTATTAAGACAAGCAAATACTTAAAAAGTTATTAGAGAAGAACTAAAAATACATTACGTAAAACTATATTAACTATTTAGTAAGCACAATGTTGCAAAGACTTGAAGATGTAAAAAGACTTAATAACAATAGAACTAGTTGATAAAATCAAAGAGATATATATAATGTGTAGCTCAAAATTGAATATAAATAAATGTAGTTTCCTGTCATGTCGCCGGGCTCGCCCCCCGGGCGCGTAGGGGCAACCCTTTTAGTATATATGTGTAATAGGTGGCAATCATACCGTCAGGTCGTGATTACTATGGTCTTTTGGCACGATGAGGCCCGGGGCACCTATTACCCCAGGGGCGCTACACTACTTCAAATTTTACAAATTTACATTAAATAATAGCGAACAATTGGTTCTATTGCTTTAGATATTCTTGTACTAAAAATAGAAGAGTTGCGAAAACTAATTACAACAATCTTGGTGTATAAGATCTTGAAATAAGATCGAGCACAAGCAAGCGTTGTGACAACGCTAATTGGCGTATGCCTCTCGCGAGCTTAAAGCAACCCTCGAGTCAAAGTAGTTGATATGACGAGCGGACAATGCAGAGGAGAAGAACGGTCAACCCTTCCTCATCCCCTGATAGGATGGACAGCTGTCCTATTACGGGGAATATCGGTCCCACCATTCCATCATTTCCTGCCAAAAATCCGGTGCGGTTCGCTCATAGATTCCAAAAAGTGGTCCACCGGAGCCAGGTGTTCTGAACGAGGAAATTACGACATTCAGTGGGCGAACACCGCCTGGTCTGGAAGCTTGCAACCGATAGATCCGTGACTCCGCTCTGGGTGACGATTTGCGACCCTTGGACGATAGCTCTATATTCAGATATTGCAAGCAATTAAGTTGAGTCCAGATTTTATCCTTGAAGGCCCGCTGCCATTGCTCGCGCTCTTCTTCGCCCTCATAGGTAGATGTATTAAGTTTGAACTCGAGGCTCCGTATTGCGCCACGCTACGTAGGAGGCAGGCTATCAATGAAGCAAGAAAAGGAGTTGAAATCGTGAACCGGAACACAGAGGTGGAGAAGAAGGCTAATATCGCTTCGTGAAGAAATCGGCGAGATACCGGCAGCGTTTCTCCAATGATGGGACCGAGAAGCTTGGATGCACTGTATCGTTTACCGAGCTCTGCGGAATAATCCTCACAAGGCAAGACGTCGATAATCTGGGTTTCGAACACATGGGAATATATATGGTCGCGGATCTCACAAGGTAGCTCGAAGAACGGAAAGGGTCCGTTGAAACTTGAGGCAGCGCTAACAGAATCAAAGTCTGAAAAGAAGCAAGACTCACTCGAAAGGCAGACTTTGCAGCGTGTGCAGTGTCTCAGCATAATTTTCGTCGTGTGCTAGACCATTAGTCTCTTCGCAATCGGTCCAGTCGCTGGAGATCGAGGAGTCATCTTCATCCGTCGCCCAATCGATCATTCTTACTTGGTCTGCGCTAGACGATTGATTGTTCCCATCGAAGTCGAGTGCTGCCTCGACGGAGAAAAGAGAAGTGGTGAAAGGTTTCTAATTCACGTTACTTTTTAGATGCAATTTCCCGTCGGGCTAAACCTAGAGCACGGTTTTAAGCTTCTAATCTCCGAATTCTATTTTCAATCCTACCTGTTTAGTAGCAGCATCACAAACAATATAACGAGTAATCGAAATCTTCTGTGGAATAGATGTCCATATATAAGGTCAAGATCGTAGTATTGCGGTCTGTAAGTTACCGAACAACTGGTACCTCTCATGCCAGAGCAAACGTATCTCTGGTCCAGCCAAACCACTTGTTCATTCTCTTGCCCATGACGCGGAACATGATAGGATCGATCTTCGCCACCGGATGCGGTTTATGGAATACAATCTTCCCAGACGAGCTCTCGCCTTCAAAGACCACGGCAGATCCACCACCGTGTCGAGCAGTGAACTTGGCATCAGCCATGGCCTGAACAAAGGCGTTCCAGTCTACGCTCTTGGCGGCTTCCTCCGAATCGTTTGGAAACATGGTCGACAGAGTGTTCAAGGTCTGCTGCCTAACGGGAACGGTGGAGTGAACGGGTGGGCCCTCATGACCGATGGTTTCGTCGCTTTTGGCTTGCAGCTCTGGAACGATTGGTTCTTCAGGACGAGTCTTCACCTTCCGTTGTTCTCGGATCTTGAGAGCTGATGGCTGAGATTCTGTGTCCGGACCCCACATCGTCTGTACAGGCGCTTTCGTTGCCGCAGCTGTTGGGGCTCGGATGTCGGTCAGGACACGTTCTCTTTCTCTTTCGAGATCAGCTAGGTGTTCTGCACTAGTTCCTGCGCGAAGATCTTCCGTGGCCGCTGTGATCTCATCCGCTGTAAATCCTCTATGACGGAGCAGGGATTCTCTACCAGCGCGGATTTGCGCCCATAGTGTGTTCAACGTCATGCGAACCTTCTCGCTCTGCTCATGCCAGTCGAGATCCTTCTTCCCGCTTGGCGGTATTAGTTCAAGCAAGTGCTGCACTTTCCTCCCCACGCCGACGACGTCCAGGCCTTTCTGTGAGCTCGGAAGGTGATCATCAGGATCTTCCATCACCCTCCAGGCCAGACGATGTTCGGTTTTAATAACGTCGCTAACGTCCCTATTAGTATTTACAGGTCTATGCAAACGTACGGCCATGAGCAATTCGTGTGTTGCAGCGTAGTCTGACAGTCTATCGTAGAGAGCCTGATCTAGTCGAGCTCTTTCGGCTGCAGAGCTTTTCGAAAGATGATCGTCGAGGACTGCGAAAAGCATGGCGTGATCGAATCTGCGTTCCTGATCAGGGGGGCCAAGAAGCTGAGTAAGACACCAATCCAATCGGTCTTTCTCGAAAAGCTCTCCCTGAGGAGTTCGAAGGGTACGTTGGTAGCTGACTTGACCAGGGACACTATGATCATGACTATAAGCGTGACGGAACCCAGGGCGGTCTGGGATGAAAGCTGTTAAGTGCTTAGCCCAATGATGCATCTGGTTGACTAGTAGCAGCTCTAAAGCGCCCAAAGCACGATCATATTCGGGTGGAAGACGCTCGCCTGGGTGAATGCAGTCTCGAAATCTTTGATATTGTACTCTGACATTTTCGCACTCTTCGAGGACCCACTGCCATTGAAAACTGAAACCAGCGTCCCTCGAGAGTTCTGCTCCAATGATCTGATGGGCGTCCTCACGCCTTGCACCTTCGATCACAGCACCTGCGCTCAGAATTCTGCTGTAGCGGCGAAGGTAGGCTGGATCCGTCTGAAGGAGCCACAAATGGTCTTGGGAAGCCTCCAATCTCGTCCGGGCAAACGAGACAAGATTGTCTACGTTGAACGTCGGAGGTGCAGAGAATGGCTGATTGAGGTAGGGCGACCAGAATTCCACGCTATCAGTTTGTTTGAAGCCCAAGCTGGTCATTTGCGCCCACTTTTCAGAAGCCCCTGGATGAGTCATGTCAACCCCCTCAAGTAGCTGTTCCACGGCTTTTCGAAGGAAGCCCATCAAGCATCGCTGTGCATCCAAAATCATTTTTCCGCGAGGAAAGCCCACAATATCCCATCGATGTGCAGCCCTCTCATTGTACGGGGTCAGATCCCCGTATCCTGATCCTTGCATTACAATGCACTTGCGCGAGAAGTCTGCGCTGATGTGCCCCATTTGCCAAGCCAAAGTTAGCTGCTTGTTGTCGAAAGGGGCCCATTGTTCTGGCGTATAGCGCGTTCTGTTGTACAAAAGACTAAGTAGTCTTACATGATCGTCTTTCAGTGCCTCCAGACTCAGGTATGGGAGTAGCCAGGCAGTGCTGTATTTACGTGCCTCCTTCCAATTCAGGAATTGGTAGCCCAGACGCGGATGGAACCATAGACTGGGGTACATGTCGGGCGCTACTTGTAACAAAAAGGCCTGCCTTTTATCGCGGCTTTTCTTCTTCCAGCGACTGATGATGGTATTGCCATGAGAGCAGCACCGATCTCGCAGAAACTGTAAGTCGTTCATGATGCTGGTGGTGCACTCTTTGGCGATACTCTGAGCTGCTGAGTCGGAGATCTTTCTTTCGTAAACAAATCTGTCGACATTCTGATCGGCTAAGCATCGATATTGCTGGTCACAGTCTACGCATTCGCAAGGCGGCGGACAGATAGGTACATCGGGCCTTATGGAGTATTGAGGTCCCTTTCCTGGAGGCGGTTTGCCTAGGGGCAAATGCTCTGAATACATGTTCTGCGTGGCAACACAAGGTGATGTATGTAGACGGTTTGATGGACTGATGGTATGGTTGTGAAGCAATGCAAGTCGGAGAGCTCAGGAAACCGCGTCTTAGCGCGTAATGACGCGTCCCTCATCGGACGCTAGACTTAGTTTCTCATCTTCCAAAATTCGATATACTTATGGCTTGAATCCTATGAGTGTCTCAGAGATCCTCGTTCAGGTCCTTCATCTTTCAGTCTAAGAAAGCTCGCGATACGTCTTGAGTATCCGACATTGACGACCTGAGACTGGAACCACCCCAGTGCCAATTCGGATGTCACAGCCAGGGCCGTTAGCTCGTTAATGCCAGCTCCTACGCCTGCAAGCGCCATGCCGCCTGTGGTATTATCAGCATACCCCAGGAATATTGGAAATTATGCCAGCGGCTTTGTGCTTACAGATGAAGATGTTCATGGTATGCGCAGTGCTTGAGACGATCATCCCAAGGATTAGGAATGCAGCGCCAATCAATGCAACGTATCGTCGGCCCATCAGGTCGGACAGAGAACCAACGAACGGACAGACGGCGGCCAATGCCAGCAAGTTGGCTAGGACCTTGTATCGTTCAGCTGGACATTGCGACCTAGGACTACTTATGTTGACTCACAAACCAGATCCATCTATCAGCGCCTCCAATATCACGGTAGATGTAGGGTGGAATGCTGCCTGGGAATCATCAGCTGGAATTTGTGAATCCATAGAAGAAGCCGACCTAAGAGATATAACGGGATTTGCGAGCCGGTCCATAGGAAAGCCATTGCAATGAGGGACATGATCCTCCTGAACGACATCTGACCCTCGTGTCAGCTACTGAGTAGGTGCTGCTGTTAGCTGCTAGGCACTTACACGAGGCTCGTGATCATGATCCTCGTTGTCGCCATAGGTGCGTAGTCCATCCTTCTCGTAGTAATTGGCATGGCCAGGAATGCGTTCGTTAGTGTGAAATGGTTTCAGCTGGATTGCAATCTCCTTTTCCGCACGCGAGCTTGTAGAGCTGGGCGACATGACTTCGACTGGCTGGCGACGGGGCAATTCTGTGCTAGAAAGTAGAGAACGGTAAGTGGGGACTTGCAGGCGTTGATTGATCTAGACAGCACCCAAGGGGTGAACGGTTTAGAATCAACAGGACAGTGACGTGGACGAGAAGGAAGAGTCGATTGCTTGGGTCACTGTGGATTCATCGCATCACAAGCGCCTGCCGCCGGTAGCCAGATAATAGACGCGGATATGACCTCTGGCGCTGTAGATGGGCAACATGGGAGATTATATAGTTGACCTCGAGAAGTAGCCATGTCGAGACCTCCGTGTCGTCACGAGGATGTATTGGGTCAATACAGGCAAGTTGCAGGCTAAGGCACATCAAAGGTCCGTAGCCTAGAAGCGAGCGGACTTTGGGCCACAAGAATGGCATATTGACCTACCACATCCGTCTTAGTGTTCCCATTGCACCAGTGGACTCGTGCAATATCATTGGATGTATGGGCAGCGGCAGGAGTCGTGTGGTTGCACCTTTGCTCGATAGGGGATTGATCGCGCTGGGCAGAATTGTGCCGACAAGAGAAAGCGGGGTCCCGAGGCATGCATTCCACATCAATCCATGAGGGCAGAGGAGCTTAAAGTAGTGTTAGATCCGGGTTCAATTTGCGGGGGAGGAACTATAATTCAAGCTTAATACCAGTCGAGATGCAGAGCTTGTAACATCGTACTGGTGGGCGTCTCACGCATGGATGGCCTAAAGTACGAGTGATTGTACCGAGGCTACTAGTGGCGACAGACATACTATTGACAGACCCGCGCTCAGCAGCTTCGTCCCACGTCTTCGGAAAGCTGTCTTCGATATTGGCGTGGAGAACCATTTGATAAGTCCCAGTGATTCCGACGTACTCGATTAATCTGGGTCCGCAAAACTCTTTGAATGTAACTTGACTCATTGGATGCTCGGCAGCAGGACTGCCGATTGTATTCTTCCGGAATATTGAATGGGTGTCCACAAGCTTCAGAGTGTGAGGCTTTCGCAATCGGGCAATATGCTCCTTCAGCTGCAGTTGCAAGTACCGCTTGTCCATCTTGCTGCGAGACATATTCAACTTCCCTTCTTCACCGAAGACGTCTCCAAAGTGATCCTTGTAGAACCTTCGTATCTTCCAGATGGGTCAGATGCACGATATTCCACTGGATGCAAATACCCAGATGAAAAGGATGACAATCCAGGCCACGTGAAGTCCTCCAGGATGATGTGAAATGGCAGGAACCTCACCAATGTGATTGATTGCAGAGTGGAGTACCTATAGCCCTGCGAAGGTAAGAAAACACAACGAGAACTAAAGACAAGCAACTATCCATGAGAGACGGAAGTGAAGCAAGAGGAGATGAAACAATCATCGCACTTAGCCCTTGGATAGAAAGCCTACCAGTAAACCACAAGCATACTGTACACCCCACAGCGACCTGGGGCCGTCGATGAACTGTAGTGATCTGCCAAGTATAAAAATGGTCAATTATTCTTGGCCGTCGATGATGGGAGGCAGTGCGCTCTCGAGGCCAGGAGTCAGCCGAGATGTATAAGTATATACGCAAGAATTATACAGATCAGAGGCAACGGATGCGAATTTGGAAAGCTATTTGCGGTCTCTAGGACTCAGCATAAGCTCGGGACGAACGTGCTTGTCAAAGTCCTCTTCAGAAAGAGCTTTCAATTCCATCGCACTTTCTTTGAGCGTCAAGCCTTTTTTATGTGCATTCTTGGCGACTTTGGAAGCCATGTCGTATCCGATGACCGGGTTCAAACAGGTTACAAGCATCAGACTACCCTCAATCAGCTGCTGTTCGTAGATAATTCGAGATCTGGCTTACCTCTCATGCAAGAGTGTGCTGATCCTCTTCTCATCGGCCCGTAGTCCCTGCATAAGGTTTTTTTCGAAGCTTCGCATGCCATCACTGAGGATCCGTATGCTGTGGAGAAGGTTACTTATCATTACAGGCTTGAAGACGTTGAGCTCAAATTGGCCGTTCATGCCAGATATGGTTATGGTGGTATGATTGCCCATAACCTGCGCGCAAACCATCGTCAAGGCCTCGCACTGTGTTGGGTTAACCTTCCCAGGCATGATGGAGGAGCCAGGTTCGTTCTCAGGAAGCTGCAATTCCCCAAGACCACAGCGCGGTCCAGAACCCAGGTACCGGATGTCTTGTGCGATCTTGAACAAAGAACTTGCAAGGGTGTTCAACGATCCGGACGCCTCGACAATCGCATCATGAGCAGCTAGTGCTTCGAATTTGTTCGGAGCAGTCTTGAACTCTGACTTTGTCATCTTGCTGATCTCGGATGCGATGGCTTCCGCGAAGCCCTTGAACGTATTCAGTCCCGTTCCAACAGCCGTTCCACCTTGTGCAAGTAGCCGGAGGTGTGGCAAGGATGACTCCACGCGTTCAATGCCCCTTTCAAGCTGCGTCGCATAGCCTGAAAACTCCTGACCCAGCGTCAACGGCGTTGCGTCTTGGAGATGTGTACGGCCAATCTTGATGATCTTCTCGAACTGCTCCGCCTTCGCATGTATTGCATCCCGTAAGCTCTTCAAGGCCGGGATGAGCGATTTCTCAATCTCCAGAACAGCCGCAACATGCATCACCGTCGGGAAACTGTCATTAGATGACGCGGACATATTAACGTGGTCGTTCGGATGGACTGGCTTCTTCGAGCCCATCGTACCACCGAGGATCTCAATTGCACGATTGGAGATAACTTCATTGGCATTCATGTTGGACTGCGTGCCGGATCCCGTCTGCCATACCACCAAAGGAAAATGATCCACGAGCTTCAAGGACGCTACCTCTTCAGCAGCCTGCTGTATGGCTTTTCCAAGCTTCGGGTCTAGTCAACGCTCAGCTCTGTCGTCGGCTTCAGAAGTTGGCAAGTTTACCCAGGCCGTATTGCATGTTGACTGTGGCCGCCGCGCCCTTCAGGATGCCAAACGCCCGGATGACAGGTGATGGCATTCGATCTCGGGGTTGGTTGATCTTGAAGTTTTCTAATGATCTCTCTGTTTGCGCCCCCCAGTATCTGTCCGAAGGGACCTGGATCTCGCCGAAGGCATCGCTTTCTGTTCGTGTAGACTGCAGGGACGTCCGTTAGCATTCCAGAATAACTGAAGAAAGAAGGCTTCAAGGCGCTGTCTGACCATGTTGCGTAACCTTGTCAAGGTATAAGCATGTTGGAGTGTGGTTGTAGGAGCTCGGAGGTGCTTTGAGGTTTGCCGGATGAAGCGTAAGGCATGTGAAGATCGAGGAGCCGAGCAGCATGGAACCATCATTGCGACTGCTAACCTCTTCCGAAGCCCCGCGAGTGGCTGCCTCTACGACTGCTGCCTCGGACAGAGTCAATGGCTGCTGTAATTAAAGGAATTCAAAATGTCTTTCCTAAGGAGGCCGGCCATCTCTCTCTATCTGACACGAGGAAGAAGCCGGGGAGCCTCCCCGAAATTCCCCGTTCGAGGTGGTCAATGATTCGTTCTCCAGGGTTCAAGTAGGGCATTAAGTGTAGATACTCGGTGCACCTCAATCTTCTATTTTGGGCATTGTAAAATCCATCATTCCAACACTTAGCATTGATCCAGACTCGAGGAAGCGCTACTAATAGGAGGTCAAGGCCATGTGCGTCATTGGTAGAAGGCTTTTACGATGGTGGTCCTCGAACGTCAACCTTTTTGAATATAATAAGTTCCAGCCTATCCCAAGATATGTATACCAGTAGCCCAACCATCCGGGTCATCCTTATACTTTTCAGAATTGGCCAATCTATTAAGAGCCGAGGCATTCATCTACATCTTAGCAGCAGGACACATTTATTCTTCAGGAACACTCAGCAGTGTTCCGCAACCCGATCGACGCAGCCACCGCAACCCATGTATTACTCAAGGAATGCAGAAACGTGGGAAGAACAAGTGTGGTCAAACATATCTGGACAAAGCGACGACCGCTCTTGGGTCCTCTGAGGCCAGTCCTCAGCCAACGTTTCGTTGAATAGTTTTGGAAAGCCGCATCTACAGCTAATATAAATAATCACCAGTTCTTTGGGCAATTCTGCCTGCTTTCGCCTCTCCAAATGGGCCGTCATATCCTCTGTGTTAGAAGCCCATAAATCATTTCTCGTCAGGGCTCAAGCTTCGTCTTATTAGGAGAATACGATTTGGGGCCATTATCAGGTCATTCCTTCAAGCTAACCGCTCAAGCCATTTTTATATGACTCTCTTTTCTTACAACATCTCCTAGTCTCACCATCTCCTTCAGAGCTGCCTAGCACGCTGCCCACGTGTATGAACTCTTGTTGCCGAAGTTGACTCAAGGTAGGACGATCAAATGATTATGAGCATAGGCTATACCAAGATGCTACTGTCTGAGGGCAGAGTCGCTAACGCTCGTGGCAAGCCTAGGCATTCAACCTGGAATTGGATTTAATGCACATCAGGTTTATTCCAGTACTTTATACTTCAATATATGAGGCAGATGGAACACATGTTGCTGGAATAAAACTGACAAGCTATGACCCAGGCAGCAGTGGAGTCATCGCTGACTATTATCCTGCTTTACAGCTCGTTCCATCGTCTCATCGACTGAATCCGCCTGGGAAATCTCTGCCGTTTCCAAGCCACTCTCCTTCCATTTTCGCGGGCTAGGCAGCATCGCATCGTTCATGATACCGCAACTAGCCGTCGTCATGTGTCTACCTCAACTTGCGACACGGGTCCTGGCATGGTGGGCCAATGGACCAAGGTAGCTCTTCTATACTGCCAATCGACAAAACGAATTATCACAGACCCTAGGACATCACCAGGCGGCGCTCGGTTGTCACATACGAGGAGAATCACCTTGTTTGGCCGTGAGTCTGGCGTCCATGGTTATCATGCGCCACACCGATCGATGTGGATTATGTTTCAGGTCATTGCAGGATCTTGAATGCTCAATCAGACCTTTTCGCTCTGAAGTTACGGATTCTGGCCATTACTGCTTCATCCACCCATGGGAGAAGGGAAGAAGTGAAGGGACGCCACTGTTGCCTTAGAGCGTCACGCCTGCATGTCACCATATGGACGCCACTCTACCTCCAGATTGCCACTTGCTTGGCTGGACATGCTTACTGGATCTCAAACGGCGGCAAACTTGAGACTCTGCTACTGACCGGTTGCACGGAGGGACAGGAAATGATGTCGGCGTGATCTGGTGTCGGCAAAGATCCAGGAGGCGAGGGATTGGGTGAGTCAGGACCCGGATCGACGATTAGGCGCCAAGCACAACACCAGTCATCGGTCATCACCCTGCTTTGTTGCCAGATCGTCGAATACGCCACACGTCGAAATCAAGCATCGTTGAAAGAAATACCCCTTGTCTCCTCCGTTACGCATTGTACCGCATGTTGCGTCTCAGCGCATCCCGGCAGCTCCTCGTATCTCAACATTGTGAATCTGCCAAGAAGTTCCGCACTCGGAGGCTCAAGCAAATCTGTGCGAGGAATAGCCAACAGCTAGTGGAGGGGGTTTTAGCTGTGTCTGGCTTAGCGTGGTGCTGTGGATATTGAAGATCCAATGAATTGTTGCTGATGCGAGGCAATATCTTGAATACTTCAGCAATCACGAACACAATCACACTGTGGAAGGATAGGTCGCAAACAGACATTCCGTGATTGAGCGTGTAGCAGATGACCGTAGACCTGGTAGGCACCCGTTGCCAAGTGCACACGCCCCCGAGACGTCTAGTCAGTGAGCTGGCAAGTTCCCAACAGCTGCAGAGGCAAGAATGGCAAAAAGGGATCGGCTGGAGTCATACGGAGCACGCTAGGGAGGGCGAAAGCTGGCTGGCCGGAAGGGGCAATTAAAGTGCGACACGCAACTAGAAAGCAAAATAGGCCCTCTCCCGCCGCTCTCTCTCCGCCTCTCCCCTCCTACCCACTGCACCATGTATCACCAGCAACATTAGAGGACAGCACGCATTCTGATCTCAGTCTGTGTCTGCTTGATATGTTCCTTGGTCCAACCTCTCCACTCCACCTCTCTGTATTTCTAGCCCCCTACGTATTTCTTTCGTCTACCTGTACCACCACAGTATTTCCGCATGCGACCGTAAGAACAAAGCTCCTTCTCCCAGCTTTCTTTCTGACTGAATCTGAAGGAGTCACAAGCTAACAGTCACTGCGCTCTCAAAGGTTTCCTCCGCTGCCTGATACCCGTCTTTCACAGACTAACCTAGCGCTGTCGTCTTGTCTGGCCTCTGACACAACACCCTTGCCACTCCTTGCTCTGCCCTCGAGTTACCGCCACTTCATCCGGATACCTTCCTCAGCACCTCGACGTTCATTCCAACCTCGGCCTATACCTTCACTGTACATTCTCGGCACCTCACACTGCGCATAAATATCCTCGAGTCCAGCTCGTCACAGTCAACAACCTCTCACACCAGGTTTTGCTACCGCATAAACCACCGCTCCATGTTCCTCACAGTTCTCGAGCTAGTAGTCAGAATGGGTCTCGTACCGAATATCAGTCTTCCAGTCGCCTCGTATACAAAGCCCATCGTAACCGTACCCGATAAGAGATCCTCAAGTGCGTTGTGGTAGGCTCACATCGCGCAACAGTCTCTCTTCGGCAACAGTTTCTACGCGAAGGGAGCTACTTGCTCTTCCGTAAACGGTTTCTCACGATTGGATTTGTATACACGGCGACTGGAAGATACTACACGGCGCTGTCACATCGAAGGTTGGTTGAGGTTCTGAGAGGAAGGTTGACTCATCTGATCTAATCTTTTAGGCATACACCGAGTCTGCCTACTCAGGAGTCAAGTGGCGTCTGGATCTTGAGTCAAAACCCACCCTTTTATTTGTAACTTAAACACGGTCGCGCGTATTATCGACATTCCCACTACCTACATCCGCATACTGGGCTTCCTGCTAGAGCTTGGAGCTATCCTTATGGAGACCAGCTCAGACAATGATACAAGCTCACCAGCTTCTTCGCCCTCGTGCTCCGTCTTCTCCTACGATGCAGCATCAAGCCAATCTTCAGTGACGTCGGCTTCTTCAAATTCGGCAGACGGAGTCTGGGATAGTGACGATGGCTTCTCCGCCTACGCAAATCCCCCCCAGCTACCTACCACAGATGTTCAGTATCAGCTAGCTCGTGTCGAGTCTCATGCAGGCGCTGCTGACCATCCACTCACTCGCGATTTCGAGGATGTATTATGGCGAGATCTTACGGAATCAATCCCTGTATTGGAGGCGCAACAAGTATTACCCATCAGCGCTCGACGGAATCCTCGCCGGACACAACTCCGATCTGGAGTTCGTTCACAAGACGGGAGTCTGGATACATCAAAGTCTCGACCACCGCCCTCCCTGGTTCGGCAAGATGTGCGCAAAGATAACTTTGTAGATGGCCTTGTTGGTGAGCAATCTTCGGATTCTGCTATTCCGTAGGTAGATGCTAATTCAGCCGCGTCCGCAAGACACCACAACACAGACTATCGAAACCATTTGGCCGCTGTCCAAATCATGTCCGAAAGCTCTCAGCGGAGATCAAAAGCTTATCCCTCTTCGTACCTTTGTACAGGAGGTATTGAAACGATCCAGGACCAGCTATTCGACACTGTTGGTTGCACTACACTATCTGATCCTGATCATGTCATCCGTCCCGAAGTATGGAAATTTCACAATGGAACAGGTTGAGGACTCGGAAGGCTGTCGGGCAATGCAATGTGGTCGCCGCATGTTTCTGGCTGCCCTCATACTGGCCTCAAAATACCTCCAGGATCGAAATTATTCAACCCGAGCTTGGGGCAAAATATCTGGTCTTCAGGTCTCGGAAATCAATACCAACGAACGAGTGTTCCTCTCTGCTGTTCATTGGAAGCTGCATATCCCGGAACTCCTCTTCCAGCGCTGGGAGCGCATCGTATTAAAATATTCACCGTCGGCGGCCAGTAACCCACCTAGGTCATGCCCGACGGCTTGCCGAACCTGGCAATCCCTTATTCCACAACTCAATTCCGAACTGGATCAGTTTGATGATAAGGGATGTTTGATATCGGATAATGATTCGGGGTATTACTCTTCCAGCTCTCGCGCAAGTTCGAGGGACAGCTCTCCCCATACCAAGCGCACAATCTCAATCCGATCTATCCCTCCTCATCTTCTCCCTACGGACCCTTCGACAATACCACGCTACCTCGAACCAACCCCTTGTGAAGCAACATCTGAATGCCGGATGCTACCTCCACTTCAACCTAGGGAGGGCCCGCTTCCCACCCCGACGTTCACCCCACGGAATATAGCTCTTTGTACTCCTGCAGTGAGTGCTTCAGGCTTGCTTCCGCGAAAGTCGTCGATGGCTGTTGCTCAGGCTCATATTCGGAATCGCCTGGATAAGTCACTTCTCGACAAGTTAGACGGTGTTAGTCCTCTGTCAGCGACATCCGACCCGATGTCCCTTCGACGATGCTCTCGTACCTCATCTATAGCGTCTCAGTGCTCTTCTTCGCCAGATTCTACGGTCTGGGATCAGTTGACGAATCCTTCCCGGTCATCTTCGATCTCATCAGTTTCGTCATCAGCTAGTACAGTGTCCAAGCCGGATTTGGCTTGGCAGGCCATGCATCGCCGTGTAGACATGCAATCTGCGACCTGGGGGCCTGATCAATCTGGTATCCGAGATTCATCTTTTACAGGTGACGTCGTCTGGAGTGATCCTTTTTCTAAGCCCGAGGCTGCCAGACCCGTAGACGGATTCAATTTTAGTCTTGAAACGGAGGGCTCAACGCCATCTCCGTCTGACGCTGCAAAGGAGCGGGCATCCGCTCCTACCGACGATGAAAGAACTCCCCGGGCAGCTCGGTCTTGCACCCCAAACACACGAATGCCCTGCCAGAAAACGTTCGATGCAGCAGTCGCTTTATGCGAATTGGATCTAGAACGCATGCCTCATTTTCTTCCACGTCCTCAACCGACATCTGATTGTAGGACTCGAAAAAGGGAGCGGCCACGCTCGATAGATACCACGGTGCAATGTTTGGTCCGTGAGAGGGTCAAGCCTCGATCGCTGGGGAACGTCAGCCAAGATAACGATGTGGGAGGCATTGTTCTGCCAGACATGCGCCAGGCAAATTCGTCGTTCTTGCGAGATAACTACGAGTCAGCTGGCCGCATGAGAAAGAAATCGGCCAGCAATTTGCAGTGGCTCGCCGCAGAGGAGTGTCGCAATAACCGTGAAGTTGCGAAGCGTGCTGTCAGATGCTGTCCATGGTCAGAGACGGAATCTGGCTCCAACAACAGCCTCACACCTCGTAAGAAAACATGTATTCCTGCTTCTTGTCCGGAGCAGGGCAAGACGGGTCTCTGTGTGCGTAGTGGTAACACTATGCCTACGAAAGCTGCTACCCCAGCTATTGCAAAGACGACGCCCGCACGGAATCAGAACTCTAGGCCGCAGTCAGGGTCTGCAAGCCGCACAATGGGGTGGAAGGAGAACCAGGCTTTTCATACCAGGTCCACATCAGCGCCTAGCATCAAACCAGCCTCAATCAATCATTCTTTACCAGAGACTATATCAAGTGATATATACTTCCAGGCAGCTAGCGCCGAGCTCAAAAGGATGGTACGAGTTTCTCTGGGCGAATGTACCGATGATCGCTCCTACGGGAAACTCTGGGGACAGATCATGTGATCGCCATGCTCAGCATGGTAGGTTGCGCAAGTTTCCTGCCTTCTACTGGCCCTTCCAAGGGTCGCTTGAGGGAGTAATTCAGGGGGGAGATGGGGGAATAAGGGATCGAGACACTTGTACAAAGTATCTTGAAATGGGAAAGAGACGAGGAGGAGATGATAGTGGTAGTGGATATTAGTTGCATTATTTAGGACACTTAGGGTGCTATCTGGGCAGGATGCTACTTAAGGTTGCTTCAACTGACAGCATGCATGTTCAATCATTCTGTCCTTGGACTTCATGGGAGATCTACTGCTCACCAAGTCACTCCGACCGCTCCACATCTGGCTTTCGATCAAGATCGGGCACCCATGACATCCACAAACAGACGCCTTGATCCATTTCCGTAGTATATCCTCTACCCATCCATCCACACCCATCCTCCCCGGACTTAGAACCCGCCTCATCCCCATGCCACCCCTTCAGTATCCCATCCGCAACATCGCCACACCCAACCCAGTATTCCCTTCCCCCATTCACCCCCACGCCCATCCCCTGAACTCCTCTCCATCCCTCCACCCGCCCCCCCAACGAACCCCCTGTAAACCCACTCCCAAAACCCCCTCCTCCTTCCCCTTTTCCGAGATGCTCAAGATGCAATGCAAAACCTAAAGGCGTCCGGGCGAAGGTTCAAGGTGACCGTGGTAAATCTCTCGAGGTGTGCCTAGAAGCTAAGGATTCTGGATTGGAACAACGGAAGAGCTGGTAAATTCCCTCCCTGATACCCCTCTTCACCCTCGACTCCCGTCCTCTCATCTCTGCTCATTTCTCACTCTCTCTTCTCCCTCTGACTGTCCCACCCCCCTCTGCCTGTCCCTCAACCCCCCAATTCTCTCCTCCAGTCCCCTCTGCATACCCACCATCCTCGCCCTTCTCTCCTCTAGATATGCGATTCGCGCTTCGGGGGGGGCGGTGAGTTGTTGCTTGACTTCCTAGAGATAAGGGGTGAATTAGTTAGTGTGCATCTCCATAATAGTAGGGGGGGGTGAGAGGTGGGAGGTGAGGGGGAAGTGAGAAGGGAGAGGGGGAGGAGAGGTAGGGAGGGATAAGAGAGAAGTAAGAGAAGGGAAGGGGGAGAAGTAGAAGTAGATAGAGAAGGGAGAAGGGAGGGACGAGGGGAAATTACTTGTTGCGTTTCCCGTGAAGCCTTAAGACTGGCACCGTACCAGGCGCCGGTTGCGGCGATGGCGGCGATGGAGAGGGAGAGGATTAGGGGGCGGGGGGCGAGGCGTGGGGGGGAGAGGGGGGTGGTTGTTAAAGGGCGGGGAGTGGTAGGAGGTAGAGGAGAGGTTGTGGGAGAGCGGTCTGAGAAGGGGATGGCGGACTTGGAAGGGAGGGGGGAGGAGGGAGGTGGGGGCATTGGGTGGTGTGGTGTGAGGAGTGAGGAGAGGGAGGAGATGGGGATGGGGATGGGGATGGAGATAGGATGGTGGGAGAAGCGGGCCGTGGAGCCGGCGTAGGGCTGAGATTTTGCGGATGTTGCGGGCTTGGAGGGGATATCTACATGGACTATTGAAGCCTGTCGCTACCTTCTCTCCTTCTCCATCTTGGTTTCACAGCTCTTATCCTATTTATCACTCAATGGCCCTTCCCGGGTGAGCAGCCGACCCAACCTCGAAGATCCCATCCGCCCCAGTCTCCGCCTCATCCCACCCTTCTCCATCTCATCCCACCCTTCTCCATCTCATCCCACCCTTCTCCACCTCACCTCAGGCAATGCCCACCCCTCGCGTCTTTATAATCCGCCACGGCGAGACAGAATGGTCCCTCAATGGCCGACACACCGGCACTACTGAGCTCCCCCTCACCGCCAATGGTGAATCCCGCATCCGCGCCACGGGGAAAGCTCTTGTGGGCGACGACAGACTCATTGTGCCAAAACAATTGGCTCATGTGTATGTCTCTACCCCCTTCACCTCGCCGCAGCCCGCACTACACCACCTAAGTATACCACGGCTAACCCTCCCGCTGCCTGTAGCTACGTCTCCCCTCGCAAGCGCGCCCAGCGAACAGTAGAACTACTAGATCTCGGATGCAAAGGGCGCCTTCCGTGGGATCATGACACGGAGGGAGCCCCGGCGCCGAAACCTAGGACAGACGCGAAAGTGCAGGTGACTGAGGATATTCGGGAGTGGGATTATGGGGACTATGAGGGCAAAACGAGCAAGCAGATACGGGAGGAGAGAAGGGAGCAAGGACTGGGAGAATGGGATATTTGGCGGGATGGCTGTCCGGGGGGAGAGTAAGTCGTATTCTCTCCTTTCTAGGGGGATGCCGTTCCGTGCTAGAATGGTAGATGGCTGATGTGGGAGGGTGCTACAAGAGCGCGCAGGGGAAATGTGAGATTGGGGAAAAGACAGGGAGAAACGCTGACACTGCGGGCAGGTCTCCCCAGCAAGTGATGGACCGCCTGGATGAGCTGATCACCGATATTCGAATACGCTTCCACAAGCCAGCCATGAGCGCTGATAAAGACATTGCGCCTTGTGCGGATGTTCTAATTGTGGCGCATGGGCATATTCTACGAGCGTTTGCGATGAGGTGGATTGGGAGGCAGTTGACGGATGGGGTGAGTCTGCTGTTAGAGGGTGAGTCTGAGTCTCTCATGGGAGGGGTTACGAAGGAATGGCAGTCGACTGGAGATGGTAATGGTAGGGGAGGGTGGTCAGGATGATGTCGGCTAAAATATGAGTAGCGGGAGGTGTAGGAACTTTGAGCTATGAGCATCACAGTATAGAGGAACCGGCCATATTGTAAGTCTTCCCTCCCATACTGACGTGGTGGGTGTAAGCACTGATTGGGTACTAGGCTCGGCGGAGCATTCATGGTCGATGTCGTTGAAAACGCGACGTCCTAGCCTCGTATCGAAGCCAGTTGATGATAGGCTGGCATACATACGCCATAATTCAGGGATCCTAGAGAATGATGACTTACGATGGCAGAGAAACGAAAGTGTCGAACGTCTCATGGGCTTTGGACACCACTACGGTTTCCCCTACGAGTGCAAGAACCCTAACCTCGAGCTGCAACAATGAGTACCAATGGTTTGATGCAACGAGCACCATTATCATTAATCTGAACGCGCATCGAGCAAGCTCCAAGTATGCAGTATCCCGAATACTGGCAAGAAGTGGCTCGCCCTTTCGTATCACTTATGAACAAACGCTTCAACGTAACGACGATGGACTGAAGGACCATCAAAAGCACATGGGTAATGAGGTAAACCGTCAAAGCATCTTGTCTTCAATGCAGCGTCATCCACAGTGATCAAGTGTTGTTGATTAATAACTTAGCCGCGGCAATATCTCCGTGTTATGTTGGGTTCGCGTAGATTCCTACACAGCTTTGTTTGCGTTTCGACACTACAGAAGTTCTAGTTTCTAGCGAAGATAGGAAGTTATACCTTGTATTGCTCGTTTTGAGTGTAACAAGGAAGTACTCTCTCGTTGCCCAGCTAGGTTCCAAACATTATCGATATGGCTGGGTATGTCCTGCGACTGCGTTTGGCTCCAACACTGACTTTATTCGCAGAATGGTAACAGAGCCTTGTCACTTCTGGAAGTTGCCTCGCGAATTACGAGACCAAATCCTCTATTAAATTTGTGGAGATCAGAGCATTGGAATCCACCAAATGACCTATAACAAGACGAGACTCCGCTCTACCATCTTGTATCCATCACCAGTCCTTCGATACGCTGACGATGAAGGCATCGACTGTCACCATATCTCTATGGACATCCTCCTCACCTGTCGCTTTGTTGCGAAAGAAGCTGCGATTATTATATACTCAACCACCACGTTCTCCTTCAGTCAATACGAGCCGCTTCTCGCATTCCTTGCTACTCTGCCAACGAAGTATCTCCATTTGATATCCAAGGTCGATATAAATTTCCTCCTCAGAGTCTCTGGTCAGCGAGTATCGCTCTTGCAAGATGTCATCGCAATGAATCCGCTACTTCAGCTTCCGAATCTTTCACACTTGACGATAACATTGAAACTCGATGAATACTCTTGGGGCTTCTCGGAAGAACGTTTTCACGTCAAAGCGATGAAAGAATGGAGGTCATCTAAAGTGCTGCCAAAACTTAAGTTCGCAAATATCCGGATCAAGGTTGGCTGCGTGGGTGTCGACTTGGGCCCGTTCATGGAAGAGGTTCGAGACCTCAGGCAGGACTTGATGGACGGTAGTGTTTCTCAGAGAACAAGGAAAGTAAAGGCCAGGATACTCGACTTTGAAACCTTCAGAGGCTTGGATTAAGGAGATGGGTTGCCCCGTGCTGGCATCTCTTATGGGACCACTTCTTCTCTCCAATCACGAGTCTAGGAGAATGCATGCAAGACAGCTCAATGTTAGACTCATTCGAGCAGACTGGAAGATAGAGAGGAATCCTAGTCAGTAAGAGGCAAGACCCGACAAAAAGGAAATCCAGCTTGGGCCACATCTTCTCTTCACTTCTAACGACCGCTCCTGGTTCCTCTATCGTGAACCCTGTCGAGAGTTCTGCTCATCTTCATTAGTTGGAGCTGTTTCTGCGGGTTTGCATCATCCCGGCTATATAAGGTATTTACACGCTCACGCGACACGCCTACACGTCTTACCGCTTTCACCAGCCCAACATGATTGGTGTTCATGGCCTCCAGCATCACCAGCTACCATGGTTCAGTGGCTTGAGGCTCGAGAAAACCAACCAGAAGCTCTCTGTTCGAATCCCCTCGCTAACAATAACACTTCTAGTTCCGTCGACCGACTAGCTACCGTTCGATGAGGACCTGGCAACACTAGCCAAGAAACAGCAACAACAGGTCTGAGCCCTTGTCCGCCGATACCGCCATCAAGTCAAGAGACAGTGGGTCAACACCGCCACCAAGCCAAGACACAGTGGACCAAGTTGCCTACACTCGGCTGGAGAGCGCCGTCCAAAGTCTCTCACCACTAACCTGGGCAGCTGCAGATGTTCAGAGTGCTTACTGGGAGCTATATCCCATGGGCTTGTAAGTCCTACCTTCCTCCTAAACCCTCGTGAGCTTCTGGTTGGTTTCTTCTTTTTGCCTGCCATTACTCTTTCCTTGCAACATACCAAATACAACAAGAACTAGCCCCACAACCTATAACACATTCCACATCGGTATCACTGCTGACCTTGTAATCATCCCGGTGAACCGCCATCTTGCACCCCGGGAGAGTGCAATCCTTAGAGGTCGATCTTAAGAGATTTCCATTCCTTGACACTCTCGAAAGACGTGTTGACGAAGTATTGGTGAATTATTGGTCAGTGCTATCCGTATCTGAAGCGGCAAACAGTTAGAGCACCTCGCCCACTTGAGATAGAACACCTGTAGGGTGATATTGGGGGACAGGGACTAGATGAAGACTCCTTCCCCATTATAGATTCGATATCTTAGGCCTCTCCCACCGTATGACGGCAGTCCTATTCAATTCAGGGACCTCAAGAGACAACCGGCCGTTATTGCTCATTCCTACAAGCTACTTATATACACCGGATTCTGAACAGTAAAGAGACACTGGCTTGCGTCACAGTGGCCTCCTAGCTACGAAGGTCTCCCTGAGCTTTTACGGTTCTCCAGATCTCGTGATTGGAAATTGCCCCTTGTAAGCGTCTAGGTTTTGGATCAGCAGTACCTGTCCCGGTCTTGTAATTGCATCAAGCCCTTTGTACTGCTGGAGAAAGACAGTTGCCCTGTCTTCTTTATTACAGTGGCGTTGCAGGGCGCCAGAAATACCAGCCCCTACCTGGACCCTTGGACCCTTTCAATTAGCACAACAAAGGCACCAACAGGACCCTATCTAAGAACAACCGCGACCATGGCCTAACGGCTTCATTGCAGCACCAACCAACCAGAAGCTCCATGTTCGAGACCCTATGCTAACAATTACTTTCATAGGTTACCGCTCCTTATGTTGGCACGGCGTTTCGCTGCAGACCATATTGACTCGGCCCTTCGTTGACCCCATTGACCCGTCCTTCGTCGAGCCCATTGACTCGGCCCTATGTTGACCCCATTGACCCATATTCCCAGCCTCCCATCCAACTACAGGTTCGCATCGACAATTTACTCGGCTGGAGAGCGCCGCCCCAAAAAGTCTCTCACCCCCCACCTCAGCCTGACTGCAGCTTGTCTGAGAGCGCTTCCGGAGCTATATCGGAGGGATGTGTAAGTCAAATCTCAATCCTCTTCTGCACATTCTGGAGCTTCTGGTTGGTTTATTTTTTTCTCTTGCTTTGTCTGACAATGTATCATGTCAGAGTCGGTTCGATTCCCTTGACACTCTAGACTAGATTAGTATGTTTTTCAAGCGACGATCAAGCTAAAAAACCATTGCCGCGATTGTCTTATTCTGCTGTAAAGTCTTAGGTCATCGATATTAGCAACTGAACTCTATCAATGCGTGTTTGCCAAAAACCAAGTCCTTCTCTACGTCCGAATAGCTTAGGGTGAAAGTAACCACAATGTCACTCCGTGCCGTAATACCTGTCTCGAAATCCTAAGAGTGATGCTCTTCAACAGTCATACCACGGTCTTTGGTTGACAAAGATATGTTTAACCCTAGGATGCCCAAATTTCTCAGCAGTAAGTGTTTTGTTATGTGGTCAAAAGGACATTATATCACATCCACAGCAACCATGGCCTAACGGCTTATTTGCTGCACAAACCAACCAGAAGCTCCACGTTCGAGACCTTGTGCTAACAATTACTTTCACAGATTCATAAGAGATCTTTGCCCGCCCGGGAGGTCAAAGATCTCTCATGAATAAGCTCCTTAATTAACCTCCAATCGACCCTTCGTCGACTTTACAATTAACCCCGTAACCTCCTAGTCAACGAACAGGTTCCGTTAACATCGACAACCTTCTCGGCTGGAGAGCGCCGCCACCATAAAGCCTCTCAAACCCTACCTCAGCTCGTTGCTGAGAGTGCATCCGGAGCTACATCCGAGAGGAGCTTGTAAGTATAAGCCCTATTCCTCTACACATTCTGGAGCTTCTGGTAAGTTTGTTTTTGTCTTTGGCATTGGCATCTGAAGTTCAAGCTTAGAAGTGTCGATTTGAACTCCATCTAATATTCTCAATTGGAGGATGCTCGAAAAGAATGCCGGTTTGCCGACGCCGGTTTCTTCTTATCACTCGAACACCTAATCGCCGATATTAAACACTGCGTGATTCTAGACCGAAACACCTTTCTCGATACTCCAAAGGTTACATCCTGAACAGCCATGCTTCTTGGCAGCCGAGCTGGTATTCGAATCCAGATTGTAGTGCCTTACCGATTACCTAAAGTAGTTCAATTAACAGACCCGACGCGGTATTGAAACCTACAACTGCTACTATCGACCCACTTTCTATCACTTTTTTCCAGGGCAAGAAAGCCAACAGCAACCATGGCCGATTGGCATCTTGCTCCAAAAATCAACGAGAAGCTCCACGTTCGAGACTCTGCGCTAACATATAATGTAGAATTTCCGTTGATATTCCACGCATGCTACCTGATGGATCCTCCTAGCGACCTGACCCCCCCTGGTCGGTCATCCATAACGAGTTGACCGTACACCCGCAGTCTACTCGGTCATCTGGGGCGAGTAGATCACACGCTTGATCGATCATCCATAGCGAATATATCGTACACATGCCACCTGATATGTAAGTATCTCTTCCTTCCCAATTCTTAGGAGCTTCTGGTTGATTTGAGTTTCGGTCTCATTATTTTCTTCCTAACGCTACCCATAATATAGATGTAGGTCCCTGGGAACCAAGAGCGGGCAAATATTCACAGAGTATTGTTGTTGCGTCCACCTCGATATTGCAGCTCCCCCTTCATAGCTCCCTTCCCTACCCTATCCCCTCTTTTCCATCAGCCGAAATCCCGTCTCTGACGCTCCTTGCTCGTGCATCACTTCCCCTCCTTTCCCATATCCTCATATCCCTTTCTGTGTCTTCACCGAAATCTGCACCGCCCGTTTCCTTCCTCCCGAGACCTACACTGGAATCTCAACCCCCTGGTTTGCGTTTACGAATAATCTGTCTTTCTTCGCCCTCGCCTTCAATCCTGTCTTTTATCATCAGCGAGCCCATAAAGCGTATTTTGCATCGGGAAAAATACGTGATCTAGGTAAGAAGTAAACCGACGGTCAAAGCTATGTTCCGCTTACGGTTATAGCTTCTTGAACCAGCCGTTCTCACTGTCTTCTTTAAACCTGAGACTCGACTTTTGAGCAAAGCACTGGATTTATGGTGAAAAGCGGGAAGAAATGTAGGGAAAGAATAGGTTGCGCTAGGCAAAGACATGATGGGTGGTTTTGTGGTAACAAATCAGTGTTCTTGGTGTTTTTCCATGTTTGCAAGGATCATTGGGCGCTCATTAGAAGGAACATTTCAAAGGGTGGCAGAGCTGGGGTGCACAGCACAGAGATCGGAGGCAGAGGAGGGCATCTATTAGAGGGAAGTCTGAGCCTCTACATTTATGACTCAGTATGGTATGCATCGACTGGGTCCCTTATTTTAGCATCATCTCTTATTCGCCTGATTCATGGAACCTTTGTTTGTTAGTTCTCCAAAGCCCTTTGATGGAGTCGGTGATGACTATTGAACGTTTTGCCGCTTTGGCAGTGGGCCATCACTGGTCTTCTAGTCGCTCAATATTTTATGTCGTCAGTAATAACACTTCAACGTTTTGCCGCTTTGGCAATAAGCCATCACTGGTCTTTTAATCAACCGCCATTGCGTCATACTTTCATTATCGCGCCATAAAGGTCACCGGCTGTCCAACCTTTGTCGCGCTTTCTTTTCTATCCGCTGCCCTTTCCTTCTACCGAACGACCGTTTCTACGTTCTCGCTACCGAGTAGGATCACTACCACTTGTTAAATCATACTACATCATGTCGAGCAGTATGAACAACAGCAGCAGCAGCGAGCTGCCCGAGGCTTCTGACCAGGAGACTGAGCTGAGCCTTGAACAGGAGGTGGACCGAATATGTGCACTAAGTAATCAAGGATGGAGAGATCTCATCCAGAGTCTACCAGTTCTACCGCAGCCCACCGTCGAGTAAACAGGAGCGGTACTGGTCAACACTGAGGCAGCGCTTGACGAATACAAGGCGGAAGTTGATGCCATTGAGAAATTCTTAGCAACCTACTTAACAGCCAGTGGAACTGCTACTAGGTCAGAGCAGAGCGAGAGAGTCACTTCGTCGATTAGCAATATACAGCTCGACGTCGAACACATAGGTCAAGTTGACGAGGCCGTTATCGAGGCGTTGCGTAATGCTTTCAAAGCCCAACCTTTACTGCTCAAGGCTATCGACGAGGACTTCGCGCGTCAGACCGTGAAGGATGTGGGAGACCGCGTACAAGTGCTCGGAGACCGTGTAATTCAACCTCTCAAACTGGCCGAATTCAATACTGACATGTTGGCCAGCTCCAAATTGCCTTTTCCCAGATCCAGTACCTAGAGAAGACTACATTCGTGGACTTCGCAAAGCGATGTGGGACGTACTTTCGACACCAGCTCCGCCACGTCATCAAAGCGGCCGACGAGGTCCAGCGAAAGCTGCAGGTGAATGTCCGATCCCTCAAGACGACCTGTGGCGAGCTGAAGAAAAATAATGAGAAGCTGCTGGATGAGGTAGCAGCGAGTGAGCAGCAGCGCGACGAAGACCTTGCCAAGGCGCGCCAAGAGATCATCAGTTTAAAGCAAAGCCTGGTTACGAAGCGCATGGAGATCGATCGATTGTAAGTTACATTACTTGACTAATCTCGTCCTGTTCAGAGTCTGCATAGTCTCTGCCCACAAAATACGTACTCCTAGCTCAATTTGATTGATCGATGACGGAGAAGCGAATGCTGATTGAGATTCACAGGACTCAGAACTACGAAAGCAAGAGTAATATCCTGCTCAGGGAGCATGGAAGACTGATCTCTGGGATGGCGGAGAAATACAAGCCAATGCTTGAGGAGCGGCTCCAGCTACAGAAAGTGCGACTTGAAGGGGAGCAGGACATCCTGAACAGGTTGTCCGCGAGGGCCAGCGATGAGCTGCGGAAGGAATTGAGCGACGAGAGAGGCATTACCGAATTACTTCGGGCACAGGTCCAGAGGCTCGCAGCCTCGGAAAAGCAGCTAAAAGAGCAGCTGCAGACCGAAAAGACAAACACTGAATCTCTAGTTCAGCACATCGGCGAGTTGACTTTGGAGAAGGAAGCGCTCGAAAGCCAGCCAGAGCCCGAGCAGAGCAAGACGAGTACACTTCAGGGAGAAGTCCCGGACCTCATTTGATTGCAGTGCGACCTGGAAGCCACTAATCAATCACTGGAGCAGGAGAAAGCGCACTTGACGCCGGCAAAGTCTACGCTGGAAACCCAGTTGCATGACGCAATGACTACGATCGTTTTGCTCAATCAACAGAACGGCGACTTGACTTCGGCTAAAAACACGCTAGAGTATAGAGGCTGAGATCATTATGTGCGTCCTTGAGAAGGGAGATATCGAATCTGTTGAGCTTGGGGTGGGGGGGGGGGGCAGCCATTGGTGAGGATGAAGTCTGCAGGTGTCTGCAGAGTACCGCGGGAGTTGCAAGATTTGCAATTGGCCCTAGTCTCGAAGACAATGAACGCGCTGATGTGGGTGCTGACCTATTTGGACCCTTTGTAAGGATGGTGTCTCATATATGAGATTGAGGTGGAATCCCCTCCAAAACCCCGTGCTTCGCGGTGATTCATTATCGACGTGGAACCCCCTCCAGAAATCCGTGCTTCGACGGTGATTTAGCATCGAGGTGGAATCCCCTCCAGAAATCCGTGCTTCACGGTGATTTAGCATCGTGGTGGAATCCCCTTCGGATATTCGCGTTTCGCGATGATTTAACATCGAGGTGGAATCCCCTCCAGAAATCCGCGCTTCGCGGTGATATAGTATCGAGGTGGAATCCCCTCCAAACAACTGCGCTTCGCGGTTGTATAGTAAGGAAGTGGAATCCCTTCCGGATGACCGCGCTTCGCGGAATACCATCGGCTGGCGTGAGGATCACCTGTACGTGGTGCCGGCTACGAACCTACTGCTTGTCGGTAGAGCCAAGTATCCTCCTTCTCCGTCTCCTTGTGAGATAGAATCGATAGAGGGAATAGTCACCCCGATTGCGTATGTAGAAAAATCTGAAGGAGTCTTGGGAGATAGCAATGTATATGCTCTGACCAAATCTTTCATCTTTTCTCATCTTGCATTGAAATTCATACGGTCAAGTACATTCTGGACCTTGAGTAATTGCTCGAGTATCCATTGGTCTTGGGGATCATACAGGGTCCCCTATTCCCAAATTACCTTCACCATCCCTATTCCACTTCAAAAACTCCGACAAATCTACAGGATGGAATTCCAATTGAGCTAGTGCCCTTGGGCCGAGCTTCTTTCAACTGGGGATGGCCCGGGAGAGAACCATTTTCGGTGATAGAAATGGTTGTTTTACTCTCGTTTCTCATTCTGTTAAAAACTCAAATAACGCTCCTATAAAAGGGGAATTTGAGCTCCAATAAGCACTCAGTATTGTGTACATTCCTATGATCCCATGAGTTTCGTGAGGAAAACTCGCGAATGCATGCTTTCTGCCTCCTAACATCGTAGCCTTCTCACCGGTCTCTCTATTGACTTGTAGAAGCTTGAAAATCATCGTTCTTGAGACTTGATTAGAGCTTCAGAAGTTCCTTCTCGTCGAGTTATGGGGTACAAAAAAGGTGAGGTACTCTGAAGAGTGAGTAGCAATGGGGAGAAATTAGATCTTCAGGCATTCTGGATCGGGGTTTTGGCACTGCGCCTTGTCGGATCTGGAGAGGAAATAGGGTGGATTTGTGCTCAGTGAAGTAAGTGTAGTTTCCCTGCTGTAAATACAGTTTGTCAATAGGACCATATGTATCCCACACCGATAAGGGTACAACATCTATCCATTGCGACATCCTAGCTGTGACCAATTACTTCTCCCAAAGTTCAGACAAGCTGAGCCGTAGATGAAAAAAATAAAAAAGGGGTGCGTCTTCGGCGGCAGTGTGAGGCCGAAGACACGAGGTCAAAAAATTGTGTCGAAGACCGAGGTCTTGACTTTTGCCCGAAGGCCTTGCGTTTTCTTATGGATGTTCTCGCCTCATCCCGTTTGGTTGTGGATGTTCGGACGTCACCCTTTCTGAACGTGATAGACCACGAGCTCGTCGAGCTTTGAGATCAAGAGCGGATCGCTCGAATACGAGCTGGTAGCAGCAAGCGACAGGCATTGACTCATAGCCCGGAGCGGATCGCTCATCGATGACCAACGCAGGATAGGAGGACTTACGGCATTGCGTTTTCTTATGGATGTTCCGCCTCATCCCGTTTGATTATGGATGTTAGACGTCACCCTCTGAGAGAATGACCGGCGCGTAAGCTGTACCTTCATCGGGCTCAGAGAGTCCGCGACCACCGGTTGGCTGCGGCTCACTCCTCTTTCTCCTGCTTGACTTGGCCATCTTGCTGACCCGGATGCTGCATATTTTGGCCCTGATCCTGACGGCCCTGTCCTTGTGTATTGCGGCCCTGTCCACGGCCGCGCTGTCTTCCCCAATTACCACGATTGCGGTGATTGTTTCCGCCGCGGTAATAACCGCGACCACGCACCGGCACCTGAGGCTGCACGAAGGGGGCTGGCTGGGCCGGCTGTGCTGGCTGTGCTGGCTGTTGGGGGCGAGGGGGAATCGGAGGAGGGACAGGGTTTGGGCGGGGGGGAATCGGAGGGGGGCCAGGAGCGTTGCCGCCCTGGGGGGGAGTGGGATTCTGCTCGTCCGTCATTGCTTCGAGTGATAGATGTACTGTTGAGTGCGTAGAGCTGATTCAGTTTTGTAGAAGCAATAGATGTGCAATGTCAAGATGGATACGAATCTTGAGTTTTGCGGGCGGACGAGGAGGAAGAAGAAAGAGGAAGAGGAAGCGAGGGAGGTGATATCTATGATAATTGATAATGCGCCATTGTGGGCCGAACTAGCGACGCGCTAGGGGGGCTTCTTCACCAAGGGAACCTCAATCCGAACCCTAGATTTGCTGACCGCACCCCTTTGTTTGCAATCTGGACCATAGCTGCGTTGACAAGTGATGGTGCACCATTCAGTGGCGCCCGAGGTGCAACGAGATAATGATATGCAAACCAATATTGAAGGTTCACAGCAAAGAGCCGAAACGTCAAAGCATTCCACTTGTACGGGAAAAGGACCCAGAAGGACTGGGCATAGGATAGATGTCGGTGGTCCGGATAGTCAATGGAGGGTACGAATATGGGCTCTCTTTATCAGATATCATATACGAGACTGGTTACACCTACTGTGCGATTACAGTCCCCTAAAACCCCGCGGCCACCTGATCGACATCCAGGAAGCAGCTGGCATTGATACTGAACCCTCCCAATGGACTCTTGTCCCATCCGCCGGCACAAAGCGGTCACTCGATCCTCGGCATTATGACAGAGTATAAAGATGGCAAGTTGATGACCTGACTCACCAGTAAAGATTCCTCAAATTCTATGAGAAAACCTAGGAGCAGGGCTCGGAGAAAGTCCTGAACTCACATGCGATACGAAAAGCCCGCTAAAAAGTGCACCGTGCCGACGCATGGCATAGTAGCAAGAAGCCGACTCCTTTGTACCGAATAGCTTGCGTAGATGATACGTTTTGAAAGGTATAGGCCTGACCGATTATCAAGTCCTACCAAGATAAAGTGCAACCCTCCTTACCGGCGCATGGTACAATGAAAAATACAAGGGGGATGCAGAGAAGAGAGTTTCAGGAATGACGATATCTGCAGTCGGGAGATAGGGTCTAGAACCACGGAAGGCAGTCAAACAAGATCCTCAAACCCAGGCAGCTGAGATTCAGTAAAGATGGAATTGCAAAGTCTAAAGCATGGGACGCAGTATGAAGAGTGGCCCTAAAATTAGCGAGGTTTGGAAACCAGAGAAATCATTAGAAGATAGTAGCTACCTAACCTTGGATAGCCACAGCCGTTGTCGGGTCCATCAGGGTCGCCTCAGGATAAGTAGTCTCCCCACATGTCGCCGCACACCCAATAGCCGTGCTGTCCGGCACCAAGATGTTGAAATCCTGCATGCCGACTGTATACAACCCGTCCGCGCGTGGTGGCGTGCTTGGCATGTTCGTTCCCAGACGCGATGATGCGCATGTTCGTCGTTGATAGCCCCTGTAAAATTTAGCAGGGTGTTCTAGATGCGATGAGACCACTTGGTGCATCTTCCTCAGCGGAGCAGGGATTGCGTACCAAACTCTTCTGTTGCGCTGCGCAGTCCAGATACCATGGCAGAGCTTGTCGTTCCATTCACATTTCCTAAGCATGATGAGCACTCACAGTTCCTGTCGTGATCCCGTGTTGATCCTACCCATTTGAAGATGTTGTGATGCATATCTGCTCCGTCTCCAGATTGTTCGTTGAGCCGACGCTGAGGAAGGTCAAGGAAGGTACCCAGCCTTCGAACCACTGCGGCAGCTTGGTTTCGATGGTACCTTTGATACTACCCTCGGTGGTGATCTTGTTCTCGGTGCAAGTCTTATTGGTATTCACGTTGTCTTGGGAGCAGGAGTTTGAGGTGGCGCAGTCAATTTGCGCTCCTAAAAGATGAGAAGATCAATAATTAGCCACTTGAGCGAGTATCAGCATAGCCGCGGCCAACTCACCTGTTGAAAGCCAACCTGTGTGTTCGAACTCGTAATATACCACAAAGGTATCCGTCCTGCAAATTTCAACCCATTAGTCGCCGGAACAGCTAGCTAGTTAAGAGGTGATGACCCACCAGCAATGGGTACTTCCGCTCTTTTTATTATCACACCCTGAGTCCATTGAGAACCCGTCGCCATCCTTGAATTGGCTTGGGCCGTTGGCAAAGCTGGGATCCATGTCGCACGCCGGTAGATCCGCATTGCCGTAGTCGCCCACATTGCCGTGAGTGTAACCCTGAGCTTGGCGCTTTGATATAGGAATCGAGGGTCTGTATTCAAGGTATTGACTCTTCTTCGTGAACTTGGTTGGGGTGGGAGATGCGAGCGTGATGAGAAGACTGACTGCTGTAAGCCATGTTGATGGGTTTAAAAACATGATGAAGATATGGATATTGTTAATTTTGATTGGTATGACCCTTGACAGCTTCGAGAGGGTTGCTTGATGTGGATTTTGATCTGGAAAATTCTCGTACTTTATACCTAAGGTGATTGGCGTCAGTTGCAGACGCAGGCCCGTTCCATATCTGGATGTCCCGGCCCGCTTGGAAATATCATATTCCGCAATTACAACTCCTAGTCTTACAATGCTCTGGCCCGGGGAATTAAGGAGAATAAAAGGTCCTATTGGAACGCAAGAACAAAACAGTAGATATCACTGCCGAGTAGGTGCCAGACTGACGGCAGGCGTATTCTTACCATCGGCAGACGGTTGGGGTTTCGGCGACATTGTTTTCGTTCGGTTTTCCATGCTGAGCATGCCGAAATTCATCAGATGAATGAGCTTTGGCAGCCACGGCTGACAAGGGGCTCGTGGGGGCGCAGGAAGAGCCTCATGTTAGGCGAGCCGTGAGTAAACAATTGGCAACCACCCGCTATCGACATCTACCCCACGAGCCAATGCCTACGCCGAAGCTCGTTCCAGGAGTGGCGAAGCACAGGCTCGAAAATAACCTTTACGTCTACCCTCGAAACATGGAAAACCATTCAATTAGCTTCAAACTCTAACCTCGAAATATGAAACACCAAGACAAGGAGAAAAACAGGGACAGCTGGGCTCAAATCATTCCCTAGACCCATCAGCGCCCTGATATGGTAGGAGAAAGAAGTCACCCAATTGACGAAAAAGCGCATCAGATAAGAATCATAAAACCGTGAGTCTCCTTGTCACTACAGTTGTGATCCTCGTGCGTTGAAGCTTGCTGAAGTTCCACCGAAGGTTCGCGGTACACCAGCCAGCCGCAATGTTTTGAACGAACGGAGGCACGTTAGAAGTATCAGAGCTATTCTTAGTATCCGGCCGGAGATGCAGAAATAAGGTAGCGGCTTCGTTAAGCGCCAAACCCTATTTGTGCCCTATGCGAGCTTCTCTTAAGAGTTCAGTCTCGAGTACTTTACTGTAATTAGTGCAGTATTTCTGATTAGTTCTGATTTCTCGTTTCTCTGATCATCCAAATGAAGTGTAGAAACGAACTCCACAATACAAGGCTTCCTCCACTAAATAAAGAAGCACGTATGAGCCTCTATCATCCATGAGTAACTCCCCATTGCCAATGATCAAGACTATGGACATCCAAAGCCTATCCAAAACCAACACCCTTCAATGGCGCAGTCAATTGCGTGTCACAGCAAAGCAGCCAGAAGCTCTCCGTTCGAACCCCTCTGCTAACAAATATATTCATAGATTGAGTCGATACTCTACGACATCGACTTCAACATATCAAAGCACTCGGCTGATCATACAGCCGATGCAATCATCCTCTGCTCCCATTGGACCAGGCGGGAATCTCTATAACATGAAACCCTTAGCCTAACGGCGAAGGTGCTAGCTGCCGGCAATGTTGACAGTAGATATAACTAGGGCTGGAGAGTGCCCTCGCAAATGCCGAAAAACCTTTCACGATTTAGACCTGAACAGCTGCAGATGTTCAGAACGCCCACGGGAGCTATATCCCTCACTATACTTGTAGATACCGTCTTAACCCCCTCATATCCCTTGAGAGCTTCTGGCTGGTCTTCTTTTTTCGCTTTTTCCTTCCTTACGTCCTCCCTTCCCACCTAGAGTAAATGCAAAGATCCTCCAGACCTGAGCAGCTGCCGATTTTCAGAGCGCCCACGGGAGCTACATCCCTCAAAATATACTTGTAAGTAGCATCTTTCCCCCCCCCCTCCACCCCCTTGAGAGCATCTGGCTGGTTGTCTTTTGCTCTACCTTCCGTACATTTTGCCATTCCGACAATGCAAAGATCGATCTTCATCCCTTCAAATGCCTTCGTTCTTCCCGCAACAATTCGCCCTTGCCTGGAGCTACACCCTCCTCCCACACCTTCTCCAGCCGTCCTTATAGCCTACCTCCCCGCCTTCTCCCTATGAACATGGACACACATTCAACCCACCATCCCATACCTTACAGCCTCGACAACCTCCCCCCGTACACCCTCCCAACAACAACCACCCAGCACCCCCCCCTGGCCGCTAAAATGGCAAAGCGTTTTTGATCGTGTATCCTCCTGCACGAAAGTCATGAGGGAAGATGAAGTGTCCTCAGCGATATACCCTCCTTGAATTCGTGCAGTCGAGTCGACGATCATATATGAAAGCCAGCGCTAGGAAAATCGGGGTGATGGGATGACAGTCAGGCTCAGGAGGATGGCTGGCTCGGTATTGGGCCAAGGTTGTTTGGATTGGTTCGCTGGAGTCGTGATAGCGTAGATTGGTTTGTAGGCTTCGCAATTCCGTAAGCGTTGAATGTAATATCGAGGATGAGGGGGTCATATTATACGTGTCGTTGATGGCTGGATGAAGTGGGCTGAAGCGGGTGTACAAGTAAGAGCCTTAGGACTTATGATAGATTTTTTGACGAGATAGAGATGATCTTCAAAGCTATATCCCAGCTCCGAAACACCTGGAGCGTAAACCTAGCTCACACCCCTACCCCTAAACGCCTTACAACCGCTCTCCAATGCCCCGCCAGACCCCAGCTGCAAATATACACCATCCCTATATACACCTCCTCCACCCCCTCTCAGATCGCATAATTCTCCGTATGCAAGAACACCTCCTCCCTCTCCCCCTCCCCCCTCAGCACCCCCCTCTGCATCTCCGCCACCACCCTCTGCACATCCCTTCTCATACCCGGCGGCCCACACACAAACACGCACGTCCTCCTCCCAAACCCCCTCTCCAAGCCGCGCAGCATGAACGGGATATCCGGCCTCCCGTATTCCGTGCTCCAACCCTCCTTCTTCTGGGCCGTGGCGACCGAGGGCAGGAAAGCGAAGCGCATGAGGGATTTCTGGAGCATGGTCGGCGTGGAGGGGAAGCCGAAGTCGAAGGAGGGGTTGGTGGACTGCGGGGGGATTGTGAGTTTGGAGGGTTTGCGGGTATGTGCCTTGGTGGGTGGAGGGGGGAAGTGCAGTGTTGGGGTCGGTTGAGCGAGGTGTGTCTTTGGCTGGGGTAGGGCGGAGATGGTATCGGCGTTCTCGGCGCGCAGGGCGGCTTCTTTTTCGGGGTCGCCCTGCGCTTCGTCCCGGATCAGTGCGGAGTTCCGCTTCGATGCGATGCCTTGGAAGGTGTCGTTGATCTTGCCGTGCACCATGTCTGTGACGAGGCGAGCAGGGGACGGTGGCAGTATCCCTAGCCCGTTGGCAGGGCCGTGGCGTTTTGCAGCGGTAATGAAGAATTGGCAGTGGACTGTCTCTGGGGGAGCGAATTCCCGACAGATACGCAGTTCCTCTTTGAACCACTCCATCGTCTCGGGGCGTTTAAGCGCCCAGACGACGTGCACTTGTTTGGTGACGGCTTTGCTGTCGCGCATCTTCTTGATGAGGTCGAGGAGTTGTGAGACGATGGCGGTAATGCCGCTCCCGCCAGCGAAGAGGATGACGGTATCAAAGGAGGCGAGGTCGCGCTGCATGCCGCCATAGGGTCCGTCAAGGAAGGCGCGGTAGGTCTTGTAAGGCCCTTTTTCGAGGGCAGCGTTGAGGACTTTCCGGGTGAAGCCGCCGAATGGCCGGAAGACGAGGGTCATGTCTCGGTATTGCTCGCCGTAAGCTGAGGGGAAGTCGTCGCTGCAGAGGGAGGCGATGGTGAAGGGGTGATTCTCGAAGATGGAGATGCCGGGCATCCGGAGGTACACGTACTGACCTGGAGACCATTTGACCTGGGTGGGGATGGTGACCTTGACAGCGTTCTCCGGGAGGAGGGTCACGGCGGCTTCTTCGCCTATCAACCATGACATTCTCCGAGGGTTTGTCCAGTTGAGGTAGAGGAGGCGGAAGATGTAGGAGACGAACCAAATCCCAGCGGTGGCTGCGAGGTAGTTCCAGGAGGTCAGATAGCTATGACAGTGCCAGAAGAGCATACCGAGGTAGACGATGGATATTGGGACATGCATAAATACGAAAAGCTCGTAGAACTTGCTCCTCAATATTGGCAGGGAGTGCACGCACAGGACCAACAAGGGCACCAGGGCCGCCACACCGGTGCCGTAGATGTAAGTCTGACCGTTGAAGTAGCTCTTGAAGACTGCCAAGCCTCCTTGATCCCATATTGGTGTAACATAGAAAGGAATCGTATGGACAAGGCTGAGAAAAAGGCAAATGTAGGCGGCCCACCGATGCAGTACGTTCAGCCTCTCGTGGCCTATCCCGGTCAAGAGGGTAATGAAATTGGCCTTCATACTCAACGCAATAATCCAAGGCATCATAGCGACGGCGAGCATTCCCGCCCGGATTGCCAGAGGAGGAGAGCCAAATCGGATGCTGGCATAGTATAGCGGCTGTGGCACGAAGCTGTAGCAGGTGACGAAGGCCAAAGCTGCCGTGACAATGAAGACTGTCCCCAATGAAGGAAAGCTGAACTCTCTTCTCCTCATCTGCATAGATCCTAATCGTCGCTTTCTGAATTGCAATAAAGGTATTGGCCTGTACACGCCCCATCGCACCAATGCAATGACCTTATCCAATGATTTGAACGAGGCAGAAGAGTCAGCTGTTTCTGTCCCACCATCCACCGCCCCCTCTTCCATCCGCGGAAAAAACTTTCTCGACGAGCAGTTGGTCGGTAGATTCGACATTTCATAGTCTGTGTCCGGCGATGATGTCTTTGACGACTTCGCAACCTCCTCCTTGTATTCTGCTCTTGTAATCTTGTCCGTCCACCAGTGATAGCAATGTACGGCGCATGTGAGGATGAGTAGGATGATTGAGAAATACACCCAACCTAGGGCGTATTTGCCTGATTTTGTCCATGGGTCTTGCTTTTGCGCTGCGGCGAGGCCTGGTGGACTCGATGCTGTGACTGGTATCTTTATGCGTTTCGCTAGTGACCGGGTTGTCGTCGTGAGTAGGTCTCGGAAGGGTATCCGTATAGAAGGCATGGCGATAGTTGGGAGGCCCTCGCGTAGACAGTGGCAGCTGTATAAGCAGTTCTGTAGCTATGATGCCACCATGCGACGTTTCCTCGCCGTTAATGTGCTTCTGCGGCACGGCTCCAATATATCGATAGTACCCCGCTTGATCTGACACGGAATTTGCTGAGTATCCTCCCTATTTAGCTCCCTCACAATTGTTTTGCCTGGTAGCTGTGCTTTTTGCGTGGTGTCTTATAGCAGATTTCCTAGCTCAGTGCTGTAGTTGTGGAGTCCAATGGAGTCAGTTCCCAAACACCATGCTATGCCAGTCGACGGAAGGACTAAGAAAGCAAGGAATCCAGCTCCTCGGCGATAACGATAGCGATTGTGTCGATGCGAATAGATCTGGTGGTCAGCGTCCAGGGCGTGGGGTCAGTCGCAAGTCGAGGATGTTGCGCAAAGGAGGATAAGAAAGTCTCCGGATGCTCTGGCAGGATAAGTCCCTTGCATCGTCGAAGACGGCCCATGATGAAAGAGTGGGCCAACCGCCGGTGGAGCAGTGTGCATCACACCGTTATTGGCGCTTGAAGCAACGTGACGGACATATCGAGGGAGGCCCTAGGACTCGGCACATGGGAGTGGCGTGAACCTTGCTCCTTCCAGATGAAAACGGGCCATCTCGAACTCGGCTGTAGGACTCGAGCTTGGGAGCTTGGGAAGGTTTCTTCATCCTGGTAACGCCGTGCTCCCCAGCATGGTCCTCTTCGCCAAGCATTGGATGTGATCTTTGCACAACCCCAGTCGCATCTCATGCCGCTACTAGGGTCGATGTCCTATCACGACAGCGGAAGCCAGGGCGGGAGGATTGATCCCCTTGATGTCCAGCATCGTAGGAGCGCTGATTTGCTGCTCGTCGAGTACTGCGGGCCGTGACGAGAGGCTTGCAGCTTGCATTAACAGTCTCGCGGACCAGTCAGATGTGGTAGACGTCCTCAGCTGCAATTAGACGCTTGTTTACACTGTTTGCTCAGCGCTAGTTGGCCGCTAATATTGTGCCCTGGATCTAACCGATTAAGGCTCACTCGTGACCTGACTATGAACGAGATGGCGACATCAAGATCTCGTCCATAGTCAGGACGATTAGTATGAACTTCGATCTCGTTGACCGGCATGATGAGTGGAAATATCTCCAAAAATTCTATGTCGCTATGTAGTGTGGAAAGTCTACTCGGAATGAAGAACTTTGCATTGAAACCCGCAACCGCCATGTACTCTATAAGATCGGCTGGTTCGGCGCTTACCAGACGCATCATCTCATCATCGCATCATCTTGAGCAACGTTGTAGCACATCAATAATGCCGTGCCACATTGTACCAAGGTCGAAACGGCAGGAGATATCCGTCACAGTGGTATTGGCTAAAAAAGGCTCCTGCGGCAGCAAGAGAAACCCATCTGATGCTGTGCGAACTCCATCGTAACACCACTGCAAGCTCAGCCACATGCATGCTCTTCATCGCCAAGAGTTCGCTCGTAGCTGCTTCCCCCGTAGATGCCACCGTCCAACAACAACGCCTCATTGTCGTCATTGTCATCTTGTACTCGCCGCCACGAGGTCTTCGTCCTGTTTTCCTTGTCGTCGCCTGTTCCATTCATCTCCTCATCGTTCTCCTTTCCCTTCCATAATGGTCTTATCAGACTGCCCATCAGTGGATTCTTGCTGAAGACGCCGCGCCTCGTGTCCTCTCCTGCTGGTGCCGATCCATCATCACCAGCAGCCTCCTCTTCATCATGCTCTGAGGCTGACGGTCGCTCCACCTCCGCCATCCGTCTGACAGCCTTTCGACCTTTTATATCAAGACTGACAACCATCCTCCTCTTCTCATACTCAGGCTTGGCATTCCACTCCTGTTCCCTAAGCACTTTTTGCTGCCTCTTGAGCTGTGCCGCCCTTTCCATCGGGCTACTCCACATGCTTTGGCCCGCAGTAGGAGTCTCAAAGTCTGCGGCTTGGTCGATGATGTGTGTTCGACGGGCATTCTCGGCTTGGTAATTGAGAAGCTTGTCGCGGTGCTGACGGGCTCGATCCAGTGTGGCATCTGTAGTGTCTGAGGATGGTGTGGTGAAGGGCTTGGGTACCGAAGCAACGTCTGGCCGTCTTTGGGATGCATTATTCAGATCCATCTTCTCCTTGCCCCTTTCCTCACGCAACGAACGTATCATAGAATCGATATCGTCAGCACTGAGTAGGGGGTGACCGCAAAATGTGCAAGGGCCGATGCCTTCTTTAACGCAGATGATCTTGCCGCAGTTGAGGCAGTTCGGGGCGGCTGCCAGAAGAGGATGTCTTGTAGCTAGGCAGTCGCAACTTCGCTTGGCTGGGTCGTCTGATAATGAAGGATTAGTCTGTATCTCGAGTGCTCGAATGGCGGAGTCTAGATCTTGTATTGTACTCGACGCCCCGTGCATCGACTGTCCTCCGGCGACATTAATCCTCGTCTTAGGGGCAGGAGATGCTGTACGAGATGAATTTCGTGAATGTGAAGAGGTCCTAACGTTGGGTAGATCAGAGATCAGCTGGCCAGACGCTGAGGGTGGGAGCTTCGACATTGAAGCTGACGCTGTTGTGGGTAGCTGCCGTGCCTCAGGCTTTTCCGAGAGAGCCAAAGTATTCGCCAGGGGTGTCTCTTTACGAGGTTTTTGTGCCCCAGCCATATAATCGTCTCCATCATTCTTCCTGTAAGCACCACGGGTGTCCCCATGATCCTCGATCTGTCGAGCTGGTAAGCTGTGCAAGAGCGCTTTCTTCTTCTTTGGCTTTCGCTGTGACGCAGATGCTGCGGGCTCGATCGACGAGGGAGGCGGACCGTCGCGGCTTGCGTTGAACGAATCGATGAAGTCAAGCGCTTTCGGAGAACCGCCGAGTAGGTTCTTGAGATGATCGGCTGCAGCGGCCTTGTCTAGACTGGAGGTATAGTCGAATACCTCTCGAAGCGATTGCTCATCGAGAGGAAGTAGCTGCGAAAGCTGATCGACAGCCCACATAGAGGAAGACATGTTAAGGAGAGTTCTCCTGGAAGTAACGCTGTGAGAACTAGAAATATAGCTTCTTAGCTGTAGGGTGACGCACTGACGCGACTTTGATGCCAAGAGAATCACCCGGAAGATCTAGCCGGGAAGCTTGGACCACCTGGGACTGCAAACACTTCTACTTTGACGGGGGTAATATTGACTCCTAGTATATTGCATCGTCACATCTGTAGATAGTGATGCCAACTGGAGCGTTAGTAGATGAGGCAGTCAAACAAAGGATCATTTGCCCGATGGTTGATGCTATAGTCCACTTGCAAAATCAAATCAGGGGCTTTTGGTGGAAGGCCTGCCCAGCTCTGAATTCGCGGAGTACTAAGATAGAGTAGCTAGAGAACGACCTTTCAGCCTGATAGATGTGTAACTTATTGGTAGAGCAGACGCGCATCGCAGTGCCAAAGCTTCAAAATTGGCGACAGCCCCTGAGCATGGAAATTCCAGTAACAGCCGAGATCGCACGAATCCTGTATGGTGCATAGTGATGGAGTGGATTTCAGGAGCCATAGATTGTAGTAAGGCTCTTAACAAGAACCAGGATCGACTTCCTAGTATGGCGATTCGCCCCAAGTTCATACCTGGAATCTGTTGCCAGCCATCAATCTGACCGTGTCTGCCCAAAAGACGGAGGAGAGTAGCGCTTTCATCAGTGATCAGAAAGCTGCCTAGTAGCCTGATAGTGTGTCCATGTAGTAAGCTCTCGAGCAACTGGCCATAGACTTGAGACCGAATTCCCGATGAAGAAGGTACGACATGGTCAGAAAGCCATCAATCGGCAAGGTTTGAGATTTACAGCACACCGAGCGCTCTAGCAAGCTCATATTGGAGCTCTTCAGCTTCGCCGAACTGGCTTGCCTAATTTTCAGGGATACTCAATGAAAGATTGTTACATCTTGCAAGGCATAAAAAAGATATAAAGGCTAGATTGATGGACCCTGACCTTGTCTTTTCGTGGCGCTCACGTGACCTCAAAAAGTAAAAGCCACACCCACGCCACAGCATACAGACGTCATCATCCGAAGTCAATCAGGACTACAAGCCGTCCACAGACTGCACAGATAAGGACCTGACATCAATGTTTGCATATAGATTCTTCCGGGCTGTTCATTGTTCAAGATATGCATCTTTGACATCCATCCCAGCGGGAAGAACACTCTCCAGATCCGCAGTGTTACTTGGAAAAGACCCCAAGATGCCTACCGGACCACCCAAACATGAAATGCAATACTTCCCCAACATGATAAACGCCTTGCCTTCGGAATCAGCGGAATTTCGTCGAGTGCTTTGGACTGGGCTGTATTCCCAAGTGGTCCTTATGACCATTCCAGTTGGGGGCGATATCGGAGATGAGGTTTGAAGTCCCTCTTCCCTCCAATAGACACAGCAACATTGTTTGATATATTATATTCTCAATTAGATATGCAAGTCCTTCTTCTAAAATATGACAGGTTCATACAGTAGACCAAGCATTGACTTTCACCTCTGGAATTGCAAAAGCAACGATCAATGGAAAGGACCAAGATGTAAAAGCTGGAGATTTAATGATTGTCCCTGCTGGCACTCAACACCAGTTTGTCAACACGGGTCCCACCCCCCTGGTAAGTCGGATCTACTATTCTTCCGTAATTCATCCCCTCATTGGGTGCCACAGATTCTGTACACAATCTATTCTCCCGCAGAGCATAATCCGCAGACAGTACACAAGACCAAGGAGGAAGGCGATGAAGAGGAAGAAAACGAGAAAGACGAACCTGCGGACTGGAGCACAAGGTCCAAGGCAGAAAACGAGAAAGCAGGGCTTGTTCGAACCGACGGGAAGTACGACTAAAAGCGAATATGCACCTGGAAATTTGTCAAGTCTCTGATTCTCTTTCTAATGGAGGTGTGCTGCTGTTTTTCGAGGTTGCCGTGTGTTGAGTGAATACGTGTACTAAAAAACCTCGTCATTATCAGTCACGTGAGCTAGGATCACAAATCGTAGCACACCGCCTGAGTTTGCCCATCTCCTTTCACTTTCCCTCATGATCTGTCACACCCATTTCCTTCCCACCATCTCTCGATATTTCCAAGCATGCAAGCAGACCTGTGTAGCCGAATCATCCTTACCAGTACCCTACACTATTGCCAACAGCAATGAGCGAGGGCAAATCTAAGGAGGAGCAGCCTGCACTCGATCTTGAGACCCGACGTGCCATCAATCTAGCCCTGACCAACCAGAACACCATCCTACAGCTGACCGACGCCGGCCTGTCTGCTCAGAGAAAGCGAAGACAGCTGAAGCGTGGTAAGTGCTTGCTGATGCCTCCTATGCTATAGAGTCTGAATCAACACAGACCGTGCCCAGCGTGAGCAAGCCTTAGCCAACAAAGCAGCCGAAGCAACACAAGCACAGCAAGCAGAGGCCAACGCATCATCTGAATTAGCCTCATCCGATCCCATAGTCTCATCCGACACTGAGCAGCAGCCAGGAGCTCAGTCCGAAGAGAAGTCGCACAGCGAGGATAAATAGGTCTCATGTCTGCTGCCTCTGGTTCAAGCTGAAGTCACCTCAGTGCTGACCTTACTGCCTAGTGAATACTAAATAGCACAATGGACGTCGACGAGATCCACCTCGCTCACCAGGATGAGATCACCCGAAAGTGGCTTGTGGTCATGAACGGCATCGGTCATAACGTCACCAAGCTGGCTTCCATGTTCAATGACAACAAGCCATGCTACCCTTTCTCTATTGCCGGAGGTAGCTTCAATTACTGCATTGCCGTCGAGTTCGAAGATGGCCAGGAAGACCGTACTCGTTGGATGATCCGCCTCCCAATACCAGGTAGAGTGATGGACCCAGAGACGAAGATCAAGCACGAGGTTGCCACCATGAAGTACCTGTATGAGATGACAGACATACCGGTGCCGAGGATCATTGCGCACGGCACTAGTAAGGAGAACTACTTCTTCGGGGTCGGCCCATTCATCATCATGGAATATATCGAAGGCAAGCCGCTCAGCGAAGTACTCATGGGAAAGCCGTTGGATGAGCTGTTTCGTCCGTGTACGGTAGAAGAGCATCTCCAGGAAGTCGCCGATAGGGCCGAAGTTGCGAGAGGAGACGAAGACGGACCGCTACTAAGTCCAGATATCAGTGATGAGATCTTGACAACGATTTATCGGCAGATGGCCAACGTCTACCTTGAGCTGGCCGAGTTCAATTTTGATGAGATCGGTTCTCTCAGCATGGTCGAATCCGACAAGGGTACCACTTGGGCAATCGTCGACCCTCCTCATACGCTCGACAACAATGAACAGCAGCGTACCGCAGGTGTCCCTGCTGACGGTAAGCAACCCTCATTTCCAACACTCTCAAGTAATAAGCTGACCACAAGCCACAGACAGCACCGCTCCCTTCACAAGCGCGACAGCCTATATCGACCACCTGTTCGCTCTCAAGTTCAAGCACCTCACTGCCCAACGCAACAGCGTTGAAGATGCCGCCGACGCTCGCGAGAAATACATGTCACGTCACCTTCTCCGCAAGCTGCTTCCCTACTTCACATCCCCAGCGCACAACAACGGACCCTTCCACCTCGTCTGCGATGATCTCCGCCCACACAACATCCTCGTCAACCGTGACCTCCGCATCGTCGCCATCTGTGACTGGGAATGGAGCTACACCGCCCCCTACGAGCTCTTCAGCTCCGCGCCCAACTGGCTGATCCTGCGTAAGCCCGATGCCTGGACGCAGACCTACCGTTTCGATGCTCCGGGCCCTGACGATCTGCTGTCGCTGTACAAGAGCAAGCTGGATCTCTTCCTCACCGTAATGGAGGAAGAAGAGGCGAGGCGCTTCGCGGCCCAGCGATACGAGCCCAAGGTCCATGACTTCGCATACAGCTACGATGAGGTGATTGCAGTTCGCGGCTCGCCCCCTCCCTCACCCACCTCCGTCCCTCTCGTCCCGGTCGTCTACTACGACGAACCAACGCCTCCACGCAATCCCCTGTCCAAGCAGATGCGTGCCTCGATCACCACGGCCCAATTCTGGCACACGAACCTGCTGCAGGGCGGCTCGTTCGAGCGCCTGTACTGGCAGCGTCTTGACGAGCTCTGCTGGGGAAAACGCGCTTCGACGGAAGGGCGCATTGCCGAGTTCGCGGCCGTTGGGGGCATGGGGGTGGAAATGGAGGGGTGGGTGGCGAAGAAGATGGAGCAGTTGGCGGGGTATCGGGTGGAGTTGGGGCCGGCGGAGGAGGAGTGGGAGGTGGAGGAGGGGTTGAGGGGGGTGGTGGAGGAGCTAGACTGACGAGAGAACGTGTTGACGTGGGGAGCTTGTAGGATAGCTTTGGTGTAGCAATGACAATGGCACGAGTATTTCCAGTGGCATTTGTAGATGAAAAGACTGTATCACGTGATTGCGCTGGGTGGTGGTTGGTTAATTCGACCAGTGACAATACGCTAAAACGCTTTTCCATTTAAGAGCGAACGTCACCAGCAGTTCGTACCTTTCTCTAAATCATCCCAATCAGGCTGGCTATACTTAAGGATTTGTATAGATTGCCACACATGATACTGGCAACGTCATAGGCACTTACGTATCTTTTCCTGAACAAAAAGACTCAATCACGTGACTGCAAGGGCTGACGACTGGGCGCACTCACCAACATCCAATCCGCTAAAGCGTTGTTCCTGATCCAAAACACGATCACAATTGCCTTTCCTGAAAATGATTCCCTGGCCTATCAACATTTCCCAATACGAACATCCTTACCCAAAAACCCTATGCCAAGACTTTAAGCGAGCGCCATAATCCACTTGGTGTTGAGCAAGTTCTATGACTCAAGGATCAACACTCATTCCTCAGGAGTATTTATGGGGAGGGACTCCCATTAAGGCTTCTTTCCTCTCATCCTTCAACATCCGTCTTCCACACCACACCATCGTTTGCAATCCATCAAGAAGCTCAGGCACCTGCTTTGGTTTAGCTGTGAGCCATGCTGATATCTCCTTTGCTTCCAGCTCTTAGGTTATCTACGACTCGACGGCTTCGACTTCTACACGACTAACGACTTACAACGGTAACACCAACCATCAACATACTTGTACAGCAACGACTTACGACTCTACACGACCACTACATCGCCAACAATGTATGATCACGTGTACACTAACGACTCACGCCCCAACGACAGTAAGTCCCTCCATCATCCTCCCTCCCACCTCCACCACCAAGCTAACACCACGCATCCAAGGCCCCACAACGGCCACTCGCCTCCAGGACCGTCTAGTGTCCGGTTTCGGAACCACCACAGTGTTCCACTCTTACCTACCGTGGTCTCTCACCACGGTAGAGTGGCTGGGAGGCGCCTCTAAGTCCTCCAACATAGTTATAGGCCGGGGCTTTCGAGCCCCTGAGCCGCCTTCGGGTATACATAGTTATTGCCAACACAAGTCGCGCTGCGCACTGTCGACTCCGAGGGAAGCGTGCAAACCCTGCGAGGGCTGTGAGGCGCCTCATGAGTCCTCCGCGCCCCTTAGGGGGCGGAAAGAAAGACCATGGATTGCTGAAAACACGCGAAGCGGTCCAACCGGGATTTCTGATCAACTGGTTGGTGGTTGGACTGGCAAGAAGGACCTACTTTTATTGCCACTTTGTCTGGATCTGGAGCTGGAGCTGGAGCTTGATGGCGGAAACACTCGATGTGAACGGCATGCCGGGCGTGAACAAGCGGATGCTTACTCGGTACGCGAGATGGCATGCTGCGAGCGGAGAGAAAGCCACGGTACCTTGCTCGATGACAGGACGCCACACTGGCCGACACCCTACTGGACAACAAACTGCAGGCCGACAACCTAGTGAGTAAAAAATACTGACCGACACTCCACACCACCTCAACCCAGCAACCAGCCACAACCAGCATACACCCACTATCCCACGGAGCCCGGATTGTAACCCGGAGCCCGCCTCCGGAGGTGCTGGGAGGCGCTATAAGACCTCCAGTATTCCCCCTGCTGTTCCCCCTTCGGCGCACTGTCTTCGTTGATTTTGTAAGTATTATTCTCTTTTCCCGTCACTGCAAGGCTTCTTGATGGGTTGCACGTTCGGAGGTGCGGTCTTGGGACGGTTGAGTTGGGAGCGGGACTGGTGTGTTGCTTGGTAAGTCTTCCACGGGACCCGAACAGCTGATGGAGAGCCCATTAACTTGTACTTGCGGGCTCGCATCCTGGGCGCTGGGTCCTGAGTTCGCGATTTTGTGTTCGGGTCTTGGATGTTCAAGGCGAAGGAAGAGCTGCAGTCGAATGGCAATGCTTGGATTTGAGGTGGAAGTATGGTTAGATAGCTGCGTTTACAACCAATTGACTTCGCATTCTACCTTCCGACAATGCTCTTGCGTATGGTGATCTATTCCATCGAATGTGCCAAATAGAGTAGATACTGTCTCGTGAATAGCCTGCTACCTGTGACTTCACAGCTCTACTTGTGAAATCAAGAGGGAAAAGAAGACACCCAAAAGCACTCGGTAGCATAGAATAAAAAAAGGAAACCAACCAGAAGCTCTCAACAGGGGAAGGAAGGTAGTACTCACAAGTTTAGCGTAAGGGATATAGCTCCTGTGGGCTCTCTGAACATCAGTAGTATATCCAGGTCGCGTGTGAGAGACTTCATCGGCGCTCTCCAGCCATCTAGCATGCGTATCCAGGGACATACTCCGTAGACAGTGCAACCCGGTACTAGAGTTTGCGTAAGCGTGTTGCGTAGCGTGAGTGTTAAGTTGAGTTGAGTGTTGAGTCAAGTCGAGTTTTGAATTGAGTGTTGTGAAGGCCGCTCCGAGGAGGCATCCTGAAGTCGTTTGCGTAAAGTCTAGATGAGTTGTTAGCAGAGGGTTTCGAACGAAGAGCTTCTGGCTGGTTTTGATGACCAGCAATCCATTGCGCCATTGAGGATGTTGGTGTCTTGTAGATTGTTAAGGTAGGCCATGTCCTCCGTGTAGAATGAGAAGCTCCATTGCGTTGATCGGTCAGCTCGTAGCATCCTGCGTTTTCGCGGTCTTTTCTCAACTGTCAGAGTACCTTCCAGCAGAGGAGTCTATATTGCGTTCTGAAAAATGTATGGATAGCTGACCTATCGAGACAGAAACTTGGCTTCTCCGTACTCTCGAACAACCTACTCCGCATCATGGCAATATCTGTCCGCTGATAGACAACATTGTACAATAGGACACATCTTTTACCTGATCTTCAAATGCTACAGTAAAAGAAAACAACGCAGCCCACCTGATATTGCAGACATGGGTATCTAAGCCACTATACACTGTTACAAATCAGGAATACCTCTTCAACTCCGCGTACCAAAGACAACCAGGACCCAAACCTATTTTCAACCCCAACGCCAGTCCCACTCCTTCCCATCTTCTATCTGAGGATGTAGTAAATATCACTTGCGATGTAGAAGCGGGTATCAGTATAACTTCCTACCATTGAGTCCCTGCAATCGGTACTGAAGCCAAGAAACTTCAAAGCCCAAACCTTTCTTCATACCTAAGACTCGATCCAATGCTCTTCTTTCTTTCCCTATTAGGTTCAGCCTCCCCACCCCGCCATATCTGGCTAATCTTCGGCGTCAACGCCCTCCTCTCCCCCAGATTCCTTGCCAAGCTCTCATACGCCACATCATGCTTTGGTTCATCCCGCCACCCGAGTGATTCTTGCTCGTTGACGATGATTGTTTCAGCGTCTTCGCTGTCATTACGTAGGAATTTTTCAGGGGCTGACATCTCGATGGAAGTGTGAGAGTCGCAGAGGCAGCCGCAGCCAGAGATGCAGTGGTAGGTCCGATCATCATCGCAGTCAGAGCCATCAAACGAAAGGGACTGGGACTGCAAAAAGATACGGCATGCGGGGTGAAGGGCGTGGCCGCACGACAGACAGGGGGAGGCGAGGCCACGGATGATGGTTGTGCAGAGGAGGCATAGCAGGGGCGAGCACCGTACCAAGCAGTCAGGGCAGCTGCGGGTAGGTCGATTGGTGGTGATTGGATTTGTGCAGGAGGGGCAGTTGTTTTTGAAGTCGACGCCATCGAATGCATGACTTCTGTCCGCATTGCTCCTTCGAAACGCCATATCTGGATCGTGATTGCTTGAGTTGCTGACATCGAAGGGTTGAACGCTGCTGTACTTGAGTATCTCGCACATTTGTATTGGAAGCTCCCAAGCGAACAGCATCTCTGCGTATGCCGATCTGTAGGCATCATATCTCCACTCGTCGGATATTGCGAGTGAAGGGATATCAGCATAATCGTCCAGCTCAAACTGGTCTTGGTTCTTATATTTGGTTTCAAACATCGGCTTCTGCGGAGAAGACGCTTCCTCCTCGGTGTCCGATACAGGAAGCGGGTGCATTGTTCGTGGATCCCCGGTTATGATAGCGGACATGCCGAGGAAATTCGTCCCCCCAAAGCCAGCGACGGTAGGTGGAGCACCTATACCACTTCTAGCTGGACTCAAACGTTTGCTCGGTTGTGGAGGCGGCGAAGGAGGAGCGGAGGCGTTGAAGGAGAAGGTTTGCGACAGGGAGGCAGCAAAGGCACTGGCGAGATTAGAGTTTGAGCGTGGGACACGTCGAAGCTGCTCTGGAGATGTTGACAACGATATTCTCCGGGAGTCGTACAGATCTGAGCTGGCACGACTGTGACGAAAGCTGATTGAAGGGGTTACCGTGGTATTCAGACGTGGCGGTCGCTCTCTTGTTGGAGGGACGTCCGAAGCTGTCGATGCAGTCTTTCTCTTGAATCCACGTCCGTGGCGCAAGCTAAGAAGCGGCGTATCCATGGCGGCCTCAGATAGCCCGACGATGTGCTCGATAGAAGGAGTGTACATCTCCGTGCTATGGTGTGGAGATTCTAACAGATGCCAAGCTCGATCATCGGGTGTATGGCTTTCCTGGAAGGAGCTTCCATGCTTCGGCTCGCTGAGCACACAAGAGAGCATTGCCAACATTTGGATATCGGCCAAGCCTTGGAAATAAGTCATACTAAAAACGATTAGACCTCTGAGGGGAAGTTTGGCTGGTTGTCAAAACTCACAATTCTTCAGCCAGCCATTGCTGCCCAAAGGGGTGCTGACCCCATCTCGCACTCTTAAAACGGTTTGTACTAGATCCCTCTTCTTTTGCATCGAACGATAAATCAATAGCGCTGTCTTTCGACTTCAAAGGATGTGTAGCGCTGCGAGCATGCATTATAGCGGGTTCGGTTTGACGATGATCCATGGCCAGCTGGCCACAGACCATGAGACCCACAAGGTCCCAAATGTCTGCCAGGTCGTAGAGCTCTGCTTCGCGGGCAACACGAGCGTTATGGACGCAAGAATAGTGCCGATCATCACATAAAATGTACTTACGAGCCAAATCTAGGCTAGATGGGAGGAGATCTTGGCAGTCATGCAGCGTCACATAGTTGTGGTTCGAGGGGACTGTTGTTCCATGCTCTGGATCGCCGCTTGACCATTGAGACTCGCCTGTTGCGATCTCGGTGAAGTTTGCTTCGCGCAAACCGATTACTGGTAAGAATAGCTGGTCTGTCGCATTCACGTCATCTAAGGAGGATGTCGATTCGGAAGAGGAATAGGAATATTCACTACCCTCAGAGTCACTATTTGCAGGACCGATCAGAGAGCGACGAAGGATGGTCTGCTCTGATCTCTTGTTGAAACGTCCGAAGCCTTCGAAAATGGCCTTATGACTTCTAGTCGAGCGTTCGCTAGCCTTGAGACTGTGGGTATCGAAAAGCGGCTGGACCTTTTCCTCTTTGTGTGGGAAGAAACAAATCAAGCGTCCATCATTAGCCCATAGTGCGCCGCAAGCTTTCGGCAAGGGAACATTGTACTGAGTGGTTGAGACAGCCAATGCTTCCTGACTCATGTCCATGGCCTGGATTTGGAGATCGTCATCATCTTCGTCACTGGAGCTTTGCGCAAGACTCTGGACGGCGTCAAGGTCGTCACTTGATCTGGCTTGAAGCGAGAGTAGGGTTTCCTCAAGCGTCCTTTCCCCGAGCAGATACCGCAAGATAGCTTCAAGTGAGAGGTTGTGCTCGCAACATGCGGTGGCAATTTGGTTGATCTCGTCCGACAGGTCCTCTGCTCGCCCATCGCTTAGATTGGGTGAAGCCTCGAAGGTAAAACTTGGTACCGTGGTGTCAGGATAGCCATTGGGAAATTGGATGCGACATTTGACGCGAATGGTTCTCTTTTCTGATCCCCAAGGCCCAGGGAAAGCTATGAGAATGCGTCGATTCGACATGTCAACCTGGATAAAGCGCCTCGATTAGCTCTCGTCGATCAGGACAGTTCCTCTGAAGGACGCCATCTAACCTCCTCGAAAGCCACTTTGCTAAACCTCTCTCCAACATAAGCGATCTCTTCGCCAAGTGACTCAAACTTTTCCCAAGCACGGTCAGCTTGAGGTCCCGGCGAAAGTAAGGAGGTTAAACTCTGCGGCATTGCACCCGAAGCTAAAATTGGTTTACCGATCTTGACCCCCTTCATCCAGGAGATTGGGTCCATGTCCTGTGATAGCTTTACCCTGTTGATAGCCATGGAGTGCCCCGGCATACTCCAGGTCTTAGAGCCGACTGTTGGACCTTGGCCTAGAGGTCCGGCACGCATCCAAGCGGAAGATTGGGGTTCCATACCAGGCAGACTCTGATAATTGCTAGGACCAGGCTTTGGAGCATCTTGGAAAGTCTTGTAGACAGCATCTTTCCGGGTAAAATTTAGATGTGCTTTCGACGGCTGGCCTATTTCGTAGCCAATAAGCTGCAAGACATCCTCCCCCAGACGGTGTAGACGCAATACTCTGTCGCTCCCCCAAGACACTAGCTGAAATTCTCGCTTGTCGATGGCTTCGGTAACCGTACCTCTAGGACGCCAGAGGAACTCCTTGACCTGGCTTTCATGACCTTCAAAACGATGCACTGGTGGTACTGTGGGTTGTGAGCTTGTGCTCGTCAATGTACGCCTATCATATAAATGGAGGTCGTTATTCTCGCGCTGAGGCATAGCCAGCAGTCCTGTCCCAAAGGGCGTATGCCGCGCTCTCCAGACTGGAAATCCAGTATGTATTGTTTGATCCGCTTCGTTTTTGGTACTTGAATAGTCCCAAAACTTGATCGTTTTATCCAAGGAGCATGTAATGAGTTTCTTCGAATCAGTACGCTCCCAGTCAACGCCATAGATCTTGGTAGCATGGGCTTCAATGGAGCGCAAAGGGTAGGCTCCTTTGCGGTCATCCCATATACGCAGCATCTTATCATGCGAGGAGGCAAGGACATGGGATTCCTGTCGATTCCATTTGACCTGCGTCGCTCCAGCGAACCAATCACAGAAGCTCAGCGCTGGCTTCCGAGGGTGACGGATATCCCAACAATGAACGAAACTATCAACAGCGCAAGTGGCAAGGATATCCGGATGATGGGCGGAGAAGTTGATATCAGTGATAGCACGAGTGTGGCCATGCAAGACATGCTCAATGCAAGAGCGGCTACTGTTCATTTCCAGATTCCATAAGAGTGCTTTTTGATTTGATGTACTGACCACCCAGGCTTCCCGTGAAGAGAACGGAGACCACTGAACATCAGCAACTTCCCACGGCGTGTGATGAGGCAGATGACGTGGGACTGAGTACGGTGAGTCGAGATCGATGATGTGCAGACCTTGCCGCCTATCATCCCATGAGTAGCCTTGTGCCACGGGATCGAAAAGACTTACGAAGCCAGTACGATATCTCTGCCGCAAGGCGATATCGAAGCTGAGCCAACTGGCTTGTCCAGACGGAACGACGCATCTTGACCAAAGGTCGGACTGTCATAAGCCGAGGAGAGTACTTTCGTATATGCATCTGCAGCCATTATCGCTTGGACTGTCTGTTTTCAAAGGCTCCAATTTCCTGTAGAATAGAGACTTCCTCCGCTCTTGAAATGAGACAGGTATCGCAGATGCTGATCAGGATTATATCCTGCGCTGGCCGTATGGCTTCGGTCTCCCTATGACAATACTATGATCTGAACCCCGTCCGACTAATTACATCGTCACGGACAAGAGAGAGCTTCGGGGATTTCCATAACTCCAAGAAATCATCGTCCATTGGTTCTGATTATCCTAGAGCGAGCCTGAAAGGAGAGATTGAGGCCAGGCTTTTTTAGATGCTCCATCGAGATCACACTCACGAGCTTTCCACGAATTCTCGGCAATGAACATGCGGGATGTATTCTGCTATACATGGAGGACCTTAAAAAACCAGCATTATGTTAAGGTAACCACTAGAGCCACACCACTCTACTCTGCTCCCACACCACCCCTACTTTGCTCCCACACCACCCTGCTCCACTAAGTCTAATCGGGTAATTTTAAGGGTCCACCGAGAGCGGAACGCGTTCCATTGTTGACATTGTCGGCGACCTCCCTTATCCACCATCTCTCTTATCCACTACCTGCATTAGGAGCTCAATTGACAATAACTATAGAGCTGAAGCCACCGCCTGATGCCTATCACGATCGCACGACGATTGAACCGCTTGTTAAAGCTTTTAACGACCACGCGACGACGCAAGGCTATGCGAGATCAAATTGCAGGTGTTCCGACCTTCTACATAGGCAGTTTCCAGATGTAAATTAGGTGCAATTAGAGGTCGATTCTAAGCATGCGAAAAGATATGTTTCAGATTTGAATTTGCACGAGAAGATCGATAGAAAGATACATCGAATTTGGTGGCATACGGGCGCAAAATTATGTATCTTTTATCGCCTCTCTCGATCTTGTTGATGTTGTCTGTTTACGGGGTCGACTGGACCCTTAAAATTACCCGATTAGACTTAGTGGGGCAGGGTGGTGTGGGAGCAAAGTAGGGGTGGTGTGGGAGCAGAGTAGGGTGGTGTGGCTCTAGTGGTTACCTATGTTAATTGAGATAGAGACAAGGTTGAGACAGCAAAAGACCCAAAAGTGGTCGGCGGCCAAGGCTTTAACCTGATCGGCAGTGGTTATTGACAGCCCGATATTTCGCCGGCCCGATACTTCGCCGGCCATGATAAGACATCAGAGAGATCCAAATGCCTGACTTCACTGATCAGGAGAAGCAGCTTCCTCACATGAGCTCTAGCTCTTCGAACTCTCGCAACCTGCAAAGTCCTGATCACAACAGGTACGACTGGTCCATCATTCAACAACCCTCAGTGCTGCTACTATCCCCACCATACTTGCATTGAGCCGATCGGAAACAGCTCGCGTGCTTCCCCTTCTTGCAAGTCCGAATAACTTCAGATTGACAGCCAGTATGGCTGCCTTACCGAAGAGGATTATCAAAGAGACAGAACGTCTCATGGCGGAGCCGTTAGTGACATCCACCCCGCATACAACTATCGTCACTTAAGAGTCTCTGATTCTTTAGCCGGCTGTATACTGATTCATTGTCTTTCTAGAGTACCCGGTATCAGCGCCGTCCCTCATGAAGATAATCTAAGATACTTCGATGTCAAGATACACGGACCTTCGCAATCACCATACGAAGGTTAATCCTTTGCACATGCAATGATTACCCAGCTGACGGTCAAGCAGGTGGCGTTTTCAAGCTCGAGCTCTTCCTCCCTGACGATTATCCCATGACTCCTCCAAAGATCCGGTTCCTGACCAAGATATACCATCCAAATATCGACAAGCTCGGGCGGATTTGTCTAGATGTTCTCAAGAGTAGGTTTTTGGCCAAGCTTAGTCATATCTCCAGCTGACTTCTTCAGGTAATTGGTCGCCCGCACTCCAGATACGCACGATCTTGCTATCTATACAGGCATTGCTCGGAGCACCCAACCCTGACGATCCGCTGGCAAACGATGTGGCACAGAGCTGGAAAGAAAATGAACAAGCAGCCATACAAACAGCAAGAGACTGGACTCGCAAATACGCGCAGCCATGAATGACAAGATGAGGTTTAGTGAAGGCGTGGATTGGTATATAAGGCTCTATGGCGGGCAACAGGCCTAAGCATGCATGATGACAGAAAGACGGGTATGATGAGATGATCCTAAGCGACGGTGCCTTGAATCAAGGCCAGAGGCATGGCCTCGATGTTTGTATCAGCATCTCTTTCTTCTCCTGGCGAGCTCTGTGCCTTGTCGGCTGGCTGGCCGATGATAGCCTCTGTGCTCAAGCATGGAAGCTAAGCATAGAAATTCCGTCTTAGGCTGGGAAGTTAATGCCAATAAATGGTTCTTTGCCATTTCTGTTCCCTATGTCTCATTCTGATCGGTATTGCTCGATGATGGTGAAAAGATCCTGGTCTGAAACTCTGAGCATGACATGACCAAAACATCAATGGGAGTACTCCCAGGCTCTAAGACATACCCGATATCGTGGTTTTGCCACGCTCGGTCTCGAGCCAATTTCTTACAGCAGCCGTATGCCGTACCTTGAATCCAACAAATTCGTCCAAGTCAGATGGCAACCATCAGATATGTCGTCAGCGCTTGTTCCTAAGATCTGCAGCTACGTCCATCGAAAACTCCAAGCTCGAGCTATGATACCAAGCATCGAGAGTGGCTCTGATCCTTCGAATTGCGTGACTGCCCCCCACGTTACATATGACTTTAGCCCGCCGGAAGATCCAAATGGAGTATACATCTAATCCTAGAGAACGGGCTTGCCATCAAGTGGTGGATGGATGCGTAGCAGATGGCATAGCAGCTTCCTCCATGCTTCCAAGCAACCCCCGGCGATGACTATGCTAAGCGGCCCCACAAGGCAATGGAGCACTCTCAGAGTAGTATTCCATCGCAAGATCAATAGGATAGAAGGAGAAGGGAACCTAATGGAGAGTGTCAGTAAAAGTGCCAGAGAGTATAGACGCTGTATTATGATACGGGCCTAGCTGTCTGCCAGGCGTAACAGGGCTGGACTTTCTTTATCAGTCTGTGACCCCTCCTCTTTTCCTCACTTCCTTCACAACAGCCATCAACAGCGTTTCTTGCTCATCCTAAAGCTTTGAACTGATTGTGCTTTTGTCAAGAGTTCATGCTTGTCTTAGCATCATACTGACCGGCAGCTACTAACATCTAACACTAAAATTCGCTTCGCGCGGGATGTCACGTGGATTAAGCGCTAAGGGCACGAATATCAACATGGCTTCTGGAGCTCTTGCCACAACACTGAGAGGTCATCTGTACAATATAAAGCATATTGCACGTACTTGTGTGGTCTTCGGTGGATTGCTAGTACCTGACTATCCCGACTTCTTCTGGTTTACCTGGGGTACCGGCTCTTTCACTATCCTAGTTGCTTTGGGCATCGCCATAACACGTACCTCACTCCGGGACAGGGTGAGAGCTCACCTACCCCTCTATACCAACCCCCGATCGAAGGCAGCTACTGAACATAATCAGGATCCAGCACCCGACGAAGAAACCGGCATCGACGACGGTACTGGTCCCGATAACTGTGATGAGAACGGCGACTTTGAGCCCGACGAAGTTGACTTCGACTCATTAGACCCAGACGCGAAGAAGGCATTTATCGTCTCGGTAAGCCTACTCTTGCTACAACACACCAGAAAGAGCTTGACTGATCGCACGAACAGCGCTGGGGCCACATCTTGCCAGTGACACCAGAAACTGCTGAATTCTTCAACGTTGCACCTCCAGGTCGTGCCGATACTCGACGCGTCAGTTCGCCCTTCCATCTATCTAGCTCTGTGTATGACTGACAATTTACGAGCAGGCCAGCAACATGGTTCGCGGAGAAGGCTCTGATGGCGAAGCCGATAGCATCGATAAAAACGTCGACGTCACTCGCATCCACAACACTTCCCAAGAGCGTGTCCTCGCACCTAGACAACGCCGTGGCAATGAGCACCTTGGCAATCCTAACCTCAGCCGCATGGAGAGCAACAACACCAACGAGGACGAGCTTAGGTCTATCGCCCAAGATGAGAGCAAGCCTGACGAGAATGAGGATACTCCCGAAGAGCGTGTTGTCGTACCTAGCGAACGCCGTGGCAATGACCACCTTGGCAGTACTAGCCTTGGCCGCATGGAGAGCAACCATCCCGACGAGCCCGCCCAAGATGAGCGCAAGCCTGACGAGATTGCTAACTCTCCGCGAGAGCGTGTTACCGTATCTACACGACTCTATGGCAGTGACCGTCTTGGCAGTCCTAGCTTCAGCCGCGTGCAGAGCAACTACATCGACGAGCCTAGATCTATCACCCAAGCTGAGCGCAAGCTTGACGAGAATGATGACACTCCCCAAGAGCGTGTTGCCGTATCTACACGACTCTATGGCAGTGACCGTCTTGGCAGTCCTAGCTACAGCCGCGTGCAGAGCAACTACACCGACGAGCCTAGATCTATCACCCAAGATGAGCGCAAGCTTGACAAGGATGATGATTCGAAGCGTATCGAACGTTCCCCTAATACCCCAAAGGTCACGACGAGTGCTGGCCTTGTTGATCGCAATGAAGTAACAAGGCGCATGCTCTATGGTGCAAATGCTCGCGATGCTACGAGGCCCACTATCTTTACGACATCCAAGGACTGCGATGAGCGCAAGCCTAACGAGATCAACGATTCGAAGCGCATCGAACGTTCCCCTAACGCCCCGAAAGTCTCTACGACTTCTGGTCTGGTTGATCGTGCTGGTCTGGTTGATCGCACTGAAGTAACAAGGCGCGTGCTCCATGATGTAAATGCTGGCGATGCTACGGCGCCCTCGACTACCTCTACGACATCCACGGACTACGATGATAAAGGTGACTACGCCGAGGACGACGAACTTGAAGAGCTTCTTGGATCAGGTAAATATGGTCCTCCCAACAACTGAAGACTATTCTAATTAGCTGCAGTGACGAAAGACGCGAACAATGCCAGTCCCCTTCGGCTCAAGCAAGATGGGTTGCGCACTCGATACAGTATGCGTATTTCAAGTCCAGCAGTACCAAATCCGCAGCGTACCGAACCCCGAGATGAACTTAGTCTACGTCCCAAGCCTTTGAAGGTCCGTAGGAATACCAAGGACTCGGAGGATCCTGCCGATGAGCTGATGTCTGCCCTGGACTTTTTCAAGCGCGACGAGGAAGATGCGGCACGTGAAGCAATTGAACGTGCCACTGCAGCCGAAGCTTCCTACGATGACCCAGCCCAGAATCAAGACAAGACCACACGGCGCTCTCCGTTCGCGTCATTTAAGCGTATCACGTCTGCACCGTTCTCCAAAGGGGCCAAAGGAACATCCAAGCAAGACACAGAAGACAATGCAACTTCACCAATTGTTTCTCGGTTCATGCCTCGCAGCACGTCCTCCACTAAGCCTTCAGACCACGAAAGCAGCATGGAGACTGATTCGAACACGCAACCACAACTATCTTCTCCCCCGAGTGCGATTTTCAGAGCCACGACGTTGAACGCCAGCAATGAGCTTGAATTCGCCGCTGTTCCCTACGACCAAGGTTACACTTTGACGACAAACAATGAGCAGACTCCCACGCCTCCGCCCAAGAGCTCTAGACGCAAGCCGTTGCTTCCCCCCCTTGACACTCAGAACGCAAATAATGGCGCAGGTGGCCCATCGGAGAATTCTCGCGCTGTTGCTAGTAGTAGGGCCGCACTTGTATCCAGTCTCGCAGAAATCGTCTCAGAGCATCGCGGCACGATTCCATCAGGTCTAGAGAACAGCATCACAAACTTCATTTGCGGCATTAATGGCGATGAGAACGACCAGGCCAGCACACCAATGCCGCAGAGCCCAAGTGTATCCCAAGGACTGATCTCACGTAGACTACGCAGACGCTCTAGCAGCGAGAACAATGGGTCCGGTGTTTTCTCCCCGTCCACAAAGATCAAGAACGAGCGCGTCACCAATGACTCTCCTCAAGTCAAGATGATCGAGCGGTGCCATCTCAAAGAGAATTTCGGAGTTCAAAGCACCAAAGAGCTTGTTGCCCCAGATGAGAAGAAGCCGTCACTTCGCAAACGGATATTCTCTCGTAGCAACACCAATACTGCCAACACAGCTCAAGGTCATATTGTTCCAGAGACTAGCCCTGCCGAAATTCCAACTACCCCTGTCCGTGCTCCTAACACTACGGCCGGTCCCCAGAGTCCATACTCCGCTCCACACTATAGCCTTCATGATTCGCTTTCATCTCCCACATCGACCGGGCGTGGTCGTGGCTACTCTCGCGTCTCAAGTGTCCGCACTGGCTCTCAGCCCGCACCTGGTAGCAATTGGTCCACCGATGTCGTCAGCCCAGTATCATCAGACGCTAATGACTCCGCCATACCTAGCAATAGGCTCAAGCTCGAAGAAGAAGCAGCGGAAAAGGCGGTGGATAAGAAGTTGGCCAAAGAGGAGCACGTCGCCTATCAGGTAAGTTGTACCGAAGATAAATACCTCGTTCGACCGCTAATGTTTCTCTTAGATTAAGAAGCTGCGGCAAGAGACCGGCACCGAAACTGTGTGGTACGCACCAAGCGACCACCGTCCAGCCCATCCCAGCCACGGGTGTACCTTCTTCCAGAAGAACCTTCTCTGCAGCACCTGCATCAACAACTGCGCCATTTGCCGCGCACCTTGCTGCGCCTTCAAAGGCGCCACCCAGACTGCAGTGAAGGAGAAGGAAACGGCGGAGGGCATCGCGGCCGCGGAGCTTGCCAGCTCCATCAAGAGATGGGCGAGCGAGGGCCGCGATGCCCCCACCTTCTTGATGTGCACGGATTGCGGCCGGTGGGTGTGCCCGGACTGTATCGGGCTCTGCCCGATCTTTCCGTGCAACGACTCAATCTGCGCCGGCTGCAATCCGTGCGGCCTGTGGGAACCATGCGATTTCCACACCGCGGAGGACGCGGTGGTGTCAGAGAGGATGAAGAGAGGCGGGATGTAGAAGGGGGGGATGGAGGCGGAGGAAACGAGATTGTGTTACGGCGGTGTTGGTCCTTTCGCTACTCAGCGAATAAGCTAGTTGTACCATGAAATTCACTTCTTCTCTGTCCAAAGCGAAGTAGGCCCCTCGTATCACATCTCCGAGCTCTATTTTCAAATATTTTCAATGAGTGAAAGGGATGCTTCAACGGTTTGCCTCTTTAGCTATGGGTCTTTCCTGGTGAATCAGTCCATCAACTATTCCGCCTTTGCGTTCTTTCATGAACGCCAAGGATCGAAGGCACCCTCTCGTGCCGGCGGATGGAATACGTAATTCTATATCCCATGACAGAAGTCGATGCTCACACTTTTCAGGGTCTACAGAAAACCGTCCCGAGGGAAAGATGAAGGATTGAGTATACCTTAGTCTCAGGAATCCATGACTAGAGACTGAAAGTGAAACGCTCAGCACTTCATTCGAATAGCAAGGGCCTTCGCACATAGCATTTAGATACGCTCGCAAATTGAGATGACTCCACTGATCACAAAAAATGCACCATGCCAGTCTATGGGTCTCCTACTCACACCCATGATACCTGAGAGTGTTTCTCACGGTTCTCAAACCCCTGAGTCGATCTCCCATCCTCGCTTACGGGTTCTCCCGCAGTCACATGACGCACTCAGCCTTACGGCCCAAAGCCACTACGTGAACCTCGACATCACCATCGACCGACAACAACAGCCCATCCACGCAGGTTACGCTCCAAACAGCCGCCAAGATGCGTACCTACGACGATACCTTCAGCGGCGAGAAGATCTACCCGGGCAGGGTATGTCTCCCACCCGCTTCTTCCCTCCTCGCCCTCCCCGTCGCAATTGCACAACTGTACCAGAACCTCCATCGGAGGAGGAAGGCCAGCCAGTGACCAGTATTGCAAGAAGGGGCCGTAGCAATAGTCTCTAGAGGAATAGCAACTGACATAACATCCGAACCTACAGGGCAAACTCTACATCCGCGGCGACAGCAAGATCTTTCGCTTCCAAAACGGCAAGACCGAATCGCTCTTCCTCCAGCGCAAGAACCCGCGCCGCATCGCATGGACGACGCTCTACCGCCGCCAGCACAAGAAGGGTATCTCTGAGGTACTTTTCCCCCACCCCACCCTCCTAGCACCACCTCTCCCCCCAAGATCCACACTGACTCGCCCAGGAAATCGCCAAAAAACGCACCCGCCGCACCGTAAAATCCCAACGCGGCATCGTCGGCGCCTCACTCGAAGTCATCAAAGAGCGCCGCTCGCAGCGGCCCGAAGCCCGGCAGGCGGCGCGGCAGGCGGCCATCAAGGAGGGCAAGGAGAAGAAGACAGCGAGCGAGAGCAAGAAGAAGGCGGAGAAGGCGAAGAGCGCGGCGGCAGGGGCGAGGGGCCAGCCGGGGGCGAGGATCCAGAGCAAGATGGGGCAGAAGGGCGTGCCGGCCAAGGCGAGTGGGAAGGTGCGGTAGATGTGGGGGGGAGGGAAAGGGGGGGGCGGATACGAGAGGTAGTGGGAAGGTGACATGGAGCTGGATGTACTATGCTGGATCTGCTGTGCTTGTGGGTTACCTGCAATGCTGTGCCATGTTCCTGATTGTGTCGCTTCCCAGCCCCATCGATCGCATAAGACCCATATCATGCTTCTCATTGAGACCCCATAAAGGTACTTTAGAGAATCCCTCTCCCATGTCCCCCCCCTCTTTCTCCTCCCCTACATCCTCCCCCTCCTCTCATCCCTACAAACCCTCCAGCAGGACAATCCCTCCCACAAAATATTTCCACACCTTACTCTCCCAGCCCAGATCCCAGCCCAGATCCCAGCTCCCCCTCACATCTCTCCTCCAGACATCCATCTCCCTCCGCCCTCATCCCCATGCCCATCTCAAATCATACCCCCCCTCTCCGCCCCCCCCTCACATCCCCCAGTGGCCCCCCTCCCCCTTCCCGCTCAACGTCAGTGTCCCGCAGCTAGCAGGCCGACGTTCTCTGCTGTTCGGCTTCGTCCTTTGCCTCTCAGTTGGCTCTACTACGCAACTCGTACATCACTGGCATGGCTCGCGTGAGGGCGATTTTGATGATTGATGGGAGATGGGATGCTTGTGGGGAGATACCGCTCGGGTTTTGGGGATTTGGGGATTGAGGATTGGCTGCGATGAGGAGGTGGTGGGTAGGGAAGAGGTGGTCTACGTTGATGAAGAATGTGTGATATTTGGGTGTTGGTTGTGATACGCTATTCAGATCTGTTATGCCGCCTATCGAGGGTATAAAGTAAAAGTGACAAGCGCGGGTATAACCAGAAAGACCGCTGCAGGAAACGCATAACAAAACGACGCATTGCCTCTCAAACCTCGTGCACCAGACCACTCCCACACATAGGCTACGCCTTCACGAAATCCGCTCCCTGCACCGTCCCCGCCGCCTTCTCAATAAAATACGTCCGCCCCTTAACCATCCACACAAACCAGCTCGGCACCTTCCACCCCATCACGACCCCCACCCCCGCCTTCTGCCCCACCGGCACGACCTGCATCTCCTTCTGGAACTGCTTATACGGGACCTGCCTCGGCTTCGGGTTCTCGCGCGACAGATCCTGCAGGATGGAGGAGCACAGCGGGCGCACGGCGTCGCCGCAGTCGAAGATCACGCCTTTGCTGTAGGAGGCCACGTCGCCGATGGCGTAGACGCCGGGGGTGGGCGTGCGTAGCGTGGGGAGGTCGGTTTGGACGCGGTGGGAGGGGGTGAGCCAGGAGGGGGGGAGCCAGGAGGAGTTTGGGGTGGGGCCAGTGGCGTCGATGTAGACGTCTACGGTTGTGGTGGAGTTATCGGAGAGGGTGATGATGGTTTTGTCGGCTTCCTGCTTGGTGGAGAGGACGCGGAGGTTATGTTTGGTGGTGACGCCGAGTTTGGAGAGTTGGGCTTCCGCGGCGAGGCCGACGGAGGGGCGGAGGCGGGTTAGGAGGCGGGTGCTGCCGCTGAGCATGGTCGTGGAGAGTTTGGGGTAGGCGTAGGCGATCTCGCCTGGGGAGGCCGAGGGTCAGCTTGGAAACGAGAGATGATGTGGGGGGAATATACCTGCTGTTTCGACACCGGCTGGACCGCCGCCGGCTACGAGAACGGTACTGGCCTTCTGCAGTGCAATATGTATCTTCTTGAGCTCGGCGTCTGTTTCCCGGTAGTCATCCTGCAGGGTCCACAAGGGCGATGAGGTCCGTGATCCGGTTGCGATGACTAGGGTGGCATAGGATATGGCTGTTGATCCACCGCCACCGGAGACTGACACCGTTTTCTTTTGGTTGTCGACGCCACACGCAGTACCGATCACCAGCCTAAAGTGGTCGGCCGAATAGTTCTTGAAGGCGTCTGCGATTGGGAGAAGGACTTTCTCAGCAGGGATGAGGTTGGGGGCGGCGATGGTGCGAGGAGTGCCGACTTTGAAGAGGAAGCGCTCGGTGGTTGAGACAAGTGTTAGCTTGTAGGTTGAACCAGAGTTGCTAACCTCGAGTTTGGGGATCGTGTGCCGTAAGAGGTAGTGTGCTGTGCTCAAGCCGGCGAAGCTGGCACCGACGATGACGATGTCATGTACCGCCATGACTTAGGAGGTTCTGCGTGATTGGTTTGTATGTTAGAGATGAAAACTGAGGAATGGAAATACTAACGGGCTGCCGGGGCATCTTGTACCTTTATATTAGCTTTTCCACGCTTCTGATCCATCGTGTCATCCACAACAGAGCATGCTTCGACTCATGTAAGCATTTTGTTGCTAACTCATTGAAGACGTGAGCTGAGAAATGCAGAAGTGAGGCTTACAAAGCGCCCCTCAGGCCTCAGCTGGCAACAACCGACGTAAGTGCTTATTATATGCAAGAGCTTGTTTAAAATCGTCTCAAGAGGTCGGTCAGTTCTCTCTCGTATCGGGATCTTGCTACGTATTGGTGTCTAAGATATAAACGTGTGGGCTGGCTATCAACATTCTTGCTCTCGCCATCTCCCCTTGATACACCTCCTGTGTCACAGGGAAATGTACTTTTATATCAAAAATAGTTTTTACAGCAACGGTCTCCCATACCCCAGCGGTAGCTAAAATCATTTCCGATACCCAACGGGCCGACGCAATCACGCATTGACGTGTTGGCGATCTTACAACTAAGACAAGCGAAAATTGGTGATGAACGTACATGCGAGGACTCTGTATCGAAAGAAGTCATTGTGCAGGCGAGGCATATTAGAATTGATGGCGTTTTATAGACAGTCGATTGATGTACATTGCTGAACGCGTGTCCAGAGGCAATTCCGTCAATGCGTGATTGCGTCGGCTTGTTGGGTATTCGAGATGATCTTAGCTGCCGCTGGGGTATGGGAGACTATTGCCGTATATCAAAAAAATCCCTTGTCCATACCAAAGACACCCCTCATGATATACCATAGCTCCCATCATCATCCAGAATCCCCTCGCCCCTCTAACCCCCCAAGCCGCCCCCTAGAGTTCCTATTATGCCAATTTCAATACATCTATGAAACCCATGTCAGTGCAGCCCGGCTCGCATGCAGCGCCAAAACTCGCATGAATGGATGATCAAGCGACGCGCGCCGTCCTTGTACCGACTTCGCGCAAGTCGCATGCATCTTCGTACTGCTGGGCCGTTCGTACAATATAACATCACACAATCCACCACACCTACTCTCCCCAATGATACCTCTGTCCTTCCCGCCATGCATTCCTTCCTGCGCCTCCTCTCCGCCTCCCTCCTCCTCCTGCCACTCCTCGCCCTCGCCGCTCCTCCCTTCGCAGCCAGTCTCAGTCTCCAGTAATCTTCCCTCCCCCCTCACCCTTCCCCTTCCCATCCCTTACATTATCTTTCCCCGCTTCTCCCCCCCCCCACCCCCCACACACTAACTCCCTCTCTAGCACCGACTACACCGACCCCTACCACATCTCCGTCCCCTCCACGAGCACCTCCCTGCTCTTCTCGGGCTTCAGCGCTCCCTTTGTGCATTTCGAGCAGAGCAAGCTCCTGGACTTGGCCGCCAACGCACAATACGAGATCGTACAGGCGGTGGCCGCCAATAGGGGGGATGGGCCCGTGCCGGCGCCGAATATGATGTGGTGCTCGCGGGGGGTGTGCTTGTTTGTTAATCATGTTGTTGGGGATGGGCTGACGTGAGTGGGAAGGGTTTCTTTCTTTTTGGGTGTTGGAGGGAGGGAAGGAGGGCGGGAGGGAGGGCGGGCGGAGGAGGGACAGTAGGGGGAGGGGTTGATGTGCGAATGATGAGGATTAATGCTGATGCTAGGGCAATAGGTGGCTGATGCTCTCGGCGGCGATAAGCGGCGTGATCGAGTTCGGGTGGTATGCGAACTGGAGCTATTGCAAGCGGATTTCGATCCTTGATGAGGCGGGCGGGGTGAGGGTCGTGGGACGGGGGAATTGATTCGCGATCCGAGGTATGGGGCGGCGACGAATGCGACGGAGACGGCTTGATGGCATCTTTCGGGGGGGGGGGGATTTCTGTACTTGGTGGACTGCCTCTTCTGGGGTTTTTGCTGTCTGTAGGGTTATGGGGATGCTCGTTCGGACAGGCTTCGTGGGGGCATAAGGTTTGGGTGGATGGAGTGATTGAATTGTTTGACGCTTTGGCTATGGGTCGTTGTTGGTTGGACGATCCATCAGTGAAAGTCTTCTAGTGTTGGGCGGGGATAAAAAGACATCAGACGTCCAGCAAGAATAAGATCCAATAAATTCAATTCCCTACCGATGATACTCACCACCATCCAAAGTCAATGGTTATTGATCGCTAGTCCATGCAGCGCCCTAGAGTTGGGTTAGTAGTATCCTATTGTCCAGCCACTAACCGGCTGCCATAAGAGAGTGACAGGATGTAGATCACACACCAAACAACGGATGTTGTAAAGATGCATACTCACCGAAGCCAACCACGCCACCGCGTTCATCAGCCTCTCGTTCGGCCCCTTCCCTAACCACTGATCTCTTGTAGCGTTCAAGCCCTCCTCAACCTCCCAGCCTCTACCACCTTCGACATATACAGTCAAGCCATTGCATCTCTCTCCTTTATTATCCTGGCCAAGCGCAACCGCAGCATCTTCTCCCACCTTGTGTGATCCTGCTACTAATCCCAAGACGACGTCCGCGACCTGTTCGGGCGTATTGAGGGGGAAACCATGGTCTTTGAATCCTTTCGTTACTGCAGAGGGTAGCAAGGCAGTTGTGGTGGCTAGGGGGGCAACGGCATTGATTCGGATGCCGAATGCGGATGGTAGGTATGTACGGAGGCAGCGCAGGAGGCCAAGAAGGCCATGCTTCGAAACCTTGTCGTTCGCAGCCAATGTTAGCAGGAGTCTTGTATGTCTGCGAATCCGTTCTGGTTGGAGGCTGCAAAGAGAGGAGGTACGTACGCCATAAGCGAACAGGCCTGGAGAGTCAATGAAGCCGGCGACTGAGGAAAGGAGGACGATCGATTTGTCCTCTTCGGGCTTCTTATTATGATGCAAGTATGCAGCTGCTATCCGCGCGAAATACAACGGGCCGAGGAGGTTGACGTCGAGAACGGTACTGGCAGGAGGCTGGGGAGTCGTTATCAGCTTTATTCTTCCAGACGGGGCCCTTGTTATCTCTTTGGATGCGATGTGTAATGGGCGTCGTTGTACCTTCGCTACATCCTCAAGCGACATTGCAGGGTCGAAGATATTGCCCTGCTCCACAATCCCTGCGATGCTGAACGCATGGTCCACCCTTCCATAGCTGTCCAACGCTCGCCGAAAGAGTGCAATATTGTCTTCGTATTTGGTGACATCAATCTTGAGGAACTGTACACGTTTGGGGTCGTATTTCCGGGCGAGCTGCTCTCCAGATGTTGCGTCCAGATCACCGAAGACGATCAAAGCCCCACGCTGAGCGAAAAGTCTGACCGTAGCTGCACCGATGCCGTTGGCGCCACCTGTACAATTCAGCTCAAGCGGTAACAATTTTTGGCTTTGATAGCGAACCCGTGAGAACGATGACCTTATCCTGTAGGCTGCGATACTGCGCTGGATCCGGCTCAAAGCTGGCCATTATCTCCACAATCGGACGCGGTCTCCGAACATGGGGGAACAAGTGATCCCAAGAAAGCAGCTCTCAGACTCTGAAGGAGGTCGGGGAAGCGCCACAACCTGCTGGCATCTTGGCTTTGCGGTCACTTGCATGGTGGGGGTTTGAAGGAGTTTGGTTGGGACTGGTCAAAGTCAGGCTCTCTTCTGCAGCTAGTTCCTGCGAGACCTAGGTGCTGTGGGGTTTGTGTCCCCATGCTGTATACATCGAGGTATCGTCTTATGTTGTTGCTGAGGGCAATGGAGGATGAAGATGGTACAGATCGACTGGAAGAGCGAGCGACGGATGCACGTCGTCACGTGATCAAGTACTCACGATACAGAGACATTAGGGGCTGATCTCAAAACCTTGCAATACTTTGGCGGTCTATCGTTTTGATACTGATTAAGAATCATATTCTGCTTCACGAGGGATCTGCATAGACGGCTCTGCACAGGCTAATTGCGCTAGACCATGGAGTTGATCGAGATGATATGGTACAGTTCGTTTAATATGCATCCATTCAACAGCGGGTGCACACCTGGATCATGTACACCCAGTCTCCAATATCGCCAGATCACAAGTGGTGCCATGTAACTCAGTCTTTCATCTCAGCATCCACCCGCTCCTGCTCCTGCTCCCTCTCCATCCTCTGCTTCCGTAGCTCCTCTCGGTGAGCATCCTCAGCCTCATACTCGTGATGAAGCCTCAGGTCGTAAAGCTCGATGATCTTCTGCGCGTCGATGCCGAGATCATAAGCGTCGGGGCGTGCACGCTTCGCAAGGTTCATGCTGAAATACGCGTGGAGACCCAGCTGGTCTTTCAACGCCAACATCGGCTGTTTCGATCTGATATAATCCTTCAGCCAACGTGTACCTTCTCTCTGTACTCTGCGATCTTCTTCGTCGGTGTTCTTGATGCTGTCGATACCTAGATCAAATTCGCGTTCAGTCAGTGGACCATGCTGTTCTTGAAGGCGAGCTTACCGTTTTGCTTTGAGCGCTCAATCTTCTTGCGATATTCGAGCTTTTCGGTATGTCGTTGATGGCCATATTCCTTTCGGAGAGCTCACCTGAGATGGATGGGGTGGACGCCTTCAGAAATAGAGTTGGACTTCTCCATCACCAAGCACTAAAGGGATTAAGTTGGAACAGAAGGCGAAACGAGGATGGAGGATGCAACAGCGATGGGCGGCGCCAGCAAACATAGGAGAAGGACTACAATATCGGTGAGATGGCGTAGAGACGAACAATAGCCGAGAATGGTTGATAGCCTTTGCGTGAATGCGGTTGATAGTGGGAAATATGGCGATAGAATCACTGTTGTAGATTCCTGAACGACCACTAACTGGAATCTTGGGGACCAGTCGCAGAAGCTGCCTCACAGTAACAGGGTACTTGTGATAGGAAGATGTGTCAAGCACACCCGGCCTCACAATAACAGGGTACTTGTGGTAGGAAGACGTGTCAAGCATGCCCGGTACCTCTAGATCGAGAAACCATACCTCTACTTCCACGAGTTGTACTGCCCAGAGCCAGCGTCAGCCCAAGACCGAAGAGTGAGTTTGTTATTTCATATTGATGCCACTGCCGGGCGGCTAGGGGTAATAGTGTTCCACGAGATTAGAATCTTCACAAAAGTGCTACAACTTGGCGGAAGACTGTCGATGTGCTTTGAATCACGAAGTGGCGACCAGAAGAGTCAAACGAGTGACATTTCTCTATGGCGTGTCCTTCCAACATTGAACAGTATAATCTGGCTCCAAAGCTCCAAAGTAATGCAAACTTTCATTCTCTTCAAGCGCACTTTCAAAGATGATTTATATTTTTAGCTGAACCACAAGCGGAGAATCTTGAAAGGGACGTATGCGATCGGAACGCTTAGCCTGAGGATTCCTGTCATTTGCTACCGACTGATTGTCCCATTCCATTGGAGCTCATGGAGTTTTCCGAACTCAAAGTGAAGAGAGAACGTGAGAGCCTCAACTGGCTGGTGAGCCTTGTCTGAGAGCTCTGTGGGGGCTGGAATATCATAGCATAGCTTGACTCGGGCTATTCGACCGAACGTCTCACAGGGGGAAAAGTCTCGAACTGTCAGCTATCGAGAGTACCTGGGGTTGTTGCTGGGAAAGGCTTCGGTGCCGTATTTGGTATCGCGCAATAGAAAGCTGGATACACGTAGGTTCCTCACAAGCCGAACGAGGTACTTCCACTAGAAAGTAAATACACAAAGGTTATTATCTAGAGTTGGCCGATTCGTCTGTCTGTTGCCTGACAATTTTGCTGCAGGTGGCTACTCCAAACCGGGGTTGCGAAAGCAGATGCTAGCGTGCAATGGGATTGCATAGCTCTACACAGTGATACAGCTTCGTTATCTCCGAACCATCACGAGGCGGAAGGCCCAGCCCGGAGAACAAAAGCGCGTTATTCGCTTTCTCGCTTCTCGGCTTTGACCTTGCTCTCCTCGTCGTGCGCAGTGCTGTTTGGTAGATTGATGGAGAAAAAGACGAGCTCGGTCTTCCGGTCACGGGAGAACGCTGTTCTCTTGCTGTCTGCTGACTTAGACTTGTCGTCTTTGTATTCTCCCTTTGTGCTCTCAGCGCTCTTGCTGGCCCCTTCAGATGCCGCAACTCCTTTTAGCCGCTTTGCGATGTCATCCTGCCTAGCCCAGCTGAAGATACTCTTTTTCCCCTCTGTCTTCTCGCCCCCACCCTTGCCGCCCTCTTCGCTATCCTTACCCTTGCCAGCCCCCTTCTCCTCGTTCTCCGTCTCGTCATACTCCCACATCTGCTTCCTCTCACCCCTCACTAACGCCATTCCCCATAGAGACACCAGCACGCCAGGCACGAGATATAGTAGCGCGGGCTGCGCGTGTCCGAAGATTTGCATGATTGATAGGGTGACCAGCATGCCAGCGGTGTAGCCGAAGAGGGCGGCGTGGAAATAGGGTTTTGGGAATAGGACGCCGAGTGGTGGAGATGGTGGGGAGGACGAGCGGAAGGGGGACGTGACCCAGAAACGCTCGCCCCAGGAGCCGATTGCGGTTTCGTAGGGGGCTTTGATTATTGGTGAGGCGGTTTCTTTGGTGTCGATTGTGCTGCTGTTAGCTGTGTTGTTTTCGGTTCCATCGGTCGTTGATCTGGTTTCGTTCCCATTTGGTCCGACACTATCGTTGCTTGCGGTAGTTCCGTCTGATGCCACTCGACGCCTCTGCTTGCGCAGGTAGAACATGTAAAGATCAAAACGAAGTGCCAGTCCCATCACAATACCCGGCAACACAATATCCCCCAACCCTAGCATCGCCAATGATTTAGCAGGATCGGCACCCGGATCCGCTGGCCTTGGGAAGAGCAGTTTTGCAGGGATATCGATTTTTGTGGCTACAGTGACCATCATGGGAGTGAAGAAGACGAAGTAGATGTCGTAGAAGAAGAGAGCACTCAGCATCAGTGTGCCGGTCCAGAATGTGGTCGGCGACATAAGTTGGAGAGCTGTGTAGGCGAAACTGTAACCAAGGATGTTGGTCAGCCACCATGGCTTGGCGCCGAGGTTGTAGTAGAGAACGGCGGCGAGAGCGAGGATGAAGCTCAGGGTGCCTTGAGGGCCTATGCGGAGGCTAGCTTCTACAATTCGATGGATGTAGGCTCGTACGTGGATCCGTCTCGTAGGCAGTTCACTCAAGGTCCAGAGCGCATCTAGCAGGACTGGTGGCAGTGGTAACTTTGACCATAGGCCCGGTAGGGGTGAGTTCCGCTTCTCCAGTGGGTTTGCTACACTTTCTGCAACCCTCTCTTTTCGTCTAATCTCCCAGATCTTTCCGTCTGATGCATACTTTGCGGGAAAAATTGATGAAGTGAAGATTCCCATAGCATCGGTAAAAAGCTGCGCGACTGAAAGCACGCCGAAGACAGAAAAGTACCAATTCAAAACCTTGTTGAGTAATGCTGGGTCCTCAAGCCACTTGATCAGGAAATAGAGACCAGCAAGAGTACAGCCAGCTAACAAGGGAAACATGATAGCATCTGAGGGCGAGAGCCCTTCCATCTTCTGAAAGCTTTGTGAGGTCTCATCCTCTTCGTCGTCGTCGACTTGCTTCTTTTTCTTGGGAGGCTTGGCAGCTGATTTTGGGATCGAAAGAGATGCATGCGCTCCTGTGTAGATACAAATGAGAGCAGAGAGGAGGACATGGATGTAGGTTGGAAAGAATGGTTGAGCTTTCGCATAATGAAAGCCTACTTGCTGTAGTAGTTCTTCAAGAGGAGCCATGCTCGTTCCCTTGTTGAATAAGAGATGCTGTAGGTTATAAATGATTTCAAGTTCACCTTTTCCCCATCCTGCTGGGAATTTAGAATCACAATGAAGACAAGAAATAAAAGCGGATGAATGGCTCAGAAATGATGGATCACGGAGCAAGCAACATGCAGTCGTGGTCTCTAAACGGTTTGCTTCGAATATTCTGACGCTAGTGTCGCACCTGCCGGCGTTTACCCGGCTTTTCTCATCTACAATTGCGTCTGGCGGGTCGGAGAACTCAATCATGGCGACGAATGTCGCGCTTGACAGCACCATGGTATATCGTATTGGACAAATCGATATTGGGAGGGCCAGCTGACCGAGTCGTAGGGCTCGATCGTCGTGGAGCTGTACAATGACCACGCTCCAAAAGTAGGGATATTCACGGAAGATCAGGGCTCAAGAGGCTAACGAAACCAGACATGCAAGAACTTCGCATCTCTGGCCCAAAGAGGCTACTACAACAATGTCATCGTCCACCGCATAATCCCCAACTTCATGATTCAGACCGGCGATCCTACTGGCACCGGTCGCGGAGGCAGTTCCATTTACGGCGAGAAATTTGAAGACGAGATCAGCACGTCACTGAAGCATACGGGCGCGGGCGTCCTGAGTATGGCGAACAGCGGACCCAATACCAACGGTAGCCAATTCTTCATCACCCTGGCACCAACGCCGTGGCTGGACGGCAAACATACAATCTTTGGTCGCGTCAAGAGTGGGCTGAGGATTGTACAGAGGATGGGCTTGGTCAAGACGGGGGCAGAGGATAGGCCGACGGAGCAGGTCAAGATTCTGAAGGCTCGAGTCGTTGAAGACAACGAAGACACAGGTTAGCTGTGTGAGCAGTTCGCTATCAATCACAAGTGAATCCTGTCGCTGCAGCTTGAAGCAGCCTCTATGGCAGCGAACACCGGCACATCATTTGTGGGCCTTGACTGTTCTTAGGGTCAGGACGAGGGAGTGAAGCTTTGCCAGCTGTTCTCGCAAATCGCACATGGTGTCGCTTCATGAACCCCATGGTGAAGAGCAAGATGTATAGCGACAGCGTACGTGGCAGCTAGTCAAGCATCTGGATCGGCATTGGTAAGTGTGTGTATAGCGCTCGTCCTGAATATTAGGTTCGGCTCCTCATGGCACTGGTTCTATGGTGAAGTGGGTTTATTCGTTGTTGTAAGCGTCTAGCAAAGCAACCGGTGCTCGAGACGTAAAAGGGTGATTTGGCTTGTAGTGAGGTGTTCGGCAGATGGTTGTTCATCACAAACGTATACATCTAAAGCTGAGAGTATCCAGACCGGGACCGCAAAAGTCCGATCTTCGTACTTCGATGAAGCGAACGGGTTCCTGCATTAGCTGCAGATTCCGATAAGATAAGGATCCTGAGCTTCAACTCTGTCTTCACCATTTCCCTCCCAAGTTGTCCAGTAAGTTCAAGCATCGTGGCACGGTATGGAGCTCTCTAAGCAAAGCATGAGCACAAGCACAAGTACTTTGTCTCTATATCACGCAACAACCCACGCCCAAATTGTGGACAACCATCAGAGCTCTTTGGATTCGGATCAGTCAATGCACAACCTCGACAATATACCACAAATTAGATCATTACCATCTCAAGTGCAGATTCACCCCATAACACCAGACACAGTAAAATCCTACCGTGGTCTGATCACTCTGTTATTGCCCATTCGATACCCCGACAAGTTTTACAAGGAAGCCGTTGCAAACACAAGCGGGTCGACGTTAGCTCGCGTTGCGCTGTGGGACGATACTCCGACATCAAGTACGTCTCTGTCCAGGAAGCTTGCCAGCAGCAGGGTTGTTGGCGGGATCCAATGCCGGCTCGAAGATGTACCATCAGGTCCGCCTGGAGAATTTCAGCTGTACATCCAGACCATCGCCCTCTTGTCGCCTTTTCGGCAGCTAGGAATTGCCACATGTTTGCTTGATAGCATTATAACATCCATCATTGAGCACTGTGATTGTACCACGAACATATATGCACATGTCTGGGAGACCAATTTTGAAGCATTGGAGTGGTACGAGCGGCGAGGTTTCGCCGTAGAAGACGATGTTGTTGAGGACTATTACCAGCGTCTGAAACCTTCAGGGGCGAGAGTGGTTAGAAGGCGCATAGGTATTGAGCATTACCTTGCAGTTAAGGGACGACGAAAGACTACGACGGCTCAACAAGTTATATGACTAACGTTGGCTATAGCAAGGAGCGAGGTCTTCTTCCCGGCTAATTCGTTAGCAGATTCCTACGGTTCCCGCTCACTCATGTGTGCAGGCGTGATTGGAAAGGTTTTGAGCAATCTGGGAGCAGAACATGTTGAGTACGGTATGAGTCGATGACAACGCCAAAAGGTCGATCCGAGTAGCACGAAGGGCCTGCAAAGAGCATCAACTTGTACACAGCACGGTCGCCGTTCTGGATAGCGGAAAGTAGCTGCGAAGTTTGAGGTGCAGACATATCAGATCCGGACTTGCTCTGGACGGTCAACTCGAGTAACCCCGAATCATCTTTTCTCACCGTCAACCATTTTGAATCCTTCCAAGCCTAGATGGGCGAAGAACGAATGTGAGATAGTCGACTTTGATTGGATGCACAGCAATTTCTGCAATTCACAGCATGCTAAGATTTCTCATCTTCTCTATGAGCTTCAATTGCCCCTTTCATTGAATACGAGCCCCCCTGAAAGACTTCTATGAGTCCGAAAAGTCACGACAGTATTTCTAAAACCAGTCCAGAAGGTAATCTTCGGGCTCCGCCTTCGACCTATGAGCGTGCTATGGAAGGCTAGCGGAAGAAATCGATTAAGAAACCTATCACGACATGGTTGTTTGATCAAAATGGAGGAGATTGCGAAGGCGTACCCTGGCAGAGGTTCCCACGACTGCCACAACGGAGCGCAAGAGCGCAAGATGTCCAATCTTGGGGTATCTGGGACCCTCCCCGGGGCTTGTGTAAGATCTGGTGGAAAGGGCTCAGGTTGAGGTATAGCAGCGAGCTATTTGCTGATTCTCCCTTTCCAAGTGCAAGCAGCTTGGCAAGAGCCGTTCGCTCAAGCCGGCTGAACAAGAAGATCAGACCGGGCTTGAACCCTGGAGCTACTCTACCTAAAAAACGGTATGTAATTGGACTTCCTACGCTTCCGGGACTAAGTCTTCTACGCTCTTCGTCGTGGCGTCTCACTTTCGTGATCTTCCCGTCGATGTGGTGTTCGGTTATTTCATAGTCTCTACTCCCGTATGCCTCGAACACAGGATCTCCTCCCGTTCGATCATCTCAAATGCGATACCTATACACTTGAAAGACGGTTCAGATCCAGATTCGATCTGGGTCGCCGATTGCAAACGGTAGCGGCTAATAGCTTTCTCGTGGCGCTCTGTGTCAAAGCTCATCCGAGTCGCTCCTGGGTATGCGCGCGCGGTTTGCGACCACTCGCGACAGCCCAGGTTACGAGGAATACGCCCACCCCCTTCTTCCTATAGGTTAACATCTTTACCTCGTGCGTTCTGGAGAAGCTTGAATCATCACTACCAACACGCACTTCCTCCTCCATGGCGCTATCTTACATCTCCATCAGCTATGTCTGCTTACTTGTCGCCCTCGCCATCTTCACACAATCAAGCCCAGCCACCAGCGCTCTGCTCGTGCCGTCTCCCTCGACCAAACCCCTCTCACTCAGCAACAACAACCACCTCCTCCTCCCCAACCTCCCTACCAACCACACCGCCCAAAACCTCACCACCCTCAACCACACCCTCACCACCGCCAATGCCTCCAACTTCCTCCCACAATGCTGGCGCTCCGTCCCTCAATCCGAAAAGCCCGCCCTCCTCATCCCCATCGAAGATCCCCCCGACTGCTACGAAACCATCCTGCACGTCGTCGGCCGTGCCGACCCCGACGCGCCCGCCATCTGGATCCAGCCCCAGGCCTGGCATTACGAGTCCTGCAGCATCTTTCTCGTGCCCGTCAGCACGAGGGCCCTTGTGGTGCGGGACACGTTTACGAGAGGGGACATCACGAGGCAGGCGCTGGCGCTGCAGATTCTATGCGTTACGGAAGGGATGGGCTGGTTGGGCGGGAGGATGAAGGTGGGGAGGGGGGTCTTTGAGGTGTATCTTATGGATGGGCTCCTGGGGCGCGCGAGGGAGGGCGTGGAGAGGCATAAGCGGGGGAGTGTTGATGGGTTGGATACAGGTGGAGAGAGCTACGTAGACTCTGTTGCTGTGGAGAGGTAGGTATTGGGGGAGTGTGCGAAGCGGCACTGTCCTCTCTGCCTACCGCTCCCGCGTCTGGTGGAGGTGACTAGTTGATAGCGCTGGCGATGACTGTAAGTCCGTGCCTCGGAGTATAAATTGCGCAGGACATGGGGTTTATTGAAACGGAGGGGCGGTTCCACTGTTGATAGCTTGATTCGACATTATGCAGGCCGAGCATTGCTTTATGCCGGTGACACTGGCTTGTAGGGGGAACTTTTCTCGATTTCAGGACGTTAACAGTGATAGTCGGAAGCTCAGCAGTTACGGACTACGATTCGTTGCGGTGGACCATTTATAGATGCAGTCGAGCCTCGTACCCCAGTTCTGCTTCCCAGAACATGGTTTCATGGCAAAAACGCGGGCTCTCGCCTTTGCTGAAAATACTAATACGGTGAACCATTCCCAATTGACCAGCCACCATGGTAGCTGAACATACAATACACCCCCCCTTTCCCATACTCAAGTTACCCTAATCCCACACCCTCCCCAAAAACCCCTTTTCCAACCTCCCAACCTCCCTCTTAAAAGCCTCAACCTCCCTCCAGCAATCCAGCGGCCTTCGATCATTCTCCCTCAAGCACTTCACCACCCCATCCTTCGCCGCCATCACGCCCTTATCGTCCACCACCTCCTCCTTAATCCTCCGCTGCTGTAACTTCCTCTTCAACCCCTCAATCTCTCTCTGAACACTCTGTCTCCCGAGATCGGATTTCCGATCCCCTTCTTTCTCGGAAGCGAAGACGGCGCCGCTGGCAATTGAAGAACCCGCGGCTGAATCATGATGAGAGAAGTCGGCAGTGGGTTCTGGGGCGGAGATGGAGTCTGAGAGGCTGGCGAGCTGCTGTGAGGCTTCGGTGGAGAGGCGCTCGAGCTCGGCGGCGACGCGGCGTTGGATGTGGAGCTCGAGGTCGGAGGCGCGGGTGCTGTCGGTCTGGAAGAAGAGATAGTTTAGCGTGACATAGACCGGATCTTTCTAGGCAGCGGGGGATGGCGTACCTCGGGGCTGGCTTGTAGGGCGTTGACTAGTTCTTGGGAGAAGCGGACGGGGGTTTCGCTGATTGTAAGTGTTTGAGATTTTTGGGTTGGTTGATGGCTTGCGGAACGAGAGGGTACCTTGTGAAGACATGTTCTGTGCTTGAGGGAGGGGGTTTGGAGGATGATTGACCCATTGTTGGGAGGAGAGAAGCTCGGATGGATGGAGGGGTCTGGGGAAATATGGTGAGGTTGAAGAGGTATGGGCTACGCTCTGATGGTGTTATGCCACGCCGGTCCGCATGCCTGCGCTCAGCTCAACCGACTCGCTACCGTTGCTCAATGATGGCGTGTCAGTGGAGTATGCTTGGGAATGTCGAGGCCGAAGCTGCAGGTTTGACAGCCATCTTCCGCCAAGGCCGCGAGTGGTAGGGCTGAGTATGAGACGACCAGTCCACCTCCTCGCGCCTTTAGCAAAGATGATCCATCTCTTTTGTTCATTTTGTCTAAAGCGATTGTACAGGCATACTTCCATTGTAAACAACCTAAGCAACCTTCACCTGTACATCAATGACCAGATCCTCGAACATCTTGAACTTGAGCCCTCCCGAGCCCCTCCGAGCTACTCCAGACTTCCCCGCATGCTGGATGTAACAGAGGCGTTTTGGCTTTCGCTTTCAGTACTCCCTATCGTCGCTCAGTGATCTCGGGTTGGACTTGTACCAGGGGAGTTCAGGAAGAGATACTGGGTGTTGGGCAGCGTTACTATCTCCGCAAGGGTTCAATTGATGAAAGCTTGGAGTATACACAACCTCGCTTTTTGAGCAGCCATTGGTTGAGCCCTTTGACAGAAGCAGCATTGGCGTCCCCAAATTCCCACAATCCTCCGATCCTCGAGACGTCGTCCTCCCTACCAATCTCATGCAGCTCCGCCGAGTTGAAGCTCTCCTCCAAACGGTCCCTTCGCCCGTGGCTTTCGACCCCACAGCTTATTTCTTTCTTCTTTCTACTTCTCGTTCTTCTTGTTCAAATCTTCTTGCCTTCGCCTGTACATATTGGCTCTATAATCCGAGAACCCGTGCGCCACGGCGTCAGCGTAGACTCGACCGCTGTCTGCCCGAATACCCATATTTTCGACGAGCCCCTACCCGTTTCGAGACCAAAGAAGATGTCGTTGCTTGAGGAAGCGAGGAAAGTGGCGGCGGAGTTTGAATATCCGCCGGAGGAGGTCAACAAGGGGGTCAAGGAGTTCATACGGCAGATGAGTTCGTACACTCTCTGGAGCACCGGGAGCAAATGCTGATGCAATGTGCTCTAGACGAAGGCTTGGAAAAGACCGGCACACAGATGTCCCAAATCCCAACCTATGTGACCTCTGTCCCCAATGGAACGGAAAAAGTGTCTATACCTCTTCCTTTCTCCGAACCGCTTCACTAATCACCCCCTCCCCTCAGGGCCTCTATCTTGCGGTCGACCTGGGCGGCACCAACTTCCGCGTCTGCTCCATCCAGCTTCACGGCAACACAACCTTCTCCCTCACGCAGTCTAGAGTGGCCATCCCACGCGCACTAATGACCGCTCCCACCGCTCCCGAGCTCTTCTCCTTCCTCGCCAAACAAATCGAAACTTTCCTGAAAACGCACCACAACGAGCACTTCCAAGCACATCAACAGCGACGAAAAGACGGGCTGGAAAGCCAAGAGATATTTCAATTAGGCTTCACATTCAGTTTTCCAGTGGAACAGATTGGCATCAATAGAGGGACCTTAATCCGCTGGACAAAAGGCTTCGACATCGACGACGCAATAGGCAAAGACGTCTGCCAGCTCCTCCAATCCGAGATCGAGGCTTTGCATTTACCTGTCAAAGTCGCCGCGCTGGTGAACGACACCGTCGGCACGCTCATGGCCCGCAGCTACACCTCGCCCGGCAAAACGGGCACTCTCCTTGGGGGCATCTTCGGAACAGGCACCAACGGCGCATATGTCGAGAAACTTGATCGCGTCAAGAAGTTACAAACCGCCAAGGGTGCCTCGACCGACTACGACAAGTCGACAGGCCACATGATCATCAACACCGAATGGGGCTCCTTCGACAACGACCTAAAGGTTCTACCCATCACGCCCTACGACCACGCCCTCGACGCTCTGACCCCCAACCCCGGCATTCAAATGTTCGAGAAACGCGTCAGCGGCATGTTCCTCGGCGAGATCCTGCGCCACGCCATCCTCGCCCTCCTGAACAAACCAAACTGCCAGCTCTTCAAGGACGAAACCAGCGGCAGCAACGACATCCACTCCACAACCACCATCGCAGACGACAGCCCGCTCTATAAACAGTGGGGCATCGACACGAGTTTCCTGTCTGTCGCGCACGAGGACCAGAGCCAGGGGTATCGCATCACGCGGCAGGCACTCTCACGGGATCTGAGCATCGGCGCTGCATCCTCCGAAGACGCCGAAGCCGTCAAGACCCTCGTCGCCGCGATCGGGAAACGCAGTGCACGTCTTTCTGCCGTCGCGATCGCGGCCGTTATCCTTTCGACTGGCAGACTTGACGACGCGGCGCAAGGCAATATCGAGCGGAAGGAGGACGATGAGGAAGGGATCGTCGATATTGGGGTTGATGGCAGTTTGGTGGAGTATTATCCGGGGTTCGAGGAGTATATACGGGAGGCGCTGAGGGAGGTGGAGGGGATTGGAGAGGCGGGGGAGAGGAGGGTGAGGATTGGCATTGCGAAGGATGGGAGTGGGGTTGGGGCGGCGCTGATTGCGCTGGTGGCGGGGAAGGGGGGTAAGTAATGAAAGAGTGGTGGTGTGGTGGGAAGACATGATGTAGGTTTTGTAAGTCAAACGGGGAGGGGCACATGGATAGGGTTGTGGGGAGATATGAGCAGCTTGGTTCTGTTGGAAAGAAGAGCTGGGGGGGGGGGGGGGGGGATATAGAGCGTGATA
>JAABUO010000114.1_pt1 | contig 220066 bp, 67 predicted proteins | sample 5559291 | NCBI WGS metagenome assembly JAABUO01 (sample SAMN10711878, study PRJNA513372) | rock metagenome | isolation source: Antarctica rocks | place: Antarctica: Victoria Land, Finger Mt sud
GTGTTTTTTTTATAAAACCCACCCCCCCCCCCCCCCCCCCCCCCCCCCAATCATCCCACTTTCACTTCCACCACCCGAGGTTGGAATCCTTACTTCGCCCCCTTCCCGCTTCACCCCCTTTCCGCTTCACGCTCCCAACGCTTCGAATCTCCATCGTGGCCAACAAGCGGAAAACGCCGCTGTCCACCCCCCCAAACGCCGTAGAAAAGCTCAAGCAATTGATCATCCGTCTAAGCGGAAACAGCGCCATCCAAGCCCGGCTCGGGCGCGACCTCGCATCCCTGCGCGAAGAAGATCCGGGCGGGGGTGCTGGCGTGGTTGATGATGCTGTAGAAGTTACCTGATCATGAAACGTATTAGCTTTGCGGGAGGGGAAAGCCAAGGAATGGGGGAAGTCAAAAAGCCAAGAAATTAGGGTGCTTGTGAGCTGTGCCTTGTAGGGCGCCACGTCGCCTGCCACGAGCAGCCGCGCAAACACCATCTGCGCCAGCTGGGGGCGGTGAATCATCAAGCTTCCACGGCTGAGTGCGTTGGATGGAGTGCGAGATACCGAGCAAGCTTTTCAACAGTTGGAGATGGAGACTCACCTCTCGGAACCTGCCACTGCCCCCCCTTACCAATGCCGAATTTCGTGACGGGCGTGCCCACCTCGACAGTGACACGGCCGTAGAAGACGAAAAAAACCATCTGCATTTTCCGACTATTCTTGCTCCGCTTCGAGCCAGCGGGGGGCAGATCGACGATGCCGGAGCCGAAGAAGGGGAGGGTGAGGGTCTTGGCGAAGCGGAATTCGGCGCCGCTGATGTCGCGCATTTCGATTGCGGAGGTGGCGTAGGCGATTTCTGATTATTATGTAAGGATTGGGATAGATGGAGATATCTAGAAACGAACCTTGGGTATCAAGCTGATCTTCAATGAAATGTCCCTCCACGCCATCCCACGCCATGACACTCGCAGTCATCACCCCCGTGTCTCTCTCCCAGTCTTCCATGTCTTCATCCTCTTCTTCCACTTCCTCCAACTTCGGCTTTCTTCTCTTCCCCACAGGTCTCTTCGGTCTGGGCTCAATAATCTCATCTGTGCGGATAATCTCCCTGATTCCACCTAGCGTCAACCCATTCTCCTCGATTATCCCGCTATCGAAAACGGCGCGCTCGCCACGCCAGGAGGCCAAAGGTTTGATAGAGTGACGGCCTGAGCGGGTGATGAGTGCGCCGGAGCCTTCAGCGGGGGTTTCGCTGCGCTGAATTAGTAGACTGCGCGCACCGGGACGGATAGAGCCAGCTCTCGAGGGAGCTTTGGAAGTGGAGTTGCGTCGGGATGAGATCTTGGCGTTGGGACCGCGATGGGCGGGGACGGGTTTGAGGGGTTGGGCGGTCTTCTTTGGCCGACCTTTTGTCTTCTTGGCATTCGCAAGCTCTTCAGTGGGAGCGTCTCGGTGCACCTTGGGAGGCCGGCCTCGAGGTTTGGTAGCGGAAATGGAAAGTTGAGAATCTTCCGCGTTGGCGTTTAGAGATGGTCGACCTCGTTTCTTCGGTGTCGACTTTTCGGGTTGAGAGGTTTCTGGGATCGTGGAAGGCTCTTCTCCTAAAGCTCCTGGCTCGGCTCCTGTCTCCTCTTCCACTGGTTCATCTTCATCATTCTGATTCTGGTCTATCTGCATCGAGTCGTCTTCAAACCCTGGCAATGGGGTTTCTTCGTCTATGTAGCCATTAGTTGTGATATCTCCGTTCGTCACTCCCATTGTCTCATCTGGCTCTGATTGATCTTCCACATTGAACGAATTCCTAGTCAACCGAGTGGAAGGTGGAGTTTGCTTAGGCCGTTTCAGTGTGGAGCTCCGCGGGGTTGGCTCATTGACTGAGTCATCAAATTTCCTCTTCGCTAAAGAGCTTGGTGGTGGATGTGAGACTGCGCGTGTCGGGGTATCCGCTTCATGTCTTTTGGATGGTGACAGCGGGCCTACTGATCTTCGTGGAGAGGAGCCAGTATGGGTTTTCATTGGGGATCGCGCGTGAGGTAAAGGGAATTTGATGTTGCTCGCCCGGCCGTTTGGTCGAAGCAGTTCTGTTGGTTCTGGAATTGTACCTAAAAGGCGGATCATGGTTAGCTGTTGCGGTTAAAGCACGCTGTGACGGGGTTGTTGAAGAGAAGTTATATCTTACTATCACCAATGTTCATCGTAACATCATCTGTGTAGGAGCTATGTGCTCCACCGTTCACCCCATTGATCTTCGGCGCTGATTTCTCGGGTGATGAGAAGGATGGTACAGGCTCCAGTCCATGTTCGTCCCGAATGCCGGTATCTTTCAGGGTAGCCCCAGTTCGCCTAGGAGCTATGAGTATAAATATGATAGAATGCAGCACATTCGCAGCCATCGCCAGCTATTTCCTTAAAGTACTCACCTGCCTTTAACCCCAATCGCTTGGTAATCGCCCTCCTTTGCTGGACGTCGTGGGGTCCTTGCAGTGGGCGCCATTGTAGACAAATTATTGCGCGCGTGGGGAACCGCAGTTCGATTGAAGTTTTGTATCACTGGTAGACCTCAGGGTGATGTCGTTGGGTCGCAATCATGGGCAATATTGAAAATCGGATGGTGGTCAAGCGCGTCGACGTTGGTTGTGCGATCAAGAAGGAGCCACCAAGGGGATTGTAAACACGCGCTCCACCTATTCCTTAGTGGCTTGGCAAATGTTAGAGGATTTCCTTCCTTCACTCACTGCAATGTTTCGTCGCCTGATCTAGCTAGTGGCTAAAGTGCGAATTGTACCGCGCTTGAACATTGTCATTTCCATAACAAACAGGGAACTAACGCTCTCAGAATGCACAAGGGTATTGAGAATACTTTGATTACCCATTATGATTCCTCGCGTATAGCGGCTGCTGGAAAGCGGCATGATATCGAGATGCTATTCGTGAATTGTGTGGAAGTGATCCAGACGTGACAAACCAGCAATACTACTCTTGTTTTTAAGCTATCAAAAGCATATAGTAGCGTAGTGCAAGTTGTCCGAGGTGTTTCTCCCCTAAGAAGCGGCGATCCTTAATATTTCTCCAACATCAATGGACCCAAACATTGTGCGTGTTCTTGATGAAGCTTTGGTTTGATTTTATACCCCACTAAAGTAATCAGACTCATGATGAGTGCCCCAATCCGAATCTTGGTTGCTTCACAACCCTAGGTATCTCGCAGCTCGCGCAGCCCTAAGAACCGTCTGCGCGTCGCGTCTCCGCGCCAAGCGCGTTCGATGGCAGAGTTATTTTCCGAGTGACTGTATCTTCTCTCAAATTACTCGTCTTGCTTTATACATGAAGTCTCTTCCCAGTAATCTCATCTGGTTTGACTCGAACGTTGAGAGACGAAATGGAAGAGATCAGTCTGCAAGAAATTTCTCAAGAAACGCCGGCGGAAGATGTGTTCATTTCGCCCTCCATATATGAGTCAGATATTCTGGCCGGTAGCTCATACACACATCACACCAGTTTACCGGAGAACGTTGCAAATGATCTATCTACGGAATGCGTCCTTGGCGTCGACGAAGCCGGCAGGGGTCCAGTACTAGGTATGTCGACCACCTCCTGAGACTGGCATATAACTCATGCCAGGAATCGGATCTAGGTGCAATGGTGTATGGTCTGCTGTATCTCCCATTGGAGCTCCATCGCTCCCTTCTGGCCGAGATTCACCACTTTGATGACTCAAAAGTTCTAACTCCCACCGTTCGGAGCTCTCTAATGCAGACTCTCTGCACTCCAGGCACAGATCTGTTCAGGAACTGCGGTTGGGCAACAAGGGTCATGTCCGCACGCGATATCTCAGCTGCAATGCTGAAGCCAGCCGGGACATATAATCTGAATGCCCAAGCAATGGATGCGACTATTGATCTGATCAAAGACGTATTTGCAAAAGGCGTTACTGTGAAAGAAATATATATTGACACCATAGGCTCTCCCCAAGTGTACCAGAAAAAGCTCGAGCGTATATTCCCAACGACCAAGATTACCGTAGCGAAGAAAGCAGACTCGCTTTTCCCCTGTGTATCAGCCGCATCCGTGTGCGCCAAGGTGACGCGTGACGCAGCACTCAAGGTGTGCTATCAATCATATCAATCCAGCACTGGGTATAATCCAGACCATTACGCAGAGGGTTGGGGCTCTGGCTATCCATCGGATGCTCGAACCGTGACGTGGCTACAGGAGCATATGGATTCTTGTTTTGGCTGGGGGAACGAGTGCCGCTTCAGCTGGGGAACCGCTAAAGACATGCTCGAAGCCAAGCAGCATGCAGCGAGGATTGACTGGCCATTGCCAGACGACGAAGAGCAGGGTATGAGGGTCACGGACTTTTATCAACCGTCTGGCAGTGGGGAGCGAGAGAACGAGGCCGACGAGCTCGCGACCTGGTATGGTAGGCCTGCGATCGAGGCTGTCTTCTGAGAACTGTGTGCTCCTTCATCGTCTGAGAACTAAGTATGCACGCTTCATCTGAACGGCAGGAGGTCGAAAATGCTGAGCATTTCCGGACCTCGCTTCGCTCTCAGTCAGATCAGACAGTGATTGAGAGAAGGGTGGAAGCTATTGTTTCCATTATAACTCCAATGACCTTTCTAGAGGATCATGACTGGGATGATCTGTGATGAGGTGTCGTCGGTGTGCTTCTCGAGTGTCATCTAGGAAACCGAGTAATAATCAATCGAAGTAACAAGGATCCAAGACAATGGTGGTGGATGAGAGCGCAAGCGTGCGCTGTTCTGCTTTCCGTTGCTTGTTAAAGCTAGTGGTCTCTGCGGCTGATGCGATTGGCCGATCCGATATCCTGGTGGTTGGAGAAGGTGAGGCAACTCCATTCAAGTCTGGTGGAAGCCTCGGACACGATCGGCCGCAAAGGTACTTCGTGACTCAAACAGTAAAGGCATGTCGATAGTATGGTGCAGTGGCTTCGCTACCGAGATGCGTACCCATATCTGTTGGAGACCCGTCTACCCACCCCCCTTCTTGGTAATGTTCACCCCCCTCCGGGAAGGTACCTGTTTTTACACCAGAAAACAGGTATCTTTTAATAGTATTCCAGGCCCATAATTTCGATATTGTTAAGATCGATTTGAACTACCAATTCGCAGTCGATAAGACGTATAGTTGCATCTTCAGAACCCATGAGATACTGCCTGGGAAACTGCCGTTTTGGGACTCAAATGTGGGCGATTTCCCATGCCACCACCCTTGCTGATGGCATTGTCAAATTCTATGTCGTCGAGATGCTTTCTCGAACGCACAGAGGCAGTTCTTCTAGTATCCAGATGTAATAGATAGTATTGCGCCCGTCAAGTCGCAATCACTATGGTTCTTTGACTCAATAAGGCCCGAGGCACCTATGACCCCAGGAGCGCTATTATCAAGGGAAACTACCAGAGTATACCTGTCTTATGGTGTAAAAACAGGTGCCTTCCCGGAGGAGGGTGTGATTACCGAGAATGGGGGTGAACATTACCGAAAAGGGGGGTGGGTAGACGGGTTTTCTATCTGTTTGTACTTTAGGCCGGCTTCTGATAGCAATCCAACATCCGAGTACCAGTTGAGAGTGGGAAATATTGTCAAGCTTCGATCGTCATAGTCATGCTTCATTCGTTACAATTGCAGGTCCACGATACTGTAGTGGATTTCGGAGGATACTTTAGCAAGCACAAACAGCGTTGATCAGAGATGTAGGAATAAGTGATAATGAGCTGGGGCATGTCAAAAGACGTGAGCGACCTTATCGATAAGACTTCTTGGCAGACATGAGAACGCGATAATTTCGACTTGTGTTGTACAAAGCTTCTTGCAATTTGGTCGGGGCTCGAAAACATGTTGGTAACGTATGCGCTCACCCTCTGCCTCATGCACTCTGCTAATTCAATCCTGCTTCACAGATGCTATAGCTCGTCCAGACCACCCGTAGCACCTCAGGCTGCACCTCCACCAATCATGCTTCGCGTGTCATATCAATGACGTGCACGGCCCCAGGTTTGGATGCCAGATCGCTCATGACTATTTGAAACCGGCCTCCCTTTGAGATACTGTAAACAAGCCTTCTTGTCAAGCATCCGTTCCAGCAAAGTTCGACCGCGGTGTTTGCGACTTCCACGTCTGATCAAGTGGAGCTCAACCTGCGACCATTGAAGGTTCCCCCCTTAACAGACTTCAGCCCTGAATATCTGACTTCTTTCCGTTTCACATACAGTCGAATTGTCGTCGAGCCCATGCGAAAGTAGCTCGGAGGATGTCGACTGGGCCTCCATCACCTCGACTGTTCCAAGTCCACCATCGTCAAGGAGTTGTCGAGGAGGCTACCGATGTACATTTCGTATGCCAATCTCCTCGGGAAGGGAGCCCTGGGAGGATAGCACCCACGGCCAGCGACGAGAGAAGCGCGCCCATAAATTTCAACGAGCATAAGCGGGTCGAGAAGCACAACCCCTTCACGCCATTTACAAAGAAACCCGCCGCCATTCGAACAGACCCGGTGGGCACTCCAAGCGCATATCGATCTCCTCTTCCTCAATACTCTCCTGCGTCGAATGGTGGACAATTTATCTTTCGATCAGCCGGAGAAGTGCGGCAGCAACATTACAGCGATCACGATTCAAAGCCTGGGAAGCTTCAGCTCTTTGGCCACACACGCTCCGTTGCTGAAGGTGCATTTGGTACCTCCCAGACCCTCAGCAGGATAAATCGGCATTCGCCAACGAAACAAGGCGGGGCGGTAGGTTACTCTGAGATTCTTGAGAAGCATACTCTTGTTCCGCCGGGAGATCAGAGTCTCACCCCTAGATTGAATGCAGCGCCCTTTTCTGACGCTATCTTGGCCCGAACGACAGCCGAGCTGAGACAAGTCCCTACGCCGGTAAAACGTGGCAGACCTAGGAAGCCACAACTTCCTCGCCCGGGTGACAAAGACTTTATTGGTCCTTTGAATCGTCGGGGTAGGAAATCAACCGGAGATTTTGTACCCGAAACTGGAGATACGGCGAAGACAGCGAGAAATGCCAGCAATCGAAATCTTCAATATCTGGGAGAGTTCCCCACCCTAAACAATGGTACGAAAGCAAAGCACGGCTCGTTAAGAGGTTCACATAATGTCTATACCTCGGAACCACCACTCGCTGCCGTTCCGATTCTCGTACAGTTGGCGGGTGGTGATGATGCACCACGAAAGCTGCAAATACGGTATCGAGCTCCCGATTTGGGAACGAGCACGTCAGTGCACAATGCCCATTACACGCTTGAGGTGGATTGTGAAGGAATGAGTCACCGAAGAGCTAATGCGCTCATTGCGCTCTTTGAGGAGTTGGTGTATCCCTTTATCCAATCCCTTACAAGTCACTACCGTGGCTTTCACGCCGATGAAGACTTACAAACCATGGGACTTGATGTAAGTTGGCTCTTAGAGCCTTGAATGTGGGCGACGCGAAATCTCGAGGCTAAGCTCTGCTAGGTCGCGCTTGAGATGCTGAAGGTAACCCTTCCGGATCTGATTCGTGTACGGCGCGACCCGACCAGTCACCAGCGAAATGTGATCAGGAGATTCGTGAAAGAACTTTTCTGCCGCAAAATCCAGGGATTTTCCAAAGAATCTGGCTCCGCACCTCCAACTCCCCGAGATTTTAGCTGTCTCCACCTCTTCAAAGCTGAGGAAACTCCCTTCTACGACCTCACGCACGATGGTGTCGGAGGACGCAGCGGACCCTCCGATTCGGGTGACGTCTCCTTTGCCGACAATCCAGGTGTAAGCCCATCTTTCGGCAGGCTGCAACAAAAGCTTGAGCCTCCTGCGACATCTGTAGCGCCAACAGAGAGCCTTGCGACCGGGCACCCAGGAAACCTGGAACTGTTCAATTCAGAGAGCTTACGGTATGACAAAGGTATTGTTGGTACGCAAAGAAGGGGTCCGACCCGCACTGGCTCTATTGATGCAGAATCTTCAAATCAGTTGATGGCGGGAACACCAACAGCTCTCAAGAAGGAGGTGAAAAAGCCTCTCGAAAAATTAAAGAGTTCTTCTATAGAGGTGATCGACATCGACGACAATGAGATGATTGTGGACGTAGGTGCAGAGGACTCCGCAAATGAGATGTCACGCGATCTTCGTGACATCGGTAGACCTTCTCACCCACATGTGAATGCTAGCGCTATGCATGAGGGTGGACCAAATTCATCAATAAGACAAACACAACAGGCAAAATCATTGGCCAACTCCTTTCGACCATTCCAGGCAAAGGAATCAGCACTAAGATCCGCCAACAATTTACGACCGGCGCCGATATTAGATGACCACCGAAGCTCTCTGGAAGCTTATTCCGATGCTACAAGAGACTCTCGTCAATATTCGGCTCGCCAAGAATCACTGGAAGCAACTCACAAGTCATCTGCAATGATAGTCCGGCCGCAAGAAAGCCCTGTACTGTTCACCAAACGGGGACCAGCTGACACAACGAATCTGCAAAGACTGCGTATAAGCTCCTCGGTACACGAAGTCCCACCACAACAAGCTTATCCTATAGCTACGAGTACAACGTTGGAACAGTCTATAAAGGATGGTACTCGGCCACTGAATGGCGTGTCAGAGCCTGACCGGATCCTTGAATCAACACCTGCTACAGACCTTCGAGTAGCCACTCTTGAGCCCTCCACCGTATCAGTGAAAGCAGCTCATAAGGTTGATTCTGCGAAACATCCGGCAACCCTCGGCAACCATCTTGCAGCGAGTCTTTATCATGACACGATCTTCTCGAAGACGATAGCCAGCAAAGACAAGCCGATCTTCGACTCCTCCCTCGAACTAATATCTGCGAGCTTGGGTTCTACCTGCGGCACTACCCGATACCCATACAAGCCTGACAGCAAGCTGAGGGCTAAGCCTAGGGATAACGACCATGCGATCAAGCACGTCGACTTTTCGAATCTCGAGAGCCATACCCTACTTGCTACTATTCAAGAACTCCACGGGGTTTCAATTGATGAAGCATATCCCGAGACTGTTGGCGAGAAGCTTCGAAGGATGCTCAGAAATTGCAATGAGAACGATCTCGACGCTATTTCTCGTCTTGCACATTCCAAGCCGGAATTTGCATCAACAAGGAAGCGTAAAGCGATTCGTAAATTTCTGACGCGGGCAAGGACCACGACAACAGCGTCACCCTCCATAATGCGAGTCGAGAAGCAAATCAGAGAGCCTGATGTTGACCTTACGATCTCATTATTGTTGAGACACCGCGAACTAGGCTTTGAGACAAAAGGTCGACGGACGCAGCAGGAGATTCGATATTCAGTCATCGATAACATTGCTCCCGTAAGATGTTGGAAAGGAGCATCGGGGGATATTGTTGCAGCTGCTTGGAGCCCAGACTCTCAGACGTATGCGGTCGGTGCTACAGCTACCGCGAATGCGGAGGATCTTCAATACAATCGTCCCAACAACTTCCTCTACGGCGACATTATCCTTAACACTCTTTGTGAGCTACCGGACCATCGAGTTCCTCGGCCTAGGCCAGACACAATCGCTAGCGGGCCGAACTCGACGGATGCTGTATATGACGCTTGTGACCCAATGGTTTACAAAAGTGTTACGGCCATCCAATTTTCACCACAAGGAGGAGAGCTCTACTCGGCAAGCCATGATGGTACGGTCAAAGTGTGGGATATTGGGCAAGGGAAGCAAGTCTGCGCTGAAACCCTTATACACAATGGACATGTCGCAGCCTTGGAAGCTTCCAAACGACTCCCTCGAACGTTCGCTACCGCCTCGCATACCGTCGAAACCCCAATCAGAGTCTACTCACATGACGGGGCTGACTATAGTCACAACTATATAAGTCTCGAATCCTATCGATCCCGTCTGAAGCCGCAACACGAGATCTACCCTGAATGTCTCCGCTGGGGATTGACCCCGTTCACGGAAAACCTTCTTCTGGTTGGATTCACTCGGTGGGGAGACTTACCTGACTACGATCCCGCTCGAGAGGGCGACCTCTGCCTCTGGGATGTCAGCACCGGTGAGAAGCTTAAAGCTACGCCATCGGCCCAAAATATCTATACTGCGGCTTTCCACCCATTCCTTGACGCCTTTTCGACCGGGGGAGCCCCAGGACTAAGATTGACACACCAATACACAACTCGAAGCGTCGTGCGTACATGGGATCGTCGCAATGGCAGCTCGCAATCCATGTTCGAATACGAATGTCCTGCACTAGATATGCAGGACTTGGTCTTCCACCCTCGAGACCCGAACATCCTAGCGGTGGGATGCACCGACGGATCGATCTACGTATGGGACGCCCGAAATCCGGATCACATACTCCACCACTTTGAGCATAGTGAGCCAATAGCTGATTGGGATCACAAATATGGCGCTCCGCCAATGAGTCGGGAACAGGGAGACGCAGGAGTCAACATGACTCTATGGGGCGTTGGCAAGCATCGTCTCTACACCGGCGCGACAGATGGAGTAGTCAAGTGCTGGGATATTAGTCGAGCACCTGAAGACGCATTCATCCGCGACGTTGCTCAGCTGCAGGCGGGCATCTCGTGCGGCTCCTTCTCCCCAGACTACGTGTCGTTACTTGTAGGTGACTCGAGTGGGGGTGTACATGTACTCTCATCCGATCCCGGTGGCGCAGGAGCCCAACAAGTCGGCCCGAAAGTAGGGCCACAGGCAATTCAATACCACCCAGCCGTGCGAAACGAGTCGCCACCAGCCGTCACCCTACCTGGGCTTGGGCCTGGGCAACTTGCTGCCCGCGAGCTGATCGAAACCGGACAAGTCGTCATGGATTTTGAATTCGGCGTTGGGCAGGGGCCAGCTTACGCAGGGCCTTACGCAGCGTATGCGCGAGAGGACGGAGCGCCAGGCACCGCACGTCTCCACCAGGATATCGAAAAGCAACAGCCTGTGTCAAGTAAGGGCCGAGTCCGGGAGAATGCGGCCGCTCACAACATCAGAAACACGATTGCTGGGCGTCGTGAAGAATTAGGTAGAGGTACGCAGAACTCGAACATTGTCGACTTGACGAGCGATACGGAAGACGTGGTGCTTGACGGTAGCGGTCTAAAGCTGGATCCAGCGCCGTGTGTTCTGGACGAAGACGACATGGAGGACGACCATTGGTTTCCGCGCATGGACGTGGAGCTCTTCTCCCTGTTGGAGTAGAGGTACGCTGGAGGGCCGTATGTTCCACGTCGCGCAACATGTTGAGATACCCAGCCTTCGGCATGTAGTGCCATATGTGTAGCTTCACAATTGTGGGAAATTGAATGTCACGATCCTGGCCGAATTGTTCCAGTTGATACATCTTATGCCCTGCTCTCATGGCGCAGGTTCTACTGAAGAACTCTGGCTTCGTCACTGTCACTATGCAGAAACCATGATGAGTCGCTAATTTTGAAGACCGCTTGGGCGATCATAGCTCATTGACCCTTATCGACCTTAATTTGAAGAATATCATCCTTGATGCATCCTTGATGTACAGTCTGGTCAGAAAGAAACGTTCAGAGTCCCACGCTCCAGAAGGCACGACGAGATCTAATTGTCATCGCTGAGAACATGGATGGTGAAAAGGATATCCAAGGCTGAGCAGTTGTCCCTGTTCTTTGATCGGTACTTTGATGTAAAGGAACAATGCTGGCTAAAGCCAACCGCGATTTGGCGGTTGCAAAACGCTTTGCACAACTCGCTTAATTGCAATTCTCTGCCGCCGCCATTGTGCAAAGCGTTTTGCAACCGCCAAATGCGCTGCCCAGCCACAGTTTCACATGCTAGGAAATCCAGTAGATCGATCAGAGCAAGGATCTGTCGGCGGAAAGCCACGTGCGGCATGACTTCGGCGATTCCGGAGCCGAGGTTCAATCTCTTGCGTCCAGAGAACAGAGAACAGGCCATCTCCTCCACCTTCATCACCCATCCACCCATCACAAGACCGATTACAGTCGCTCAACTCGATGCCTCCTTCAGATCCCCTTCTCAACAGTGAACTATCAACCTCAACTTTGATACCAAAGTGTGCCTCATGGTCGATGATTGGAACTTCAAGATCATTAACGAAGGTACAACTGTCTAAGTAACACATGTCATAACCCGCCCTTCAGACCTACCCGAGCCAAGCTCGGACACCCATATTCATTGTTCTGGACAAGCTGTTGCCTTCGACTTCCGTTGATAGTACATCATGGCCTTTCTTGAGCGTGCGAATGAATTACATGCTCCACCTCCTGTCGGGTCACCCTACTCAGTACCTATACCAAACTCCGAACAACCAGGTCGAAGCGCAGTCTACCGGCATTGGAGGTGTCAGAATGAGCTTCTTGAAACACTAGACCCAGAGGTAAGTAGACTAGCGGACAGAAGAGCAGCGCTATATGAAGAACGCAGAATTGATGTACAATACTAGATAACCACTATGCACCATATGTTTGAAGATTCAGGTAAAAGAGCGTTCACATAGGCTTCGTCTGCATATTAACGACCTGCAGCGGACCGCAATGCTACAAGGAAATGTCTCGGCTTCCGACCTTACGATTCCGCGCGAAAGGTTTGGGGGCCGTACCAATGGTTGAGTTACGGGACCGTGCAGGAGAGGCGGGCCAACCTTGGTGCTGGCATAGTCGAGGCGAACAGACAAGTTGGTGTTACGCAGCGTAAGTACGGTGTAGGGCTTTGGTGCCAGAACAGGCCGGAATGGCAATTGACAGGTAGGGTGTTTGTCTTTTCGACGTCTGAGAAGTACAGCTGATGAACATGCAGATCTGGCATGCATGTCCCAAGCTCTCTATACCGTCTCCTTGTACGATACATTAGGACCCTCCGCAGTCGAGTACATCATCAATCACGCGCAACTATCCTGCATCGCAGTCTCACTACCGCATATACCTACTGTCCTGAAATTGAAGCCAAGACTACCCTCTCTGAAGATTATCATATCTCTAGATCCCCTCGAAGACGGAGATAGACCTGGTCACTCCAAGTATGATGTGCTTACAGCTATGGCGTCCGACATGGAGGTCCGAATATACTCAATGCAGCAGATTGAGGCGTTAGGCAAGTCGTTAGGAAGTCCCGTCTATCATGTCCCGAGCCCTTCAGATATCATCACCATAAACTACACCTCCGGCACAACCGGCCCGCCTAAGGGTGTTGTTCTCACCCACTATGCGGCTGTAGCAGCGACTGGAACCGCCTTGACCCTCATGCCCGGTGGTCCCTCCGACGTCTACTGCTCGTATCTTCCTCTAGCTCATATCTTCGAACGCCTAAGCGAGCATGGAGCCCTATGGTTAGGCGCTGCCATTGGCTACTTTCACGGGGATCTCCTTGCTTTGGTGGATGATTTGAAATTACTCCGACCTACGGGCTTCATCTCCGTACCACGAATTTACAATCGCTTCGGTGGCGCTGTCCGTGCAGCTACAACCGCTCAACCTGGGGTTAAGGGCGCTTTGGCGCGGCACATTGTGTCTACCAAGACAGCAGCACTCCAACATCCAGACTCGCCCGTTGCAACGAACAAGCATGCCATCTATGATCGCATCTGGGGACGTAAAGTTGCGTCAGCGTTAGGCCTTGATAGAGCGCGTACTATGGTCTCCGGTTCCGCACCCCTTGATCCGAGCCTCCAAACGTTCCTCCGTGTTGTCTTCGGCAATCGGCTTGCGCAAGGTTATGGGCTTACAGAAACGTATGCTTGCGGTCTTGTGCAGATAGAGGGTGACCTATCGGTAGGGACTTGCGGGGCTGTGGTGCCCTCGAATGAGATCTGTTTGGCCAACATGCCGGACATGGAATATCTTGTCACGGATCAGCCTCAACCTCGCGGTGAGCTACTCCTTCGGGGACCTACCCTGTTCTCCGGCTATTACAAGAACAAGGAAGAGACGGAGAAGTGCATGCTCCCGGATGGATGGTTTCGCACAGGCGATATCGCTACCGTGGACAGCAGAGGGCGTTTCAAGATCATTGATCGCGTCAAGAACGTACTCAAGCTCGCACAGGGAGAATACATCTCACCCGAACGCATCGAAAACGTCTATCTTTCGCATCTCAACTTTCTCGCGCAAGCCTACGTTCACGGTGACTCGGTACAAACGTTTCTGGTGGCCCTCTTCGGCGTGATGCCAGAGATGTTTGCACCATTTGCGAGCAAGGTCTTGGGAAGAACCATCGCCGCAACGGACTTGCAGGCTGTAGCAGCTGCGTGTAAGAATGCCAAGGTCAGAGCAGCAGTGGTCAAAGAGATGGACAAAGTGGGCAAGAAGAACAATTTCGCCGGTTATGAGCGGGTGAGGAATTGCTACCTTTACCTCGAACCGTTTACAATCGACAACGAGCTCCTTACACCTACGTAAGTCATGTGTTCCTATACTGGGCTCGCAGCGCGTCACTGACATATCCCCGTTCAGGCTCAAGCTTAAGCGGCCGCAAACGGCGAAAAAACTCCGTGCTGAACTGGACGAGCTGTACGCCGAATCATTGGTGGCAGAAGAGCAGGCGAACAACAAGGTCAAGGCGAGGTTGTAGTATAAGAAGTACACGAAGTTTGTACAACGGAACCGGTTGTAGAGAAGGGCTTTGGGCTTGTATATAGCAGGAACAGAAATGCTCGATGACGGGTAATTATGGTTCGTTCATGGTCAGCCAAAGAATATAGAAGGAAAGCCTCTATGAGCACCACTAGGCCCCTGATTAGGAGGTAATCCCCTTTTCTTCGAAACTTCATCCACGAGCCACTTACTTTAGTCCCTAAGTTGAATTACAATGGTCGTGCGCATGCATGCATTGTTTCTTGTATGTGTCGCCGACCACAGGCATGCTCCTTCCTTTCCCGAGGAAGTGTCAAAACGTTGCTTCTTACACAGATCTCATCCTTCTGTGTATGACTCCTTCCGTCAAATCACCCGGTTTCCTTCGCTCATAAGAAATAATCTGGACCCGTCGCTCTTTGACTCCTCGACCATCATTAGTAAAAGCCTCTGCCAGGACAATACTCATCAACACTCATCAACAAACAGCATCCCTCACAACTTTTGATTACGCAGCTCTTCACTCCACATCGACCATTTATCACATCGACCGAACAAACACTTTTTGCAGCCATGCTCCCTGTTATTTTCCCCCTGCGTGCTGTGCAGGTAGCTCTGGCTCTGGCCTTGCTCGCCCTGACTAGCTATCGTAAGTTTGTCCTCGTCTCCTGGAGAATGTCGCGGCTTGCTATGGGCTAAGAAACAACTCGTTGCTGTCCCCGAAGTCATTGTTCCCTTTGTCCTATTCCGCGTGAGTCCTTCAGTATGGTGAAAGCGTAGCAACTATTCACCACTGTTGTACCAGAGGAAGATTCGAGAGCTACAATCCTACAGGCTCTAGCTTGAGCAGGGGAAAGACTTGGGAAGCCTTTGCTGACCATTCCGGCAAATAGTCATCCACTGGTACCGCTTCAGTTCCTTCTGGAGATTTTCACCTTCCGAAGTCAACCTTCTGCTCTTCTGCACCATTTGGACGCTGTTGCTCACGCCACTACTCTTCGTGGCCGCTCTCAAGGTTCAGCGTAGATGGATCATTCCTAGTTGCGAGGCCTTGACAATGCTCTTCTGGTTCGCGGCGTTCACCGTGCTGGCTGTTTTCCACCATAGACTACTGATGTGTTATGGGCACATCTGTCACGTCATGGTTGCAACAATCGTATTGGGAGCGGTGGAGTGGTGAGTCTTCCCATGTCCAAAGCAGGCATCTCTTTGCTGTCAACGAAGCACGCGCTGACCATTCTGGGCTTCCAGGCTATTCTTTCTGGTCACGACGGTTCTAGCTCTGAGAGGCCTGCAGGGAACCGGCAATCCGACCACAGGCCCTGACAACAAGGATCACGAGATGAACCCACAGGGCACCGCTGCGGTTTGAGCAGCAGCGTCATGTCACGATCGAGATAGGGTCTTGAGTAACATGCGGGGCAGCAGATTCGATGGTTATTCCTATCAGATGGATGCGAGGGTCGTATGACTTCGATTGGCAGAAGGCTGAGGATTTTGGCGTGCTTGAGCGCCAGGAGTAGTCAAGCGTGCTGAGATAGCGACTACTAGGCAGTCTGCTTTCAGAGATGCATGCCAAACTGGACGTTGATCGTGGCTCTACCAGTGATATCTTGCCGTGAATTGCCTATTAAAGATTACTGACCCAGTGACCCATTACCTCTTTGATCCTTCCGAGGTCCTCTGCCCTGTTTCTGGCCCTCACCCGATGTGGCACTAGGATCTCCTAGCTTCCCAGCGCCGCCAAAACCACCGTGATCGACCGATGATAGCTTCCGTATTCGTCGAGGGATGCCCTGTTTGTCACAAGAGTATCGCAGGTCATCATTCACGTGTCCGGCCTAAGGCATGCAATCACAAGGAATGTCCATGGTTCGCAACCTCTCTACAAACCCGACAACCTCCCAAAACGCTTCTCAAGTACATCCTCCTGCCGAGCGATAGCATATGCTGCTCGACTTCCAAAGTTTACAAACATGGCAATAACCGCTCAGCGCAAGACCGTCGACGCGCTCGTGGACGCCTTCAACTCCATGTCCATTCCTGACATTATTGCCCTGCGCAACCCCGGCTGCAAACGAACCATTCTTCCCTACTCTCTCCAGTACCCCCCTCAGTCCAACGAGACCTATCGATCGCAGCTCCAGTCCATCATTCCTGCCTTCCGAAATTTCAGTCTTACGGTGTATGAGATCATCGAAGATGTCCAGCAGAGGAAAATTATCATGCACCTAAAAGCGAGGGCGGATACGGCGGCTGGCGAGTACCTGAATGAGTACATGTGGATCTTGAAGTTTGATGAGGAGGGTATGATCGAGGATCAGAAAGAGTATGTCGACGTGGGGGTCAATCGGGACTTCTTCCCGAAGCTGCAAAAGGCGTTGATGGGCATGAATGAAGGAAAGGAACCGAACGGCACCGAAGGCAAAGATGTTAAAGATATCACCCTTCCGGGTCCATAAAGTGGGTGGGGGTGCTCGACTCAACGAATATGGCAAACCGTCCTTCGCCCGTCGGCCGCATCACTACGGGGCTCCTGCACGGTTTCTCGAAGCCCCAACGTGACCATTGAGATGCCAGCAGCACGTCGAACATCGCCAGAGGATACCTTAGCCATGCCCACGACTACAAAGGGAGGTAAAGTCGGGCGTGGGATCAACTACGACATTCGACAACAGTACATACATTGCCAAAGCACATATGGGTATTCCCAGATCCGCATACATCTCGTACCAAGTCAAGGCGCTCTCTCGCCTCTACAATTACTGTACTATTATCAACCCACAGACATCTCCATACACAAATTACTAGCCAGTCCTGTCATTGCTTGATTGCATTCCCGGAGAGGGGTTCTAGTCGTCGTAATCGGTGTATCTTGAGGTGTGTTCACACGTCGCAAAGCATGGTCTTGTACTTTTCCAACGGCATTTTTTAGCCGACTCGACCAACTTCCAAGCATATTATGCATTGCTCTCGTTGATCCCGGAATTTTATAGATTACATCTTTCTCCGTGCAATAATCGTCCATCTTGCTCAATCTCAGGTGTCGACCATTCAAGCTCCCTCGGTATAAATCGGGCATTTCTTCGTTTCGTATTTACTCTGGCATGTTATAGTGCTTCTCTTTTTTACCAGGGAAGATCTCTTCTCTTCTCTATTGAATCCCCACGCGTGCACGTCAAAGGCCAGCCCGTCGTGGCCATGCTGTTCCAGGGCGGTTCCACCAAGAGACGAGTGTTGTAAGAGACTGAGCCTAGACAGCCACCCTTGCTTTCTCTCCCTCATCATATATTGCTTCGAGACCGGAATTTTCATTTGTTCATCATACCGTAGAGGTGTCCCGCACCATCGACTCGCTGTTTCCCCCCTCCGCCTTCAGTACCACTCAAAACCAAGTCGGACCAACCTCCTCAGCGCGGACGTATCCCCGTTCCTATCACGTTGCTGCCCACCCCGGAGCTCAACATTATTCTTCCGAGAACGGTCCCGAAGCCATGGTGGCGGCAAGGCGGCTGTCGAGGCCCAAGAATGCCATGGTGAAGAGCAATATTGACATCTCACTGGCGGGAGTGAGGACCGAGATATCGATGATATTTCGACAGACACGGAGGAAACCTCGATATGGCTTAGCGATGCGCGAACGGGATCCCACTCAACCTTGGAGTCAGGTACTCGCGGATGGACCGAAACGGGATGCAATATGAGCATGTGGTCTGTGCACGTGGCGTAATGTGGCTGTGACCCCGCATGCCTCGGCTTCCGGTGGCACCCGTTGGCCGTCTCGAATCAACAGAAAGTACCAGCACGGCTTGATTCGGCTTCTGCTGCATCACCAGAAGGTGTTCTACAAGACCAGATTGTCGTACTTCTGGGAAGAGCAAGCTTGCGCCCTGCTACATCTAGCTTGCATCATAGCCACCAATCGAACCCCCACGACTGTCGCGTGCCAGCCCCAGGGATCGCCGAGTCGCAATATGGCGCCATCCCGCTGTGCGATGACGATGGCGGGGACTGGTTGCCGGGCGCTCACAGAAAGAAAAGATTGAATTCATTTCGAGGCTAATGAGGTGTACATGATTACATTTAGAGTGGTGATGGTCAGCCTCTTGCTTTGTACGATGTGATTTTTGGAGACACCTGGACTACATACTCGACCTATTGAAGGACACACTTGGCTATCACTCCTACCACGTCGCCATCCAGCTCTCCACTCAGCCTCAACAATGGCGGAAGAAGCACCCCAGCACAAGTTTGAAACGCTGCAATTGCATGCCGGGTGAGCCATCTCGCATTCATACCCCCTTCTATATCGCAGCGCGTATCCCTGTCGAATTGCATATCTTGACTTCCAGTATCCAGTCAACAGCCAGATTCAGCGACGAACGCCCGTGCCTTGCCAATCTATGCAACGACTGTACGCCTAGCCCATTACAGACAAACTCCCTCCCCGGAACCAGTGCCCTCTGATTCACAATACAGAGCTTTGTTTTCAATGACTCCGCCCACGGCGCTCGTCTTTTCGGCCTCAAGGAATTTGGTAACATCTACAGCCGGATCATGAACGTACATCTCCCTCCTTCTCATTTCTCGCTTGCCTCCACACTTCGACCATGTCACCGTGTCACCATGTCGCTGACTCTCCAACCATTCAGCCCACGGTCGACGCCTTCGAAAAGCGCATCGCCGCCCTTGAAGGTGGTGTCGCCGCCGTCGCCGCCTCCTCCGGCCAGTCCGCTCAATTCATGACCATCGCTGCCCTCGCCCACGCCGGCGATAACATCGTATCAAGCTCGAACCTCTACGGCGGCACCTATAACCAATTCAAAGTCATGTTCCCTCGCCTCGGCATCAACTGCCGCTTCGTCACGAACGACGCCGACCCCTCTGCTTTCGAGAAAGTCATCGACGACAAGACCAAATGCGTATACCTAGAGAGCATCGGCAACCCACGCTACAACGTCCCTGATTTCGAAGCGGTAGTGAAGGTAGCACATGCTAAAGGCGTCCCCGTCGTGGTCGACAACACCTTCGGCGCAGGCGGCTACTTCTGCCGCCCCTTCGACCACGGCGCCGACATCATCGTGCACTCCGCCACCAAATGGATCGGCGGCCACGGCACCACCATCGGCGGCGTCGTCGTCGACAGCGGCAAGTTCGACTGGGGCGCCAACGCCGCGCGCTTCCCGCAGATGGTCGAGCCGAGCGACGGCTATCATGGCCTGAAGTTCTGGGAGACTTTCGGGAAGCTCACCTTCGCGATCCGCGTCCGAGTCGAGATCCTGCGCGACCTAGGCTCGGCGCTGAACCCCTTCGCGGCGCAGCAGTTGATGCTGGGGGTAGAGACCCTGTCGCTGCGCTGTGAGCGCCACGCCACCAACGCGCTGGCGCTCGCCAAGTGGCTGGAGAAACACGACCACGTCGCGTGGGTGAGTTACCCGGGGTTGGAATCGCATCAGAGCCACGCGCTGGCGAAGAAATACCTCCCCCGCGGCTTCGGCGGCGTGCTGAGCTTCGGCGTCAAGGGGGGGGAGCAGGCAGGCCAGCAGGTCGTGGATGGATTCAAGCAGATCAGCAATCTGGCGAATGTGGGCGATTCGAAGACGCTGGCGATACACCCCTGGAAGACGACGCATGCGCAGCTGAGCGATGATGAGAAGAGGGGGTCTGGGGTGACCGAGGATTTGATTAGGATTAGTGTGGGCACGGAACATATTGATGATATCATTGCGGATTTTGAGCAGAGCTTCAAGGCGAGTGGGGCGGCGAAGAAGGATGCGAAGGGGGAGGAGAAGAATATGGTGGTGGGGAGTAATGGGGGGGAGAGGCAGGATGCGGCGCTGAGCGGCGCGACGTGAGGGCTTGAGGAGGTCTGAAGTCGAGAAAGAGGGGGGGGGGGATGACACCAAAAGTCTACGTAGAGTTGGGTCACGAGGAACGTACGTCACGATACTCGATGATATCTACGCTGGCGTCCAGATACGTTCCAATCATGAAAAGTTACAACTTTCCCGTCTTGCAGAATGCCACTGTGCCCAGAGCACTGTCCTGCCCATCATGTGCCCTGAGTGTGCTGACTCACTGACTGCAGTCATCGGAAAGTGATAGAGCATGTCGTTCTCATGGTGGATGCGTCCACTTTAGTCGTGATGTCCGATGGCGGCCAGAAAACTTATTGAATATATATATCCCAAGCGCCGGCACAGTACTCCGTTGGACCGCGTGTCAGGCACTCTCCCCCATCACGTACGAAGGAATCGTTGACCGGCTGATCAGCGAGAACGAACCCATTGCCAAAGGAAAAACTCGTAAGATTGAATCACATGTCAATCAGTACACCCGACAAGAAAAATGCAAAGGCAAAGAAGTAAGAGGATACATTCAGGCTCTATCAAGGGATATCTACCACCACCGGTTTTGGATGGGATAGAAGGTGATTTTTGTGAAGAGTGAGGCGACGTTACAGGAGCATAACCAACATTGCAGGGAGAAACGTTCTTGAGTAGATGCGCTCATGGAATGGGGATAGCTAGTTGGAAGATGTACACCCAAGACACTTCTTTCGGTCCTGTTCGCTAGATCCGTGGGTTGGATGGATGTCGTTTAGGATCAGGCACTATGGAGGTGCATAGCGTCTTGATAAAGACCAGGTGAGATGGCGGAGGGTCTGGAGTCAAAGGAAGGCTGGCACCTATGCTATGCTGGAGGTCGACCCCCTGTGGATGATTAGATTGTCCTTGCGAGTATCTGGGCCACGACCTCTCGTGTAGAAGATCATTCTGGCAACGGCTGATCCTAATAATAAGAGAAGTAGAACTCATTATGGGTTATTCTCGGCAATTGGTAGTGTTAGTGAGCATTGAGAGGACAGGAATGAGAAGAAAGTCAGAATCCGGAGTGGTGAGATGACGTGTGGCGAAATCAGATGAACCTGCGTCAGCGGCCAAAGCATTTCTTGCTTGAATTCCCCCCTTAGATCACTGACCCACTGATACATAATACCCCTATATGATCTTAGCCCGTATACTATCCCGTTTCCTGCAGCTCCTCCCTCCGATCACTATCGTCCAATTCGGCCTTGTACGTTCTCAATAATTTCTTCTTCGTCGACAGACCGTGTGCCGGATGCCTGGGGAGCTGCCCCTAGCCGGCTTTCGCAGGCGGATACTGTCGCATCTCGAGGTCCTGCATTCTCATCTCGAGGTTTTTGCCTCGTCATCTCGGCAGTGATCTTTGACATCTCCTTCCTCAGATTATGGACGTGCGTTCGATAGCACGCAATTACGAACAAAGTGAAGTGGAGTGGTCTGTTCGTATAGTCGTCAGCATCGAATTACTCTCATTGCTTGATAGAAGACGAAATCATCAAGTGATAAAGGAACTGTGTCTCGATTTGCATACATCGTTACGAATCCACACGAATAGCCTACTAATTCTAGCTGCTGTATAATATCCGCTTCTGCTACACATCTAGCCCACTGAAAACCCGATTGGCAGGTCGACTCCTCAACGAAGTTGTTGAATGTTATGAACGCGCTCAGCATGAAACCAATAGTGAGGCAGACCGTGAGGGTCAGAAAGGACAGCAGATCTCCTGCAACGTAGTAGCCAGGATGTAGGGGAGGCCCGGCGATGAATTGGAAGAAGAAGAGAGCGGACGTTGCGACGGAGAGGGATACCTGTATTCGACAGACCCAGCGTTAGTGACCGTGACTGGGACGGAAGGGGAAAGAGAAGATGGGATGGACAGACTGCGGCCACGGCCAGTTCGCCAAACACATCACCTTGCGAGTAATTGTTGTTCTGACCCCTCACGGCATTGAGGTTCAGGTCGAAGTGCGCAAGTGCGATCGCGAGGCAGAAAACCGCGACAACGCCTATGCAGAGCAGGATCGAACGAGTGATGAAGACTTTGGGGAGCCGTCTCCTCCATGGGACGTGGTCTGAGCTATTTGGCTCAGTCATCGTGAGCTGCCCAAGAAACTCCGTCTGATAGATGGGCTACGCTCTTCTGAAGAGGATCAGAAAGAAAAGCTATATACCCAAGGAGCATGGAGCTAACAGCGAGGGCAGGCTCGTAGCCGACCCATTGGTTTTAGCTACAACAAATTGGCATCTCGATGTAGTATTTGTTGACGATCGTCCAAACAGTAAAGCAAGCCAGAAGTCACAAATCCGGAGGATCTTGAACCCTGAAACACGTGCTCAAAACTTTTTGAGCGTTTCGTTCCAGAGCAGCGATCACCACTCCAGCCTAGGCGGTCATTATGGCCTGACATGCAGTTGTGATTGACGCAGTATATATTCACTCCTCATACTATGAAGCGTTGCAGGTAATGGTAATCGACAAATGCGTTGAGAGATACGATGCGTCCTGGTCTGAAGATATCCAACGCCTGTAAAAGTATGAAACCAATTGATCGAATATCGAAGGCCTGAAAGCCGTTTGGAATGTTGCGAAGGCGACCAGTGCGGTGCTCAGCTTTCTAGATCATGAAGGAGACCGAAGCGGGGACGCATGGGTGAGCGTCCGTTGGCAAAGCCGGCTGGTGGTATCCTCCCCTGGACGTGGTCACCTAGATCTCTGGAGACTGCCACTACGGCGCCAGTCCTTTTAAGTAACCCCGTTAGCAGGCGCAGTCGACTCAGTCTGCTTCGCAAGAAGACTGATACTGAAGCTCGAGACTGAGGCCAAGGCATCATTTGGGGTAGGTTCCACGAGAAAAGCTAAAGGAATGCTGGTTGGGGCTCCCGATGGTCGAATCAGTGCCCCTAATGCAGAAAGATACAGCCAAAAACGTACCAACTCTCGTAGCTGGACAACTCATATGCATGGAACATTATTCTCCGCCAGGGAGGGCATATACGCCGATGTCGAACGAACACACACTTCAAGCCTTGATAGGCAAGTCCAATGAGATCCGGCACTAGCATGACTGATAAGGTGGCTCAGGGATCGTGTTGGTCAATTTCGCACAGGCCGCTCGCAAGAGCACGCTACCTCCGCACCAACACAGATGGCTGTTCCTATGTGACCTTCAGGTGATCCAAAAGAAGGACGTGTACCAGGCTCCGTGTTTCTATGATGGTGGGTTCGCTGCTTGGCTCTTACACCAACTTATCGAGTCAACCTTGCCGACACGGCTCTTGCATTTGGATGACTGTAGACTGAATAAAGTGGCCGCGATCAAGACATAGGTGCCAAATTTCAGGCCCACCATTGTTGAGAAGTCTGCTGCAGATAGGAATACGATATGAAAATTGTACCGACACTCCAGGCGAAAGGTTGTCCTGCAGCTCACAATAGAGAACGAGCAGGAGCTCGTAGCCCAACTGCTCGCTACAAAGTGCGCCAGAAGCATTCTCCAATGCGGTCGTTTGGTCGATGGAGTAAGTCTCCTTACCTCGCTGAGCTGCCCAGTCGTATGTCGCTCAAGAGCAGCTGGCTCCTCGATGGCCATCTGGCCCGGTAAACCAAGACGAGAAGTGTGCATCACTAGTGACACGGCTTCGGCGGCCCACACGATCTCGATAATAAAGCGTCGAAGACTGACGGTGCAATCGTCTCAGTGAGTCAGTTGACTCGGCTCACTTGGCTAATGAAGGTCATGCCGACTTGACTGAGGCCGGGGACAGCGACACGCCTATCTGCTTCTTACCGCGCTTTTAGAAGGTCTAATTTTACTATCGTGTCCATCGAGTCACCTTATTACCAGCGGTGGCCAAGATTACGCCGAGTACATAACGACAGGTGGGCTTATTTTCCGCACGCAATGGCAAATAAATGGCGCAGGAAATCCCTTATTCGTAGCTCTGCCTATGTCTGGGAAAACCGGGATACCACCGTAACGGCATCCACCACAGGACTACCTCCTTCATCACTGTCCGGTCGCCTACTCTGCTCAATTTGTATTCATCCTTCAGTCCTTCGATTTTCCCCACCGATCGTGAAAAGTCTCTTCCAATGCCATTCACAGCGCTTGCAGTACGCATGCCCGAAGCAAACCTTGCAGAATGGCCACTTGCCGAGCGGGTCGGGGTGTGCGTTCAAAGTGCTGCACTGGCAGCATGTCCATTGCGAGGTGACGGACCCCAAGATTAGAGGCATGTTGTCGTAGGTTTCGATGGTATGGCGGAGAGCGACAGTAAAGTGAGAAGTGGCGGCAGGATAGAGATCGTGAAGTTTCGAAGGATTTTGCAAGTTGATCGTTGGGTCTCAGAGATCGGAGCTTTTGATGCTAAGTGGTGCCCGCGCTGATTTCTCCCAATTGCGATCGTTATAGAGAAGCTGTTTACGATGGGAAAATTTCTGGACAGCAGAGAAATAAGATTGACGTGCGAAATGAACGAGTCATAGGCTAATGTCCATTCAATGGGTGTTGACGCATGACATGGCAGTCATTACTACTTTCTACTTCTAATCTTCATTTTCTGACTGCGGCCAAGAAAAGGTGACACACAAAAGAAGCCTTTCTTTCATACCATGGTCACCACCCTGCCGGGTTGTGTGCATCTTTAGAGGAACATCACAGCCTGTTTTGTCGTATCATGCCCCGCTGCCATGTATTATTTGATATATCAGCATATGATCAAGTTCCACCTAATTCTCGCGCCAACATGTTGAATACTCTTGTATGCAACTCTTTGACATGGACCGGATAATGGGGTCAAGTCAGTGTCCGAACGACTATGGTCGAAGAATTTCCGTCTACGTTTTCAGCATCGTTTTCATAAGACGAACAGCTCCCCAGAGATGCTTTGCCGGAATATGGCGGCTGGTCATGGGTACTTGGCATCCATGAATTTCCCCAAGATTGATGTACCTCCTAACATTCTCAACAGCCCCGGATAGGAGGTTGTGCAGCGGTCTCCTCAGCACCATTGATCTGTCCGACAAGGTCGGCTAAGGAATGCTGTTCGAGACCATTCGGCAACTGCTTCTTTTGACAACGGTCTAGAGACAGTGTGCGCTGCCAACCTTTTCAAATTCCCATCGCACTCGACTTTGTGTCATTGCTCTCCATTATAAAAACCAGAAAACCACCCATGTTGGATCTTGTCGATAGCAGAGCGTCCATACAAGTGTGCACGGTGTGAAACATTGGATAGAAGTACTGCCGTACTTCGAAGAGGTTTCTGCTCTGTTCTTACGTTGGGTGACACTAAGGTCCGGAATCCCGGAACGCTGATCGCTTCACAGGGAAGGAGAACAACGACGGAGGTTGCCAGGAAAATGTTTCCGGTATTATCGTTGTTCTTTACTTTTCGTTAAACGGATATTGAGCAAGTTTCCAGTCGCAGCTACGATGATTGAATTATCGAAACGTTCCCAGTCAGACACCATCTCGTGCCAACACGTGGGATAACTTGGTTCGAGGCAGCCTATCCAAGCTTCGCACGCTCCACCCCGCCTGGTGCGGGAAGCTCTCCAGATCCTAGAGAGGTATACGTGCGTTACTCGCTAGAATTGCTCAACGCGTGGCAGAGCAGTTCGTTCTCGTAGTTGCGAAAGCGATCCGCCTCATCCCACGCGGTAATGGTCGTCCGATTCAGAGTGGAGCTCGGCGTCTCTGTGGACGAGATCTGCTCATTTGAAGCCAAGGTTCGGGTTCGCCTTCTCACCATCCTTGAACAGATCGATGTAATCTGTTAAGCCATCTACGAGCTTCCGGAAATTCACGCGTGTACTCCACCTCACATTTCTTGTGAAGGCTTGTTCGTTATAATCGGCTCCGTGATCTGAGATGTCACCGAAGCTCGATTTGTAACCGACCGGTCGATGATATTGGAATTATTACGGTTGAACGGTCAAGCATGTTTGGACTGGCCTTCCCTCCGATCCGTGGCACAAAGATCGAAACATCTCGTCGGTCGGTCCTGTCACCCTGTTCAGGCTGAGCTCATACAGTAAGCGCCGAGCACCTGGCAGAGAAAATTCCGTAACCCAGATTGCACGTATTCGTCCATGCTCTAGAGACTACGCGCGTGTGAGCAGGGTAAATTTGAACAAGTGCGAAGTCTCCAAATTGCATCTTGACATGCTGCGGATCTGGAACCGTTCCGTCGTCATAAATGACAGCTCGCCCCAGCGGCACATTTCGGTCACTTGCGCGAGGAAACCGGCTACCGCAGTGACCTAACCAGAAAAGATCCCAGCGGTCAATGGCTTCGTATGGAGTTGTGGAAGGTTCGCCAGTGACATCTGTTCTGATGTCGAAGTCCTGCGGCCTTTGGTCTTTCGTCGGTTGAGGGTGGGTCGGATCTAGAAACCGGTCTGACGTGTCGGACAATGGCGGACCTGTAGCCTCGAAGTTTTTGCATAGTCTCTCAATTGATGTTTGATACGAATGTCCCAATCGGCGTCTTCTTCTAGAATGAGCGCAGATGTGATGTTCTGCTCGATCACCGTAATGCAATTTAATTACTACTCCTGACAGTGAGTCGGTCATCTGAGGCTATGAGCCTAGGGTGACAGACAACAGGCAATTCTTAGCCAGATAGCCTCGCGTATCAGCAGCCAGTCTGACACCATCAGGGTTTTGGTGTTGGTGATGTGATTGGCAGATATGCGAGAGTGCAGTGCTGGTATGGTGTCGGTACAGAGGTTGCGCAAAGATACTCGATGCTTGGCTACTTACAATCTGGCCAATTAAATGGCTTAAGACGGCGCGCTTGCAGTCTGGGTAGTGGAAGGAAGAGCAGAGGGCGAATGATCACAATCTAGTGTTGTTCATATGAGCTCGCCAACTTCCTAAATTTCTTGGGTCGAGATTCACTTCTTTGCCACCTTGCGGAAGAGACTTTTCATCACTCCAAGTATGCCATCTACATAGCCGATTCGTAAGTCTATGAGGGCAGCGGCTAACGACATCGAGTCTCGATGGTCGGTTCGAGATGGAAAACTGATGACGAAGATCTTCTGGAAACTGTATAGACATTAGAGAGTTGCGAAATGGCGCGAGTCAGCAACTGTAGAATAGATATCGGTTGTACTGAATGCAAGAGACTGATTGAAAACATGTTGGAGTGAATCCCCACCAGACGAGAATGGATCGTTTGCTGATCGGTGGAAGGGCAACGGAGAAAGTTGGCTGAATGTGAAGAAGAGGAGGATGACCCCAAGCAAAGCGACAGAGATAGTCAGGAAGAGGCATATGTTAAGGTAGTGTACAGACATCTACAAAGGGCTGACAATATAAGGACTGAAAATCGGAATCCACCTTTTGACGGACCCGGCGAAGTACAGTAGACAGGCTGCGCAGCTTTATTCAATACGATTATTCAATTGAACATTGCCCAATTTAGTTAGCGTGATCCGAAAAGGGCAAGCAGATCTGGCGACTTAGCAGTCCCAATTGAATTAGTATTCAATTATTGAATACTCATTCAATTGATTGATTACCTTGTTCGATTGCTTCAATTACTCGTCTAGGCGTAGTTTGTAAAGATTATAATTATCTTCTTTATCGTTGTCGTCGTCGTTGTCGTCGTTATGTCTAGAGATGTATTCAAAAGTTATCTTTATGTTCTTGATTTAAGCACTTCTTCCATCCGCGTTTCGGGAGGCAGATCGAGCTAATAGGGACCAAGATATTTGCAAGATCCTGCAGATCTTACAGATCTAATTACCCTACGTACTCAAATTAGTACTGTCGAAGCAGGACTTGCCCAAAGAGCTCGTTTTGTTTTCTTTATGTTCGACAAAGTTGCGAAATCCCAATCGAGTTAGACTATGTCTTAACGTGTAAAGTTTTAATGTTCGCAATGCGCACGAACATTTGCAATTGCTCGCTAGTTGCATAATTGCGTCAAATTATTATGTTTTTCGATTTAAATATTAGATTTCGTCGATTCGAACAAACTTTACTTTTGAAACAAATCTAATAAATCAAGAGAACGTGTGCGCATCTTACATAGATAAATTATAATTGTTATACAAAACAAACGCATTCACGAGCGTAATATTGAGAAATATTAAGATTGTCTTTTGCAAAGTTTGACTTAAACTTCTAGATTCTCGCAAATAATGCAAGATTTACAAGCTCTAATCTTGATCTCGCACAAAGTCTAGATATTAGTAATAGAAAATTGCGACTTTTGTTATAATAGATCTAAATATATCTAGAATTAAAGTTAGGATTTATCAAATGCGAATGTCGCAACAATTGAAGTCTTCGTAGTTATTGTCGTGTTTGCGACTCTCGCAATTATTGTTATCTTTGCAGGTCTTGCAATCTTTAGAGAATACATAACAATTGTCTCGTAAGCGAAAAAAGACGATCTAATTCGAATTAGAGTTGTTTTAACAATTGTTAAAAAAAAAAGAAGATAAGTTGATAAAAAGCATCAAAGAACAATTACATAAAAATTGAAAAAAAAAGAATGTCGAGTTAAATGCAAATAACAATATTGATCTCGACTTTTATATTTAAAACATTGTTAGTTAACGTCGTGCTTTTGACACTTCTAGTGCTTCTTCGTTGTCAAAAAACTCTACTTCTTTTGCTTCTTACAAGCGAAAGAAAAATCAATAACTAGATTAAAAACTCAATTACAATTAACAACTTATAGAAACATTCGCATTTGATAAACTCTAACTTTAGTTCTAAATATACTTAGATCTATTATAACAAAAGTCGCAATTTTCTATTACTAATATTTGAACTTTGTGCGAGATCAAGATTAGAGCTCGTAAATCTTGCATTATTTGCGAGAATCTAAAGATTTAAGTCAAGCTTTGCGAAAGACAATTTTAACATTTCTCAATATTGCGCTCGTGAATGCGCTTGTTCTATATAATAATTATAATTTGTTTACGTAAGATGCGCACACGTTCTCTTGATTTATTAGATTTGTTTCAAAAGTAAAATTTGTTCGAATCAACAAAATTTAACATTTAAATCGAAAAATGTAATAATTTGACGCAACTATGCAACTAGCGAGCAATTGCAAACGTTTTTACGCATCGAGAACATCAAAACTTTACGCGTTAAAACATAGTTTAACTCGATTAAGATTTCGCAACTTTGTCGAATAAAATAAAAATAAAACGAGCTCTTTAAGTAGATTTTGCTTCGACAATACTAATTTGAGTACATAAAGTAATTAGATCTGTAAAATCTACAAAATCTTGCAAATATCTTGATCTCTATTAGCTCGATTTGTCTCTCGAAACGCGAATAAAAGAACAATGTTATTTTTGTCAATATATGCGTAACTAGATTTGCGAAGTATAACATCGAAATTATATAGCGTTTCTAGAATAAGATTAAAAAGAGATTCAAGACAACAATAAATCGTAAATATATTAACATTAATAGACGAATAAAGCACTTAATAAGTAAAAGAAAAGTAGATATTAGAATTTTATACAAATTTGATTATGCAATATAAGACGACAATTGAACTCAAGTTATCGATAAATAAATGTCTACATTCGTAGCATACTAGAAAACAAAAAATCAAAAAAACTCTTTGCGAAAAAAAAAGATAAAAGAGAATGCAAAATACGAAAAGAGAAGAGACAAACTTAGTTAACAACTAAAGAATAAATCGAATTGAAAAGTCTTTTTTTCCTTCTTCTTTGTTGTTTTCGTTAGCAATAAAGAGAGTTTCAAAAATTAAAGCAATTTCGAAGATAGTAGCTCTAGTATATTCTTTGACGTAGAAAAGAATATAAAGAAATCGAAACTCGTAATAGAAACAAGCTCTTTATCTAATAACAATACAATAATAATAAAAGATTTAGATTACAAAGAAGATATAAATAATAATTGACGTACAAAAGTGTAAGTCTTATTTAAAGACGACGACAATTATTCGCTTATATTCTTTAAATCTTTATTAAATAAATTTACATCGCTAGAATTTATAGAACGTTAAAAAAACAAGATTGCAAAATAGTCTCGAAGTAATAGAAAAATCTCGAAGAGATTTAAACAAACATGTGTTAACGTAATAGACAACAAAGACTTAGACATTTTGCAAGATATTAGATATATTAATCAACTACTTCAAAGATCAAACGTTATTAACAAAAGATTTATTAAGACAAGAATTTTTGCTAAAGAAGATAAAGAATACGTTTAAAAGACATTTGATAAAGCATATTGCGAAAGTCTCGAAACTTAAATATTATTTTGAGAAATTGTTGCATAAATATTATAAAAAATATGTTTATTTTTGATAAATTAATTTGTTTGAAGATTTGACTAGACTTAGCGAAAATATAGAGCAACTAAAACAATTATATAGAAGTAGTAAAAAGAAATTTGTAACAAGTAATACGAGAAAGAAGAGATTCGCGATAGATAATACGAGCGACAAGAAAATCGAGATAAATAATGCGAGCAATAAGAAGATTGTAACAAGCGATAAAAGAAATAGAAAGAGAAGAACAACAAATATTTTAAATTTAAGAGAGTAAATCGTAACATTAGATGCGAAAAAAGATATTTTTGCGAAAATATCTATAATTTGAAGCGAGATTTACTATTATCGCATTTTCTTCTTCGAAGCTTCGCAAACTTTATTTGTGAAAAAAAGAAACAATAAGATATTTAGTTATTAAACTTTTGTATACAATATCATCTCTTTTAAGAGTGTTAAATATATATTAAAGAGATGTAATACGCGAGTTGCAATATATACGAATGTAAACTGCACTTATCTTGTCGACGACTCGAAATTTTATCTTTAAACAAAGAAAATAATAATTTAACGTTTAATCGCATTTGCGTTGATAATGTCTTTAAAAAAATTCCAAAATAGACAAATAAAATTTAGATCGAAAAGTGCTTATATTGACAATATTATTTACAATTATAATTCTTTGTCGAATTAATAGAGAGTTTCTAATTATTAAAGATATATAGATAATTATGTTATCGCGACAATTTAATGCGATAATAATAAAAAATAACGAAAGAGAAGAAAGAGAACGAAAATCGTTTTTGAGAGTTTAATTTGAGATTCTTCTCTATGTTTTAATAATTAAATAACAACAACAAGATTTAGAACAACAAATATTAAAAATTAGCACTAGAAAACTTTATCAAAGCTAAATATATATATAAACACAAGAGAAAAAATCTAGTACTCTTATAATGTAGAGCTTTTAAAATTGTTAAAGATTCTATTAACTTGCAAATATTTCGAAAGATTAAAAGATTGCATTGCAAAGCAAGATTCTATTTAATTGTCTCGTAGACACGTATAGTAATTAATTAGAAGAATTGTCGCTAAATAAAGATTTTTGATCCATTATAATTCGACTTTTATTTGCGTCTTAAAAGCATTAAATATTTACAAAGTTTAAATTAAATTAAAGAAGTTTTCGACGACAATGCGAGTCTTAAACATTCGCTTGTTAAATAAAATCTATTTTTTGTTTGCATAATCTAAAAAGAAGAACATAATATACAATTAATAAATATAGATTTTATTGTTGTACAATTAAAGCTTTCTTCGATCTTTAAGAAGAATTTTTAATCAATTTTGCAACTTGAACTTTTGTAGTATCGTAACGTTGTTTATCTTGTCTTTACAAAAATTGTAAATAAATTTTATTAAATTGTTCGAACAAATAATAACTAATTAAATTATTTTATATAATTTTTTGTAACTAGAGTAATAGAATTTTTGTTTCATATTTGATTTGCAAAACTTCTAAAAAGTCTTATTAATAAATTCTTATATAGTGCTCTTGTCTTTAATTTTTTCTACTCTTTTTATTGCTTTAACGTATCTTTTGATGCGTATATAGATAAGCGTTAAGTGTTATCGAAGTATATTGTCATATCAAATTTCGAGATATTTAAGAAGATTGTTAAGAACGCGAGAGAGATAGAAGAAAGAACAATCAAATTATTTTGTTAATTCAAATAGTTGACAAGAATAGAATAATTTGTATAGAAAACAATAAAGAGCGAGTTCTTAGAATAATTTAACACAATTGCTTTATTCAATAATATTGATAACAAAGTAATTAACAAGTAATCGAATTTTCTTCTTATTAAATCTCATTATATAACGAAGATATTTAGAAGAAATTCGATTTAGATCAAATTTAGATCTTTTATACTTTATTAATTTAACATATAAATGTCGAGAATTGTCGACAAGATGTTGACTCAAAATAACAACAATAGCAAGAGCAAGAACGATAGCTGTACGTATGCTCTAGTCGTCGTCGATCAATTAAGTCAATTGAGTCAATGGAGGCATGCTAGATAGGATAAAAGAGATTGAGGATGCATATTATTGATAGGAGGGAACGAAAATCGATCAAATACGATAATTATTAGGTTGCGATCCATATTACTCGATCTGGTATAGCGCGGGCGGGCTAGCGGTCCTAGACCCCACTAGTCCTCGCAAACCAATTGAATAATCGTATTGAATAAAGCTGCGCAACCTGTCTAGTAGTGATAGTAGTAGTAGGGGGATCATCACAGACCGACCCACTTCCTTGACGGGCGCATACGACATTAAATTACAGGCGGATTTCCAATTCCACTTCATTGCTGGTAATTGCACTGCAACGTGGCTCCACCAACGAAGTCACGCCCGTCAAAGCGAGATCGACTTCTAGGCGAGGCCCCTTGCTCATCTCGCACTGCTTGCCTTGTGCAAAGCGCAGCGCTATGTCGCTAGCATCTGCGGATCGCTCTTTATATCTAGATGACCGCCATGTGGTTGACATTTCTGGATGCTGTTGTGCTCAGCTTTGCACGGGCTAATGTCGATATTGTCTCCAACAATTTGTTCGTTCTTCCCACTGCACCCGGGCCATGTAGCAATTCTGTTGCAGACTTATTGTGGACACTTGGATCTACTCAGAAGATCCAATGGTCCACAATCGTCGACTCACATTACATTGCTCTGTTCCAGCAAGCCATTGACCCAGCTTCCGGCCATCAGCTTATGACGACTTACAGTACGTGAGTCGCGAGACATACCAACGCTCGAATTTGCTAAATTTGCGTCCAGGCGTCGACAGTGGTGAGACTTGGCAGCGACCTTTTAACCGGCAGGTCCAGACTTACAATTCGGATCTAAGTTCCTCGCCTGTCTACTTCCTATGGCTCAACCCGGGGGATCCATAAGGCCTCACCTCTCACTATATCAACATCACCAACCAGGCTCAAAGCTCGTCAAGCTCAAGTCCGTCGACCGACCCGTAAACTTGACTTCAGTCGGAGACCATTATGGCTGTCTGCACAGTCGGCGGACGCAGCCATTGATGAAGTACATTGAGACGTTGATGGTCAAGGTAAGTGGCTAGATATAAAGGTACAAGAGCATCTAGGAATCTTTTCCGCCAATTCCGTAGAGCTTTTGTTCTATCTAGAAGCTTTAACGCGGCTTGCGATGTCTTTTTGAACGTAGATCTGCCCAAACAGATCCGTGACGTTAACAAACACTCGCAACGCCTGTACCTTAGTGGGCGAAGAGCGCATCGCCTTATCAAGTTCCTTGAATGCCAATTCCATCTGGGCGCGCTCAAAGTCGGCTAGGCCTATCAACTTGTCCTTCATTGTCTGCTTCGAATGCATAAGACTTGTGCTTTCAACCTCTCTTCGCTCTTCTTCTGCAAGCTGTTCAGGGGTTTCAACTTGACCTGTTCCGTTTGAGGTCCGCCCAGGTCCTTCTTGGAAATCAGGAAAATCAAGACTATTGAGGTTGGTCTCCTCGTTATCCCGCGCGGCGGAGCCGCAGTCGTTGTACTGCCGGCACATGGTCGCGAGGTGTCTGGTGAGACTTTGACCGAGGTATTTGGCTCGAGGTCCGTCAAAGAATGACCGCCCAGTGTCGCAGATGAGCGATGTGAAGAAGTGGAAGGAGAAGGGACAGCTAGTGCTATCTGCGGCTGTCGAATGTACCCACTTGAAGTAGTTCTTTTGCGAATACTCTGGTTCGGACGTACCATTGAGGTTCCGTTCAGGTTCTTTTGAAGCTTTCAAAACCTTGTTGTCGATATTCTGTGTGATATGGGCGATCAGGAAATTGTACAGTTCGATAACAAGCTCCTTCTGGGTCACCGAAGGAGCACTGATCACGGCTGGATGTTTCAAGACAAAGTTCATGTAGCTTCCAGTCACAGTGAAAACATTACACTGATCATCAAGCTCGTCATAGGGTCTTTTACGGGAGCTATTAATGGTATTCGCGAACGGCAGCAGGTCGAGACTGGAGTTGTGGCCGCGACTGCTACCGAGTCCGCAGTTTTTGCGTATATGCGATATCAGCTCGTTGAGATTGGAAGTCGATAGACGTGGCACAATGGTCTCCATGTATTCATCGACTTGATAATTCAGCATCGAGAGCAGGATCATTCTCCAGAGAGTTTCAGAGGATAGAACACCGCCCCCCACGTGGTTACAGATTGTCCATATAATTGGAATATACGACAGGTATTTGTCCTCAGTCATCGGCATGTCGTCGCGCGGAAACACAATTCGCCGCATCTCAGTAAGACGCTCTGCGAGACGGCTCGCCTCGACGAAAGCTAGCCCAACGAAGTGGAGGGCTGATTTCTTTAGAAGTGGCATTTCCGAGAACAGAAGGTGCATGCTTCGGGTATAGCATTTCGAAGCCCCAAAGGATCTCCGAATCTGGTCGCACCACTCAGGTTGCTCGACAGGGAAGCCGAGGGCTGTCAAGTAGTACACTCTTCGCAATACAGAGGAGCCATATGTTACCTTCTCCACCCATAGGTAACCACTCTCCTGATCACCAATCTGCGCAGTTGAGATGAAGCGCATGGCTCGATCACGAGATTTGACAATGCCCTGTTTGAGATCCGGCTCCCATGGTAGGGATAAACACCTCGCGAGGATGATAATGCAGTATGAGGTCTCCTCAACGCAGTGACTCCATGAACCGTCTTCATGCTGGCTGTTAAGTGTCTTGAAGACTACCTGGCAGAGGCAAATTGGAATTTTGTGCTCTGTGATGTTCTTATGAAGCCGTTGCAGATGGCCTTCATTCCGCTGCTCAAGCAGACAAAGCAGCACATCTGAAAGTAGCATGTACGAGTAATAAGGTGAAAGGTTCCACTTATCCGACGTCTTTCCTGATGCCCATTGTGAGAGCAGAAACGTCACTGTATGCTCGATAAGTGTGGAGTGTTGCTCGATGGAGCCGGAATGCACCAACGCTAGAAGAACGTTGCAATTTGCACTGAAACTTGGATTTCGCTCCACTTGATAGGTCCTGAAGTGTGTTGATGATTTGAATTTCTCAATCATTGGGGTAACGTCTACCTCATTGCCGAGATGGCGCAGTGTGAGCAGAACGCGTGCTGTATCGTCGGCATCCTCAACGACTCCCGGTGCAAATCCAATAACGCCATGCTGATCTTTGAGGACTTTGGTGAAGAAGGATGATAATATGCCAACCTCACTGGCGTTGAGAGTTCCGACATTTACGACCCGGAATAGTAGAGTGGACAGTGCCTGGCAATGTTAGATTGATCATCAATATCTATGGTAGCATCCGCTGCCATGGTCGACTGTTGTCGGTACATCAAGTACTTACCCATGAAATTTCGAACATACACGTCGGAAAAGCGCTTGGCACTCCGCCGCAATTACTATACTCGAGAACAACCTTCCTCAGGTACGATTCCGCACGGTCGTCCCAAGCAGAAGCATTCAGCAGGTAGGCAGCAGTCGCGGCTGGAGAACCGAGGATCCCCACCTCTTCGGTGCAATGATGACTCACCTTGTCGAAGTCTATAAGGCCAACAAGCGCTTCGAGAGAGTGTAGCACTGTCGTGGATTCCTTTGTGTAGACCATTTCAGGCTTGAAAGAGCCTATTTTCTTAGTTTGGAGATCATCCAACCTATGATGTCCGGGAAAGTCAAAAAAAATCCCACGGTTCCTCATCTGGCGCAGCAGACTTGGTACTAGGACTTCGGAACCGACTTGCATGACATCCCCAACGGACCAATTCTGGAGGAGTGAATCGAGCCCTTCACGAGCCTTCTCGATGCGCCGAGAAAGGTCAATACGATCATATTCACTGTCAATGCGGCTCATCTCCTTGTGGATGAGAAACGCAAGGAGTGAGGCAAGAGTATTCAAGATCCCATCGACGTGGGAGGCGTAAGATGTCCATGTCCCGTCATCTTGCTGAGACCGAAGAACGTATTGGAATGATGCAGGAAAGAGCCAGGAGACTCGACCATCTTCTTCTCTATAGACCATAGATAGCCATGCGGTGTCATAAATCGAGATCGAGAAGGAGCCAAAGCGATAGAGTTTGTCTTCCTCCCGTACAAGCTGGCTAATGGCGCCAATGATTTCCGCCGGAGTAGAAGCTGCCGCAATTGTCGTCCTGAGGTCTGACATTATGATTGCAAGTCAAATCGTGAGTACAACTCACCAAGGCAGGTTTCGCGTACCAGGCGGCTGTTATAGTATTAGAGGATAAGGAGTAACGTAGGCTGCATGCCAATAATACTTGTCTGATATATGATACAGAAAAGCCCTAGGGTAGTAGTGTTCTTGTTCAACGTAAGGTAATGGTTGTGGCCAAAGTTTTCCCCTAACTATGGACGGATGTGTATGCAGACGCAGCTAAGGCTGCCTGAAACCCCTATTGGCTGGATGTCCACCTATCTATGATGACACCCGTAGCTGCATCTCATCGCTAGTCGCTATGATGACGCTCTCTGCAGTTACTAGGTTCTGTAGATTGAAAGGTGATAGCGCCTGCAGGCGATGACACATAGGTCGCCTGAATCGCTGGCTTGGCTGGGAAGATACCAGAGCTAGGTAATCACAGAAGTTCCACCGCCCTGGCAAAGAAACAATTTGCCTTGCGCGGGCTTTTCGTGGCGCCACCATCAGACAACATGCGGTGAGCTGGGGTTCGTCGCTCCACCATCCTTCATCTGGGGACTGTATCGGCAACTTCATCGGCCGATCAAAGTTTCAAGCATTGTGTACAACCTACTTTATCAACCAAACTGCATTGTACTAGGCGGAATGATGCATGCAATACCTCTGATCCTCTTATGTATCTCTTGAAACGATCTAGCAACGTTACGGACAATTTTCACTGCTTGTTATTTTTATCAAGCTTCCTTCTTCAATTTCTTAGCCGAAATCCATGTAGCTCCGCACACAAATGAACAAGCGAGTCCCGATGCTGCGGGCGTATGAGGATTTTCTGTGACTGCCGCATCGTACGCGTTGATTGTAGCTGATAGAGCTGAACGTGGGCGATAGCACGAAGATGGGTTGCCCCGACCAACAGTACTTAGCCTACTTGATTTGGTGAGACGACGTTGGACGATTTGCTGGCTAGACGCTCTTGGAAGATCGTTCGACCGACTGCGGGATAGACTGCGCAGCTTGCGGTGTGGTCGGAAAAAAGAATCATTACACCAACTGCGACATACTCGGATGGCAGTGCAGCCTGAGCTCCCAGCCGAGACTTTCTATGTATCAGATATCCAGATTGTTGATCTATCCAAATTACATGTCTCAACACTAAGTCTAATGCGTCGACTTTTGTTTGAGATGGCTTATTCGGGCTTGCTAAACAGATTTGCTCTACTTAGACTTGATTCCATCTATCTGGACAGGTCCACCTCACGTAGAATTGCTGATAATGCCAGTGGACTTGATTATCTCATTTCTCGATGGAGATTTAGCATAGCACCTCCTCAGAGTCACTTACTAACAAAGAGAATGATTCTCAAAATATTCAAGCAAAGACACCGAGACCATGCTAGCACGAACACCATCTCGGAGTCCTTGAGCTTTTTATAGCGCAACGGTGCCAGTAGTCATCGGTAAAATAAAATGCCAAACTCGAGGCGAAGCATGGCAACGGCCTCATATCCAGGAATAGAGATCCCTTGCCCACCGTATCATGCGTTTGGCTCATTTCATAACCTTGAGTCACCCCATAAGCCAGGCATAGTCACACTCTTAATCTTCGACACTGTACAAAGCTTTTAAAGGTGTGGATATCCAGAAATCTGCCGCGACGGTCAATCCACCCGCAATGAGTGTCGGTTCGTTATCAGCTATGCAAAACTTAAATTTGATCAGAAGGTCTTATATAGTTCTGCATCATTCGACTTGTTCCCACGGGCAACGGGATGAATTTGACTTGAACGGCAAGGCGCTGCTGTGCTAACATAAAGGGGAGGCAGTGGCAACCTCGATCCTTGAACATTGTATATCTATTGCGCCGGCACTAGCATAAAAAGGATCAGCTTATAAGCCGCTATCTTTAAGGAATTTGAGTGAGTGGGCGAATCCTTGATTGGCCGTGTAATGCTGGGCAACGAGATGGCCGGAATTTGGCTGCAGGTAAGTACCCTTGTTCCGGGATGCTGGGAAAAGCGCGTTTGCAAACATTTGTGCCTGGTCGGTCGGATACGAACAATTTCCGGTGCAGAAAATGTAATCGTATTGCCCAAGCACTACATCTACCGGGCCTGTGAACTTAGGCTGGGGAGCGGTTACAGATCCGAACGTAAGAAGCTCTCCAAAAACAATGGTCTGTCTGGTATCAAATTGACGTTGGAATACTACGGAGCTCTAAGTAAGCACTATCATAAAAGGATAGGGAATGAATGAGACGTACTTTTCTGGTCGTACTCCGGGTAGCGATAGAACGGGAATTGGAAAGATTGGGTGATGGCACCCTGGGTGAGATATCCCTTGTCCAGGTTTTTGAAGCGACCCGAGGGATCCAGGGGCGCCGGTAGGAGGTTGAATGATATTTGGGCTATGGGTACACTATCAACTGAAGCTGAGATCCCGGTGAAGACTAAACCATCGAAGTCGCGAGGGTATTCTCCGATGACACCTAGGGTCATTGCCGAGCCTGCTGAATGTCCGACACCAACAACCTTTGTGATTCCCTTACCCTGTATGCGCACGTTCCGCAGTCCCTGTATAAGCACATGCGCAATCTCGACTTGCAGTGCAGCTTGGACTACTTGATTCGGGTCCGGATGGTCTGAAAGACCTGTTCCCAGGCGATCGTAGAGAAACGTCGCATAGCCTGCCTCTGCCGCCGCATCGACATAGCTATATCCCGGGGCAAAGTCCCAGTACGTATGATCGAGCGTTCCGCCGTGGCTCAAGAACTGCAGAGTCTGTACATTGCTAGCTGCGCTGTTATTATTCGGCACACATAGCTGGCTGAAAATTTGAAAGGTTCCGGAGACTTGGTTGGGGCCTCCGCTAGTGACCCGCTGCGTGTAGTTGCTCCCAGCCTGTGCCATTTCAACGGTCGTTTGTGTGAGCTCTGCTTGACTAGCCGGCGACTTCAGCAGCAGTTTTGTATTGGACGCACTGGCCGTGACGCCGATTTTTCCCGACACGCATGCTGCTTTGCCATCGGCGGACGTCCCATAAGATGGATTGGAAAAATTGAGTGGTGTGTCGAGATTCGCTTTCAAGTCATACCCAGAAGCCGCGTAGACGAAAGCGAACAGAGCCAAAATGTCGGTCCAGCTCATGTTGGTGGCGGCGCAAAAAGGCGCTGCTAGTGTTACCAGGCGTGACAGCGACCAAAGGGTTCGGACGGAAATGGAGAGGCCGTATATCCAGTGATATAAGAGGGAAATCCACCTCCTATATAGTACTCTTTCACAGGCGGTGGGAGCAGCCACTGGACGTGACGCATAACAATGCGGAATTCTTTCCGGGATGGCCATTCGTACTACCGGAGCGGATATACAAACGACCGAGCGTTGTATGCCTAACAGTATCGCAGATACATCTGTGTTCCAGCATCAGGATGAATTGTGCGCCAGATTTGAGCGATCTGAGATTGAGGGCTGGAGCAGACGGATGCGCGTTTCCACACAGCTCAAACACGTGCAATCAGCTGCATTGGCTCCCTACTTCTGAGGCGACAAGCCGCGTAGCGGTATTGGCTAGAATAATAACTCTGCCTTGTTTGACAAATGAAAACGATCCATGGTGGTGGGTAAAGGTAATTTTATTGTAGGACCTGTAAGCTTCTGTTCATGCTACCAATCTACCTTACCTAATTGCACCTTCCACCTCTCGTCGGGATCCTCGTGTGCTATAATGAGCAAATGTGACAGCTAGATTGATCTCTTTATGCTGTATTTTTCATCATGCCTACTTGCGACAGACTACGCGGCTTGGAGCCTTCGACATCCGCGATCGAGGTTTTCTGCGACGGCACTTTCTCCTCCCCTTCCTCATTGGCCTGCTTAGCTTTGGTCTTGATGTTCTTCCACTTAATGCCACAGACCAGTAAGAAGGTGACGGCGGCCCCCACGGCGGAAAGAAACTGTTCAGAGCATCAGATTCAACACACGACTTCTTTGCAGGCTGGTCGGGACTTACGAAGACGTCTGTCAGCGCGCTGTTGTAAGCATCAACTACTGCATGGCGATCTGCGGGCCGGACTGCGGCACTGACATCTGCCGCTCCTGCGGCAATAAGCATGTTGGTCTCTTGCTGTGAGACAATGCGAAGAAGATTCTTGGTCAGAGAAGCTTGAAAAATTGCTTGTCCAACCGCCAGAAGAATGGAGCAACTGGCTGTCATGGCAAATAGGAGAGTTGTCGATGCAATCGGAACAAGGTCCGGAGGTAGAATAGCCTGCAGTGCAATGTGGGGCTAGAGAATTGTCAGCTTCAGTTCCAGATCATCGATCTTCCATTGTGAGGGCAAACTCGCCATGGTTACCAAGAACGAATAGCCAGAGCCCGTGAGTATCTGGTATCCGATCCACCTCCCTACATCAGTCGTAGGGGTGAGTGTGGTGAGCAAGCCAGAACCGATGGACAGGATGGCGACGCCAAAGATGTAGAATGGATTGTACCAACCAATTTTCATCACAATGGCGCCGCCGATGATCGACGTCAGAACATCGGAGATGACGCTAGGTAGATACCTAATCCCACTGGAGACTGGTGTCGCGCCTTGGACTGCTTGGAACCAGATGGGCAGGTAATAGATGATGGTTGCAACACCACCGGGTGCTATTAGGCAGGCTCCAAATGCCAGAAAGACGGTTCTGTGATGGAACAACCTGGGAGGGACAAGCGCTGAATCGGCTGCGTACCATTGCCATCCGAGAAATATTGCAAACACCAGACCAAAGCCCACCAGAAGTCCTATTATGACTGACGATTTCCAAGTATAAACGACACCACCCCACTGCAGTGCAAGTAATAGCATGGTAACCGCCCCTGCGAAGAGGGTAAAGCCAAGTAGATCGAGATTCAGAATCTTTTGTTTCAAGGGAGTCATCTCGGTTGCACCTTTCTGCAGATGGAGGTAGAAAACGATTAGTGCAATCGACACACCACCGGCTGGCAGGTTGATCCAGAAGCACCATCTCCAAGTGACAGTCTGTGCGAAAGCTCCGCCGATTAGCGGACCAATGATCTGAGATGCTCCAAAGGTCCCATTTGTCATGCCAGTGAGCAGCGGTCGCTTGTGGAGAGGGGCGACAGTCGCGACGATGATCAAACTGCCCGCAAATATCCCAGATGCTCCAAGACCGCTTATTGCTCTCCCTACGATGAGCGCGTTCGATGTCGGCGCAAGCGCACATACAAGACTCCCGAGCTCGAATATACCAATGTAAATCAAATATACGATCTTCTTGGGGAAAAACATATATATCTTGCCCGCCAACGGCAAAGCGACGCACCTCGTACACCTTGTCAACTTTGCAGGTTAAACGAGCATACAGCTAAGACTTACATGGCGGTGAAGTAGGCGCTCCCATACCACCCGACATCGTTGAGAGAGTTGAAGTAGCTCGTAATCACGGGTATAGCAGTTGCGATCAGCGTGAAGTCCTAGAAAGCATATGTGTTGGCGAAAATATTCCATCAATGAGTGCTCCGACTTACCAGGCCGGTTAGGATATTCGAAAAGCACAAGGCGACGACTATCAGACCCAATTTGATACCAGTGACTTCGTCGGCGGTATTGATGTCCCCAGCAACGGCCTCTTCTCTCTTTCTTTCGGCATCCACAGTCTCGGCCAAGACAGCGCGTCCCGCATCGCTCGATTTGCGGACAGGTTCGTCGTATTCCTTCGCCGCTGATGATTCAGAAGGCATCCTGCTTCGATAGGACCGCTAGTTCAAGAGTCTGAAGTTACGCGGCGATCGTCTCGAATCAGCGGAAAATAGATGCATAAGTATTGACAATAGATTACGGTTCTGCAATGTCGTTCTGCAATGTCATTCTGCAGAACACGTTGCTTAGGAAAATTTCTGCTTAGTATATCACCATCCTGGTAATACTTGTTTCGTACGTTGCTTTTCTAAGCAGTAGTCCGCAACGTGGCGCTCGAACGCCAGAGAAACAAAAAGTACATAATGCTCTAAATGATGCACCTCTCTTGATTCTGGTTGGAGGACCGACCGCCTGCCTTCTGTACACGGGCTGTTCGGGTATATGGAGCACAGTATCGAACAAACCTTTCTGCGCTACCGAATGATTTGTTTTCCGAGATGGCGCACAATCCAAACAGCCCCATGCATCGCCGTTTCATCTTCTTGCGTCTCTAGCGCACACTCATACTTCGCCGCGCCTGCCTTATTTGCTATGCTGCAGAGCTATGCCGCTATTATTTGCCTTGTTATTCATAATCCCTCGTGGAATATTACGCCTTCAGCGTAATAATTGTTAGCGTCAGAGCGTTCGTAGGGACAATTACAACATACTTTTCAATGTGTGCAAACACTACAAGTGTTATCCCAGTATCGCTGGATCGTACTGATAAATATGGAGCTGAACACCTAGTACATGAAAAAAAAGATAAATTCTAATCGAAGGCACGAACCACAGCGCTTTGAACAGCAGGCTGTCAACCATAATTCACGCATCTTATGCATAAAGACTACTTCGTATGCGGCATTAATTGTTAGTACGAACAGGGGTTTCGGGGAAAATAAACCCTGTCACGCTAACAGTTAACATGCCGCATAGGAAGTACATGGCCATGTATAATAGTGGGGCCCGGGTCATAAAGTACACAGTAGGATGGTCCAGCCGACATGGGATCAAGCTACGCATTAGCATGGTGTTAGTACGGAAATGCTTAAGCAGGGGTGGATTGACCCACTACATACAGAATTGTGACACCTGCCTGTCAGCAAACGTCAGAAAGAATGCTATGACAAAGCTGGATGGGGTACTGCGGGGGTGCGGAGATGCATCCACCTTCAGCTACTGCACTTAAGTCATCGCGCACGATCCCGGTCATATGCGTCAAATGCATGCAAGTAAGTCTGCACAGGAGAAGTCCCTGGAACAAGATTATTGGACATTCTCTGTTAAGGAAGCGCCAGACATTACAGCAATAGTGGAACGCGATGGTGTGAGGTATTAAAGCGAGCGAAGCACCTTTTTCGTAGGAATAAGGCAACGATCTAGTGGACCTTTTTCGTACATGAAGGAATAAGGCAACAGGGTAGACACTTTTTCGTACATGTAGGAATAAGGCAACGGACTACCAGTGAGGTGAGGTGGCGAGTTATCTGTCCCCGTGTGGTTCAATCAAGCAATGCGGGGCGCTCATGGCGCAGCGCAGCTCCTTTCCTTATCCGGGGCGCCTCGAACCGACCCGATGGATGTGCCTAGCAGAATTCTCATTGGCGCTTACTTAGTGAGCGTAATCTATTTTAAATTTCATGTCGCACCAGAGATGGTGTGACGGTGCGGAATCCTTGAGCAATCAGCAATCACAGCGGATTCGGAAACATCTAGTCCATGGCGATCCCAATTGATCCTTCAGGCGTCCGGTCTAGAAAGTCCGCGCCTTCGAACTTCGAATCCACCTTCGCTCTAATCAGCCCAGAGTTGCGTCGATGACTCACACGGCTGAATCGATCCTTCAGGCGTCCAGTCTAGCATGTCCGTGCCTTTGGACCTCTAGCTTGAATGCACCTTCGCTCAAATCAGCCTAGAGCTGCGTGCTCGGATGATCAGACTGGTCATCGAAGAATCACAATCTGCGTCGTGCTGCAAGCACTGGGTGAGACGGGAAGAGCCCGCCACACCATCACTGAGCGACTAGACGTAGCAGTACACACTAAATCACCAGCGTTATTTTCCACAAGGCGAAACTGAACATGAAAACGTGTTGATCGAAGGGAGAGTCCGCTAGAAGAAGCAGAAATGTTATTCAGAACGGGTTATTCTCTCGTTTTGGCAGGCTGAGCGAGAGTTGCCATGTCGCACGCAGATGGCAAGCGAGAGGTTGATGCCGTAGTCGAGTTTTTTTGGTTCCTTGCTATCTAGAATACATACTTTCTTGGTACACATTATCACGTAAGATATTTTCAAAACAGATCACTAGCAGTACGAGGCCTTCCCCCTGGCTCAAATTCTCCCCTGATGCGTTATCGAAAATCCAGACGAGGTGTGAATGTAGCTGGCCCCAGGCTTGTTGAGGCTCTGAGTCGAGCCTGCCTCGATTTTGGTTTCGTGGTCGTGGTCGTGCGGGCGAAGCTCGTGCCAACTGTGGTTGACGCCGTTGTAATTCTCCGAGTTGTAGTAAATGCTGGGGTCGGTAGCGGAGCTACGGCCTCCGCTACGAAAAGAGAAGAAGCTCGCAGCGCTCTTGACCATGGAGCTGATGTTGCGTTTCTGCACGAGCGGTCCGTAGGTGGGCAGGCATGCCGCAATGATCGAAGCACTGGGCTCGACTTTGGACCAGAGAGACGAGTTGACAGTAATGGTGGCCTTGTCCTGCGCGGTTGCAACAAAGACAGTGTCGAGCTGGAGATGCGCGTAGTAGAAACGCACCGAGGCACAGACAACGCAGAAGATACCCAGCCAGAGAATGGCGGAGATCTTGATCTTCTTGGACCACTTGAGCTGGAGCTTGTAGATGGGCCGCAGCGGCAGGCACAAGACCAGGAAATCCAGGACGATACCGATTCCGAAAATCGCCAGAAGCGCTGTGGGATAGTCGTAGTTGGCATCTTGCAGCTGGAGTGCGGGGTGCCATGCTGATGAGATGGGTGATGTGCTGAATAGCTGGGTCTGATCGGTTTGTGAGCCGTAGCAGGACGATGGAAAAGAAGCAAGACAGGAAACTTACGAAGAAGGTGCCAATCATCCATGCAGATACCAGGAAGATCATGACATTGGACATAATTGTGAAACCTTTCGTAATGAATATCCTTTTGTAGAACATGAGAATCGAAACTTTGCAGAGTCCGCTGCTAATGGTCGTAATGATAACATCTGCAAAGTAGATCTACTCTCACATATAAGGAAAATCACTGTATATCGTAGTATGTCTTACCTTGAAAACAAATTGTGCTCCTTCCATCAAACCCAGTCGAGTACCGATAAAATTTAGGCCGATCACAGCAGCACCTGTGATGGTTGCAATTATAGAGCCATAGCACACAAGGAGTGCAGCGATGATGAGCCAAAGGTCCGTCGTCATCCACTCGTCACGGGACGAAATCCGCGAGGAATAGATACGGACGACCACAGCGACCGTAGCCAGCACCAGGAAAATAATGATTACGGAGAGCAGAGTAGTAGTATACGGAGAGGGAATCGGAGTTGCGCCTCCGGTCGACGACATGGCAGCGAGGACTACCTGGAAATCTCGAGGTCTGCGGCCCGGAGGTAGGGTTTTTACAAATTTTAGAGCGGGCGGAGGACATTAATATTCAAAACAGAGCGGGCTCAAGGCTGAGAGCCTCAAGATAGTGTTCCAGAGAGCTGACAGTCCACGTTGAGATCGCGTGTTTCGGAATGCTGTGGGGCACAGTGTATGCAGGCTGTATTAAACCGTAAAAAACCATGGCGTAATAGAGTCAGCCTTCCGCCCATGGTCAGAGCTTGTAATTCCTCTGGAGTCTACCCCGTGCATTCGGTTGTGATGACTGCATGTGGTGTCGGAGGAAGAATCCGAAATCATCCATAAGCCGAAGCTGCGGCATTCAGCTATAACATAACGCTTGCTCATGCTTAGCAATTAAAAACCTATATCCACATCAACACACCAGCAATGCCAACCTTCACACTTACAGCTATTTTGGTCTCTCTGGAAGGTTCCTGGCATTTCTTGCAGAACCGTTCAACAGACTCTGCCATTCCTCAAGCCATTCAACTCCTCTCCGTTATTCTCATCGTGGGCCAGCTTATTGTTAGTTTTTGGCGCGCCTTTCGACAGGTTCCATTCGCCAGCTATGGCCTCTCTTTTCATTCAAGATACGTAGCAAACATAATGTTCATGACCAATGCCGTTGGGGTCATAGGTAATGGCTATAAAGAAGTAATCAGTCCCATCTATACTCGATATCTGCATTTCTCTGGATGCTGAGATGCCACAGTTTACGGAGAAGGCCTTCCAATTCCTCAGATCAGATGGAAATATTCTTGTCTTACCCCCTTCGACCGTACAGGAGTTGAGCTCCATTCCCCCTGTGATCGCCGACGGAACCAAAGCTCTTGAACATGATCTTATGGGACGATATACTGGACTAGATTTCATTCTACAATCCAGATTGCACCACCGCATAGTCCAACGAAAATTGACGCCTAATTTGGGAAAGCTTACACCGCACCTTGAAGACGAAATTGGCCGAGCGGTGAGCGATTTGTTCCCGAAAGAGGCAGATGATGGCTGGGCTACAGTCCAACTTTATCCCCTGCTGTTAGCTTTGACCGCCAGGACTTCTGCCAGGGCATTCGTCGGCACGAGCTTTTGCCGCGATCAGCGATGGCTTGACATTGCGATCAATTTTGTCGAAGATTGTAAGCCCGGCTGACCTTTGCTTATGATACTGTGTTACTAACCTGCCGAAGTATTCAGGACAGTGGTCATCTTACGGGCCTTCCCCAGCTGGCTGCATCCCGTTATCAGCTGCTTCATCCCAAGCTACTGGAGAGGCAAGGGCTACTTTCGCCGAGCACGTCAGGTCCTCGGGTCGTACATCCAAGAACGTCTGGACGCTGTATCCGAGGGAAAGGAGCTTAAAGGGGCATTTCTCGAGCCAAGCGCCTTGAATTGGCTTGTTGATATCGCCGAGGGTTCGGAGCGAAACTTCCAACGACTGGCACATACAGAGACTGTCCTCTCGCTTGCGGGTATTCACACTATGCTACTCCGACAACTGAGCGTCATATACGACTTGACCGCGCATCCCAAATACATGGACGGCTTGCACGCTGAGATTGCCAGTCTAGCCCCTAATTGGAATAAAACATCCTATGCTCGGCTACAGAAACTCGATAGCTTCATGCGCGAGAGCCAACGTCAGGCGCCACCCACGGTACTGGGATTGAAACGCATTATGCAGCAACCTTACACTCTAGAGGATGGTACTCATCTACACAAAGGTGCATATGTGTGCGTCGCCGCTTACGCTATAGAGAACGACCCCAAGATTGTCCCCGAACCAGCAAAATTCGATGGTTTGCGAAGCTACAAGATTGAGGGGCCAGATCTGGATTCGAACATTCACGCCTTCGCTTCGACAGAAACCACTGTCTTAGGATTTGGACACGGCAAGACGGCGTGTCCTGGACGATTTTTCGCAAGTCTCTTCATCAAGATGAGCATCGTCAAATTGATATCGGAATACGAATTCGAATTCATGCCAGGCGAGGGACGCCCTAAGAATTGGGTCATTCACGAGTTTCTGTTCGCCTCCCCATGGGACAAGATTCGGATGAGACGGAGAGAAAGGCCTACATGTCCATTCTAGTGGGCGATTGTGGCAATAGAGAAGAGCTGATTCATTCATTCGTATTGACTTAAGGGCGCCAATTCCCACGATTTCAAAATTAATCCTTCCTACAAACACGCTACCATCTGATTGCTTTGCGTCATCAAACCTTGCGGCCGATGACGCATTGGAAAGGTGTATCTACAGCAACACCTTGAGCGATTTCCAGCTGCAAATCTTCTATGAATTTTGCCGTCAACCCACCCTCCTCAGTGCTCCACATGTCAACTTTGGGCAAGACATCCGCAGTGGACGCAAGACTACTCTGAGCCCAAAGGGGGCGAAGATGATCTGGCCATCCATGACGCGACTGAGAGACATCTTCCAATCCAGCTTGCTCGCAGAGGGTCTTCAAGTTCTCGACCCAGCTACAACTGTAGGTCAGCAGCGGTACGGTCGATGTAGCAGAAACCTAAGACGCGTACCTGTACTTGCCCAGGGGGTCAAGCTTGTACCATATCTGAGCAAGGCGTTCCGAGGCTGCAGTCGGTGCATCAGAGTCGGAGCTCAGGACCTTGGTTGAGCGCGGTAGTGGCTCAAACCACTGCAGATATCCGCCGGGCTCTTGGGAGACTTACGTTAACCGTGCAGCCTTGGACTTGGATAGAGGGGAGATGTAGCATACTGATCAATGACAATAGTATCTGCAGCAGCGACCTAGCATTGGAATCATTCACGCTGCACATCAGAAAGCGAGCGTGGACTATGTCATATTGGCCCTGAAACTCGGTCGCGTAATCTTGGAAGCCATTGTGGACATAAAAATGCACGTTCTTTGGTCGAAACGCCGGAGCAGGATACTGCGCATCCGAGATATCGAATGCGTCAATTCGTGCTTTCTCGGCGAGTTTGGTGGCAAGCTCACAGGCCCAAATGCTCGAGCGCCGCTCACGTCAGTTTGGACCCAAAATGGTATATCCTGCAGCAACTCACCCAGTACCTGTGCCTACGTCTGCAACACGAAGATTTGGCCGATCGATTGGCAGATTTGGGTGTGTCAAGTATCCAGCGACCTCTTTCATTAGAAGATGATTAAAATTCAACCTGAACCCATCAGTTGGTCGGGCTTGGATAACTGTTACTGCAAAAACTCACCGCATCGATGATCTGAAATCGCGCAAAAATATATATTCCTTCTCCTCCCCCACAGGCTTCTCCGCGTCTTGCGAAGACTGCGACCGAGACATTGTAGCGTGATCAGCGGAACGAAAGAGCTGGACTAGAGATAGAGGGAAAATACAGCCGGGCCCCGTACTGCGCAAAGAGAAAAGATGGTCAGGTATAAAAGTGATGTCAGCTCAGAACAGTCCTGCAGTTGTTTAGTTCGATGAATCTAGCCTGGGGAAGCAGGTGCATAGCTTCCTTGATTGGTACAGTTTTAGTAGCCCCACCCTAATGATGAGGCCTAGAAACCAAACCAAATCCATCCTTCGCCGCTTAGTCTTGCAACCAAAAAAGACGTCGATACGAGCCTGATCGCGAAAGAAAGCTTAATCCTTGTCATGTTCCAGAAAGAGCCCTGCATGGCAACATGACAGGGGGGCTAGTGTCAAGAGACGGCAAATTAGGAGGTTGAGTATCGAGTCGTCTACATACTATCTAGTATGGCGATTGCTCGATTTCTCATTCTAATCCTTGTGCGTCTCTTTGATCCGCCAACCCACTCCGTTCTGAACCCGGCCGCGCAGACAGGGGGGAGTTTGGCGGCATGGTGGCAGTCCCTAGTTCTTGTGTGACTAGCATTAAGCGGACTGTCGCTATGCCTTCTAGCATACAAGCACATGTATATATCATAGCCGGCGATGCAAGCAGGAGCTTACCACTTATACTCTCCAGATTTTCCGTTTGTTACACACAGACTTCCGTATAGGTATCAATACTCGAAACCTGTCTAGGTGATAAGCTAGCGGCGCACTGGCGCGGCGCAACCTGCACACACCTGAGTCCATATGCCTTGACTCGAACAATCCTCCGATGCCAGTTGCCTCTAGCTAGGAAAAGCTATAACCGTAGCAAGCTCCACTAGGTTTGATCCATCTGATACGGTATATATAAGCGGAGCCTTACCTCAGCCGCTTGCATTGCATACCAGTAGCTGGTGCGGGAGCTTTATCTTTTCCAAGAAGATAAATGCGATGTTGCAAACCGGGATCCTTGTTACGTGCTCAATATCCATCCTGATTATCATCAGAAAGCTAGCGATATGGAGAAGCAACTTACAGACTGCGAAGAAGAGCGGCTTCGTTGTTCGTATATCACCGTAATGCGCGCTCATCCATGCATCCGACTTAACCAATGATCTGATGCGATCGCAGCGTGCACACGGCCGACCTATGGTGGTTGGCACTTTATCCGAAGCTTCTTCCATTACTGAAGATGTTACCTTCTTCGTGGACGAACGGGTGGCTTCCGTAAGGAATCTGTGATCGTAGCTTAAAGTGCTGACTGACGGAGCACTAGTTTAAGCAGAGTCTTCAATCTCTGGCACGTCGGTCACCAACCATTCGAAGAGCTCGGAAGCGATAACATCATCCTTTCCTCACCAAGTGGAAATATGCTTTGGACTGGCGATCCCGAGGTGATCAACCACATAGCGGGCCAAGGGACAAAATTTGTGAAACCGGTGGAACTCTTCAGCTTCTTTGACACTTACGGACCAAATATGCAGACGTCCGTTGGGAATGATTGGAAATCTCATCGCAAGATAGTTGCTCCAGCCATTGGGCCTCATTCGAACGCTGTCATGTGGCAGACAGCTCTTCGTGAGTCGAAAAAGCTAACAAGTATGTTGATCAAAGATGGGCCGGTTGTCACTCACATGAAGGATCATATGTCGGAGATCTCATTGCATTGTATCACACAGAGCTTCTTTGATAAAGAATTGGAATATGAAACAATTAGGGAGGTTTCTACCCCTGAGTTACCATCGGAGAGACTAGGTTTTGTCAAAGCTATGTTCACTACCATTGACAAGCTTGGGATCATAGATTCCATACCGAAAAGACTACGTCGTAGGTGTTGAATCGATTATTCCAGGGCTTTGGGATACAAAGCTTACGCTGTGCTTCTGCAGCATACATACCGATTAAGAGCATCAAACTAGCCGACAAAGCATACCGGGATTTATATAGCCACATTGTGGATATATGCGACAGAGCATCCGATATGGACAGACAGAATCCAAAGACAACAGAGATGACCATTATGGGTAACATATTTCCACTATAATTCGAATTAACCAACTGACATGTGATAACAAGATGCTTTGATAGCTGGAACAAAGCCAGAGTCGGCAGAAAAGCATGGCAAAGTCATGTCAAAAGACAACCTAATTGGCAATGTCTTCTTCTTTCTCCTATCAGGACATGGCACGGCTGGGAACACCCTAGGCTTCCTGATGTTCCTCTTGGCTGTGCGTCAGGATATCCAGTCCCAGATGCAGGCTCACCTTGATGCTCAGCTTGGTGACAAGCCCGCCGAAACCTGGACGGTGACTGATGACTTCATGCATCTTTACAGCGGCTACACTGGATCAGTGCTGAAAGAGGCTATGCGGCTATATAACGTGGTTGAATTTATTCCGAGGCGATGTATCATCGACACACCAGTCAGAGATCTTTCCGGCGAACAGTTCGTCGTTCCGATGAACACTCTGTGTCTTCTGAACTTCACGGCAGCATTCAGACACCCCAAGATATGGCCAGCGAAGCGGGGCTGCAATGATAGCACAGGGCTCTACCACCCAATGTTAGATTTTGATCCTACGCGATGGGATTCGTTTGGTGATAAGATCACCAAGCCCTCCGATGTTGGCTTACGCACCTACTTTCCGTTCGGCCTCGGTGGAAGGGCATGTTTGGGCAAAAGTCTTGGCTCCATCATGATGGTTGGCGTTCTAGCTGCGACCTTCAAGAACTACTCGCTTGAATTAGTAGCACCTCAGGCAATCAGAGACGAGGGTGCTAAGATTGGCGCGAGCGAGGAATGGGTCAAGGGCCGCACATACAATTGGGCTCTGAAGATGCTGGTGGACGAGGTCGAGTGCAACCTGCTCATCGAACTGCGAAAAGAACTCCCCGTACGTCTTGTACCACGTAAGCCACTTTGATCCAGCTATGTTGGGCGTGGAAGACTGGGTCGAAGAAAGTGTAGACAGGTTGCGCAGCCTCAATTGAATCATTTGATTCAATTGAACATTATTCGATCGGATCAGCGTCCTTCTAGAGAAATTAGCAAATCTGGCGACTTGACAATGCAATTGAATTAGGTAACCACAAGCCGGACACTACTCTACTTCTGTCGGACACCACCTCCACTTTGCTCGGACACCACCCTGCCTTACTAAGCCCAATTGGGTAATTTCCAGGGTCCAGTGACCCCGTAAACAAACAAAACCAACAAGTTCGGACTACGGGGTACTTGGTTTTGCGCTTCGATACCACCTTATTCAATGTAGTTACTCATCAGCCTCCCAGTGCAAATTCAAACCTGAAACATATCTTTTGCATGCTCATAATCGATCTCTGTTTGCACGCCTAGTTTACATCTGAAAATTGCCCATGCGGAAGGTCGGAACACCTGCATTTGACCCTCTCCAGCACCTTCTCGATTACCACCTCGTCTATCTCGTCGACAAATCTGTCGTCCCTCATGCTGGCGGCTCTCAAGCTCGTCGCGTTGACTTTGTGTAGGCGATTGACTATCTGGCGTCGACGCGTAGTATATTATGTAGGACTGCTCTATTCTCAGTCGGCGGCGGCGGCGGCGACGATGACGTTTTTGACGGTGTTCCTCGCACTTTCGTCACGTCCTCGCCCCCCAAGGCATGATTTTCTTTGTAGGTAGGTAGTAATGCAGAAGAAGGTGGAGGAGGTGGTGATTATGCGAAGGACAAGTACACAATGGTGAACAGTGCGTGGACCCTGAAAATTACCCAATTGGGCTTAGTAAGGCAGGGTGGTGTCCGAGCAAAGTGGAGGTGGTGTCTGACAGAAGTAAGGTGTCCGGCTAGTGGTTACTTATAATTAATTGTTATAACGTAAGCAGAAATACTGAAGACTCAACACTACTGAGACTTGTACAAGATATAGACGCTTACTGTCTGTTCCAGATGGTATGAGAAGGCAGGTATCGAAAGGCCAATCAGTGGAGCGGGCCATTTGCTTCCCGAAGTACAACGTGGTATCGATACCTTAGGGGGCAGCATCCCAATGGGCTAAGAACTTCGCTTCGCCTACAGTATCCGCACTAGGCTTGAGCACCCTGCTGATCCTTTAGGACAGGAATGTTCATTCCAGCCCTTTTCGCTCGGACCCCACGGTTGTCCCAGGAGGTGTGGCCATGTGGACACACGACTGTGTTGGCGAGGCTATTTCGGAACCTTGATTGAACCCGCACCCGGTATGGATCCACCGCAATAGGGGGCAGAGCATTAACTGGTTCTGGAAAACCAGGCAACCTATCCAGGATCGATCAGTAGGGCAAAGCGGTGAACGAGGGTATTGATCTACTGGCTCAAAGGAGGCGTGTGGGTAGTGGAGCTAGGGAGGAGTGACTGCATGCGCTGCATGTATTGGCACTACGCCATACAGTGAAAGCTCACGCTTATCAAGATACTAATAGTGGTGGTCCCTTTTTGGCGAGACTGGGAGACCCTACGCATAAACCCGCAATAATGGGGAGATGCAGATGAAACACCCCGCATCCCAAAGGATCTCGCATTGCAGGTGGGGAGCCGAAGCGTCCATCGGAAGCTGCTCAATCTAGCCATTGGACCGATCCTTGCTATTGCATGGGAAAGGATCAACGATGGGGGTTGGAATTAAGGGCGGCAAGTAGTTGACGGCAAATGACGGCAACTAGCGGGATGCAGCGGTAATTTTGTGCTGCTCTAAACCTTGTCTGTTTCAGCCGCACGATCACAATTCGCTCGGACATTGGAATGGCTGTTACTGGGTGGAAGCAGGCCTGCAGCAACATCATTCAACGGTTTAGCGGGTGAGAGGTGGACTAAATTTTGTCAAAATCAACTTTGCAAAATGGTGTGGCAGTGTAAGCGGTAACGTCATCCGAACCTAATGTGGCATCCAAAGAGGTGTGTTATGGAGGATGTTTCGATGCTGATTCCCGGTATTGGATAATTGATGTTACGAACGTTTATTACGAACATGGGTACCTACCAAAGAAACAGGAAGTACCTCCCCTCATGCTGTGCACAATACCTTAGAGCAAAGTTCAGGGACGAACAACATCAAAATTGGTACGATCGGGAATCAGGTACCATGGTCAAATTTCATGTGGTAGAATGGAGTTCTTTGACCGTGCTTTTCACGCTTTCGGTGAGAGGAATTGAATTTCCTTGTTTTTCAGCTTTACGCAGACTACTTTCGCACCGCTTATTCATTGTGCTCTATCTTCTCCATATACTCCTCCATATTTGAAATCCCTTTGGGCATCCCATTCCACATCAAACCCTGTTCGTCCATCAGCTTAGCCCGGATCTCCATCGCCTTTTTCCACGACGGCCGTGAAGCCATGCTCTCGTGCCACGCCTTGACTTTGGGAAATCCGTCGAACTTCTTCTCGTTCTTAATCATCAGAACGACGTCCAGTCTTTCGTTCCACGGGACGAACGCCAGATCTGCGAATGTGATTTTGTCGCCTACCAGCCAATCTCTACCCTGCATATACCCTTCCAGCACGCCGCAAACGCGCCTCGCTTCGTCGACGTAGCGGTTGATGACCGAGGGGATTTTCTCCAAGTGGAGGACGTGGAACCTGTCAATAGCTTGTCAGATCGTCCAGAGAAAGAGCCTGCGATATTTGATCGCAGGAAAGCGTACTGCAAGTCACACATGGTCTACGCGAGGCACTGACCAGCTTGCTTGTCCGTAGTAAGGGCCCTGCCCGCTTATCTGGAACATCAACCATTGAATAAGCTGATTCTTCTCAACCAGCGTATCGTAGGTGAGCTTCTTCTCCGTATCGTACTGCTCAACAAGATACAGAAGAATAGCACCGCTCTCCCAGAGCGTCAGACCCGTGTTAGGATCTTCGATGGCTTTGCAGCGTCAGTCAACAGGCTGGGTAGGCAGATTTAGACAGCTACCCGGAACCCGGCCGTTTGGGTTGAGGTCGGTGAAGGGCCTCTTTTTGATCTCATCGAACTTGATAGACTTGATCTCATACGGCACCTGGAGCTCCTCCAGAAGAAGGATGACCTAAAGAAGATGAGGGCCTCAGTAGAGGTCAAAGATGATAAGATCTGATTTTACCTTCCAAGGATTTGGCCCCGGCGCTGGATTAGGGTCAGTGATGTAATGGCTTTAATCTAAGACCTCAACTACGTACGTGCCAGCCATACACGGATTGGCTTGGTCATAGTAAAAGTATAGAGGTAGGCTATATCGATTGTATATATGAGTGGTGCGAGAAAGAATCTGTTGTGAGAATCTGTGAGACCTTCTAGAGATGAGATCCTCTGGCCTATACTTAAAGACGTCTCTTGAGCTAGCCGGGTAGGTCTGCAGGTATTGCTCTATATTGGATTTGTAGCGATGTGCCTCGTAGATGGTCGTTGGGGATAGGAGACTGTAATTATGCTCATATTTGTGCAAAGCATGATACCGAGTACCCTGATGAACTTTCCTCACCCGATGAGATCCGCTGAATGGCGATTAACCTTGCACTTGGTTGATCCACGGTGCTTTCAGCATACGCTGTCTGGCTGTTGATTTCGGATGGTTCAGATCCAGTCGTGCCATGCGATGTTTGTGATTCAGCACTATCCTAGGCATCTACGACCGGGACTCGTACTTGATATGCACCGCAATGATCTACAGTAGCTGAGAATTACTTAGAGACTCGATAGGGGGAGCACTAGCGTAAGTTGTTCTATCGGCACCCGATTACCTGGTATTGAAACAAAGGCGCGGTTTCACACTGCAGTATACGGCATAACTGGTTCTGGTAATAATTACTTCCCCGATATTACCACTTGCCCTTTCTTGCTGCTTTGCCCACGGTGCACAGCTTCTGAGCAGATTTCAAGCATGGCGACCAGTCGTATCGTCACTCTCGCAAAGGAGATCGAGGCCAACACGACCATGCTCGATGAGTACCTCGAGAAAAATAGCCTCCCGCGGCCTTCATTCGATGTAGATGCTCCGCTTATGTATCAGCTACCGTCGGACATAGCAGCAGCACAAGAAGCTTTGACTGCGGCTCTAGACGAGCTGTACTGGCTCAACCAAGGTCCTATACAGACGGTCGTCGCCAAATCAGTGAGTACATGCCTGAGTCACGGGTTGATAGAGCACTGATCTCATTAGTTTGCTGCCTCGGTCGGTCTCAGGACGATCCTCCATTACAACATCCAGACCCTTGTCCCACTCGACTCAGGAGTAACCTTTCAGGAGCTTGCGGACAAGACCGGAGTTCCCGTGAAGAAGCTGACAAGACTGTTGAGGCATGGAATTACGGATCACTTCTTTCAAGAATCAGAGCCAGGCTACTTGAAGCATACGGCCGCGTCGAAAGCGCTCCTTCAAATCCCTTTGCTGGCACCATGGTCCCTCATGGGAATGAGCGAGGTTGGACCCGCCAAGATGCAGGTAAGCTTTCAAATGACGACAGGTTTCGCATGAACTAGTTGCTAATGCGGCTTGCAGCTGGTCCATGCGGTTGAAAAGTGGCCAGAGTCCGAAGAGCCCGAGCACGCGGTATATGTTGTCCTTGCACGTCGTGACAAAAGCTGTCTTACTGACTGGACTCACTCCTCAGGGTTTCAATCTTGCCAATAACACCAGCAAGACAATGTTCGGATTCTTCGAGGAGAACCCAGTACGCATGAATCGATTTAAGGACGCGATGAGCTTCCTACAGACATTTCCTGGGCTGCAAAACTCCTATGTGCTCGAGGGCTTTGACTGGGCTTCGCTAGGGAATGGTCTAGTCGTGGACGTGGGCGGCTCCCATGGCCTGGTGAGCATGGATATCGCTAGGGGGTTCCCTTCCCTTCGCTTCGTCGTTCAGGACCTTCCACAAGTCATAGAAGATGCCAAGATGAAGGTGCCGGCAGAGTTGGCAGACCGTGTGACCTTTATGGCTCACGACATGTTCACCGAGCAGCCAGTCAAAGACGCTGACGTCTACTACTTCCGTTGGATCCTCCACGACTGGTCCGACAAGTACTGCGTCAAGATTCTCAAGTCGTTGATTCCTGCCTTGAAACCAGGTGCTCGGATAATGTTTAGCGAAAGATGCCTCGAACCTCCGTGCACTCTACCACTCCGTCAGGAGAAGTGGAACAGGTGGGTGTCCCAAGATCAACTTCAGTCACCTCAAGCTCGTTTTTACTAACTCGAGAATCAACAGGGACTCTGACATAACAATGTTTGCCATGTCAAACTCACAGGAACGCGACCAAGATGAATGGGAGGCCCTGCTACGGGCTACCGATCCGAAGCTCAGGCTGGAGGAAGTCAAGAAGATACCCGACGCGAAGCTAGACATGATCATTGCACGTTGGGATGGAGGTGCGTAGCCTCGACTTCCGCATTGGAGTCAAAACGCATATCAACAATGGTCAAACACAGTGGTATGACTAGATGAGCTAGTAGGTCACTCGAGGAAAGGGAGTGCTACCACAGCAGCGTGCACCAGCTGGAGCTGCTATAGTGCTCTTATCCATGGTGTCAGGCAGATGTACGTACTAGAAGCAATTTCAACTAGTTTCACACGGAGACAAATGAGAGGTTTGGAGCTATTCGAAACCCTTCCTTGAAGTCATTGTGTCGGTGCCCTGACTCATGGTACAAGTTACCCTCCCATCAACACAACGCCTTTCTCGTATCTTTAACAAAAGTGGTTGTATCAAACGCTAGCTCTGCTAACAAAACGATATCGGCGCCCATGCCCGTAAGGTATGTGGCGCGCCAAGCCCCTTCCGGTTGGCGGCTGACAAGCAGCGACACTTTACCTTAGTCAGCATGCAATCCGCTGAGATCTGAGGCAAGTGGTGGCTAAGGATTAGGACTGCTTAGTCATGCCTACCGGGCCCCTCCAATTCCTTCCCCAGAACACCCTTATCCAACTTTGATGTTCGCCAAGAAACCTCCCCGCACGCCTCGTTGTTTGCCTGAATCGACGGAAGCAAGACCGGACCTCAGGCACGGTCTCACGTCACGGATCAGCGTTAGGGGTTAGTATGGAGGACTTGGTAAACAGCGCTAGAAGCGACACCAAGGTCTAAGCCTCGGAGCCTGCAAGGCGATCGGTAATTTGCACCATCTGACCGCATCAATTGATCCAAAGGACCATTAGCAGCGCAACAAAGTCAATAATCCATCATGTACAGAGAGACCACTGCGCACTGAGAGCAAATCTCCTGCAAGGCCGCGGCACCGCTACACTTCTCCCACCTGCCCTCCTCGGCAAGCCTTCAGTAAGCCATTCAGTCTAGCCCCGTCGATCGGCCCAAGAGAACGAATACGGGACTGTGCCTCTGTTTCGATGAGAGCATGACAACGGCACATATGCACAATCAACAGGCGTGTTCGCAATCAGCACCCAGTGAGAGGATAACACGAGGCCGTCAGTCGGTTTATCAGAAACGTAATCAACCGGACCTCGCCGTATGCAAAGTGATTGGGGAATCTTCTTGCAGGACTCGAGGCATCTGGCCCTCCATCCGCGGAGGAAACCCACACACACACCCACACACACGCGGACAAGACACACTGCAGCAAAGGCACATGCGGATGGATAGGTGCACCATGTCTCGCGCAGTCTGGGTAGGTGTCTTTAGGCAGGGAGGAAAGCGAGAGAGAGATAACGTGCTGTTGTCGTTAGACAGTCTGTCGAGTAGTATTGGTTTGTTATCTTGGTTGTGTATAGTATCGTAATATAAGTATACGTCTCTTCTGTTATAATGTTACCGTAACGCGTATTCCATAGTAAAATACATTGATTAAGACAATATTCTATATAAAAACAAGTTATAGAATTAGATTTATCTATAGAATTCAATTGACTGTTTCAATTATCTTCTAGATTTCTTCTATTCTTGTATCTCTTATATCAATTATTGCTTTACAATTAGATTGTAAAACTCTTAGAATAATAAATATCTAAAGTATATTAAGTCGAAAGATTATAGTAATTGCGATCTAATAAATGCAACTACTATCTATTATATCTATTTACTAGAAGAGTTGCTTCTATATATTCGAAGATTGTATAACAATATAATATAGATAAAATATAATATAGATAAAATATATAATATTTATAGAAATAGCAATTATATATCTACTAATATAGATTATTCTAATTAAAATCTTGTATTAAAGAAAAAACTAAAAAGTCTTTGTTAAAATCTTAAAATCTTAATAACTTTTTTAATTTTTTAATTTTTTAATTTTTTAATTATTTATAATTAATCTTTATATCTAGAAGATTAATTTAAATATATTTAATTATTTTATATAAAATTCGTAAATAATTTCTTATTAGTATAATCTAATAAGTAATTAATAATCTAATAAGTATATATATATTTAGATATTTTTTATTTATAATAGATAGATTATAAACTAGTCTTTAAATTATAATAATAATAATAAAATCTTTTATTTATATAATAACTTGTATATAAATAGAGATTTACAATAAGTCTAGAATAAAAATATACAAATAAGAAAGATTTAATTAAAATCTTATATAAAAGTAATTAACAAAGTATATAGTATATAAGTAAAAAATAAATATATTTCAAATATATTTTCTTCTTAAATAATTAAACAATCTATTAAGAAACTAGAAGATATATTTAATAATAAAAAAGATAGTTTAGTATTTTATTAAACAAGATTCTAATATATTTAGTATTTAATTAAATTCTTTTTTTGAAAATATTTTTATATAAATTCTTACTAATTCTAGTATTATATTAAAGTTAATAAGATTCTAAGAATAGTATTAATTCTCTAAAATTAACAAGTTTATTTATTCTAAGATGTAAACTTTTTAAAATATAGATAATAGAATTAAAACTTTCTTTTTAAGTATAAAAATTTAATATTTGTATAAATATTATTTACTTAAAAATTTCTAATATTTATCTATCTTTTATATATATTATAAAAATAAGATTTTATAAAGATTAAAACAATATATATTATAAGAATAATGTATTAGATATTAGAAAATTAATAAGAATCTTGTATATAAAAGTAATAATAGTTAAATAAATTATTAACAATTTTTTTTAGACTTTAAGTTTGTTTAAACAAACTAGCAAGATTAAGTATCTAAGAGTTTATATATTTTAATATTAATCTAGATTGCATTTTAAATATAGTTTAAGTAGAATTAAGCAACATTTGCAAGAGAATTTGCAAATATCTCTTAACAAAATCTTAAACTTTAAGAGATAATTAAAATCTCTTTCGATTTATCTAATATTATTAAACTAAATAGTAAGAGATATTCTAGTATTTTGCAATTTATATATAAGATATTATAATTATTAGAACTTGTTTACAAAGTAAGTTTTATTTAAATTGTTCGAATTTATTATTTGCAAAAACTTAATATTAATATTAACAATATTATTTAAATATTAAATATATATAGTAGATTGCAAATATTAAAAATATATAAAACTAAACTTGATTAAGATTCTTCTAAGCTTTCTAGAATATATAAATTTCAAAAATATAACTTTTATATTTTTAGATCTATTTAGAATATTATATAATCTAATTTTAATTCTAGATTTTCTTCGAAAACTTAAAAAGCTTAGAGTGCTTTAGAAAACTTGTATCAAATTAAATAAAATAAAAAATTGTTAGTATAAATATAATTAAGATTTACTATTATTATCTAGAAGAATTAAATCTATATAAAAGATTAAATTAAATTTGAAAAATATCTTTATATATATAAATCAAATAATAAATTAAGTATAAGATTTATATCAAAGAATTAAAATTTAGTTCTTTGTTAAACTACAATTTTTAATAAGAAAGAAAACTATGAATAAATCTTATAAGAATTCTTTGGAAATAACTATTTAATTGTTAGTTATTTTTAATTATAATATAATTATAATAACTTTGTAAATAATATAAATTAAAAATCTAATTGTAAGACTCTTCTACAAATTAAAAAAAAATCTTAAATCTTAGATAATTCTATTAGTATTTTTAACTTAAATATAATTAAACAATCTTAATATAAAATAGCTTGCTTAATCTTTAAAGAAGTCTTTATTTTCAAGTTGCAAAAAGATAAAGAGAATAGAATTCTAAATTCTAAATCTTGTTTTTAAGTTCTATAAGTATTTTATATATAATACTAAAGAAATATCTATTTTTAACAAGATTAAACTAACTATTGATTCGATTTTCGATTTTAACTTTTAAAATTAAATTGAATTGTCGATTTCAACTATAGAAATTAAATTAAAAATTAATTCAATCTATATGTTTTAAAATCGAATCGAATTAAATTAAGTCGATTTTTAATTTTAAAAGTAAAAATCGAATTAAATTGTCAAGAATGTTAAGAATACTAAAAATAGTATAAATTAAGTTTAAATTTAGATTTTTTATTATTTTCTAGATAATGCACAATAGTAATATATTTATAAAAAGAAATTTCTAATATATTTATTAATTAATCTAAATAGAATAACTATTTTTATTAAATTATCAATTAATTGTTACTAAAAATAATAAAATTTACTAAAAATAATAATCTTAACAATTTAAGTTAATTTTTCGATTCGATTTTCAATTTCAAGTTTAAAATTAAATTAAATTGTCAATTCTAATATTAAGAATCGAATTGTTAAGACTTTCGATTTAATTGTTAAGATTTATTCGATTAATTAAATTAATACAATTAGTCTAAACAAGAAGCAATTCTATATCTAATAAAAGATATCTTTTTTTCTCAAAATTAATTCTAGAACTTTTTAGACTAAATTTTTTTAGTCTAAAGTAGATTCGATATTAAAAGAAAAAAATTCTCGAGATTATTCTTGAATTAATCTAATATTAAAATCAATTTTTAAAGAAATATAAACTTAGTTATACATTCTAGATTTGTATATATTTAAGAGATTAAAAACAAATTAATTTAATTATTATGATAAGACTTAGATACAAAGAATATTAAATATATATAAACTAGTAAATTACTACTTTATAAACTATAGAACTAGAGATATAAACTCTATATTAGCTCGAAGAATTTTGCATACTAATACAAAATTATTAATTATATACTAGACTAGTATCTTACTATATATTATATACTTATAAGTCTCTCGAGAAATTCTAATTATAACTATTATTTTGCAAGACTTAGATTCTTAGAACATTTTATAGTAAGATATATTTTAGAAGTATAATTATTATAGAAATTAAAATATCTTTAAAATAAAACACTTATAGAATAAACTTTTTATTAATACTATTGTAGATAAAATCTTAATATTTTTCTCTTACTTTTATATACTTAAAGTTAATCTTAGATTTTAAATTAATAGTTTGACAACTATAGTAGATAATATCGAAACTATACTAATATATTAGCGCAAAAATAAAATACAAATTTAAAAAGAATTAAGATAATATTCTTTAGAAATTAAATATATTTATATCTAGAAATCTTACTAATTAAGTTATTATATATATTTTATAAAGTAGACTCGAATATTTTTATCAAAAAAATATTTGTAAAGAGAGATTCTAGAGTTGTTCTAAGTTTATAAATCTAAAGACTATAGTAATACAAGAAGTTTTAAATAGACAAACAAAGAGAGAAGAGAGAACAACTAGTTTTTTGCTTGTAGAAATATTATTTAAATACATATTTTTCTCTATATTCTTGTTAACAAATGCAATAGATAGAAGATAATTGTCTTTCTAATTTAGAAAATCTTCTAAACAATAAATAGATAAACAAAGAGAAAGAAAAGAAGAACTAGTTTTTTGTCTATAGAAAGCTATTTAAATGCGTATTTTTCTTTATTTTTTTGTTAATAGATGCAATAGATAAGCAATAATTATTTATTTAATATAGAAAATCTTGTAGACAATAAACAACAAGCGAAAAGAAGAAAAAAAGAGCTAGTTTTTTGTTTATAGAGAAATTATTTAGATTCGTGTTTTTTTCTATTTTTTTGTTAGCAAATATAGTAGATAGACAATAATTATTTTCTTAATTTAAAAGATTTTGTAGACAATAAATAGATAAATAAAAAGAGAAAAAAAAGCTACTTTTCTAGACTAATCGTTGGGCCAAGTTTCGATATTAACATTCTAGTTCGATCCAAATACTCGATATCAATCTCTTGACTCGACTCGAAATTGATCTCGAGTTAACGATTTTTTGACTTAACTTAATCGACTCGCCAAGCAATCGAAAATGACGTTAAAATGTCAAGATTTTCTATTTTTAAAAAAAATCGCATTATTTAAATTACTAAAAATAGTTTAAAAATAATAACGCACAAATAACATACAAATGCATTATCTAAATGCATTACTATATAATATTATAAACAAATTAATTAAATTAATCAACTTGAATTAGTTGATTAATGCACTTTTTTGAAATAATCTAAATTTTTCGAGTCTTGGCGAGTCGAACTAGATTATACGTTAAGTACTTCATATCTATCCTTTGACTTGACTCAAATACTTGGGCCAAGATTTTTGACCCAAATTGGGTCTTGGCGAGTTGAGAACCTAGCTCGAACTTGATGACCCAACTCGACGCGACCAATCTATACTTTTCTATCTATAGAGAAATTGTTTAAGTGCGTTTTTTTTGTCTATAATTTTGTTAGCAAATACAATAGATAAACAATAATTATCTATTTAATTTAGAAAATCTTGTAGATAATAAATAATAAACAAAGAAAAAGAAGAGAAAAACTAGTTTTTTATCTATAGAATTATTACTTAAATATATGATTTTCTCTATTTTCTTATTAACAAATATAGTAAATAGACAATAATTATTTTTCTAATTTAGAAAATTTTGCAAATAGTAAATAGATAGATAAAAAAAAAGAACAACTAGTTTTTTGTTTATAGAGAGACTATTTAAATATATACTTTTCTCTATTTTCTTGTTAGCAAATACAATAGATAGACGATAATTATCTACTTAACTTAGAAAATCTTGTAGATAATAAATAACAAGCAAAAAGAAAGAAGAGAAGAACTAGTTTTTTATCTATAGTAATATTATATAAATACGTATTTTTCTCTATTTTCTCGTTAGCAAATGCAATAGATAAATAATAATTATTTATTTAATTTAGAAGATCTTGTAAGCAATAAATAGATAGACAAAAAAAAGATTAACTAGTTTTTTGTCTATAAGAAGATTGTTTAGATATATATTTTTCTCTATATGTTTGTTAGCAAATGCAATAGATAAACAATAATTTAATAATGTATTGCAAATAAAAAACAATAATAACTATTTCTATAATAAGTAATATTTACAAACAATATAATTATTAAGCGCAATAGATAAACAATTAGTCTATAATAATTCTAATAGTATTGCATAATTTAAAACAATTAAAACAATCTTATTATTCTTTTATTTAAATCTCTAAATAGAGTTACTTAATAGTAAATTATATATATAAGTATATATATTGTTTAAATTGCAAGTTAATGTTCTTTAAATTGTTTGCAATACTTTTAAAAAATATTTGAAAAATTACTAATTTTAATCTACTATAATTTTTGCAATATTGTATTAAATTAAATAATTACAAACTCTATAAACAAGACAACTTATAATATATTAAAATAATAAGTGTATAGATAAATACAATTGCAAAATACAATTTTTCAAATATATTAAAATTCTATAAAATTTATTAACTTATTTTTTCCTTTCTAATTAAGTAAGATTTCTTTATATAATGCAAATAGTATCTTTGTCAAATTTTAATTAAATAAATTGCACAAAAGTATTCGACGCTATTAAACAAATAAGAAATATTCTTTTAGAAGAAGATAGTATATAATAACAACTACAATAAAAATAATAGAGAAAAAACTTATATTATCTTCTTCTAAAAAAATATCTTTTATTTGCTTAGTAGCGTCGAATACTTTTGTGCAATCTATTTAATTAAAATTCGACAAAGATACTATTTGCATTATATAAAGAAATCTTATTTAATTAGAAAGCAAAAAATAAGTTAATAAATTTTATAGAATTTTAATATATTATTACGCTAATACTTTTGTAAGAGATATTAGAGAGAATTATATTATCGAAGAGATTTATAGATATCTTTAGACAATATAAGCAATTACTTAATAACAAGAATTGTAGTTATAAACAATCTTTTGTTTAATAAATCTTTATAGAAAATTTAATAAATTAAAGTAACAATAAGTAAAGACTTAAGATAAACTAAATACAATCTATAAGAGAATTGCGTTCGAAAGCTATATATTTTTCTACTATTTAAAGTTTAAAATATTTAAGATATTTAAGATTTTAATTATTTTAATTATTTTAATTATTTTAATTTCGAATTTAAGATATTTAAAAGTTAAATCTTTTTAATTATTTTAATTCTATTAATAAATTTTTTCTTTCTAATTATCTTATAAAAAATAATGCGCAATAGATAGTATCTATTAGTATATAACTTATAATATTATTTTCTTTTCTTAAAAGTTTTTGTTTCATTTCATTTTTTTTTTACTATATTAATTAAGTTAACTACTAAACAACGTCGCAATTTTATTGTTAATTGTTGCTAGAAATATATTATTTTTATAATATATTTTGTTAAATAAATAAAGAATATCTTAAGTATAAAAAGTATTATTAAAAGAATCGAAAATATAATCTAATTTCTAATTATCAAAAAATAAATAAAACTATTTAGAAGATTAAAAAACTAAATAATAAAATAATAAAGTTGTATCTAAGAATTGCGCAAAAGACAAAATAAGAAAAATATTAATTTTGTTATTTAAAAAATATAAGTAACACAAAATCGAAAAATATTCTAAAAGTCGAGAAAAGTAAAAGAGAGATTAGGTATATAAAAGAGATACTCGAAATTCTATTTAATACTATTATTGATTTTTTATTATTTACTTTTTTGTTCTTTAATATTTTGTCAACTCTTATAAGTAATTTTGTTGCTAAAAAAATTGTTGTAGCTTGTTAGAGTATTTCTTTAGATTCTTAAGTAACTTTTATATATTCTTAAAAATAAAATATTCTTTTTACTTAATAAGATATTTCTAATTTTTCTATTGTAAAATTTTCCTAATCTTATATTGTTTTTTTTTATAAATAAAAATAAAATATGTTCTATAAAAGTATAGTTAAATTTGCTAATTTTAACAATAAAATATAAAATACTAAAAATACTTTAATATTTTTAAGTAAATCGAGTTTGTAATTAATTGATTTCTTTATTTTTTTAATAAAAAACAATTCAATTTTAATTTAATTTAATTTCTTGCTTAACTTTCTTATTTTATTATCTTTTATAAAAAAATATATTTTATCTTTTTTTAGCTAAGATATTGTTTTTTGTTTTTTATTCTAATACTTAATTAACTTTTTTTGTATTTTTAAGATATTATTGTATATCTTCTTTATTATTGTTACTCTTTTAATAATTGATTAAACTAACAAATATTTTTGCTTTTTCTTAAAAAATTTAAATTCTTTGTTATAAGTAACAAAAAATAAAGTTATTTTAATAATATTCGAAATCTTTATATTAAGTATTAGTTGTATTATAGATAAAAGTAATACTTAATTTCTATAAATACTATTAATATAATATCTTAGATATTGTTTTAGACTCTAATTTGTTGGTTCTATCTAATTATTTGTAATTAAATAATAGATAGTAGATATTCTAAATCTTGTTTCTAATATCGATAGAAACGTTTTTTAATAATTAGATATAAAAAGTTTATCTTTATTATTAATTAGTTTTTTAAATATATTATAGTATTTTATAAATTAATTTAATACAATATATTTTAATTGTTTTGCTATAAACTTCTCTTTGCATATAATAATATACAAGTACTTAATAAGTTTGTTAACTATTATTAATATTAAATTATATTTGTTCTTAATTATCGAATTTATTAACTTAAACAATTTAATAATAAAATTTATTATAACTTTATCTTATAGCAATTTAGATAGTTTCTAATAATAAATTTTGCTATAGCTTGTATATATACTATATTTGTTCTATTAAAAATTAAAGTATTGTTTTATATATATCTTAACAACTTGTCTTATTTAAGAAAATTAACAATACTAATATAAAAACTAAAGAGTTTTGATTACTTTTAAATATTCTTACAATAATTTATTGTAAATTTCTTTATATATTTATTAATTTTGTTAATAAATATCTAAAAAATTTCTTTTTTTAACTAATTTTTTTATTATTATTTCTAAGTATTTGTAAAATAGTATTTAGCTTATACTTATTTGCTAATAGTAATTTGTTTTTATTAATTTTAGATATATTATAATTAAACATTTTTTTTGTTTTTATATAATTATTTTTTCTATTAAGTGCGTCTTCTTTGCTATTATCTTGATTTAATATATATTATATTTTAAATTTGTACTATTCGAGTTACTCTAATTATTGTATTTGTTTTTTGTTAAACTATTTAATAATAATAAAGTACAAAAGATTCTTGTAATCTATAAGAATTGTAAATTCTAATAGTTTTTTAATATATATTTTTTATAATTTTAGAGAAATTACAATAACAAATAGTTTTTTGTTGTAAATATTATAATTTTGTTTAACTAACAAAAGTTTTCTTGAGAAATATATTATTAAATATTAAATATTTTTATACTTTTAATTAAAATATATATTAATAGTTAAATCTAATATATCGATTTTAATTTTACTTAACAATTATAAATTGTATATTTTTAATACTAATTTTTTTAAATATTTTAGTTTAAAATTTCAAAATATTTTTTTTTCTAATAATTTCTATATTTATAGTCTTTTCTTTTTTATAAAATTTGTTAATAGTATTATATTAACAAAGTAATTTTTAATAAATGTCTTGTTATAATTTATTAAATTTAGAAAAAATCAATTTTTTTTAATATTAGTAGATAATTTTTATTCTTTAACTACTTGTAGCTTTTCGAAATTTATATATATTCTATATTGTTTAACAACAAATTTAAGAAAGTTAACTTCTTTTTAATAAAACTTGTATTTCTCTAATTTAAAATATAGATTTTTCTTATTTAGATATTTTAGTACTTTAAAAATATAATTTATATATTCTTTTAAAATATTTAAATATATTATAATATTATTTAAATATATTATAACAAATTGATTTAAATATTGTTGTAATATATTATTAATTATTTTCTAATATGTTATCAAAATATTTGTAAATTCGAACAATATTATTATATATTTGTATATTTATATTATATGCAAAAAACTATCTTTTATTTCTTTTTTATTTTTTTTAATCTAATTGTATACTTTTTATAAATTTAGTTTAATAAAATATTTTGCTTCGAATAATCGATTTTAAAGTTTGCTAATATTAAATAATTATCGATTTTTTATTATAATATTGTTTAACTTTCGATAATTAATATATAAATAAAAAGTTTTGTTCTTTTTAAATTTAAAGAGAATCGAATATTCTATCTATAATTAAAAAATTTTAATAAATTTTTTCTTTTTCTTTTCTATTAGATATTCGCAAAGTATTTCTAGTTTCTTTTTAAATAGAATATATATAGATTTAAATATAAATTGTTTATCTAATTTAAATTTGATTTTGTAATCTTATAATTAATAATTAGATAAAATCTTAATTATTTTCTCTTTCTAAAACAAATATTTTTAATTGTTATATATTTGTAATATATACTTTAGCAATCTTTTTGCTATATTAGATAGTTTAGAATTCTTAGAAAATTTATAGTTTTATTTATTTATTTTGATTTTGTAATTTGACTAACTTTTATTAATATTTGTTAAGTCGAACTTTATTAAATTGTTTTTTTGCAAAAATATAAGTTTGCTATTTGCGATTAAATTTCGACTTAATCTCTTATCTATTATTGAATACTATTAATATATAAATTAAATATAGATGGCGTAATTATATTGCGCAAATCTAAGTACTTGTATATTTTAATTAACTTCTAAATTGTGCTACTTTAATTAAGATATTTCTAGAATAATATTGTAAGTAATTATTTTTACTATATTAAAAATTAGTTTCTTATAATATTGCTAAATAACTATTAATAATAGTTTTGTTTCTCTATTAATTTTTTTATTTTTTGCAAATAACAAATTTCTATTTACAATTACTAGATTGTAAGTATTAGACTTCTTTTAAGTAGAATACTCTTCTCTCTTTACAAAAACTCTAATTATAAAATTATCTATTATATTAGAATTAACTATTGCTATAAATTAACAATTGTTAATTTTAACTAATATAATAAAATATTGTATATATATTGTTAAGTTGAGTTATTTTTGTTAAATTAATATATTCTATTTTTCTAATATATTTTTTATTAAGAAATTTGAACTTTTCTTTGTTGTTCTATTCTAATTTTTGCTTTAAGTATCTATTTGCGCTAAGCTTTCTTTTGTTGCTAATTTATCAATTTTGATTTTCTAGAAAATCAATTAACTTTATTCTTATTTTCTAGATAAGTTTAGCATAAATTATTATAGTAAGCTATTTAACTAAAATTTGCGTATAAGTTGTTTGCTTTTTTAATAATAGTATCTTTATATTTAAGTAGTGACATTTATACATCTATCTTAATAGAATTTACTTATTTTATAATTCTATCGAAAATATTCTTTTTTGTAGTAATATTGCTTTTTAGCTTCTTCTTGTATTTATTTATAATTTTCGATAAACTAGCTAAAGTCTCAAGATAATTTGTAATATTTTCTATATTTTTCTAAAAATTCTTTTAGTTATACTTTTTGTTTGAGTCGATAGCTAAACTATAAAATTTAATAGTCTTTTAAAGTACTTAATTGATTTTCTATATAAATACAAATATTTTGTTTGATAATATTTTATCTAGAGCTTTTTATAACTAATTTGAATTCTTTATTAGATAGTAGTTGTTATTTAATTTAGTTTTAAAGATATCTATTTCTATATTAACTTGCTTTCTAATATTATTTTAATTATCAAGTATTTTTCTTAATATAGTATTAATTTGTCGACAGTTTATTAAGTTTTGTAATTAACAATCTCTTGCAAAGTAATTCGATTTATTATATAAATAGTATATTTTCTAAAATTTGTTATCTTATTTTCTTCTAGAATTTTTTTTTTGTATTATTAAATAAGATGTAATTCTATAGATGCAAACTTATAGTAGTCTAAATTATTATATTTCTAATTAAAACAATTTTTTTTGCTAATATTCGATTGTTAGTTTAAAGAAGATTTCTGCTCTTTTATAAAATTAATTATATTATTTTTTTATAACTTTTTTATATAATTTGTTGTTAAGATCGATAATTACTTCGATAAGATTAAATATATTGCTAATAAATTTGTTATTATATATAGTTTTGTTCCTAAGATTGCTCTTAAAATCTTGTCGAAATCTTGTTATAAATATAATATTGTTTTACTTAATAAAATTAATATATTTCTAAAATTTTGCTATATAATCTGTTGCAAAAATTTGTTAAATTAAATACTAAATTATTTTTTTTGCAATTTGTTTCTTGTTAAATGTCTCGAAAATTCTTCAAAACTCTTTCTTAAAATTGTTAAAATTTATAAATATTGCACAAAAGTTTTTGTTATAGTTCTTCAAATATTTGCGTAAATTTAACTTAAGTTAATACTAAACTCTTTCTCTAAAAAATATTAATACAAAAATTAGCTTCTAATTTGTTAAAACAAAATAGAAGATAAAATAAAAATTTATTTATATAGATTAGTTTTTTAAATGGATACAATCTCTATAGTAAATGTCAAATTTATTAATTTTTATTTTGTTGTCTTTACTAAATATTAATTGATATAATATTAATAAGTTAATATTTAAGATAGAGATATATTAATTTAATACAAATATTTTTAGAGTATTTAAAGTATTATACTAATATTTCTGTAAGAAATATTAGAGAGAATTATATTATTAAAAAGATTTATAGATATTTTCAAACAATATAAGCAATTATTTAATAACAAGAATTACAACTATAGATAATCTTTTGTTCAATAAATTTTTACAAAGAATTTAATAAATTAGAGTAATAATAAGTAAAGACTTAGGATAAGTTAAATACAATTTATAAAAGAGTCGCGTTCGAAAGCTATATATCTTTTTACTATCTAAGATTTAAGATATTTAAGATATTTAAAATCTTGATTATTCTAATTATCTTAATTCTAAATTTAAGATATTTAAAAGTTAAGTCTTCTTAATTATCTTAATTCTATTGGTAGATCTTCTCTTTCTAATTATCTTGTAAAGAGCAATACGCAATAGATAGTATCTATTAGCACGCAACTTGTAATATATATTGAAAAAATTATATTTTGCAATTGTATTTGTCTATACACTTGTTATTTTAATATATTATAAGTTGCTTTATTTATAAAGTTTACAATATATATTTTATAAAGTTTGCAATTACTTAATTTAATACAATATTATAGAAGTTATAATAGATTAAAATTAGTAATTTCTTAAATATTTATTAAAAGTATTGCAAATAATTTAAAGACTATTAACTTGTAGTTTAAACAATACATATATTTATATATATAATTTATTATTAAGTAACTCTATTCAAAGATTTAAGTAAAAGAATAGTAAAATTGTTTTAATTTCTTTAAACTATATTGTCTATCTATATCGCGAAACAGATCGAGTTAAAGCAAGTTCTATCTCTAGAGCATTTGTTTCAAGTTGAATTTATAGTTAGAAAATTTGTCTTAAGTAGATTCTTAAATAAAAAATCGCGACTTGCACAAGTAGAAAGATTGCTAGAAATAAACTTGCGTAAATTCTTAATATTAAGTCTTATATAAAATAGATAGTAAATTTGAACTCGCGAGTTCTTTGAATTTCAAATTAAAATTTGTGCAAGTTTTAAACTTAATTCGAGTTATTTAGATTAAATTCTTAGAGGCAAAACTTGTCTCTAATTTATCTTGCATACGAGTTGAAGCAAGTTGAATTTAAGTTAATTTAATCTATTCTACGTAGTAAAACTATACAATATTGTTAAAATTATTGTAAATTGATTGTTTGTCTTCTATATTGCGTTCGATAATTTCATTGTTTATAAATATTGTTTGTTATAAAGATAGTTATTATTGTTTTTTACTTGCAATAAACAATTAAATTACTATTTATTTATTGTATTTGCTAATAAGAAAATAGAGAAAAACATATATATTAATAACATTTCTATAGATAGAAAACTAGCTTTTCTATTCTCTCTCTTTGTTTGTTGTCTACTATCTACAAGAGATTCTAAATTGAATAGATAATTATTGCTAGCGTAATCGTCGAGTCGAGTTTCAACCCAATCGGGTTAGCTCGCCCAACCCTAACCCTAGGGTCAGGCAAATTTCCTAGCTCAACAGGGTGGGACGAGCGAAGAATGCGCGTCGAGTGTTCAATTCAACTTACTCAATCACGTGACGTCACGTGACGCGCTAATCATATGTAATTAGCTTGGATCCTACGCTAGCTCAATCGAGTTAGCGCATAGATAAGATAAGATAAGATAAGTAAATGCTAACGCGACGAAGTTACCTTAAGTTCTTGGCATTGACTCGACGAAACCCGACCCTAGAGTCGAGTTCGCGCCTTAATCCTGGCCCAACCCTACGAGGCCCAAGAGGGTGGGTCGGGTTGAGAAAAAAGTGTTCGACTCGACCCAACGATCACACTAATTATTGTTTATCTATTGTATCTACTAACAAAAATATAGACGAAAAATATATATTCAAATAGTTTTTTTACAAACAAAAAACTAGGTTTTTTTTTGTTTATCTATTTATTGTCTACAAAATCTTCTAAATTAAGAAGATAATTATTGTCTATTTATTGTATTTGTTAACAAGAAAATAGAGAGATATACGTATCTAAATAACTTTTCTATAAATAAAGAACTAGTTTTCTTTTCTTTCTTTTCGTTTGTTATCTATTATCTACAAGATCTTCTAAATTAAATAGATAATTATTGTCTATCTACTATATTTGCTAACAAAAAAATAGAGAAAAATACGCATCTAAATAACTTTCTATAGATAGAAAACTAATTTTTTCTTCTTCTTTGTTTGCTTATTTATTGTTTACAGGATCTTCTAAATTAGAAGAATAATTATTGTCTATCTATTGTATTTGCTAACAAGAGTATAGAGAAAAATATATATCTAAACAATATCTCTATAGACAAAAAACTAGTTATTCTTTTTTTCTCTTTGTTTGCTTGTTTAAAACTTCTTGCATTATTATAATCTATAAATCTATAAATCTAGAACAACTTTAAAATCTCTCTTTACAAATATTTCTTTAATAAAAATTATTTGAGCCTTCTTTATATATATAGAATATAAGATATTTGTTCTTATTTATACTTTATTAAGCTTAGTTTTAAATACAATAACTATTAATAACTTAGTATTTAATCTTTCTACTATTAAAAAATTTTAAATATGTTTTATAGCAACTTAGAATTTAATAAATATATTGATAATAATCTCTTCTCTATTATAGTTTTGATATAGCAGAACGCTATATAGTGGAAGTTAGAGAACTAGATTTTGCCAAGACGTTTAGATTGATCTTTTGATTAGATTAGATTTAACTCTTTAACAAATAGTAGTATTAACATTTTCAATTAATATATCTTGGCAAGTGCTACAAGTTATTGATCATTATAATTTGTTTTTTTGCGAAGATTTCAAATTCGGTTTTTCTTCTATCTATTAGAGACATTTAGATAGTTGTAGTAGTACTTAGAGTGCAACTGTGCGTTCGAAGATTGTCTATATAATGCTTCGTAGATTTGTTCTATATACTAGATTAGATCTAACTTTCTAACAATTTTATAATAATAGTAATAGTAATTATTATATATAATACTCTATTTTTGAAGTTTCGAGAAATATATAAAGAAGCAACTTTTAGAAAGTAATAGCATCAATACAATATATATAATCTAATTAACAGTACAAATATATTCAATAAAGAAAGAAAAATTCTTAACCAAGAGTTAGAACAAGAAGAATACTATAAGAGAAGTCAAGAAAGCAAAGATAAAATTTATTGAGTACAATTTCTTCAACTTTTAGTATATTAATATAACTATTCGAGTTCTTTATAATAGAAAAGGCGAAGAAATAAATAAAAACAAATAAGATATATAAGATAAATTGATATTAATATTAATAATAATAACTATTTCTTATAAGAAAGTTATATAAAGACAAATAAATAAGCTTATTCTCTTTAAAACAACAAGTATTAAGACAAATATATAAATAATAGAAGTAAAGAACTTAATTACTACAAAGAGTATTCGAATTGTTATTAAAAAATAGATAGTAGAATAGATTACAAAGACTTATGCAATTATTGCTATTACTAAAGCAAATAGATATAATATTAATTATAATAAAGTATATATATATTAGTTATCTTACTAAAAACTCTATTGTATTATTATTAATATTGAATTTAACACTAACAATAATACTAATACTAATATAATTTGTATAAATAGAATAAAAATATATAACTAAAATTCTTAGTAAGACAAAGAGAATAAACATATTTGTTATTAATAATAGATACTTTTCTTAAACAAACTATATAGAAATAAATAGTTATATAATACTTTAACAAGCTTGAATCAATATTGCAAAATAGTATTTAAGACAATAGTTATAAATATATAATTTATATTAATAATTAGTGTATGCATATTTATTTCCGATCAATATTATATCTATTTTCGATAAATATATATTCAATAAGATAGATTAATCTTTTTAATATAATATTATCAAGTTTCTTTAATCTTTCTAGCAATTATATAGATAAATTAGATAGTTAATTAAATTACTGTTTGCGTACTTGTTTGCATATTATTTATATTGTCTACTAATCTAAAATATAGTCTAAGAAAATATTGATTTTCGACTCCAATATATACAAAATCTTTATATTCTCTAATATCTATGCAATCTCTTATTATATTTTTGTTAAAACTTTAAATAAAACTTATTTAAATATTGTATTAAGAGATTAAATCAATCTCTTAAAGTATATATTTATTTTCAAAATTGCATTTGTTTTAGATAATAAACAAGTAATTTTCTCTTATCTCTCTTTAGAAATTTTTATTATTTTTATCGTTTATATTAAGTTTATTATTATTGTTAATTTAAATAATTTTCTTAATAATTATTTTAATAATTGAAAGAATTGCAAAGATTGGAAGAGTTATTGTTATCATTTTTGTTGCTTTTCTAATTATTTATTAAGTAAATCATATTTTTTATATTCTCGTAAATTTTCTTTATATTCTTCTTGAAGACTTGTATATTTGTATTTATTGTAGCGACAATGCTAGATTTTAATCTCTTTTACTTTCTTTATATATATTTATTGCAATAATTATTTTTTTAATTGCGCAAGACTTTAATAGTTGCGTTAATATATTTAAAGTTAGAGAGATTTCTTTTAGTAGACTTTGTCTTTATATTTTTTGCTCTAGTTATAGTATTTTTGTTATATTTTGCTTTAATAAGACGTTCTTTAATTTTAACAATGCAAAATTTATTAATATTTAAAAATTAATAATAATAATATAGCATCTAAGTTTATTAGTTTGCTATTTGCAAAGTTAATCTCTTTAGAGTTCTAATTAAGTTTCAACAATATAGATAATATTAATGCGATAATCTTTGCAACAGTTAATTAAAAACTAAATTTAAACTGTCTTAAATAGAATATAAATATTAATATAGACAATTACGTATTAAACTATTAAGAAGATCTCTTGTTTCTTGTCAATTGCAAAGAAAAGTTTGCAATTTTATTATTATAATACAATATAAATATTGAAAATACAAGATATAACTTGTTTCTTTGTTATAAGTTTTAAATAGTCTAGAAAGATAATTATTAAAAGCTTTTATTAAAATTAGATCTTAATTAATAATAATAATGCGAAAAAGAAACAACTCTAAATTATTATTTAATTTAATAAAATAATATAGCACTTAATTTTAATAATTCTTAATCTTTTTTTAAAAAAAGATAGAGTTAACAATAAATATAATATTTAAGAAAATAATATCGCAAATACTAAGCAATAGTATCTTATATTTGTTTATTCTATATATACAATTTATAATAAGTACTTTCGAGTTTTTGCAATAGAATTTTAGTATATCTTTATATACAAAGAAGAGTTTTCTTATCTTCTTAATTTTCTTTCTTAAATTAATTTCTACAAATTAACAATTGCAATACAAAGCTTTAAAAAAAGTTTAAGTAAATATATATATATTAAAACAATTGCAACAAAGTTTCTTCTTAAACTATAAATTTTTTTGATCGATAAAAAAACATTTAAAAATTTGTAGATAATTGCTAAGAATTTTACAAAATATTGTATTTATTTTAGAAAATTTAATAAAGCAATTAAATAAAAAACAAGCAATAATAGTATTTAATCTAGTTGTTATATTAATATAATCTAATATTTTTGCAGTTTTATTGCTTTTGCAAATTGTCGCAAATCTATTTAGTATCTTGTTTTTCTTATAACTATATTTTGTATTTCTAATCTTTATTGTTTATATCTTAAGACTTTAATAATATAAAACATTTATCTTAAAGAAGCAATTATACTTAATATTAGTTATTTTTTATTTCTTTATATTTAACTTGCTTTGCAATTTGTTATTGCAATTGTATATTATATTAATTTTTGCAATTATATTAAATTTATAGATTGCTTATAATTAAATCTTAATAACAATATATTCTTTTGCTATTGTATAGATTTATATAGCTTTAGTAAAAGTATTAAGTGTAGAATAGTTTGATGCAAGCAATAATTGTAGTATTATAATAACAATAACAAGATATAATTACAAAAAGTTTAAAGAAATTGGCAATTTTTTGTGTAATCGACGCAAATTAGTCTTATTTCGAATTTACTTTAAGTTTAACTCTATAATTAGATATATAGTTATCAAAAATAGATATATTATTTATTAAAACTAGATATATATATACTAGTTATTAACTTATCTTTATATATAGAGTAACAAGAGAAGTTGTATACAAATTAAATATATTTAAATTAGATATTAATACTTTCTTAGATAGTTTCTTACGCAAATAAGTAATTCGATTAATACTATAATAAATAGATAAATTAATACCTATCTAAATAGTATTATAGATTTAGTAATTAATATAGAAATCTAGTAAGTCTAGTAGTTTTGTATTTAAATTGTTAGACAAGTTTATAGCGTATTTCTCTTATAGAAAGTAAGAGCGATTTTTGTTCAAACTAGATATATCTTAGTAATTATCTATCTATCTATATATAACAAAGCTTACTTCTTAACAAAAGAACAGCGGCAATTCGGGGTAACCCTCTAGGGGCCCTGTTAGCGGCCCGGGGCTCCCGGGGCCGTTGTGCCGATGTCTTAGCCCTGGAGCCACATTAGCAGGTCCAGTTGGCCCCGGGCAGGCCCTGAGCACCACCAAAAACTTGGGGGGTACGCCAAGCGTCACCCGAACATCACCCGTGTTGCCAAGGCGCAATTCACGGGCGCAACCCACGGGCGCAATCAACGACGCAGCGCGCAACCATACGTTTGAGAGAAGCTCCTGCCTGCATGCCGCCCACGCGTAGAAATCTCACGAATCGTTCGATTCTGCCATACAAATTACTATGGTGTGGGCGAGTGGCAAGTAGAGAGATGTAACCGAAGTGCTGCGGGAGTCTGTGCGCATCTCGAACATCAAAATTATACTTTTTGCCAAGTCTTTTCTGGCCCCCCAAATGCAAGCTTACCGTCGCCCCCCGGGCGCCCCCGGGGCTGGCCCCGGCCACCCGGGCCATCTTAGCATCATGAAATTGGGGGGCCGGTTACCCGAAATGCCGATAAAGTTTGCTTAGTCTTATTACTATTATAATACTTGCAAAGATATATTGAAATACTAGAAAGATATTAGACTCTTATTATAATATATATATTGTTTGCAAAAGTCTTAATTAGTTAAAGATAATCTAAAAGAAAGAATTGTAATCGAAATTAAATCTTAACTATTTTAATAGTAAATAAGCGAAATATTTAAGTTTTGTGAGTAAAATTCAATTGCAAGCTTTGCGCTATATATTTATATAGTAGGAAGCAATATTGTTATAAGTATATTAAAGCTATATATTGATATAATTATTGAAATCAAGATAGCTATTTAATAGTGTTTACAAATCGGTAGAGAAAGCGATGTCAAGCGAATTCTATATTATTGACTATTATTGCATAGAATAAAAGAACTTATGCAGTTAAGTAGATATAATTGAGTGAAAGCTTTGATATGCAAGAAACTGCTTACAACCGTAAGAGTACAAAGTCTTGATACCCTTACTGTGTTTTGGATGCATACAAGGGAATAGCTTGTGGCTCACTCAAGGGTTAACTTCGATTTGGAGACACGAATTTTGATTTGCTCACAGATTTATCAAGTAATTCGAATATATTATTTATAATGAAATCAGAGGTAGTATTTTGAAGGCTAGTATTGCAATCACTTGCCGCTGCAATTATGCCCGCCCTTCTGAAGTCTAGGAATAACTCTAAACGGTGTGTGAGACTTGGGATATATTCCGTGACCGAATCCCAAACCCTTGAACATAGCATTGGCTGCTCGCTCCTTTGTCCTCTGCTCCACCCATGCTTGATCATAGCCAGCTGATTTCGCGTGCGTGATGTCAATGTCTTCTGGCACCAGACGAACTGAAAACTGGCTGAAGAACCTAGCTACCATGGCACACATCTCGACCTCTGCGAACCTTTTTCCTGGGCACATTCTATGACCTGAGCTGAATGGAAGAGCAGTCCCGGCTTCCTGATCTTCTTGAGCTTCAGATTTCAGCCACCGTGACGGGTTGAAGTCTAAAGCGGGTGAACGTTCTTTCCGCTCGTTGTTAGCATTCTCTGGCGGCCAGTACGTTGGATGACGACCTATGGCTGCTAAGTCGATCATTACAATCGTGTTTGCCGGAATCACATGACTCATATCATTGGAGTCGGTGACTGTCGTGTGACGGACTGTTTTCCGAGCATACCACGCTACGGGGTGATAGAGGCGGAGTGTCTCACTGATGACGGCTCCCAGGTACCCGTGTAACAACTGCTGAAGGTCATCGTTTGCATTCCATTCAGAAATCGCCTTTGAACCAAGCACTCCATCAAGCTGTTGCTGTAGTAGAGCTTGACACGAGGGATGCAGTGCCAGGAGAAGGAACACAAAGGACAAAGTCGTAGAAGTTGTATCGAAGCCTGCCATTACATAGAAGAACATATTTCCAAGGACTTCAGCTTCGGTAAGTGACTGACTCCCCTTTTGCTTGGACTCTGCATTGCTGGAGATTACCAGGGACTCTGCAAAATCAATCAGTGAACCTTCTTCAACTCGCTTGGATTTGTCATTTCCTGTGACACAGCATGGTCATGACCTTATTCGAAGTCTCTGAAAGCTACTCACCCAGAAAAGAAGGTTCCTCCTTCCGCTTCGCTGTCTCCAATTGTGACTGCACAGAGTCGCGCATCTCGTGCATGTACTGCCGCCACTCGAGAAAGCCGAGATAGGCTTTCTGATGTGAGTCGAAGGGAGACTTCGCTATGCATTATATCAGCAAGAACCTGGTTGTAGACAAATATCTTCCGCGCTCGAACCTAAAAGCCATCTGGGCAAACCAAATATAGTTGCAAGATTTGACAAAACTGCATTGATAGCTTCGCTGAATGTCAATGAGTGGCCGCACGGAGCAACATCTTTCATCGTATCATTCTGATCGTACTCGAGCTCTTGATTATAGAATATTTTCGCTATCACACGAAGGTTGAGTTTCGACATGACTTCTCCCTTTACGTCAGATACCAGAGTGTCGCCCCTGGCCCATTGAGTAGATACGCGTTCTGCTTTCTCCAAACTCTCTTTCCAGACCATGCCATGAGTTTTGCTATTGAAGAACGGTGTTGATATCTTACGGTATAGACGCCACTGTTCACCCTCGCTTGCGGCCAGCGTAGGACCATATATGTTGTATAGGCCGAGCACCTCGACAGGCGCGTGGAAGTTATGAGCTTTTCCGAGAATTTGTTTGACAATGTGTACATCGCAGGTCATGAACATGCTACCCGATGGCGAGCACAAGAAGAATGAATCGCTCTTCATCTCTTCAAATATCATATATCCGGCCTGCCATATTCGAAAAATCGCTGTCCACCTGACAGCCTGTCAATACATTCCAGACTTGCGCGACAGACGATTACGCTACGTACGGGATCCATTTTTGCACCCTTTCCAAAGATATGTAGCCATCCAAAGCGGCAAGTGGAGCAAGGAGGATCCAGTATGCTACATTCATCACATGAACGCTTTCTAAGTTAGCCTTATATACCGCACAGTCTTAAAGGGATGACTAACGGTGAGAAACAATATGGTAGCCCGCTAGATTTGACTTGTTGGACCTGTCTCCACATGCTCCACGCGGTCGGAACAACTAGCCATGTTACAAGGACAGTGAACGCAATCTGTAGAATAGAAGGCATCGTATACAGGCTTGAGGACTAAGTCGTACGCTTGCCCGGATGATAGGGTGTGGTTTACTAGCCGACTGCTAGGCTAGGAGTTGATGAAATTGAGCTTTGTGCACAAAACTGAAAGGAGAACTTGGATAATATGAAAGTAAAGAAGAGACGGGATCTAAGTTTTTCACGCGAGAGCCAACGTTCTTAGCGGTTTCATGTCTGTTCGCAATACTTGGCACTTGGGAAACACTAATTTGCTTACTGTTAGGAACGAGACGTGGGTTAAAATCGGTAATAACATTAACTGTTACGATTCCTAGCTAGATAGACTTCGCCTCTCCGGCCCTTTGGGCCTTGACGCCTAGCCTCGAGTATAATACGGGTAGTAGCTAGCACCTTGGCATCCATAGTACTTATATCTATTTTTTGTACATAGTTAGTTCTGCGTAGCTAGTATTCTTGTTAATCAACTACATACTAGTTATTTACAATCTTAATCTTAATATAATACTAGCTATCTCTTCGAAAACAACTTTGCAAATTGTACTCTAGAGATATCTATATTCGCTACTTTCTTTATTTTGTGAAACAAGCTCTAGATATAGAGTTACTAGATTAGATATCTCGTAAAAGCGTAATTAAGTTGCAACAATAGATAGCTTTAAGAAAGATATATAATTTAGCAATAACTAGTTTTGTTAACTCTCTAGATATATATTCTCTAAATTTTATTGCGTTAAATAGGAAGAACTTTTTAAGAATAATAGTAATTTTGCTACAATAACATTAGCAAAACAGATTCTAGCTCTCTAGATCGAATTAGTAATCTTTTTATATCTTTTTTTTGTAACCTTTTAGACTAGCTTCGAAACATCAAATCTATTTGAAGACAAATTTATATTAATTCCGAATTAACAAAATTAAAACTGTTTTGCTTCTTTATATTTTATAGCAACTTTATAAAGCTATTAACTTTAAATAAATAAATTCTAACTAAGTAGTCTTAATATACTATATATATCTTGTATATATAAAACACTTTATATTCTAGCTATTTAATCTATTTGTTGCTTGTATATTCTCGAAGTATTACTTAGTTCGAATTGTTTGTCGATTTTCCTTTTTCTAAATTTTTTAATTATAGAGCATATTATAGACGCTCTTTTTGTGCTAACATAACGCATAAAGAACGCTTTAATTTTTTATTTCAATATTAAGAACAAAATTTTGAATCGAAAATTGTTCTCAAGATTACGCAATAATTTCAAAGAAAATTTGTATAATTGTAAATCGAAAAAGATTACGTTAACAATTAAGATTCGCGACATCTTAATAACAGGAAATTGTTAAAGAAGTACGACAAATTTTTTTTGCATAACTTTGACAAAGCTAGTTCAAATATATAAGAAAAGCGCATTTGCTACAATTGTAACAAGAAAAAATATATTTAGAGAAAATGTTCTAGATTTGTTAAAGACAATTCGCAAATTAATATAATTAATAGCTTTTAAAAGAGTTTCAAAATAAAAATTTCGAAAACGTCATTGTTACGTTCTCTTATTAAAGAGATTTTCGACAATTCGAAAAATTAAATAAATTCGCAAAAATTGTAATTGCAATTGCGAATCAAAAATACAAAACAAAGATTCTTTTTATAAAATTATTAATATTTGTCGACAAAAAGTAATACAAACGAAGAGATCTTTTTGAAAAAAAAAGCGTTTATATCAATTATATCAATAAACGTCTTGCGAAAACGTAATATTTGATAAAAATCAAATAACTTATAATTAAAGCAAAAGCTTTTACAATTTAAAAGACTTAATTTATAAGATTTTACGTCGCAAATATCAAAATTTGCAATAATAAAAAACAAATATATATATCGAAACAAGTTTTCTACGCATTTGATAAAATCGCACACGACATTATTGTCGATTTTCTTTAAATAATAAAAGTTAACTCTTATGTCGATTAATATACGTTAACTTAATGCTATTAAGTTACGAAAAATATTATTATCGTTAAGTTCTCAAAGAATTTTTTAAAATTTGAAAAATAAATTTCGATATTTATTTTAATTTGTTGCGATTTCGATATTAATAAAACGTTAACAATGCGCATTGTATTTAAGAATATTTAGAATTACGAAAATATTTTTAACTTAAAAAATGCATTTATTTTTCGTAAGCACAAAGAGAAAAACTATAAAATCGATTTACTTTTTAAAAAGAATTTATCTTAGAATTTGTTATATATCTTGTTCGAACGAAAGCTAATTGTTTTATGTAATTATTTTTGAAAAAATTCAATTTTAAATAGAATTTTGAAATCGATTAATTAAATTGAAACATCAATACTATTTGTGTTAAAGAGCAATAAAAGTCTAAAATTATATGTTGATTATTGCAATCTTAATGCAATTACAATTAAAAATCGATGTTTTCTTTCTTTTATAAAGAAGACGCTAAATTGTTTAACAAGCGTCGCGTACTTTACGAAACTAAATTTGAAAAACGCTTATTATTGAATTCGAATTTGTTAAGACATTAAGTAAAAGACAATTTTTTAAACACAATATAAACACTTCGAATACGTAGTAATATCGTTTAAATTAATAAACTCATTAACTATTTTCTAGATTTTAATTAATAAAATCTTAAGAAATTTGATAAATTATCTTTGTGTAATTTATTTTAATAACATTTTGATTTACTTTAAGACATAAAAAAGACATTAAGATTGCGTACGTTAAATACTTGATAAACTACGCTTTTACAAGTTTTACGCAAAATTATTTAAATGCTTTTTTATAACAACTTCGATTAAATTTCTAGAATACATTATAAGCAATTATAACGTATTAATAAATTTACAACAAATCGACTTTATTAAAATATAATTTTAGCTTATTACTTTATGCAAACTTTAAATATTCTTAAATTTCGAAAACTTTTATCGACAATTTATAAAATATTATGCAAAAATTATTCGAATTTTGACGAAGCTTCTAAAGAACAACAAGCAAAATAAACAAATTTTTTTTTTATATTTAACAAGAATGACGAATGTTATTCTAGTTTTTCGAAAGCTTATTACGATTTTTACGCAAGCATCTATGCTAATTTACTTTAATTCAAAAAATTACATTTGCGTTAAGATAAACGCTTCGAAATTCGCAATTGCGACAAATCTATCGTAATTAAATTATTTTATAAGAAAAGTCAATTAGACAACGTAATATTCAATAACATTCTATTTAAAAAAGATAATTTTCGCGAAGATTTAATACGAGACTTACGATTAAAAGTTGCTCGTTATTGTTATTAGCTTCAAGCAATATCAACACTATTTAAAGAATAGTTATTATTCAATTATTGTATTAACGAATTACAATAATTTACGATATTTTATAAAGATAAAGACGCTAAATTGTTGTTAATTCAAATAAGTACTTTTGTTAACAAAATACAACTTCGAGATTAAATATCGCACGAGAAAAACAAATTTAATTAACAAATTCTCTTAACATTTTGATTACAAAAACGAATCAAATAATAAAATTTGTCTATTTACGTTTTAAAATAAGTTAAAAAACATTATTATTGTTGCTATTAAAATAATATTAGTACTTACGAGAGACGTTTGTTAGACATTAACATTTCGCAATAAGAACAAACTTAAGACTTAAGTATTAAAAATCGAAAAAAAATTTAATATTAAACTTTTTAATAAAAATGCTTTAAACAAAGAAAATACGATTAATAAATTTGAAAAAAAAGAAGTTGCAAACATAGCTTAAAGCGCAATAACTTAATAATTGCATCGCAACAACATTCGCATCGCATACAACAAAAAAAACAATTTAAAAGTTTTCTTATTTTTGTTGTTATTCAAAATAGAAAAGTTGCAAAAAAAGAACTCTATAATGTTCAAAGTTAAGAAGTAATTAATGTTGCAAATCTTAAGTCAAATTTGCGCAAAAAAAGACTAATTAATTTACAAAAAAATAATGTTCTTCTTTTATATTGTTTTGATTTTTGACAAAACATTATTAAAGAGCAAGTTATTACGTTTGCATTATAATAACGCTTTAATAAAATACTTTAAAATTAAAAAGACACGCACTTTTATAAATAAAAAGTTTTATTAATTAAAGATAATCGCGAATATTAATATATATATTAAAGATTGCAACGTTTGTTAGCGAAATAAGATTTTATATTATTGTCTTTACGAAAAATTGACGTCGCTCTTTATTTTTATACGATTATAAATCGAAATTTCGATAAATTTTATAACGAAGTTGCTTGTTAGTCGTTGCAAGAATAATATGTTTGACGCAATTCTAATAGTAATTAATCGATATTTTAAAATGTCTCTATACATTCTTATTAAATCTATATAATTGACGAAAGATTTAATTAATACTTTATTCGAGAAAATGTTGCTTATTTATTTCGAAATTCGTAAAATTGTTTTCGATTGTAACTCGCTCTTTATTAGTAATTACTAATTCGCAATATATTATTACATACGCATTAAACAAAAGCTATGTATCGCTTTTTATTCTTAAATTAATAAGCAAATCGAAAAACAAAATTAAATATTAAAATACTATTTGTATTGTTATTGCAATTATAAACAAGACATTTAAGACTTATTATTAGCTTTAACTTAATATACTTACAATAACGCATTGCATGCGTTAACTAGAATGTTATTTTTGAAATTAATATTTAAATTTGTTGCAAATATTTAATTCAATTAAGATAACAAGAATTGTTTAAATATTTTCGTTGTTTAAAAGCGAATTTAATCTTTATAAGACAAATGTAATTAATTAATAAGTTGTTTACAAACTGTGCAACAAACGTAAACTCGAAGTTACAATAAAAAGATTATTTCAAAAAAATATTAAGTCGATAATAAAGTTATGCTCTCTATTAAAAATCTTTTAAACGTTTGTTTAAAAAAAAGTTATTTTACAAGTTTACAAAATTGTTCGAAATTAAAAATACAATTGACTCGCAAATATATTGTTTACATATTTTTGTTAAATAACGCATTTATTTCGTCTTTTATATTTTATTATTAAAATTATATTATCGTAACTCAAATATCGTCGTCTCGAAGAACATAATATTGATCGACAAAAATAAAAAATAAAAAGAAAAAGATATTTTTGATTATAAATTAAAATATAACAAGTAATAATATCCTGTTCGATAAAAAGAGTTTTTATTATATAAAGATAATTAAATATCAAGAAATTATCTCGCGAATGCGAGACGAAAGTTCAAAACGTATAATGCGCATAAGTTTTTCAAAAAATTAATTGCAAAAATAAAAAAATTAAAAGTTTATGTTTGCAAGAAGAATTTCGACAATAAAAAGTAAGATTTGATATTATTATACATATTTAAGATCTAACAATAACACAAATAATGCATATAAGTAATATTATAATTCTCTTAATAAGTTAATTAAATATTAAGAGCTATAAAAATGCGACATTAAATGCACTCAAATTTAATTGCTTTCGTTACTTAATTTTCGTTAATAAAGAGTTTTTGCATGCGTATTATTTAATGCAAGATTTAATATTTTATTTACAATTAATTATGCGTATCTTTTTTAATTAATTTTTTAATTATTGTTACTTAATTGTCTTCGATAATATACGAACGTTACAAAAATAAATCGTTAATAACAAAAATAAGAAACGCAATTTCTTAAAACGCAATTAATTTTATTGTTTTAAACATAATAAAAATATATTCTAAACAATAATTTTTCGAACATAAAATTTTATGCAAAAGTTGCAAAAATATAATGTTCGCGAGAAGATATAAATAAGATTCGATCTTCTAATTATTAATTTTTATATTATTGAACAAAAAAGTTGCTTATTTTAAATACTCTTATATTTAATAATAAGTAATTCGACATATTCGAATTAAGCGTATAAGTTATCGAAATAACTATAGTATATAAGAGAAGTTTTGTCTAAACATTTACGTCGCTCTTTTTCAAAGAAATCTAATTAATAAAAACGAGACAAATAATGTCGTTCTTAACAAAGTTGTTACATTACGCAAAATTTACAAATTTACAAATTTGTTGTTTGCAACAATATTGTTAAACACGAATTTATTGTTTTTGTCTAATTACTTTAAAGAAAAAATATTAAAATTTATTTTATAACGCATTACGTCGAACATTTCTTGCTAAACATCGCATAAATAATCTAGCTTAACATTAATATTAATTAGAAGATTTTCGTAAATCAAAGGCAAAATTAATTTGTTTTTTGTTGTTATGCATATATAATAGTAAGACAATGTCGCATTTGCGAAGCGAACGCAATCTAATTAATTTTAGCATTGTTTTTATCAAAGATACGCATGCTAAACTTTAATAAAATGTTATCTCGCTTAATATATTAAATAACGATAAGAACACATTGACGAATTAAATGAAATATAAAAGTATATAGACAACTTATAGTCTTGCACTTTAAAGCGCAATATTTATAACGAATATTCTTTTATTTAATATATTGTATATTATTAGATCGCAAAGCAAACAAAAGTTGAAAACGTATTTAATAAATAATATTTTTATCGATGCGAACAAGACATCGCAAATAGCAAAAACAAAAAAGAAAAAAACGTTACGCTTGCGCGCGAACAAGAAGAACAAAAAGAATTATTTCGATTAATATTGTTGTTTTTATTAATATTACTTATAGCAAGATCTCGTTAAAGTATCGCTTACGTAATTGATTTGTTATTACAATAACGAAAAATTAGTAAAAATTTATTAATTTTTTCTATCGAAAAGAAATTGCGATACGTCAAAATAACTAAGAAAACTTACATTAAATGCGAGATTTGTGCGCAACATTGTTGTTAGCATTAGAATAATCTAAAGAACGTTGCATTTATTTATCAACTATAAATTGAAAAATAATATAGAAAGAAAGAAATTATAATAATGTTATTAATAAATATTACTTGCAAATTAATTGCGCTAATTCGATTAAATTAAACAAAAAAAATCGAGATAATTTACTTAAATAATAAGTTAAGCTAACTTTAGAATTTATAAGATTTAAATAAATTGCGATACATTATTGTCAAGTATTTGTCGCGATAACGACGCAACAACATAGCGATTGAAAACGTATTTACACTTTGAAACAAAAAAACAAAAGATTTCTTTATTTGTCGATCTAAAGTTAATACACTATAAGACGCTTAAAACGAATAGCATAACATCTCGCAATAATACACGAGAAAAGTTATCGTCGCTTCTTAACTCTTTTTCGAATGTCTAAGAAAAAGAAAGAAAGAAATTAAAAAATCTCTTTTATAGACGCTCTCGAATTTTGACAAGAAAATACATAAATTAGAAAATGCGTCGCACATAAAAACATAAAATATTGCTTGTTATCTAATTAAATCTTAGAAAATATTAAAAAAAACTCGATAAAAGATCGACGTAATCGCGCAAATAAAACGTTGTTATAATACATCAATTTTGAGAATTGAAATTCAAAAAAAGAAGACAATTGTAATGTTAATTCTTAATAATTAACGAACACGTTATTAGTGTCAAGTTATCGTAATAACGACTTAACATCGTGCAAAGTTTTCTTTCTAAGAATTTTCTCTTAGAATTTTTACAAATTAACGTTTCTTTAAATTGCAATTCTACATATTATGTTGTCTCGTCTCTAGTGCGTCGATGTAACAACGTCTTGTTACACGTTCGTATACAATCTTACATACTTTTATTACATTTCTATAGTATATTATATAATACTTATCTACTATATTGACTATGTTAAATTTAACAATAATCTCGATCTCCTTTTATTTGTTGTTTAGAATATTATATTATATTTAATTTAGTATAATTAGTTAAATATTTCTATTTTTAAAACTTATATAGTTAGCTAAGTCTCTTAGCTTAATATTTGCATCAAATCTATTAATATAACTTTTCGTAATATTTCTCTTGAACAACTATTTTGCAAAAATATAGTTTTTACTTTTTCTTATAACTCTATTGTATAATATTAGATATTTCGAATTGTAATTTCTTAAGATCGACAAAAAAATATTAACTCCTCTACTTTTAATCTTCTTAAAAATTATATTTTTAATATTTATATATATTGGAAGCTTTTTAGTTCTATTATCTTGCTTTAAGTATATATTGCTTTCAATATTGTTAGAAACTAGAATATCTTTACTCTTATTTAATAGTTTTCTATTTGTATTTTAATTTTTTTCCAAAATTATCTTTTGCAAATTAAAAACTTCAAGAGTTCTCTCTATTAGTAAAAACTAATATTTTGCGTTTCGCAAAGCAGATATTAATATACTCGAGAAAATTCTAGTATTTCTTGTAACAAATAGATAGCTATTGTATTTCTATTCTATTATTGCAAAAATATAGTTAAAATCTCAAATTAAAAAAACTCTTAATCTATCTATAATTAATGCTAAAAAAAGTTTTAAAAATATTTTGTAGAAATAGATATTGCAATTGATATAGACAAATTAAGCAATATATTATATTTTAAAAGAGTTTAGCTTTATTTAGTCTTTTTTAGATTAACTTAGATTAAGCTTTGTTTAAGTCTAACAAGATTGTAAAATTAAAAAGTTTTTATTTAATTTAAAGATAAAATCTATCAATTATAATTGTTTTCAACTATATTTTCTATATTTTCTATATTAATATTACTTCGATTTTGCAACTTGTATTATTTTTTTAACTCTTTGCTCAAGAATTAGAAGTCTACAATATACGTTAAACATATTAAGTCTAAAAAGTCTCTTAACTTTGTATTGTAGATATAAGAAGCTAGATTGCATTAGTACTATAGAAAATAGCTATATATATTACTAGTGCTATTGAAGTAGAAAGAAATTGCTTGCAGAAGGCTTTCGCAAACAAGAATATTCTCTATATTAGAAATACTATAACAATTTGCTACTAAAAGAAAAGCAAGACATTGCTTCTAGTGCTATAGTATTATAGTACTATAGCGTTCTAGAAATTTGTGCTTGTGTAACTATTAATAATTGTCTAGAATTTATCAAAACATTACAAGAAGAGTATTTGTTTAACAAAATAAAAATATCTAATAATATTGTAGTATAAGTCTTGAATAAACTTTTTGCAATATAGATATAAGATAAGATCTTCGATAAAGTCTTTAATAGAGCAGTATTAGTATATTTTGTTAGATTGAATTCTGCTGGAATAATTGGCTTTAATAAAATAATTATTGCATATTTATAATAGCAAGATAGTATAAGAGCGCGCAAATTTGCTTTCGTAGCAGATATAAATACTCTTATTATAAAGAGATAAAATATATATAGATAGAGAAGAAAGAGATGCTTTTGCAAAGAAATACTTTTGCGAATAATTAAGAAGATAAATAATCTATTATAGAGCAATCTTGTAATTTTGCACTAGATTGTTGATATTTTTAAGCTCAAAAAAACTTTGTTAAACATTATATTCCAATTTATACTTTTTTTAGTATATAGGATATCTATAATTATAATTAATTGTTTTGCATCTATTAATAATAGCTTCGACTTCCTATAATTTTATCTTAACAATATTATCTTTTAAAAAAACAAAATCGAAGTAATTGAATCGTTTTTTATTGTATAGATTAGAGTCTAAAGACGCGTACAATTTTAACTGCGCAACAATAAATACGAAATAATATATTAATAAGTAAACTAATCGCGTCGATTCGATTAATCAAGTTCTATTAGATTGATTAAATCGAATTGAATCGAAAGTCTTAACAATTAAATTTCTAAGATTAAAATTGACAATTCAATTCGATTTCGAGAATTAAAATCGAAAATCGAATTAAAAAATCGATATAAATTGTCAAAATTTTAGTTTTATTATAGATTATAACTAATTTGTTTAAAATCTTAGTTTTATATTTTAGATTTAATAATACAATTTGATAATATATTACTATTTAAAAAGAGAAAAATATTAAATAAGATCTATAAGATCTATAGAGAGCAAGTAATAAATAATAGTAACATGTTACTATTTAAAAAAAGAAAAACATTAAATAGCATTTATCGAGTCTATAGAGTCTATAGAATGCAAATAATATATTATAGTAATAAACAACATCTAAAGAGTTTATAGTAATACATAGTATCTATAGAGTCTATAGAGTACAAAATCAATAATAAATTAATCGAAAATTAATAAGAAAATCTATAATAATTTAATTTGATTTCAACTTTTAAAATCGAAAATAGACTCGATTCGATTTAATTCAATTTTAAAATATATAGATTGAATCAATTTAATTCGATTTCTATAGTTAAAAACTAACAATTTAATTTAATTTCAAAAGTTAGAATTAAAAATCAAATCGACAATTAGTTTATTAATAAGAAAAAATATCAAGTTAATATATCAAAATTTCGATTTTTTGAGAACTCGAAATAAGTCGATATATTGTTAATTAAGCTTAGAATTAATGCGCTTAGTAAAGAGAACATTTTGATAAATATTTTCGATTATATATATATCGACAATTTTTTTGGAAGCTCTAAGTTGCTTTGAGCAAGCTAGCAAGACTAAGCAAAACTAAGCACTTAAGAGTTATTGTACTCTAATATTGACGTTTGCGATTATTTAAACATTACTTAGTACGATTGAGCGCTTTGAGAACAAAAGACTAAACAAGCTTTCGCAAGTATCTCTTGACAAAATCTTAAACTTTTAAGAGATAATTAAAATCTCTTTTGTTCTATCTAATACTACTAGACTTGTTTATTAGAAAATACTATTATGTTTCTCAATCTACGCATAAGATATCTAAATTATCAAGATTTGCTCTTCTAGTAAACTTTGTTCGAATCGATTAAATTTGCGATTCTAACAATTTTGACGTTAACGTTAACGTAAGTATTTATCTCTCGAACACGTATTATATATTGTAAAAATCAAAACTTTTAAAGCTAAACTCGATTAAGATTGTTTTTAAATTGTTGAATTTTGAGAAAAAATCTAAAAATACAATTTTTGCATATTTAGATCGATTTAATAGATTATGTAATTTAACTTTAACTCTAAACTTTCTCAAAGAACTTAAGAAGCTTAGAGTGCTCTAGAAAACCTGCATCAAATTGAGTAAAAAAATAAAACGTTAATATAGCTTTAGCAATTATTTGCGCAAAAGAAATTATATTAGCTATTGCAATATAGCAAATTTAAAATTTAAAATTAACTAAAAATAACTTTAGCAAATTGATTGCTTGTAGAGAAGTAGAACTATATACAATCTTGTTTAAGAAATAATCGATAATAGCGAAAATCAAATTGTTAAGCTCTCTCTAAATTAGACTATTTGCGTCGATTCGATTAATCGAGTTCGATTTAATTAATTGAATTAAATCTTAACTATTCGATTCGAATTAAAAAAAAGGTTTTGACAATTCAATTCTCAAAATTGAAATCGACAATTCGATTTAATTTCAAAACTTAAAATCGAAAATTAAATTATTAAATTATTAGTTTTATTATAGATTATAATTAATCTATTTGAAATCTTAGTTTTATATTTTAGATTTAATAATGCAATTTAATAATACAATATAGTAATACAATATAGCAATATATTATAATATTAATTTGTAATAATAAATTCTCTAAGCTAAATATATAAAACTATTAGTTCAAGATTTTAATAATTTTGTTTGCTATACTATTATTTTGACCAATTTAATTCGAGCTACTTTCAATTTTGTTATTATTTTTATTGTTATTATTTTTATTGTTACTATTTTGATTTTTATTGTTACTATTTTGATTTTTATTGCTTTTATTCTTCTCTTTGTTGTTATTATTATTATTAGTAACTTTATAGTAGTTATAATTTAATATTGCAATATTATCTTAAGTTGTATATCGAATTTCTTAACTATTATTATTTTTTTCAACAATATTGTTAGAATTCTCTATCTTAATATTAATAAAATTATAAGTTTTTCTCTTTTTGCATTTTTTAATAACGCAAATTCTTTAATAAAGTTGTTATATAAATTAAAAATCGATATTATTAGCTCTCTTTAACTTATTTAAACTACTATAGTATATAATTTATTGTCAAATAATCTCTACAATTGATCTTATAAATATTGAAAATCTTCTATTAATATATAACTTATAATTAATGTTTAATTGCAATATTGATTAGCTTAAATATAGAAAACAAATAATATATTTAGATAACATATATATTCTAAAAAAAAAAACTATTATTATATTTTTATTATTATATTTTGCTTGCATTTTTTAAATAATTTGAAATTATTTTGTCTTCTTAGTTGTAGACTTTTTCTTCGTTTTTTGTTTAAGTTAATTCTTAAAGTATTGTATTGTTAAATTGTTTATATTATATATTTTATTGTATTATCTAAATATCTTACTATAAATATCTTAATTAATTCAATACTTGTTAATCTTGTTTTTAATATTCTTCTTTATAACTTTACAATCTAGCTTAAAAACTTTTATCTAAATATACATTTTACGCAACTTTTTAATATAAATCGAGATAGTTTTGCAATTATTGTTTTGTTTTTGATACAAGTTCTTTTTATTATTATTTTATTCTTGAGCGAAGTCGCAACTTGCAATACTTTTTCAATTAATTAATAGTAAATCTATTGTTTGTACATTCTCTTAGCTTAGTTTGCTAATAATATATATAGATAAGATAGCTATATACTAGATTGTAAGTATATATCGATATTTAATCGAGTGCTATAAAATTCAAAATATAAAAAAGTTCGAAAAATCGACAAAATTATAAAATAAAATATTAAGAGATAATTTTATTAAACAAAGTAGAAAGTATATATATTAAAATTAGAATTATCTTTTATTTTTATTTTTATTTACTTCAAACTTAACTTAATAAGATTATTATTTCTATATATTAGTATCTATTTAATCTTGTTAATAAGTAATACAAATTTATTTATATTAACTTCTTTATTTTTTATTTTACGTAATCTTGTTGTTAATTGTTAATTTAAGCTTTTGTTTTTATATAATTTTTAACGTAATTTTCGATACATTTCTATCGATAAAAGTCTTTAAAATTATTGCGATTTTCTCTATAACTTTTTATATATATATTAATCTATTTCTATTAACACTACTATCTTTAATAGCTTGTATAAAAGAAATAAATAATATATTTAAATAAATCAATATATCTAGTTTATAGTTAACAAGCTTAGTTTACTAATTTGATAGTTTGTTTCGAAACTTTCTTGTAGTAAGATAATTTCATGTAATTGATTTAAACAAAACAAAATAAATAAAGTTAGAAATAAAAGTATTAAAGACAAAAATATTGAAGAAAAGAGTATCGATAATACTAATATAATCAAGATAATACAAATAAATAATATATTCTCAACTAATATAGTTATATTTTGCAATAAAGAGAGCAAAAATAGAAATCTAGAATTGTTATACTTCGAAAGATTAGAAAATATTAGAAGTCAATCGAATTTCTTATTTCTAAATACTTATTTTAATATCTAATTTGCAAAACACTATATAACAAGATTTAGAATTTTAGTTATAAAAAAACAAATATTGTATTTAAAGTTTAATGTTAGATATATTTTAAAAAGTTACAAAAATATTTATATATATCTTCTTCTTTAGTAAGTGCATTATCTTGTTGTATTATTATTATACTAACTATAGAATTTTATTAATATTTTACTTTATATAGACTTAAATCTTGCAACAATCTACGTTAAATATATAATAATTTAATACAAGAATTGTTAATTAATTAAATATTTAATAGAGCTATTTAATCTTTTGTAGTAATAGAAATTCTAAAATAGTTCTATTTTTTTTAAACAATTATAATATATTCTTTGTACTAGCTATAAGTTTAATTTTTGAAATTTAATTATTAATAGCTCTTTTTTAACAATCGAAATTATTGATTTTTTTTGGTATTACTATTGGTTAAATCTAATTATTTATATAGTAGTTGTAGATGCAATATCTTCAATAATATAATATATCTATAAATAAATCTAATTTAGAACAATCTTAAGCTTTATTTAGTAAGATTTCTCTTCTTTATTTATTGCTTAATTATTACTTTTTTCTTTGCAATATATATTTTATAGTTTAACAACAATTTTTACTAAATTTAAATCTATAATACAATTATAGTAATTAATTATTATAATTTATTTAACTATTTGCAAACTTATTTAAAATCAATTCTATTAATATAATTTGTTTAATATCTATTAATAACACTAAATATAAAACTATATCTCAAGTTATTTGTGTTAGCTTAAAAAAGTTTAAAGCATTATCTTTTTAATATTTTTAAATTGAATATTTATTCTCTATATTATTAGTTTAAAGATATTGATTATTTTCTTCTTAAATTAAATAAGAGCATTAAAATTATTAAAATAAGAATCTTGCAATAGTTGCAACAAACTACAAAAATATTAGCAAAGAATTATATATATTATTATATTATATTAGTTCTTTAGTAATATTTGCTTTTTATAATTTTACTTTTTAACTACTAATTAAATTGTAGTAATATCAAAAATAAACTTTAAATTTAAATTTGTATTTTGTTTTGTAATTAACAATATTATTATTATTTTTCTTATTCTATATCTTGTAAAGACTTAATTTTTATATAGAATTTAAAATACTAACAAGATTATATAACATATTATTAATTCTTTCTATTTTTGAATAATATTGTATAAGTTTTGTTAAAACTTTGTTTTAAGTTTTTATTATCGACAAAATAAGAAGTTGTCTCTAGATTCTAAATCAACTATATATTGTTATAGAGCTTCGAAGTCGATTAAAAGTTTCCGAAACAAATTAGAGATTAATTAAATATTACTTGGAATTGTGCGAGATTCAACTCTAGTTTAAATCTACGTAAACGCGCATTTGATTCGAACTTCGATTAAATCGAACGAAGTTGTATCTAAATTTTAATATTGGAGATACGCACAAACTTTCGCAATACTTCAATTATATTTTTACTTGTTACTTGTTTATATTATAGTAATTTAATTAATAGAATCGAGCAATTTGTAATATTTCTAAACAAGAGTAATACGCAAATTACAATATATATGCGAGTAATTAATTGCGTTTGTATTAAAAAGACTTTTAATTATATGCAAGTAATATTAAGTATATTACGTAACTAAGTACAAATAACTTATTAATAATATTATTAGCGTTAAACTTAGTTTCGATCTTAAAATGTATTCGAAAATCTTTGCGCAACTATCTATTAACTTCTAAACAACTCTAGATAGATATTGAAAATCTCTAATCTCTTAGTTCGAAGTCGATCTCGAATAATTCTGCGAGAGTTGTAATTTTGCCAACAATGATAATTTTTATCAAAAAACAAATATTATTTTCGATTGTTTTTTTCAAATATTCAAGATAATTAAATATTGTATCGAATATTCGAAATTTTAAATAAATATTTGTATTAATTGTTTGCAAAACTATAAGAGTATACTTATACGAAGAATTTAATATATTGTTAACAAGTAAAACTAATTGCTATTTGCTTTTATTTAGTCTAATTTATTATATTTTTTAATCTTAAAAGTATTTCTCTATTTAAAGTTTAATAAAATTATACAATTAATATATATAACAAAATATTAAATAGATAAAAGTTTCGACAAATACAAATATCTTATACTAGTTTTTGTAAATTTTTTTTTAAATTGCTTTTAAAAACCTTTAAAATAAAGCAAACATTAAACTAAGTTATTAATAGTATTTGTAAGAACAAAAATCTAAATAGAATTTGTAAGAACAAAAATCTAAATAGAATTTAGTAAATATATTATCTTTTTATATTATTACAAAAATAAATATCTTTTTAACTGCAATAAAAAAGTTTACTAGTATATTTTTTGCAATATTTTAAACTTGTATATTCTTTAATTGCATAATAATATTGTTAGTTGTTACTTTTAATTTTAAAGTTATAATAAAATCTTAAGTTACTAGATTAATAATATAAGTTAAACAAGAAATAGAATTCTACTATTTATTTTATTAAAATACTTGTCGATTTAGAGTTCTTTCGAATTTGTCTTTAAAAATACTATTGTTGCTTGCGTTATTAATAACAATATTAGAAAGTTTGTTTTGAATTTTAAAAAACTTAAAAAACTTTATAAACTCTAATATGGATTAACAATCTATATACTTAATATTAAGAGAAATAAATTTAATAAAATATTTGCGAAATTTAAATAAAGTACTAATTTAATATATTAATACTTCTAGATAAATAACTTTCTAAGAACTAGACTATATATTTAAGACAACAGAGACATACTAAGTATCTTTAAGATCAATTTTAATTTTTTTACAAGTTTAATCGAAGTTTAAGAGAGTTGTTTTTTTATAGTTTTGTGCAATTTAGAAGTATTAATTTTAGTCGAAGTACTTTTAATAGTTTTCGAAAACAAGAATTATTGTTAATGTAAAAGAATAAATTTAAACTAACAAAAGTCTTATATAGTTAATTTTTTGAGTTATTTTAATTAAAACAAAATAGATCGATATAACTTTTCTTCTAATAATATATTAGTTTTGTATTATCTATTTGTATTACTAATTGTAATTTATGCAATCAAAAACTAGATTAACTGTAATTTGTAATCTAGATTTTTTTTGTTTTAAGCAAAAAATAGATTAAAGATATTTCTTTATATTTGTTATACTTAAATAATTGTAAATAGTAAAATAATTTAAAAACTTATAACAACTTTTGCAAACAATCTTAGAAAAACTCTTTATAGCTAAAACTATTTAAATATATTTGTTTTAAAGCTCAAGTTGTACTTCTATATTTTTTTTTGTTTAATATAGATTAACAAGTCTTAATTAAGTTTTGTTTAAAATACTTTTGTTAATTGTAGTTTGTAACTACTATTTTTAAAAATAAATATTAATATTTAAATTTTACTTAATATATTTGTCTCTCTCTTTTAAAATAAATAACAAAAAATTATTTCTAATTTTGTTTAATACTTTGTAAAGAATTCTTTTTCTATTGTTAAAACTAAAATTGAGAAAATTTTAATTAAATTAGTTTGCAAATTGATTAGAATATAAACTACTAAATAGCAAATTGCGCAAAATAATTTTGCAAAAATAATTTTTAATTAAAAATAGTTGTTAACTTGAAATTTTTAAAGAATTAATTATTTTGCAAACAAAAGTAGTACAAATAATATTTTTAAATAATATATAGATAATCTCTTTAAAACAAAAAAGTAATATAAAATAATAATATAAGTAACATAAATTCAAACAAATTGTTATATAATGAAGTATAATTGTAATTTCGAAAATATTAAAAGAATCTCTCTAAAATAAAAAATTAATGCAAAATAATAATATAAGTAATAATTAATTCGAGTAAATTATTATATAATAATATAAACAAGTTTAATTATAATCTTTAAGTATATTAAACTATATTCTAGTTAAAATTTCAAAGATATAATAATATAGATCTAAACACAGTAATTCTTGATATAATAATATAATTTTCGATTTTTTGATAATTCGATTCGATTTTAACTTTTGAAATCGAAAATTGACTAAATTCGATTCGATTTAATTTCAAAATATATAGATTAAATTAATTTTCGATTCGATTTCTATAGTTAGAATCGACAATTCGATTTAATTTCAAAAGTTAGAATCGAAAATCGAATTGACAATTAATCTACTCTAAATTCGCGACAAAATATTCAATTAATTAGTAGTATTTTTTAAGTTAACAATAGAAAATTAGAAGATAATCTCGATTATTTAATTTGTTCTTTTGCTTTAACTAATTTTTTAAAAACATTATATTGCAAAATAGAGCAATCAAGTATCTAGACATTCGAATATCTTTTTCTATATATCGAAGAGAAATTTTCGATTTTAATCGAAGATTATTGTTTTAGAACTTCTTTAATCGACAATATTTATTTAATTTAGAAGCGCAGAATTCTATTGCTAAGCAAATTATTTAATAAGAGTAACGCGCTTAATAAACTTACAAATAACTAATACAACAATATTATAGTCGAGCGCAATAAGAGATAAGATAAGAATAAAATTAATTGTTAAAGTATAAAAAAATATTAAAAGTGTTAGAACAGATTGCAATAACTTATAAGAACAATACTATTATATATAAAATATTTAATACTTCGAATAATATTTTAAGTAGTTGCAAAGATATTTTGTTAAATCTCTAATATATAATAATACTAATATATATTTTTGTAGCATTTTGAAAAATCGGAATATCTATTCTTGCTACTATATACAAATTGAAAGATATCTTTAATAATTGCGAAAGAAATATATAATTAATAGAACTAATAAGTATAAGATTCGATAGTATAATAATTGACACAAAAAATAAAATTGTTCTTTGGAACAAAAGAAAACCTATTAACGTTTTTGTTAAATATAGAAGTATCAAGAGTTTTAGTAATATACTATCAATTAAGATTTGTAAAACATCTATTAATTATTTGTCTACAAAAGACTTTATCTATCTTTATTAAAGCGCAGATAGACAAAAAATTTAATTTCTCTTTTTAGTAAAAGACTTTTGGAAAGTTTGTATTGTTACTAATTAGACAAAAAAACACATTAGAAATAATATATAGTTTATCGAGCTTATATTGTAATTTTAGTACAAAATGTTAAATATCGTTCGAAACGCAAACAAAATAGCAGTTTAGCTTATTTATATAGCTTGTAGTTAAGAAGATTTGCTTTTATATTTCTATAATAGCGATTTAATTAATAATAATAATAATTAACAATATAAAATTGCCAAACTCGACTAGATAATAGATTTTTTTAAGAATTTAGACTATTTCTATTAGTTTTAAGTTTCGTAGACTAGTATTGTATTTTAGCAAAGATTAACAATTTACTAAAAAAGAATAGATTGTATTTACGTATATCTAAAGTAGACTTTTTTTGTTTAACTCTTAATATAATAAATTATTGCTTCGAAGTCGAATTTTTTAATAATATCAAGATTAATAAACAACTATTTTAATTCATCTATATATATAAGATAGAAAGATCGCAAAAGCAAGAACTAAAATATTTCGAAGAAAGTTTTTTTTAGTTTAATAATATTACAAACTAAATCTTTGTTTTAACAAAAAAGAATTTATATTTTTGTTCGATTGTAGAACTTTTTTGCAATAGCTTAGTTTTTTGTTTTTGCAAAGACTTAAAAATATTAATATAGAAAAAGATATAATTTTGTAACTAACTAGTAAGATCGAAAGATATTTTTAGTGTTGAAATTCGAATATCTACTACTATTCTGTTTTTGAAATTGTCTTTCGAATTGTTTTTTTATATATAGAATATTGAAAAACTAAATTATATAGATTTGTTAATCTACAAGAGTTTATCTTTATCGTGCAATATATTAAAGAGCTTGTTTATTAATTCTTTGTTGCAAATATCGAGAAAATAAATCTTTGTTTTTTCAAATATACAAGATTTTTAATTTAACTTTAAGAGAATTTTTATTTATTTATGAAAGTTAAGCGAATCTTTATACAATTAATTAAAATTGTTATAATGATTAAATTGTATAAAAGAAAAATATTTATTTAAACAAAAAATCTATTATCGAAAATAATAGCAATTTATTATAGAAATATCTTTAGATAACAAAACTATACTAGATCTAGTTTTTCTAGTTATTTTTGTAGTTATTTATATACACAACTTATATTAATAGTATATATAGATTAAGAATTTCGTATACTTAAAGAGAAAGAGAAATATAGAAATAATATATTATTTTTAGAAATTTCTTTGTTCTACTTAATTAGAAAGATCTAGTTATTACTATATATCTTATATATTTTTTGTCAAAATTCCTGAATTGTTGTTGTTATGTTCGCAAAACGCTTTGCTCTTGCAATTAATTCTTTTAGCTCTTTATAATAAGTTATAACTATAAATGATCTCTCGAGTTTTTTCTCTAACTTATAGTCGACTTCAATTGTAGTTGTTGTAATATTGTCTCTACTATTGTTGCTATTCAAATAGACTCTTTGTGTCGATACAAAGATATTGTTGTTATATTGTTTTATAGATATTTCTTTATTTATAGCTATAATTATTCTCGATAATTTTATTTAAAAAGTTGTCGTATATAGTTAACTTTGTTTTATCTTTATTTTTTTAAGTGTCTTCTCTATTTACTTTCGCTTTAACTAAAAAAACTTTTTGCGCAACTTTAGTTTCCAATCTTTCTTCGAAATCAAATTATTGCAAATTTAATACATTGCTATCTCGATAATTTTACTCGATCTTTATAAGTCTATATTTATTATCGACCTTTATATTAGCTTGCATAGATAAATATCTATTAATACTAGATTTATCTTTATTTGCAAAGTTTTCGTTGATATTGTATAATAGACGTTAATATTCTGTCGCAACGCTTTTTTTTATATTAATCTTAACTTGATATTCAAATCTTTTCAATAATTCTTTATTCTCTTTAACTTATGTTATACAACAATCTTGTAACTAGGTAGAGATTGCGTTATTGCAAAGTACACTTGCTTTTTTATTATTATTAATAGATTTTAAATAGAGTTGATAATTGTCTATATAGTCTTTTGTCTAATTATTAGTTTTGTTTCGACATAATATATATAGAGCATCTATCTTAACTTAAAATCTAGTTGAATTTTTAATATTCTAGTATTTGTTTTCGAGTCTATCTAATATCTTGTTAGCGTTACGTTAACGCTTATATTAAACTATTGAAAAATTCTCAAAAAGTAAATTAGTTTATACTTTATTTTCGAGAACTTAGTGTTGTATATATATATCTATTACTCGCATTTATTATAAATCTTCTTTAAAACTTTGCAATTGCACTTTGTTAATTTCTTACATGTTAGAATATTAATATTGTTTATAAATTTTATAGAACTAATTCTTAGCTTAATATTGTTGCATGTCTCTAACAAGTTTGCATTATAAAATAGATATAATATTAATAATCGCAAGAAATTCTACAATATATTAAAGTTTATATTGCGTTTTGTTATTATATAGTTGTTAATTGTAATTGTAATATATCGATTTCTTAGAAAGTTTTCTACAAATTAAAAAGCAATCTAACAATTCTTCTCTTTCTTATATTATATAGAAATCGATTGTGCGTTATATTGTCGAATATATTTTTATTATATAAACTTAACAACAAAACTACTCTTTTTCTTGTATTACTTTATATTGTATATATCTTTTTAGTAATAAGTTACAAAACTATATTTGTTAATTTATATTTGCAAACTTCTATCTAAGTGTTCCATATTATATTGTACGTCTTAATAATACTACACAAATTTTCTAATATAATCAACTTTAATATTTTATTTAATATATCGAATAACTAGATTAATTCTCGATTTGATTTTCGATTTAAACTTCTGGAATCGATTTGAATTAACAATTTAACTTTAGAAATTAAATTAAAAATCGATTTAATTTTAACTATTTGAAAATCGAATTAAATCAAATTGAGTCGATTTTCGATTTCAAAAGTTAAAATTGAATCAAATCGTCAAGAATATCAAGAATACTAAAAATAGTATAAATTAAGCTTAAGTTTAGATTTTTTATTAATTACTAGATAATGCTTAGTAGTAATGCATTTATAAAAAGAAATTTCTAATATATTTATTAATTAATTTAAATAGATTAACTATTTCTATTAAATTATAAATTAATTGTTACTAAAAATAATTAAATTATTACTAAAAATAATAAAATTTACTAAAAATAGTAGTCTTAACAATTCGATTCGATTTTTCGATTCGATTTTCGATTTCAAGTTTGAAATTGAATCGAATTGTCGATTTTAATTTTAGAAATCGAATTGCCAAGACTTTCGATTCAATTCGAATCGAATTATTAAGATTCGATTTAATTTCTTAAATCGAACTCGATTTCTCGAATTAATACAATTAGTCTACAAATAACGCAATTGATTTATATATTTTGCATCGAAGTAGTCTTTCTTATCTAATTCTTGCAATCCTATTGTAACTGCGCTTTTGAACTAAGTCGATTGTATTTTCTTTTAAAAATATCTCTTATATAGTAAACATATTTGCTTTAATACGTTGTTAATAAATATATATATTATTTTGTTTGTATAGTTCTAAGTTGTATATTCTAAGATCTTATTAGATGTTATCTTATATATAGCTTTTCTAATCTTGCAATATATTAACAAAATATTGTCTTCAATCAAAAGTAAGTACTCGAAGTCTTCTATATTTTGTATAAAGATTTCGAAAAATAGTAAAAAGTAAATTTAAAATATTATTTTTGCCTTAGTTTGCGTTGTTGTAGCAATATCGAGATTTTCTCTTTTAGTAAAAGAGAAAACTATTGTTTAAGTTAATATTTTTACAATTGTATTTCTCGCTTATTTTGCAATTTCGAATAGTCTCTTTAAGAATTGCTCTATATTCTATATAATCTTATAATATTTTTTGCGTTTTTGTTTTTTAATAATCTTGTTTTTCTTGTTATATATTTTGATATATTTTGTTTAATCACTAGCAATGCAATAGCTTCTTCTTATTTATTGCACTCTCTTAATAGTTTTTGTGTACTCTTTTATTTATTTTGCCTTAACTATTTTATAAAATCTAGTCTATAGTATAGAGATTTTAACAATCTTTTTTAGTGTTACAAGTGGTTGCTTAATATATTTGTTAATATATTAATATTTCGTCTCTTAATTTAACAACAACTCTAATATTTGTTTTCTTAATATGTTAATAAACTTCTTTTTATCTATTGTTTTTTAGTTTTGACACAATTTTAATATTAATTTCTTTTGTACTTTTAGATCTATAATTGTTTGCATTAGTAAATAATCTAAGAAATTCTTTATATCTTTAGTAATTATATATTGTATTAATCGATTTTTAATGTTGTTTGTTGTAAATAGTAAATCTGTAGTTGTTTAAAATCTCTAATAGTCTCGCGTAACTATATCTCGTAATAGCGCTAGCAACGCGTCAACGTTAATTATTATGTTAATTAACTTGTTAGACAATAAATATTGTCTTAAGTAGAACAATTTTCTCTATATAGAGTAATGTAATTTAAAGTCTTTTATTAGAACTTACTCTTTAATATACGCAATACTATTTTGATCTCTAGAAGACTTCTTTTTTCGTAAATAGCTTTGTAATTTTTAGAAGATAAATTATATACTTTATAAATATATTGTTTCGCAAATTGTTTGCGCATTGTTAATTTATATTTGTAGTATAATAATATTTATATCTCTAAAGTGCTATATTAAGTGTCAAGTATTGTTATCAATTCTTTTGTTAATATAGAAGCAAGTTTTATCTTTATTGTTCTTTAGTGCAAAGTTAACGCTTGCTAGACAATATATTTTGAGATTCTTATTATATTATCAAAGTTTCTATATTACTAAAATATTATAATCTCTTATCTTTTTCTCGTATAATAGCGCTATTATTATCTTGTTTCTAAACTTGTAAAAATTATATTATAATATTCGAAACTTATTTTGCTAAGATATTAAAGTTTTCTATTTAAATTTTCTTGTATTCTTTAAAGCGTTTGCGAAATATTAACTTTGTTTATTAAGTCTTTAAGTAAAAACGATATTGATATAGCTAATATTGAAGCTAATTTGTTTAATCTTAATTTTTTGACTAAATAGTTTATTATAGTATTTTCTAATATTGCGACGACGCTAAGCTAATAGCTTCTATTTGTCAAACGTCTCTATTTTCTCTTTTAGCTATTATCTATTAAAAATTCCAAACTAATAGATATTTCTATTTGTGTTGTTAATATTGTTCTCTTAATTGTTCTTTTGTCGCGTATAGTATAATATATTAATTTGTGCTTTGTAGCTCTCTTAATTCTTTTTTTCTTAACTTATTGTTTATAATATTAAGAATCGAAGACTTTATATATACTTTAATATGTTTTGCACTTTTTTATATTGCAAATCTATTTATATAAATAAAGCTTCGAACAATAATTTTGCGCACAATAGATATATCTTTAACTATTTTTGCATCTATATATTTTATAATTGTAGTCTTAATACTTTAGATACTAGTGTACTCTACGAACTAAACTTTAATATAGTAGAAATAATTATAAATAATAATATACTAGAAATATCTTAATTAAAGCAACACAATTAAAAATTAATTAAAATATGCAAGTATTTAGATTTGCGCAATATAACTACGCAATCTATATTTAATCTATTTATTAATAGCAATTAATACTAGATAAGAGATTAAGTCGAAATTCGATTGCAAGTAGTAAATTTGTATTCTTGCAAAAAAACAATCTAATAAAGTTTGATTCGATAGATATTGACAAAAATTAATTAGACTACAAAGTTAAAGTAAATAAAGAAAATTGCAAATTTCTAAGAATTCTAAACTATTTAATATAGCAAAAGAATTGCTCAAATATATATTACAAATATACAACAATTAAAAGTATCTATTTTAAAAAGAGACAACAACAAAGATTTTATCTAAATATTAATTGTAGAATTATAAAATTAAACTTAAATTAAACATGCAATTTACGTTTAAATTTATATATACTTTATTCCAAAAAAAAAGCTCAAGATATTTTGCGAATAATTAATAGAAAATAAAAAGAAAGAATTTATTCAAAAAATTTAATTATAGATAGAATATTCGATTCTCTTTGTATTTAAGAAAAATAAAATCTTTTATCTATATATTAATTATCGAAAACTAAATAAGATTACAATTAAAACTCGATATTTACTATTTAATATTAGCGAACTTTAAAATTAATTGTTTAAAACAAAATATTTATTAAGAACTTCTTAACTATTGTAATATTATTAATTAATTTTACAAAAAAAATATATACTATAGTTATAAAAATTAGAACAAAAAAAATAATTTTAAAAACTTAAGCTAGAATACTTAAAGAAATTAATATTAAAAATATACAATTTACAACTATTAATATATAAAAAGCAATCTATTAGATCTAGCTATAAATATTTATTTCAATTAGAAATACAAAGATATAATATATTCTATAATATATTCTTTAAGAAAACTCCTATTAGTCAAATAGAATTATAATATTTATATTATATTGACAAAACTAGAATGCAAATACAAATACTTAAATATAAAAAAATTAATCTACAAAAATCGATATTATACTATTCTATTATACGAGAAGAGACGAGAGAGAAGATCTTACTAACAATAACGCTTACGATTTATCTTGATCGTCAAAATCAAATAGACGTAATTGACGCAACGTCAACAAGTAATTAAGACGCATTTAATGTGTCTTAACGCGATTTATTACAAATTGCGACAAAGATTATCGCGAAATAAATAAAGATCAAAAAGCTTTATAAATCTAAAAAAAACGCGTTTAAAATAATTTCGATAACAACGATAATTAAGTAGTGCATTTTTGTCAAGAAGTTTACGCACAAGTTTAACGAACTCTTCGCGAAAAATAAACAAATCAATATAATTTTCGTGTTAAAAAAATTAAAAAAGACGACAAATCATCTAGAAAAAGTAAAAAGAATCGAGAAAAATATACAAAATACAAGTATATAGATAAGTAGAGTACAAAGCTTGTTATTAGTTGCATAAACAACAATTAAAATAAACGTTAAACAAGCATTTTCGAAGCAACAATCAATTAAAGAGATAAAATTAATAACGTAAATTAAAAGAAAGAAAAAGACGAAAAGAATACATAAAATAAGCGCAACAAAAATAATTGTATTAACGCGCAATTTAAACATTATTAACAAACTAAATGCGCAAAAAGATATATAGAAGATAAGACATTTTAAAAGAATAATAGTTTTCAAAATTAATAGCAAATACAATAAGAAAATTTTAAAATCAAGTAATTTCTAAATTAAGAATATATTTATTGCGACAATTTTGCGTTGTAAATGTGCAAAAATAATAATATATAATATTAAAGTAAAGAGCATATTTAAAAATATTAAAAAAAAAGAGCAAAAACAATAAAAAGATTATGCAAAATTATATATTAAGAATTAAAAATTAATAAAATAACTTAACTTACAAAAAAGAGCAACAAGAAGAAATGCGTCTTTATTGTAATATAAGTAGATTTTGCAAAAATAACAAACAAGTTAATTTATTTTAATGTAATTTATAAGTCAAATATTAAGATAGCAAAATATTATAATACAAGTTGTAAAATAAAGTAATACATAAAATATTAAGAGTATAATTACTTAATATATAAATGCAAAAACGAGCAATAATATATCTATTGTACGCAAGATTATTGCTTCGATTAATGCTCGTATTAATTAAATTTATCAAAATAAAAGTGCAACGCTTACAAGAGTACTTACAAAGCATTCGATTTCAAGTATTCTAAGAGATAAAGCAAAAAATTAAGAATAAAAGAAATAACAAAGACAAAGCTATTATATTACGCAATCAAAATAATAGAAACAAACATCTATTAATGTATATTTCGAAAAGTTAATATAAAGATTAATAGTTATTATAAATGTACAAAAGTTGAGCAAAATAATAAACATAACAATATTGCGTATACGCAACAACTTAATATTAAAAAGAAAACAAAAATTAAAACTTAAAATAATATTTTTGTAATTTAAGAAAAAATAAATGCAAATAGAATTCGAATTAATAACAATATTGCGTTAGCAACTCTATACAACTATTTTATAAATAAAATTCTCTAAAACAATTATTGCATGTAACAAAAAAACAATTAAAAAAAACATAACGCAAACAAGTTCAACTAATATTGAAGAATATATTTCGACAAAAGCAATCGCAATAAAGATATTATTATCGTCTTAATAAAAACAAACTAAAAAATAAAAAAGCAATTAAAGAGCTCCAAAATAACGCTTACGCATTATAACGAACTCAAGAAATTTACAAGAGCAACCGAAAAATTAACAAAATTTTGCGAGATATTTACTAATTCGCAAGAACGAATTTACAAAATATATTTTAACAATTAGACTTTATTAAAGATTATAAGAAAAATAAGATCGATATTAAATTAAATATGTTTTAAAAGAACGCAAGAAACATATAATGCAATACAATATCGCGACGCTATATTAAAACTTTATTAAATTCTAAAAAATAAAAATATAAAAAATAACAAGATTGCAAACGAAGTTGCTAACAAGACGCACAAACAACATCTATTTCTCGCGAATCAAATATTAGACGAACTTATTATTAAAAAGACGCTTATTTAGAACAAAACTTAAAAAAAATAACAATTAAGATAATTAAAAGATAAGAACAACGCAAAGTATCGTAAACTTGCATTTAGAATTACGTATAAATATATGCAACTACATATTAATTGTTTTAAATTATATAATATACTTTTAATATAACTAAGAATAGACAAAATCGACTTTAATTAATTTTTGTGCGAACAACAAATATTCGAGATTACGATAAAAACTTGCGATTGCAATTAAAAACGCATAACAATTAAGTATATTTTGTCAATTTGCTTTAGATAGCGACAAGAAAGAGCACAAATACAATAAAAAATTAATAGTTCAAATCTAACAACAATTGTTAAACGAGATCAAGTTTGTTGTTGCGACAATACGCATAATTTTAACTATTAAACTGTTGTGTCAATTTTAGACAACGACATTGTTAGCAATGCTCGAGTTCTTCTTAAATTTATAGAGTTTTCGTTTGAAGAATTTTCTTTTATTACGAATATTACAATATAAAAGACGAAGAAGCAACGTTATTATAGCGACTCGTTACAAACAAAATAACAATCGCAAATTCTAATTAATTATAATTAAACAAGTAGACGTTAGTGCTACCTGTCTATTTGTGATTAATCAAATTTAAAAATCGTAAAAGTATATAATTCTCGTATAGATTCTTAGAAGTGTTAAATCGAGTATAAATAAAAAAAAAGAAAGAAAAAAAAAGAATAAAAATATAGATACTTGAAACAAATTCTAGATCAAGAGACTAAAGATTTACAATATTTGTCTAGAGTTGTTTATTAATTAAAATACAATATTGTAGAGATTTGTCTAGAGTATTTTGTTTTTTAAATATATTTATTTGATTGTTTAAAATAAATTTTGTGCTTGTAATATTTAGTACTTATTTGTTATCTAATATTTTCGAACAATTAATATTAATATTATCAATTATAAAATTATAAGTTTTTTTGTATTTAATAAAGTTAAATACTTCTAAGACTAGATTTTTGTGCAAAAAGCTATTATTGTTATTATAGTTAATATATATATTTGCTTTATTTAACTTAAGACTCTAATAATTGTTAAAAACAATATATTAGCGCAAAACTATTACAAGTTCTTTAAATCTTTTAAAATTTTGCAAACTTAAAAATTTATATTCTATAAATACAAAATTATATTTTATTGCTCAAAAGTTATATTTTATATTTAGAACAATTATATAGTTTTAAACACTTAATTTAATATGGAAGTTCTATATATTTAAATTATTTTAATATTGTATAGAAAACTAGTAATATAAAGCAATTAATTTGCAAAATAGATTCTAACAATATATATATATAGTATCTCAAACAATAATATTATAGACTATATTATCTTTTCTCTAGACTTTTTATAAAAGAGTTTTGTTAATATATCGATCTAAATATTATAATTAATATACTAAAATATATTATTAGAAATTATTTATTCTAGATAACAAATTGTTGCTTAAGTAAAAAATATATATATTAAATTATAAGATATTTAATTAAAGTTAAATAGACTTAATCGAAGTTACAAAAACTTAACTTAAATTACAATTTTTTAACTTAAATTACAATTTTCTAATTTAAATTAGAAATTTTAATTAAATACAATTAATACTTTAACTTATCTCGAAGTATTTTTTAACAATCTCTATTTTTTTTTTCACTTTTCAAATCTTGCTTCTTGCTATTATATCTATATAAACAAAAAATATCTTTCTTACTGTTTAAATTCAAATTCTCTCGAAACTTTGTTTAATTATTCTAATAAAACAATTAATATTATATATTGTTTACATTTATAATATAATCTAATTGTTTATTTTTTGCAAACAACAAAGCTTTGCTGTTCTTCAAGGTTATTTTCTATATATATTAGAGATATATAGCAAACTTTAAAAGAATTTTTTACAAATTAAAATACTTTAAAAAAGACTATTTTTTTATACAATACTTTTTTGCATATTTGAGTTATAAGTTAATGCAATTTATTAAATATTTTATATTAAACTATTTAAAACAAATAGTTAAGACTTGTTGTTATTGTTGTAAGCTTATAACAATATTTAATTTAATTTATTAATTAGTATAGTATTTATTAAGCTTAACTCTCTTATAATTTTAATTAAATTTATATTAGTATTTAATTTATTTATTTTTATTAATATAAGATATTAATAATCTAAATAAATAATCAAAAGAAAACTCTAATTGTTATCGATTATTTTTAATATTTTTTGTAAGATTGTTAAAGTCTTGTTGTTTTATTTAAGTTACGCAATTTTTTTGAGAAAGTTGTTAAAATTAATTCTTATAACTTGTATTGTATTCAATTTGTTATCTCTAATATTTATATTTATTATAATTTTGTTGCAAAAATAATTACTTATTTTTTTTATCTAAATTTCGATTAGATATATTATATATTAATTTAAATCTCTCGAATTAATCTATATTAGTTAGTTGCTATTATAAAAGAAATTATAAACTAAAATTTTAACTAGCTTTTCCTTAAAAAATCAAATTAATTTTTTTCTTTTTAAATATATATTTCTTAATAGTATATTAAATTATTGTTAAAATTAAACAAATTAAATCTAAGCAAAATAAATTGAACAACTTAATATTGATAATTTGAAAACTTAGTTTTGTAGACAAACTATAATAGAATAACTTTTGTATTATTTTAACAATAATAACAATTTTAAAGCAAATATCTTTCTAGACAATACAATTAGTTTAGAACAATAAAAAATAAAATAAAGATTTTGTATTGTCGAATTGTTATAACTAGAATATATAAAGTTACGATTATATAGTAGTTTTGTTATTAATTTGTAAGACTTGTTAGTACTAGCAAACTTGTAATAAGATATTATTAAAGTTTTTATTTTAAATATTTTATAGAAACAAAAAGAATTAACTTTGCTATAAAATTTTAAATTAATTAATAATATTAGATATTGTATTAAATAGTAAGACTATATATATTTTTTGCGTCTTAAACTTCTTAAAATTTTTGTTTATATTTAAAGTATTACTAGAATTAACTTCTATTTTTAATATATAGTAAATTTATATTTGTTCTATTATCTTACTAAATTTTTCTAAACTGTATTCGAATTGAAATATATATTATTAATCTCTATTAAAAAAGTATATTATTGTCGAAATAAAATATTAAGCTTTAATTATAATAGCTTAATATTTTGAGCTCAATTAAAGTTTGTAATCTTTATATTGTTTTAGATTACTTTAAAAATATTTATTGTTTAAATTTTTGTTTTTATATAAATATAAATTTTTATTTGCAATATATTAATATTTTTTTTAAATTTAATTTTCATATAATTTTTTAATTATTATTCGAGTTCTAAACAAAAAGAATAAATTGCAATATAGAACTTTTTCTTAAATAAATATAGATAATAAAGAAGCAAGAATATTTGCAATCTTATATTGACAAATCGACAACAAAGTTTTTAATAATCTCTATTGTTATCTTATTAACTAAATTGTTAACAATATAAAATTCTTCTAGACTTATTATATATTGTATTTTTTTTGCAAAATCAAAATTATTTTCGAAGTTTTTGTAATACAATTTTTTGATAAAGTTAATTTTGTTAGATTTATTTGCTAACATTTGCTATTGTAAATCTTGAATAATATTTTTATTAAGAAATAATAAATTTTGCAATCTTATATTATTAAAAGACAATTCTTTTTGCTAGTTTATATTTTGCATAAATCTAATTTGTTGTTTCAAAATTGTTAGCATTAATTACGAGTTTAGTTCTACTATTGTTAAGAAGAAACAATATTGATTTTAAAAGATAACTTAAGACTCTAATCTATATTTCTAATTTTATATAGAAAAATATAATTAGCAAAATTAGCAAACGCGAGAAAGTTGCAATTAATATAGTTGACAAAATTAATAAAAAAGATAATATACAGAATATATCGATTATTAGTAGAGAGATTACGTTAAAACAAGATTAAATATATAGAAATTAAAATAATAAAATTTTGTTATAATTTTTGAAGAGTGCAATACTTATAAACAAATCTAAATACAATTGTAATCTAAGTGCTAGCATATTAGTACTTGCGCTAATTTGTTCGAAAAGATCTAAATCGATCAAAATATAATCAAACTCTTATTTGATTAACTTAATTTTTTTTTTCTATTATTAACGTATTATTTTTGTGTTGTTGTAATCTAAACTAATTAGAATATTGCTTTAAACAATTAGAAATACGTTCAAATTACTTATTGTTAGATTCTATTAGTTGTATTATTCTTCAACTTACTATTACTCTCTATTACAATTATTTTATTATTATAGATTTTTTTAAGATTTAAATAAAAGACTTTAATCAAAATATTCGACAATAAATATAAGATAATATGTTATATTTTATTAATATCTATATTTTTTATTAGTTTATTTAATTGTATCGCAAAGACAAGTTTCTTAATAATAAATAAATAATATATTGTTAATAATATCTCGAGCAATTTCTGTTTTTTTTTTTGCTTTAAGCAAAACTCTTTAGTTATTATATATCTCGAAATTGCAATTTGACTTTTTATTAATTGCTACAAAGTCTATGCAACTCAATATTTAAATATTAATATTAAATATATTATAAATAATATTTTAGAAACAATAATATATTAGATTATTCTAATAAGAATTTTAGCAATCGACGTTTTTAACAATATAAAGATTATTTGTTGCAATAAGATATAAACAATCTTGTTATATATTAAGACTTTTAAATAGCAATTTCTTTAAGTTAAGACAAAAAAACATATATAATGCGCAAAAAATTAAAAGACTTACAATCGATCTAACTATTTATATTCGAAAAGTATTATACGCAATTTCTTGCTTAATACTTTAAGCAATATAATAAACAATCTCTTAATCTCTATTTTAAATTAATTGTTAAACTTATAATAATAATATCTAAAAACTTAATTTAAAGTTCGATCGAAATTTGATTTAACTCTATTATTAGTTTAAATAAAATAGATATAAAAGAATATTATAACTAATCTAGAGTCGAACTTTATTGTTAATTTAACAAATTCTTTAAATTTGTTTTAATATTAGACGCGAGATTTGTTAGCTTTTTTACATTATTTTATATATCTTAGTCTAAAATTAGACTTATTTAATTATAGATTCTTTAATATATTAATTATATAAATAATTCTTTGTCTTAAATCTTTATTTTTGTTACAAATTGTTTAATACTTTAAATATTTTTAAAAATAAGTTATACGAATACATTTTTGCAACGTAATTGCATCTAATATTCTTATTATTTGCTCTATATTTTTAAGATATTAAGTTGACTTAATTATATTATTGCTTATATTGTATATAAAAGTATTGTTTTTCTTATTTTAGTCTTTTTTGTCATTACGCTCGATTCTAATACTTGCTTCGCAATATTATAGAATATCGAAAATACTATTTGAGCAACAATCTTTATAATAATATATATTTTATTGTTTGTTTATTATCTTGATTCGAAAGCTATAATATTAATAAATATACAAATATAAGTTGTATAAAATCTCTTATTATTTAATGCAAAGTCTACAATAAATACTAATTAATTTAGATTAAACAAATATATCTTAGATAATATATATTGTTATAATTAAGTATTAATATAGTTTAAGTTTTTTATTTTTTTTAATCTATAATATACAAACTTCTTTAAAATCTTAAATTTAAAATCCTTCTACAATATTTGTAAAAATCTATTGAAGTCTAGATTATTTTTAGTAATTTTAATTATTAACAACTCAAATTACATCAAGTTTTGTAATCTATGTATTTTAATTTTTTAATTTTTTCTTTTTAAATATTTAATATTTGTATTGTTAAATACAAGCTATTAACAATATATTATTAATATAATATTCTTAAATATAAGTAAAAAATTTTTGCTCTTAGTCTTAGTTTGTTGTTTTTGCTTTCTATTATTATTATATTTTTGTACTTAATAAATTAAGTATATCTTTCTTTAAGTTAAATTTATATTATTGAAAATACTAAAAAAGATATTTTTGATTTTTAAAAATACTAATTACAATTCTTGTTTAACAATAACATTATTAATTTTTTTGCTTATATTGTTTCGAGTATTTATCTTAATTTTCAAAAATATATAAATCAATTTGTATATATTATTATCGATATTTAGATTAATGCATATTTAATTAATAAATTAGTAATTAATATTTAGCTTTCTTTATATTTCTTTGCGCATAATTTGAGAGACTATTATAATAAATGCTAGACAATTAAGTGCAATTAGCAATCGAGTTCTATATTTAAAAATATATATATTAGTTAAATTCTAAGTAACAATAGTAATATATCGTATATTCTAAATAACTTTAGACACGCTAGATATTATAAGATATACAAAAAACTTAAATTTTTAAGTATTGGAATTTTAAATGCGCAAAAGTTTCGAATATTTATCTTATATTAATTTTGAGTAATTGAAATTAAATAAATATATATAATTTTACTTATATTCTAGATAGTACTTTTAATATATATTTTACTTTAAGATATTTTACTTTAAATACTTTTGATAAACTTAAGACTTAAATAAAACATATATAAATTTAAATTTTACAAATAGGTAATTATAGAAACTTAATTATCTATATAGAACTTAATTAAAGTTTAAGTTTTTTATATATACTATTTAATTCTATAATATATTGAGCGTTTTGTTAATTGTATTTATTAGATATAGAATTAATAATTAAATACAATTAATGTTCTTTATATACTTTAAAATATTGTATATTTTACTTATTTTTAATATTAATATTAATATAATATATGTCGAAATTAATTAGAATACTTAGATATTTCTATTATTAAAATATTTACTTTCTAAAGTATCTTAAACTTAAATTATATAAATTTCGAACAAATTATAATTTATATTTTACTCGAGCTTAAACAAAGTTGAAATTACTTTTTAGCTATTGTTAACAATATAATTGTATAAGATGCAAATTCGATATTAATAGATTTAGAGAACAACTTTTGCAAACTTGCATAAATATAGTATTCTAAAATAAATAGTGTGATCGTTGGGTTGGATTTCAACCCGATCGAGTTAACTCGCCCAATCCTAACCCTGGGGTCAGGCAAATTTCCTAGCCCAACAGGGTGGGACGAGCGAAGAATGCGCGTCGAGTGTCTAACTCGACCCACTCGATCACGTGACGTCACGTAACGCGCTAATCATATGCGATTAGCGTGAACCCTGCACTAGCCTAATCGAGCTAGCTTGAATCCTGCGCCAGCTCAATTGGGTTAGCGCATAGATAAGATAAGATAAGATAAGATAAGATAAACGAATGCTAACGCGACGAAGTTAGCTTGAGTTCTTGGCATTGACCCAACGAAACTCGACCCTAGGGTCGGGTTCGCGCCTTAACCCTGACCCAACCCTACGAGGCTCAAGAGGGTGGGTCGGGTTAAGAAAAAAGTGTTCGACCCAACCCAGCGATCACACTAAAAATAAATAAACAAAGATTTTATTTATATAATTCGATTGTATCTATTAATAAAATACAATAAAATTTGTTTACAATATTATATTTAATTACTATTATATAATTGCAAATAACTATATTTTACTAAAACTAAGAGTTAGTATTTTTTGCTAATTTATACGCAATATAATCTTTCATTAAAATAAAGCAAAATCTATTAAAATTTAGAAAGAAATACTATTTAAGACCTCGAAATTTTATAGTTATCTTAAATTCTCTCGAGTTTATTGTTAATCAACTTTATTACAATTTTTTTTTGTTATATTAATAAATTTTTGACGCTATATATTATCGAATTCTATTTTAATATAATTATCTTTATTATAATACTTATAAAAACATTGCAATTTATATTGTTATTTTGCTTTAATTCTGCGCAATTAAGAGTTTTTTTTTTTTTTTGTAAAACTTCTTTAACTCTTGTTTTAGTTATACTTTAATACTAATAATCTACTTAATTGCAATTTTAGAAAAACTATTAAAGTACTCGATTGTGCAATATATAAGATTAATTATTAGTAATATTCAATAATTGTTGTTTATATATACAAAAATAAATATATACTTAATATTTAGTAGAATTGTTTTATTTATTATTGTTTTTTTTTGTTTAGTAAACAATACTTAAGAACTATTTCTTATTAAGATTCTTGTAAAAGAAGATATTAAATATATATATATAACTAATAGTTTCTTGTAATTGCAACTCGAAATCTTAAGATTATATTTAATAACAAGCAAAAAATATATAATAACAACTTTATTATTAAGTTAGTTGCTAAAATTATCTTTTGTTCTCTTTTAAGACAAAATTCTATTAATATTACAATATATAATTTTAATCTTAGTTAGCAATAAAATAATAGTTCTTTTTATAGATTTTGTTAGAGTTTAATTAATCTTAACTTTCTATTTTGTCGAAAAAAACTTAATAATAAACTTGTCGAGTATACAATACTTATTGCGTATTTTTTGTAACTCTTTAAACTCTTATATTTTGTAAAATCTCTTTTTTTTATCTTTTTTTTTGCAAAGTCTTTTGTTCGATATAAATAAAATATTGCAATTGTTATAGCTTCGACGTTTTTTTAACTAATATAGACTTTAATATCTATATTAAACAAGTTTTTCGACTATTGTTTTTTGAATTTTATAATATTGCAAATTAATTAACGTTCGATTGTTGCTTCTTAATAAATAACAACAACTATTATATAGATCTTAATAAAGTATAAATACTAAAATTCTCGAAAATAAATATTAAGATCTCGATATCAATATATTAAGCAATCTTTAATAGTTGTATTCAAAAGATATAAATTGATTATTGCTAATCTATTATATAGTGTATTGCGTTGTAAAAGTAACGCTTTCTTTTAATAACAATAGATCGATTAATTAACCTATAAACTAATTTCTTCTTATTATTATTGCAAATTTTATTCTTTTTTAGCAATATTATTAGCATATTTATACTTAGATTCTCTATCTTAATATTTTGATTTTCGATAATAGATTGCTTCTTTTTTAAGATAACAATGCTATACAAATAGAATAAAATATTATTTAAACTTTTTCGATAAATTATTATCTTAATATCTTAATATTATCGATTTTTCAAATTAAATTCTCTTTTTTTATTGAGATTTACTTATATATTTAACTCGATTGCTAAATTATCTAAGTAATATATAAAATTAAAACTGTAAAACTAAGATTAATTTTTGTTTTTTTTAAATCTTAGATCTAATATAGCTAATTAAGTCTATTTTTATTGCAAATTGTTAGTTAATAAAAGCTACTACAAGATTTAAGACAAATTGCTCTATTTATAGTTTTAACAACTTTTTAGCTTTTCTTTGTTTTTCTATTCGATATTTTATTGTTAGTCGATTAATTAATTTCTTATCTACTATTTTCGATATTATTTAATTTGTTTACTTTTGTTATATTGTATTTTGATTATTCTTCTTAACTCTTAGATCTAATATAATATAATATTTTATATAGCTTTATAATTAAGTTTAATTCTTAAGATTAAATTTTTTAAAAAATAATACTGTAAACAAGAAATAAGAATCCAAATATAGTAGTAAGTAAAAATTGTGCAAGAAAAAGAATACTAAATTTGCAACTTTAAAAAAGTAGAGTAATTTTATAATTACAATTAAAATAAGATACAAACAATTGCGTTAAAAAGTAATTAATAACAATTAATAAAAAAGAAACTTTTTTTTAATTTGTCGCTTATTTTTCAGATATTATTATTGTACTTAATCGATTATTGTGTTAGAAGCAGAATTTATATAAGTTTGATCGAAACTTTGTCGAAGCTAAATTAAATATATATAGATGTATTGTAAACTTTATATATACAAATATTATTGCTATTTTTTTTAAGATATTTTGACTAAGATATTGTTAGCGTTTTTGCAAGTATTATATATTACAAACATTATATCTAACTCTTAGTTTTATCTTAGATTAATAGTATAATTAATTTTAATATATTAAGTATTAAAACTTTTTTAATTTGTCGAATAAATACTTTAAGTAGCACTTTAAAAAGTAATTTATTCAATTTCTAAATTCTATATTTTGTAAAAAACAATATAAATTGCAAATTATTCTTTATTACAATTAAATTATTTTTTAATATATTGTTTTATATTTTTATAATATTATACTAATAGTAAAAAAAATAGTTGTTAAGATTTATTTAATTCTTTTGTTATAAATATTTTATAAATACAAAAAAGTTACTAGAATTAATATACAAGAAAAGTTTCGACAAAAATTATTTGAAGAATTTGCTCTTTTTGTAAGAGTTATAATTCTATAATAAAATACTAACAATAACAAACTTTCAATTTTATTTCTCGATAAAAGTTTATACTAAGAATATAAATAGATTATTATAATAGACTTTGTCGAATATAACGCAACTATAATATATATTATACTAATTGTATTATTTTTTTGCTTTGCTTGTTTTTTGTTTACAATACTTCTAAACTTTAATACTAAGATTAGTATTAATTAATTAAGAAGTAATAATGTAGAAAATTCGAATTTAATTCGAACTTAAATATTATTAATTATCGATTTTTATATTGTTATTGTTTTTAGCAAATATATATTGATACTTTTGCAATAGTTTCGAATTTTTTTTAAAAATATTATTATTATTATTTTAAATTTGTTGTTGTTATTCTCGAATATATTTGTAATTCTCGCTATTTATAGCTCGATTTTATTGAACAAAAGAATTGGAAATACTAAATTAAATTTAAAATAAAAATTATAAATTAAGTAAAACTCAATATATAAACAAAGAAATAATTTTTGCTTAAATAGAATATATTTATTGTTCAATATTTGAAAACAATTATTGTTAAATATATTGCAATATTTTTTACAAACAGTATTTTGTTTTTTGTTGTTTTTTTGTATATTATCTTATACTATATTTAGTTATATCGAAAAATAGTAGAAAAGAAATATAGTTGTAATTTAATAATATAACTTAAGTTAGTTTTTGTTCGACTTAAGTTAGTTTTTGCTCGATTTAATCTTAACTTAAAATAGCAAAAGATTGTATATATTCTATTTAGATTAACAATATTAGTATATTAATTAATTTTGTATTTTTCTTTCTTTTAATAAAGTATTTAGAAATATCTTGTTAGTTAATACTTATATATTAAACGTTTTAGTTCTAACAGCTTAATTATATTGTTTAATCTACTTTTTCGATAATTATATTTAACAATTATCGACATTTCGGATAATTGATCTTTCAATTTCAAGATGCTAAGATAGTCTAGATAGTTCGAGATTAGTTCGAAAAATTGTTTTGAAGACAATTGGAAGCTTGCATTCAAGAGATTAGAAAAAACTTAACAAAAAATATGATTTTGATATTCGAAATGCGCACGAACTCTTGCAATACTTCGATTAGATCTTTACTTGTTACTTGTTTACATTCTAGTAATTTGTATAACAAAATCAAACGATTTGTAAGATTTCTACGCGAGAGCAACGTGCATCTAAAAAGCGTTCTATTTGCATAATTGATTGCGCATAATTGATTGTGCGTAATAGATAGTACTTGCAGATTGCGTCTAACGAGTCTTGACAACACGAGTAATGTTCAAGTGATACTTGACGTATCTCTTAAGTTTTTGATAATGCTTAGAGTCTTTTCGGGATCAACTAAATCTACTAATATAACTTTAGAACTAAGATATCAACACAACGATTCCAAGAGCCTCAAGTCGCTAATAGAATCTCTAGAGAATTATCCCAAATTGTCAATAATATAGCAATTATATATTTAGTTTTTGTTGTTTTAATATTTGTATACGTCGAAGTTTTGCAAACTTATAAATCTACATATAATATTAACTTGCAATTAATAGTAAGATTAAAGATTATATATTTAACTTGTAAACTCTTAAGACTACTCGAATCTTTATATTTACTAATAATTTTTATATTTTTCTTTCTTTTATTTAAATTTACTAGAGTTTTTATTTTTTTGAAAATTAATTATTTCTCTTACGTTATCAATACTAGATTGCAATATAAATATTTGCATAAAATGTTTGTAATATTTTTTGTTTAACTTGTATATTTAAGTTGTGTTTTTAAAATTTGTTTTTGCTATACTCTTTAAAGCAATTTTTTTTATGTTTTGTTTAATTGCGTATATTTTGTTTTTTATTATTATTTTATTTATAATTTTCGATAATTTTATTTTTACTTATTTTAATACTATTGTACAAATCTTTTTTGTGCAACAACTTTTAACAATTAAGATATTTGATTAATAAAAGAAATATTGTTAATTTTGCGCATTTTTTCGATCGCTTTATTCTTGCAAAATTTCTTTTTCTTTTTCTTTTTATCTTTTTCATATTTTTCGACTTCGATATAAGTTTTTTGTTTCGAATAATAATAGTTAATTCTTGCAAATACTAAAGCAAAATATAGCGATAACTTTTAATCTAAAAATATAACCATTATATTAAGAGGTTTGAAATTCTTAATAAGATAATTTAATATTAGAATCGATTTAGAATATAAAATTAGTAAATCTTAATTTTAAAATATCTTTTGCGTAATATTCTTAATACTATAAAAATAATTAAATTTTTACGTTTTTTGAGTTGATTAAAGCTCTAATATTAAATTCGAAAAGATTTTTTAATTATTAATTAGAAAAATATTCGAGAAGTAATACAACAAGAATATTTTGATATTTGTTTAATATTTTTTTATTTCTAAAAACAATTTGCGTTTCGAATTTAATAAAAGTTTGTTTTTATAATTCTTAAATATAGAAGTCTACAATTGTATATTTGACAATTAAAAATATAATAGCAACTAAACTCAAAATTGATAACTTGTCTATTGCTAACTTATTATATATTAAATTCTATTATAAAATTGTTGTTTATTCTAAATAATTCTCGATTTATTTATTAAATTGTATATTAATGCTTTTTTGTTATTGCAACAAAGTCTATTTTCTATTAGCAACTTCTTTAGTTTTTTTGAGTTTAGTTCTTTTACTCTTACAATATGATCTTTTGTATTGTAATCTTTATTTAAAGTAGTTGCGCTATATAGATATTAGTTAATATTCTCTAAATTTTCTTAACATATTACAATACTTGTATTATTAATATCTTAAATACGTTTACTATATATTGCAAAGACTAGCGCACTAATCTTGTTTAATTACGAAAATATATTAATATTTGCTAATTATAACTTAAATATATATAAATAGATTTTAGTTCTTATTTTCTTTTCGAATCTAATATATATGATAAAATTCTTAACAATAGCAAATTGTTAGTTCGCTAATATTATAACAAGAATTGTATTAAAGTTTTTTGTTTATTTTTTTGCAATTATTTTAATTTTCTTTTGCGTCTCTATATATTATTTATTGAATATACAATTTTTAGTATCTAGCAAATTTTTTGCTTATATTCTTAATTTTAGTTCAATTCATATTTTTATAGATCGATTTGTTTACTTTTCTCGATTTTTAGTATTGCTATTATATAGATTTTTTTATAATTTTTTAGATTAATTTATTTCTTGTGTTCGAAGCTTTTTTAGATTAATATTGCTAATAAAAAATACAATATTTGGTAAGAATTTGTATAAAAAATAAGTAAGAAATCGATAATCGAATAATTGTTTCTAAATACGTATAACTATTTAGAAGACAATATAATATAAGTAACAAAATATTTAAATAAAATAAAAGCAAAATAATGCAAATCCTTAGCGTTTATATAGTTGAGATCTATTATCTTTCTTTAGATATGTAGAATCGATATAATTATTGTCGAATTTTCAAACAAATATAATAAGATAATAAAAATTAGACATTTGTATCTTTTATAATACTAAAATAAGTTTAAAATAAGTACAATCTATATATTGATTTAAAAGAAAGAGAGTAACAACAATATTATAAAAAGAAAATAAAAATTGCGCATAATCTAAAATAGTTTTAGCTTAAAATAGAAATAATTTAAATTTAAGCAAAGTTTAATTTTCGTTTAAGTAAAGTTAGTCTAAAACAATATTAAATATATTTAAGTTCTTAATAGTAAATATATAATATAATAAAGTGCAAATTGCAATTCTTAACTTATTAATTAAAATTCTATTTATTTAGATAGCAATATAAATATTATTAATTATATATTAATTTTTTGTATTTTTAATATAAAACGCTATTTATTAGTTTATTTAACAAAGAATACTTCGATTTGTTTACTATCTATCTTATATAATAGCAAAAATTTCTTTTTTCAAAGATTCTATTATTATCTCTTTTTTGTTATAAAAGTTTTGTTAATAAAGTTAATTTTCTTTTTCAATTTTCTTTGTACAATCTACTCGATCTTCGAATTCTAGTATTTTATATATTATATTGTACAGTTGCCATATTGTTTTATTCGATATATATATTTAAAAGTCTAATTATTTATTTATATTAAATAGTTAATCTTAATTTTAATCAAATAGCAAACTCTATAAAATATAAAATCTATATCTAGAATTTTTATTATATTAATTAGAATTCTTGAACAAAAATTTTCAAAATATTTGAGCGTCTATAAGTCGAAGTTAAAATTAATAATATTCTAAAGTCTTTCTACAAAAGTTTGTTATTGCGTTTGTTATATTTTAAAGTAAAAAAATTTTACTATTTTTTTCAAATCTTTATCGATATACTATATAGAAGTTAGTTTGTTTTATAATATTGTTGTTGTTGATTTATAATAAAGTATTTAATATTTGCTCTTTTAATATATTAAAAATGTTGTAATAAAATTAAAATCTTAATATATTAGACTAAATATCTCTATTACAATAGAAAATTTAATAACAACAATTAATTTTTTCGAAATAAGAAGTATCCTTTTTAATAACTTTTCTTAAAACTTAATTTTTTTACTTTTTGTATATTAGATTTGTATATTTTTTTGCAACAATAAAATAATATAATAATTATTCTTTTTTAACAATTTGCTGCAATATTAATAATAGATTATTTTCTTTAATTAGTATTATTAGCGTTGATAGAATTGCTAGAATACGCAATCGATAACTAATATTAAGAATTTTCTAATTAACAACATAGGTTTGCGTTAACTCTTAATCAACTTTTAGACTATTAGTATATATTTTATTTTTTTCTCTTGTAAGAATTTTCTTAATATCTACTTTTATCTTTGCAATCTCTATTCTTAGATCAAAATTTATTTTTATATTTATATATATATACTTAAAATTATTAAAATTATTAGATCTTTATTAAAGAATTTTATATTTGCAATATATTTAATTAGAATTTTTGACAACTAAATTAAGAATAGAATTTTGCAATTAACTAAGATTTTGCGCTTTTATCTTTAATTTTCGATTATATTATTATTAGAATTAAGAAAGTTAACAAAAGTCTTGTTTAGACTGATCGTTGGGCCAGGTTATGATACTACCCCTCTGGTTCGACCTGGCGCCAAGATCGGGTCGCGACGATTTTTTGGAATCGAATCGCCCAAATTAGTTTAGCGCGCTTCGCGCTAAACTACTTATAGTAATCGACTAAATTACTTTGAGCGATTCGATTCCTCGAATTTTTTTTTACCCGAGTCTTGGCATTTGCACGTGACATTTCCGGGTTAGCGCGGCCAGTCTAGTCTTGTTTTAAACTATTATAAATTGTTGTTAATAATAATAGTATTTACTCTCGAGATTTTATTAACTCTCTTTTTCAAAATATATTATTAATTTTGTTATATTCTCTAATTCAATATTAATAGAAGTTTCAAAGAGAAATTATTTAAAAAATCTAGATTTATTGTTAGAATTAGTATCGATATTATTATTGTTTTATAGTTTGTTTAATTTGCAAATAAACAATATATACTAAATAATAATCGACTTTACTTTGTACTAAGTTTTATCAAATATAATTTAACTATAATATAATTTGTATTTAAAGCAATATTATTTTCTTATTTCTTTTGCGTTAATTGTAATTAATTATTTTATATATAAGTTTATTTTTATTTTCGATTTAACATATTAAGAACTAGTAATGTATTATATACTAGTTTAATTCGAACAAGATTTCGAGTCTAAATTAACAAATAGTGTCTTTTTATTATATATCTCTTTGTATTAAAGATTGTTTAAAAAATTCGAAATCTAATTTCAAAATAGTATAATTTTTAGCTTAAATAAGTTGCTATCTATATTGTAGAATTTGTCGATTTATTCAACTTATTGTAATATTAATTTTGCAAAAATAATTAACAGAAATAAATTAAGCTTTGTTTATAACTTGTTAATATTGTTAATTTTAATATACAAGTAACAAAAGAGAAATATTTTTTGCAAAAAATATTTGATATCTAATAATTGCAAATATCTATTACTAGATAAGATACAATATTGTTTATTATTGCTAATATTATTATTGCAATTTTATTAAATATTATATTGTATATAGTTTTGTTATATTGAAGATTATAGAACAAAAGTTGTTTTAATTGTTTGAAAACAAAGTTTAAATTAGTCTAAATTATTTTAAGTTTAATTCGAGCTTACAATCAATAATTATTACTTTTTTTAAATTTATATTGTTAATTGATTACTTGTCTTTATACTTTTTTTATTTCTATATTATTATATAGATTTACGCTATTAATTAATAATGTTTTAGTTTTAGTTTAAAGTCTAATATGTTAATCTAAATATTTTTGCTAATATTTTTAACAGAATATTTGAGAATTCGACAATTTATAATTTAGTATTTTAGCTTTTTCTACTTATATAAAGAAGAGTTTTAAAATATTAGAAATCTAAATATTATATTAGATTGCAATTCAAATAAAAATTAAAAATATTTACTTATACTTAATTATTGCAATATTAGTATTATTTTCATTAAGCTTACAATTATCGATCTTATTTTTATTAGTCTTGTTTATCTTTTTAGTATTTGTTATATTTGTAATATTGTTTTCGAAATTAATACTGTTTTTTACTTAATATTTGTGTACGTTAAAAAGTTAATTTTAAGTTTTTAAAATAATATATTTTATAATTAATACTTCTTTAAATTCTTGTCGAAACTCGATATAAATATATTGTTCTCGAAATTTACTATTAAATACTTATTTTTAAAAAAAGAGATTAAATTGAGAGACAATATTTTATTTAATATTAATTTAAAAGAAAAAGAAGATAGATTTCTTATTCTTAATATCTATTTTTGTTTACAATACTTTAATAAGTTGTTGTCGAAACTCAATACAAATATATTACAATTAAAATTTGTTATTAAACGCTTATTATTAAGAGAAAGAGTTAAAATAAGAAACAATATTTTAGTCTATATTAATTTTAAAGAAAGAGAAAACAAATTATCTATAGTTAATATCTATTTTTGTTTAGAGCGTTTTAATTAACTCTTGTCGAAACTCGATATAAATATATTGTTCTCGAAATTTATTATAAATTATTTGCTATTAAAAGAAGAAATTAAATTAAGAAATAAAGTTTTATTCAATATTAGTTTTAAAAAAAAGGACAAATTATTTGTAATTAAGATCTATTTTTGTTTCAAACGCTTTAATAAACTCTTAAAGAAACTTAATACAAATATATTGTTCTTAATATTTGCTATTGAACTCTTGCTATTAGAAGAAGAGATTAAATTAAGAGACAATATTTTATTTAATATTAGATTTCAAAAAAGAGAAGATAGAATTTAGAATCGATTTATCTTTAGACAAAAATTCTTTATATATTTGATAATATTGTAAAAATAACAATTTAATTTAAGTTGTCTTAAATTGTCTATACTATTATAGATCATTACTTTGTTTTTTGTTTATAGCAATCTATTTTCTCTTGTTATTTGCTCTAGCTTAACAAGACTAAGATTCTTAATTATTAGATTGTTTTTGTTTTTCTTTATACTCTCTTTTATTAATATAGCTACATTGTAGAGTTAATTTTCTAAAACGTAAGACTTATTACAAAAAATAAGTATATTAAGCTTCGATATTTGTTGTACTAAATCTTTGTATAACTTTTTAATCTAAATTGTATATTAATAAAGCAATTAACTAAAATCTAATTCTAACAAACGCAAATCTAAAGTTGCAAAAAGAATTAATTTAAATTAATTTTTATATTTTAATCTTAAATAGAATATAATATTTTTGTCGATCTTTATTTGTTATTGTTAAACTTTTTAATTTATTGTTAAGTTAATTTTATTGTTATTAATTGCTTTTTGATTTGTAATAAATTTAGATTAGTACTTAACAATCTTAATTGTCTTATTTTTGCTTTTATTTATTAAGTTTAGTTTTGTTATAATAAGTTTTGCGTAAGTTTTTTAATTTTTAGCGTATTTATAATATATTTCTTGTCAAAGATCTTAAGTACTCTCTATTTAAATAACTCGAAGTTTGTTAACAACAACATTATAATATGCAAGTAAATTAATATTAAAAATTGCAAAATACTGTTATTTATATTGTTAGTAATTAATTGACGCTAGAGAATATTAATTAATAGCGCTATATTTTAATCGATTAAACGCATAATAATTTTGAGAAAGTAATCTATAATTTAATAATATACTTTTGTTTATAAATATTGTAAATACTTTTTTCTAATTTTTATATTTAATATTAAGTCTATTAGTATTAGACTTAAATAAGTTTAATATTATTTTATAATTCAATCTAGATTATCGATAATAATATATATTAATTACAAGTTCTAGTCTCTATAATATTATATTATTTAAGTTTTGTTTGTAGTTATTAAGATTGAAACAATTGTACTTTTTTCTAATAACTAATCTTATATATTCTATTATCAATTTTTATATATATTTTAATATAGACGCGAATATTATTTGTTGTATTAATTTAGATTGATATATATACTAGATTGTTTTAAAAAAAATTGTAATTTAGCAAAAAAAAAATTATATTCTCGATATTTTAATAATATATAGTATACTTCACAAAGATAAAACTATTAATTATATCTTCGATTATAAATTTTAGTTTTTATTGTCTATTATTTTTGATTTTGTATAAGATAATTTTTATTTGTATATATTACTTACTATTGTTGCAAAAGCTATAATATTTTTGCATACTTTTATTATTTTTATTTTGAAACAACGCATCAATAGCACTCTTTGTAAACTTGTATTTTAATATTTATATTACAAATCTATAATTTTAGATATCTTAAAAAAGACTATATATTGTCGAGAAAATAAAGAATAATTTTTGAGTAATTTTTTTCAATTAACGAATATAATTACTCTCTCGAACTATATTGTTAATAGATTCTTTTATTCTTTTTTTTTAATTGTATTGCTTTATTATTATAATTGACATAATAAACTATAGACTTGTTAATGCGCAATTTCTTGTCTTGTTATTAAATACTTGTATAACATACTTAAAATTAACAAAATTCTTTATCTATAAAATTGAAAAATTATATTCTTTAATTTTTGTAACATGTACGTTCGAAGACTTATAATTATTCTAATCTAGTATAAATAATTTTAGAACTTTGTCAAATATTATTTTATTAAATATATTCGATATATTAATCTTCTTTAGATATTGCTTTATTTCAAGAAGATAATTGCATAACTAATATAAATTGTTCTCTTTTAAGTTCTCTTCTATTTTCTTTTTAGATTTAGATTCTCTTCGATACTTTGTTTCTCGAATACTTAATATCTAGCTAGATATTGTATTAACTTGTTGTTGTTTTTTGGCGCCAAATTATACTTATCGCAAAAACGAGATATAGTATTTTAATTTCTCTTCTTAATAACTTTGTCAACTATATATATATAGTATAGTAAGACAATAAATACTTTGAAATTTGTTGTAATATATAATTTATCAAATATAATTAATATATTATATTGCAAAGCTATTAATATTATTACGCTAAATTAGTTTTAGAGAAATATCTTAAATCTTGTAATCTTATATTATTACGAATATTAAAAAGACTAATATTTCTACTAAACGAAAATATAGTTAACGATATATTAAAGAAATAGATTTCTTTACATTAATATATACTAATACTATAATAAAAATTTAGAGTTCTAATTGTCTATTAGATACAACTATAATAGGAGATTATTAAATTAATTATATTTATAAGTTTCAACTATAGAGTATTTTATTAATTAATTTTTATATATAGTATAAAGCAAACTCTATAGTATTTAGATATTAGTATATCTCTTTTCTTATTTTGCAAAAATCTATATTAACTCTACTTTAAATTATCTCTTTATATATAGATTAATATATTAGTATTACTTGAAGAATCTATATAGTCGAATATTAATATTATAGTTAATTTTAGATAAACTCTCTCTATTAAGAGTACAATACTAATAATAGACAACGCAAATTATTATTGTTAAATTATTGCAAGCTTAATAAAGAGTTTATGTTAATTTATATCAATTTGCGTTAATTTGCGTTAATCTAAACATATATAACAAGAATTTTGTTAAAGAAAAAGATATATAAGATTATAGCTTTATATACAATTATATCTATTAAAGAGATAATTCTTTTAATTAATCTAAGTTAATTTGCGTCAACTTAGACAAGTATAACAGAAACTTTGTCAAAGAAAAAGATATAAAATTATAGCTTTATATGCAGTTGTACTTATTGAAGAGATAAATCTCTTAATTAATTTGAGTCAATTTGCGTTAACTTGAACAAGCATAACATGAACTTTGTTAAAGAAAGAGATATAAAATTATAGCTTTATATGCAATTGTATTTTTGAAGAGATAATTCTGTTAATTAATTTAAGTCAATTTGCGTCAATCTAGATAAGTATAACGAGAACTTTATCAAAGAAAAAGAGATATAAAATTATAGCTTTATATACGATTGTATCTATCGAAAAGATAATTCTCTTAATTAATTTAAACTAGTTTGTGTCAACTTAGGCAAGTATAATAGAAATTGTGTGCAAAAAAGAGATATGTAAGATTACAACTTTATATGCAATTGTATATATCGAAGAGATAATTTTTTTTCTTAATTAATTTGAGCTAGTTTGCGTCAATCTAGACAAGCATATTAAGAATTGCGTTAAAAAGAAAAGAGTTGCAATATTATAACTTTATATGCAATTATAACTATTGCAAAGATATTCTCTCTTAATTAATATAAACTAGTTTGTATCGAACTAGAAAGTATAATAGAAATTACGTTAAAAGAAGAAAAATATAGTATTATAACTTTATGTACAATTATAATTATTATAGAGATGTTCTCTCTTAATTAATATAAACTAATTTGCATTAAATTGAACAAATATAACAAACATTGCGTCAAGAGAAAAGCTAAATAGAATTATAGCTTTATATCTAGTTATAGTTAATAAAGATATTGTTTCTTAATTAATATAAATTAATATAAACAATTGTATTAAAAGCTTAATTGAATTTTTGTAATTAAGTATAACAAAACTCTTTAAAAAAAATGTTAATCTTTATATTTATTGCGATTACAAATAAGTTCTAGAAATTTAATATAAAGAATGCTAGACTCTTGCTTCTAACAAAGCTTTATAAGTAATTTTTTTTCGTTTAAATCTTCTTCTTCTTAACAATAAATCAAGTTTTGTTCTTAATTTAATGCGCATTGCAATAATTAAAAAGTAACTAGAAATTGTATTGTATAACTAACATCTCGAAGAAAGAAAAGCTACGCACAAACAAAGTAGTAAAAAAAATAAAAGTAAAAAAGTAAAATAAAAACAATAGCAATAAGTTAAATTAATTGAAATCTAGATCAAGTTAATTAAAATCGAAGTTATAAATTCGAAATAAAAAATTAAAATAAATGCAAAAATAACTTTTTAAATTGTTAATTTTTTTAACAATATCTATATAACAATTATTTAGATTGCGAGAAGATTTCCAATCTTAAAAGTTTTAGTTATAAATTTAATTATTGAAAATAAATTCTCTAGCGCAATATTCTTATTTCTTGTTTTTGCATATAATATATAATAAAAGACTTTCGACTTGTTACTTTAACGCTAGATACAAGCAAAGATTTAAGTAATTTAAAATATATTATATATAAACTCGCAAAAAATAATTATTATAATATATTAAAAATTTTAATTTTTCTTTGGTATTTCAACAATTTTAATTGACGTATTTACTTTGTTTTGTTACAAAAGCTTGCTTATTACTTACTTTTTTAACAAATTAAAAAACATTAAATGTTGTTTATTGTTTTAAGCTTTTCGAATTTTCGAAACATATTCGAAAATATCTCTTTAAAATTAATTGATCTTGCAAGAACTATAGAAAGAAATTAGTATATAATATTTGTAAAATAGAGCATATATTAGAATTTGCAATAGAAATAGCAATAATAATTATTATTATAAAGCAAAAGCAAGAATAAAGATAAAATTTATACGCTTTATTATTAATATTTTTTTAGAAAAACTTAGTATAATTAAGATAGATGTCTTAAAATATTTTAAAAAAACTGTTTTAATAACAAATAGCTTCGAACAATTCTTTATTAACATAAAATAAAAGATGATTAAAAATTAATTTCTTTTATACAACTAATATTTAAGTCTATGCAAACTTTAAATATACAATCTTTAATCTATTGTATTTGCTACTATAGAATTATTAATATTACAAATATTAAATATAATAGAGTTATTATAGACTTGCAACAAATGTACTTTGTTGAAAATCTACTTAATCTTCTAAATTGTTATATTTGTAGAATATTTTCGAATATAGATTAATTTGTATTGCTATTATTTCTAAATTATATATATTTGTTGAAATTGTTTTTTAATATACTCTTTCTAATTAACAGTTATATCTTTTAGATTATCTTAATACTTTGTAGAACAAGTAGTTTTAATAGATTTGCGCTAAAGTCTTGGAAAATGTAGCAATTGTTTATTATATTAATTGTTTTAATTATAAGAACAAATTATAATTTTAAAAATTAAAGATTTAAAGATTTGTATAGTTTTAAATACTAATATACTAGTTTTTAATATATTTCTTTTTTTGTTGTTGTTAATATAGATTTTTTATTCGATTAAAAGATTCTATTGTTAAATAAAATAAAAATAATCTAAGTTATTTTATAAGCTTGAGTCTACTAAATTGTGAGAGAGAACAATATTTATAAAAACTAGAGTAACTCTCGAGTCACTTTTGCCATTCTCTTAATCTTAGGAGTAGAGCGCTAACCCTAAAACCTTAAAAAACTCTAAATCTTAAAAAATTAATAATCTATATAATATATAAGTAAAATACAGCGACAGTAGCTTATTTTGTAGAGAAAAGCTAGTAGTTTTATATAAAATTCAAATTACTCGATTTGATTAGCTCGTTCTATAGTTATTAGTATATCGAGATCTCGAGTCGAGCTTATATCTCTATTCGATTTGTCGAATTAGATTGGAAAAAAGAGTTTAACTCGACTCAAAGACTACTCTAATAAAAACAACTATAATTATAGATTCGAACGCTACTATTAATTAAAAGCGATATTTAAGTCTTTTAATCTTTGTATTATCTATTACTTTTTAAAGCTCTAGTTTTAGTATCTTAATAATATAATATTTATTAACAACAACAAATTCTACATAAATAGAATAAATATTCTTTTATTTTATATAAAATTATTTGTAAAATTTAATAAACTTAAGTGCAATATACAACTTCTAATTGTAATATATAATTAGAGAATATATATTAACAATTTGAGATAACTCTTTCTAAACGCTATTAGCAATCTAGAACTTTTAGAATCTTTGTGCCAATATCTTAGTTCTAAAATTATATTAGTTAAATAGAGTTGCTTCAAAATTTGTTTTAAGTCAAAATATCTTTCTTCGCAAAATAGTCTTGCTATAAGCTATAATATTTCTCTTGATTTATTTAGCGACATTCTAATTTATGCTTATAACATAAATTATAAAAAGTATAACGTCTTTAATATTTATAACTACTTAGATTTTTATTCGATCGCAACTTACATACACAATAGTATTGCAATTTCTAATATAATTTATTTAATTTATATTATAACATTAAATGCATTTGCGTTTACAAAAATACTTAATGCTTTAAACATTAAATATATCTTTCTTATATATACGCTATACTTTTACGAAAAGTAGAAGTTCTTCTTCTTATTACTTATAAAAGTACTTACGTACAAATACTCTTTTGCATAAGCAACAAATCTTTTATATTTCTCTATATTATTTACAATTAATAAGAAAATCTTCTTCTTCTTTGTATATTAAATTGTATTTATTTTACTTCTAGCATTTATCTTTTTTCTTTAAGTAATTTAACTAAATGTTAATTTTAACAATATATTCTTCTCTTGTCTTTTGATTTAAGCTTTGTATTTATTTTATTAAAGATTATTCTTAGTATTTATTTTTGAGTTGACAATTAACTTGTTCGCAAACTATATTAGTACAAATAATAATATAGAGATAACAAACGCAACTTACTATATTAATATTTCTTTCTCTTAATATATCTTGTTTGTTGTTTTTTAGTTAGCTTAGATTAATTTAAAATCTAATTACAATTATTGAAGATAACTTATATTTTCTACTATGTTTTTCGAGAAATTGTAATTGTTTAATTACAAATAAACGTAAGTATTTGATATTCAACTTAGTATAATTTTTACAAAATATCTTTTATAAGAAAAACCTACTTTGACATTATTCTTCTTTTTAGATTCTTTCTATAAGTACTCTCGCTATTAATTAATATATATATTGTTATTTATCAAATCTAGACAAGATTTGATTCAAATCTATATCTTTATTTAAGAATGTCTATCTAGACATTACTTTATTTAACAATCTTTTTCTATAAATACGCTCTTAATTAATTAATTTATTTGTTGTTATTTGTCAAATCTAGACAAGATTTAACTCAAATCTTCTTTTTTGTATATAAACAAATCTATTTGAACGTTGTTGTTTTTCTTAAATTCTTCTTGTAAGTATCTTTTGCAATTAATTTATATAGCAATTGTTATTTATTAAATTTAAGAAAGATTTAACTTAAATCTAATCTATATTTGCTTCTTTAATTAGAAATGCTTACTTTTACGTCGCTCTATTTGTTAACTCTTTTCTACAAGTACTCTTGCAATTAATTAATACTTTTGTTGTTATTTAATAGCTTAAAGAAGATTTAATCTAAAACTAATTTAGACTTAACTCAAATTTGGGTCTTTAATTAAGAATATTTATTCTAATATTGCTTTAATTGTTAATCTCTTTCTACAATTATTCTCGTAGTTAATTAATATCTTTATAGTTATTTGCTAGAATTAAGTTAAATCTTTTAAAGATAACTTATATTTATACAATTATCGCTTATATATTCGACGCTCTTTTCTTATTAAAATTGTTAATTAATTATTTAAGTTAATTTATTTCTACGTATCTTGTTATCTTTTGAGTTTTGAGATACAAATTTCTTATTCGAAGCATTTATCAAATTCTTGTTATTGCTCTATCGACTACGTTATTTTGATAAATATTTGAATTTCAATTTACTAGTATCTAAATTTAAGAAAGATATGCAAAGTCTTGTTGTTACTAAACCTGTTAATAGCGTTTTTGCTTCAAAATACAATTTTTTGTTGCAATTTTCGTATACATTTCTCTTTTTATACTACAAATTAATTGTTCTATTTTTGTTGTATTTTTTTGTAAACATTTATCGATATACTATTAGTATAAAGATCTTAATTGTTAACAAAGTAGAATATATACTTTTAATATATTGTTCTTCGAAATTAATAGTTATTTGCGTTTTGTATTTGAACTTCTCGGTACAATAACAAGTTATAATTTTTATTGTTTTAATTGTCTCTGAAGTTATAGAATTAAATATATATTTAATCAAAGAATTGATTTTAAAACTTCTTCGATTGTTATTAAAAAATAAAGACGTAAAAGTCTTAATTATTATTAAATTTGCAAACAATTTAGACTGTTTTTTTTAATTGTAATTTAGCAAGAAATTAATAAAGATAAACAAACTTATATCTTGAATATTTTTGCTTAGAAAAGTTAATTTTAATAATAAAATTTAAATACAATTACGCAACTTTCTATTGCTAATAAAGTTATAATAATTTTTAATTATATCGAAAACTTGTTTTATTATATAAGACTAATAATTTTTTATTATGTTGTAAAGCTACAATTAAATAAGCTTTTATCTACAATAGAAAGAGACAAAAACAATATCTTTCTTATCTTCTTTAATATAAAAATGTTATTTATATTGTTACTACGCTAATTTTGACGCTTTCTATATAATTAATTATTTTTTCTTATATATGTTTTATTAGCATTAACAATTTGAATTTTTATTAAAAATTAGTTTAAGATTTATAGCTTTCGATATTGTACTTAATAGCAAATATAACTTGCAAAAAAATATATATTTTGCGTATAACAATTTTATAGTTTAACATAAAAATATATTTTAAATGTTATTTTATTTTGCTTTATAAAATAAAAATTTCGATATAATATTAAGTTTTACGTAATAATAATACATTTTTAATATTAATTAAGATCTTGCGTAGAATAGATATTCTTAAAGACAAGATTTTTAATATCTAGCTTAAATCTAGTTTAAATCTAATATTCTTAAAAACTAAACTTTTAATATTTGAAGAACAATCTAGTTCAAATTTGAGTTATATAAAATAGTTGCTTCTTAAAGAAAAGATCTTTAATATTTAAAGAACAATTTAAATCAAATCTAGATTAAATCTAGTCTAGAACAATTGCTTCTTAAAGAAAAAATCCTCAATGTTTAAAGAATAATTTGACTCAAATCTAGATTAAATCTAGTTTAAAACAATTGCTTCTTAAAGAAAAGATTTCTAATATTTAAAGATTAATTTAGCTCAAATTTAGATTAAATCTAGCGTAAAATATTTGCTTCTTAAAGAAAAAATTCTTAATATTCAAAAATCAATCTAATCTAAATTTGATTTAAGTCTAGTCTAAAACAATTGCTTCTTAAAGAAAAAATCTTCAATATTCGAAGAACAAACTAAAATAAATTTGAGTTATATAGAACAATTGCTTCTTAAAGAAAAGACTTTTAATATTCAAAAATTAATCTTATTCAAATTTGAACTACGTAGAACAATTGCTTCTTCGAGAAAAGATCTTCAATATTCAAAAATCAATTTAGCTTAAATTTGAATTCTGTAGAATAGTTGCTTCTTAAAGAAAAGACTCTTAACATTTTAAAAATTAATTTAATCTAAATTTGATTCAAATCTAATATTTTCAAAGATTAAACTCTTAATATTCGAAGAATAATTTAACTCAAACCTAGATCAAATCTAATCTAGAATAATTGATTCTTAAAAAAAGGACTCTCAATATTTAAAAATTAACTTAAATTAAATCTAATTTAAATTTAATCTAGAATAATTTCTTCTTAAAGAAAAGATTTTTAATATTCAAAAATTAACTTGACTTAAATCTAGACTAGATTTAACATAGAATATTTGCTTCTTAAAAAAAGAAACTTAGTATTTAAAGATTAATCTAACTTAAATCTAGCCTGTTTTAATCTAGAATAGTTGTTTCTTAAAGAAAAAATCTTTAATATTCAAAAATTAATTTAACTCAAATTTGACTTAAATCAAGTCTAGAACAATTGCTTTTTAAAAAAGATATTTTTAATATTTAAAAATTAATTTGACTTAAATTTAGATTAAATCTAGCGTAGAATATTTGCTTCTTAAAGAAAAAATTTCTAATATTCGAAAATTAACTTAATTTAAATCTAGTTTAAATTTAACGTTCTTAAAGACTAGATTTGTAATATTCGAAGATTAAGCTAACTTAAATTTAAATATTTGAACAATAATAGTACAATAGTTTTTTTGTCAATATTAATAACAATCGATTAAAAAATACTCTAGTTTTTACTTTGTTATCTTCGAATATTTGTTGTATTTGCGAACTAGTTTAAATAACTTAATATAAAATATTTTAATTCTTTACTTTTATTTGTTTGATAAGCAATACTAAAAAAACGCTTTAATTGTATCTTTACTTTCTTTGTTTTAATAATAATAAAAATCTTTTTCTTAATACATTATATATTGTAATGTTTAACAATAGCCTAAAAGTTGCATTTAAAGAATTTCTTAATATTTAACTTTTGTTATTCTTGTCGATAACTTCGCTAGATTTTTTAAGCAATTTTTAAAAATTTGTTAAGAAGTTTTGTTAAAAGACAAAATTCTTAACGTTATAAATAAAAGGTAAGTATAGTGTCGAAGAAGTTAGTTATTTTCTTTGTCTTTAAAATTATAGTTGCAAATATTTGATTATAGTATATCTTATTACTAGTTAATAAATACTCGTAAAAAGATAAAAACACAACATTATTATATTTGAGAATAATTTATTTTTTCGTTTTATTATCTTTAATTTAACAAAATCCTTTCTTTTATTAATACTTTTTTTTCTTATTTTTGACTTCTTAATCTTGCATAATATTCTTGTTATTTACTCTTTATTTTATTTTATTTTTCACAAAAATTAATTTAGATTAAGTGCAATTCGAATTAGCAATTGCGTTTTTAAGTCTTATTTTATATTTAATAATATCTTGCTTATTTGTTTGCAATTTAAATTCTCTTAGTCTTAAATTAAGAATTATATATTGTATTGTATTAATTCTAGTTAATAAAGTTGTTAATATAGTACTTTGTGCACTTTTAATTTGTCGATACAAAATATATGTTACAAATAATATATAATATATTATAGAAATATTAACTTTTGTTTTGCAATAAATGTTGCTTAAGTTTTTAGATATAATATTATATCTTTTATAACAATAGTATTAAGATATCGAATATTATATATTAATATTTGCATATTTTAGCTTTTTGTTTTGTTCGTTTTTAAAAAAAATTACTTTAACAAAAACTTATATATTGCTTTTTTGTAAAATATATCAAAATTTTAAGCATTGTTAAACAATTGAATAAAAGCTATATAATATATTAAGATATAAAGCTTAAAAATATTAAAATATATTTTATTTTTGTTGTTCTTGTTGTGCATAATATATTGCGATCGATATTTGACAGAAATTGTTTTTAAATTATTAATTTAATATAGTATATACTTTAAGTAATTTGTTATATTCTTGTTATATAAAACGTACTAAGCAAATATAACAAAATTTATAATTGCTCGAATATAATATATTGTTATATTTTGCTTTTCTAGTAATAGAGATATTATTGCAAAAACAAATTGCAATATTATTGTTTTTTATTCGACTTTACTTTATTATTAAATCTTGCTAAAATACTTAAATTTCTTTAAGTTAATAGATTTAGAAATTTAACAAAAACGTTTGTCAAATTAAATCGAATTTCTTAATTTAATAATTGTTTTTTTTTCTATGCTTTGCTAATCTCTTAAAATAAGTATAGAAAATAATATTGTTAATTAAAGTAATAAATTAATCGATTAATTTTATAACTATATTTTTGAGCAATTAATAAAAAATATTTAACTTTATTAAAGTATAAACATTGCAATGTTTGTAATTTTATATTTAATTCTTTGCGAAATAAATTTTCATATTTGTTTTATTCTCTTTTAAATTAAAATTCTATCTAACAAGTTTAATCTAAATGTATTTAAAAGTCTAGTATTTTTATTTCTTTATAAAATTCTTTTGTTTATTAGAAAAGACTTTGTAAATGCTACAATACTTATTTTTCTTAATACTAGTAATTAGTATTTGCTCTTTATAGTTTATTATTATTACTTTAATAATTAAATAACAACTTCTTGTAAAGTTATTTATATATCGAACATTTATATCGAATTTCTTAAATTTTTCGAAATCTTTATTAGATTAATACAAAGAATATATATATTGTAGCTAAAATATATATGTTTAAAGACTATTTTCATAATTTAATAATATACTTTTGCTTGTAAATATAACTAATATTTCTTTCTAATTTTTACAATTAAAATTAACTCTACTAATATTATCTTTAATTAACTTTATTCGCATTTAATAAATTCTAACTTTAGTTCTAGATATACATAGATCTATTATAACAAAAGTTGCAGTTTTGTATTACTAATATCTGGACTTCGTGCAAGATTAAGATCTAATCTAATAAATCTTGCGTTACTTGTAAGAGTCTAGAGATTCAAATTAAGCTTTACGAGAGACAATCTTGATATTCTTCAATATTGCGTTCGTAAATGCGCTCGTTTTGTATAACAATTATAGTTTGTTTGCGTAAGATGCGTATCTATTCTTATAATCTATTAGATTTGTTTTCAAAGTAAACTTTGTTCGAATCGATTAAACCTAATATTTAAATCGAAAAATATAATAATTTAAATTAATTGTGCAACTAGTAAGCAATTGCAAACGTCTATACATATTGCAAATATTAAAACTTTATGTATTAAAATATGATCTAACTCGATTAAGATTTCGCAACTTTTTCAAATATTAAAAAAAACAAAACAAGCTCTTCGAGCAAATTCTATCTCGACAATACTAATTTGAGTATGTAGAGTAGTTAGATCTGTAAGATTTACAGAATCTTAAAAGAATCTTAACTTATTAAACTCGATCTATCTTTCGAAAGATAGATATTAACTTTGTTTAATTGTACAATTAAGATTATTAATAATAAAATAAATTAATTACAAGCTTAAATTGTTATAATAGTATATTATTTGCGTCTTATCTATAGATATAAGAATTAAAACAATAGTTGTCTCTATTAATACTTAATTTTTACGTATTTTACTATTAATTTCTTATATATATTTTTATATAAATGCGTATATTATTTGTTGTTTAAATTTAAATAAAACTTTTGAAACCGAAATCCAATCTAATAGTCAATCTAATTTACGCGTTTAAAACAATTATTTATATTCTAGACTCTAGAGCAACTCTTAATATTAACAAAAAATTAATATTAAAGTAAGAAAATGCGCTTTGCTATTAGTTAATATTTAATGTTTATAGATATTAAGCTCTTTAAATTAAATAACTTAAATCTAGCTTAAATTATAAAATTATGCTATAAATTAAGAAGAGAAAAGATGTTAAACAAGTATCAACTTATATTTAAGATTAGATTTGTTAAATCTAATTAAGATCTAGTTAAGATTTAACTTAAATACAAGATTATACTATAAATTAAAAAGAAGAGAAGATATTAGACAAATACAAACTTATATTTAAGATTAAGTTTACTAAATCTAGTTAAAATCTAGCTAAGATCTATCTTAAATTACAAAATTACAAGATAGATATATAAATTAAAAGAAGTTTAATAGCGATTCTATTGTATTTAATTACTATAACAACTTTATGCTACTTTGTTTAAGATATACTTTTACTATTCTTAAATTTCTCGTATATTCTTAAATTTCTCGTATATTCTTAATATTAAGAAGCGCATTTATAGAAGTATTACTCTATTTAGCAACTTTAATTCTTTGTTTTTTCTTAATATTTACAATCTCGAATACATTAATAATTAAATCGAATTTTATTTTTTATCTTTTGTTTATTATGCGTTCAATTCTTGCTATTGTATAAAGTATACAATAGAATACTCTATTAATATTGTCTTAATAGTAAGCGAGCTTAAAAATCTATTTATTTATCTTCGAATTAATAATAAATTTAAATACAATAACAACTATTGTTTGCTAAAGATTTCATACTATTTCTATAAAACTTGTTATATTAATAAGAGTATTTAATTAATTATAAGCTAAAATATTGCCAATTTCTATTTTTTTTTTAAGTACAAACGTGTCAATTATTATGTTGCGCTTTATTTAACTATTGTAATATATTTGAATACATCAACTTAATATAAAATGTTTATTAAAAAACTATATAAAAGAAGTTAATATTTGTTGATTACAAAGTGTATCAAATACTATACTTAATTTATTAAATTGATAAATACTTCGATTCTTATAAATAAAAGAGCTAAATTAGAGCATCGATTTACGCGTTCTACTATTAATATTATTTTAAGAAATAAAAATATAACAAATATTAAAGTATAAAAATACAGTTTAAGAAACAATTTGATAACTTCTAATTTTAAGATGTTCTAAATAAAGTATAAATAAAAGTTTGCTAAGAAGCAATAATTTTATATTTGATTAATAATTAAATTTATATATATACTCTTTATTTTAACGTTCGTTTGTTTTATCTTTTGCTTAATAAGATTGATATTACGTTTAATTACAATCAATATATTATTATAAATATAAAGCAAACAAGCTTCTTTGTAGACTCTCTTAAATTCTGATGTTGTTAATCTCTCTAAATGTTGTTAAGAATAAATCTATTTATAGCAATTTTAATTTTAAATAGATTGCAATTCTTCAAATTGTTATAAACGCATACTTTTTTACTTAATTATTAATAATCTATAACTAATACAAAGTTATTTAAAAATAGAAAAAAAAACAATTTTCGATACAATCTCTTAAATTCGATTTAACAATCTTCGAATTAGAATTTTTTTTTATATTATTACATAATAACATAAAGCACAATTTTCGCAAAAAGTTAACTAAATATATTTGTCTCTTTTCTAATTTTTTTATTAATAGTTACTTAATGCTTTTTAATAATTTTCTTTATCGCGTCTATAATAATTAATTAAAAAATATAATAGAAATGCTTCGAAACTCTAATGCGCTTAAGAGCTTGCAATACTATTATAATTAACAATGATAATAGAAATAAAATATCTATTAATATTGAATAAAAGCTTTAATTAAGATTAAAACTTCGATTTATTATTCTTTATTTGCTATTAAACTTTTTAAATTCTTCTTTTGAAATTTCGACGTTATAAGATTTATTAACATTAAAGAAGTCGCAAAAAAAACAATTAGTCTATTATATTTTTCTTATTTTCTTTGTATTTTTCTACAAAAAGTAGTTATAAATATTAATAATCTTACTATAGATATAAGATCTTTATAAGCTCTAAATAATTTATTGTTATAACATAGTATTAACAATTATATTTTAGTGCTTGTTAAAATTAAAATCTGTTTTTGTTTAAAATAATTTATTGCTAAGCTTCTAGTTAAATAAATATAAAAATCTTAAATTATTTAAAGTCGATTTCTTAACTTAATTAATAGTTTTATTTTAAGTTTTTTAAACAATTTATAAAAACATAGAAGCGTAATATTTAGGTTTGCTAAATCGATAATTTTAATAATAGCTTAATATTAATCTCTAATATTAACGTGTTATATCTAAAACTACAAATAAAATTTATTTCTAATAAAATAATAATTAAAATAATTGAAGTCGACTTTGCACAAACAAATGGTTAATTAAATATTAAAAGTATTAACTAAAAAACAAGTAAAAGTCTTGAATACTTAGTAGAAACAAATACAATAAATATCAAACTTTATTTTCTACTTAAATAAAATATCTTTTAATCGATATCATAGATAAATTTGAAAAACAGCAACAACAATTGCTTCGACTATTTATAGATAAATATTATTAATCTTTATATTATTAATTAAGTTAACATATATCATTTTCTTCAAATCTATCTTGTTTTTTACAAAATTACTATAAAAATCTTAAATTACCCATATATGCTCTAACTATAAATTAGACAATCGAATATTATTAATAGAGATAAGCAACAATATATTTAACAATAAATATATAACTTTTTTATTAATTTTTGCAAAAACTAGTTTTACAAAATATATAGCCCACTTTTATATATTGTTAACAAAATGTTTATAGAAATAATAAATTTGCGTTGGTTTAATTCTAGTATTTAAGTTAATTTTAATACGTAGACAAAGAAATAATATATTAACTCAATATATAAATCTTTGTTTTGCGCTTTATTGTTTTTGTCTTTTTTGATCTTTCTAATATTCTTGTTTTTTTACTTTTTATTTGTCGCGACAAAAATAATAATATCTATTTCTCTTTTATTAGTTTCAACTACAATCTTAAGTTTAAATTAACTGTTGTTTTAATTGTTCGAAATATTGTCGACAATATTTCTTAATATATTTTTTGCATAGTTTTCTTAAATAAAGACAAATTATTTGTTAATTATTTGTTGTTTAAAGATTTAAAAATTTAGAGATAAAAAGCTTCGAATCTAGAGTAATACAATATTAGTTTTAAAGACGTGAAATAAAAAGAATATTATAATATACTAAACAATTTTATTAGTTTTCTTCGACAACTTTGCTAAACAATATAATAGAGTTTTTATTAATTTGAAGATATCAAAAGAAAGAAAATTCAACAAATTATTTTTAAAACTAATATTAATCGAGTATTTTTGCGCTTTTTTTATCCTTTAAGTAGATTACAATACAAAAGCGAAAAATTAATTTACTTATATTATCTTGTAATTAATATTAAACTTCAATATAATTTCGATATATATACTAATTGTAGCAATCTTGTTGCGCAAATTGTTGTTCTTAAATAAAGTAATAAAATTATTTAATACATAGTATCTTAAAACTTAATTAACTTTGTTGCAAAAAATATTATATATTTAAAATTAAATTTAAAGAGAGTTTAAATAAAAGTTGTTAGATTGCAAACAAATTCTAGATATAACTATAAAGAGCTATTTAGCTCTAAGCTTGTACAAAAGTATAAAAAAATTTATTCGAAATAAAATACAATTGATTGCAAATCTGCTTAACGCAAACTTAAAAACAAATTAATAGAAAGAAAACAAAATAAAGAAGAAAAATAAAACAAAAAAAGAGCTAAAAGAAACGAAAAAGAAATCTATTAATAAAGAATACTTTTGAAGCTTAATATTGTAATTTTATCTTTTTATTTTCTTTGTAAGTTCTTCTTTTAATACAACTTAATATCGAAGTTATTAATATAAATAATTGTATCTTTATTAAGATATTTAATAAATATAAAGTGCTTATAAAATTTTATAAAATTTTAAACTTTTTGTTGCAAAATACAAACAAAGTTTATGCATTTTAACTTAAATATTATTTTAAAATAAGCGTTGTCTTTCTAGACTTTAGAAGAACATTATTTTGTTAAACAAACTTTAATACTTAAGTAAAAGATCACTTAATAATATACTTGTAAAATAGAAAAAAAGACTTGCTTAATAAATACTTTAATTCAAATGTATATATTATTTTTATTAAAAAAGTTAAAAATTGTTATAAGTAATATAATAAGTTGTTAATAAATAATATTTCAAAGAATATAAATAACGAAAAAAGTACAAATAAGCTATAGATATCAAAATTATAATTAAATAATTATAAAATTATTAAGACAAAAGATATATATATTAGAGCTAACGCAAAAATAGTAATTTACAATTTAAATATTAGCTTTTTGCAAAACGTCGAATATTAATAAAGTAACAATATTAAGAAACTTGCTATTTATTATAAGTCTTCTTAGAATTGACGTAAATAGTAAAGACTTCGAAATAAATATTAAATACTAAGAGATTAAGTTATAAAGAATATTCAAACAACAAATTAAAACAAGAATATATTAATAAAAATATTCTAATGCGTTAGAATGCAAAATAAATTAATTAAGATTAAATTAATTAACATTTAATCTAAATTTCACTTAAATTTAATCTAGATCTTAACTACGAATAAAAAATATCTATAAAATAATATTAATTCGAGTAGCAAGTTTAGACTTTCTAAAAAACTTAATTAAAACTATTAAGACAGTATATAAATCTAAATATTTATAAATGCTCGAAGATTGTATATCTAAATTTTAGAAAATGCACTATAAATATAAATCTCTTTAAAATCAAAAGAAATTAATTTTGAATATTAAAGAAATTGTTTTCTCTTTTATTAAAGCTACTATTTAAGTAATAAAACTTTGATAAAAGAGATATTAATTCTTATTTAGAAAAGGTAGAAAAAAAAGATTGATCTACGAAAATCGATATTATACTATCTTATTATACAACAAGAGACGAGAGAGAAGATCTTACTAACAATAACGCTTACGATTTATCTTAATCGTTAGAATCAAATAAACATAATCGACGCAACGTCGACAAGTAATTAAAACGCACTTAATATGTCTTAATGCGATCTATCACAAATCGCAACAAAAATTATCGCAAAAATAATAAAGATTAAGAAGCTCTATAAATTTAAGAAAAAAAACGCGTTTAAAATAATTTTAATAACGATTTTAATTAAGTAATGTATTTTTGTTAAGAAGTTTACGCGCAAATTTAAAGAATTCTTCGCGAAGAATAAACAAATCGACATAATTTTCGTATTAAAAAAATAAAAATAAACAACAAATCGACTAAAAAAAGTAAAAAGAATCGAGAAAGATATATAAGATGCAAATATATAAGCGAACATAATACAAAGCTCGTTATTAATTGCACAAACAACAATTAAGATAAACGTCGAACAAACATTCTTAAAGCAACAATCGATCAAAAAGATAAAATTAATAACGTAAATCAAAAAAAAACAAAAAAACAAAAAGAATACACAAGATAAGCGCAACAAAGATAATTGCATTAACGTGCAATTTAAATATTGTTAATACGCTAAATACGCGAAAAGATATACAAGAAATAAGACGTTTCAAAAAAATAATAGTTTTCAAAATTAATAATAAATACAACAAGAAAATTTTGAAATTAAGTAATTTTTAAATTAAAAATATATTTATTGCGACGATTTTGCGTTGTAAATGCGCAAAATAATAATATACAATATTAAAGTAAAAAGTATACTTAAAAATATAAAGAAAAAAAGAGCAAAAACAATAAAAAGATTATGCAAAATTATATATTAAGAATTAAAAATTAATAAAAAAAAATTTACAAGAAAGAGTCACAAAAAGAAATATATCTTTATAGTAATATAAGTAAATTGCGCAAAGATAACAAACAAGTTAATTTAATTTAACATAATTTATAAGTCGAATATTAAAATAGCAAAATATTATAATAAAAGTTACAAAATAAAGCAATATATAAAATATTAAGAGTATAGTTACTTAATATACGAATGCAAGAACAAACAACAATGCGCTTATTATACGCAAAATTATTGCTTCGATTGATGTTCGCATTAATTAAATTTATTAAAATAAAAGTGCGACATTTGCAAGAATGTTTACAAAGTATTCGATTTTAAGTGCTTTAAAAGATAGAACAAAAAACTAAAAATAAAAGAGATAATAAAGACAAAGTTATTGTATTACGTTGTTAGAACAATAAAAGCAAACGAAACAATAATTATCTTAATAATTTTTAAGAGCGCAATAACATTCAATTAGACGTCGAAAAAAAAACGCAAGACGACAATAATTAATTGCTCGACATAGACAAGTCGTATACAAAATACTTTTATAACAACAAAAAAAAGCGTAATTTAACAATTAATTAAGAAAAGACGCTTTAACAAATTATTAAATAGTTAATTTATTTTAGTAAAACAAGATAACGACAAAATAATAATAATATTGTTATAGAATATATCTTTTACGCAAGAGATATAGAATTTAATAAATATTAATATCGAGAATTATACGAAGCAACTTTAATAAAAACACAAAACAAGTTTAAAATATTATAGTATAACGTTTACAAATTGAAAAATAAAATAATAATTGCATTGCTTTAGAAGAATAAAATACAAAATTACAATATATTAATAATATAAGAATTGTAATAATATTACGTTAAGACAAAGATATATAACTTAAAACGCGTAGACTTTACGTTCGTAAATAACGACAAAAAAATATATTTCTATATTAACAAACGCATTAATAATAATAGCTAACACAATATATAATATTTTAAAGATATAAAAACAATAACGTTACAACTATGTTTTAACAATAATAACACAAAATATAATCTTGTTAATATTTATAATATTTACAATTTGTTTTCAAATAATTATAACAAGATAATTAACAAAAGCAATTTTTTAACAATAAAGTTAACTTTGTATATGCAAGACAAAAGTGTTATTGTAAGAAATTTTAATTTGCATTATTTTTTCTAAGCAAGTTCTTTTTATTTTAGATAACATTTATTTTCGAAGAATTTATTAAATACAATACGCGCAATTGACACAATATTAACTTTTTTTTAAAGAATTATAACAAGAGATTATTAAAATGCTCAAGTTATAATCGACTCATTGTTCGTTATAAAGAAAATAGCAAATCAATTAATATATTGCGATATAAACAAGAAGATAAAAAACTTATTCGATTATTTTTTAATAAAAACAATGTTAAATTTTCGAACGCAAAAAAAATCTTGATGTCGCTTTAAACAAAATTGAAAAGCTATAAACTTAAAAAAGTTCGACAACATATTAAGAAATTTATTACTTGAAGCAATATTAAACAATTTAATAAAAAGAGACAACATCAATATATATACGACAAAGTTGCTTAATATTTTAAAAAAAATCATTAAAAACTTTATTTCGTAAACAAAATTACACAAAAGAATTAAATTCGAATAAACAACAAAGTACACAAAGATAATTAAAAAAATTAAAAGATTACGTTAACAATATTATATTTCTAATAAATAAACAATGTACATTTAAGTATACAACAAAAAAAGCAAGATTTTAAAGAGATATAAACGAGACAAGTTTCGCAAACAAATAAAAGTTTCGAAAAATATTATTAAGAATCTTTTCGAAATAACAAAGTAAATTAAAAATGCGACAACAAAAACGCTAATTAAGTTTACTATATTATTATTACAAATCGACATAAACATCGCGATAACAACAAAGAACAAAATTAAAACAATATTTCGATTTTATTTTTCTTCTTTGTTTACAATTTTAATAAATAACTTAAACAAATTTTCTTATTCGATTTCTATAAAAGATAACAAGATAATGTCGAAGCTCAAAGTAATAAAAGCAATGCACAAAATAACTTCTAACAAGATATTAAGAATTAATAATATAATTAATTGTACATTGCGATAATTAATTTGCATTAATTTATTTTAACTTAAAGTAAAATTTCTATTTAATAAATATATTAAAAAAGAAGTGCAATCGTCTTATTTTAAAAAGACAATTACAATAATGTTGCGCAAATCGAGAAAAAAGAATTATTCTAAATTGTTATTTTTTAAGTCTATCGCATTTATTAAATACATTAAATAAAATACTAAAGTCAATAATATTAAAGTGTCTTCGCTACGTTGTAGAAACGCACAATATTCTATTAAATATATAAATAAGAGTTAGAAGACAATATTTAATTAACACAATATTGCAATTAATTACAAAAAAGATTTGTACAATATAAAGCAATTAAAAGAAGAGAGTAATATTTTTACTTAATTTTGATATACTAGATGCATTTAATAATGTGTCGCACATTCGATTGCTTTACAATATAAAGAAAAGACGAATTTCTACTTGTTTGCTTAAATAAGTAAAGAATTTCTAGAGAAATGTTGTATAATTTTAATTATAAACAACTACATAATAAAGAAGCGCAATGCGAACATAAATATATCACAAAAAAAATTCTTTTTAATTTTATATTTGTTTTATAATGCGAATTTGTTAAAGATATGCAATAACATTAAATTGCGAGTTAGCGTTACAAGTTTTGTAAACAACGTTAATATACTAATATATAAGAAATTGATCGAATATAATTGCAAAAAGCGAAGTTAAATATACAACAAATGCGAGCAATAAACACAAAGTTACAAATTTAAGTTCGCAAAAAAAAAGTACAAATTAATTTATTTTTCGCGAACTTTAAAGAGATTTAATATAAGCGTCAATATAATGCTAACAAAGTACGAGATAATAATTAAATTAAATATTAAAATATTAATATTTCAATTGAATTTAAAGCTAAGATAAAGAGTTTATTTGCGTTAAATAAAGATTAAGCTAATAATTAAACACAAAAACGTGTTAATAATAGAAAATTCGATATTTAATATTTTGTTAAAGACAAATAAGCGCAAGTATATTATTATTAAAAAATTAATAATAACTTATAATGTCGTCGCATAATATACGTTTAAAAAATTTTAAAATTTTAATAAAAAATTATTTCGAAGTTGCAATCGATATAAAATTGCGCGCTTCGACGTATTACAAGTATTTATAAAACAACGTTTATAAAAATTTTACAAGTCGAAATTAACGTATTTTTTATCAATATATATCTCGAAAAGCTAATATAGAAATTGATAGCTATTATAAATGCACAAGAGTTAAACGAAACAATAAACGTAACAATATTGCGTATATGTAACGACTTAATATTAAAAAGAGAACAAAAATCAAAATTTAAAATAATATTTTTGCAACTTAAGAGAAAATAAATGTGAATAAAACTCGAATTAATAACAATATTGCGATAGCAATTCTATATAGTTATTTTATAAATAAAACTTTTTAAAATAATTATTGCGAACAATAGAAAAATAATTAAGAAAAAACACAACGCAAACAAGTTCAACTAGTATTGAAAAATATACTTCGACAACAACAATTATAATAAAGACGTTATTATTCTTTTAATAAAAACGAATTAGAAAATCAAAAAACAATTAGAGAACGTCGAAATAACGCTTACATATTACAACGAACTTAAGAAACTTACAAGAATAATTAAAAAATTGACAAAGCATTGCGAGACGTTTATTAACTTGCGAGAACAAATTTACAAGATATATTTTAACAATTAAACTTTATTAAAGATTATAAGAAAGATAAGATTAACGTTAAATTAAACATATTTTAGAAGAACGTAAAAAGCATATAATATAATGTGACATCGCAACATTATATTAAAACTTTATTAAATTTTAGAACATAAAAATATAAAAAATAACAAAGTTGCAAACAAAGTTGCTAATAAGACGTACAAACAACGTTTATCTCTCGCAAATCAAATATTAGATAAGCTCGTTATTGAAAAAATGCTTATTTAGAACAAAATTCAAAAAAAGTAACAAATAAAATAATTAAAAGACAAGAACGACGCAAAGTATCGCAAGCTCGCATTTAAAGTTACGCATAAATATATATAATTATATATTAGTTGTCTCAAATTGCATAATACATTTCTAATACAATTAAGAACAAATAAAATCGACTTTAATTAATTTTTGTGCAAATAACAAATATTTAAAGTTACGACAAGAACTTGAGATTATAATTAAAGACGTATAATAATTAAATATGTTTTATTAATTTGTTTTAAATAACAACAAGAAAGAGCACAAATATAACAAGAAATTAATATTATAAATTTGCAATAATTGCTAAACGAAATTAGATTTGTCGTTGCGACAATACGTATAATTTTAACTATTAAGTTGTTGCGCTAATTTTAGACAACAATATTGTTAATAATATTCGAGTTTTTCTTAAATTTATAGAGTTTTTATTTAAAGAATTTTCTTGTATTACGAATATTACGATATAGAAGACGAAGACGCAACGTCATTATAATGATTTATTACAAACAAAATAATAATTGCAAATTCTAATCAATTATAATTAGACAAGTAGACGCTAGTGCTACTCGTTTATGCGTAATTGATTAAATTTAAAAATCGTAAAAGTATATAGTTCTTGCATAGATTCTCAAGAATGTTGAATCGAGTATATATAAAAAAAAAAAAAAACTTTGATATTTAGTTTTTAAAGCTATTTTGCTAAGTTATATTCGAACTTCTTTTTGCTAATTTGATGTAATTTTAATAATATAATCTATCTTATAAATATATTTAAAATATAATATTTAATAGTAGACTCTATTTACAATTATATTGTAAACAAAGAAAACTTAAAGTAATAATATTAAATATAATTAATAAAATCAATTATTATTGTTCAAGTTAAAGAGAACATATCTACTTTATCTTAAATTAATTTTTATTTTTCTTAGATTTCTAACTTCTTTTGTAAATCGATAAACGCATTTGTTGTACTATTAATTTTATTAATATTTTTGCTTCTTCGACTCTTTATTGTATTTATTGTTTTGAACATCTTAACAATAAAGTTTGTTTTAGTTTTTTGTTTTTAACTAATTATACGTTTAATTCTTGTTTTTGTATAAATAATATAGTAAGTTATTTAGTTAATATTATCTTAACAATAAACGCATTTAAATATTTGTTTGTTAAGCTTAAAATCGTAAATCAGCTTGCATAGAATAACGATTATAATTTGTTACAAATTTAAGTCTATTCTTATGATTCTAGTTATCTTAATAAGAATATTCGACTAACTTTAATTTAAAAGCCTTTTAATCTTTATATCTTTCTTTAGCTTAAAAGCATTTATATTAATTTGCGCTTTAATTAATTGTTATAATATATTCGAGACTTGCAATTTAACATACAATACTTATAAATATATTATATAAATGAAGTTAATATTTGTTAATTACAAAGTGTATTAAACGCTATACTTAATATATAAGATAAAAAAGACTTCGATTCTAAGAAATAAAGAGATTAAAATAAAATATCTATTTACGCATTTTATTACAAGAATTATTTTAAAGAAAGAGAACGTTATAAGATTTAAAGTATCAAAATACTTTTTAAGAAGCATTTTAATTGCATCGAATTTTAATATATTACAAATAATTTATAAATAGAAGTTTGTTAAAGAAAACTTTTTTTTAGTTAATTAAGAATTGAATTTATGCAAATTTATTCGACGTCTATATTAGTTTATCTTATTATATTTTTAAAAACAATAAAAAGATCAAAGATCAAATAAAGAAGATTGCTATAAGCGCAAAAGAAACTAGTTGTATTAAAGATATTCTTAGTTTTAACAATTTTAGTTTAATTAAATATTGTCGAAGATAAACTTAAATATGCTAACTTTAATTTTATATAATTTATAAATTCTTAAGATATTTTATTTTTATCTTAGATTAAAATTTAATTATTGAATTGTATATTACAAGATACTCTTTTAAAAATTCTACAATAGTTAACAATTATATAAGATTTTTAAGATCTACAAATCGTTTTTTATTTCAAAAACTATTATTATAATATTAAATTAAAATGTAGAACAAAAATTCTACAAAAACTTGAACTACTTCATTTGCTTTTTTTGTTAACTTCTTTATTTTTAGACTGATCGCTAGATTAGAAATTAATATCAACTTTTTAACTTAACTCAAATACTCGATATCAACATCGTAACTCGATTTAAATACTTGATATCAACATCGTAACTCGACTTGATATTAACTCGATTTCTAACTTAATTTGAGTCATCGACTTAAATCGTTAAGCAATCGAAAATGTTATTATAATGTTAAGAATATCTATTTTTGAATTTATTGCGTTACGACTTTCGAGAGATCTATGCGTCAAGAACGAAACAATTTTTTTGTTTATTATTTTCTTGTCATTTGCATTATTTTATTATATTATTTTATTGCATTATTTTATTATATTATTTTATTGCATTATTTTATTGCATTATTTTATTACATTATTTTATTGCATTATTTTATTGCATTATTTTATTGCATTATTTTATTGCATTATTTTATTATATTATTTTATTGCATTATTTTATTGCATTATTTTATTGCATTATTTTATTGCATTATTTTATTACATTATTTTATTACATTATTTTATTGCATTATTTTATTGCATTATTTTATTGCATTATTTTATTGCATTATTTTATTATATTACTAGTGTTTATCTTTAAATAATTTATTGTTGTTATTAAGATTGTTGTTCTTTGCAAAATATATTGCAAAATGTCTAATTCTGACGATGTATACAATTTATTAATATTTTCGATTAAGAAAGAATTTAGTTTTTCGATATTGCACAATTTAATTTTAAGTAATCTTTATTTTAATTAATTCGCAAGTCAAGATTTATAAAATATTAACTAATTCTTTTTTTAAAAAAAAAAAGCTTTTCAAGAAGCGATCGATAAAATTTGTCAAAATAATTCTCTTTTAAGATTAAGAGAGAATAACGAATACGTTAAGTGAAGTCTTGATATTAATGCTTAATTTCAACAATAATAATTATAAACATCTATTGACGAAAGTGTCACAAATAAGATTTAAAAAAGAATATTAAATTTACTTTAAACTAAGAAAACTAAAGCAAGTAAATAATTCAATGTTTAAAAAATATTTGTTTAAATAATCTTAACACTAGAAGAATATTCTAAGATAGCATGCAAAAATTGTCTCAAAATTCTAGATTATTTTACAACTATAAATAACTTTAATACGATTAATATGCTTAAATATCGTATAACAATTGCTTGCAAAAAACGAAAACGATCTAATTCTTTTTCATAGCTTAAGTTAGTTTTTGATCGTATAAATTCAATTTAATAGTGCAAAAAAATAATGCAAAATTGACACATTAATAAAAGAAAAGTTATATTAACTTAACATCTTAATTTAATTAACAAAATTAAAAACAAATATTATGCAAAATCTTTGTTGTCTTGAATTTATCTTTTTAAATTATTGAAAATAAGCATTTTTAATAATTATTGCAAATGCTTCGCTTAAATCTTACTTTTGTACATCGCATTAAATTGTTATTTACAAGTTTTTTAAAATACAATAATATTCGTATTAAGATAAAGCAAAATTTAAAGATGTTACGACGTATATCTATTGCGTTAGATGCATAATTTAGTTTTTAATAAATTGTTTATCTAGAAGTATTAATATATTAAATAAATATTGCATTTCAATATTGTAAACATTTTATTAAATTTACGTCTCTTTAAGTTAAACATATTGATCGTTATTTAATGCAAAAGCTTCTTAAAATCTTAAATATATATAATATTAAAAACAAGCTTTTTGATGTTATTACGAACAATGCAAGCAACAATGATACTCTAAACAAAAAATTTAAAAAAACGTTTAATTGACGCGACACTTTATGAAATAAAGCATAAAATTCGATTTCTTGTATAACTTATATTATTAATCTTGTAATTTAAAAATTTAAGACTTTAAATAACAACATTATGTTATTATTAAAAAATAATCAAGTTAAGAATGTAATTATAAGCAATAATTTGTGCACTATTGTTAAAAAGATATTTTTTAAATAAATAATGCAAAGAGATAATGCATTTGGTAATAAATAAATTAAATTTGCACTTTTACAATTGTTATCAATAATTCTTTTTAACGAAAGCTTTGTTTTTAAAAGTTTTAAATTAAAATTAAAACAAAGTTTCGAATATTAATACAATACATTTGCATTCGTTAAAACTTTATTTATTTAATGTTTCGACATACATATTAATTGCGCAACATAATTAATATATAAATTAACAAAGTCTTGAAAAATTTAAAGATTCAAATTATTTAATTAGAAAATAACGAATGATTACTAGTATTGCTTGTTAACAATATGCTATGTTTTTTTTATAAGTTCAATTTTAATTGTGTTTAAAACAACTAATGTTAATATACATTTAAAATTTCGATTATTTAATGCTCTTTTCAATTATTTTAATGTTGTTAAAAAAATTATATGCGACAATATATATTTTTTAAAAACACTTATTATTAAAGTTTGCGAGTTAATTTTTACAAAATTTGCGAAATACTATTCTAAAATTAAGAACAAAGACGAACTAATATACAATTTCGTTATAATTTTAAATCTTACTTAAAAGTTAAACTTGTATCTAAATTAAAACACAAAAAATGTTAAAAAACAAAATTTTAATAAAATTAATTATTCTTATTACTAGACTGATCGTCGAGCTAGGTTTCGATATCAACATTTTAGCTCGACCCAAATACTTGATACCAATCTTTTGACTTGGCTCGAAATCGATCCCAAGTTAACGATTTTTTAATTTGATTCGATCGATACGTTAAGCAATCGAAAATAACGTCAAAATGACAAGATTTTCTATTTTTAAAAAAATTCGCATTATTTAAATTACTAAAAATAGTTTAAAAATAATAACGCACAAATAACGTACAAATGCATTACTTAAATGCATTACTATATAATATTATAAACAAATTAATTAAATTAATCAACTTGAATCAATTAATTAATGCACTTTTTTAAAAATAATTTAAATTTTTCGAGTCTTGGCGAGTTGAATCGAGTTATACGCTAAGTACTTCATATCTACTCTTTGACTTGACTTAAATACTTGGGTTAAGATTTCTAACCTAAATCGAGTTTTGGCGAGTTAAGAACTTGGCTCGAACTCGATGACTTAACTCGACGCGACTAGTCTACTTATTACAACAAATATAAGAAAAAGATTAAAAATTATTTTAATCGTTATTATAAAAAGAGAATTACGATTTCAAGAGTGAAAAAGCAACGAATTAACAAAATTAACAAAATAATGCAAATTAATAATGCAATCGTTTATTTATTAATAATTATATAGTTTGTTGCGATAATTATACGAACTTTTTTTTAATAAAATTAACGTTAATCTTTATCTTTAAGCGAGAACAATCGATATCTTCGCATTAACGTCATTGTCAAAAAGACTTTAATAAAAGAGTTTTGAAAAAATAACGTTTCGAACTTCTTGCAATTAGCTTAAATAGTTAAAGATATTCTTTCGTATTTAATATCTTTTGTGAGCATCGAAAGAACATTTAGTTTTATTAGAAAAATTTGTTAATAAAATCGATCACAAATAACTTTAAAATTAATCGAACAAATAATTCTTCTTAAATATTATAATCATACTATAAACTTAAATCTTAAAAAAATTATTATTGAAGCGTAAGACATTTATTAAAGAGAGAAAAACAATAATTTAACAATTAAAGAATTTAATGATTTTTTTAAAATAAATTTGCAAAATGTTTTGCGTTTAATTAGTATTTAGAGATTTAATATTATTATATTTGTTAAAGATTTTGCGTTGTTAATATATGTCTTAAGATAATATAATTAGAAAATAATACAATTTAATAATGCAATTTAGTAATGCATTTAAATTACTTATATTGCATTAAATTAATGTATTTAACTTTTTAAAAATTATGCTAAATATTTAGAAATATTAGATTTTTATATATTTTTAAATATTAAAGTCTTAATAACTTAGTAATAACGCGTTTAACTTGCAATAACAATTACACATTATTTACGATATAATTTACGAGAGCATTGTTGTGCTATCTAAGATTATATCGTAGATTGTATATTATTGTTATCGCGAATTAAAAAATTAAAAATTCAAATTCTTTTTAAGATATAATGATTTTTTTTTTGTAATCTTTAATAAGACTATATAGAACAAGATTGTTGAACTCTTTAATTAGAAAAATTAAATTAATAATTTAGTTCTAACTTTTTAAATAATTTGAATAAATTATTATAGTGCATTTTTTAATTAATATATTTGATAAAAAAATGCATAATGTGATTGATATATTTGTTAGAAAAAGTATATAAATAATGCATCTTTTAATTAATATATTTGATAAAAAAAACATAATGTAATTGACATATTTGTTAGAAAAAGTGTATAAATAATGCACTTTTTGATAAATATATTTAGTAGAAAAAGTGTACGAACAATGCATGTAGTAAGACAATGCGTTTAATAAATAATGCAACAAAGTAATGCAATTAATGAATTACATAATTAAATAACTTAAATTCTTATTAACTATTTTTAATTTCGATCATTTTAATTAACTAATTTAAGATTGTTATAATTTTATGCTTAATTTAATTCTTATTGTTATTATCTTCGTCTTTATACTTCGACAATTCATATTTGTTTTTTATTATTTTTGCATTATTTTCGACTTTTTTGTACTTAACTTTAATCTTATTATCATTTATTTTAATCAAATTCTTCAATTTGTTATTAATCGAATTGAGAGAATTAAGTATTTTACGATTTGAAACATTTTTGTCGTTAGAAAATGTGCTCACAAACTTGTTAAATTCATTGATTACGTTTAAGTCTTAAGTTGCTTTTAGCTCATTTAGTTCTTTATAATGCAAAATACGTTACTAAATAATTTGAATAATTAATATTATGTATTTCGATATATTAATATTAAATTCGTCGTAATTCGTAGTATTTTAACACGTATATTAATTTTATTTTTTACATTAAACACAATTTATATTTAATCAATACAAGTAGATTTTGTTACGTTCAAATGTTAACTTTTAAATGCTATTTTTATAGCTATCGCATTAATGATTGCTTGCTTCGCAACATTCTTCTCTTTAGTTTTCTTTATTAATTTTGCTTCGAAACATTTAACTATTATATAATTAACTTTTTGAACATATATGCATTACTTAAATGCATTATTATAAAAAAAAAATTTAACTCGCTTATTAGTAATTAAGTCTTGAACATTGTTCTTTATATTTATTTGCTTATTTTTAAACGCTTTTTAATAAACACTTGTAACTTTAAATTTTGTTAATCGTTTATAACAAGCTACTTAATCTACGTTTTATTTAATGTACAATAGTTTTTGATTTGCGTCTTACATTATAATACAATTTCGACTAATAATTAATTAAAAAAAAGTAAAAAGAATTGACATTTTACGCTTTCGATTATATTTAAATGATTAAAATTAAGAATAAATAACAAAAATACAAATTATTCAATTATATAATTTATTAATTGCATTATCTTGTTGCATTATTTACTAAACGTATTGTCTTATTATATACATTAATTATGCATTATTTCGAACAAATGTGTCAACGAAATTGTTGTTTAATTATACACTTTTTCTAACAAATGTGTTAACTAAATTGTTGTTCGAACATGCATTTTTTTTGATAACAATGAAGCTAATCGAAAGATTACAATAATCTTAAACTAGTTATTACACAAATATTAAAAAAATCAAATGCATTATTTAATTGCATTACTATGCAATATTTTAAAAAAAAGTTATAAGATTTAACACGCAATTTATATTTACAAATTCTACTACTAAATCGCTTCATATTTTGACAAGTTAAATCGAAAATTTAAATTGATACTCGATATCAACATCGTAACTTAATTCGAATACTTAATATTAATATTGTAACTTAAATTGACTTTTCGATATTAAAATTCTAACTTGATTTGAATCTTGACAAGTCAAAAATCTAACTTGAACTCGATGACTTGACTCGACGCGATTAGTTTATTAATTTTAATATCTCCATATCTTTTAATAGTCTTCTTTATAAATTGTAAATCAATTAGTTAAAGATTATAATAAAGATATTCGAAGAAATTTCGAAACTTAAAGTTCGCAATTTTAAGAGAAGTTACAATATTAATAGAGTCGAAGTTAATAGTTGTTTCTAATAAAGTTGCAAATTAAAATCGATATATTAATTTAACGTTCTTTATAAAATCAATTATTTTTTATAATTTTTTTGAAGATTCTTTATATTATGCAATTTGTTAATTATAAAAAATTTACAATATAAATAATCAAATTTCTTTATTTTTATAATTGTCTCTTTCTTTTTTTAAAAACTATATATATATAAATTTATAAATTTATTTTCTAGACGCAACTTTTATAAGTTTCAAATTATTAACAATCGAATAAAGATACTTGTTAAAAATAAAGTTTATATTAAATTAATTAATTAATAGTTGTTTGCTTTAATAGTTTAATATTAAGATTTTAAATAATCTCAAATTTATTTTTTAACATTTGCAATAATTATATGTCGAAATTCTTAAAAAGTTTGTAAAGCTCTATAAGTATAATATTAAGACTTTTAAGATTAATATACTTAACTCTAGCTCAATACTAATTATTAATATTAATTTCTAAAACAAGAAAGACAATAAAATTATTAATAAAACAAACTTTATAAAACTTAGAATTTAATTAACAAAAATATACGTGTCATTAAGAGTAAAAAGTATTTGCTAAAAAACAAAAAAAGAACATCGATACTTTAAAAAAACAATAAAAACAAATAACAAATTTTTGCTTTTATTTACTTCGAATCTTTTATTATCGAAGTTATAGCTAATATTAAAAAACAATAGCGACAATAATCTTTACAATTTATATATAAATATTGTCAATCTTTAAGTTGTTTAATAAATTGACAGAAATTATTTTTCTTAAATCTATTTTGTCTTCTACAAGTTCTTTATATAAATTCTCTTTATCTATATTAACTATTGCAATAAAAAAAGCAATTAATTAATGTTAATAAAATATAAATAGTAGTATATTTAATAAGTAATACTTAACTTTATTGTTAATTGCAATTGAAATTAAAGATACAAACTAAATAACATATAATTAAATACTATTAATTTTATGCTTGCATAGCTAGAAATCTTAAGTTGCTTTAAATCTAAAATTTGCGTTAATCTTTATATATAAATAAGAGAACAATATATTAACTCGACGTTTATATTTTTAAATTAATTATTAACTTCTTTAATATTCTTGTCTTGCAAATTCTTATTATTCGATTCCAATTTTTTAATATTGACAATCTTTATTTTTATATTAACTTCTTTAACTAAAGAATTAAAACTTAAAGAATTAACTCTTCTTCTTATCTAAATAATCGTTAACTATTTTTCTTTTTACTTTGTTTTTCTTAATTTTCTTCGATAAAAATAAAGAGATTGTTAACGTTTTTTTATTGTTAAGTTCTAGATATTTAAATACGAAGCGCTTCGAATTTAGAGCAATACAATATTAATTTTAAGAATATAAACTGTAAAAAGTATTGTAATATACTAACTAGCTTTACTAGTTTTCTTTAACAACTTTGCTAAACAAGATAATAGAGTTTTTGTTAACTCGAAGACGTTAAAAGAAAGAAGATTAAACAAGTTATTTTTAGAATCAATATTAATAAGAAGTCTTTGTACTTTTTTTATTCTTTAATTAAATTGCGATACAAAAGCAAAAAAATAATTTATTTATATTATCTTATATCTAAATTAAAATTCGAAAATAATTATTGTCTATTTGTTAAGTATAACAAACTCTATTGCGCAAGTTATTATTTAATTAGTTTATATAATCTCTTCAATATAATATATATTAAAATCTAATTTATTTTATCTATAAAGATATTGCGCATTTGCAATCGAACAATAAAAGAATTTAAGAAAAAGTTACTAAGTTGCAAGTTAATATCGAAGACAATTATAAAGAGCTATTTAGCTTTAAGCTTGTATAAGAGTATAGATATCTCTATTTATAACAAAATGCAATTAAATTTGAACTCGCTTAATACAAACTATAAGACAAGCTAATAGAAAAAGAGCAAAATAAAGAAGAATAAAAAATTGAAAAAATATTTGAAAGAAGCAAAGAAGAAATTTGTTAACGCAAAAAACTTTTAAAGATTAATATTGTAATTTTGTCTTCTTATTCTCTTTGCAAGCTCTTCTCTTATTACAACTTTAATATTAAAATTATCGATATAAATAATTGCATTTTTACGAAAATGTTCGATAAATATAAAATAACTAATAATTTTTATCGAGTTTCAAAATTTCTCTTGCAAAATATATTTGATTTTTGCTTGCTTCTTAATAAGTATTGTTCTAAAATAAGATTGCGCTTAATACGCTTCTAAAATAACATTATATTAGTAAACAAGTTTTAAAACTTTGTCGAAAAAATTCTTGATAATATTTAAGTAATCGAAAAAATACATTTTCTTTGCATATATTTGTGTCTAAACTTTTGAAGTTTTGTTGTAATTAAAATTGAAGACAAATAAATAAAATTTTATTGTAAGTTCTTGATAAATAATTTCTTAATAGTTAAACTAATAAGAAAATAATAAGAAAGAAACAAGCAAGCAATAACAATCAAAATTATTGTAAAAAATCTAAGAGCTTACTAACGCATAATGTATGCGCGTTAAATTTAATTTAATAATAGTAATTTACAATACATTATTATATAATCTATATATTTGAATAAGATCTCGATCAAATCTAGATTAAATCTAGATTAATTTTCTAAATATTAAAATAAAAAAAAAGATTAAGTTGTCAAATTACAATATTTATATTAATACAAAAATTGCTATATATATATAGATAGAGTTTAAACAACTTAAGTTATATAAAGCAAAGTCTATAAAACAATAAATTAAATTGTCGAATTATAAATCTATCTATTTGCGAAAAGTATATTAAGTTATATATAGATAGATTAGATCTAGATTAATCTAAACTAATATAAACAAGTTTTGATTTAAAAATAATCTATAGATAATATAAATTTATAAAGAATTGTCTAAATTGCGCGCAATAGTAGTTAAACAAAACAATTGAAATTACAATATATATTACTAGAGTTACAACAAAAATTATATTTTATAATACTAATTATATGTTTTAACAATACAAAATAAATATAAACTATAAAGCTATTAATAAAAGAGTGTCGCTATTGTAATTAAGAGCTAGCTATTAGTAAGATTTAAGTCAAAATAGCAATATTTGTATCTTGAAGTTAACAAGTTGCTTTCTCGAATTGCTAATATACAATAAATAAAATCGAACTTAAAAAACTATAATATCTTAAAAAATTTGCTCTTATATTTGTAAAAAGCTATATATTAAAATAACGATAAATTCGCAATTAATTAAGAATATTAATTAATAATATCTATTTATTCTTGACTAATTTGTAAAGATTTAGAAAAACAATATCAAGATTCTTTATATTAACAAATCTATAAACTCTTTTGTTTTAATTGTCGAGATTTATGTTTAAAAGAAGATATATAACAAAAACACTATATATAAGATAAAGATTAAATTAGCATAAACAAACGTTTAGTTAATGCTAGACTAATCACGTCGATTCAGGAAGTCGAGTTCGATTCAAATTGAATCGAAAGTCTTGGCAATTTGATTTCTAAAGTTGAAATCGATAATTCGATTCGATTTCAAAGGTTGAATCAAAAATCAAATCGAAAAATCAAATCGAATTGTCAAGACTATTATTTTTAATAACAATTAATTAATAATTTAATAGAAATAGTTAATCTATTTAAATTAATTAATAAATATATTAGAAATCTCTTTTTATAAATGCATTACTACTAAGCATTACCTAGTAATTAATAAAAAATCTAAATTTAAACTTAATTTATACTATTTCTAGTATTCTTGACATTCTTGACGATTCGATTCGATTTCTAATATTGAAATCGAAAATCGACTCGATTCAATTCCTAAAGTTGAATCGTCGATTCGATTTGATTTCAAAGTTGAGATCAAATATCGAATCAACGATCAATCTAGTTAATGCTTAATTTAGTAAAAGAGAGAAAGACATTTGATAATATATTTAATAGACAATATTTGCAACTAATAAATTAATTTCTTTATCTAATTTGAAGAACTTACTATTGTCTTTATAATTGTAGATAAAAAACAATATTTGCAAAAATTATACAAAACTAAATATATATATTGTTAGTAATTAAATAGTTAAAGAGTATTAGTATATTTTATCTTTTCGAAATTTATCTTATTTGCAAACAATACGCTATATAAGTTATCTAATATAATATTAGAGATAACAATAAAGAATCTAGCTAGTTACTATGAAGAGATTTTTCCTGCTTTATATTTAATAATATATATTTTTTCTTAAATTTGTCTTTCTTAAGAACAATGCGCACAAAATTTACAACATATTTCCAAGTTTTATTTAGAAGATACTTATGTAGTTGACTAACTTAAAAAAAAAGTAAAATTAAATATTCATTTAATGAAGTATCTAAGTAGAAGAAGTAATTACAAATATTTTAACTATATTTTGATTTTTATTTTTCTTATCTTTCTTTTTTTTATCTTGCAAATTTGTCTTAGTTAATATATTTACTTTCTTCTTTATAGTATGTATAATTACAATAAAATCATAAGTAATTTCTCTTATTATTAAATTTAATTTTAAATTTCTGTATAGTTAAATTTCTTGAGTTGTTATTAATCTTGTATTGTTTAATTAAATACTTTTTTTTAAAGAAAAAAGATTAAAACTTAATTTGTTATAGCAAAATAGTTTTGCAAATAAGATATTAACAATTTGAGAAAGCAACTTCTGTGTAGATTAATTGTGTCGATTCGAGAAATCGAATCGAATCTTAACAATTCAATTCGAATTAAATTGAAAGTCTTGACAATTCGATTTCTAAAATTAAAATTAACAATTCGATTCGATTTCAAAAGTTAAATGAAAAATCGATTCCAAAAATCGAATGAAATTGTCAAGACTATTATTTTTAGTAAATTTAATTATTTTTAGTAACAATTAATTAATAATTCAATAGAAATAGTTAATCTATTAATTAACTAATATATATATTAGAAATTTCTTTTTTATAAATGTATTACTACTAAGTATTATCTAGTAATTAATAAAAAATCTAAGTTTAAACTTAATTTATACTATTTTTAGCATTCTTGATATTCTTGACAATTCGATTCGATTTCTAATATTAAAATCGAAAATTGACTCAATTCGATTTAATTCGATTTTAAAATAGTTGAAATCGAATTAATTTTTAATTTGATTCCTAAAGTTAAATTGTCCATTCGAGTCGATTTCAAAAGTTGAAATTAAAAATCGAATCGACAATTAGTCTATCTCTGTAATATAATAACTCTACTAAGTCGACATTAGTTCGAGAGAGTCTCGTAATATCTTGCGCTAGCCTATTAGAATAATTTAAATTGTTTATTAAAATTTAGATTGTTTTGTAATTAGTTTGAAATTTTTAGTCTAATTAAGTTAGTATTATATACAGAATTAATATTTGAAAACAGAAAAGATTCTAAAAAAAAATGGTTTCAAATATTAATTCTATACGTAATACTAACTCGATTAGACTAAAAATTTCAAACTAATTACAAAACAATTCAAATTATAAAAAACTTTTTAAATTACTTCGATAGACTAGCGCTAGATATTACGAGACTCTCTTGGATTGATATCAACTTAGTAAAGCTATTGTGTTATAGGAATCGCTTTCTCGAATTGTCGATAGAATGTTTTTTTACTAAATCTAATAAGATATATTGTTAATTTAAAAACAATATAATAAAGAAGATAGACTTATATACTAACTTGCGTAGAATAATTTCTTAAGTACATTTTTTATCAATTAAATCAAAAAAGTTTTAAAATAATTAAGAAGATTGTTACTAAAAAAAGAACTAGATTAATTATTGATTCGATTTTCGATTCTAACTTCTAGAATCGACTCGAATTGAATCGAGTTAATTTTCGATTTCAATATTAGAAACTAAATCGAATTGTCAAGAATGCTAAGAATACTAAAAATAATATTAAATTAAACTTAAATTTAGATTTTTTATTAATTACTAGATAATACTTAGTAGTAATATATTTATAAAAATAAATTTCTAATATATTTATTAATTCATTTATATAGATTGACTATTTCTATTAAATTATTAATTAATTGTTATTAAAAATAATTAAATTTACTAAAAATAATAGTCTTAACAATTCGATTCGATTTTTCGATTTAATTTTCGATTTAACTTTTACAATCGAATTGAATTGTCGATTTTAATTTTAGAAATCAAATTGTCAAGATTCGATTCGATTTCTTAAATCGAACTCGATTTCTTGAATCGACGCAATTAGTCTAAAAGAACTAATTGAATTTAATTGTAAAAAAAGAATTAACCCAATTTGTTAAAAGTTATTTGCTTGTCTATTAGAGCGTGTTTTGAAAATACGAAAAATAAATATATTTATATTGTTCTAATCTTATATTTAAATTCGAAGAAAATTCTTAAGCTCTTATTAAGTCGAAAGAATATTATTTTAAATATTGTTGTTGTTAATTAATTATAAGTTGTTCTTAAGTATTTAACGTATTACAATTTAATTAATTGAATTCGAAAAAAGATTGTATTAAAGAAAACAAGCTCGAAGAGAATTAATACTAGAATTTGAGACTTGCAAAATATTATTAAACAAAACAATATACAATTAAGTTATTTGTATTTTTATAGAAAATATATAAAAAGCTATGCGCAAAAGATAATAATTAAACTAGAAGTTGCTTAAAGTTAACGCTTCGATAACAAAAAGATTTAAGAGATTGTTAAACAACTTAAGAAAATAAAGAGAGATAACAATTGTATTGCAAATTCTTTAAAATTAATATTATTATACTTTTTGTTTTTTATTTTTAAAAATTCTTCTCTTATTGCAACTTCGAAAACAATTTTAATATTATAAATAATAGTATTTCTGCAAAGATTTATTAGATAGGAAAAAAAGTTTTCGATTTCTAGTATTTAACTATATTTATTGTAAAGAATTCTAGTCTATTTTATATATTTTGTCTTAAGATCAAACTTTAAATACTAATAATCTTTAAAGATTTAATCGATAGAATTGTATTACTAAGCTAAGATACTTATATAATAAAAAAACGTCTTAACAAAGATACAATAAGATAAAGAGTAAGTTAATAGAATTATTTTTGTATTTATGTCTTTGAATTTGCAATATAATTATATCTCTTCTAAGATAATAAAGCTAAAATTGTAAGTTAAATTATATGAAGATAATATTTGCAAATAAAAAAAAAGTAAATAAGTAAAACAAGTTGTAGAATTAGAAATTATTAATAAGTTGATGCGCTTATTAACATTAGACTTTAAAATCGAGAATTTTATAAACAAGTTATGTTATATATTTTACGATTATTTGAGATTAACTATATTGCAATTGTAATTTTTTATATTTGTAATTAAATAAAGAATTTGTAAAATAAGTCTACAAGATAATTGTAAAAAAATATATTAAAAGTAACAATATAGTAATGCTTTAAATATATAAATTAGATTATAAAATTGCAACTAGAATATAGAGAAACAAAATATATTTTTTACAACTAATCTCGAAGTTCTAAAAATTTACTAGAAGAGATAATACAATATTAAATCTATTAAGATTTTAATCTTATTATTAATCTTTAGATTTAAATAATAATCGACAATAACAATTTTAGATTTAAAATTTTAAATTAAATTTTAACTTATTAAATAACTTAAAAAAAAGCTTGTAATAAGAATATGAAGAATATAATTATAAAAATAAAGCAACTATATTGAAAAGTCTAAATCTAATGCGTTGAAAAAAATTAGCTAGCGTTTATTTAAACTATATTAAGTTATATTAAATTAATAGAAATTAATGGAAATTAATCTTAGTGCAATTAGGGGCGTAAATATAGAGCAAACAAATAAAAAGTCAAGAAAAGTTAAAAGTACTAAGAAAAGATACAACTAAAAAAAATATTATTGCGCAAGCTAATAAGCTTGTTTAATCAATTTTATCTTTAAGCACTAAGTAGAAAACTACACTTATTAAATCTTTATTTTTTTTTAATTTCTTAATAGCTATTATTGCATTTGTTGCTATATTAAATCTAGTAATATCGACTTTCTTCTCTATTATTGAAAAGACTTTTTTAAAAGATCTCAATTATAAACTTGATTTTTGCTAGCTATTTGTTTAGTATAATCTTTTCAATTCTTGTTCTAATATATAATATATAATAGAACATTTTTAAATTATTGTTTTAACATTAAACGCAAGCAAAGACTTAAGGAACTATAATTGTATTTTTGCTTTTATTATAACAACAAATTGTAATTTTAAGAATTAAAGACTTAAAAAATTGCATAGCTTTTAATGCTAGCTTTTCAATTTTTAAGACATTTTTCTCTCTATTGTTGTCGATAGTCTTCTTTATTTAATTAAGCCTGTCTATAGTAAAATTATAATAAGAATATTTTTGAGAATTCTAAGTTTATAAACTTGTTAGATCGAGAGAGACAACAATATTTATAATATTTGTTGTAATTATAATTTTTAACATTAATATTAATTAAAAATAATATTTAGATCTCTTCGCTTTTATATTGTTTAATACTTTTTAAGAAATTAAATTAAGAATTTTAACAATATAATATTTATTATACAATATTGAATTCAACATAAATGTAATTAATCTTTTTGCTCTTCGATTATTGCTTTACTTTTCTTTACTTTATAAATTTACTTGTAAGATTTAGCAAACTTCGATTTAATACGCAACTCTTAGATCAACTATATTGTTAATAGTTAAACAAATATTAAAAATAAAAGCAAACAATTAAAATACTTTAAACATTTAATTTTTGTATTTTTGAAAAGCAATACAATAGAATCGCGAACAATTGTAAATCTCTTAATAATATTAACTATTAATAAGTATTTAATGTTAAATAATAAATAAATATTAAGAAAAATAATATCGAAAATCTTTAAATTAATAAAATAATAGACTCTTTTTTTCTAATTATAAAGATTAATTTTTAGAACAAGAAACAAACTAGATTTGTTAATAAATTAATGCTTATAAATTCTATCTACAAATTTATTTTAAATTTTAAATTTTAAATTTTTTAAATCTTTTTTTTATGTTGATTGTATATAATATATTGCGCATTTTCGAGTTTTCTCTATTAGACAATTAGAATTTTTTGCGTTGTTAAACAATATTCCTAACTTTTTTATTATTTTTGTCAAGACTCAAAATATATATTCTAAAATTATATTTTCGATATCGAATATATAAAAGAACTTAATAGCTACTTTAAGACAATAAAATATATTAGTTAAAAATAGATATAACAAAATTAAATTGCAATAAATTGCAACTATATTGTTTCGAATATATATACGCAAATTCTTAAAGATTAGACTAATCGTCGAGAATCAAATTTTACGCAAATTCGGTTCCCAATACAAATATTATGCAAATACTAATTATACTAGACTAAAACATAGTCTAATGCAGTTAGAGATTCGGTTCGGTTCCTAGATTTGGGAAAAAACCGAATCGAACGATCAATCTATTAAAGATTTCTCTATTGTTTAGCAAAAGTATATAGATAGAAAATATATCTATTTTTGTATTAATTTTAGTTTCTAGTTTGCAATATAAGATTTAGAATTGTATAATTTTTTGTATTTTTTAATTAATAAGATATATTTGTTTAATACAAATTCTATTCGATTAAATTCTTTCTTATTAATTCAATATCTAGTATTTTTTTTTAGCTATTCTTTTTTTATTGCTTTTTGCAATTATACTTCATCTATATATAAAATCTATCTATTAAATACTTCTTACAAGATAGATTATTTTATACAAAAAAAAAGTCGATTGCAATTGCTAAGATTTCTAATAAATATTCTAATTTATATCGATATCGAAATAATATTTCGATATTTAATTTTTATACTTTTTGAAGATTATCGAATATAGTATTGTTAACAACTTATACTTGTAATTGTCTTGTAGAAATATATAAATTATATAAGAATTTAAATCTATCTATATTTATACTTGCAATATAAAGAACAAACAGTTGAAAAACTATTCTTCTTGTTAATTAATATTTCTCTATTAATAATATAATATTATCTATAGTTTGCTCTAGAGATATAGCTATATCTAATATTTTGAATTTTTTGTCAAATAATTAAATTAATTCTTAAAAACAATAATTTTATAATTATTCTATTCTACTATATCTATATTTTAGTAAGCAGATTGAGCTAAATATATCAAGATATTTTCCAAATTCTCTAGATTCTACAGATCTATAAATATAGATTTGAACAATTATTGCAATTATATAATCTAGTACACTAGATACTAGAACTATTTATTAGAAACAAATAGAAAGTTATATTGTTTTTTCAAACTTATATTATAATTTAGATATAAGATTAAATTCAACAATTGTTGCGCAATAACAAATAACTATTTTTGTTTTAGCAAATATTATTCTGGTTGTTAATCTAATTACTTAACAAATTCGACTAATGGTTAGATTAATTGTTATTTTAATATTGTATTGTTTGTTTATTTAATTCTTGCATAATTTAAATTCGAAATTTTAGACAATAGTATTATTTTATTTGTTTCAATTAATATTGTAAAGCGCAATTGAAACAATAATATACAATCTAATGCAATTAAATTTATATATATTAATTTGTTATACTATTTATCTAACATTTTTAGACTTTTTTGTTAACTTAATAATTGCGTTACTTTAATTTGTACTCTTTTTAGCTATTAATTTATTTGCTTTTGCAATCTTTGTTGCTATATTCTTAATAATTCTTTAAGTTTTCTATTTTTGTTTTGCAGTTTTAGTTGCTACAATTTTAGCTATTTTAATAATATCTTGTTTTTGCTTTGCGATTTTTATTGCTATATCTTTTATTATTTTGTAAATTTGTTTAATACTAAGATTCTTTTAATTGTTGTTGTATAGCAAATTGTATATTTCTTAATTGCAAAAATTATTAATATAGAAACTTTTGTCTATTTTATTTGTCGAAACGCAATATGAAGTATATCTATATAATACTCTTGTATTTTTGGTAATTTATATTGCTTAGTAAGCTCTTATATTGTCTTTTTTAGACTAGTAGATTTGCTGGATCTATCGGATCTGCTTGAACAAAAGTCTCGAAAAAATATCTTTTAGATTTGCTAGAATTACGTTTCCGAAATACGAATATTAACAAAAGCAAGTAAAACTTAGTTTTGCTTATTAATAAAATACTAAATTTTTTTTATAAATGTACTCTTATAGTTTTGCGAACAATTAATACAAATATTTATTTAGAATTTCGAGTATTCAATATAATATTTAATTATTTTAAATATCTAGAGAAGATAATAAGAATTAATATTTATTTTTTAACAAATATTGTAATTAAGACTTGCAATAAAATTTCGACAAAGTTTGTAAAATACTATTTGAGAACAAAAGAATTAGATAATATATTATACAATTTTGTTAATATTTTAGATTTTACGCAAAAAGTTAGTGTTTATAAATTGTAAAATAAAAGAAAAAACAACAATACTATTAATTATAAGAACAAATACAAGATAGAATTTAAGAATTATTTTCGACATTATTATAATTTGATTGCTAATTTAAGAACAGAAGAGCAAAGAGCAAATATTGCTAATTAAATAATATAATATAATATAATATAATAATATATATAATCTTTTATTAATATTAATATATTCTATTGTAATTGTTATAAGATTTTTATTTTAACAATTTTAACAATTTTGTTTAATTTAAGATAAAGAAAATCGATATCTTTATATTAATATTGCAAAATATTAAAGAGACAACGCGTCGAACTTTTCAAAGTTAACAAAAATAACTTAAGATATATTTTTATATTTAGTGTTATTAATAAGTATTAAATAAACTTTTAGTTTTGGTCGAAGCATATACTAATAAAATCGATCTTAAATAAGTTTGCAAACAATTAAGCAAATTATAATAATTAAATACTTTAATTATATTATAAATTTAAATATAATAAAAGATTGTTCTTAAATTGAAAAATATATATTGTAGAAAAAAAAAACAATTAAATAATAAACAAAGAAGAAAATTTCTTTATACTAAATTTTAAAATTGTTTTAGATTAGATTTATTAATAGATAAGTTGATTTTCGAAGAAAAAATATTTTTAATAATTACAGAAATAATCAAATACTATTAGTAATAATGCAAAGAGATAATATATTTAATAACTTAGATTGCTAGAAGAAATCTATTAATAATAGAATTTCGAAAATTTGATTTTTAGTTAGTACAAAGAATATATTATAATTGCTTAAAAAAAATATAATATTGTTGTAGAATTTCTAGCTAAGAAGATTGAATTGCTCTATTAAATATTCAATAAAATTTAAATTCTTTAACTAAATTGTTATATACTTAGCGTAAATTGTTGCAAGATTCGAATCTATAATATATAAAATATTACTTAATTACAATTCTATTATTATAATAGTAATATAAAGAGATAATATACTAACTTAAAAAAATATATATATATATATAAAAATGTTTTAGTTGCTTTCTAAAGTATCGCTAAAACTAAATTCTAAATACAATAATTGTTCTTTTTACAATTAAAATTGTTAAACTTATTATGTAGAATTTCGCAAATTAGACACTAAAATAAAAGTTAAAAAATAAGAAAATTAATTAACTTCTAAAATTTTCTAATTTTATAAAGAGCAATAGTATTAAGCTTTTATTTTCGATCTTGCTATTGCAAAATATTAGAATATTAGTCGAAAATATATTATTTGTTTGCATTATCTTAATTATATTAGTATCTCTAATATTCTTTTTCTTAGTATTTTTTTCTTCTTAAGATTTTTCTTTGTTTGTATTTATCTTATTATAATTAGATTAAGAAATTAGTTTATTGCAAGAAAACTTAATAATATTTCGACAATCTAGCAAATTAAGTATATTAGTTCTAAGCAAAATATTTTGCATTATCTATATATATTATCTATCTACTTTGTACAAGTTATTAATAGATTAATTGTTAGATTATGTTTCGATTTTAACTTTAGAAATTAACTCAACTTGTTAATTTCAATATTAGAAATTGACTCGAAACTCGATTTAATTTCTATTATTTTAAAATCAACTTAATTCGATTCAAGTTGGTTTTCGACTTTAATATTAGAAATCGAATTGAATTGTCAAGAATATCAAGAATACTAAAAATAATATAAATTTAGTTTATAATTTATATTTTTTTAATTATTTTCTAGATAATGCATATTAGTAATATATAATATAAAAATAGTCTAATATACTTATTAATTAATTTAAATAGATTAATTATTTCTATTAAATTATTAATTAATTGTTACTAAAAATAATAAAATTTACTAAAAATAGTAGTCTTGACAATTCGAATCGATTTTTCGAGTTGAGTTTCGATTTTAAATATAAAAACTAACTCGAATTATTAATTCTAACTTTAGAAATCGAATTATCAAGACTTTCGAATTAAATTGATACAAATTGTTAAGATTCGAGTCGAGTACTCGATTCGAACTCGATAATTCGATTCGATACAATTAGTCTAGTTATTAATGAAGTTAATGATTTTAATATTAATTAAAAGTGAGCAAGATTACACGAGAGAGTTAAACCTAGATAAATAACGAAGTGCACGAAGATAATTAAAGAAATTAGAAGACTACGTCGATAATGTCACATTTCTAGCGAATAAGCAACGTACGTTTGAGCATGCGACAAGAAGAACAAGATTTTAAAGAGACACAAGCAAAACGAGTTTCGCAAACAAATAAAAGCTTCGAAAAATATTATTAAGAGTCTTTTCGAAATAACAAAGTAAATCAAAAACGCGATAACAAGAACGTTAATCGAGTTTATTATATTATTATTACAAATCAATACGAGCATCGCGACAACAACAAAGAACAAGATCGAAACAATGTTTCGATCTTATTTTTCTTCTTTGTTTACAATTTTAATAAACGACTTAAACGAATTCTATTATTCGATCTTTATAGAAGACGACGAGATAATATTGAAACGCAAAATAATAAGAGCAATGCACAAAACAACTCTTAACAAGATATCAAAAATTAACAATATAATTAATTGTGCATTGCGACAATTAATTTGTATTATTTTATCTTAAGTAAGATTTTTATTCGATAGATATATTAAAAAAGAAATGCAATTGTCTTATTTTAAAAAGACGATCACAATAATATTGCGCAAATCGAGAGAAAAGAATTATTCTAAATTGTTATTCTTTAGACTTATCGTGTTATTGGATATATTAAATAAGATATTAAAGTCGATAATATCGAAGCGTCTTTATTACGTCGTAAAGACGCACAATACTTTATTAAGCACATAAATAAAAATTAGAAGACAATATTTTATCGATACGATATTGTAATTAATTACAAAAAAGATTTATACAATATAAAGCAATTAAAAGAAGAGAATAACATTTTTACTTAATCTTAATGTATTAAACGCATTCGACAATGTATTACATATTTGATTGCTTCACAACATAAAAAAAAGACAAGTTTTTACTCGTTTACTTAAATAAATAGAGAATTTTCTAAAAAAAACATCTTATTATTTTAATTATAAATAATTACACAATAAAGACGCGCAATGCGAACGTAAACATATTGTAGAATTCTTTTTCTTTAATCTTATATTTGTTTTACAATGCGAAGTTATTAAAGATATATAATAATATTAAATTGCGAGTTAGCGCTACGAGTTTCGTAAACAACATTAACATATTAATATAAAAAAAATCGATCGAACGTAATTGTAGAATGCTAAGTTAAATATACAACAAATGCGAGCAATAAACATAAAATTACAAGTTTAAGTTCGCGAAAAAGAAACACAAACTAATTTATTTTTTGCGAACTTTAAAGAGATTTGATATTAGCGTCAATATAATGCTAACAAAATACGAAATAATAATTAAATCAAATATTAAAATATTAAGAGTTCAATTAAATTTAAAGCTAAGATAAAGAATTTATTTGCGTTAAATAAAAATTAAGCTAATAATTAAATACAAGAACGCGTCAATAATAGAAAGTTTAATATTTGATACTTTATTAAAAACAAATAAACGCAAATATATTGCTATTAAGAAGTCGATAATAGCTTACAATATCGTCGCATAATATACGTTTAAAAATATTAAAAATTTAAGAAAAAAAATTATTTCGAAATTGCAATTAATAAAAAATTATGCGCTTCGACATATTACAAATATTTACAAAACAATATTTACAAAAGTTTTACAAGTTAAGATTAATATATTTTTTATTAACATATATTTCGAAAAGCTAATACAAAGATTAGTAATTATTATAAATATACAAGAATTGAGCAAAACAATAAACGCAACAATATTGCGCATACGCAACAATTTAATATCAAAAAAAGAACAAAAATTAAGACTTAAAATAATATTTTTACAATTTAAAAAAAAATGCAAATAAAACTCGAATTAATAACAATATTGCAATAGCAATTTTATATAATTGTTTTATAAATAAAATTCTCTAAGATAATTATTGCGAATAGCAAGAAAATAATTAAGAAAAAGTATAACGTAAACAAGTTCAATTAATATTAAAGAACATACTTCGATAAGAGTGATCGCAATAAAGACGTTATTGTTATCTTAATAAAAGCAAACTAAAGAATTAAAAAGCAACTAAAGAACGTCGAAGTAACGCTTATATATTATAACAAACTTAAGAGATTTATAAGAGTAATCGAAAAAGTAACAAAGCATTGCGAGACGTTTACTAATTTGCAAAAACAAATTTATAAATTGTATTTCGACAATTAAACTTTACTAAAAATAATAAAAGAAATAAAATTGACGTTAAATTAAGTATATTTTAGAAGAACGCAAAAAGCATGTAATGTAATGCGACGTCGCGACATTATATTAAAACTTTATTAAATTTTAAAACATAAAAACATAAAAGACAACAAAATTGTAAACAAAGTTGTTAATAAGATACACAAACAACGTCTACTTCTCGCAAACTAAATATTAGACAAACTTGTTATTAAAAAGACGCTTATTTAGAACAAAACTCGAAAGAAGTAATAATTAAGATAATTAAGAAACAAGAACAACGCAAAGTATCGCAAGCTTGCATTCAAAATTACGCATAAATATATATAATTATATATTGATTATTTTAAATCGCATAATATACTTCTAATATAACTAAGAATAAACAAAGTTAACTTTAATTAATTTTTGTGCAAACAATAAATATCTAAAGTTACAACGAGAACTTGCGATTACAATTAAAGACACATGACAATTAATCATATTTTATTAACTTGTCTTAAATAATAACAAAAAAAGCACAAATATAATAAGAAATTAATATTACAAATTTACGACAATTGCTAAACGAGATTAAATTTATTGTTGCGACAATATGCATAATTTTAATTATTAAGTTGTTACGTTAATTTTAGACAATAACATTGTCAACAATACTTAAGTTTTTCTTAAATTTATAAAGTTTTAATTTAAAGAATTTTTTTGTATTACGAATAGTGTGATCGTTGGGTTGGGTCGAACACTTTTTTCTCAACCCGATCCACCCTCTTGGGCCCCGTAGGGTTGGGCCAGGGTTAAGGCGCGAACTCGACCCTAGGGTCGAGTTTCGTCGGGTTAGTGCCAAGAACTCAAGCTAACTTCGTCGCGTTAGCATTCGCTTATCTTATCTTATCTTATCTACGCGCTAACCCAATTAAGTTAGCGTAGACCGAGCGCTAGCCCAATTGGGTTAGCGCGTCACGTGACGTCACGTGATCGGGTGGGTCGGGTTGGACACTCGGCGCGCATTCTTCGCCCGTCCCACCCTGTTAGGCTAGGAAATTTGCCTGACCCCAGGGTCAGGGTTGGGCGGGTCAACCCGATCGGGTTGAAACTCGACTTAACGATCACACTAATTACGAATATTACAAAATAGAAGACGAAGACGCAACGTTGTTATAACAATTTATTACAAACAAAATAACAATCGCAAAATCTAGTCAATTATAATTAAACAAGTAGACGCTAGTGCTACTTGTCTATTCGTAATTAATCAAATTCAAAAATCGTAAAAATATATAATTCTCGCATGGATTCTTAGGAATGTTGAATCGAGTATAAATAAAAATTAATTAATTAATTAAAAGAAGTTTATATAAACGTAACTAAAAGATAGAAGATTTGAAAACAATTGCAAAGAAGTTATAGTAAAATAAGCATTAATTCTAATAACAATTACTAGTGCAAACGCGTTAAAAATTGCGTAATAAGAAAGATTTTAATCGACAATTAACAATAAAAGTAATTAAAATTAATAACAAGAAAGTTAACAAATATAAACGCATATAATATATTAACAAAATCAAGCATATATTAATATAAAGAATTAATAATCTTAAGTTGACAAAAGTTTAAAGTAAATATTAGTAAATAAATATTAATTCTAATTTTAATATATATATTTCTTACTTTGTTTAAATAAAACTACTTGTCAATATATTATTTACAATTCTATTAATCTTTTCGAATTTTCTATTTTTTTAACTCTTGTTGCATTCTACTAGATATTATAAGAAACTTCTAAACTACTATATAACTATATTATCTTTATATATTATTTGTAAAATAAGTCAAATATATATATAGATAATAAAAGTGCTATTAACAATTTTAAAAACTTTTACAAATCGAAATTGCGCAAAAGACTAAAATAATAATTGCAAGAAGTTATACAAAAAGCAAAGTAACAATCGAAAAGTTATCTTAATATAAATTAAGAATAGACTGATCGTTGGGCTAGGTTTCGATACTAACATTCTAGTTTAACCTAAATACTTAATATTAATCTCTTAACTCAACTTGGAATTGATTTCGAATCAACAATTTCTTAACTCGACTTAATCGACTCGCCAAGCAATCGAAAATGACGTCAAAATGCCAAGATTTTCTATTTTTAAAAAAAATCGCATTATTTAAATTACTAAAAATAGTTTAAAAATAATAACGCACAAATAACGTATAAATGCATTATCTAAATGCATTATTATATAATATTATAAACAAATTAATTAAATTAATCAATTTGATTAAGTTGATTAATGCACTTTTTCAAAAATAATTTAAATTTTTCGAGTCTTGGCGAGTCGAGCTAGATTATACGTTAAGTACTTCATATCTACTCTTTGACTTGATTCAAATACTTGGATCAAGATTTCTAACCCAAATTAGGTCTTGGCGAGCTAGGAACCTGGCTCGAACTTGATGACTCAACTCGACGCGACCAGTCTAATTAAGAAATCTTGTAAAATATTTATATAGAAAGAAGTTGCAAAGTCAAATTGTAAAATTATAAAAAATAATAATAAAAAAAAAGTTAAGAAACATCAAATTAAAAAAGAAATTTAAAGTAATATATTTAAATAATATAATCAAATATACAATGCTAATAGTTTAACAACAAAGTACTTTAAAAACAAGTTAAGATAAAAAGTAAAAAAGAAATTTGTAACTAAGAAAGCAAATCGACTTAAAATAATCGAAAAAACACAAACACAATATAAAAATACAAATATAATAATAGAATTCTCTTCTAAGAAAATATATATTATTTGAATATATTATCTATATTCTATATTTAAGTTAATTAATATTACAATTAAGTGTTAACAATAAATTTAATATTAATAAAAGCTTTTCAATCTATATAAAATCGATTGTAAAAATTATTTATTATAACAATTTGAATAACGTAAGAAGATCTAATAATAATAATTTTATAGAATTGTTTAATATCTTTGTTAAAGAATTTGCATTCTTAAACAATACAAAGAAGAGAGAAATTTCAAATTCTATTATTGCTAAAATAAAGAATTTCGATAATATTATTAAAGAAAATAATAATAAGCAAGAAACTCGATATAAGATTTAAGATAATATAAAAAAGTTAAGTTATAACTACTATAAAGCAACAAATAAAAATAAAAATAAAAATAAAAATAAAAACAAGAAAGATAAAAACAATAATAGTAAAATTGATAAGAATAATAACAATAAAAATAATAACAAGATAAAAAATAACTTAAATTAAACTCTTTAAGATAATAGTAAAGCAATCAAGATTATTAAGATTTTAAACTAATAATTTTATATGTATAGTTTAGAGAGCCTGCTATTATATATTACTATTACAATATATTATTTTTTGTATTATTATACTGCATTATTAAGTTGTAATTAAACAATTTAAGTAAAGTATAAGATTAATATTTTAAATTTATTAAATATAATTTATATTTATATTAATATCTTAACAATTCGAATTGATTTTTTAAATAATATATACAACTTTTTAAGAATTATATTATTGCTTTAGAATTATTAGTTTTCTATATAATTTTAAATAAAATATACTTAAATATTAAAGTTTGAATAACTTAATAATAGAGCGTTTTAATTTTCAATAATAGTAATATAGTATTTATAATAATATTATTAAAAGCATTATTGTATTCTTGTTAATCTTATTATAGATATTGTGTTGTTATTATTGCAAATTAAAAGATCGAGAATTTAAATTCTTCTTAAGATACAATAATTTTTTTTTTACAATTTTTGACAAAATTATGTAGAACAAGATTGTTGAACTCTTCAATTAAAAAAGTTAAATCAATAATTCAATTTTAGTTATCTAGATAGTTCGAAGATATTATTATAATATATTACTAGATAATCTTATATCGAAAGATTATAGAATAGAATATAGTTTTCTACTATTTATTTTAGAATTTCTTTATACTAATACTAAGTCTTGACAATTTAAGTCGATTTTTCGATTTAATTTTCGATTTCAAGTTTGAAATTAAATCAAATTGTCGATTTTAATTTTAGAAATTAAATTGTTAAGATTCGATTTAATTTTTTGAATTAACTCGATTTCTCGAATCGACGCAATTAGTCTAAACTAAGACAATATTGATCAGACTACTTCTAGTCTGCTTGCGCTAACTTATTTAGGAAAATTAATATTTATATAAACTTGTATTATTTTAACTTTAGTTTGAAATTTTTAACCTAATTAAGCTAGTACTAAGTATGTAATAAATTATTCTAATTTAGATTTTTAGATTTTATAAATAGATTCGCGTCTATAAGCGTCAATCTATTAATAAGATCGAGTAATTATATTTTCGATAATTTATTACATACTTACTACTAGCCCGATTAGGCTAAAAATTTCAAACTAGCGTTAAAATAATAAAATTTTTATATAAATATTAAGAGATTCCTAAATAAGTTAGCGCGATTAGGCTAGATACAGTCTGGTCGATGTTGTCTTAGTAAAGAACACTTAGTAGAATTCGCATATATAAAGTGTCTCTCCCGGAATTGCCAATAAACTAACTATTATAAGATAGAAGAACAAGATATATTAGAAGATAACAAATATTTACAAAAAACTTATAATAGTATAATACAATTCTGTTGTTTGCGCAATAGTAGTCAAGATATATTTTAATTTTAATTTATTCTTCTCTTTTAATTTATTAGTTTTTTGCGGTCGAGACAATATTTAAGCTAATATATTTGCAAAAACCGAAGAAAAAATTGTAAAACAACAAAATCGAATAAAAAAAGTATCGAAAAATAAATTTTGTTTATAATAGTATTTTTTTCTTGAGTATTAAGATATTGTCGATACTCTTTAACAAAAGAAAAAAAGCAATATTGCTCTAAAATATAATATTATTATCGAGTCGATCAATATTATAGATATTAGAATAAATCTAATTTGAACTTAAAAAATTATAATATTAAATATTAAATAACTAATAACAACAATATTGCAATCGATAGTTTGTATCTATTGACTAAATTAGCTAAATAAGATTTTTGTCTATATTTTGCGTTGCTTAGTTGTTAAGATAGATTGTAAGATATAAAATATCTAGAACAAACAAAATATATTAATAGATAAGTTATCGAAAACAAAAATAGAGATAAAGAACATTAGATAGAAATAACAAGTTACTTATCTTGCTATCTATATTTAGAGACTATTTCAAATATACGTAATGTATTCGTTAGATAGAATATTTAATAAGTTGTGTTAAAAATCTATAAATAGTGTTTAAGAATTCAAAATAAAAGTATACAACAACTTCGAATATAAAAGAGAGAATCTAACACTAAATAGTTCTAATCTTTTTTGTGCATTTTAAGAAATTTAATCTATAGTAGTAAAGATTATAGAGAGAAATACTATAGCAACATTTAATACTTTATACAAAAAATATATAATTAAGAATATTTCGAGTGCATTGTATAAATAGAGCTCTTTGTTATTGTTCTAATTGATTAATAAATATTACTAATTTGCTTGCAATAAGATTATACTTAAAAAAAGTTTTTTGTTATTAATAATATCGAATTGTTTTAACTCGACAATTTTTTTTGCTAGTTTTTCTTCTTTTTTTATGAAAATTTTTTACGTTTTTAACGCATATAATGTATGTCTTGCTCTTGTATTTAACTTTTGATTTAATATTTCGATAGAATTGCTATAAATTCTTTGCTCGATTTAATATATTATTGATAAAGTTTAAATGTAATTTATATTTATTAGAGCTAAACAATAATATATATCGAATAAATTTCTAATATTTGTCTCTTTTTAACAAAATTGTTTTTGTATAACAATATAATGCAAAAAATAAATAACAGTTTCAATTTAGTCTAGACTAAGCTAATATTCGATATCTATCTTTTTTTTAATAGAATTAATTTTCTATAACAAGATAATACAAAAAATAATTTAAAATCTCGATTTAGTTTAAATTAAAGTCAATATTTAATATTTGTTTTCTTTTAACAAAGTATGTTTTCAATTTCGATTTAACAAAATGTAGAAAATCTCGAACTCTAATACTAAAGTTGTGTTTGCACTAAGTTTATTCTTCAAATTAAATAAATATAGAAAAAACATATTATAAGAATTTTTCGAATAAAAAGAAGGATTTAAATATTATTATTAATATTTTACAATCTTGCAATATTATTTATTTTAATTTTGATTAGTTAATAATAGCTAGACTATTAATTCGATTTTCAATTCCAAAAGTTAAAATTGAATCAAGTTGTTAAAAAATCGAAAATTACGTTATTATGTCAAGAATTACTATTTTTGAAATCAAATTATTAAAATTATTATAGATTTTCTTATTAATTTTCTATTGATCTATTGTTGATTTTGCACTCTATAGACTCTATAGACGCTATTTATTACTATAATATATTATTTGCATTCTATAAACTCTATACACTGTATAAATAATATTAATGTTGTTCTGTTTTTCAATAGTAATATATTACTATTATGTATTACTTGCTCTCTATAGATCTTATAGATACTATTTGATATTTTTCTCTTTTTAAGTAGTAATATAATACCAAACTGCATTATCCAATCTAAGATATAAAACTAAGATTTAAAATACATTAATTATAATCTATAATAGAACTAATATCTTGACAATTTGATTCGATTTTTCAAATCGATTTTCAATTTCAAGTTTTGAAATTGAATGGAATTTTTGATTTCAATCTTAGAAATTAAATTGTCAAGACTTTCGATTCAATTCGAATCGAATCGACGCAATTAGTCTAGTTAATAATATAAGCTATATAAATATTAATTATACGCATCTTTTTTAACTAACTATATAGCAAAATTGCATTAAAGAAATATAATAATATTTTTTTGTTTCGAATTTATTTTTTTCGAATATTTTTACAATATAGTTTTTAATTCTAAATATATATTTAGTATAGTTCTAGCTTAGAAACAACAAAAATTATATCTAAGTATAAAAACAAATAGCAATAGTTTTTATTGTGCAAATTTATTGTTTTAGAAATCTTTATATTTTTCCATATATATATAATTGCAAGTTAATATTTATACAATACAAAAAAAATTAATTTCTCTTTTTATAGTTTAGCAAGACTTTATTTTGTTTTTTAGTATTTAATTTATATTTTGAGTTTAAAATAAAATAAATTTATATTATCTATATACTTAAAACAATTGTTAATTATTTTAAGTTTTTAAAGTTGTTTAATTAAATAAGTTACTAAATAATTAGAAAAATGTTTTCGAACGTTGCGCTTAGAATATATTCGACAGAAGACTAATATATATTTAGAATATTTATACTATTCTCGAAAGAGATTAAAATTGTATAGATATTTTCTAAATTCTAAAATTATTTTTTAACAATACATATCTAAATTTAATTTGTATCGAATATATCTTTAGTTTGTTTTTTATTTGTATCTATTGTCAAAGTTTATAGCTTTTAGTTTTTACAATCTATAAAAATTTTTAACTGTTTAACAAATTGCTTTTTGCAATACTTTAGAAATTTTTGTAAATTTATTATCTTCTTTTAAAAGAATATCTTGAATTTGCTTACTAGCGTCGAATATACTTGCGCAATCTAACTATTAAAAAATTAACAAGAATATTATTTGTATTAATTGAGAAATACTTACTTAATTAGAAAGTATCTTTGCTAGACAAAGAATAGTAGTCAGATAGACAAAGTAACTGGACAAGAAAACTAGACAAGATAAAAAGACACGCAAGTAAACAAGACAAATATCTATAGTAGTTGTAAAGATAATTCTCTAAAAACTAAGTTAACAATTAAGTTATACTTGATTATTCAAGAGCAGACACTATTGATAGACGTCAAATGTTCTCTTGCTATTTAACAAGAGCATTAGACACAAATCTTGTAATATATATTTTTCTTAAAAGAAAAGATACTAACACTCTTGTTATGTTGCAAATTTAAATATTATTTAATTTCTAAATTTAATTATTATTCTATTTAGATCTTAATAGTCTAATTAATTGTAATAAATCTATTGTTCTTGTTTGTTTGCGCATTATATTGCTAAATAATCTTAGCTCAATTCTTCTCGATACTTAGTTTGTTATAAAACTTCTTATTGTGTTAACAATAAATATTCTTTCTTGCGTTTAAGTATATCTTATTTATCTTAGTTTTTACAAAGTTGTTTTAAAAACTATTTTTAAGCAATTCGACAATCTTAATAATCTAAGCTAACTTGTTAGCAAATTCGACAATATTCTTAAGAAGAGTATAGATATTGATTACAACAATAAAGTCGACATTAAGAATAGCGTTGCAACTATCTTGTATAGCTTAATTTAACAAAGATTGCACTCTTAATAATAAGCAATATATCGATGCAGTTAAGAGACAAGCTTGCGAAAATAAAAGTTAACAATTACTATCTTGTAAGTGCGAGTAAAGTTAGTATAACTATTTATATTGTACGTTTAATAAAAGATTTCGATCTTAAATTTCTTAAGCAAGTATAGTTTTTTGCAATTTGTATAATTTGTAAAATAGAGTAAATTGTTTTTTCAAAAAACTAAATGTTAGAAGATATAGATAACTTTCGAATTATTGTTAGAATTTCTATTTACTTAATAAATTTAACGTATATTTAGAGAAGTCTTTTCTTAAAGATTTTACTTATTTAAACAAAACTTAAGTAAAATAAGATTATTTTATTAATTGTATTTTAATTAATAAGATTTAATTTCTTTTTAAAAGTTTGTTGTATTAACTTAGTTATAATCTCTATATTTGTTGCAAAGTTGTCTACTTTGTTTAAGATTAATAACTTGTTCTTGTTATATTTATCTTTAAGTGCAAAAAATCTAAATAATATATTCGAAATTATATATAGTCTTTTTGCACAATAATACATATCTAGCAAAAATTGTAAAAAATATTGCAAGATATACACAAGACAAAAATTGAGCTTATTAGTTAATAAAAAGAACAATATTGTTTATTTAACAATATTTATTGTAATTAAGTAATTAATATAAACTATAATAAGTCTTTTAATTGCTTCTACTAGATATCTAGTCTTTTGTATTGTCTATACAAGACAAGTTACTTTTATTTTAATTAATCAATAACTTATCTTAACAAAGCTTAGAATCTTAAATAGAAACAAAATATATTAAATATTGCTTTGTATAAAGTTGTTATTAATCGAATTGTCTTTAATATAATATATCTTAATATTAAACTTGCGTTTCTTAAAGACGTCTAAATCTATATATAATCGATAATTATTGTCAAAATAAATTAAGAAGTTTAAAGCTATTAAAGATTGCTATAACTAATAGAAGAATTAAAGAAAAGCAAACAACTATTTAATATATATATCTTTTAAATATATCTTTTATTCCTGTTTATTAATAGTAAGAAAATTCTTTAAAGGACAAGTTTTTTCTTGTTGTAAAATATTAGCTTTCTAAATATATTAAACAATCTTGTTTCTTTAATAATTAACAAGATTAAAATAGATTTTAAAAGTCTTCAAATTTTTAGAAATTCTAATTGTCTTAATAGCGACAATACGTTTTCTAGTAATAAATAAGTTAAAAATATTTACTTTTTGCTTTAGCAAAATAATACTAACATAATTAAGATAGATTTTGTTGAAACTAAGTATAATATTTAGCAAGACTAACTTGTCGAACAACTAAGTAAGATAAATCAAATATATATCGAATAATTGCAAAAAGACAATAATATTGTTAATAGAAATATAATAGAAATCTCTAAATTAACAAAATTCTCTATTTATTATTTGTTAAATATAGACAAACCAATTTTTAAATTTTATAGTAGCAATATTAAGTTGTTTCTTGTTTCGATAAATAATAAAGAAGAGTTTATATTTATCTTTAAACAAAATCAAGAATTGCAAAAAGAAAGTTAATTTGTTTATAAAACTTATATACTTATATTTACAAATTTAAATAATAAAATTTGTTTAAATAGATATTAAATATCTATTTGTAATAATTAGTCTATTTAATTTGCGAATATTAGTTACTACTTAATACTTTCGAATTTTGTTTAACAAAATTTGTTAAATTACAAAAACAAAAAATTCGAACAATAAAAATTTATTTTATTATATTATTTTATTTTAAGTATATAGTTTGTCGAATTTTTTATTAACTATCTTACAATTACGTTTTTTTAAAAGATAAATCTTGTATTTTATTTTCGACGCTAATATAGAGTTTTAGTTACTATTTAATAGAATTAATATTTAGTCTTTCTTAACAAGATTAACAATTTTATTAATATTCTCTTATAAGACATGTAGTTGTTTAACAAGACACTAAAGCGCAATAATTTTGTCTAAATTATTATAAATATAAATATTATTAATTAGATTTATTTGATAGCTATTACTAAGTATATTAATTTTAATATCTTTTTTAGTTGCTTAACTTTCTTTGTTAAAGCTAATCTAATAACAATCTTGTTTCTTAAACTCTAACAAACGTTTTAGTATTGCGTGCTACAAGATATAAAGAAATACAAGACAATTGTTACAAATATATATAAAAGATATTTTTCTATTTGCAATATAAAAGTAAATATCGAGCAAAATTAGTTTAAAGAGATAACTTCTATTAGACAAAATCTTGTCTTATACAATTACTAAAATCTCGAGAATAGAATAGACAACAGTTACAAGACCTCTTTTAATTTTAATAATTTGTTTTGTTAAATATTGTTTTCTAACTTTACTTTTAACTCTATCTTTAGACTTTAATAGCTTTTAATAATTAATTTTTGTCTATTTTCGTTAACAATTATATACTCGAAATTAATAATATTTATCTTAAATAATAGTTTTGCTATTAGATTTTTTATAATATAAACTTTTTGACAAAAATAAGCAATAACTATCTTGTTGTTTATTTTGTCTTAAAATATATTAAGAGTTAAAGATAATTGTTAATTAAATACTTATTGTTCTTAATATTACGTACAAATACAACAATATTAAACTATCTTATAAAATATTTTAGTCTTAAGTTACTAAAAAGGTTAATATCGATTAATAATATAATATATTTGCTATTAATGCAAACAATATACAAGATATCTTCTTATAAGAATACTATTTAATATATTGCATAATATTAATATCTAATAATCAATTTATTATAATACAATAATAAAGTATTTAATTTAATTAGTTCTAAGTTTATAAAATCTATCTTAACAAAAACAAAATTAAAATAGAATATCTTAGTGATTTTTCGACAATATATTTGTTATATTTGTCTTTAATATTCTAAAAAAGCTTGTTTTTTAATAAAAATATTAAGATACAATTTTTATACTTAAAAAATTAAGAAAGAAATACTAATATTAATTTAATATATATTGTATTTGTCTAATAAATCGCTTTCTATAACATATTAACTATATAAATAATTATTAATATTTTTTTCTCGATATAATATATTTTTTTCGATTAATTGTTAGCAATATAATATATTGTTGCATTTGTACAAGAATTGCTATAATAATTTGTAAAATCTTCGAAGAATATAAAGTAATAAACAAACTTTATATATTTTGCAAAATTTGCATAGTATATTGTTACAACAAAAACTTAATAAATTGTTATTTGTTTGTAATTGTTCTAATAATTATTGCAATAATTTTTGTAATATTTATTTTAATAGTTGTCTTAATTTTGCTATATATTGTTTTGTTTGTTTTTTGTTTTCTAATTCTAATAATAAAAATTCTTACTTTAATTATTTATAAAAGAATTTGTTATTATTGTAATTGCAAATCTTGCAAGAGACTTTAATATCTAAAACTATATTAATATCCATTATATTAATTGATAAAACTATTTATTAAAATTTTGCAAATTCTATATAAACTATCTAAAATATTTGTAATTTGCAAATTGTTATTAAAAAAAATACGCGTAATCGAATTGCTAATAGAAAAATATGCAAAAAAAGTAAATTAAGCAAAATACATATAGTATAGACTAACAAATAGTTTGTTCTTCTAATTATCTAATTAATTAATTTGAATTTTGCTAATTCGAACAATAAGCAAGTATTGTCTTTTATATTTTACGCTTTGTATTAAGTTTTTTAATAAATTTCTAAAATAATATATAATTAATAAGTATATTAACAATAGAACGCAATTTTATCTTAAGCTAATTTTATATTTAGATTAATTGCTTCTAAATTTCTTTAATATTTGTTAACTATATATAAAGAATAATATTTGACAAATATTTTGTAATCTCTTATTTATTTTTAATATTTTTAACAATAAAGATTTCTAATATTAATTTGTTAAGCGTTTTGTTAATTTTTATCTTAAAGTAATTTTGCAATTTATTAATAAAATATAAAAAAAAAACTTTAAAACATTTGATATTTAAAGTTCTTTATCTTTTTAAAATATTATATTATAATAGAGTTACAAAAACAAAAAGAAAAATTATATTAAATAACAACTTTGTTAATAATATATATATAATTATTTATATGCTTGACAAAGATAAAGACTTCTCTATATATTGTTTTCTTATAAATAAAAATAATATTGTCTAACTTATAGCTATTTAAAATATTTAAATAAAAAAAGTCTAAATTAGATGTCTTAAATTAACTAGAAAATAAATTTGTATCTTTCTATAAAAATTTATTGAAATATCTAGAAATATAACAAAAATTTGTTAATTTATTTCGAGATAAATATTATATTTGCTTTACAAGAAAGTATTAATCTTTTTTACGCAATATAATTTGCAACTAATTTAGATCGAAGATTGTAAAGAGTAAAATTTTCTTAAAAGTTGCAAAGTTAAATTGCAAAATTAAAGTTTATTTTAAAATTATAAAATTAAGTTGCGAAAACAAAATCTATTTAAAAGCTACTAAATTAACTTAAATATTAAGAGACTATCGAATAAGCTCTTGCTATTGTTGCAAATCTGTATTATTAAGTATAATTATACTTAATTAAGTTAACAAAGAATAAGTAGACTAAGTATTTAACTATAAGATATTAGATTCGATATCTTATTGTTAATTGTATTAAATATATTGTTCAATATTAAATAAATTAAATAACTATAAATTGTACAATTGCGCAACAAAATTAGATTAATTAAATTATTGTCAATTATTTTGCAAAAAATTGTCAAAATATAAATTTATTATTTTAAATCTATTAATTATTTCGAAACTTGTTTAATTAATTTTAGATTAATAACAACAATTTATGCTATTTTTCTTAGAAGAGAACGCTTGCTTTCGACAATATAAATTGTTAATATCTGTTAATATATTTTTGCGCAATTTATTGTTGTCTAATTTGTTAATCTTGTTATTTCTTAATTTGTCGAAAGAATTAGTTATTAATTGTTTAATTAAAAATGCAAATAAGATAAAAAAATATAAGTAAAAAACAAAACTTAAGATACTTAAAGACGCAAATTTGTTTTGTTAAACAACAAAAACTTTGTCGAAATACTCTAAAACAATAATCGAACTAAAAAATTGTAAATTTAGAATATTATTAAAATAGACGTTTAGATTCTTTTACTTAAATTGCTTGTTTTAATATTTAGATAGCTATTTTGCTAACAACTCTAATAATATTTTCGAAATAATATTATTTAATATAGAAGACAATAATATCTTTAAAATAACAACATTAACTATAGCAAATTATAATATCTTCGAAATCTAATAATTAAAAACAATAAACAATAGTATTTCTATCAAAGATTTGTTGTAAACTATAATAGATAGTAAGTTCTTTATTAAAACTTTATTGTTAATTGTATTAAATAAAGCTATCTATTGCAATCTTTCGAACTTATTAGTTGCTTATTTAAGTAAAACTTTGTCGATTATCTATTTAATTAATTAAATTTGCTTATTTTTATTAGATTAAATAGATTAAGTAGAACAATAAGTTCTATTTGTTAATTTGATTAAAGATAAACAAAGCAAAAGTTTGAAGAGCTTTTCGACTTTTAGTCTAGTTAACTTACTAATACAAGAGATATACTAATATTTAGTATTGTAGAATTGTATAATTTGATAAGTAAGAGCAAAAAAAACAAGATTAGTTAGTTTAACTAAGAAAGATATCTTAATACAATTAGATAGATATTTGCGAAAGACAAACAAGTGTTAACTCTAATACAATAACTTAGTATCTAATAATTGCAAAAAATAGACAAATATTAACTCTAATACAATAACTTAGTATCTAATAGTTACTAAAACAAATAAATGCTAACTCTAATATAATGACTTAATATCTAGTAATTGCAAAACGCAAAGAAATATTAACTTTAATACAATAACTTAATATCTAGTAATAAATGCAAAACTAAGTAAGAGAACTAACAATTAATATTGTTTGTCTAAATCAAACAAGCAATTAACTCGAATTATATATTAATACTATTATTTGCTAGACAAAGAATAGCAACTAGATAGATAAAACAATTAGACAAAACAACTAAACAAGATAAAAAGACACGCAAGTAAACAAGACAAACATCTATAATAATTGTAAAGATAATTCTTTAAGAACTAAATTAACAATTAAGTTATACTTAATTGTTTAAGAGCAAATATTATTTATAGACGTTAAACGCTCTCTTGCTATTTGACAAGAGCATTAGATACAAATCTTGTAACAATCTAATAAGCTAATAAGTTCTACTAAACTTAATATACTAGAAGAATTACAAGTTGCAATTGTATCTATCTATTTATCTACAATATTAATATATTATAAGTTGTTCTATTTGTAGAGCTTACTATACGTATTCTATAGAATCTGCAATTACTAAATTTAATACAATATTGCAAAAATTATAGTAGATTGAAAATAATGGTTTCTTAAAAGTTTATTAAAACTGTTGCAAACAATCTTTAAAAATAGAAAAGTATTAACTTGCAATTTAAATAACGCATATATCTATGCATATAATATACTATTAAGTAAAGTAACAATTAAGATAGTTAAAAAACAAGAGCAACGCAAAATATTGCAAAAGTGTATTTTAAATTATATATCGATATATATAGTTGCATTTCGCTTATCTTAAACTATATAGTATATTATTAGTACAATTGAGAACAAACAAAATCGACTTTAATTAGTTTTTGTACAAACAATATATACTTAAAATTATAATAGAAATTTGCATTAACAATTAGAAATATATAATAATTAAATATATTGCTCTAGTCTACTTTAGATAGCTATAGAAAAAATAATACTACAAATCTAAGATAATTGCTAGATAAAGTTAAATCTATTGTTGCAATAATATATATAATTCTATTTATTAAGCTATTAAATTAATTTTAGATAACAATATTATTTATAAAGCGCAAATTTTTTTAACTTTATAGAGTTCTTTATCTTAAGAAATTCTTGTACTACAAATATTATAATAGAAATAAAGAAAACAAAGCGCTATTAGAATAAAGTACTATCAATAAACGCGCAGCTATAGATTCTAATGTATTAGAGCAAACAAAAAATGTTAGTATATGTTTGTCTACTCTAATTAACTAGATTTAGATTTGCGAAAATATATAAATCTTGTATAGATCTTTAGAGATATTGAACCAAGTATAAATTAACATATATATATTAAGTGTACATTAATTGTTTAATATATATACTATAGTTCTGTCTCGAAGAGTAAAAAATATTTAATTTTATAAAACTAGAAAATTAGAATATATACAATATAAGTTAAGTATAGATTTATTTTATAAACTATTTATATTAATAGCTTTTAATTTCTATATATACAAATTATAGATTGGAGATAAATACAATATATATATTAGTTTTATTATATTTAAGAAAATTATAATATTAAGTCTTTGTTCGATATTTTAATTGCGTATTAACAAATTTTATTGTATAAATTAATTAAATATAAATCTAATAAAAACTGTAAATATTCTTGAGTTTAACTCTATTATATACTAAACATATACGCAAAATATATAAATATATATATTTGCAATATTTAATTTCGAAATATTCGAAGCTTTATTATTAAATCTTGCTTGTCTTTTTTTTCTAGTAGTAGAAAAGCAATTTGAGTAATCTTGAAGTTAGTTGCTACTATAGAGAATTAAATCTAAAATCTGATATTAGTAAAATTAATTCTAAGCTTAAATACAATATATACTAGACATATATTAATCGATTAATATTTTAATTAACATATTAAATAAAATTGTTTCTAATATTATGCTTTTTTTTATATAAAGTAAAGATTCTCGTTTGTATATATATACAAATATAATACAGCAATATAGTAATATTGTATCTTTGATACAACAACTTAATTAAGTTCTTTAGAAACAATAGAAAATCTATTTATATTAATAAAGCTCTATATATAGTAGTAAGTTTAAATTCAATATATATGGAATTCTACAACTACGTTTTATAGTTAAGAAATAATATTTAGCTTATATTAAGAGTAGAGAAGATTAAGACTATAATAAAACAAGAATTTTGTAATACAAAAATCTAACTTTTTTGTCTAGATTTGCGTTATAGACTCTAGAAAATTCTAAAAGCAAAATGTAATAAACAAAATAATTTATATCGAGTATATATTATATATATATATATCGATTATAGTGTTACAAGTTGCGTGCTAATAGATACTATTTGTTGCGCATTGCTCTTTACAAGATAATTAGAAAGAAAAGATTTGTTAACAAAATCAAAATAATTAAGAAGACTTAACTCTTAAATATTTCGAATTCGAAGTTAAGATAATTAAGATAATTAAAATCTTGAATATCTTAAATATCTTAAATCTCAAATAATAGAAAGATATATAGTTTTCGAACGCAACTCTCTTATAAATCGTGTTTAACTTATCTTAAGTCTTAACTTACTATTACAACTACTAAGTTGCAATCTCTTGTTATCAAATAATTGCTTGTATTGTCTAAAAATATCTACAAATCTCTTCGATAGTATAACTTTTTTTAATATCTTTTATAAAAGTACTAGCGTAATATTTTAAATACTTTAAAAATATTTATATTAGATTAATGCGTCTTTATCTCGAGCACTAGCTTAATAATATTACGTCGATTAACATTTAATAAAGACAACAAGATAAGAATTAACAAGTCTAATATTTATTATAAAAATCGAATCGATCTAAAGAATTAACTTATGCAAATAGATATCTATTTTATCTTCTATTTTGTTCTAGCAAACTAGAAAACAATTTTTGTATTAATATTTCTTAGAGAGAGAGTTTAGAATCAACTTAAATTATCCTTACGCAAATATCTAAAAAATTATAACAAAAAGTCTTGTACAATATTTACAAACTTTAACAATTTTAAAAGAGAACTTCAAAGAATCTTCGAAATATTTAACAAGAAACAAATTGCAAAAAAAGTAATTTAATATTTAATTCAACATAACTTTGCAACAAATTACATAACAAAATTCTAAAAATATGTTAATCTTATTAAGTAAAACAATATTGTACTTATAACAATATTTCGACAAGATTTTAAAAACAATCTTAAAAACAAAATTATGCGCAATAACAAATCTATTAGCAATATGTTCGATTTTATCGAAGTAGCTATCGATCTTGACAACAAACTATATAAAAGAGCTATAAAAAAGCAATATAATTAATTTTACAAAAAAGCAAAAATCTTCTTTGAGTTAACAATTAAATATTAGTAGAAAGAATTTTGTTCTAATTAGAAGTACAATAATTTAGACTATTGTAAATCTATATCTATAGAATTGAATTTTATTTAATATATTAAAGAAAAGAATTCTAGAAAAAAGTAAGATAACAAATTTCAAAAAACGTACTATTTATATAGCAAACTAAAAAAAATGCAAGAGATTGTCGATTAGAAAATTTAATAAACTATCAACAAATTAATATTATATTAAGAGAGATATTCGATAGCTAGAACAATATTAGAGAGCAAATTAATACAAAAACAAACACTCTCGAAATTAAATTAAACAATAACTACTATCTAATAGAGAATTCAAATTAGTTATAGAAAGTTCTAAATAAAATATTATTAGACAAAATATTTGCATTTATGCAAAAATTTAATTAAGTATTTTAGAAGACTATTAAATTTTATAATCTAGCTATCAACTCAAACAAAAAGTATAATTGAAGAGACTTTTATAAATATATAGAAGATTTTATAAACTATCTCGAGATCTTAGTTAACTTATCGAAGATTATAGACAAATGCAAGAAGAAGCTAGAAAGCAATATTATTACAAAAAAGAATATATTCGATATTATTGTAAAACAACTAGATTTTATAATATATATAAATCTTAATTAAACTATATACTATAACAATATATACTAGATTTATCTACAAGACAAGCAAGAAATTAACTAATTTTCAAAGAAATTAAAGTTAATAATTTAGCAATAGAAGAAAGTTTAGCGTAGATAGACGCTTAAAGCAGAAGTTAAAGCATAGAAACGGAAAAAAATCAAATTTCTTAATAAAGAGTATATTAGTAGAATACAATATGTTAGTTTGATAACAACAACTAAACTTAACAATATATATATAATATTTTATTATATTAATTAAGATTAATAGTTGTCGACTTATAGCAATAGTCGATTTTAATACAATAGATAATTTTATAATTAGAGCTCTTGTAAAGAGAGAAGTGTATTTTATTTAAAAGAAATCTAATACTTACAATCTAGTAATTGTAGATAGAAACTTGTTACTTGCAAAGAATACAAAAGTAAACAAAGAAACAAAATTACTATCGATAGTTATTTAATAATATTACGAGAAACTAATCTTTAATATAGTAAAAATAGTTATTTATAATATTGTTTTAGAAATATCTTGATTAAAGCAATACAATTTAGAAGTTAACTAAAATATACAACTATTTAGATTTGCGCAATATAATTACGCAATTTATATTCAATCTATATATTGATAGCGTTTAATAATAGATAAGAGATTAAATCGAAATTTAATCGCAAGTAACAAGCTTGTATTTTTGCAGAAAAACAATCTAATAAAATTCGACTTAACAAATATTAACAAGAGTTAGTCAAATTATAGAATTAAAATAAATAAAGAAAATTGCGTATCTTCTAAAAAATTTGAACTATTTAGTATAGCAAGAGAATTGCTAAAATATATATTACAAATATACAACAATTAAGAGTATTTATTTTAGAAAAAGAAAACAATTAAGATTTTATTTAAATATTAATTGTAAAGTTACGAAATTAAATTTAAACTAGACAAGCAATTTATGTTTAAATCTATATATATTTTATTAGAAAAAAAGCTAAAAATACTTCGCGAATATTTGGCAAAAAACAAAAAGAAAGAATTTATTAGAAATTTTTAATTATAGATAGAATATTCGATTCTCTTTGTATTTAAGAAGAACAAAATTCTTTGTCTATATATTAATTATTAAAAGCTAAACAATATTATAATAAAAAATCGATATTTACTATTTAATATTAGCAAACTTTAGAATTAATTATTTGAAGCAAAATATTTTATTAAACTAGACTTACAAGAAATATACAACTAGATTAGAATAAAAATAAAAAAGAAATAGAAAATAACTTTTCGCACACAATATAGATTATACAAATATACAATAATATTGTTCGAGTTTACAAACATCTTGACAACGTATTAAGAAATAATTAATAACATATTACAACAATAAATTTATTAAGAACTACTTTTCTAATATAATATTATTAATAAATTTTACAAAGAAGAAGATATTATAGATATAAAAATTAATAAAAGAGAAATTATTTTAAAATTTTAAGCTAAAATACTTAAAGGAACTAATACTAAAAATATACAATTTACAATTGTTAAATAGAATTGAAATTGATACATTAGATCTAGCTATCAATATATACTTTGATTAAGAGTATAAAAATATTTAATATTTAATAATATATTTCTCGAAAAAACTCTTGTTAGTTGAATAGAATTATAATATCTATAACAAGAAGCTACTTGCTATTGTAATTTTTCTAAAATTATAAAGAATATATATCGAAAAATTACTAGAACTTACAATTCTTATAATTTACAAGAATTTTTTGTACTTTACTACTATTAAATAGCTTAACAAAAGATAAATACAATAATTAGAGCAACTCGAACAATACAAATTTAAGATACAATATATACTAGACAAAGATAACAATTGTTACGAGATTTATATCTAATGCTTTTGTCAAATAACAAGAAAGCGTTTAACGTCTATCGATAACGTTTGCTTTTAAACGATTAAGTATAACTTAATTATTAACTTAGTTCTTAAAGAATTATCTTTACAATTATTATAGATGTTTGTCTTGTTTACTTGCGTATCTTTTTATTTTAACTAATTTTTCTGTCTAGTTACTTTGTTTGTCTAATTGTTATTTTTTGTCTAGCAAATAAGAGCTTTAACGTACAATTCGAGTTAATTGCTCGTCTAATTTAGACAAACAATATTGATTGTTAATTCTCTTACTTAATCTTGCATTTATTACTAGACATTAAGTTATTATATTAGAGTCGACATTTATTTGCGTTTCGCAATTATTAAACATCAAATTATTATATTAGAGTTAACATTTGTTTATCTTTAATAGTTATTAGACATTAAGTTATTGTATTGGAGTTAACATTTATCTATTTTTTGCAATTATTAGATACTAAATTATTGCATTAGAGTTAACAAGTGTATCTTATACAAGTATTTGTCTAATTGTGTTAAGATATCTTTCTTAATTAAATTAACTAATCTTGCTCTTTTCGTTCTTACTTATCAAATTTTGCAATTTTGTATTACTAAATACTAATATATTTCTTGCATTAGTAAGTTAACTAAACTAAGAATCAAGAAGTTCTTCAAACTTTTGTTTTGTTTGTCTTTACTCGAATTAATAGATAGAACTTGTTGTTTTGCTTAGTCTATTTAATCTAGTAAAAATAAGCAAATTTAATTAGTCGAATAAGTAATCGACAAAACTTTACTCAAATAAGTAGTTAATAAGTTTGAAAAAACACAATAGATAACTTTACTTAATACAATTAACAACAAAGTTTTAACAAAGAAATTATTATTTATTATAACTTACAATTAGTCTTTAACAAAAATATTATTGTCTGTTGTTCTTAATTATTAGATTTCGAAGACATTACAATTTGTTGCAATTAATATTGTTATTTCAAAGACATTATTGTCTTCTATATTAGACAATATTATTTCGAAGACATTATTAGAATTGTTAGCAAAATAATTATTTAAATATTAAAACAAGCAATTTAAGCAAAAGAATTTGAATATCTATCTTGATAATATTCTAGATCTAGAATTTTTTAATTCGATTATTATTTTAGAATATCTCGACAAAGTTTTTGTCGTTTAACAAAATAAATTTGCGTCTTTAAGTATCTTAAATTTTGTTTTTTTACTTATATTTTCTATTTTATTTGCGTTCTTAATTAAATAATTAATAACTAATTCTTTCGACAAATTAAGAAATAACAAAATTAGAAAATTAGACAACAATAAGTTGCGCAAAAATATATCAGCAAATATTAACAATTTATATTGTCGAAAGCAAGCTTTCTCTCTTGAAAGAGATAGCATAAATTGTTGTTATTAATCTAAAATTAATTAAACAAGTTTCGAAATAAACAATAAATTTAAAATAATAGATTTACGTTCTAACAATTTTTTGCAAAGTAATCGACATTAGTTTGATTAATTTAACTTTATCGCGTAATCGTACAATTTACAATCTTTTAACTTATTTAATATTGAACAATATACTTAGTACAATTAATAACAAGATAACGAACTTAATATCTTACAATCGAATATTTAATCTACTTATTTTTTGCTAATTTAGTCGAATATAGTTATGCTTAATAATACAAATTCGCAAGAATAACAAGAATTTGTTCGACAATCTTTTAATGTTTGAGTTAATTTAATAACTTTTAAACAGATTTTATTTTTACAACTTAATTTTGCAATCTTTGAGTAAATTTCGATTTTGCAACTTAACTTTGTAACTTTTGAGCAAACTTTATTTTTTGCAATCTTCGATCTAAATTAGTTGCGAACTATGTTACGTAAAAAAAATTAACGCTCTTTTATAAAGTAAACATAATATTTGTCTCAAAATAAATCGATTAATTTTTGTCGCATTTCTAAATATTTTAATAAGTTTTTATAGAAAGATATAAATATGTTTTTTAATTAATTTAAAACGCTTAATTTAAACTTTTTTTATCTAAACACTTTAAATAGCTATAAATTAAGTAATATTATTTTTGTTTATAAGAAAACAATATATAGAGAAGTCTTTATCTTTGTTAAACGTATAAATAATTATGCATCTATTGTTAACAAAGTTGTTGTTTAAAACAATCTCTCTTTTTATCTTTGTAACTCTATTATAACGTAATATTTTAAAAAGATAAACAACTTTAAATATTAAACGTTTCGAAGTTTTTTTTTTGAATTTTATTAATAAATTGCAAAATCGCTTTAAAATAAGAATTAGCAAGACGTTTAATAAGTTAATATTAGAGATCTTTATTATTAAAGATGCTAAAAACAAACAAGAAATTACAAAATATTTACAAAATATTATGTCTTTATGCGCAATTAACAAATATTAAAGAAATTTAAAAGCAATTGATTTAAGTATAAAATTAATTCGAAATAAAATTGCGTTTTATTGTTAATATACTTATTGCTTACATATTATTTTAGAACTTTATTAAGAAACTTAACACAAAGCGCGAGATATAAAAGATAATATTTGTTTATTGTTTTAATTAGCAAAATTCGAATTAATTAGATAGACAATTAGAAGAACAAATTGTTTGTTAGTCTATATTTTTGCTTAATTTATTTCTTTCGCATGTTCTTTTACAAGCAATTTGATTTTATATATTTCTCTTGATAATAGTTTGCAAATTACAAATATTTTAGATAATTTATATAAAATTTACAAAATTTTAACAAGCATTTTTGTCAATTAATACAATAGATATCGATATAATTTTATATATTAAAGTCTCTTGCAAAACTAGCAATTATAATAATAACAAATTCTTTTGCAAATAGTTAAAGCAAGAATTCTTATTATTAAAATTAGAAAACAAAAGATAGACAAAATAACGTACAACAAAATTAAGATAATTATTAAGATAAATATTGCGAAGATTATCGCAATAACTATTCGAACAACTATAAACAAATAACAATTTATTAAGTTTTTGTTATAATAATATACTACGCAAATTCTACAAAATATATAGAGTTTGTTTATTACTCTATATTCTTCGAAGATCTTACAAATTATTATAACGACTTTTGTGCAAATATAACAATATATTATGTTATTAACAATTAATCGAAAGAGACATATTATATTAAGAAAAAAACATTAGCAATTATTTATATAATTAACTTATTATAGAAAGCGACTTATTAGACGAATGCAATGCATATTAAGTTAATATTAGTAATTTTTCTTTAATTCTTTAAGTAAAAAAGCTGTGTTTTGATTTTTTTTATTAAGAAACAAGCTTTTTTAGCATGTTAAAGACAAATATAACAAGATATATTGTCGAAAATTTATTAAAATATTTTATGTTAACTTTGTTTTTGTTAAGACAAATTTTACGAACTTAGAGCTAATTAAGTTAGACGCTTTATTATTGTGTTAAAATAAATTAACTTTTAGACGTTAATATTATACAATATATTAAATAACATTCTTATAAAAAGATATCTTGTGTATTATTTGCGTCGACAACAAATGTACTATATTATTGATCAACAATAACTTTCTTAGTAACTTAAAATTAAAGTATCTTACAAGACAATTTAGCGTTATTGTATTTATACGCGATATTAAGAACAACAAATATCTAATTAATAATTATCTACGACTCTCAATATATCTTTAAGACAAAATAGACAACAAAATAGTTGTTATTTATTTTTGTTAAAAAGTTTACGTTGGAAAAAATCTAAGAATAAAGTTATTACTTAAAATAAATATTTTCGATTTCGAACATATAATTGTTGACGCAAATAAACAAAAACTAATTATTAAGAGTTGTTAAAGTCTAAAAATAGAATTAAAGATAAAGTTAAAAAACAACATTTAAATAAAACAAATTGTTAAAATCGAAAAAAGTCTTATAATTGTTGCTTATTTTGTTCTTAAAATTTTAATAATAATACGAGACAAAATCTTGTCTAATAGAAACTATTTCTTTAAATTAATTTTGTTCGACGCTTACTCTTATGTCGCAAATAAAGAAATATCTTTTGTATATATTTGTAACAATCGTTTTATATCTTTTTGCATCTTGCAATACGCGATATTAAAACGTTTACTAAAGTTTAAGAAACAAAATTGTTATTAAACTAGTTTTAATAAAGATAGCTAAGCAACTAAAGAAGATATTAAGATTAATATACTTAATAATAATTGTTAGACAAATTTTATTAATAACGTTTATATCTATAATAATTTAATCGAAATTATTGCGCTTTAGTGTCTTGTTACATAATTGTATATCTTGTAAGAGAATATTATCAAAACAATTAATCTTATCAAGAAAGATTAAATGTTGATTTTATTAAATAGTGACTAAAACTTTATATTAATATTAAAGATAAAATACAAGATTTATTTCTTAAGAGAACGTAATCGCAAAATAATTAATAAAAAGTTCGACAAATTGTATATTTAAAATAAAATAATATAATTAATTAAGTTTTTATTGTTCGAATTTTTTGTCTTTGTAATTTGACAAACTTTGTTAAACGAAATTCGAAAGCATTAAGTAATAATTAATATTCGCAAATTAAATAGATTAATTATTACGAATAAGTATTCGATATCTATTTGAACGAACATTATAGCTTAAATTTGTAATTATAAATATATAAATTTAATAAACAAATTAACTTTCTTCTTGCAATTCTTAATTGCGTTCAAAGATAAATATAAGTTCTTCTTTATTATTTATCGAGATAAGAAACAACTAAATATTGCTATTATAAAATTCAAAAATTTGTTCGTCTACGTTTAACGAATAATAAATAGAGAGCTTTATTAATTTAGAAACTTTTGTCGTGTTTATATTAACAATATTGTTGTCTTCTCTTAATTGTTCAAAATATATTTAGCTTATTTTACTTAGTTGTTTGACAAATTAGTCTTGCTAAACGTTACGCTTAGTTTCAAAAAGATCTATCTTAATTATTTTAGCATTATTTTGTTAGAACAAAAAGTAAACGTCTTTAATTTATTTATTATTAAAAAGCGTATTATCGTTATTAAGACAATCAAATTTTTACAAATTTAAAGACGCTTAAAATCTATCTTAATCTTGTCAATTATCAAAGAGACAAGATTGTCTAATACGTTTAGCAAGTTAGCGTTTTACAACAAGAAAAGACTTGTTTTCTAAAGAAATCTTTTATTGTTAATGAACAAAAGCGAAAGACGTATTCAAGAAATATATATATTAAATATTTGTCTATTTTTCTTTAATCTTTTTATTAGTTATAGCGATTCTTGATAGCTTCGAATTTCTTAATTTATTTTAACAATAGTTGTCAATTGTATATAGACTTAGACGTCTTTAAAAAACGCAAGTTTAATATCGAAATATATTATATTAAAAACAATTCGATTAACGAAAACTTTAGACAAACAATATTTAATATACTTTGTTTCTATTCAAGATTTTAAGTTTTGTCGAAATAAATTATTAATTGCTTAAAATAAAGATAACTTGTTTTATATAAACAATACAAAAGATTAAATATCTAATAGAAGCAATTAAGAGATTTATTATAATTTATATTAATTACTTAATTACAACAAGCATTGTTAAACAAACTATGTTGTTTTTCTTATTAATTGACAAGTTAAATCTTTGTCTCGTACGTGTCTTGCAATATCTTTTATAGTTTTTACTAAATATACGTTATTGTGTAGAAAGACTATATACGATTTCGCATACATTATTTAGACTTTTCGCACTTAAAAATAAATATAATAAGAACGAGTTATTAATCTTAGATAAAATAGACAACTTTGCAACAAATGTAAAGATTGTAATTAAATTAATATAATAAAATTTTAAAGAAAAATCAAATTTAATTGATCAAAATACAATTAACAAAATAATCTTATTTTATTTATGTCTTGTTCAAATAAGTAAAGTCTTTGAAAAAAGACTTCTCGAAATATACGTTAAATTTATTAAGTAAACAAAAATTTTAACAATAATTCGAAAATTATTTATATCTTTTAATATTTAATTTTTTGAAAAAAACAATTTACTTTATTTTATAGATTATGCAAATCGCTAAAAAGTATATTTGCTTAAGAAATTTAAGACGAAAATCTTTTATTAGATGCACAATATAAATAGTTATATTAACTTTACTTGTATTTACGAAACAATAATTGTTAACTTTTATCTTCGCAAACTTGTCTTTCGATTGCATCGATATATTGCTTATTGTTAAAAATACAATCTTTGTCAAATTAAGTAATATTAATTGTATAAAAGTCTTAACTTCATTTTAAATTCTTTTATATTTTTTTATATTATATATATTAATTTTGTCTCAAAACTATTGTTATATTAGAACTTCGATATTGTTTTAACAACAACTTGTAAATTTTTAAGAAAATAATTATTTTAAACAACAAGACAACTTATATTGCAACAAAGTATACAACTATTTTTCTTAACAATTTTGTTAATTAAGAAGTCTTAAGAGTGTTTGTATACGACAAAAATCGCAAATTTATATTTAAATTCTAAATAATTATGTTTTAGAAGGTAGAAGTTTAGTTTTTAATCTTAATAATATATTATTTACAAATAGACAAACAAAGTAAACGAACAAATTAAATAATTAAGATAGTTTTGCGATATATAGCGATTAGCAATTCTAATTTAAATTAAATGTTCTTTTTGCTTGCACTTTGCGTTTGTCTTAATAATTTTTTTAATATCTCTATCGAATTGTTATCAAATACAATAATTATAAATTTCAAGATATGTAATCTCTTGTTTTTTCTTAAATTTAACAATTTTTAGACAAATTAATTGCAAAAGAAAATTATTAGTATCTTCGAAATAGAAGCAACAATTGTATAAACTAATATAACAATCAAAACAATATACAACAAATATTATAAATCTGTTAAGCTTTCAATAAGCAATATAATGTATCTTTGTCTTTATAAGAATTACTTTTTATTGTTTGTTAAATTATTTAAGTTATTAATTTAACGCATTAAATCTCTTAAGATTTTTAAGCAAAATAACAATCTAATATACAAATTGAATTTCTCGATAAATTAAAAGATTTATTTAGTTATATTTATTGCTTATCTTAAGTTAGCATTAAACAATAAAGATTTATATAATTATTTAAAGTTAAATTATTTCGAGACTATAATTAAGTTAAATATCGAATAATATTTTTACAAAATTAAAATTCTTATTAAGTATTAAATTTGTCAATATAAGCAAGATTGTTTTATCTTAAAGTATTTTGTTTAATAAAAAAATTACAATGCTAAATATAACTAATAATATAACAAGAATTTGCTAGACAATTTTACGAATCTTGTTATCAATTACAAAATAAAGTACGAAATATTTATTTCTTTTATTATAAAATGTTTTAAAACAATTATTATAATATTTGAAATAATTGTTTCGACATTTCTAGTAAATATTATTGTTTTTATATTATTGTTAAAGAAGCGCAATCGATTGTTTAAAACAACAAAAAACGTGTTTATATCTAAGAAAAGAGATAGATTATCTATGATTAAGACTATTATAAACAACAAGAAAAACAACAATGTTAAAACATTATCTTAATATTATTGTTGTTAACGTTCAAAAATTAATAACAATAAGCTATTTACTTAAATATAACATTAAACAATTATAATTTATTATTTACTTATAGTAGATGCTTTACAAGTTTTAGTTACAAGACGCAATTTACTAGAATATTAATACAATTAATATTGATATTAACAATATTACTAAAGCTTATTATTTTTAATTTTGTCAATACGTATTCTTGCTTATTGTTGTCAACTGTTATCTTTTATATTATCGATTATAATATCTTTGTTATTGCTATTGTATTGCAAGATTGTTTATTTATTGTTATTATCTAACAAGCAATTAATATAACTTTCGACAAAAAGAATAAAAACTCTTATCTTAATTAAAATATCACAAAAGCTCGCGAATACAAAGTCGCAAATTAGATAATTAAATACAATCTTACAAAAACGCTAAATTAGCAAGATAATAATAATTAAATTGCATTAAATAACAACAAACTAAATTAAATAAATATTAAGTTCAAGAGCAATTTTCTTTAAAAGCATGCTATAATAGATGTTGAACAACTAGCGAGAGAACTATCTGTACGTGATGCTAATTACGTATATATTAATATTGCAATATTCGACAAAGTCAAATATTCTTAGCATTAATAAACAAGACATTCGCAAACGTTCGATGCAATTGTTATAACAAATCGATCGATTAAATTGCGAAAACAATAAAAACATCAATTATCACTATTACTATTATCTCGAATCTCTCACGTATAATAAGATATATATAATCGAGAATACGCAAGATTATTTATGTTCAATATTATTTATTTCTTGTACGCGTCAATTGTCGTCACGATAATCGTTATATTGCGATTACGAAAAACATATTTTAAAATATCGCAAAAAAGTCTCGAAACATTGTACGTATAAATTTAGAAAAGCTAAAAAAAAGTTATATACGCATATATTACACAAACAAAAGATCGAAAGTTTTTGTCGTATATAAATTGATCGCGTTGAAATTACGTGTTTTAATTAATTGTAATCGTCTTTTATCTTAATTATGTACACATTTAATTACGCATTCGAAGTTAAACGATAAGAGATTTCGTTTATTTCAATAGACAATAACAAGAACATTTAATTTTGTCGAAAGCAACATTTTCGCTACGCTTCAAATTAAAAGCGTTGCGTATATAAGTATACGAAAAAGAGTTAACATTAAATTTGAATATTAAGATTATATAAACACAAATACGAATACTACGCATTAAGAAACAATCTTTACATAATCGCAATTTATAAAAAAAACTTATACGTAAATTCTTAAAACTCTCGTTGTTAATATGTACGAATTTAAGAATTTAAAATTGTCGAACAATATACAAGATTTTCTTTTGTAAATTATAAATTAACACGATCTTTATAATTCTTATAAAGAATTTCTTTGTATTATAAATATTACAATAGTAATATAAAATATTGAAGCGACGTAACTTGAATTTGAAAATTTGATCGCACAACATATATAGAACTCGCATAGACTCTCAAAAGTATTAAATCAAGTATAAATTAAAAAAAAAAAAAAAAAAAATATGTTAAACAACTTATTCGCGAGATATTTATACTTAATAGCAATTTTATTATATTTATGTTTTGCAAAGACAATAACGTATCTCTCGCTTATTTATTTTTTGATTTCGAGATCTTAAGCACAAAAATAATTAAAAACAATATTGCTTTATTTTAATTTAAAGAAAAGATAAAAATCGACAGTTATCTTATTTATTTAACAAATTATATATATTTTATTAATTACAATATAAATTGTATCGTTTGCATCAATATTATAATATAAGATTGCTTTACTTTGTTTAAGACTTTTTAATAAACAATTATAGTATATATTTGAACGCAAGTTATATAATATTTATAAAATAAATCGATTTATTAAACAGTATTTTAATAAGTTGAAAGCTTAACAATTAAAAAGAATTAATTAACAATAAAACTATATATAAGAAATTTATACTAATCATGTATTTAATATCTTTTAAGAAGCATTGTGTTACAATAATAAGAAAACTCGCAATACTTAAGAAAAGATTCTATAAAAAATATGTAAAATATGTAAAAGAGCTAGATTACAAAGAGATTAAGCGTAAGAAGAACGCAAATAAAGTCTAATTATAGAAGAAGTTTTTTAATATTAACAATATTGTTTTGAAATAAGTTATATAAGTAGCTTAAGTATAATATATATTGAACTTGCACAAAAGTATAATTATTTCTAGTAAAATATTGTATTTTTTATCTAAGAATAGCTATTGTAGCAAATACGCACAATTCAAATATATAATATATATTAATTTACTTTATTAAAGCAAAGTTGAACAAAAAAATTTAACAACATATATAATATATATTGCGTATCGCAAATATCGAAATATATCGTTAATTGTTATACTAGACACTAGCACAATCTATACTTAGTCTAGCATTTAGCTTATTAGACTTACAAATTTCTTATTTTTAATTTATGCTAGCTTCAACTCAATATATACATAATAAAAATAATAAAAATAATTTTACTTTTCAATTTCTTCTTTGTAGATATGTCGATAGTTAACGCAACATTTGTATTAGCTATATATAGACTTAGTATATAATTAATATTGCGAAAAAAATAATCGCACTTATTGAAAAATAAAATCGATTTGCTATTGTCAAAAACTATATTTAAATTTAGCATAGACTTAGTATATGCGAAGTAGTCAAAAATTTACAATTTTTTGCATCGAGATTTACACTTCTCGCGACTAAATATAAGCTTAGTATAGACAAAATATAATTCTTTTATAACGAAGTTGCTCTTCTAAAAGTCAAAAACTTTTTTATAATTATTATTTGACTATATTGTAAGTATAAGCTTGAGACACATCAAATATAATCTAACTTACTAGAGAAGACTTTCACATTGAACTTCTTAATTTCATGTTCGTCTTTACCTGTTAGCTACGCATATGCTAAATATAAATAGAGCATAAATCTTTTGTATTCTTGGAATATAATAAAAAAAAGTCAAAGTTCTAAGTTTAATAATTATATTATAGATCGAATTTTAACAAGAGTTCAATCAAAAAGTACAAAAAAGTTTATTTTGGCAAAAAATCTAAACGTATATTACTTTCGATAGTACAATTAAGTTGTTAACTTGTTATATTCTTTTATATTGACCAGTTGATTTAAAGAAAACAAAAAGAATTAGTAAATACGTCTAGAACATTCTACTAATAAAAACAACAATTGTACAACGATTGTATGTCGGTTGAACAACAGAAATCTAGATAGTTTATAGTTGTTCAACGATTGTTCAACGATTTAAAGTTAGAAATTAAGATTTTTTATAGTTGAACAACGATTAGACAACGGTTTGAGACTAGAAAATTGATTTTTCTATAGTTGAACAACGGTTGAACAACGATTGTTCAACCTATAGATGCCTATAGATGCTAATTTCGATATTGAAATTTTTTAACAAGGGTTTAAGACTAGAAAATTGGTTTTTCTATAGTTGAACAACGGTTGAACAACGGTTGAACAACGGTTGTTCAACCTATAGATGCCTATTCTCTTGTCTAATGATAAGACAGCCACGAGATCTAGTCCACGATTAGGGCTAGGACTTTCTCGCGAGCGAATCGAAGACAATACTTCAAAAGCTTGGCAATTTGTATAACAAAAAAGATATTATCTCTAGTCAATTTTGAGAATATCTATATATAATATTTATATATAAGTCTATAAAGCTCTTTTTAGCACACATTTGTTTTGCAAGCAATTCGCTTCTCGCATATCTTTGTCGCGCATTCAAAAAAACTTTGAGAAAATCTTTTTCGAATTTTGTTATTGTTTGTTTCGCTTAAAACGTGTGTAATTTGTAATAAAGTTGTTTGTTGTTTTAAAATTTAACATAAATAACAATATTGCTTTGCAACTTACACGCGATAATGCTTAAAAAACTTTATTGTAAATCTTAATTTCAAATTAAATTTAAATAGATTTCGATGCTATTTAGCAATATTTCTTATAAGATGTAGATCTATTTTTTATCGTTATTGATAATAAGTCGTTTTTGTCTTCGAATGCGTTTATTTAAATAACAAATACAAATTGAGCATTGTCGCATTTAATACAAGCATAAAAAAAGATTATTAATAGCGAAAGCATTAAATAAAAGTGTAATAATTGATTCGAAGTTGCGCATTTTAATTTACTTCTCTTATATATTAATTGTAATCAACAATAAGCTTTAATTAAAAAAGCATCTTCTCTTCTAAGATATTCTTATTATATAGAGTCAAATCTTCTTGATTTCTAATTCGTTAAGACGTTTTTCTATTAATTCTATTAATAGTTTAGAGTTTAAACTTAAATCTAAAGTTTCTATTTATTTTGAGAAGTTTCTATTTCGATTACTATCAACGTTATCAAGTTGAAAATAGAAAAATTACGTGATTTGCAAAAAACATATACGCGTAAGTAATTCTCCCATCTACACTTCTCTTATATATTTCTCTACTAGTCTAGTACTTAGAAAGTCTAATTAATTGTAATTTTTTTTGATTTAATAAATTTTTTAATCAATTGTTGAACAACTATATTTCAATCTATCTATAGTTTAATTGCAGTTGATGGTTGTTGGAACAATCAACGATTGAACAACCGAAATTTAGAATTTTTCTAGTTGTTAATCGATTGGAAAACGGTTTTTGATCGGTTTTTGATCGGTTTTTCGATAGTTTTTCGACGATTGTACTACGATTTTACTATGGTTTTTCGACGATTGTACAACGGTTGAATTTTTCACTAGTCAAACTATACTATATTTCAAATACTTTTACGCAATATAGCACAAATATTATTATAGATTTTGTTATAGATCTAGACTTTGCGTCAATAAATATAACTAGCAAAATTACAAATTAATATACTTTATTAACCAAAAAGCAAACATTAAATCAAATTACAAGATTATTAGATATAAAATAATTATAAACAAACAACAAACAATAGAAAATCCAACTACTACGCTATACAATATTGTTAAAGTAGACTAAAAAGAATTTAGTGTATATTTGAGTACAAATAAGATTAAATAATTAACAAAAATCCAAGACAATTAGGATTTAAATCGAAAAGCTTAAATATTAACTCTAAAACTTGAAAAGTATATAGATAATAAATTTATATTAAAGTCAAAATTAAACTCTAGATTAGATTTCTAGTAGACTAAGAAGCTAGAAATTTTACGCAAGAAAAAATTTATAGTATATTATTAGTAAAAAAAGTTTCAAATCAATTAAGCTTAAAAGGCAATTACAAATGTCAAAAACAAATATTTTGAAGCTATCAAAAAATACAAAAAGTCTACTTAAACGAAAATTTTAAGCAAGACAACTAACAAGAATATATCTCAAATATACAAGTATATAAAACAACATAATATCGAGATACTATTATTGAAGAAGAATGTTATCAAAAATTAAGTAATAGAATTTAAAGTTAAATGCAAAGCTTTCTTGCAAGCTATATATTTAAAACTATCTATAATCTCTATAGATACAAATATTGCAAAAAACTAAAATCTCAAAAATAGTCAAATACTAAAGCAGAAGAAGTAGAAAATGCTATTGTTATATTATTCTTCAAAAAAAGTAATATTGTAGAAAGTCTACAAAAGAGCTTTAAAGCTATTTAACGTAGTATTTATAATAATTATAGATATTGATTATTATTCCAAATGCTAGCAAGAAGAAACAAACGTTATTTTGTATAAATCTAGCAAAAATAGAATAATATCTTGTTAAAATAACAAAAAAGATAATTGCTACAAGAATTGTATATCTGACAAAACATTTACTATATAGCAAAGATATTTTAGATTACAAGCAAATAAAAGATAGAAAACAAAAATCGACTATAGATGCTACTCTAAATCTAGTATATAATACATAAATAGTCAGAAATAAATACAATACTCTATTGTACCTATTTATAGATATCAAGCAAGTTATTAATTATATATTTCTTATGCAGTTGATTAATATGCTTAAGAGACTTAATATACTATGCAATATTGTTAAATAGATTACTTGTTTCTTGCACCAACAAGTAGTTAGTCTAGCATTTAATAGAAATAAACAAAAATCAAAACAAACTATTATACAGATATCTTAAGAATCTTTAATATTGCCAATATTGTCACGATTTCTAATTTATATACGCTTTCTATTTCTACAAATTAGAGCAAAATACAATATATCTACTTCTAGCTATATTAATAATATAGCAATTTACTTATATCAAAGAACGCAATATTGTCAAAAATATTACAATACTTTAATATGTAGTCGATATAGCTTTTTTATAGATAAGTAACAATGCAGTTAAATTCGATCAATTAAAAAAAGCTTATTTACTTCTCAAGAAAGAGAAGGAATTCTATAGAGACTATTTTACTATTAAATAAGACAATAGTTAAATTAAAAGATTGTATTAGATATTTGACTAGACAAAAAACTTAACTTCAAGGGATATATTATTAAAAAGATTAATTTAGCAAAAAGAATATTATGTTCTCTATTAAGACTATTAATTTCTAAATAGAAGTTAACAACAAACATTAGTAAATAGCTCTATTTAATATACGTTACTTTAATAAGCAACTATAAGATAGAAACACAATAAGATAAACAAGCAAATTATATTTACAAATTTCAACAATTGCAATCTATAACTTTAAGAAAAAATCTAGAAGCGTTTAGAACGTTATTAATTGCTATTATAGAAAGATAACTATTACACAAATATCACCTAACATTGCTAACATATTATTCTCCAGATTGCTAGCATATTACTCTTCTTACTAAGTCTAATCGAGTAACTTCTAGAATTCAACGCGTTATTTGTTTATATAATTGTCGTCGTTGCTACTATTGCTATTCTTCTTTCTCTTTATCTATCTTCTATGTTGCGTTTATCTTAACATATCTATATAATTGCTATCTTCTAGAGCAAATCTATACAAGTATATCTTTATTGAACGATTAATTAAGAAAATCAATAAATATGCAAAAAAACAAAACTATTCGATAACGCGCAAGCGAAGCAAGCAATCGAAAAAAGATGTTCTTATAAAAACCTAGATACGTTGCGATCGCGACAATAATAAGAATTCAAAGAGCTATAATTATCGAACTATCTTTAGTAAATGCGTCAACTATTCTTTCGAATATATTGCAAAGTTACAATTTAATATTTAGAACAAAAACAATCTAAATAACTAGATCTTAACAACTGAATACAATAATTATAATTTTCTTTTTACAAAGTTGATTATCTTAATTATACAACAAAATATTGCTATATAGAATTCTATAATATTGCGTGAAATTAAAAAAGAGTTTTGAAAAGATAGCAAAATTAGCTTAATATTAAAAGAATTGCACATAAATAAGAACAACAAATACTCTATTTTTAAGTCTCGCAATATCTAGAACAAGTTCGCAAGACTTAGAGCAAAAACACTAGATATTTTAACGTTTATTTAGACTTTAATATAGAATCTAACAAACTAGAAGATCTAGTATATCAACTATAAGATACGAAAGAGCGCCAAAATCAATTAAAATATTTATTCTTTATATCAAAAATCTTGCAAAAGATGCTTGCAAACTACTATAAGATTATTCTAATAAATTGTATCTATAAAACTAATAGATACAAGATATTGCTACTAATTATTATTGAAGTTGTTATCTTAAATATTACGTTTTACGTTGTTTTCTACTTTATAAAAGATAAGAATTACAATAACTATATCTAAGTAACGCAAGTCTTAAAGCAACTCTATAATTATCTTAATTTATTGTATCTCGAGATTTTGTTATTCGACAACAACAAAATATTGACGTCTACTCTTTGTTACGTCTTTTCTAACTTTAAATATTGTGTTAATTATGCTCTATGCGTGTAACATATAAATAACAATATTATTACTAATTGCAAGAAGCTATTTTCTACAAATAAACTCTATAATAAGTTTATAAAGCAATAGAAGGCTTTTTGTCTAACAAAAATATTTGCTTTGTTTTAAAAAAAACTACAATGCGTTCTACTATATCTATTTTAATATTAACGTGCGCATTTGCATATATATCGAAGAGTATATCTAATCGTTGCATACTAAGTAAGAAAAATGCTATACTAGTTAATTTTTGCACTTTAATAACATCTTTATCTTGCAATCGAAGAATACTTATTATTAAGTCAAGCAAAAACTTTATATTTTTATCAATAAGTATTTTATTTACTTTATAATTTATTAACTAATCTTAGCAAGTAATTTAAAAACAATAAAGAACAAGCTACAACTTTTTTTGTACAATTAATATATTAATTACAACAGCAATCTTAAGAAAAGCAAGTCTTGTGTATCTTAAGATCTTTGTCGCATATTTATCTTTTGTAATTTGTACAACTTTGTTACTTCTTTTGCTTTTTAAAAGATTTGCAATTACTACAAACGTATTTGCAAGCAATCTATTGTTATCGAACTCTACAAAAGCATCTTTACAAGAACTATAAACTTGCTATATACGTCTAAAATATAGAAGCGACTATACAATAAAGTTAACAATAAGATATTAAAGCTAGAGAATATATATTGTTACTAGCTCTATATAAAGTTGTTTTGAGCAACAAGAATGCGAGCGAAGAAGCAAGAGAATTATACAATAGACAAATATTAAAACAACAAGAACAACAATAAGAATATCGAGATACAAGACACTCTATTGCTAGATATATTTTTTCTATCGCGATAGATTCTACAAATCTAGAAGTCTATTATTGTTAAAATAAAAAATTGTTCGCAAGAGTTACACAATTGATTATAAACAAAAACAAGATTGTTGCAATTAACAATCTTATAGCAACAACGTCGACAAGCGTTTAAAAGCTCTACTTAATGCAAATTCTTCGACCTTAAACTAATCTTAAATCTTCTTTCTAGCTAGATATCTAACAATTAATCGCAGAGTTAACAAAAAGACTAACAACAAAACAAACAAGATAGACAAGAAGATATCTAGAGATATTCGCGTTTCGAAAGACAGATCGAGCTTAATAGATTAAGATTCTCTTAAGATTTTGTAGATCTTACAAATCTAACTATTCTGCGTACTCAAATTAGTATTGTCGAGGTAGAATTTGCTCGAAGAGCTTGTTTTGTTTTCTCGTTATTCGACAAAGTTGCGAAATCTCAATTAAATTAGACTATGTCTTAGCGCGTAAAATTTTAATATTTGCAATGCGCACAAACGTTTGCAATTGCTTGCTAGTTGCACAATTATGTCAAACTATTATATTTTTTGCTTTAAATCTTAGATTTCGTCGATTCGAACAAACTTTATTTTTGAGACAAATCTAATAAATCAAAAGAACGTATGCGCATTTTACGTAGACAAACTATAATTGTTATATAGAATAGACGCATTTACGAGCGCAAAATTAAAGAATATCAAGATTGTCTCTTGCAAAGCTTGGCTTAAACTTTTAAATTCTCGCAAATAGTGCAAGATTTATTAGCTTTAATCTTGATCTCGCACAAAGTCCAAATATTAGTAATAGAAAACTGCGACTTTTGTTATAGCGAATCTAAGTATATCTAGAACTAACGTTAGGATTTACCAAATGCGAATAAAGATATTGTTAAGAATCGAAAAGTAAGTGTTTTAATCTTTTATATAAGTAATTTCTAGATATAAATTAGAGATGCAAATAGAGATTGATTTTGAGCATATTAAAGATATATTTTAGATTTGAATTTGCATCAAATTTGCATTAAAATATCGACGAGAAAATATATTGAATTTGATAACAAATAGACGCAAAACTATGTATCTTCTAGAATCTCTCTTTAGTCTTGTTAATATTGTTTGTTTACAAGATTACTAAATCCTGGAAATTACTCGACTAAACTTAGTAAAAAGAGTAATGTGTTAGCAATCTAGAGAGTAATGTGTTAGCAATATTAGATAGTATTTCTATAGCAATTATCTATAGAAATAGAAGCAAAATTATTTTCGAAAGATTTGCACTTGCAACAAAAATGCAACAAATATACAATTAAACTAGAAACGTTAGCAAAAAAATATTCGATAAAAATATATACTTCTAGCTCTTTTGTATTGCAATATAACATCAAAACAAAAATAAACAAAAAAAGATATTTGAGTTGAGATAAAATAAGTCTATAGAGTCTATAAATAATATTGATCAATTAAAATTAGAAGATTTCGCAAAAAAAGATGAAACATTCTATACAAATGCAAAAAGTGCTAAATAAAATTATAAATAAAGTGAGTTATATAACTACAATCGATTTACTATATTAAGATTCTCTTTAAACTACAAAAATTAAAGATTTAATCGAAATCTAGCAGAAATTCGAAAAATCAAAATTAATAGACAAAAACTATTTTACTTTGAAAACTAAGCTAGTTAGAACAAAACAAATATTGTAATATATATTGATTAATTTGAATTATAAACTAGAGCTTCGAAAAAGAAATTCTAACTATTAAAACGTATCGAAATAGAAATTTATTTTCTATAGAAATTAAATACAACAAACAATTATAGTTAGAGTCTAAAGAAGTACATAATTGTATCCAATACAAAATATATATTAATTGCATAAATAGTTTCGATTTGTCGACAATCAAAAAGATTAAATATTAATATTCAAATTTTAATTAATAAGTAATTAATTTCAAAGAAATTGCAAAATATAGAAAATTAAGACTCTATCTTCTTGTCTAATAATAAGCAGTTATTAGAGAGTGCGAGAGCGCTAGTAGGATTCTTCTAAGAACATTTTTTTTTTCGTCGTTATTATCGCATTCGCATCTATTTATCATTATTAATACTTTACTAAACAACTTAATTCTTTCAGATTTGATAGATCTCTATTTATATTTGATGTTACAAATAAATAAGCAAGAATGCTCTAATATATTTGACGCAAAATTAAACAACGTCGCGAAACTTAACAAACTTAAAAAGAAATTCTTTTTAATCTTAATTGCATCAAATATATAATTTTTTTTTATCTATTTACAAATCTTTACAATACGAGCTTATAAAGTCTCTTTCGTATATATCTAATATATATAAAATGTTAATTGATTACTTTAAACTATTTATTATTGCAAGACATAATGATATAACTGTTACTTATATCAATCTTAATATATTAAAGTATCAAATAATTAAATTATTAAAAAAATAATCTTGTTCTCGACTTTGACGCGATGTAAATAAGTTAAAAATTGATTTTTTTATAAGAATTTTTCTAGTTATAAGATGCATAAAGCTAAATCGAATTAAAAACTATTAAATTTTAAAAACAAACGTAAAAAAGAATTCTAAATACTTAGAATAAATTTATATTTTCTTCTTGTTTTTAGATGCAAAAACTAAGAGATTTAGACAATGTCTCTTGTTAAATTTCAAGAAATTAAGCGATATTTTAAGATTTTTAATTTTTTTATTAATAACGACTCCATGTTTGTCAATTAATCGCATAAAATAAAGTCTTTACTATTTGACTTTCTTAATACGTCAAAAAGACATTTAAAATTAGATCGAAACATTGTTATTAACAAGATATTAAAGCTCTTTAAAGATTGTTCAAGACACACAATAAAGATAAATGCAAAAAGAATTAGAAAAGACTTTAAAACATATTGTTTAACGTCAAAGAATTATCTTCTTTTTTTTAAATTTAGTTTCAAAATTATTAAAATCTTAAATCTTTTCAAGTTTTTAGAACAAAGATTATTAAATATATAAGCAATAATAATGCAATTAGCTAGAGAGCTCTTTAAATTGTAACAATATATTATCTATATAAATAACTTTTTCATTTTGACAAAACTAGCAGTTGCACTAAAGAAATTAGACTTTGCAATAATAAATATATGCAAAGCTAAATTTAATATATTTAAAGAGCAATTAAAGATCAAAAAAATATTTACAAAGCAACAAAATTAAGATTTTATTACAATCTTAATTAATATTACTAGTAAAATACTATGCGTAACGTAACAAAATCTTAATATAATGCAATATATAACTACTACATATATAACGAAGCAAACAACAATAAAAAAATCAAAAAATATAAGAAACGATTAAAGAAGAAAAAATATCTCGACTTCTTCTTGTCTTAAACGAGCTAAAAATCAAAAAAATTTAACTCTATACAATAACAATATCTTAGAAGAGAAGATGTTTTCTTGATTAGAGTTTATTGTTAATTATAATTAACATATAAGAGAAATAAATTAAAACGTACAATTTCGAGTTAATTATTACGCTTCTATTTGATACTTTCGCTATTAATAATCTTTTTTTATGTTTGTATTAGATGCGATAGTGCTTAATTTGTATTTGTTGTTTAAATAAACGCATTTAAAAACAAAAACAAGTTATTATTAATAACAACAAGAAATAAATTTACATCTTATAAAAAATATAGTTAGATAGCATCGAAATTTATTCAAATTTGATTTAAATCTAAGACTTACAATAGAGCTTTTCAAACATTATCGCGTACAAGTTGCAAAGCAATATTGCTCTTTATGTCAAATTCTAAAACAACAAATAGCTCTATTACAAATTACACACGTTTTAAGCGAAACATACAATAACAAAATTCGAAAAAGATTTTCTCAGAGTTTTTTTGAATGCGCGACAAAGATATGCGAGAAGCGAATTGCTTGCAAAACAAATGTGTGCTAAAAAGAGCTTTACAGACTTATATATAAATATTATATATAGATATTCTCAAAATTGACTAAAAATAGTATCTTTTCTATTATACAAATTGTCAAGCTTTTGAAGTATTGTTTCCGATTCGTTCGCGAGAAAGCTCTAGCTTTAATCGTGAACTAGATCTTGTAATTGTCTTATTATTAGACGAGAAAATAGAGATTCGAGATTAAATTAGTCTTAATTTAATCAAATTAGACAATATAGAATACAAAATATATACAATATAGCTAGTACTATAGAAAAAAAAACGAGTTTTTATCGCAGTAAATCGGTAGTAAATCGGTAGTAACACGATAGTAATATGGTAGAACCCTAGTATTGACAAGATGTAACCCTAGTAGGAACACAATAGAGGGAAGATCTTACTTCTACGGTTGTACAATCGTAAAAGTCTTAGTTATACGAATTTGATATATTCTACCAAATTTAATTTACTACCGATTTACTACGGGTTTAATACGGGTGCTAGTCGGCTAATTTTTGGTAGTACGAAAGCGTTACGTGCGTTTTATGAGTAACTAATTTTGCTTAGTAAGTAGACTTTTTTTAATTTAATAAAGTACATATATTAGTGTAGTACGCACGCGTTAGTAGGAGGAGTCTACACGCGTACATAATTTTCGTAAATCACGTAATTCTGTTATCTAAAATATAATAGTGTTGATAGTCGCGACGCTAGAGACTTCCTAGATATCTTAAACAAATTTAAGATCAAAACTTTAAATTCATAAATAGAAAAATGGTTCAACAACTTCACGAGTTGACGAATCAACGTTTTGAAAACTTTACTATTCGACAGTATTTTTCGAAAACCTCAATCGGGCTAGCGTAGGGACTTGAACAAATTTGTTATTAAAATTTTAATTTTTTTTTATTTTTTTCCCCATAATTAGCATCTATAGGCATCGATAGATTCTATAGTAGTATTACGGTAGTAACACGGTAGTACTACGGTAGTACTGCGATAGGAATCCCGTAGTAGTAGGGTTTTCTTGGTAGTTACACGGTAGTACTACTAGCTTACTACTAAATCCGTAGTATAGCAGTAATATTACCGTTATACTACCGTGTCCTTTATCTATAGAGGGACCTTAAAGTATTATATAAGTTCTAGTTAAAACAAACGCTATTGAAAATAAGAAAGTATACAAATTAACAAAGAAAGCAGCAAAAGTAATTAAATTGATATCTATATATTCCATAGTTATAATTTTGTATTTTAGAAAACAAGTTGACAAATTGATAAAATGAAATTGGCTAACAAGATACAGTATAGTCAGACTAGTAAAAAATTCAACCGTTGTACAACCGTTGTACAACTATCGAAAAACCGACGAGAAACCGACAAAAAACCGATCAAAAACTGTTGAAAAACTGTTAAAACCCCGTTTTCTAACCGATTAACGACTAGAAAAATTCTAAATTTCGGCTGTTCAACCGTTGGATGCCCCAACAACCATCAATCGCAATTAAATCATATATAGGTTGAACTTTAGTTGCGCAACTGTTGATAAAAAATTTAACAAATCGAAAAAAAATTATAGTTAATTAGACTCTCTAAGTACTAGACTAGTAGAGAGATAGATAAAGGGGATATAGATGGGGGAGTCACTTACGCGTATATGGTTTTTGTAAATCACGTGATTTTTCTCTTTATAACTTGATAGCGTTGATAGTGATCGAAATAGAGATTTCTCGAAATAAATTAAAACTTCAAATTTGAGTTTAAACTCTAAACTATAATAGAATTAATAAAAAAACGTTATAACAACTTCACGTATTAACGAATCAACGATTTATATACTTCGCTACTCGACACTCTAGTAGTCGAAACCTCAATTGGGCTAGCTTCGGGACTTATATTTTTTCAAAAATTAAATTCTTTTTTTTATCAAGACTAGTATCTATAAGCATCTATAGGTTGAACAACCGTTGTTTAACCGTTGTTCAACTATGGGAAAACCAACTTTCTAGTTTTAAACCGTTGTCCGACCGTTGTTCAACTATGGAAAAATCAACTTTCTAGTCTTAAACTGTTGTCCGACCGTTGTTCAACTATAGAAAATCTAAATTTCTAACTTCAAACCGTTAAAGAACCGTTGAACAACTATAAAATATCTAGATTTCTATCGTTCAACCGATGTACAACTGTTGTACAACTGTTGTTTTTATTAGTAGGAAGCCCTACCAGTATAGACGTAGTAAAAAATTAACAAAAACAAATATTATATTAGATATATTTTAGAATTACTAGACATTTAAAAAGCGAAAAACAGATTTCTAAAAAGTATCGACAAACTTATATTTGCGATTTTTATATAAATAAAGCTAGAATATAGATATTTTCGCCAATATTTGATTAAACAAGAAAAAGTAAGTAGTTCTAGATATATAAGTATATACAAAGAAACGCGAATATTAGATTATATAATATTGAATTGCAAATACTATTATAACAAGCAGAGTTTAATAAAAAGAACGCTAAAAATCAGAATTTCAACTATAAAAATTCTATTTTCGACTTAAAAGAGCATAGCTTATACTTTAAGTTATCTAAAAAAGACTAGAATAACAACAACAAGATCAATTTTAGAAACAACAAAAAAGCTTAAGAAGAGACAAGAGAATTTGAAAATTTCTTAAAGATTTTTAATTATATGCTAGCAAGTATTAGAAACAATTAACATACTATATATAACAATAGTAGAGAGATATATAAAGTTATATAATTTACTAGTTCGACACATAAAAACTATATAGTACTATAGATAGATTTGTTATTAATAATAAGTATTTCTATATCTGTATCTATTGTAATATAGAAACGTTTTTGATTAATACTATCTTTAGAAGATTTATTATATAGTAGAATATTATATATTTCTCTATTGTTGTTGAACACAAATTTTAAGTTTTAATTTTTTAGAAGTTGATTAAGACTGGATATAATATATACAAGAGATCGAGTTTCTAAAGCAAATATAATTTGACGTTGTTGCTTTATTATTTTTAGAAAAAAAAAGAAGTACTAAAATATTGTTTGTTGTAGAGTAGTAGTAATATGTTAGCTGTTGCTTTCGATATTAATATTAGCTTTGCAATAAGTTGTAATAGATTCGAAGCCTATATTGCGCTAGAAGCTATAATATTACGAAATTGCTTTTTTGCTAAAAAATAAAATATTATATTATATTAAATAAATACTTATTCTGAATAATTGTTTATTCGAGTGGAAAATTTCTACTATTAATTTTTTCAAATCTTATTTTGCTACCTAATAGTTATTATCGAGTTAAAATACATTTTTCGATAAATCTAAGTTACTTTTATTTTGAATACTCGATTTTAGATTTTAATATAAAAAATATTAAATATATATATAAATTTAATCGAAACAAAAATTTTGCTATATCGAACAATATTCTTTTGCTATAAACTAAGTTGCAGATTTTTCAATATTCAATTTTTTTTTCGCAACAATAATAATATGTAATTGAACAATTTCGAAGAAAAAATTGGGTTTTAAACGCAAAATTATAATTGAAGCAAATATACAATTTGAAGCAATCTATTAAAATTTTTAGTAAAGAGATAGAAAATGTTACAAAATAAGAATATTATAATAAACTAAAGATCTAATTAAATAACTTAAAAAGATATTTATTTATAGAGTTATCATATATCTCTTTATTTTTATTTATTGCTCTCTTCTGCTCTGCTATGCTCTGATCAAACAACTATAGAATATATCGATTGTACTATATTTTTAATTATTTAATTAGCTAAAAAATAGAATATTCTTATAATAGTAGATCGACAAATATATTTAATTAACAAATAGATAATATTAAATTACTATCTAGCAACAATAGATAAAAGTCTAATTTAATAGTAGCAAAGTTTCTCGAAGAGTAATAAAGTTATTACAATAATTACGTTTAAAATTGTTGTAAAAGAAGAGTTTGCATATAGTAGTTATTTTATGCTTGCGCTTAAAGAAGCAAGTTATAGAAAAATATTGCAACTTAGCAATTGTTAGTTAATTAAAGACTCTAACAACGCAATCAATATAATAGATAAGAATGTTCTTTCGACTTCTAATTTAAAGCTAGAGTATATAATTACAGAAATTTATAATAATAGAAATAAAGATAGAGTTTGTTTTAATATTTTGAATTCAACTGTATTGCCAACTTACATAGTTATTTACCCGGAATTTACCCGGAATTTGCCCGGAATCTAATCGGAATTTAATTGGAATTTAACAGATTTTTGCTAGTTGAAAAGCAGATTTCTACCAGTTGAATAGAAGTTGATCAACCGGAAAATTGCTAGTAAATTCCGAATAAATTTCGAATAAATTTCGAATAAATTTTGGGTTTGCTTCAAATTAACCACACGCGAGTTGATAATCAAAATAGCAATATTTCGAGTAAATTTCGAGTAAATTCCAAGTATAAATATTACTAGTAATAATTTTTCAAAAAATTTCTAAATTTTTTAGTTAAGTAGATTAACTAATATTAGCAATATAAGAAATGTAGTACGTACACGCTAGTAGGGGGGTCTAACGCGCGTATA